>TARA_R110002096_G_scaffold44526_13_pt1 | contig 380344 bp, 299 predicted proteins | sample TARA_R110002096 | Tara Oceans TARA_R110002096 (sample SAMEA4397295) | marine metagenome | biome: Polar Biome; feature: [DCM] deep chlorophyll maximum layer (ENVO:01000326); material: water (ENVO:00002006), including particulate matter (ENVO:01000060) such as... | depth 35 m
TGTAGCCGGCACGGTTCGCGGACGGCTGGCGATTCGCGGCTACTCGCTCTTAACGAAGGCGGTGACGAGCCAGCGCTTGCCACGCTTCTCGGCAATTAAGCGGTGCCCGCTAAAGTCTGGCTCTTTGCTGTAGGCGCTTGGGCAACTTACCGAGACATCGCCATCTCCGGCAAGACAACCCTTGCCAATGGTCTCAAGCATAACGTCCATCAAACTTGTATCAGCCTGCCACATCACCATGGCCACCTCTGCACTGCCACTATCGCCTTCGGACCACTGAACATCGTCCGCCAGAAGAGTTCGCAAATCATCAAACGAACGCAGGCTAAGAGCTCGGTGGACCTCAATGAGCAGTTCCTGCGCCCCGTCGGGAATTTTGCCAAAGCTCGAAGGCTTATCAATCGTGATGACAACGCCCTCGGCCTGCGGAATTTCCTCATCGACTTTGACAGCGAATTTCTTGAGCTTCCTGTAGATCGCGACGCGAAGTGCATCGGTTCGGCCCTTTAGCCATGGAGGTGTTTCGGCGCCGCGCAATGGCATTGGGTGTTCGCCGGCAGCAATTTCGGATGCCTCGCCAACCACGCGCACTCGCCACGGCTTGCCTCCAACAACATGAACGCGAAAGCGAATAAAGTACTGCTTGCTATCGATGCTTGCCGACGTGCCAAGCTCGTTTGTTCCCTGCCGTGTGCCTGCGATGGCATTGGATCGAGTCTGGGAGTTTCGCTCACCGCTATCGACGGCAACTCGGTACCATGCGGTGCTGATGATGCCATCCACCGCATCTTCCACGTTTCGCGGGTAGAGCTTGCTGATGGCAAGCATGGTCTCGCCATAGACGGTCGAGAAATCGGTGTTGTACGCCGAGCGTTGTGCGCGCTTCACCTCTGCAGAAGAGGCTGCGCAAGCGCCCGTGCTAAGGCCTGCGATCAAGATAAGCGCGGTAACAACAACCGCGACCAAAAGACCCTCGAAAAACATCGGTCTCGTGATACGTAGCGGACCTACCGCGGGCTGCTGGTGGGTTGGAACCAATCGTGGTGACATCGGAATAAGCGGCATAGGAGTTACAATCATGGGCGCGAAAGTTGTCGGCAAACGAGCCACCAAACCAGCACAGAAACAGTACCCAGCAGAGCGCATTCCAGCAATCCTAGAAACGCTTCAAGAGCAATGGGGCCATGCTGTCTGCGAGTTGGATTATGACAATGCCTATCAATTGACGGTGGCGACAATTTTGAGTGCGCAGAGCACAGACAAATTGGTCAACAAAGTTACGCCGGCACTCTTTGCCAAATTCCCCAGCCCTGCAGACTTGGCAGAAGCCGATTTGGGCGAGGTGGAGACGCTCGTTCACTCCACGGGCTTCTACCGCAACAAAGCCAAAAACATCGTAAAGATGGCTCAGCAAGTCATGACCGACTTTGAAGGGCAAATCCCGCAGACGATGAAGGAGATGCTCACACTGGCAGGCGTCGCCCGAAAAACCGCGAACGTGGTTTTGGGAACGGCCTATGGCATCGCCTCTGGCGTTGTCGTCGATACGCATATCAAACGCCTTAGCAACCGGCTTGGGCTCAGCGCCGAGACCAACCCCGTAAAGGTCGAGCGCGACTTGATGGAGCTCATTCCGAAAGAGTCTTGGATCGATTTCTCGCAGCAGCTAATTTGGCATGGACGCCGCGTGTGCGACGCAAAGAAACCTCAGTGCGAAACATGCGCCCTCGCTCCTCTCTGCCCTAGCGTAGGTCTCTAATCGTGTCTGATGCACTGCCCGTGCTCTCGGCCGCAAGTGAGCGCCCGCTTCGCAAAGGCGACGTCGATGCCGGCGACTGGAACGACTGGCGCTGGCAGCTTCGCAACATGCTGCGCACGTCTGAGGATTTTTCTCAGATTGTGCCCCTCAGCGATGACGAGCGCGCCGGCCTCTTGCGCACCAAAGACTTGTTTCGCACCGGAGCCACGCCGTACTACGCATCGCTCATGGATGCTGCGCGCAGCGATTGCCCAATTCGGCGCCAGACCTTGCCCTCGCTAAGCGAGCTGGCCTTTCGCGACGAGGAGCTTCGCGACCCGCTCGGCGAAGATAGTCACTCGCCGGTGCCAAGCATCTTTCACAAGTACCCCGATCGCTGCCTTCTCTACATTTTCGACCGCTGCGCCATTTATTGTCGCCACTGCAATCGCCGACGCATCGTCGGCGGAGATACGCCACCCAAGCGCGACGAAATCGAAGATGCACTCGAGTACATCGCAAGCCAGCCAAGAATCAGAGATGTTCTGATAAGCGGCGGCGACCCACTCTTGCTCAGTACTCGCCGTCTCGACGAGATCCTGGGGCGCCTGCGGCAAATCCCCCATGTCGAAATCATCCGCATCGGCTCCAGAGTCCCGGTTGTGCTGCCAATGCGCATCGACGATGAGCTTTGCGAAACCCTGGCCAAGCATCATCCGGTCTTTGTAAACACGCACTTCAATCATCCGGTAGAAATCACCGAGGACAGCAAGCGCGCCTGTGAGCGCCTGGTCAACCACGGCATCCCGGTTGGCAATCAAGCGGTTCTGCTTCGCGGCATTAACTCCTCGATTCGCACACTGCGCACACTCATGCGCGCGCTCATTCGCATGCGGGTGCGGCCGTACTACCTTTTTCAGGGCGATACGGTCTTGGGAACGGATCACCTTCGCACCAGTGTCGAATCGGCCATCGAGCTTATGGATGGCCTACGAGGCTGGATGAGCGGGATGGCCATGCCTCAGCTCGTCATCGATGCGCCCGGCGGAGGCGGCAAGATTCCAATTGGCCCCGAGTACCTGCAAGAGCTTGGCGAGACCGAAGTGAAGCTGCGGAACTATCGCGGCCTTAACGTGACCTATCCGCAGCCACGCGAAAAAGACCCCTTCGTTAGCTACGACGAGGTCTTCTTTGCGGGCATTCCCGAAGACGACGATCGCGAAGGCGGAGAGTAGATGTCCTCGCCCGAAGCGCGAACCGAGTTTGTTCTCCGCACGGCGGAAGAGCTTGGATTCGCGCGCGCGGGCGTTACCGACATTGAGACACCTGCCCATTACGACGACTATCGCGCGTGGCTGGACCGAGGCGACCATGGCTCGATGGGCTATATGGATGACGACTTTCACAAGCAGGCACGCCGCGATATGCGCGAGCTTCTGCCCAGTGCGCGAAGCGCCATCGTCGTCGCACTAAGCTACAGCACCGCTTCTCCCGAGCCGCCCCAGGGCGATGAAGCGCCCGCCGAAGCACGCGGACGCGTGGCCCAGTACGCCCTCGGAGACGACTACCACCACGTCATCAAGAAGAAGCTCGGGCAGCTTGCCGAGCGGCTTGCAGAGCAGTTCGAGGCAAGCGAGTCGCGCGCCTGCGTCGACTCGGCACCGGTGTTGGAGCGCGAGCTTGCCGAGCGTGCCGGCTTGGGATTTATCGCAAAGAACACCATGCTCATCACACCGGGGCTTGGCTCTTACACGCTACTCGGAGTTCTTCTTACCAGCGCCGAACTTGCCACAACGCCAAACACGGCCCCGCGCGACTGCGGCACCTGCACCGCGTGCATTGATGCCTGCCCAACCCAAGCCTTTCGCGGCCCGCACAAACTCGATGCCAGGCGCTGCATATCCTACCTAACCATCGAGAGCCAGGAGCCGATGCCAGAAGAGCTTCGAAGCCTTGTTGGCGACCGAATCTTTGGCTGCGACGTCTGCCAAGATGTCTGCCCTTACAATGCGGCGGCTCCTGCGCGCGCAAGCGTTGTTCCCGAGCTCATGCCCCGCGATGCCGAGCGCGCCCGCCCTTCCCTAGCGATGCTTGCCGCCCTTGGCTCCAATCAGCGAAAACGCTACGTTGCTGGCAACGCCATGCGGAGAAACCGACGAGAACAACTCCTTCGCAACGTTGCCGTCGCACTTGGCAACTCAAACCCAAGCGCAGAAACCGTCGATACACTCGCTGGCGATCGAAACCCAATGGTTCAAGAACACGCACTCTGGGCTCGCGCTCAAAGAACGACAAAGTCATAAAATCCATGTCTAGACGTCCACCACCACGCGATCGCAATACGGCCCCCGCTCTAGGAGCTCGAGTCCGGGACCAAACCGGGGAGTCCTGGAAGACGGTTAAACGCCTTATTAGCACCGGCAAAGTCTTTGTCGATGGCAAGGCGATTCTCGACGCTGGCCTGCGCCCGTTGGCCAGCTCGACCATCGAAGTTCGGCAGAATGCCAAGAAGCCCAAGCGCAATGCCTTTGAAGTAAAGATTGTCTACCAAGACAATCACCTCATTGTTATCGACAAACCCAGTGGGGTCTCAAGCGTGCCCTACACCCCCGAAGAGCGCGATACAGCCATGGATCTAATTCGCTCGGCTTGGCGCTCGCGCGGGGAAGAAGCCAATGGCCCACTGATTGTGGTGCACCGAATCGACAAAGATACCTCGGGCTTACTGATGTTCGCGCGCAGCAAAAAAGGCGAGCTTGGCCTTGCCCAGCAACTGCGCTCGCACACCATGAAGCGCCAGTACTCCTGCGTGTGCAATGGGCGCGTTATGCCGCGCCGAATCGAATCCTACTTGCTTCGCGATCGCGGTGATGGCCTGCGAGGATCGAACCGCCACGATACCAAGGGCAAACGCTCGATAACCCACGTCGAAGTTGAGCGAGCGTTAAAGAACTCGACCCTCTGTATTGTGAAACTCGAGACCGGCCGCACCCACCAGATTCGCATCCACCTTAGCGAGGCGGGACATGTCTTAGTTGGCGAGCGCGTCTACAGTCGAGATGCCGAGTTGGCAGACCGGCCACTCTTGCCGAGCAAGCGCCTCTTATTGCACGCACAGACCTTGGGCTTTGTGCATCCGGTGACCGGCGAAGAGCTCAGCTTTCGAAGCGAGTACCCCGAAGACTTTACTCGCGAGTTGGCGACGCTAGAGCTTGGTTAGGGCGCTTTAGCCTGCAGGGTTCGAATATGAGCCACGAGCGATTTGAGTTGCTCATCGCTCATGGCGCCCTGAAATGCCGGCATCAGTCGGTTCTTTGAGCCATTGCGAATCTGACCGAGGATATCGTCGTCACTCATGGCTTTCACTCGCTCGGAGTTAAGCGGTTTTACCCCGGTGCGCGCCTGAGTGCCCGGGCTTGGAACGCCGTCGGCGCCGTGGCAGCGCGCACAGGCATCCGCAAAGATTTTCGGGCCATCGATACTGCCGCCGGCCATCTTATCATCGCTACAACCAACCGAGAGCACGGCACAGGCCGCGACCAAGAAACCAACGCACTTTGGCAAGAGTCGCATGGGCACTCCATAGCACAATGGGGCGGCATTGGGGTTTGCAAGGCGTGCATTGCTTGCCCGGCCCACGGCCCAGCGTCTATTGTCTTGGTAGTACGTTGGACGAGCAGCACAATAGTTGGATTGGGCGCACGCTAAGCGGCCGGTACCAAATACTCGATGTCATCGGACAAGGGGGAATGGGCGTGATTTTCCGCGCCAAGCAACTCTCTGTCGATCGCATTGTCGCCATCAAAATGATGCACGCCCGCGCATCAAGAAGTGAAGATGGCGTCGACAGATTTCACAGCGAAGCCCGTGCCTGCTCGCGGCTCACCCACCCCAACACGGTCCGTCTCTACGATTTTGGGCAAACCACGCTTGGCAACCTCTACATGGTGATGGAGTTGCTTGAAGGCCGCTCGCTTCGCCAGGTGATCGCCGACGAAGGGCCTCTTGCCGCCCCTCGCGTACTGCGGATTCTCATGCAGTGCGCAGCGTCCTTAGCCGAAGCGCATGCCGCTGGCATCATTCATCGCGACATCAAACCCGAAAACATCTTTGTCTTAGATCTCGCAGGGGCTCCCGACTTTGTAAAGCTGCTCGACTTCTCAATTGCAAAGCTCACGAATGCCCGCTTGACGGCGGCGGGAACCATCTTTGGAACGCCTCAGTACATGTCTCCCGAGCAGGCTGGCGGCAAGACTGTCGATGCTCGATCGGACATCTATGCGCTTGGCATTGTGGCGTACGCGATGCTTAGCAATACCTTGCCCTTCCATCATGAAGACCCGCTGAAAGTCTTGAAGATGCAGGTTGTATCACCGGTCCCGCCGCTGCCAGCGGATGTGCCCGATATGGTGGCCAAGGTTGTCATGGCGTGCCTTCAGAAGAATCCCGAGAAAAGGCCTGCTTCGGCCATGGCGCTGCTCGAGGCTTGCAAGGTTTGGCTCACAACCCTCGACCCATCCCTCGACGTAGCAAGCGACCCGGTGCTGAAGAACACGCTCATTAATACGGGCCCACCATCGGGCATGCCCCAGGCGTTGCAAGATGAACTCACGCGGAGGATGGCCGAGAAGGACGAGGGGCTCACGATAAAGCTTGAGCCGAAGACCGCCATCGCAAAGAAGAACACCATGCTCAGCGCTTCGGGCCAACAGCGCTCGCTAGCCGCCTCGCCCGCGATGGCGACCAGGACCGAGAAGACAATGAACTCGGTCATGACGACTCTGGTGCACGGCTCCGCCGTCGTTCCCCCACCCGCGAGGCCGGCTCCTGTCGCGAACACCGAGCCGAGCACAGAGAAGCTCACGGGGACCGAGGCACAGGCACAAGGCGCCAAAACTCACGTCCAGCCAAGCCAACCGGCCCCGAGCCAGCAACAACAGCCGAGCCAGCAACAACAGCCCGCCCCGAATCCCGTTGCTGCGCCACCGCCATTCGCCCAAACCGCGCCGATGACGCCAAATCCCCTCCCCCAGCAAGGCAGCACCGCGGCATTTGCCCTGGCTTGTTGCTTAGTTGCGCTCACCTTTGGCCTTGGGGGCTACTACATAACCTGGGCTCTGCGGTAAGCTCCTCGCGCTGTCGTGAGCGAACCAATCGAATACAGGGGCCTTACCTCCTCGGAGACCTTTCGAATCCACGCCGTCGGTCACACCGATGTTGGTCGGGAGCGAGATGTAAACGAAGATTGCATGTACGTAGACCCAAGGCTTGATCTCTTCTTGGTTTGCGATGGGATGGGCGGCCACACAAGTGGACAGCTCGCCTCGCAAATGGCTGTACGTGCCATTGTACAGGGGGTTATGGCGGTATCTCCAGGAACCGAAGGCGCCACGCCCTTGGTACAATCCCTAGAAGCTGCCAACGATGCCATCTTTAACCACGCCGAAGCTAACCCCGAGTGCCGAGGCATGGGGACCACAGCCGTTGCAATTCATCTCGAAGGCAATCGGCTGCACGTTGCCCATGTTGGCGATTCTCGGCTCTACCGGCTTCGCGGCTCCAGCCTCCAGCAACTCACCCGCGATCACTCGCTAAGCAATCTCTACGCGGATAAACCCGAACTCGAAGGCCGCCTCGGCCCTGCGACCTCAAACGTAATCGTTCGCGCGATCGGTCTTGAGCCTGCAGTCGCCGTCGAGCATCGCACCATCGCCATCGAGGAAGATGATGTCTTTCTTCTCTGTTGCGATGGCCTTAGCGATTTGGTCGACGACACAATCATTGCTGATACCTTGCAAACCGATACGCCGCTGTCCGAAATCGCCGCTCAACTTGTGGATACCGCCAACAAGAACGGCGGCAGCGATAACATCACTGTCATCGTGGTCTCCGTACTCAACAAAAACGGCGGATTTCATGCCGAAGACAAAACTCGCCTGGGGTTCTAGCGAAACGCTTGCCCTGCGGTGCGGCAAGCCTCTGCGAATCCGCTAGAGAATTCGAAAGACCGCTTCGCTGTTGCCAACGAGAATCGTATCGTCTCCGCACAAAACCAGTTTCTCGTGCTTGAGGCCATTGATGAATGTGCCATTGGTTGAGCCCATGTCTCGCAGGGTGAAGCGATTTTCGCTTCTCTCAATGCGCACGTGCTGCTGAGAAACAGCAGGATCTGCCAAGACGATTTCACCGCCGCTGCCATCACCAGCAATCGAGCCGATGCTCGTCGTGCGATCTTCGAGAATCACCGTGCGTCCTCCCATAGGGCCGCTGCGAAACTCGAGTTGCGCACGTGAGTTTGCGTCAAGAAGGATGCAGCGAGGAAGTGCCTGTTGTCGCCTTTGGCATCGGCCACAGGCGCAGTTGGCAAGCGGGCGCCGCCAAAGCCACCAAGCTACTAAGAATAACCCCGAGACCCCAGAAATAATCGCTGGCCACAGAGACATGAGGCAAACACTAGTAGGTAAGCAGTTGATCTAGGTGGTCGCGTTCCCACAATCGAGCCAGTGCGTAGTGTTCAAATGCCGCTTCGTCCTCGAGAAATGCCTTGCTGTGAAACTGCCTTCGTCCGTTGACGATAGGAGCGTCATGCACCTGGTGCAGCATCTCGTGGTAGACAATCCACTCGACGAAGAACCTCGGGATGTACGCCTTGTCCAGCGAGCGATGAATCCTGATGGACCGATCCTCGAGCGAGTACGAACCCATCTTAATGCTATTGCGGCGCTGAGCTTTGCCGCATTTTTGGCCCCAAGTGATGGTCGCGTCGATGGTCCCATCAAAGTAGTGATCGTTCAGCCCATCAAAGATGTCCTGCAAATCGTGACAGGCACCTTTGGTGATGAGTCTGCCACCCTTGCGCGAAGCTTCTGCTCGAACTCGATGTTGATTGGCATCGATAAAGTCGCCAAGAATTTTAGAGGCGTCTTTGTCGTCCTTGCCAATGTAGTGAGCCAGAGCTTGCGTCACTGTAGGCGTCGCATCGGCGAACATGTGGTGGAGACGTACGCGGTATTGCGGGCCGGTTCTCGCCTCATTGCATTCGCCCTCGCGTCGAACCGAAAGCATCGTGTAGCGATTGTCGGTGAGCGTAATGTCGAGATGCCCCGCTGCCATGTGGGCTCGAATTCGGGATGCCAGCATGGTCGCGGCATCGGCCACGGCCCCGTCGGCACGGGCGAGAGCAAATTCACCGGATTCCAGTTTGTCGGTAGCGCGCCGCCTGCGGCCCCGCCCTCGCAAGTCACCCGCCAGCGAAGCCGCTCGCGACGCAGTCCGCCGATGTCGCGCGTTCTCCGGATTGCCAGGTCGCGCGTTCTCCGGATTGCCAGAATGAGCCGACTCAGACGATGACGTCTGCTTGGTGGCCATTGCTTCGCTTTCCCCGAGTGAACTCAAACAGAACTCTCCATCAACAAATCAAAGTGATTACCCACACAGCCGAATCGAAGGTTGTTCACCAACTGGCCCAAGGTACTAGCTTGGGGTCTGGTCCAACGTATTAGCGGTGTTGATATATAAATACTAACGGGGTGCATACAATCGAGCAAATTATCCACAGGCGGAAATCATCCGCGATTTTCAAAACTTATGATTTTTCCGAGTAATATTAGGGCTTGGTGATCTCGCTACGCGATCTCTAGCCTCGGGCTCGGACTACTTATCCACAGGACTCTGGCCTCTGCCCCTGCTTGGAAAATAATCGTATCAGTCGATCCCAACAGGATCCCATTTTTAGACCGAGATCAATCACCGATCTAACTTACTGTAATTGTTCGATCTTTAAAAAAAACATTCCGGATTGGCCCAGAAAGGCTTGGCTTAGGGGTCAATGTACGATCTCAAACGACATCAGAAGACACTCCCCTTCATGAAGTGCTTAGCCAAGCTCCCATTGGCGCTTCAGGAATAGGCCTGGCCGCCGATCATCATGCGCAGCCAATGTTGGGCAATGGTGATCCATGATCTTGCCGCCTCTGACCATCGAGCCTAGGATCAACAGCACCAACGGCAGTGCGTTTCTCCCGGTCGCCATTTCGCGACCCATTACTAATTATTACTGAGAAGGATAGAGCAAACATGTTCATTGATCTTAAGAAGACCCTATTTCTAGCAGCGGCAGCACCACTCGCCTTTGGCGCATGTGGCGGTGACGATGACAATGGCACAGTCACCCCGGATGCCACGGTCACTCCCATCTTTGACGCTTCTCCAGATGACCCTGATGCAGCTCCCAATACAACGTTCAGTGGCACGATCTCGCTCGCCGAAGTTGCAATAACAAACGAACCTTTCGTAAGCGCTGGAGTCGCTGGCGCTGTCGTCAACGTTTCGTTCACTGACCCCGCTACGGTGACCGTGCCGCCTCAGCCAGGCTACGAGAACAACATCGGTGCTTGTCGAATCTTTGTATATGACCTAGCTGGCGGAGACGAAGCACCAGTTGGTGCAGACGGCGGCCGAGTAACCATTGCCGGTACCAACGGAACCGACTTGCCAGCATTTGCATGCGACTACAACGCAGCTGTCGATACCTACCTTTGCGCCTCTGGGGATAGTGCAGCGTCTGGCGCGATGGCCATGGCCGACACGACCCTTGCCGCAAACGGAAATGGGACTGTCACGTTAACTATTCCAGCTGCAAACTTCTCAAACGAGAACTATGTCGGCATGCAGATCATTCTTGACGGATTTTCCGATCCAGCCGCCAATGGACGCTTTGGCATTGTTGCCCAGCCTGCCAACACGACGCTTGTCCTTGCAAACCCAGCACTGTTGGCAGCGACGACGCTTACCGCGGATTCGGCGTACCAGACTCTAATTGGCGCAGGTCCGGTTCCCGGCGGATTCGACTTCCTCGATGATGGAACAAACGACATCGTTATCACCAAGGACCCAATCACCAACGCTCCGGCGATTGATGCGACGCTCACCGTAAACGGCGAAGGCTTCGCTCTCGATGACGCATCCATCCGTCCTCACGAATTGCCTATCAATGGCGATGAAGCAACATTTAGCTGCGGCGGCACAGGTGGCGATTGCGGTGTGGCCAATGGCTTCCTCAAAGGCATTATCGTCTTTGGTGAAACGACAGATGCCCCAGTTGACCCATCCAATCCAACGGCGATGCCTGAGCCTGTCAACCAGTACGCAACGTTCCAATGCTCTGGAATTAATGCCGAGAGCATTACGCTTGATGAGGGTGCCATGGCGCTCATCATGGGCACCAGCCCTACGCGCATTCAAACCTCAATCACATACGCGAATGCGCAAAGCGGTGCCAATAACATCGTGCTCTCGCACGGTGTTGTCGGTTTCAAAGATACAGCCGTCCCTAAATAGTACGCACTCAAGACTACGACCAGCGCGCTTCCACTTTGGAGGCGCGTTTTTTTTGGCTCTCAACGCAGCGGCTTTTGGAGCCAGCCGCTGACTACTCCTCTGGCAGCCAACCAAAGTCGGCAAGGCGAACGCTGCCGCTCTCGCTAAACTCGACGCCCTCGTCCTCCAGCATTTGCCGCTGCACTGCACCACCAATTGGATCGTGAATGCTCACGCGTCCCTGGCCTCGGCTCTTCTTGCCGATCACTCGCTGCCAGGGAAGCTCAAGATGCTGTGGTGCACAGCGCATTGCGGCGCCGGCTGCGCGCGCTGCCCCTGGCCGTCCTGCGAGTTCGGCAAGCTGCCCATACGTTAGGACGCGCCCCTCGGGAATCCGACGAACAACCGCGTAGAAGTCGGCATAGAGCTTGGCGATATGAGCAGCTTCGGTGTCCACGGACATGGCAGCGGGAACGTGGCACACTCGCCAGCGCAATGCGACCCATCTCGCATGCTCCAATCGCTATGCGCATCCAAGTTTTGTACTTCGCCTTTTTTCGTGAACGCCTCGGCGCAAGCGAGCAAACCCTAGAGCTAGCCGATGGCGCCACTGTTGCCGACGCGCTGGCGATTCTCGAGACTCAGCACGAGGTAATCGCCGCCATGCGCGGCCGCTTTCGCGCAGCGGTGAACCAAGAGATGGAGGACAATGCGTGCCTCTTGCACGACGGTGACGAATTGGCACTTATCCCGCCGGTCGCCGGTGGCTCCGATGCAAAGAGCCCGTCCTTCTCGCCTCGCTATGCGATTGTTCGAAGCGATGCACTGGACCTTGATCGGGTGATTGCTGCGGTTCGCGGCGATGGCATGGGCGGCATTGTGACGTTTGTTGGCCAGGTTCGCGATTTCAACGATGGCCACGAGGTTGTGCGTCTTGAGTACGAGGCCTACGAGGCAATGGCCAATAAAGTTATGGCGCGGCTGTGTGACGCGATTGAGGCCGAGGTGCCAGGCGCCCGACTCGCTGTCGAGCATCGCGTTGGAGTGCTTGGCATCGGAGACGAAGCCGTGGTGATTGCCGCAGCCGCCCCACATCGGGCAGAAGCCTTCACGGCGTGTCGCAATCTCATCGATCAACTCAAAGAAGAAGTGCCGATTTGGAAAAAGGAAGTCGCTCCAAACGGCGATGAGTGGATTGGAATGGGCCCATAGACTGCAAAAACTCTGACGAACCAAGCAACTTGGTCAAACGGATGCCGATACAGCGCGCGAACTCTGAAGAAGGAACGCACGCATGTATCACTCGTCTCGTCACTCGTCTCGTCATCGGCACACGGCCACGCATAAACTCCGCGCTCGTACGACTCCCAGCGACGATTCCATCTCGATTCGCGATTTTAGAACCGGGCAGCGCTACGACCTCGGAGCGGCTCGCCGTCAATTGGTGGTCGGCGGCGCTTCCGAATGCGACATCATTCTTACCGACCCATTTGCGTCGGCAACCCACTGCAGTGTGCAGCGTATTGGGGAGCGCTGGATCCTTAAAGACCACGACAGCAAGAACGGCACGCGCCTTAATGGCACTCCCGTTCGCCTCGCCGAAGTACGCCCCGGCAATCAAATTGTCATTGGCGATACGCGGCTCGACATCATCCCTCAAAACCCCTCGTTGCAGCAAAGTTCGGGCATCGTTGGCAAAGCTCCGAGTTTTCTTCTGGCATTGGAGAAGGCACAAAAAGCCGCCCGAAGTAAATGCTCGGTTCTTATTCTTGGAGAGACCGGAACCGGCAAAGAACTCATCGCTCGCGTGATTCACGACTTTTCAAGGCGTAGCGAACATGCCTTTGTTCCGGTCAACTGCGGCGCCTTCCCTGCCGACCTCATACGCTCAGAACTATTCGGACATGTAAAGGGAGCCTTTACGGGCGCAGACAATAAGCACGACGGGCTCTTCACCCAAGCCAATGGCGGGACCATCTTCCTAGACGAGCTAGGAGAGCTTCCCCTAGAGCAACAACCTCATCTTTTGCGCGCACTCGAAAGCGGTCTGATTCGGCGCGTGGGCGGGCAGCACGAAGAGCTTGTCAATACGCGCTTTGTCTCTGCAACCAACCGCAGCTGCCTAAATCAAAGCACCTCGCCCTTGCGTAGCGACCTCTTTCACAGGCTCTCGACCGTGATCATTGAGCTGCCCGCCCTGCGCGAGCGGGCTTCCGACATTCCCATTCTCGTGCGGCATTTTCTTGCCGAAGGCATAGAGGAGTACGGGCCTCGCGAGATTGATGACGACACGCTCACGGCGCTTAGTCGACACGTCTGGCGCGGCAATGTGCGAGAGCTGCGCAACAGCGTCGCACGGGCACTTACTCTCGGTGCATCGCGCCTGCACACGCGGGACTTCCTCCCAAAGGGAGTCGAACTCGCCAGCGACGAGCCTTTGGCATCTGCGGATCCGGAGCAAGCCGGCCAAGGCCTTAGCCGATTCGAACGCAATCAGCGCGACTTGATACTCGCTGCCTACCAGCGCCACGGAACGATTCGCAAAGCCGCGATGGAACTTGGCATGCCAAAGTCCACCTTCGCTGATATGTGCAAACGCTACGGAATCGACACACGACGACGACGTCGAATCAAACTCTAGGCGCTACTCGATGAAGACGTCGACTTGCTCGTCGCCCTGCTCGTCGCCCTGCTCGTCACCCTGTTCGTTACCCTCGCCGCCCTCGAACTCGTCGTCGCCTTCAGGATCGTCGCCCTCTTCACCGTCCGACTCATCACCCTCCGAGGGCTCTTCTTCCTCATCCCCCTCGTCTTCGCCGGACTCATTATTATCGCTATCGGACTCATCGCTAGCTTCGTCGGCCTTGGCATTTAGCAATTCGGCCCGCTCTTTGACGTCACTAAATCGCGCGCCGATCTTTGGACCAGACTCGATAGAGTCGTCCTTGGAGCCGGAATCGTCCGAGTCGGAATCGTCGCTAGTGTCCTCGGTGTTCTCTTTTGAGAGATCCGGCATCTTGCGCGGCTCAACTTTCTTCGGATCCTTAGTCGTGATCTTCGGACGGCTTCGCTTGCTAGCAACGTTGGAACCCGAAGATTTCTCGCCGCACTGACGCCTTACGTCAAAGCGCAAAGCTACGAGTTTTCCCTTGGTAGGAATTGAGTACGAACCGTCTGCTTGCTTTGCTTTCGGAGGCAACCCCGCTTCGATCCCCATAAACTTCGGCTCGCGTTGCTTGAGGTCCTCAGAAAAGCCAAATGTCATACACCCGGGAAATAGGGTCTGATTGAACGGGTCCTTAAAGTCGATATCGCCAGTAACGGAGAGAAAGCCATCCTGTGACTTGGCAGAGAATGTCTTAATCTCGCCTGCACCGTTATCGATTTCAATTTCGCCAAGTACCGCACCAAGCTTGAGTTGAGGGACGGTAAGGCCATCGCTTGCAAAGACGTTGCGGCGCTGCGCTCGTCGATTGTTTGCACTGCCTGGTTGCGGCTTCATTGTCATCTTTGCAATGCCATCGCCCACGGTGCAGCCAATGCAGCTAAACTTGATATGACCGCTGGCTTTGCTCCACTTGCCTTGTGGCAGCGTGACATCAATATCGGCTGAGAGACCACCGGTCATCGGCAAGCCAACCGCTTCGGCCACGCCGGGCAAGCTCCCGATTGGCAGCATCTTTGTGTGCGCTGCCAGCGAAATTGTATTCGAGCCCTTGGCGTGCTCAAGCTCTATGCCAAGCGTTCCTCCGGCAACCTGAGCTTCAATTTCGACGCCGATGCTAGCGACGTCCACCGACCAAAGCAGTGCAGACATAACACCTACATTGACTTCAATCTCCTCGATAAAGATTACTGTCGGTTTTTCATCTGCGGTCTTCGGTCGAGTGCGCAGCACCATCGTTTTAATGACAAAGGTACCGGGAACCAGAGTTGGTTCGACAGACACGATGTTCACGTCGTACTTATCGCTAAGCCCCTCGACAATTTTGTCCTTAAGCCGATCGTAGGGGAACGTATAGGCCAATGTGAAAACGAAGGTTATTAGCGCAAGGAGTGGATAGCCAACCCACTTAAGAAGCTTGCGCTGATTTGATGTTAGACGCACTAGCTATCCTCCCCATCGTTGTTCTTGTCTTTGTCTTCAGTCTCGATGGTTGGCGTCTTGAACGTGGCAACCGTGAACTGCAAGTCCAACTTCTCTTTGTCTCGAAAGTTGCGATCGACGCTCAGTTCCTTAACTACGACAAGCTTCGAACCCGACTCTACTTTCTCTAGCAGTTGGGTCATGCTTTCGATACTAAGACCCTTGAGCTCAATCTCGAATGAGAGTTCTTCGTAGATGCCGATGCGAGTAACTTTTAGTGCAGGATACGTCGGGCTTGTTAGTTCGAGCTCGGAAATAATGTTCTCGAGATAACTATCGAGTTCGAGAGCCTTTTCCGGGATGCTCACATCGGCACTGGTACCGCCCGCCTTCGCCTTGGCGTTTCGGTAAATGGCCAGAGAGTGAAGCGCTTTGCGCGATTGCGCGTTGCTCGTTTCCAAGTCCTCCATGCCCCCTTGAATCTTGGCCACCAGTGCGTAGACAAGGCAAAATGCCAGGGTGATACCAAGGGCGAGAACCAATCGCTGCTCGCGAGGGTTCATGCGGTCCCATCGGTCTCGGGCTCCTTCTAAGTTTGCAGCCATTCCCTATTCCTTCTTGTTACAGCCTGATTTGATGGTCAGGGTGAATTGTCGACTATCGTTGGCGCCAGGTTGACTCTCTGGGCTTGAGAAGTTCTTGAAGCATTCGCTTGCTCGCAGACTCTCTTCCATATTCTTGATGCCTTGCAGCGCACTGGTCTCGTCAAATGGCGAAGACGAAGCCTTCACCACAACTTTGCCCGCCACAATCTCGACTTCACTTACGTCGAGTACGGCCTTGTCTTTGGCTGGTAGCGCAGAGTTAAACGCGAGAAGCATGTCGTAGGCCGTCATCGCCGGTACCGGATTTATGCGACTGCTATTTTCGACGGGCCCAACTTTCTCAAGGACCTCGGCCGCACTAAGTTGCTCCCCGAGTGCGGCGGCCGACTCTAGAGCGACTCGCTTGTTCAGAATTGTTTCGGCCGAACGAAGCTTGCTTACGCCGGTGTATGCGCTCAAGACGCCAAACGCCATGATGGCAACTGCAGCGGCGGCAAGCGACTTGGCCTTGGTGCGAAGGAAGCTCGTATCCGCCTTAAAGGCCAAAGCTCCCTGTCGCAGGTCAAAGCTGGGCTTCGCGCTCGCGCCATCCATCGCGACGCCAACAGCGAGAGCGCAGGTATCAAGCGCCGCAGAGCTGGCAGCGGCCCCGAGCAGCAATTGAGAGGCCTCTGGTGGCAACGTGTCTACAGGAAGCTGCAAATGCTCGCCGAGGTACCCAGGCAATCCGCGAAGCCGCGACCCTCCGCCAACAAGCACAATGCGAGTCACCGTGAAACCTGTCTTGGCCCGACACGCGTTAAGCGTGCGCCGAACTTCGCGCAACAGCTGCTTTACTTCACTCTTGAGAAGCTCGTTAATCTGCTCGGCGGCCTCGGTTGGAGCACTTTGGCTCGGCGGCAGGATAATCCCATCACTGTGTTTCGCAGCCTCTGCGCGCGAATACTCAACGTTCCACCCTTTGGCAAGAGCGCGAGTAAGGTGGTGACCACCGCGAGCCACGGTTCGAGCAAAGATCGGGTGCCCGCCCATCGCCAAACAAAAATCGCTTCGCATATGACCAATGTCGAGCACAGCAACAGGGCTGCCATCGCTAACAAGCTTCTCGGCCAAGCGAGCATACGGCGCTGGGGCCGCCAATAGGCCGCGCGGGTCAACGCCTTCGGTGCGCAAGGCAATTAAGAACTCTTCTGCTCGCGAGCGCTGGGTTGCCGCACCGAGGATACGCATTCCGTCTGCGACATCGGCAACACGGCCGTGCACCCGAGCGGCTGGAATTGCTGCAACGGGCACATCGCCAACTGCCGTCGCCTCATCGTCACCAAGTTCCACAATCTCGAGGGTTCCAGTCGGGACTGGGACCCTTGGAATCTGCTCGAAGGCGTACACCATATCCTCGAGATCGATTGGAAGAACCCCTTCGAGTTCGGCGCCAACGGCCGCCTCAAGCTCCGCTCGCCGAAGACTCCTAAACCCAAACTCTAGAACATGGAGAAAGACCTTATCGCCGGCAATCGAAGCGTAGACCGCATCCTCGTCACCTCGGTAGCTCGCGAGAATTGTGCCCGCTACCTTCGCGGCGCGCACCAAGTGCGGCTCATCGCCCTCGGGGACACGCTGCTCAATCACTTGGGTAACCGCGGCTCCTCGAAAGCCGGGGTTTGCCACTACAACCTTGACGCTATACGCACCCAGATCAACACCGAGAATTCGACTCGCCATACTTACTCTTCCCTCCAGAACACCCAGGCACCTTTTCGGTAATCGGTGCTGCGCATGTTTTGGTTTTGTACTTCCGTGTCCCAGATCCCCACGAGCTTGCGAGAGAAGCGAGGTTCCCCCTTTGGCGTGACGCCTAGGGTCGATGTAACTTCGATTCGATAGAGGCGCCGTGGGCCCGACTTTGCAACTTGGCCAAGCTTCTGCTGATCCAACTCGACGCCCTGCACAGGTTCGGCACCTGCCGCGGCATTTTGTGCGCTTTGGTTCGGACCACCAAATGCGCCCTGCTCGCCTCCGCCTAGCAGCTCTTGCAGAGCGCCGTCGGGGCTTTTTACGTAGTCGGCAAAGGCATTGAGGTCGTCAAAGTAGACACCAAAGCTTCGCGCCTCAGCCACCCGCTTTGCCAGCGCCCACAGCAGACGAGGATCCTGGACAACCGGATCTTCTGGGCTCTTTGCGGATAAGAAAATCACCGAGGCAATAAGCTTGGGATCCGCAACCGCACCAATATTTACTTTGCAGTCGCCGTAGACTGTGAACTGGCCACCAAAGAGTGTCCAAAACCTGTCATCAACGCCGCGTACGAGCTTTAGCTCGGATGTTGTATCGATGTAGTTGTTTTTGGCTCGGTATTTATCGTCTAGGCCTTGATACCCGTAGTCCTCAGCACCGCCGCGGGAGTCTTCACCCTTGCCGGTATCAGTGTCGACGTAGTCCATAAAGGCGGCGACTTGCTCTTCGCGAGTTCGGTTCCAGCCGTCCGCATCCGGTTCTTCAAAAATTGGATTGTAGGCGTCAAAGAAGAGCATCGCCTCGAGCTGGGTTCGGAGGTTCGCCTGACTCGCCTTAGAACCATTGGCACAGTTCATGTTGAGCTTGCCGTCCTCTGTGGTGATTTGAACGTCAAAGGCGCCAGCGGCGACGCCTAAGCCCTCGATGGCATCGCCATCAAAGCCGCCAAGCATCGCGGCTAGATCGTTCACCTCGTCTTTTGATCCGCCAAAGGCGCCCATGAAGAGACTGGTGTAGTCGGCGAGTTGAATATCACCGAGAAACTGCCGATTCTTATCGAGAACGTCGGTTTGCACTCGAATGATAAGCTGGGCCAAATTGGCACCCGAGCGATTGAGAAATTGTGCTCGCATTGCCTCGCGAGCATTGGCGGTTGCCACCGAATTGACCGTTGTATTGGTGGAATACTCAGAGACCAAAGCCTGCAGAACAGCGACGAAGGCCACCACCATAATAAGCGCCATGCCTGCCTGACGGCGTGCACTGCCGACCGCACGACTCTTTGAGCCGCGTGCCCGCAGACGCTTTCCTGCCCGGTCGCGCCGTGTATTGACATTGCCTTGCATGACTAGTTTGTGAAGAATTTGAGTTCCTCTTGCAGCATGATTCGCGCTTGGCTTACGAATTTCACTTCGTCGCCACCTTCGTTCTCTAAGATGATTGTGATTCGAACGCGCGACGGCATACGACCGCGTTGCCCATCGACCGCGGTGCTATCCCACTCGTCGCGCCAGTCCTTCTCGGTCCAGTCGTAATACTCAAACTGAACCTTCTTGACGTCTCGCAACAGAACATCGATCTCCGCAGGCTCGTTCTTCCAATCCTCATCGGGAGGCCTACGGCTCTCGCGGCGAATCAAGTTGTCCTTGCCCGAGTCTTCGAGGTCGCTCTCCTCAAAGTACGAAATCATCGTTTGCTCGGACTCGTTGGCATCGGCCCATAAAACCCTGTGGCTCATGCTTGTGAAGCGCAGCTCATCCACGCTGCCCGAGTCTTTGCCGATAAACATCGTTCGACGCTCATCGAGGGTTTGGTTCTCGTTCGCACTAATGTACGCAGACGCGAGATCCTCGACCATTCGCCCCATCGCCACGCGAATCTCGTGATAGCGCTCGTTAATGGCCTCAGAGTTTCTCTTAATCCTGATGCCACCACTAAAGCTCGTCCACGCCATCGTAAACATGCCGAGCATGATGGCCATCGAGACGAGAATCTCGATGGTCGTCATGCCGCGCTGGGCCGGAGCGTTGCACCCAAGCGTGTTTCGCCCAAGAGGGTTTCGCAATACGCTCATCGTTGCGTCTGCCCCGTTTGATTTTTGCCTGTGGGAGTAGCGCCACCGCCCGTTTTGCCAGGACTCGCACCGGTGTCCGTACCGTCGCCGTTCTCATCGTCTTCGACGTTGGCTGCGCCAGGCCCAAGATTGATGACGCGATTTACCGCATGCGGTTCGGTGAAGTAGCAGTCGACCGTGAACTCCTCATCGTAGCCGGCAACCTTGTAGCGAATCGTTAGGTGAACCTTGCGAATCGACTCTTCGAGAATTGCGGTAAAGGTCTCAAATTGCGAACCAATAAGGCCGGCACCTGCGCCGCCATCGTCGCCTCCAAAGCCGCCAAGCATGCCGCCTAGCATGCCTCCCCCGCTGCCTTCGCCTTCGACGCCCTCTTCCCCTTCGGCACCAAGGCTTTGCATCGCGCCAAGGTTGGGAAGCTTGATCTTTGTAATCTCCGCTTCCCACGAGATTTGCGGCCAGCCTTCCTCGTCGAAGTCGCCCTCTTTAGTCTGGTTGAGATTCTGAAACCCTTCTTCTAAGAGAAGTTCTTCGATGTCGTACATCTTGCCACGCGCCAGCTCAGTGGCAGCACTTAACATTTGCGATCGTTGAGACGAAGCTATATTGGCGGCGGCGCCCTGCAATAGCAGAATGAGAGAGCCCGCCAGCATGGCTAGGGCAAACATCACCTCGACAAGGGTGAAGCCCAAAGCGGCGCGGTTGGAACGGCGGCTGTAACGAATGCGGCGCATCAGTTCTCGTCCACCTTGTCGCCGACGCCATTGCGGCGCATGTGGTCCTCAACATCAACATCGTCCTGGCGGTACTGCACGCGGCTCGTCATGCCCTGGAGGACAATCGTATTCTCGTCGCCAGCGCGATTTGCCACCCGAACAAGAGCCTTCTCGGCAGAGCCAATCGGGAAGAAATTGATACTTACCGTCGCGTCCTTTACGGAGTCGTGCAGGTGCTGCACATGAATTTCTTCGATGCGAAGACCGCGCCCTGTATCGAGGCTGTGCTTATTTCCTCCCTTTGAGGGCTGGCCCGAGAAGGTATCCGTAGCAGGCGTGCACCGCGTAGTCCCGAGTCGAATGCCCGCCAAGGCGGCAGCGGCTTTTACCGCCTCATCTGGCGTGCTGGCCTCGATGACCTCTTGATTGAAGTCGCTGGTAACAGGCTGCTCCATGCGCTCTTTGAGCTTCTCAAGCTCATCTTGGTCAACGACTTCTTCCTCGTCGCCACGCATCAGCGTCTGGTCACCCGCACACACCTCTACGTGATAGACCTGCGCCTTTAGATCGAAGACAACTCGGTGGTGCTTGCCGGTCATCGTCGCCATGTTGTGAGCGGCCCTAAGCGTCGCAAGAACCTCCATCGAAGCTTCTCGCAGCCGCGCACTATCGCTCTTAAGCAAGTTGCCACCAAGGAATAGCGCCATTCCCGCACCCATGATTGCAAGCACCACCAAGATTTCGATCATGGTCATGCCTGCTTGGGTCACCAGTCGCCTGGCGTTATTGGGGAAGCGAATCATTGGCAATTGCTACTAAGAGTTATTCCCAGGACTTAATGTCGTCATCAGTACCCTGCTTGCCATCCGCACCCTTAGAAAGGATGGAGAATTGGCCATCGCCTGTTGGCGAGTTGCTTCCGCAAAACATCACAAGCTCGTTGCCCCAACCATCTTTTGTACTCTTCGAGTTAAGGTACTTCTTCAAGTCTTCTAGGCTATCTGGGCACTGCTTGCTGATATTCGCTTGAGACCATTCGCCATATGCGGAAAAGGCAATTTGTTTGACGGCCATCCGTGTCGTATCAACCTTTGAGCTTGCAAACTGCCTCAACACTGCTGGACCGACAAGGAATCCCATCACGACGGCAATAATCGCGAGAACAATCATGATCTCAAGAAGCGTCATTCCGACCTGGTGACGCAGGCGTGAACGACCGCTACGCATTGGGCTGGTTTGGCGAAGGGCACGAAGTTTCATTAGTTTTTGTAGGAACATGGTCTGTCTCTCTCTCGCTACATCTGTGTGAGTTTTTGCATCTCCATCATGGGCATCAAAATGGAGAAGACTACGAAGGCGACGGAGCCGCCCATAACAACAAGCATGATCGGCTCGAGCATGCCAGTGAGATTGTCGAGCTTGGTTTCCACTTCGCTCTCATACGAATCGGCAACGCGCAGAAGCATTTCTTCGAGCGCACCCGATTTCTCGCCAACGGCAATCATGTGAGTAACCGAGGCGGGAAACTCGCCGCTGCGTTTAAGCGTCACAGCCAAAGATTCACCTTCGGTAATCGCGCGTTTCGCCTCTTCGACGATTTTCATAAGCACCGCGTTGCCAAGGACCGCTTTCGAGGTTTCGAGCACCTTCAGCATCGGCACACCCGCTTTGAGCATGGTGCCCATGGTTCGACAAAAACGCGAAATGGCGACCTGACGCACAAGCGGGCCAACCAGGGGCATTCCCAAAACAATGGCGTCCCAGCGACTTCGCCCTTCAGTCGTTGCCGACCAAGCGCGAAAGCCAAGCCACAAGCCTACACTGGCGAGAATTAGCAGTAGCCAATACGCGCCGAGAAAATCGGAGAACCAAATCAACATCCGGGTGTTGAGCGGAAGCTGCACACTTTGGGCATCGAAGAGCCCCGTGATTTTAGGTACCACCGCCACCATGAGCACGCCCATGATGCCGACACCAACAACAAGCATGATGACCGGATAGATCATCGCGCCTTTTACTTTGGATCGCAGCTTGGCAGCCGACTCCATAAAGTCGGCAAGCCGGGAAAGCACCTCTTCCAAGTTGCCTGCGGTTTCGCCAGAGCGAACCATCGAGACATAGAGTTCGTCGAAGACATCTGGGTAGTTTGCGAGGGTGTCACCAAAGGATGAGCCCTCGTTCACGCTCGTCCGAATTTCACCGACGATGTGTTTAAACTTCTCCCCCTCGGTTTGCTCGAAGAGCGCCTCAAGGCACTCGGCCAAGGCGATTCCAGCGTTGAGCATCGTTGCCAGTTGCCGCGAAAACGCCTGCACTTCGACTCGCTTGACCTTGTTAAACGCCCCGCCAAAATCGACCTCTTTGCTAAGCCCTTTACCACCGCCGCCGCCGGCCTTGCCCTTGGCAACATGGCTAGAGGTAACTGTGACGCCATCGCCGCGCATGAGCTGACGCAAGGCTTTGGGCGAGTCGGCATCGCGAACTCCACTGACGTTCTTGCCAGTTTTGCCAATGCCTTTGTACGCGTAGAGAGTCATTATTAATCGCTCTCCGCCGTGGCCAGCAAGACAGCCTCAGGCGTTGTGAGCCCGGCCATTGCCTTGATTGCGCCATCCATACGCAGCGTCTTTAGACCTCTTGCGATTGCCGAGGTGCGAATCGTGCTGGCATCGGCCTTCTCCAGGGTGAGTTGGCGAAGTGGATCGTCAATGACGAGCATTTCGTAAATGCCGGTTCGGCCTTTGTACCCAACACCGCTGCACATTGGACAACCGCGAGCCGACAAGAGTGTGCCAGGAGGAGGCACCATCTCGAGATTTGGCAACTCGGGAACTTCGTAGCCGCCGGCGTAAAACCGGTCCGGATCAAGCCCCAGTTGCCCCACCACTTCGGCCGACGGAACGATGGCTTCGGCGCAGTCGTAACAGGGTCGCCTTACGAGGCGCTGGGCCATAAGCCCGACCATCGAAGAGGCGACCAAGAATGGCTCGATGCCCATGTCGACAAGGCGAGTGATGGCACCGGCCGAGTCGTTGGTGTGGATGGTCGAGAGCACGAAGTGACCGGTGAGCGAAGCCGTGATGGCAATCTCTGCGGTTTCTTTGTCGCGAATCTCGCCAACCATGATGACGTCCGGATCGTGACGCAGGAAGGAGCGAAGCCCGTTTGCGAAGGTGAGGTCAATCTTGGATTGAACCTGAGTTTGGGAAATGCCATCGAGCTGGTATTCGACCGGGTCCTCGATTGTGAGGATGTTTAGCTCTGGCGAATTAATCTCGGAGAGACATGCGTAGAGCGTTGTCGTCTTGCCCGAACCAGTTGGCCCGGTCACCAGCATAATGCCATGAGGCCGCTTGATGATGTCGCGAATGATCTTGAGCGTATCTGGCGTCATGCCGATATCGCCAAGCCCGCGAAGCACTGAGGAGCGATCGAGAAGACGGATGGTCACCCGCTCGCCAGCCGCAGTGGGCACGGTGGCAACACGCATATCAATGTCACGACCGGCAATACGACGCCGAATACGGCCATCTTGCGGAAGGCGCTTCTCGGCGATGTTTAGGCCCGACATGATTTTGACGCGAGCTAGAATCGACGAGAGAAATTGCTTTGGAGCCGTCTTGGATTCGCGCAGCGCTCCATCCACTCGGTAGCGCACCTTGACGTCTTTTTCGCCAGGCTCGATGTGAATATCGGAGGCGTCTTCCTTAACAGCCTGAAAGAGTAGCGAGTTGACCCAGCGAATGATGGGCGCTTCGTCGGTGACATCGAGAATATCTACGAGTTCTTCGGATGCTCCAAACTCGTCTTCGTCGTCCTCGCCTTTGTTAAGGTCGGCGCCCTGTCGAAGGCGACCATAGGCCTTATTGATGAGGTCGACAATCACAGCCGGCGGCGCCATCACCACTTCGACAGGTGCATTTACCATCACACCAACGTCATCCAGTACGTCAAGCGCCAATGGATCGGACATCGCGACCAAGACACGGTCGTCTTCATCAACGGCGAAGGGAATGATGTTGTGATTTCGAGCAAAGCCAATCGGGATATTGGCAATGAGTTCTTCGGGAACATCGTCAACGGCAGGCAGGCTCTCGACAAACTCTTCGTCGTACTGCTGGCTAAGCGCGCGGGTAAGCTGCACTTCGTTGATGGCCTGCATCCCCACGAGGATGCGCCCTATCAACCCGCCTTCATCGGTTTGCCGAGTAAGGGCATGCGCAAGGTGCTGTGGGCTTAGCCCTTCACCCGCAACGAGAATCTCTCCAAGAAGCTGAGCGCCCAATGGGGCTCCCATGGGCTGGCCTGCAAACTGCGCCATCGCTACTCGTCTCCCTCGCCGTCTGTTGACTCCGGAAAGTCGCCGCTTGTTGACTGCGGCATATCGTCATTGCGGTCGTCAGAGGCGGGCTCTTTATCGAAGTAGTGAACTTCGCCGTCGGGTACACCAACGAGATTGGCATCGAGTTCGCGAAGCACTTGCGCTTCGCGCTCGACCGATTGCACCGTGCGATTGATTTCCTCAAGCACGCCACGCTTGCGGCGGTAATCGATGTCCGAGCGATATTCGATCTTCTTGAAGGTAGAGAACGTTCGAGCAAACTCACGCTGCTCACGGGTGCGTCGCTCAACCAAGCGCTCGATGTCCATCTGGTTGTGCACAATGTGCGGAGTGAGCACGACCAAGAGGTTGCGCTTCTCCTTGGTGGAACTCTGGTACTTGAAGAGCAGCGAGCCGAGAACTGGGATATCCCCAAGAAGCGGTACTTTGGATTCGCTGGTTGTCTTCTTATCTGACATGAGGCCACCGATGGCCACTGCCTGCTGGTCCCGAACCACGACCGTATCCTTGATGGTTCGCTTTGCCCACGACGGTCCGAGGCCACCAAAATCACGGTCGCCAATCTCTGAGATTTCCAAGTCGATTTCCAGGCGCACCATGGAAGATGCATTGATGTGCGGAGTGATCTTTAGCGTTAGTGCGACATCCTGGCGTTGAATCGACTGGGTGGCCGCAGCAAAGGGGTTTCCAGCGCCACCGACGCCAACTGAGCTTTGATAGGGAATGTTCTCACCAACGCTAATCTCGGCTTCTTCATTATCGGTTGTCAAAATGTGTGGAGATGACAACACGTTGACGTTACCGCTGTTGGCAACTGCGTTGAAGAGCACGCCAAAGGAAGGAATGCTGGTGCCGAGAAGCTGCTCGGCATTGTCGAGCAGCGGACCGAGAGCGCCGCCAATAAGGCCTGTGCTGGTAGCGATGCTGTTGACGTTGAGAGAGGAGAGGTCCGAGTGCTGCACGCCGCCAAGTACCAGTGTGCCGTCACCAACGTCTGCACCACCGTGCCACGATGAACCAAACTGCATGCTGTCATTTACGCTAATCTCGACAATGTTGGCTTCGATGTAGACCTGCGGCCTAGCGACATCCAGCTTGCGAATTACATCGCGCAGCGCCAAAAAGTCTTTAACGGATGCGACTGCCACAATCGAGTTTGTCGGCTGGTCGTGAGTCACGCGAACCTGGCCTTCAAAAGCTGCAGCCGAACCAGCATTGGCGGTGGGGCGACTTGCCGCCTGGGCTCGTGTGTTGCCGCGAGCTGTCGAAGCCGACGGTTGCTGAATGCCGTTGATAACAGCAGTAAGCGTTTGGCTCATTTCCTCAGCCTTCGAGTGGTTGAGGCGGTAGACGTGAATGCGGCCAGCGCCCTCGACATCGATACCGACGTCGAGACGCTTCACCAGGGCCTTCACCCGAGTGTATGCGGCTTCGTTGCCAACAACGATTAGGCTGTTAATGCGCTCTTCCGCGACGATCTTCGAGGGAACTGCCGACTGCACCTCCGATTCGCCAATCGAGGTGGGTCCGGTACGGCTAATCTCTTTGCGGCCCTTGCTCTTTCTTGTCGACTTCGACGTCGTAGCCGTTGGCGACTCCTTCGTTCCCAAAATGTCGGTGAGCTTTGCCGCAAGCTCGGTTGCATCGGCGTACTGCACCTTGATCATGTAGAGGCGCTCGTTAACGACGGGTTCGTCCACAGCCTGCATCAGGGCAGCCATGCGGCTCACATTCGTGCCCATATCGCTAACGATCACGATGCCCGATTTGGCGACCGATACAACTTCGCCGTTCTTGCTCTTAAGCCCCTGAAGAACCTTTGCAAGGTCGTCGACCGAGAGATGCTGTGGCCTGAGAACCACGCGTACGAGTTGGTCGGATGAAGGCGCATTGCCATTGGTGAAGATCGGGATGGCCTGGCTCTTGGCCTTGCTCGTTTCGACAATCTCAAGAATGTTGCCCTTTGGCACAACCGTGAGGTTCATGCTTTGCAGGCCAACCAAGAAGACACGCCATGCCTGACCGGCAGACATGTTCTTAGGAGTCATAATCGTGACTTTTGCGCTGCGCTTGCCAATCTCCGAAGAGTAGACAAAGTTCTTGCAGTGAAAGGTCATGGCCCATTTGATGAGGTCATCGAGTGTGGTCTCGGGCTTAAGACTAACTACGTACTTGCCTTTGCGTTGCTTCTCAGGGCAATCGTAGAGGCTCTCCTCCAGCACAGCAGAATCTTCTTTGTTGTCCTGAGCGTAGGCCACCTTCGTGCCGAACGTGGATGCAAGGAGCACTGCAGCCAACCCAAGGGTTGCTACGAGCGCGTGTCGTTTAACTTCGTTTCGTTTCATCATCACAAGATTCACTTGATGCTGTAGTTCAGAGAGATGGGCTTGCCACGCCGCGTGGCGTTAACAGCGAGACTGCTGGCGGATCGAACTTTGGTGTAGACCTCAAGGGCCTTATCTGGGCTCGTTAAGTCGAAACCGTTAATGGAGTGAATGGTGTCGCCATTCATGAGGCCGATTTTCGCGTACACCGAACTTGGCCGGATTGCGTAGAGCTTGAAGCCGTTTGCCTTGCCATTTTTAATGGAAGGCACAATGCGCGCTCCACGAGCAACCGACATTGGGTTCTCGAGAATCTTGTCGACAACCTTTTTGTCGATTTCATATTCGGTATCGCTAACTTTGTTGACGCCTTCGTCAACCATGGCCATCAGCTCGTCGGTCTTGCCGCCCTTGCCTTTGACGTTCGCTTTGACATTGGGTTTTGCCGCCGCTACTCGCGGAGCCTTGGTCGAAAGCAAGCTGATTCGCTCGACTCGTTTTGACTTCTCGTTCTTAAAGTCAACGTACTTGGCTGTGATGCGAACAATGGCGCCACTGTCGGGGATTTCCTGATCGATGCTGTAGGAGCCTTGCCTATCGGTGGTCGTATTTTGCACGGTCGCAAACGAGTAGTCGGTCTCGGTGGAGACATTGGTTGCTACCAATCGCAATGGCAGTGAAGTGATTGGCGGCGTGTCGGAGTCGATGACTTCGCCTTCCACTTCTTCTTCTGGCTCGGCAGGGAGACACGAGGAGCAAAACATGTTGCGAGCCACCAACGGCTCACCCAGTTTGCTCTTGGTGGTCTTGGGCTTTTTCTTAGTATTCGCCACGACCTTCTCGGCCTTGCCAAGCTTCTCTGAGTCCGGCAATGCCTTGGCCTCGATCACGTGATTCGCTGCCTGGGCACCGAAGTACGCGCAGACCACCACCACAATCACTGGGAGGACCCCGAAGTATTTTCTTATGTATGTTTCCATGGCGTTACGTCCGCATTCGGCTGGCTAGCGTTTGGGTTCTTCGATGCCGGGACTCGTGCCGAGACTCGTCTCGGAACCAGTCTCGGACTCCTCTTTTTGCACCGAAGAGCCTGTTTCTGACATCGTCTGCGACTCGAGCCGACGGTATATGGTGCGAGTAGCGATTCCCAGCAGCTTGGCAGCCAATCGCTTGTCGCCACGGGTCTCGCGAAGGGTCTCGCGAATGACGCGCATTTCGATCTCATCAAGCGGGGTACCGATGCTGAAGCTAAGGCTTCGCGATTGGGTTCCAAGCGCTTCTTGGTCGCGGATCTCGCGAGGCAATTCGTCCTCACCAATGACCGGATTCCGGCTTAGAACAACCGATCGCTCAACCGCATTCTCAAGCTCACGAACATTGCCAGGCCATGAGTATTCGCTAAGTAAATCCAGCGCACGCTGCGAGCAGCCCTCGATCTCTTTGCCGTTCTTTGTGGCGTAGATGCGCGTGAAGTGTTGCACCAGCAAGGGAATGTCTTCGGCCCGATCTCGAAGTGCTGGCACCTGAATCGGCACCACGTTGAGTCGGTAGTAGAGGTCTTCGCGAAACTCGCCCTTGCGAACAGCTTCTGCGAGGTTCACGTTCGTCGCCGCAATCAACCGGATGTCGATTTTGCGCGTCTTGCCACCACCGCCAAGCCGCTCAATTTCGCCTTCTTGCAGCACGCGGAGAAGCTTCACTTGCACATGCCGGCTCATCTCGCCAATTTCATCGAGAAAGAGCGTGCCGCCATTGGCGGCTTCGAAGCGCCCTTCCCGGCTGGTCGTGGCGCCAGTGAACGCGCCCTTCTCGTAGCCAAAGAGTTCGGCCTCCAGAATTGATTCGGGGATCGCTGCGCAGTTGATGGGGATGAGCGGCCGGTCGGCTCGGGGGCTGTTCTCGTGAAGGCTGCGGGCGAGCAGTTCTTTGCCAGTTCCCGATTCGCCGAGCAGGAGGACAGTTGCTTCCGAAGCTGCGGCCTGCACCGTGATGTCCATCGTGCGACGCCAAGCGAGTGATGTCCCAACAATCGCTTTTTGCCGACGCTCCTCAAGCTGGGCGCGCAGAGCGCGGTTCTCAACCACGAGGTTCTGCTTCTCTAGTGCATTGCGAACAATTCGTACGACATGCGCGCGCTTTAGAGGCTTCGTAACAAAATCGTAAGCGCCCTCCTTCATGGCGGATACCGCAGTCTCCACCGTTCCATGTGCCGTCATCAGAATGACTTCAGTCTCGGGTGACACGGTTCGAGCAGCCTTCAGCAGATCCATCCCCGTGGTCTTGGGCATCATGAGGTCGGTAAGAAGAACACTGATTCGCTGCTTGCGAAGAATCTCCAATCCTTTGGCCCCATCGTTGGCCGTGAGCACTTCCAGCCCCTCTCGCGCGAAGATCTTGCCGAGAGACTCGAGAATGCCCGCCTCATCATCAACAATAAGAACGGTGCTATTGGACCATTGGGACGGCTTAGTCATAGAGTTTGAGTCAAGAGTGCTGGCTGGGTTGGATTGGTAGGCAGGGAGCATGGATTCACCTCGAGTCCCTTCTAACGCAAGCTTGGTGCCAGGCTGTCCAATGGGCAAATATCTGCAATTACAGATAGTTAAAACACCAGCACGAATGCAAACCATGACAGCCTGGCAGCTTGTGCCCCGCAGTGTGCCAAATTGACAAAGTGGGCCTATCAGGGCCCTTGGAGCGGACAGAATGGCGAAGCAACCCGAAGGGATCGCCCAGCAGCCCGAGATCGAACGCTAAACCACTGGTTTTATGGAGTCTCGAGGAAGGCTTACGCAGAATTCCGTGCCCCCGCCGACCTCACTTGTGACATCGATCATGCCGTGATGGCGCTCGACAATGCCGTGGACAATCGAGAGCCCGAGCCCGGATCCTTCGCCAACATCCTTGGTCGTAAAGAATGGATCAAAGACGCGCCCCATGACTTCCGGGCTCATGCCAGGCCCATTGTCTCGAATTCGCACGGTGACTCGGTCTTGATCATCCGCAGCCGTCGTGATGGTCACAACCGCATCTTCCTGCCCTGCCACCGCCTGCCCTGCATTGGTGAGCAAGTTCATAAAGACTTGGTTGAGTTGGCCAGCGTGCCCGACGACGCGGCCAACTTCACCGTACTCACGTCGAACTTCGATGGAGGTCTTAAAGACGTGCCGCAAAAGTTCGAGCGAATCGTCGAGACTTCGATTGAGGTCAAGGCCAACCACACTCTCGTCATCGGTGCGCGAGTAGTTGTGAAGTGCCTGAACGATAGCCTTCGTACGATCGGCGCCGCGCTTAACGACGCGGATCATATCCTTAACATCCCGGCGCGCTTCTTCGCGGACGTTCTCCGTTTCGCTGTCCAACTCTTCCACCGCTTCGCCAAGTGGGCCAACAGTATTTACAATCGCATTGACTGGGTTGTTGATCTCGTGCGCAATGCCCGCAACAAGCTGTCCAATCGATGCCATCTTCTCGGATTGCACCAATTGATCTTGCGCTCGCGTGAGCTTCTCGAGGGTCTCTGCGAGTTCGCGATTCTTCTTTGCAAGATCCGCTGTACGGCGTTGTACGGCGCGTTCAAGGTCCATATTGACCTCTTCGGTAGAACGTAATTTCTCTCGCAACGCGCGCCGCATCTCTTCGAGTGCAAACGTAAGACGGCCAATTTCATCGCCCTCGCCGCCCGAGCTAACGGGAAGCGCAAGCTCACCTCGGGCCATGCCATCTGCCCTGGCCTCCAAGCGCCGAATCGGCTTTACAAATTGCGCAACCGTTAGCACCACGATGCCACTGCAGACGCCAAAGAGAACTAAGAAAAACACGATGAGCTCGCGCAGAGGACGCACGAGTGAGGGACCGCGACCTCGGTAGTTTGGATAGAAGACCGCAACAGCTCCCATATCGTAGTTGCCGCCGCGCCAATTGATATCGAGGCGACCTCGACGACCCGTGAGTGAGTGAGCACGCAAGGCAATGGTGGCATCGTGTTGCAGCTGCAACTCGGCCTGGGCGTACCAAGGCAATTGCGGGGTCCCCAGAGGGCCACCACCGTAGGCGAGCACACGCCCGGTCCTATCACTTGGAAGGTAGAAATAGACCGCTGAGGAATCGGAGCCCTGTCGGCTTAGACGCTCGATGACCGAATCGATGGCCTCTGGGCTTGGTGGCGCTGCACTGGCAGCAACGGCTCCTTGTACCTCTGAGCGAACCCAGGCCAGACCGAGATCCGCTTGGCTCGCCGTGAACTTGGTAACGAGGTTCTTGTACTGAATGAAGCCCCAAAAGAGCGCCAGACCGACCGCGAAAAAGACCATGCCACCAAACGAGAGCAAGAGTTTTGTTCGCAGCGTTAGGGAGGTTCGAATGCCCCGAACCGGCAGCCGATGTTTTAGCGTGAGGTGATCGAGAAGCGGGCGCATGATCTCGCGAAGCCACAGCGCCAAGTACAGCGCCGACCCCACAGAAATCACCACGACGGTGCCAAACATTAAGGCGGCATCATCGGTCTCCAGGCGCCAACTCGCTTTGCCAAGCGAAAGTGCAATTACCGCCGAGGCCAGCCAAAGCAACCAGAACGAGAGAGCGAGCTTGTATGGCAAACTCTGAGCATTTCGATAGACATCGGTTGCAAGGCCATCGCCGGCCTTTGACTCTTTGTTCACCTGAGTCGCCAAGTAGCGTTCGAGGCCACGGCTCGCCGAAAAGAGATGAGTATAGAGCCCAATACCAACTAAGAGAAATGCCGAAGGAAAGTACACTTGCATACGCAGGTACTGCTCGTCGGTGATTGGCAAAAAGAAGTAGGCAAAGGCTGCAACCGCCGCCATGGTCATGCCGATGCTAACCATGCTGACCAGCAAGACAGCGCCCCGATAGCGATCGGCAAAGCAGCGCAGCGGGCTTACACCGCCAAAGAGCCTGGCGCGAAACCTCTCCATCAAGAAGGTCAGCCAAACCGTCCGCCCCAGGCTACAGATCAGCGCGTGGAACGTGCCCATCGCAGTGAGTTCGACAACAAGCTCGGTGTCCCATCCGACGTATTTGTGGAGAAAGAGCCCGTGGGCGAGTAATACGCCAAACCACAGGGAGGTACGCACCGCCAACGCTCGCAACGGCGTCTTCCAAAGCGCCCGGTACGCCGCCAGGGCTACATCCTTGGGAAGGCGCTCGCCTTTGCGCTTGTGCAGCACCGCTTGATAGAGCGGACGCAACCACACCCACTGCAGTGCCCACCAGATTACCTTGGCACCAATCACGACGGGGATTGCGATGCGCAGCAAGAGCCGATGGTCGGGAACCTTGTCGCCAAAGAACGCGAGCAGTGGGACTACGATTCCCAAGATTTCTAACGCCAAGAACACCAACGCCGGGGCGAAGAGGTGGCGCTTAAATCCGATGGCCTGCCCGTCTGATGACGATCCGCCAAGGATGTCGTCATTCGAAGACATGCGCGCAGTGTATCGCACAGCCGGCGAGAGCGCGTATGATGGAGAACGTGGCAGTTGGCAAAGCACGCCATTGGCTGACGATCTTCGCGACACTACTGGTGGGTGAAGCTGCAGCCAACGCTCAGGAGTTTGCAGCGCCGGTCGATCGCAACTACACAATCGACCTTTTTATCGGGCAGGCAATCGGGTCCTCGCGCATCGTTGGTATGGGCGGCGCTGCCACCGCAATGGCGCAAGGCTCCCCTGGCATGCTCGCCAACCCAGCCTCGCCGGCAGTGCGCACAATGACGTCGCACGACGACTGGGATTGGGACTGGCACCTCGACTCGATGAGTCCAAGTCTGGGTAGCGATCACGACAATAACGGCATCACAACGAACGACTCGAGCTTTAGTCCGAGTGCAACGTTTGGCGCGGTTGTGCAGTACAAGGCCTGGGGTTTTGGCTTTAGCGCAACCGGCCTGGTGATCGAGAATTCGACAGCAGACGCGAGTGGGGCCGAAACACGAATCAAGACAGAAGCGCTCGTCAACCAACTTGTTGTGGCGCGACATTTTCTCAATGGTGATCTTGTGGTCGGGGCGGCGGCGCGTGGCGTACTCCTGCAAGTCGCCAATGTCGACGATCCAGATGCAGCGCAAACACTTTTGGAACTTGGCGGCGTAAGCCTTGAGACCGGTGTGATCTGGAAGCCAAGTGCAAGGCGATTTCGAGTGGGGGCAGCCGTGCGCCTGCCGGTCGTCTCCGATGAAACCAGCATCGAAGCCTGCGACCCGCAAAACTGTGCCGGCTACGTGCTGCCAAACAAAGTCAAAATCCCTTGGGAAGCGAGTGTGGGCATCGCAGGACGCAAAGGACCGTCGGCCTGGAACCGCACCTCCAAAGCGCGCTGGGTCGATGAGAAGGCCATCCTATGGGATGTCGATCTTGTGGTCACTGGCACGACAAAGCGCGGAGCAGGCCTCGAGGCTTTCGGCCAACACAAGCTCCAACCTTCCGGGCGCAAACACAGCTTCTCAATACGCGGAGGTATCGACTACGAATGGATCCCTGGCCGATTTCGAGTTCGCGGCGGGAGCTACTACGAGCCCGGCCGATTTCGAGATCCATCCGGCGAAGATATTGGCGGCCGTCTACATCTAACCCTTGGTACCGATCTCCGCGTTTGGCAGTTTGGATTTTGGGATGAGGACTACCGGGTTCGCATCTCGCTCACTGGTGACTTTGCAAAACGCTTTGGCAACGGTGGCCTGTCCATCGGGTTTTGGCACTAGTCCCCTCAGAATTCTGAATTTCCCAGTGAGGGCCGACGTCTATTTCTCGTTACTTGTGTGTCTTGGAATGCTGGCCCGAGACTTGTAGTAACGGCGTGCATGCGCTCCTTATTCCTTACTGCGTTCCTAGCCACAGCCCTACTCCCCGCCATGGGCTGCAATCTCTACTTTAATGGCGGCGGTGGCGATCCTTGCGAGGACGAATGGGGCGGCGGCGGTGCTGCCGAAGCACCTGTCGCGCCACTCCTATTGCGCAACCCGCAAACTGGCGTCTGCGAAGATTTCGGAGGCTGGGGCGGACCAGGACCATATCCTTGCGAAGACGCCTGCGGCCCGTGTGATAACGCTGTGCCTCCACAGACAACTCCAGTTCCGGGCGGCGATGAGCCCGACAGCGAAGGCAATTCGCCAAGCTTTGAAGACCAAGCGGACCCAGCTCCTCAACCCACTTGGGGATACTGCGATAGCTACTGCGCAGGCCTTGAAGAAGGCAGCTGCCTTGCTACCGATGGTTGCCGAGGCATCTACGCAGAAGACGGCAACGGCGACGCCGGCGAATATCTTGAGTGCTGGTCAACGGATCAAAATGCGACCGACATTGTTGATTGCGAAGGCCTCGATGCCTACAGCTGCTCAACCAGCGATGCCTGCGTAGCCGTTCACCAGTATGCCTGCGGCGGCTCTTCAACGGACTCGGATGGATTCTCCGAACCCGAGTGTGTGCCTGGCAACTTTGTTTCGTGCCACAGTGAAGGCTCTCAAGGTGAAGGCTGCTACGGCGACCAAGACTGCGATGGCAATGAGACCTGCAACGCAGCCGACATTTGCCTTCCACCGCCCGGCAATGGCGATGGCAAATCGGACCTTGCGGTTTGCTATGGCTACTGCGTTCCGGTCGACTGCCCACCGTTCGAGCTTGAGTGTCCCGAGGGCTATGAGAAAACCTGCCCGCCAGACAGCGTCTGCGAAATTGATTGCACCTGCGAACCCATTGACCCCGGCGAGTGTGATGGCGACGTCTTCTGTGACGCACTTCCACCAGAGTGTGAAGCCGGCACGACCCCTGGAATTGCCAATGGCTGCTGGACTGGCGAGTGTATCGACCTCAGCCTCTGCCCCGATGCCGCTTGCGGCGACATTGCTGGCGAGTCGATGTGCATCGCTCGTGACGACTGCAGCGCCTACTACCTCGGTGATGATTGCAGCTGCGACGCGAGCGGCTGTACCTGCGCTCAGTGGAACTTCGACAGCTGCGGTAGCGGCGCCCCTTAACTTCAGCTTCAACTTCTCCCCTCTCCTCACCTTCTTAGAGCGTCGGTCCTTCCCCGAGGGCCGGCGCTTGCCGTTTTCGGCTTGTGATTGCAAACTACCGGCATGAATCGGTACGCCATGATGACTTCCCTCCTCGTCTCCACCTTTGCCCTAGCAAGCATCGCTTGCGAGAAAGAAGGCAAGCAAGGAGCCGAAGAGTCTGTGAAGCCAGCTCCAACCAAGACGACGTCGCTGGAGAAGGCTCCAGGTGCTTCGCGCCCCACTGCAACACCGGGCACAGTTAAGCCTCCACTGGCCACCGACATCACACGGTACACCGATGGCCTCTCTGGCTCGGGAACGCTGATGGTGCGCTTTAATACCAATCACGGCATCATCAACTGCGAGCTCTTTGAGAAGCAGGCGCCACTCACGGTCTCAAACTTTGTAGGCCTTGCACGAGGGCTGCACCCATTCACCAATCTTGAGACCAAGCGGACCGAGACTCGTCCGTTCTACGATGGCCTTATCTTCCACAGGGTCATTCCCGAGTTTATGATCCAGGGCGGTGACCCACTTGGCAAAGGCATGGGTGGCCCTGGCTATAAGTTTGCGCAAGAAGTGAGCCCAGAGCTTCTGCACGACAAACCCGGTGTTCTCTCGATGGCGAATGCCGGCCCCAATACCAATGGCAGCCAGTTCTTTATTACCGAAGTGCCAAAGAAGAGTCTCGATGGCGGCTACAACGTATTCGGCCAGTGCAACGAGATTGACGTCGTCAAGAAGATTGCCCGCGTCGAGAAGAGTGGCTCCATGCCGGTCGAGCCTGTGATCATGGAGAAGGTAGAAATCTACCGAACCGAATAGTTCTTAGCCTCCTCGGCTAGCGTTCTCGGCGCGAGTTGATACTCGTGCCGAGCGACTTACTGAATTAACAGGCCGACGATTTCGTTGGCCGGCGCGGGAATTACTTCCAACGCCAAAAGCCTGTCACAAGCCATCGCGCGGGCAGCATCGGCGGCGGCTTGGATATCGTCGAGATCGCCGGTCATGGTGAAGAAGGCCTTGCCCATGATGCCCATGCCCAGACGGACGTCGCGCACGACAACTTCGGCGCCTTTGCAGGCAGCGTCCATGGCCAGCAGTAGTCCGCAGATGGTGGATGTCTCGACCACCGCGGCGCTAAGGATCACGTCTGAGGTCCAGCCTTGTGCGTTTACCGAGTCGGGAATGGCGGGCCAAAGCTGCTCATCTGCCATGGGCAGAAAGAGCGAGTCGATAAGGCTCGTGCCTGCGATATCGCGGCCGACCTCCATCGCCTCTTCCATCTCGGCAACGCCACCGCGAAGGTAGATAAGGTGCTTGCCACCCGAGATTGGCCGGGAGGCGAGAATCTCGATTTCGGTCCGCTTACAAATAGCATCGGCAACCAACACACCACGCGCGATGTGCTCGAGTTCGAGAATCCCCAACGCGGGGCTGCCTTCTACTTCTGCCACCTAAGACTTTCTCCTAGACGAAACGGAATGACTCTTTAAGGGTACAGCGACGTTCTCGAGTAAAGTGCACAGCCGTCGTCAAACCTTCGCCAGTTGGGCTCGCAATGGTAAATGAAGTGTACCCCTCGCCGCCGAGGCCAAGGCCGGCCAGGCAGGCATCGTTCTTTACAAAGATGGAGCAGTTGCAGACCCGTGCGAATGCACTGAGGTTGTCGATGTTGGTTGAGTGCATGGTCGCTGTGTGATGGAAGCCGTGCTCGACACGAACTGCCGCTGCCATGGCCTCGGTAATGTTTGGCACCCGGACCATTGGCAACACGGGCATCAGAAGTTCGTGTTGCACAAATGGATGTTGCTCATCGACTTCACAGAGCAAGACTCGCAAGTCGGAGCCATGACCGCGAAGGCCAATCTGCGCGGCAATAACCGACGCGTCCTTGCCAACGTAGTCTTTATTGACGCCATCGCCTTTTAGGACGACGCCCTCGAGGTCGCGAACTTGCTGCCCCGTGAGTAGGAGAGCGCCCGAGTTGCACAGGTTGTGCTTGAGCTCATCGGCGATGCTATCGACGGCGATGATTTCCTTCTCGGCGATGCAGACAATATTGTTATCGACCGAAGCGCCTTTGATGATGGCTTTGGCCGCATTGGCCAGGTTGGCCGTCTCGTCGACAAGGGCCGGCGGATTGCCCGGCCCAGCGCCGATGGTCTTTTTGCCCGACTTCATGGCTGCAGCAACGACACCTGGGCCGCCGGTCACAACAACAAGGCGAACGTTTGGATGCTTGAAAAGCGTATTGGCCGACTCGATGGTGGGCTCGTCGACCGAAACCAGACAGTCGCGTGGACCGCCAACGCCGACAATGGCCTCGTTGAGCAGGTGCACGAGCCAATTGCAGACGTGCCGCGCAGCTGGGTGCACATTGAAAACAACCGAGTTGCCTCCGGCAATCATGCCGATGGCATTGCACAGGACCGTCTCGGTGGGATTTGTACAGGGCGTGACCGCCAAGATGACGCCGTACGGAGCCCGCTCGGTGAGCATCAGGCCGTTATCGCCAGTAAACGCCACCGGCCGCAAAATCTCGGGACCCGGTGTTTTTCTGATGACCAAGTCGAGCTTGGCAATTTTATCGTCGATGCGTCCCAGGCCTGTTTCGGCCACAGCATGGACGCAAAGCTCTTTAATATGCCTTCGAGCGACATCGCGCATGGCGCGAACCATGTCCTCGCGAAGCGACTTATCGGTGCGCTCGTTTGCGTGAAAGCCGCGTAAGGCTGCCTGAGCAGCGGTATCCGCATCGGCGTAGATGCCGAGGGTTCCGCGAGGAACCGATGATTGGCTCTGCGTGGGTGTGAGCGTGACCGTGGATTTTGGTGCTGCGGGCACTTGCCCTAGGCGCTGAACCACTCGATCCACAATCTCTGCAATGCGCGCGTCGTCAATCTGGGACATTAAAAATCCTGCTGTATTTGGAGTTGGGCAACGCACCAAGGCTCGGAGAAGCAAGCAGCCCAAGCGAGCTGCTCACAGCCGAGTCACTTGGTGTAGTGCTGCTCTCCGCCGAGTTCTACGGTGTCGACAATTGCCATGATCGTGGCATCGACGGGACGGTTGTTTGTGGTTTCGGTTTGCCGAGCTGAGCTGCCAGAGGCATAGAGCACAACTTCGCCGACCCCTGCTCCAACCGCATCTGCTGCGACGACAGGAGCACCCGTCACCTCACCATTTGCGTCGCAGGCTGCGACCAGCAGCAAGGTGAGCCCACTTAGTGTGGGCTCCTTGCGACTGGCGACGACAGTGCCGATCACTTTGCCGAGGACCATTGGTCCTTACTTGCCGTCGCTTTGGCGCCCAAGAGGAAGAGCTGCGTCGATGTTGGCGTGAGGGCGTGGGATCACGTGGACCGAGACAACCTCGCCAACGCGCTCTGCAGCACGCTGACCAGCTTCTGTGGCGGCTTTAACAGCAGCGACATCGCCTCGCACAATAGCGGTGACAAAGCCACCACCGGTTTTCTCATAGGAAACCAGCTCAACCTTGGCTGCCTTAACCATGGCATCGGCCGCTTCGACCATACCAACAAAACCTTTAACTTCGATCATTCCGAGAGCGTCTGCCATGTACTTAATTACCTTCTTGCTTAGTTCAGATTAATTCTTAGATTCAACGCCGGTGACTTTTGCCAGGGCGCCGGTTGCAGCCTCTGCAGCTGCATCAATTTCTGCCTCGGAACCTGACATATACAGGCGACCGAATGCTCCGTAGGGCGTGATGTTGACGAGCGAAACGTTGGCGGCCTTCTCGGCCTCGTTGCACGCCAAAACCACGTAGCCAGCGGGGGCGGTCTCGAGGATGAAGAGTGAATCGCCTGGCAGTACCATCATGCCTTGGCTGTTGCGATTGATGATCTGCGCCTGATAGGCCTCAACCGATCGAATAATTTGGTTGGTAACGGCCTTTGGCTTAATGCGTTCGGCCTCGTTGAGTTCGAGGTGGCTAAGGACCGTGCTGCCCGCTTGCAGTACCTCACCCTGATCGTCGTGGTGCACTTCAAGCAAGCCGAAAGCGCGTTCGACCACCTGGACGGCAGGCTGAACTGCCGTGGCCTTGAGCGCCGCATCGGTCACCCGGTTAATTGCGATGCCTGGAGCAATCTCAACCCAGAGCGAGGCTTGGCCAGGAACCGGCAAGAAGCCGCGGGCCGTCTTGCCAATAAAGGTTGCGAGCTGCGGCTGCAACTGGTCGAGGAATACGTAGGTCCGAAGCGTGATGGACATGCTTTGGGGAACCTATCACGCTGATTTAGAAGAGGTAAAGCCAGGCTGCCACCATTGACAGTTCGGCCGTGTGAGGTCACCTTCCCCGAACCATGTACCGCAAACGTGCCCTACTCGCTGTACTTCTAACTGGCCTGCTCTCGGCACCGCTTGCGCACGCTCAGGAATCGACAAAACCCGCTTCTGGCGAATCCCTGAAACTTGCTGAGATTCTCGGAGTTGTTGTTCAACAGAGCCCAAGTCTTGCGTCGGCGAGAATCGACAAGCAAATCGCTGAAGCCCAGGTCATTCAATCGACAGGGATTAGTGATTTTCTTCTACAGGCCTCTGGCTCCTACGTCTTTGACTCGAACGAAAATGTGGATGGAAATATCAACGGCGTCGACAAGTCCACAGCTGCAACTGCGGCCGCCACGCTCAGCAAGCTGATGTCAACGGGCGGAACCCTGTCACTTCAAGCCAATACGTCGCGCCGGATTTTCACGCTCACCTTTGACGACTCGGAAGTGGAATCCGATCAAGCGCAGCTAAGCGCTCGTTTCAACCAACCGCTCTTGCGTGGCCGTGGCAACAAGATCAGTCATGCTGCCCAGCGGCAAGCCCGCCACGCTCTTAGCGCCGCGGCGCTAGAGCTTGAAGCTACTGCTCGCGACGAGATTCGCGCTGTTATCGAAGCGTACTGGGAAGTTGTCTGGGCACAGAACGACCTTACGATTCGTCGCGCGGCGCTAGAGCTTGCGGTCGAGCGCCGCCGGCTCACAGAGTCATCGGTCAAGCTCGGCAGTGCACCGCGAACAGCGCTGTTGGAAGTGGACCAGGTAATGGCGACGAATGAGGAGGAGATCCTTCTTGCGCAACAGCGAGTGACCGACCGCTCGCTCACGCTCCGGCGACTCGCGGGCCTCGAAATTGGCCCCGGTCATATTGATGTATCGACCCAAGAGAAGCTAACAGTTTCGCCTAGGGAATTTACCGTAGGCCCGGTTCTCGAGTCTGCGCTCGCAGCGAGCCCTGAGTTGGCAGCCCTTGAGAAACGAGGCAAGAGCGCCACGATCGAGGTCGAGGTCGCAAACAACAGCCGAAGCGCCCAACTCGACCTGGGGATTTCGGGTGGGCCGCAAGGCACCGACGACAATTTGGGAAACGCGTTCTCCCGCATGACACAATTTAAGGGCTACTTCGTTGGCGTCGACCTCACCTACGAGCAGCGTATCGGCAACAGCTCCGCAAAGGGCAGCGCCCAGGTTGCGCATGCGCAGCGCCAACTCATTCGCGTCAACGAACGGCAAATGCGGGCAGAGCTCGCCGTCTCGGCGACGCAGGCGGTGCAGTCTGCCAATATCGCAAATAAGCGTATGGAACTCTCACAGCTGGCCATCGAGTTAAGCGAGAAAAACATCGAAGCCGAGCGCCGCCGTTTCGAGTCTGGCAAAGCGACAAATTTTGATGTGCTGCAGCGACAAGACGAGCAGAAGCAAGCTCGGCTGCGCTACGCTCGCGCCGAGGTCGACTACTTGCGAGCAACAATCGCAATCCAAGCATTGAGCGGAGAGCTACTAACGAGCTACGGCATCTCGCTGTAGAAGCCCAGTCTAGAATCGGGAATTTGGGAGTAAAGCAATGAAAGCAATCATTCTAGCAGCAGGAATGGGAACTCGACTTGAATCGGTTTCGGGGGGAATTCCCAAGTGCATGGTCGAAGTGGGCGGCAGGCCTCTCATCGATCGCATGATCGAGCGAATCGGCCAAGCCGGCATCGAAGACCTCATCGTCGTGACCGGTTACAAGCACGAGGTTCTCGAAGCGCATGTTCGCGGCATCGACCACCCACTCGCCAAAGATGCGGTCTTTGTCTTTAACGATAGATTCGCAGATATGGGCAATTTCTATTCGCTCTTAGTCGCCAAAGAGGCCGTTGGAGACTCGCCCTTCATAAAGCTCGATGGCGATGTCCTAATGGACACCAAGATCTTGCCAAAACTCCTAGCCGCACAAGGTCCGGCAGCGCTTGCTGTGGATTGCCGCGATGGTATGGGCGAGGAAGAGATGAAGGTTCGTGTCGATGCCAATGGCTCCATTCTGGAGCTAAACAAGCGCATGGATCCGAGCGTTGCGCTCGGCGAGTTTATTGGCGTCGACCGCGTGGATGCCGAGCTTAGTGAAACCGTCTTTGCCAAGCTTCGCGAGCTCATCGAGTTTGGCGAGACCGACGAGTACTACGAGCGAGCGTACGAACGCCTAATTCAAAGTGGCACGCGCTACACCGTTGCCGACATCACTGGCTGCCAGTGGACCGAAGTCGACGATGCCGCCGACCTCGAGATTGCCAATAAAATGCTTGAGTCGTGAGCTTGCTAAAACGCTACGGCCGAACGCCGATATAGCCCATGTGCACGCCGCCAGCTTGCCCGTCCCGGCGGTAGGAGAAGAACCGCTCGGCATGGCACATGGTGCAGGGCGGTGCATCGTCAATGTTCTCCGGCCGAATGCCAATTTCCTCTAGTTGGATCCGGGTCGCGACACGCAGATTGATGTGCTCTTTAACCGGCCCATCAACAACAAGTCCTTCGGCATTTGGAAATGCCTTGTTGAACTCTTCGACGAGTTCGAGACCAACCTCAAAGCAGCAGGGACCGATGCTTGGGCCCAGTGCGACCTTTATGTGCTCGATGGAAGCGCCGGCTTTTACCATCGCGTGCACCACGTTTACGGCCACTCGCCCAACGGTTCCGCGCCAACCCGCATGCGCCGCGCCGCATACCTTGGCTTCGGCATCGGCGAAGACCAAGGGAATGCAATCGGCAGCAAAGGCGCCAAGCACTTTGCCCGCTTCGGCACTCACCAGGCCATCAAATTCGGGTGGATCGAGAAGCTCTTCGCCAACCGTCCAAACGCGAGTTCCATGCACATGCTTTGTGACGGTTAAATCGTCAAAGGCAAAGCCGCCGTGCTCACAAACCAATTCGCGATTGCGTTGAATGTTCGCAGGATCGTCGCCCCATCGATGCCCAAGATTTAGCGAGAGGCGCTCGCCAGAAGAGACACCACCCGTGCGCTCGGGAAAGCCATGCCAAAAGATCGAGGTATCGATTAAGGCACTTTGGTAGAGGCGAATCTCTCCTGAAACTTCCATGCGCGCAACGCTACCCCACCGGGGTTAGGGCGTCGAGTACCGCTTGCATATCGGCTGGCAGCGGGCTTGTGAAGCTCATAGCCTCGCCGGTAATTGGATGCACGAAGCCAAGGTGCGCTGCGTGCAAGGCTTGGCGTGCAAGCGCCCCCGCAAGGCTGCGCAGCGGCTCGCTCTTTGGCGGGCGCGCGTACATCGGATCGGCCAGCAGCGGAAAGCCCAAATCGGCACAGTGCACCCGAATTTGGTGCGTACGGCCAGTTTCCAGGCGCAGCGAGAGTAGTGCGGCGGGCTCGGAATATCGCTGCAAGACCGAGTAGTGGGTGACAGCGGTTTTGCCCCGCGCGACCTTTGAGGAGAACCTCTTGCGGTGCACCGGATGCCGCCCGTGGAGTGTATCGATGGTGCCCTGCGAAGCCTTCGGCCCGGGATGCGCAATCGCTAAATACTCGCGCTTGTGGATCTTGTGTTTAAAGCCGTCGGCCAAACCATGATGGGTCGCGTCGTCTTTGCTTACGACCAAAATCCCCGAGGTGTCTTTGTCGATGCGATGAACAATGCCCGGGCGCAGCTCGCCGCCAATGCCACTTAGGTCGGTGCAATGGCCAAGCAAAGCATTTACGAGCGTGCCATCGGGATGCCCGGGCGCTGGGTGCACCACCATGCCGGGCGCTTTATCCACCACGATCAAGTGCTCATCCTCGAAGAGAATGTTCAAGGGAATGTTCTGAGCGACCGCCCTGGCCTCAACTGGCGGCGGCTGACGCACTTCAACCTCGTCGCCGGGACGCAACTTGCTGCTGGTCTTGCCAGGCTTGCCCTTGATGAGGACACAGCCCTCATCGATAAGACGCTTTATCTGCGAACGAGTGAGCCCAAGTTCGGAACTCACAAGGAAGTGATCAAGACGGACACGCAGCGCAGGGTCGTCGGAAGCCGTTCCGAAAACGTGATGCGAGACTGCGACCCCGTCTACCAGATCTTCGATTTGACGTGTCCCTTGGACTTAACGAGAACGTCTACGAGAGCGCGCTCGTAGATTCCGTCCTCGAAGAGTTCAGGGGTGACCCGGCTTTTAAAAAGCTGCAGTCCTTCGTCAATCTCGTCCGACATGACATCAAAGAGACTGTCGTTGGCGATGCCATCAAGGATCTTTGCCTCGTGATACAGAGTCAGGTCGGACGCGATGGCGCGAGCGAGCTGACGGGCACGTTTGGACTTATCGATGAGGCTTGCCATTACCTATGATCGTAGGACCGAGGCTGAGCTTGGGTCAAGCTTGTGAACCCGTTTAGGAATCTTGGAGGGTTTCTTCTCGCCACATCCGCACCCGTGCCAAGTAGGTTTCCACCACTCTCGGTACATCCAGCTCCAGCATTTTTGCGTATTCGACCAAAAAGCCCCGGATGTAGACCACTGCGGGCAACTCCTCAAAGGTCTCTTTCTCGATGGCTGCGAGGTAGCCGATTCCAATCTTTGTGCGATCGGCGATCTCGCGCAGATCGAGACCAGTCGCCTCCCTGAAGTGCATCAATAACTCGCCGGTGTATTCGGTGTCATCCTCAACTTCTGGAGCTCCAGGACGCTCGCCCACGACCGGGGCAATGCCAATGCGCGCCGATGGCCTATCGACAATCGGCTCGTTTGGAATTCCATCAGGAAAGAGCGCCAAGTCGTTTGCACGACGCTTGGCCGGATTCATGAGGGTTGCATACGCCTCTTCCAGCCGGCGGTGCAGATCGTCGAGCCCGCTATCACTGTAGAGCCCGCCAACGACCGGTGAGTCCTTTGCGTACACCTGCCGGATGCGGCGATTTGCACGGCGAATGTGTTCTTCGCTTGCGGTTGGCTCAACCTCGAGAAGGTCGTAGAGAGAATTGCCCGGGAGCACCATCTTGCGGCGATCCGCTTCGAGCCCCAAGACTCGCCGGGTAATTTTCTCGATGCACTTACTCGCGCGCGACTCGGGATGTTCGACCAAGAGCGGCCGGCGGCGGCGCAGCGAAACCCAAACCGCATCGTCGTATTCGACGTGGCCAAGGTATGGCAGGACGATTCCAAAGCGCTTGGTCGCAGCTGTGGCGATGTCGAGGCCAAGATCCATATCGCCCTTCGAGCGGGCGAAGTTCAGCACCACATAGGGCACGAGCTTCTTCATGTGTTCGCGTAGTGCTTGGACTTCTTCTGAGCTCTCATCAAAGCGATCCAAACCGCGCCTGAGCAAATCGCTTGGCGCCGGAATCCCACTTTCGTAGCGACGCGCTTCGTCGACCGACATCTTTGTGAGAAAGCCAAAGCCATCTCGGCGCAGGCTGTGCACAAAGGCGGCTTTTACAAAGCGGTAGGTAAGCTCGACAGCTGTCGGCTCGCCGGAGCACACCAGGATGCTGATGTCGGCGTCGAGGAATAAGTCCAGAATTGACTCGCGGGTTCCCGGAGCCAGATCCAAGACGACATAGTCGACATCCAACTTTCGAATGCTGTCTCGGAAATGTTTTAGCTGCTCGATGCGAGGATTCGCCGTCCACGCTGGATCGCGCTCGCCACTTATAAGGCGCAGTTTGGAGATCGGTGTGGAAACCAGAAACTCTTCGAGGTCCGAATCATCGTTTGCCAAAAATCCCGCAAGGGTTTGGCTTGTATCCGTGGCTCCGACAAAGGAGTGCAGTGTGGACGCGCCGAATGCCGCATCAATTAGCACCACCCGCTTGCCCAAGGTGGCCAAGAAGATTCCGATGTTGGCAGCAATTACCGATTTGCCTGTGCCGCCTTTTGCGCCGGCAATCGCAATGACTCGGGGGCCACTCATAGCGCGTCTCCAACTGCCAAAGGCGTGAAAGAGCTGCGCTTGGCAAAGCCAGACGCGTTGAAAACCATTGCCAACACGGTTGGCCTGCGCTTCCAATGGGGGTGATTCCTCGTAGCATTCACGGCGGTCAGAACCTAATCACTACCGCTTCAGAATGCTACCCTCGGAGCCCGTTGAACGTCCTGGCAATCTCATCACTGCTGGCGACCCTGGTCATTCTTGCCATTGGCGCCTCGGTCCTCCTGCGTGATCGAACGCGGCGAACGTATACCGCCTTCGCCGCCTTCACCTTTATGGTCTCGGCTTGGCACCTGTGCAACTTCATCGCAATGGTGACCGGCGAGCCCATGGTGAAGTGGCTGGCTCTTTGGCCCGCCGCCACGATTCCTCCGGTAGCTCTTCAGTTCTTTCGCGAATTCATGGCCGAGCCCGCCATTGGTGGCAAGCGCAGGCCTCCGCGCACCACCTTGGCGTGGACCTTTGGCGCCTACATGGCGCTCATCTACTCGGCCTTTCGCCCCATTCACGAAGAGAGCTGGTTTCTCATCCCCTTCGGCATCTACGTCTACGGCGGGCTCTATCGCTGCATGTTCGAGCTGTACCAGCAGTGGCGACGCACACCGAGCCGAGTTGCCAAAACCCGCATTCGCTACTTGTTAACTGGCGGCGCTGTAGCCATCACGCTTTCGCTCACCGAGACCCTGCCCTACTTTGGAATCACCGGTCCTACGATCGGAAATGTTCTTACGATCCTCTATCTCTACTTCCTCTCGCAAACGCTCTTCCGCTACCGGCTCCTCGACCTTAACGAGCTTGTCGGTAAGATGATTGTCTTGGGCACCTTGGTGGTGCTGCTATGGGCCGTCTACGGCCTGCTCTTGGCCTGGCTTGGAAGTGGCCAAGAAGGCCTTTGGCTGCTCAATTCGCTGGTCGCCTCGTTTGTGATCTTGGTTCTCTTTGAGCCGGTTCGATCGCGTTTGGAAAACACCATCAACGGTTGGCTTGTGCGCCAGCGCCACGAGTTGCGCGGGCGCATTGCCGACGTTCGACGTGAGCTTTCCGAGGCGGTGGATCTCGAAGACATGACAAAGCGCATCATGGTTGGGGCAGAAGAGAGCCGACGCATCACCCACGCCTGCCTCTACCTAATCGACTCGGATGGCGCTGCCTACGACTTGCTTGGGCACTTTGGGCCTATCGCAGGGGAGGAGCGATTTGAGGCTGCCATGCATCGCCCTTTCCTCACCCGGCTCCGCGAAGGCTATGTCGACGCAGATGTCCTGACGCGAGAAATTCAAAACCTCGAGGGCGAGGGAGGCGCTGATCAGCGCGAGCGCAACGAACTCGAGTCGGTCTTGCGCTCGTGCCAAGAGTTTAAGGCGTCACTCCTTGTTCCCATCTTTGGTTCCGAAGATACCGAGCAAGGGCCGTGGCTTCTGGGCTTGCTCGGCTTTCGCGACGAGCGCCTCGAGGGCGCATTCGACCTCGACGACATCGATACCTTTCGCAGGCTGGCCGAGGAGTGCGGCAGAACCATCGAGAACACCCAAAGCTACGAGCGCGTAAAGGATCGCGATCGCTTGGCCGCAATCGGCGAAATGGCTGCCGGCCTTGCCCACGAAATTCGCAATCCACTTGGCGCCATTAAGGGCGCCGCCCAGCTGCTTGTTGGGCCCGATGGCAAGCCCCTCGAAAACGCCCAGGAATCCGCCGAGTGGATCGACATCATCGTCGAAGAAGTGAACCGCCTTAACAACGTTGTTACGCAATTTTTGGACTACGCCCGACCGTCCAAAACCGAGCCTGTCACTTACGGCAACATCAACGTAAACGACGTGGTTCGAAAGACTGTTCAACTTATCGAGACCGACAAGGCTGCGGCCAACATCGAGATCGATGTGCGACTCGACGATCTTATTCCGCCGGTGGCAGCGGACCCTGAGCAACTCCGGCAGGTCTTTCTCAACCTCGGATTAAACGCGCTCCAAGCGATGGAGGGCAGCAGTGGTCGGCTCGAAATCATCAGCACGCGGCGAAGGCGTTCACGGCTTGGCTACGGCTCGTTTGCCGAGGTGCGCTTTCGCGACACGGGCAGCGGCATTCCACAAGACAAGCTCCGCAGCCTCTTCATCCCCTTCTACACAACCAAGCAGCACGGCACCGGCCTCGGCCTCGCGATCTCGCAGCGCATCGTCACCCAGCACAATGGGCTCATCGAAGTGCGCTCGACCCAAGGGCGCGGTTCGACCTTCTCGGTTTTCCTGCCAGCCTTGGGCCCTTCCCTACCAGCCGGCTCGCCTCGCGCACCAAGCCAAGACGACGTTCACAACAGCATCACCCAGCCGATTGAGGGCTTTCGAGCCAGCCAGAGCCAGGGCGGTGATGCACCCGGGCTTGATCTCGATCCACCGACGCCCGAACCGGAGCCGGATGCTCCAGCGGATCTGCCGACCAATTTCCCGACATCCTGAGCCGAAATACGCGTCTTATAGGCACAGCTGCGGCCATGGCGCCGGTATTCAGCGCCGAGGATTGCTATGGTCTTGCCATGGCGAGCCCACGCATCTTGGTGGCCGATGACGAGCCCAACCTTCGGCGTGTGCTCTCGGCAATCTTGGCCCGCGAAGGCTACGAAGTAAGCCAGGCTTCCGACGGCGCCGAAGCTCTGGAGCGACTCGATACCACCTTCGATGTGGTCATCACCGACCTCAAGATGCCTCGCGTCGACGGCATGAAAGTTCTGCAGACGGTTTCGAAAGAGTACCCCGAAGTGCCTGTCATTATGATCACGGCATTCGGCAGCGTCGATAATGCTGTTGCCGCAGTTAAAGCCGGGGCCTTCGATTACATCGAGAAACCTTTCGAGCAAGAGCAAATTCGTCAGATTGTCGAGAAGGCGGTCAAGCAAGCAAGCGCCAATCGAAGCGAACCTCGACCAGAGCTTGTTGGCGATGTGGCCGCCGACCCAAGCACGGGAAGGCATGGCCTCGTAGGACGCTCCCAGCCGATGGAGGGCATTTTCGAGATCATCGAGAAGGTCGCCAACACACCGTCTACGGTTCTTGTCACAGGGGAATCCGGCACCGGCAAAGAACTCGTTGCAAAAGCGCTGCACGAGAACTCCGATCGCAGCAATCAGCCCTTCATTAAGATCAACTGCGCCGCCATTCCCAAAAATCTCATGGAGTCCGAACTTTTCGGATACGAGAAAGGCGCGTTCACTGGCGCCACAAGCGCTAAGCCTGGTCGATTTGAACTCGCGGACAAAGGCACTCTCTTCCTCGATGAGATCGGAGAGATACCGGTTGAGATGCAGGTAAAACTCTTACGTGCGATTCAAGAGTCCGAGTTTGAGCGAGTCGGCGGCATCAAGACGCTAAAAGTCGATGTGCGCCTGATTACCGCAACCAACCGCGACTTAGAGAAAGCGGTCGCAAGCGGCGAGTTTCGCGAAGACCTTTTCTACCGCCTCAATGTAGTACCGCTGATGATTCCACCGCTGCGCGAGCGACAGGGCGACATCCCCCTCTTGGTCGATCACATCATCGAGAAGTTTCGCCATCGGCTGAGCAAAGAAATCGATGGCATTGACGACGATGCTTTGCAGGTTCTTTGCGCCCACACGTGGCCTGGCAATATTCGCGAGCTTGAGAACGTTCTTGAGCGCACTATCTTGTTTTGCAGCGGCTCTCGAATCCAATATTCCGACTTGCCCGATGAGCTGTGTGCGAACGAATCAAATCAGAGCGAGAGCAGCTCGGAGAGCTCTGGCGAAACCACAGGTACGACTCCCGTACTCGATCCAATCACTGGCGAGGCCGTCTCTTTGAAAGACGCGGTACGAGCCGAGACCAGCCGCGTGGAAAAAGAACTCATCGCCCACGCGTTGGGTGAGACTGCCGGCAACGTGACCCAAGCGGCCAAGCGACTTAAGATCAGTCGCAAAAGCCTGCAAATGAAAATGAAGGACTTTGGACTTCGCGACCGAGTTCGCGATGGCGAGTCTGGGAACTAATCTCTTATGTACCGAATCTGTCGTCACGCAAAAGCGAGTTTTTCTAACCTGCGGCTCCTGCTGGGCCTCGTTGCCGGTGCCGTTATCGGTACAGCCCTTGCCCCGCAGGCATTTGCGAGCCCCGCGGTAGAAGTTGCAAGTGCCTTTAAGGGCAACGACCACTTCAATCTTCACACAAGCATTAGTTATGGCTTCTCTTCGCGCAGCTCCGTCATCAAGCGCGAATTTGTGGGCTTCCCAGGGACGTCGATGGACGCGCCAGTTCCCATTGTTCGCGACCTCGTGTTCTCGGGCAGTCAGCACAGGGTGATTCCCCGTCTCGAGCTTGGCGTATTTCACAATCTGTGGTTCTCCGCAGCGTTGCCCATTGTTGTGCACAGCTCCAATTCGCTCTCGTTTGATCAATCGGCAAGCCCCTGTGTCTTCCCTGGCGGCGGGACGCCAACCTGCATCAATGCCGAGAACTCGAGCACGGTCCAAGATGGGCTCTTGCCCGAAACCGGTTACGACGCGAGAGATCCAAGTGGCCAAGGCTTTACCAACCCCGATGCAGCGATGATCTTTCGCGGCACGAATCGCCGCGGCACAGAGCAGCTACAGCTTGGCCTCGGGGTCGCGCCAATGAGCCAAGCCGACGATGATACCAAGCCCACCTGGAAACTCGGTGGCGAAGTTCGCCTCCCGCTTGGCAAGACAAAGAAGTTCAATCGATTTAACCCTGACGAGGCAAATGGGGTTTCCGACGGCGTGACAAGCGTTCGGCTTTGGACCTCGGTCGCGAAGCATCTTGGCTGGGCCGAGCCGCACTTTGAGTTTTGGTGGCAGGCGCCAATCACCGTCAAGAGCGGCGCTCCGCTTGCACCGCTAGACCGAGGCTTTGGCGTGACATCCGAGAGCCCGCAACAACAAGCAGGCACGACCTTTGGCGTCGAGGCCACGGTTTGGGAGAACCCAGAGGACGATCTGCGCGTCGGAATCGATCTAAGTACAACTCTTACCTCCTACTTCGAAGGCCGCGGCTACAGCGATATGTGGGAAGTCTTTGCCTACGCTGGCACCGCGACCGAAGCCGATGCTCCGCTCGTACTCGACGAGGAGCCAACGGTTTCTGGTGTGCAGAGCAAGTCGCACCCAGGCGTCTCCAACATCGAGAACTTCATGACCGTCGATACGCAACTTAGCGTGACTGCGGACGTGGGTGAGACGGTGCGATTCTCTGCAGGCTTTGGGCTGCAGTACGAGCAGAGCCACTTGATTAGCTTTGCAAACGCCGGCACCGACCTGCCAACCTGTGGCGGCTCGGTTACAAGCAATTGCGAAGCCGCCAACAATAACGTTGTCGATCCGGGGAGCGCGGAAGTGAATCCGCTGCACGCACCAACCATCGACTTGGCTGGCCATCGCTACCGGGTTGCGGACGGGCAAACCTTGCTCTTCACGCTCAACGCGCGCTTCCTCTTTTAGGCGCGCAGGTTCGGCTGAACGCTAGCGACTCGACTCATGCCCGATCGGCAAATCCCGTGGAAGCGACTTGCCGAGAAGCTAGGCGGCACGATGCGCGTGAGCACCGGCGTTAACCGCAGCCGCTTTACTCTTGCTGCAACGGTTGCCGGAATTCGCATTGACGCTGTCGGCACTAGCATGCCGTACGGTCTCCGCAATGGGACGACAGAGATACGCGCCAAAACTCCAAAGGCCCTGGGCGCCAACCTCTTCCTGGCACCAGCGCGCAATGGTGAGGTGCCCATGTGGCGACGCTTTGCGATGCGCGATGTTGTGATTGGTGACGCGCGTTTTGATAGGGCGTGGACTATCAACGCTAGACGCGAAGCCGAAGCGCAAGCATTTCTAGACGCCAAGACTCGTGCATCTCTTGAGGCGGTGCCGGCAGCGGAGTATCGCGAGACGTTCAACGGCATGCGCGGTGGCGAGCGCTACAGCTTTGCCTTGCGAGGTCGCATCGTGCGCGCCAAGGCGGCGAGTTTTGAGACCAGTGAGACTCGCTTTGCGGCAGCCATCGAGGCTGCGGTCGCACTTGCCAAGCAGCCCTTCCACCTCTTCGACGAATGGAAGACGTTGGCTGCACAGCTCGGCGGCCGCCTTGAAAGCGATGGGCGATGGGCGATGGACGGCGGCATGCGAGTTCAATTTCCCGCACGTGGACAACGCATCACCGCCACACCTAGGGTGATTCGCCTTGGGTATCGACGCGACCGGCTTAGAACTCGCGTCTACTGCGAGTGCGCAAGCAGCAGTGCAGGCAAGCAGTTTCGAGTTATGTCTGGTGAGAGTAGCCAAGCCTTTGGAGACATGACCAATAGCATCTCGAGCGCGATGATCGACTCAGGTGCCCTCGCCTTGGAAAGCGATGGCAAACGCGTCTTTGCGGAGTTTGATGGCAACGTGACCGATGCAAAGCGCATCACCGCTGCAGCGAATGCTGTGGCAATCCTCGCTGGCGATTCGTCCGCCGCCGGGCCCTATCGCTAGTCTCGGCAAGGACCACCAGCTAGCGCTGGCGCTGAAGCGACAATGCCAGTTGGTAGAGTTCGCGGCGCGGTTTGCCGGTTTTGACCATGAGACGCGAGGCGACATCCTTAGGCCCAAGGCCTTCGGCTAAGAGCTCGCGCACCGCGGCCTCGACATCAATGACCGCGTCGTCGCCCTCTTCGGCCCCGCCAATAACCAAGGTGCACTCTCCGCGGGGCGCCTTCTCGGCATAGGCTTCGGCAAGAGATTGGCAGGAACCTCGTACGAACTCTTCGTACATCTTAGTGAGTTCGCGCGCCAACACCGCCGGTCGCTCTGGCCCAAAGGCATCGGCCATGTCACTAAGACAATCCCCTACCCGCTCGGGAGACTCGTAGAAGATGAGCGTTTCGGGACGCGAGCGCAACTCTCCAAGGGCTCGTCTGCGGGGCCCGCTCTCCCGCGGCAAAAAGCCAATGAATGTGAAACGCTGCGTTGGTAGGCCACTACCGACTACGGCGCTAATTACCGCTGAGGGGCCAGGAATCGGCACCACAACAATGCCCGCAGCACCCGCCGCCTCGACCAATCGCTGTCCCGGATCCGAGACCGAAGGCATGCCGGCTTCGGAGATGAGCCCAACCGATTTGCCGCCAGCCATCTCTTCTAGAAGTTGTGGGGTTCGCCCCGCCTCGTTGCCTTCGAAGTAGCTTAAAATCGCTGGCCGCTCGATCTGAAAGTGATCGAGCAAGTGCTTAGCGGTGCGCGTGTCCTCGGCTGCAATGATATCCACTTCGGCCAACAGTCGTTTGGACCGAGGCGAGGCGTCCTCAAGATTTCCGATGGGCGTTCCGATGATGTACAAACACCCGGCGTTCTCGTCTGGCATAAGAGTTTCTCTAATCTCGGTCGGTGTTGCCAATGTCGACAGCAGTGCCAAGTTCGTCTTCGAGATAGGTTCGCACGCGCCCCAAGAGGCGCTTCTCTAGCTGGCGCGCGCGCTCGCGGCTCACGCCAAACTCATCGCCAAGCTCCTGAAGCGTCAGCGGCTCATCGGTGAGCCAGCGCTGGCGAAAAATTCGCTCTTCGCGCCCTTCGAGAGTATCGGCAAAGATGCTGAGTTTTTGTTTTAGTAAACCGTGAAACTCGGAGTCCTCGACAGCCTCGTCGGGCCGATCGGAGTTGGCTCCCTCCATAACATCGTGACGCGTTCGAACACCGCCATCGTCGCCAGTTGCCAGTGGCGCATCAAAGGAGGCGTCTGGGGAAGCGAGACGCTTCTGCATCTCGACAACATCCTTCTCTCGAACATCCAATGCCTTTGCAATCGAAGCAGCATCTGCACTAAAGCCGGCGGCTTCGAGTTTGTCTCTCTCCTTTTTGAGGTTGAAGAAGAGTTTGCGTTGCGCTTGGGTAGTGCCAACCTTGACGAGGCGGTGGTTGTTAAGGATGAACTTTAGAATGTACGCCCGAATCCACCACGCGGCGTAACTCGAGAGCTTGACGCCACGATATGGATCGTACTTTGAGACTGCCTGCATCAGGCCGACGTTGCCTTCTTGAACCATGTCCAAGAGGTTTTGATGGGCGCGCTGGTATTCGTAGGCAATCTTCACAACCAGGCGAAGGTTGGACTCCACCAAGCGGCGCGCTGCACTCGAATCGCCCTCTTCCACGAGCCGGACTGCCAACTCGTGCTCTTCTTCGCGGGTGAGCAAGGGAAAGCGTTTCGTATCCTGCATGTAGATACTGAGCGGATCGCGCTTGGCGAGTGCGGTCCGGTCAGAACCAGACAGCGGTGCTTGGTTGTTTGTAATGACCTCGACTTCTGAGTCGTCATCGACTTCTGAGTCGTCATCGGAGTCGTCCTCATCTTCGAGTTCAGCGACCAAATCCTCGTCGCTCAGCTCGTCATTCTCGTCCAAGTCGCCCATGGATTCGTCGTCCTCAAGACGCGCGTCGGCCTTTGCCTTCGTCGCATCGGAACTCGTCTTGCGTCTCGCCATGAGGGATGCCTACGCTAGCACCAAAAGTGACAGCTCGCCCAGCCCTCAACCTTAGCCTCTACCTTCGCGATCGCCGCGTGCTCCTTGTCGGCACGGGAGCGGGCGCTGACGAACGTTTAAGCCGCCTTGATGACGCCGGTGCAACCGTCGAACGCATCGATGAGGAGGCGTGGAGAAGCGGAGAGCCGCCTGAAGGACATTTCTTCCTCGTCATCGGCCACTCGGCAGACGATCCGCTAAACGCCGAAGTCGCTCAATGGGCCAGGGATCATGCGACTCTCGCCTACGCTCACGATCAGCCACTCTACTCTGACTTCGCTTTTCCAGCTCTTGCCAAGCGAGGCCCACTTCGGATTGCAATCTCGACCCATGGCGTGGCTCCCGCTCTTGCAGCGCATCTGCGGCGCGAGTTTGAAGCGCGTTTGGAGGCGAGCGGCAAAAGTCTCGACGCAGTTCTCGAAGAACTTGAGCGCGTACGACGCTCATTCCCACGAGGACCAAGTCGCATGCAGAAACTGAAAGAAATTGCGGCAAAGGTGCGACTAGTAGGAGAGATAGCAGTCAAGTTGTGAGGCATTGATCATGGAAGCTTCGTGCCTGGCGAGCACATGACGCTATACTGCTAACAATGCGTAGATTGAGCCGACCTTGGCTAATCATCGGCAGTGCTGCAATCGCTGCTCTCCTACTAACCATCACCCGCCCCTCACCCGAGGGCCTTATCGGTCTCGGGGTCGGAAATCGGGTGGTTCGAGCGGCGCCAGGCCAACCGGCCTCCGAGGTTGGCAAGAAGCACAACCTGGCAGCCCTCGACGTTGTGAATAGCGTCCTAATAAAGGTGCAAGAGTCGTACGTCGACCCTTCGCGAATCGATCCAAAGGAGATGCTCTTTGCCGCGCTCGACTCGGTGCAGTTCAACATCCCCGAGGTTCTTGTCGAACCCGACCGTGCAAACGATTCGATTACCATCTACGTAAACGACAAGCGACAAACCTTTTCCACAAGCGACATCGACTCTCCTTGGCGTCTAAGTAAAAATCTTAAGCGCATTTTCCGCTTTGTAGAAGCCAACATGAATCCGGGTGCCGACTTGGCCGCCGTTGAGTACGCCGCTGCAAACGGCATTCTGGAAACTCTCGACCCGCACTCGGTTCTACTCGATCCCGAAGCTGCCACCGAGATGCGAACCAGCACAGGCGGAGGCTTTGCAGGCCTTGGAATCGTGATTGGTATGCGTGAGAAGAAGCTCACCGTAATTCGGCCGATGCCGGATACCCCCGCCTCAAAGGCGGGCATCTTAGCTCGCGACCATATTGTCCGCATCAACGATGAGCTCACCGAGAACCTCACCCTTACCGAGTCGGTTAATCGAATGCGCGGCAAGAAGGGCAGCAAGGTCACAATCTACGTCAAGCGCGACGACAAAGGCCCAGAGCTTCGCTTTGACCTCGCCCGCGCACACATTCGAGTGGCATCGGTGCAAAGCAAGATGCTCTCTAAAAACGTCGGCTACATTAAGCTCAAGCAATTCTCGAGTCCGACCACGAAAGAGACGGAGAAAGCGCTTCACGACCTTGTCGACAAAGGTGCCAAGTCGTTTGTGCTCGATCTGCGGTCCAACCCAGGTGGTCTCTTAGACCAAGCCATTCGCGTCTCCGACCTCTTTGTGGACAGCGGAACAATCGTCACGACGGTTGGGGGTTCGGAGCGCGAGGCGCACCGTGCTTCTCGCGCCAAAACCATCAGCCGAGCTCCTCTCGCCGTCTTGGTCAATAGCAACTCAGCTTCGGCCTCAGAGATTGTGGCGGGCGCTCTAAAGAATCTCGATCGCTCCATCATCATTGGCGATACCTCATTCGGTAAGGGCTCGGTGCAGATTCTCTATGACAACGATGATTCTTCGACGCTAAAGCTAACAATCGCCGAGTACCTCACTCCTGGCGACCTGAGCATCCAAGGCTTGGGCATCTCGCCCGACGTTCAGCTGCGCCGCATGTTTGTCCCTAAGAAGAACACCGAAGCCACCGACTATCTCCGGCTGCTTCCGCCATCCAAGAGATACCGTGAGAGCGACCTCAAAGCCTCACTGGTATCGGACTACGCTCACAAGGCGGCATCAACCAACGCAGCGTTGAGCTTTGTCTACGAACGTCAAAGCACCACGCCTCCAGAGCCAGATGATCCGGAAGGTGAATTCGAAGATGAGGAAAGCGATGACATTATCGAGGATTTTGAAATTCGATTTGCACGCGACCTGATCTCGAGCATCGGCAAGGAGACTCGCAGCCAGACGCTAAAGGGCGTCCAGAAGGCACTCGTGGCGCCTCGTGCCGCAGAGGAGAAGCGGCTCCATGAGAAGCTTGCCGCCCTGGGAGTGGATTGGACAGAGGCTCCAGCCGATGCCGCCACCCCCCAGCTAAAAGTGGAGTACTCGCTTGCTGGTGGCACGCAGGTTCACGCTGGAGATGATGTCGAAGTAAAGGGCAGCATCACCAACACAGGCACGACTCCAGCGTATCGGGCGCAAGCTCGCATTCGCTCGGAAGACATGAGCTTTGAAGACCACGAAATGCTCTTTGGTAGCATCGCTCCAGGAGAGACCAAGACCTGGTCTTCTCACATCAAGATTCGCCGTTCGGCTCCGGATCGGGTGAGCTTCCTGCACTTCGAAACCACAGACGCGTCGGGCCAAGAATTCAAGGAGTCGGAGATTCGTTTGCGCATCACTGCCGCCGAGCGCCCGGTCTTCGCCTACTCACATCAGATTATCGATGAGAGCAATGGGGACGGACTTGTTCAGCCTGGTGAGAAACACAAGCTGCGCATCACCGTTCGAAACACGGGCAAGGGCAACGCTGAAGATACCGTTGCGCTTCTTCGCAACACCTCTGGCGATGCTCTTAAGCTTGAGAAGGCGCGCTTTGACTTGGACAGCCTTGGCCCAGGCGAGAGCAAAGTTGTGGAGTTTGTCTTTGCCGTGGCGCCCTCCCCTGGAGTCAAAGATATTGGCGTAGAGTTGCAAGTCTACGATGCGGCGCTTGGCGAGTCGGTAAGCGAGAAGCTCCGGTACAAGCTGCGCTCCGCCTCGGCTGGGCCTGCAAAAGCGGGTGGCAATGTTCGCATCTCCCGCGACGCGGCCGTCTTTGAAGGCGCAAGCGACACCTCGGCGTTCATCGCCCAAGCCCGCAAAGGCACCGTATTTCAGGTGACCGGAAGACAAGATGACTGGGTTCGTGTCGACCTTGGCCAAGGACGCCCGGGCTTTGTAAAGCGCGCGATGACACAGAAAAGCAGCGGTCCCGCAAAGCTCAGCGGTGTTGATGCTCGCATGCAAGTGACGCCTCCAAATCTCGCGCTCAACATACCGAGCTACGAGACCAAGGCTTCGACCTACGCACTATCGGGGACTGTTACCGACGATTCCAAGGTTGAGGACGTCTACGTCTTTGTCTCAAATCGCGACGCCAAGATCGACAATCGCAAAGTCTACTATCAGTCCAATCGCAGCAGCGCGACCGCGTCTGAAATGGCATTCCAGGCCGACATTCCGCTTTGGCCTGGCAGCAATCGCATCACGGTTGTAGCCCGCGAGAGCGATGGGGTTCGGTCTGCAAAGACTCTCTATCTCTATCGAGAAGAGTCGTCGGCAACCGCCGCGCGCTAGGTTCGCCTAGGCCAAAATCGCCTCCCGCAGCGCTGCTGCTGCTGGGGGCAAACGCGATTCGCCACGATGAACAAGACTGAGAGTTCTTCTTACAGGCGTTTTACGGCTAGCCACTTCAACCAAGCGGCCGGCTTTGACATCGGCGGCCACCGCTGCACGACTAAGCAAGGCCTTTCCCATGCCAGCGCGCACGTTGCCTTTGACGGCGGCGATGCCGGCGAGTTCCATGACAATCTCGACCTCGCCAAAGTGTTTGTGAAGGAGCTCCCGTGTAGCCGAGCCTTCGGGAAAGGTTAGGAACCCCGCTTTCCGAGCATCGATTTTGGGGGAAGCCACAACGATGAGTTCGTCTTGCATCCACACGTCGTTGCCTTTGCCGCTAACAATTCCGAGATCCAGCTCACCCGAAGCGACGTTTGCTCGAATGTCGAGGGCATAGCCTTCGCGCAACATGAACTTTATCCCTTCGTGCTTGCGTCGAAACGTTGCGAGGATACGCGGCAAGAGATAGGTCGTGGCAGTAGCCCCGGCGGCAATGCGCACTTCTCCTGCGAGCAAGCCCTCAACTTCGGCAACCGCTCGCCGCCCCGCAGTGAGTGCCGCTTGTACCGCTTGCGCGTGGGGCAAGAGTGCGGAGCCTGCAGCCGTAAGCTCCGCACCGTGGCGCCCTCGGTCGAAGAGCCTCGCTTCCATATCCTCTTCAAGTCGTTTTACCGATGCAGAAAGGGCGGGCTGGCTAAGATGTGCCCGCTCGGCGGCAGCAGTGAATGTGCCGTGCTTGGCGATCAGGAGAAAATGTCGCAAGTCCTCATACATAGATAGAATCTATAGTACCCATAAAAACAATCGAATTTTCAAATACATATTCCTGCCCTAGAGTGGCACCATGCTTCTCCTCGCAACACTAGGACTACTCGCTGGGCTCATTACTACGCTTAGTGGCTTTGGCGGTGGTCTGTTGCTAGTGACGGCCCTGGCCCTCCTTTGGGATCCGCTAACGGCTCTCACGCTCAGCTCGTTGGCGCTGCTCTTTGGCAACGCGCAACGGCTTTGGCTCTTTCGACGCGACTGGGACCGGCGGCTGGCATTGCCCGTTGTGGTGGGTGCCATCCCCGGTGCACTCGCCGGTGCCTTGCTCGCAACCAAGGCACCAACTTGGATTCTGCAGGTTGCAATTGTGGCGATGACCTTCATTGCCTTGCTCAGGCTCGTAGCGCCCAGTCGCATCACGCTTCCAACAAGCCTTCTTGGGCCGGGTGCGTGCGGCGTTGGCCTGCTCTCTGCCACGACCGGTGGTGGCGGCTTTTTGCTCGGCCCCTTGCTGCTAAGCACGGGAATCTCGGGCGGCCGCTACATCGCAACCGGAGCGAGCGCCGGTACGGCGATTCACCTCTTTCGAGTTACCGGCTACTCGACGACGGGCATTATCGACTTTAGCCTCATTAACTCGGTCATCATCATCACCCTGGCGATTCTCTTAGGAAATCTTCTTGGGCGAAAGATCCGGACCGAGCTTGGATCCGAGCGCATGCGCTGGCTCGAGTACGGTGCCCCAGTCGTTTGCGCAGCCCTCGCTCTCGCTGGGCTCTAGGCTGCGCGAACGTACCTATGGGCAGGCAGTGCCAAGATCCGCAGGAGCGGGAAGCGTCGCCACACCGCGTTCTACGAAGGTCTCGAGGAAACACCCATATTGGTACTTCACCTCATCGAGCTGGCCGTAAATGGCGTGAGGATCGTAGATGCCATCGCCTTCGTACTGAACAACGACGCCGGTAAACGCCTCGCCATTGGTCGAGACTAAGTTACCGGCAACCGGATACTCGACGAAGCCCTCTTTGCCGATAAGCGTTAGGTTCTCTTGCATGCTGGTCCAGATTTCCTCGCCAGCTTGCTCGTTGCCATACGCAAGCACGGCTGCATCGTAGATGACGGTTGGGAAGTAGCTATCACCCTCGCCTGCTGGCTCGTATACCGGTCGCGCTGGATGCCCAGGAAGTGGGTCGCGTCCAAGCCTTGGCATGTAGACCATGGGTTCGGCAACTTCCCAGGAGAGCCCCAGAAGTTGAAGGGCAGGATGTAGGAAGCTCAGCTCTTCTTCAGGGGTTCGGAAGATGACGCTAAGCAGCCCGCGCGCGCCTTCGACAATGCTGGTCTCAAGAATAAAGTAGTGCCACATGCCACCCGCGCCCGTTGGCACGACGGCTCCGATGCGCGGCTCAATCGCACCAATGATGTTGGTGTACATACCGCCCATGCTCTGCCCCATTGCGACAATCTTCTCCTCGGCAAAGTGATAGTCGGTTTCACCTTCGGGCAAGCTCATGCCCGTGCAGCCTGCTAGGGCACTTTCCGGAATCGGCTGGGTCATCAGTGCGTCAAGAAGTAGGCGCTGCTCGATTGCTCCCTGTTGAAACGTATAGGGCAGCGTGGCCAGGTTGTTTAGGTTTAGGTACTCGATGTCGTCCGCACCGGGAAGCCTCTCTGGGTTCACAGGGTGAGCCGAACCAACCATCGCAAAGCCGTGCGGAGCGAGCACAAACGCTGGTCCTTCGCCCTTTGTCGTCTCTCCGCCAATTTCGGTTACACGCCCGCGATCAACAACCTGCTGGTAGAGGCCACCGCTGCCGTGGAAATACATCGCAAGCGGGTAGCCACCTACCGGCATTTCGCCTTTTGGCAGGGTAATCACCACACCTGCCTGCTCGTCGCGCTGATACTCGGGAAGCCCATCATCGCCAAAGGAAAATGTGCCGCCACTGATAAACGGTGGGGTGCCAACTTGGAACTGGGGGAATTCCACCGTGCCAAGAATCTCGCAAAAACGCTCGTGGTCACCGTCATCGGCATCTACTGCGAGACCATCAATGGTGACAGAGTACTCCCCGCGCATGCGCTCACTCAGATCTGCCAGGCCGGCGACAACATCACCGGTCGTGTAAATCGCAGCTGCGGCAACATCTTCGGGGGCAATCGAATGCATCTCCAAGGTTTCCCAAAGCGGCCCGAAGAGTTCTGAGTAGACTTGACCCTGCTCACCTGCGGGCACCTTGCCCTCGGCAAGAGCTTGAATTGTTTCCGACGCCGCCAAGGCTTCCCCATTGGCGTCACCAAGGCTTTTCATAATGACCATTGCGTACTGGCGGTCAGAGTTGAGGATAAAGCCAGGTGGAGGTGCCACAGCGAGGGTGTTCTCGGGAACGTAGTCATCCTTGACCAGCGTCTTGGCAACCGTGGGAATCAATGTGCCGCGGTCGGGAGAGTTCGGATCAATATCGATAAGAAGAATTGGCGAGGTTGCATCTGCAGCAATCACGTCGGTTTCCAAACGCGCAGCGATTGGCGCTGTGAATTGAAAGACGCTGGCCATGTTGGTCGAGAAGCCTTCGCGCCCTTCGCCAAGAGGTACCAAGTCGGAGAGCAGTTTGATGTTTCCGGGATTTGGGTAGCCCGCAAGATCAGGGCGCCCGTCGATCAAGCGAGCGTCTGAGGGAAATGGAACGTCGTAGAAATGCCCTTGCTCGCTAGTGGCCGCCGCAAGATCGAAGACAACCATGGTTCCTTTGTCCGGCTCTGTGTCCGAACTGCCACAGGCGAGAAGGAAGACAGACACAAACACCATCGAGAGCCGATTCATGCGCCCACCATACAAAAGGCTTTGGGCACCTGGGCATAAGAAAATCAGGCAACAAGCTGAATTAATTAGTCCCCCACCAATTCGAGATGCCTGCTTTCCGGCGTGTTCACAGGCAGTTTCGTGGGGGGAATTCGCGGAAATGTGGGTCCGTGTCCCCCAGTCTCGATCCGCCAGCACTTCTGGATTTCAGGTACATAGAGCTCATTTGAAGGGGTTCTAAACCTGGATCTGGTGTTGCACTGGTTCAGAGCATGGGCGCATACCTCGATGCATTCGACGACAAGTGGACATCTTCAGCCGAGCTTGATGAGGGCTGGGGATTGGACGACGAAGCCAGGTCGATTCCTCGCGCTGTGCCGCCCCAGGTCAACGCCAACATTGTGAACTTGCACACATGTCTCAACGATCATGTGGCCGCCGACTGGTCCCTTGCCCACGAACTCGAGAGGCGAGTGCCAGAAGTTTCGATGCGAAGCGCTCTTGTCAATCCACTTACCGACGAAGAAATTGAGGAGTTTTCTCGAGCCGAATTGGCGATGGGCACCGAAGTTGGAATGCCCGTCTCAGAAGAACTCTGGTTCGAAGATCTGCGATGCCTTGTTCCTAGGCGACGCGCACCGTCGGTTAGCGATTCCCTTCCAGCAGTGCGCCTCCCGCAAGCTCGCCTCCCGCAAGCTAGCCTCCCGTTGGTCGCCAACTCCGATTCCCTTCCCGAGGCTCATACTATTGCACCACCAGCGAGCAAAAAGGCGCGTTGGTGGCAGCTCCGTAAGCGCTCGTAGGTACGCGGCCGTACGCTCTAGCCTTGCACGTCCTCGTGCTTCTTAACTTTGTAGCGAAGCACGAGCGACTCTTGCGCCCCTGGCGCAATCGCAAGGGTCCACTTGACGAAGCCGTTCTCATCCGCCGGCTGCCGCCCGGTGGTTTCCGATTCAACTTCGATCTTCACCTTGTCAATTTCTGACACCGGCACTCGCTCGGTAACAAGAATCTGATGCGGCTTCTCACCAATGTTGCTCACGCGCACCTTGATGTCGTGATGCTTAACGCGCCACGAGCTAAGCACCCGACTCGACTCGCTACTGCTCTCGACACTGCGGTGAAGACGCAACTCCGACTCGGGCCCCCAGCCGAGTTCAAAACGCTCGCCGCTAGCGACGTAGAGCACGCTGGTGTGACCCACAACGCCACTTTCGCGAAGCAAGTCTACGGGCCCGGCAAGAAGAGGACCCTCGCCGCGGTTCTCAAGTTCACTCTTTCGAAGCACACATGGGCTTAGCTCGGGCATGGCGACAAGCGAGACCTCTGCTGGGCTCTCAAATGCACTAAGAAAAATCCTGTGCGGCCGACCATCCGATGGCAAGTGCGACCGCTGTGGAGCGCGAAGCGTCAACGCGGTTCCGCCATCATCAATACCGGGAAGCTCTGGCTTTGCCGTGCCCGCACCACCAGGCGCCAGCACGTCGATGGCCTGATCTCGAGCCTCGACCTCGAGCGTCTGATTCTTGCGCTGCACCGAGAGCAAATCACTTTGCAGCTGCGGTGGTTCAACGCCTAGCGATGCTCGCTCCGTCGACAACAGCAGTTGCACATCGGGCCAGTCCTCACCGGTGTTTTGCCAAACGCATGCGTCGGTCTCAAAGCGAATCAACTGCGTATCATCACTTTCAATTAGCTCGGCGCGGTGCGCTGGACGCCAACACGCACCGGGCACCGAGTAATCGATTTGAATCTTCGCTTCACAGGCTGATTTCGAAGCGATATCAATTTCGATGTACGCACGTCGCAACTCTGCAGGCGATTGCAATTCCTGAATTTGCATATCCAGTCGACGAATCTCTTCCTGGGCCTCGTGCTGTGCCTGCTCAAGCGGTACGCGCTGGTCGAGTTGCTCCATCGCCTTGTTGCGCAGGTCGGCAATCGCGAGAAAGTCCTCGGATGTGCCAGGGCGATTCCAGGATGCGTCTGCCACAAGCTCATGTAGACCGAGTTGCACGGTGCGAGTGAGGCCCTGAAACTCCTGCGCGTTCCGCTCAAGCTCGGCTGTGCGCCGCTGCATTTGCATCTCTACAACCTTGCGTGCTTCTCGAAGCCGGGCAACTTCAGAACGATTCTGATCCACATCGCTTTCCAAGACGATATTTTGCAAAACCACCTCTCGCACGACCCGAGCATCGACGACGTCAAAGCCCGCGCTTGATTCCTGCGGAGCCACGACCAAAGTTTTATCAACGAGGATTGGCGAGACGCCGTGCACAATCAGAGTTTGGCGACCCGGCCTAAGTGCCAATGCCCCACGACGAGTGACTCGCGCGCGATCTTCCATGAGGCAAACTTCGTCAACCGGGGCCGAGACCGTGTTCTTCGCCGATTCTGTAGGCTTCGTTGTGTTTTCCCGCATCACTACCACTCCCTCCGATTACCACCGCGCAGTTCGTACTTCGATGGCATCGCAATTTCATACATCGCTGTGAGTTCCACGCGCTCGGCGGCCGCAAGTGATAGCTGCCAGCGATACATCCCTTTTGGCGCTTCACTTTGTGCGGATGCAATGGCCGGTTCAAACTTGCTCCAGGCCGGAGTGACGCTCTTAATTTCTAGTTTCACGTCATCCTCATCGGTGGCAGGCACCGGGATGCGTTCGCGAACCTCAAGTTGAATGTCTCGCTTGCCTTCGTTGGCGAGCTGCACAACAATTTTATGCGAGAGCGAGAGCGAGCCACCCATAAGCCCCGCAGTGTCTTCTCGAAAGTGCGTATTGCGAACGACCTTGATGGATTGGTCGACACCTAAGCCCAACTCCACCTTGCCCTTCGGGGCTGTAAATGCGACCGAGCTCGTCAATAGAAACGTTTCATCCCAATACACATCCATTGGGCCTGCGAGCAAAGGAGCGTCGAGCGGATTGCTGACAACGACGGTTCGAAAGACATCGGTACTTTCCCTAGGAACAACCACATACAGTGGGCTGCACCCAGCGGCCCCCGAGACGACAGGCACGCTGTGAAACTGCCCATCCGAATCCAGGTCAACCGAGTTTGCACAGCGGTAGGCGTAGTCAAATCCTTCGGACCAAGGCTGGGTATGCCCCGTGGGCAGCGCTGCAATGTCGTTGGCCCGTGAGTCGGCGCGCGCAAGCACCTGCTGGGTTGCACCATCGAATTGCGCGCCGGTTTCGGCAAAGAGTTCCGCGTAGACCTCCATCCGCGAGACAACGTGTAAGGTGCCTCGGCGAGAGTTTGACGGCGGCTCCATTCGAAGCCGGGCGTATTGCATCAGGTCCAAATCAACGGTGGGCGTTTGTGAAGGCACAAGATCCGCTGCTGCGGAACTCGCTCCGGACCGCCCTCCGACTGCCATGGCCCGCTGCCTCTCGGGCCGTGCCTTTGAGCGTTTTTTCGAAGGTGGCGCGCCTGGCGAGGCCATTCGCGACGCCATCTGGGGCGCCATCGCTGCCATCGGCGCCGGCATCTCATCGAGTTCTTGGTTTGAGTACGCCCCCGCTGCGCTCTCCATCACTTGCGTGCTCTTGCCTTCAAACTCCTCGTCGTCGTCATAGGCATCGTAGGCAAGTTCGGCGGCCAGCGATGCAGGCGGCGCGGGTGGAGCAGGCATCGGCATGGAAACCGGCCGCTGCACCCGGCCCCCAAAGGTAGAAATCGGCGAAGCGCTCGGCCCACCAAAGCTTGCGTCGTAATCCCGATACAAAAGCTCGGTCCCAATCGGCGGCGGTCGCCAGCCCTTCTTTGGTGGGCTTGCCTGCCGGCGCCCGATGCGCTTGGAGTTTAGCTCGGGAAGCTCGGCCCACTGTTGGTGGTCCGCTGTCGAGAGCGTGAGTTTTACGCCCCTCCAATCCTCACCGCTGCGCTGGCTCACCATCGCCCGCATGGCCATCTCACCCCCCGTAAGCGTTGCCGCGAGTCTCAACGCATACGACGGCGCCCAGCAGGCACCCGGGACGAAATACTCGATCTCAATTTGCGCCGAAGCGCTGCCGCTACCCTGTAGGCCAACGACAACGCTCTTTCGCAACCCTTCGACCCGCGAGTTTCGATTGCTGCTAGCGGCGAGAAGCTGAGTGTCGATTTCGCACTGACGGTTCTCAGCAACTCGGAGTTCTTCGGAGATCCCATCGCGTTCTTCGTGCAAGCCTTCGAGTCGAGCGTTCAACGTCTCTAGGGTTTGCATGCGCGCTCGCAAAGGCGACTTCTGTGGTGCTGCACCCGGTTCAGGCTTGCCACGCTCGCCCAACGTCAGGCGCAGCGCGATGCTCTCCTCGACAAAGGCAAACCGGGCTCGCAGCCGTGCGACCTCTAGGCGCACCGCGCGCAGTTCTTCTTCCAAGGAATCGGCAACGACCTCTTCGGCCTCTGGCAGTCGCAAAGCACACTGCAGATCCGTGGCGCGCAACCCGGCGCCGCCAAGCAAACGGCAGCGAAGGGTGGAGTCCACAAGGCTTAGCGGTAGGTTCGAGAAACGCACCGCACCACTGCTCGAAGCTTCGGCGGGCAAGTCGGCAATCCGCGTCACACGAGCGCCGCTTTTGTAGACCGTGACCGCGTGGATTCGCGACTCAAGATTGGGTGTCATTGCACCGGTGGCCGGTGAGGTGGCGGGAGCACTCATGCATCTCTCTCCTTGGTTTGGGCGAAGCTTCAATCCTTGCGCAGGACGTGCACAACGATAACGCACAAAGACAACGTACAAAGACAACGTACAAAGACAACGTACAAAGACACCGCACAAAGACAACGCACGAAGACAACGCACGAAGCTTAGCTTCGTGTCTCAAATTCGAGTCCAAAATTCCGCAGCGAACTTGCCCGCTGGCACAAAGCAAGCTCTCCTCTGGCTGCGAGCGAATCATTGCTCGCCAACAACGCAGACGCACGAAGGAGTGCAAGTGTCGGACTTTCTAGACAAGAACTACTACGACAATACGGTCCTCGAATGGGCCACCGCTTTTGGCATCATGCTCGGTGCTCTTATCGCCGGCAAGATCCTCTATTGGATCTGCTCGGGCGTAATCAAGAAACTCACAGCCAAGACCCGAAGCAACCTCGACGATCTCATCGTCGATCTCGCCGAAGAGCCGATCATCGTCGGTCTCACCTTCGTCGGCGTGATGATTGGAATCGGCACGCTCAATCTATCGGAAGGAGCAGAAAGCTGGATCGCAGGCCTTCGCTCCTTCGTCATCATGATGAGCATCACCTGGCTCGCAGCCAGGCTTGTGGAAGCGATCTTTAGCGAGCTCATCGCGCCAATGGCAGACAAGACCGAGAACGATCTTGATGATCAACTTCTGCCACTTGTTCGAAAAGGCACAAAGGTCTTTGTCTGGTCACTCGGAACGATCGTTGCTCTCAACAACGCAGGGTACAACGTAGGCGCGCTTATCGCGGGCCTTGGGATCGGTGGCCTTGCCCTGGCAATGGCGGCCAAAGATACCGTCTCCAACATTTTTGGCGGCTTTACCGTTTTCACCGACCGTCCCTTCATGGTTGGCGATCGAGTTAAGGTCTCTGGCTACGATGGCTCGATCATGGAAGTGGGAATTCGAAGCACACGTCTCAAGACCCTCGAAGGCCGAGTCGTAACCATTCCCAACGCAACGTTCTCAGATACCGCCGTGGAAAACGTGACGCTTGAGCCTTCGCGCAAAGTCGCCGTCGACCTTGGCCTCACCTACGATACAACGCCCGAGGGTTTGCGAACGGCTCTTGCCATCGTCAAAGAAATCACCGAGACCACCGAAGGGCTTGAAGAGACGTTTATCAGTGGTTTCGACTCGTTTGGAGATTCGGCCATGGTGATTAAGTACATCTACTACATCAAGAAGGGCGCGGATATCATGGCTACGAAGACCGCTGTGAATATGCAGATTCTTGAGAAGTTTACCGAGGCAAAACTCGACTTCGCCTTCCCTTCACAAACGATCTACACACAAGCGGCCTAGACCGACGAGCACAAATTCTGACCGCTCCTGGCTTGTTCTCGATTTCAAGAGCATCGTTGCTCGCCGTTTCACTTTGGTCACTTGCCCCGCAGCGCCTCGATTTGGGCCTTGGCCTTTAGGTCCACTTCGAGCACTTCTGCAGCGACATTGGAGAGCGCCGTGATCGCGCCTCCAACCCCAAGGTGGACCTGGCCCGGTTCCACAACAATGCTGCGAATTACAATGCTTAAGTTCACGGCGCCAGTCATACTGAGATAGCCGATGCTGCCTGAATACGGCCCTCTAGGGCCTGTTTCAAGCTCGTCCAGAATCTCCATCGAGCGTTTCTTTGGCGCTCCGGTCATCGAGCCTCCCGGAAAGGCTGCCGCCACACACTCGAGTGCCCGTACTCCAGGTGCCAGTTTGCCACGCACCGTGCTCACAAGTTGATGCACGGTAGAATAACTCTCAACAGCATTGTGGGAGGTAACTTCGACCGAGCCCACCGCGCAGGTCTTTGCAAGATCGTGGCGCACGAGATCGACGATCATAAGATTCTCGGCACACTCTTTCTCGCTCGTCGCAAGCGCCTTCGCCAACTCGCGATCCTTCACAGGATCAGGATCCCGCCGCGCGGTCCCCTTGATCGGTTTCGATTCGGCAACGCCACCTGCGTCAATGTGAAGAAATCGCTCGGGGGACGCGGAAGCCAGCGAAAAAGCGCTGCAGCGCAGAAGCGCCGCATAGGGCGCAGGATTGATTCGCCGCATTCTCTGAAAGAGTTCTAGATCATGCACTCGCGCATCGGCCTCAAGCTGGGTCGTAAGGCATAACTCGTAACTCTCGCCCTGGATGATCTCACGCTTGCAGGCCTCGATACGCTCGGCGTAGCTCTCGTGCGAGTCCCGCCAATGCACGGAGGGCTGTGGCCACGTAGGCCGATCAGTCTCAGCAATCGGCTGGCCCAAAGCAGCCTTGGTCCGCTGCAGCCAAGACTCACTCGCGCCCGAATCCTCGCCCACCGGATGCAGCGCCACTAGCACAAGGCGTGCGTGCTGATGGTCGTAGGCAAGAAAGCGGTCCACCCAAATCCACTCGGCATCGGGCCACGATGAGGTGTGGCGATTCTTCGCTCCAAGCTCGCCCTTTAACTCATACCCAAAGTAGCCCACAAAACCGCCGGCAAACTCCAATTCGGGTGGCACTCCGCTCGGCGCCGCCGCACCTTCCAACACCTCATCGAGGTGCTCAAAGATTGTCGTGCATTGCACAGCATCCGACCTGCCGTGCGAATAGCGAGCTTGACGCGCATTGCTATCATAGACAATTCGATAGCCGTGGGGCCCAGCCGCATCCCCAAAGTAAGAATAGTTCGCACCGGAGGAACCATCGAGCCAAAATGCGGTATCCGAATCGGCATAGAGGCGTTCGAAGACTTCTTCGGGGCTGCAAGCGTCTTCTACGGTCTCGGTTACGGCACGCCAGCGCTGCTTGGCCGTTGATGCCATGCGGCCTTTGCCCACCGCCACCGGGCTCGCAATCGTCACCGTGCGCAGGCTTCGTGCAAACCGGCAGAAGTTGGCGAGAATTTGATGACCAAACTCGCTGGCGATGGACTCGGGGTGAAACTGAACACTCAAGTGCGGGCGCGTCGCGTGGCGAAGCGCCATAACCTCGCCCCTCGTTGTTCGCGCGATGCACCGCAGGCTCGCAGGCAGTGGGTCCCGAAGAATTAGGGAGTGGTATCGCGCCGCCGCGAAACGGCTTGGCACCTCATCAAAGAGCGCATCACCGTCGTGCTCAATTACGCTTGTGCGACCGTGATAGGGCTCGTCGGCCAAACTTAGCGTTGCGCCCTCTACAACCCCAAGCCCCTGGTGTCCCAGACAAATCCCTAGAACCGGCACTTCCACCTGCTCGAGCAATTGCGTGCACACCCCAAAGTCGTTTGCATTCGCTGGCGAGCCGGGACCTGGGGACAGCACGATGGCGTGAAAGGCCGCCAAGTTGGGCAACGCCGCCACATCGTTGGTTACAACAAGGGGCAACTCCCCCGTCACCTCCGCGATGTAGTGAGCCAGATTGTGTGAGAACGAGCTGTAGTTATCGACAAGCAGCACTTTCGTGCCGACAAGATCAGGAGGCGTTCGCATGGGGTTTGGTCTCATACACCGCGGTGATGGCTCGCGCCACACGCACCCCGTCCATGGCCGCACTCACAATGCCGCCAGCGTACCCTGCCCCTTCGCCGCACGGGTACAGCGCGGTTAGCGAAGGGCTTTGCAACGACTCTCGGTCGCGCAGCACGCGAACTGGAGCACTGGTACGCGACTCGACGCCGACTAAAACCGCCTCGTCTGCCACAAAGCCCCGAAGCTTGCTGCCAAAGACGCCAAAAGCCTCGCGCAGACGCCCGGCAATGGGGATTCCGCCCGACTCGAGGATCTCATCGATATTGGCCGGTTTAAGGCCGGGAACGTAGCTTGTCGGAGGCAAATCAGACGACTGCTCGCCGCTAAGAAAATCTCTTAGCCTCACCGCCGGCGCAACCAGGCCGCCGCCACCGCCCTGCCAAGCGGCTTCTTCAATCCGCCGCTGCAGTTCAACGCCGCCGAATACGCCATCCAAGCCGGGTGCACTTTGCCAATCGCTTGGCTCGAGCCCTACAACCATGCCCGAGTTGGCATAGGGCGAGTCGCGTTTGGAAAGGCTCATGCCGTTTACGACAAGACCACCGGTTTCGGTCGATGCCGGAACAATCCAGCCACCAGGGCACATGCAAAACGAGAAGACGCCGCGTCCGCGAACTTCCTGAACCAAACGGTACGAGGCCGCCGGCAACTTTGGATGCCCAGCGGCGTTGCCGTATTGAATGCGATTGATACTTGGCTGCGGATGCTCGATGCGGACCCCGAGGGCAAATCCCTTGGCCTCCATCGCAGCTCCTGCCTCGCCAAGAATCGTATAGACATCGCGCGCCGAATGGCCCGTGGCCATGACCACCGCATCTCCTCCGATACGGGCGCCATCAGCGAGGGCAACGCCGGTGACACGACCACCCGAGGCCTCAAGTGCCACGACTTTTGCGCCGAAGCGAAACTCTACGCCAACCTCTTCGAGTTGCTCGCGAAGTGAAGTGACGACCTTTGGAAGCTTGTTGGAGCCAATGTGTGGCCTGGCATCCGTTAAGATTTCTTCTGGTGCCCCAGCTTTGACCAAGACCTCAATCACATCCCGAACGTCGCCGCGTTTGTGAGCTCGGGTGTAGAGTTTGCCATCGCTGTAGGTACCTGCGCCGCCCTCGCCAAAGCAGTAGTTGCTATCGGCATCAACAACGCCGCCCTTGGTAAGCCCTTTAAGATCGCGGCGACGCGGTTGAACTTTTTTGCCGCGCTCCAAGATAATGCTGCGAATGCCTTCTCTGGCGAGTTGGTATGCGCAGAAGAGACCTGCAGGGCCGGCACCAACGATCACAACGCGCCTGCCATCGCTGCAGGGCACAAGCGGTGCACCTCCCAACGCTGGCGCTTCGTCCTGCTTCTCTCGCAGCAAGTAGCGAATTCGAACGCGCCCACGTCGAGCGTCGATCGAGCGCTTTAAAATCTCGATGGGCCCAAGCCGCTTCGCGGATATGCCGCGCTTGCGAGCGGCACGTCGCGTGAGAGCTTCGATGCTCTCGTCATCATCAAGTTCCAGGAGTAGGTCGATCGTCGAGTCGGACATGGCAGTTACGGCGTACAGGAAGCGAGCTCGGATGCAGTGGAGCGCTTCCGAAAGACCGTAGCAAATCGGCGGGTCCCAGGAGCGAGCTTTGCGAACTCATCGAGAGGGTAGATGTAGCGCAGCTCAATATTCACAGGATCCGTCGCGCTGGCTTCGAGTTTCGTGAGATTTGCGGCAAAGGTCCGGCTCTCCCCAGCGGCAAGTGCGGTGCTTAGCACCAGCGTCTTTTCGCCACCTTCGTCGCCTTCGAATCGGCGCCCAATGAAGTGCTCGACCATGGCACTGGGTGCATCCGAGGTCCACAGCCGGAGGACCATATGCCGGTTTACCCCGCCTGTGGGCACCGAGTGGGCAGCCCCGATGTTGGCAATTTCCACCCGCACCTCATCTCCAATAGAGCACAGCTGCCACTCCAGAGCCGAGCGAAGCGTCGGTTCATCGTGGGATCCGACAAAGCGATGGCTGCCAACCGAGGGCACCATGTGACAGCTCCGGCAATCGCCGCCCTGCTCTGCCGTCGACGTGGCGCGAAACTCGCTGACCGTCGCCTGCATCGGTAGGTCGAGAAAACTTGTTGGCATGCCATCGTCGCCCATAATCGGAAACTGAAACTCATGGCAGCCTGCACAAAACTCGGCCGATCCGAATTGTTCTGAGACCAGAGTATTATGAGGTGAGCCGGCAACCTTTGAGCGAGAAAGCAACCGCCCCTCCGAACCCATATGACAAGTCATGCAGCCAATGCCCTGAATCGCCAGCACATCATCGTCGCTCACAGTTCTCGGGTCTGGCGCTGAAGGTGCGTGACAACTGGCGCACCACGCCGTTCGACGCAGGTCGTACTCGGCCCGAAAGAGCCCATTGGTAAAGGCCACCGAGTGTCGCGACTGCTGCCAGTCGGAGACCTCGCTTGGGTGACAAGCGACGCAGCTACTCGCAAGCAAGTGCTCTGCGGGCAGGCCTTGTCCCTGGCCCCACAGGTTCCACCACACAACGAGGAAGCTTTTCCAAACGGCAAGCACTCGGCTATTTCTTTAGCGGCACGCCACTCGCCTCGGAGGAGGTTAGGTGCGCCATGTTGCGCCCCCAATGAGAGACTCGGCTCGCGCTCGCGAGAGTCACACCGGTATCGCTCTTATCCCAGTGAAAGACGTGAGCTGACTGCGGCCCTATGGCGAGTTGCAGCCAGCCATCTTCGTCGTATTCCAAAAGTTCCCAAGACATGTAGCGGTACACGCCTTCGCGCTCCTCTTCCTCGAAACAGCGCCACACCAAGAGCTCGGAGGCGTTTGGACCAACAGCCTCGGCAGGTCGCTGCGCATGTTCGCGCCCCTTCGTGCACTCAAGACCCGATTCCATTTTCTTATTCTTGGCCTCAAAGAGGGCCACGCGTTGGTTATTGGCCAAGCTCTTGCCCTTCTTCAGCGCGGGAAGTTCGAAGACATCGTCGCGCCATCCGTAGGCGCTGCGATCGGTGCGAAACGACACCAGGCCATCGACATCGGGCACCTTCATCGGATTCTTAATTACCGGCCGATAGTGTTTCCATCCAGCAAACTTGCTCGCGAGCGCCGCATTCGCACGCGCCACGATCTTGGCATCGACGTTTGGCTCTTTCGCCAACATCGCCAGCATCTGCGCACCAACGTTGTAATCGTCGCCGCGACTAAATTTGGTCTTGGTATCGCTCTTCACAACCTTGTAGGCGCTCTTGATCGGCAACTCGCTCGACGCCGCGTCCTCAAACATCTTGGCGGCATCAATGCGGCTCTCTTTCCACTCTTGCACCTGGGCGAGCTTCTTGGCCTCAAAGGCCGGATTCTCCGGGGTGCGTCCTGTGACGAAGAGTTCAAGATCCGAGATGCACAGGTCGTCGTACTTTGTGCCGCCGTAGGCCTCGAGCATCTTGAGTTCGATGCCTTCGAATTTTGTGGAGCCAAAGCCCATCTCCAACTCCTGCCACTCCATCGAGTCGGCAAGCTCAAAGCGCTTTGTTGGGCCGTCGGGCAAGACCTTAATCTCCATCGCCTTGACCCGAGAGTTTTTCTTAAAGAGGCTCTCACTCTTGTGATAGCCGTTTTGCATCCGCAGGCGAAGCTTCGTTGTGCCTTCGATAGGAGACGTTGCGATGCGAACCCACTCACCAATACCGTTGCCGGGAACGTCCTCAAGCCAGGTCGTAACGGGGTCGCCATCCATCAGGTAGTTTGGGTGGTAGTTCTCGTGAAAGCGGTTGTAGTTGCCCCAAGCAAACGAACTCGCCTCGATGCGATCGGAATACAAGCGCCGCTCAACCGCGGTTTCGAGCAAGTCCTTCGCCGCAGGCTTTTCCGATTTGCGCCCTTCAACCACGGCAGAGGTGCCAGCTTCCTTGCCCTCCGCAGCCGTTTCCTTACCCTTGGCGCCAGCGGTCTCCGCGCCCTCGACCGCAGTTTCAGCCTTTGCCCCCGGGTCTTCCTTGCTACAGCCCAAGCCCACCACAGACACGCCAAGCCCCAGACCAAGAGCCACCCCAAGCATCGATTGCAGATTCATAGGCCGACCTTAACGCAGAAAACGGCATCTCCTTGCCAGGAGCGCCGTTCGATTCGCAACTGCCCGAGGTGCTAGTTGGGTGGCGTATCTGGGTCTGGCTCGGGAATCAGCAAGGTTGCGAGCTCGTCCGTGCTCACTTGGTACTTCTGCCCGCAAGCATTGCAGTCGAGTTCAATGCCCTTTCCTTCGGCCAGAATTTCACCAATTTCACTCTTGGGAAGCGTCGATAGCCCGATGAGCATTCGCTCCTGGCTGCAGGTGCATCCAAAGCGCAACTCCGAATCGGCAAGCAAGGTGTACTCGTGGCCCCATAGAAGCTCGTCGATGAGCAGAGCAGGATGATGCTCGCCTTCGAGCCAACCGGGCATCCCGGTAAATGTCTCAAGATGCGTAGTCATCGCCGCAAGCCCCTCGTGGGTCACTTCTGGCGTTACTTGCACAACAAAGCCGCCAACAGTTCGCGAACCATCGTCTTCGATTCGAGTCGCGATCTGCACAAAGGCTGTGATCTGCTCTGACGCTTGCAGGTAGTGCATGACTGCGCGGCTCACGTCGATTTCGTCTGCAACCGCGACAATGCCCTGGTGGAGTTCACCGTTGCGAAGTGTGTAGGCCACGGTGAAGATGCCCTCTTTCGGGCTTGGCGTAGATTCGTTACCAGGGTCGACAATGCTGCGATTGTTGCCATCTGGAAGCGCATCCGTGACGAGCCGATGGCCTTGGGTGTCCCGGAAGCTCACTTGAACCCGATTCCCCGGCTGTACGGTCTCGCGCAAAAGCACGCCGGCACACATTTGCTGCGCCAACCTATCAACCAACTCATTCGAGGCATTCTGACGCTCGGCAGCGACCGCGGCCGTGTCCCCTAGAGTCACTGCAATGACTCGAAACTGGCCATCCTGGGTCATTGCCCGAATCACTCGATCTTTCGACTTCTCGCTCAAGGGATACCTTCTACAAGCATACATCATGGGTCGCAATGCCTTGGGTATGGAGTCGCCGATCCAAGCTGCCCAAGAGCCAGTTCAATAACGCGCTGAGCAGCAGTGGCAACCAAGTAAATCTGGTATGGTCGGCCCGACTTATGGCTGATAGTGCAAAACTGATCTTAGACGGAAACGAATACGAGCTGCCCATCGTTGAGGGAAGCGAAAACGAAAAGGCCATTGACATCGGTAGTTTGCGAGCCAAAACCGGCTACGTAACCATCGACGGTGGTTATAAGAATACTGGCGCTTGCTACAGCGCCATCACGTACCTAGATGGCGAGCAAGGCATCCTTCGCTATCGCGGCTACGCAATCGAGGATTTGGCTGAAAAGGCCGAGTTCCTTGAGGTTGCTTACCTAATCATCTACGGCACGCTTCCAACCCCAACCGAGTACGACGCCTTTAAGTCGGAAATTCGGCATCACAGCATCATCCACGAGGATATGCGGCACTTCTTCGACGGCTTCCCATCCTCTGGGCACCCAATGTCGATCCTATCTTCGATGGTCTGCTCACTCTCGGCCTACTACCCAGATTCTCTGGATGCCGACCCAGGTGATGACCTTCAGATCACTCGACTGCTTTCGAAAATCCGAACCCTCGTTGCCTTCGGTTACAAGAAGTCCATCGGGCATCCTGTGATGTACCCGCGCAACGACCTCAGCTACTGCGGCAACTTCATGCACATGATGTTTGCCAATCCAGCCGAGCCCTACGAGCCGGATCCGGTGATCGTAAAGGCGATTAATACACTGCTTATCCTTCACGCCGATCACGAGCAAAACTGCTCTACATCGACGGTGCGCCTTGTCGGCTCTTCAAACGCCAACCTCTATGCAGCGGTTAGTGCTGGCATCCTCGCTCTTTGGGGGCCACTCCACGGTGGTGCCAACCAAGCAGTCATCGAGATGCTTCAGGAGATTCAAGACTCCGGCGGCGACTACAAGGGCTTCATGGAGAAGGTCAAAGACAAGAGCTCTGGCGTTCGCCTAATGGGCTTCGGTCACCGCGTCTACAAGAACTACGACCCGCGCGCCAAGGTCCTTAAGGGCATGGCCGATAAGCTGCTTCCGCACCTTAAGGTCAACGATCCACTTCTCGATATCGCAAAGAACCTCGAAGCAATTGCGCTTGAGGATCCGTACTTTGTAGAGCGCAATCTCTACCCGAACGTCGATTTCTACAGCGGCATCGTCTACCGAGCTCTGGGCATTCCCGTGAACATGTTTACGGTGATGTTCGCCCTTGGTCGCCTCCCTGGTTGGATCGGCCAATGGCGCGAAATGATGTTGGATCCTGGCAAGAAGATCGGTCGACCAAGGCAGATCTACACCGGCGAGAACGCCCGCGACTTCGTCCCTCTCGCCAAGCGATAAAAAGGCGCTACCCTTCTCGTTGTCGGCCCAGTGTCGCTGGGCCTACAGCCGTAGACAAGTAGGCCGATCCAACAAGGACGATGGCATCCTCGTCAACAAGTCCAATCAAGATCGTCCCCGCCTCAGACATCGAGAACGCTCGCGAAAAGCGCCTAGATGATGTCTCACCTCTAGAACCGGACCAAACGTTGAGCGATCCCCACGACCATAGCCACCAAGATCAAGCCCGGTTGGCGCCGCCTTTAGCCCCGTCGCTAGCAGCGCCTCCGGGAGCCTCCAAAAACGTTCGCGCCCTCGCGCTGAAAGTTCGAGGGCCTGTCGAGCATTTTCTCCACTTGGAAACCTCGGGTGGCATGGTGCTGCTCTTGGCAGCGGCGGTTGCCCTAATTTGGGCCAACTCGTCATTTGCGCACTCGTACCACGCCCTTTGGCACACACCGATGGTCTTCAACATCGGCAGCGTGCACGGCTCGGTCAACCTTCACTTTATTATCAACGACGTCTTGATGACGATCTTCTTCCTGCTTGCAGGGCTCGAGATCAAACGCGAGATTGTTCACGGCGAGCTTTCCGAGATCCGCAAGGCGGCCCTGCCAATCGCCGCCGCCATGGGCGGCATGCTGGCACCAGCACTCATTTACGTTGCGTTCAACCCAAGCGGGGCTGCGAGCGCTGGTTGGGGCGTGCCGATGGCAACCGACATCGCCTTCGCTGTTGGCATTCTCTCGCTGTTAGGGAAACGAGTTCCCGCCTCGATGACGATCTTGCTGCTGGCTCTCGCGATCATCGACGATCTTGGCGCCATCTTAGTCATCGCAATCTTCTACACAGCAGATTTCCAAATGACTGGGATTTACATTGCCGCAGCCGGCATTGGCGTGCTCTTCCTTTGGCTAAAGATGGGCCTACGCCCTGGTGCGACCTACCTCGCGCCTCTTGCCATTATATGGACAGGCCTCTTCGTGGCTGGTGTCCACCCCACTCTCGCGGGCGTAATTGTCGGCTTGGCAACACCAGTAAAACCATGGCTTAGCGAACAACAATTCTTACTCGCCGCCAAGCAATCCCTCAACGATTTCGAAGACGGATCTGTTCACAACAACGAGAGCCAGATTCTCGCCGCCATCAAGCGACTTCACTTCGCGGCAAGAGAGGCAATCTCACCGGTTGTTCGAGGGCTCGACCAGATGCACATCTGGATCGCCTTCGGCATCATGCCCCTCTTCGCCCTCGCCAATGCAGGCGTCGACCTCGGCGGCGTCGACTTTGGTCACCCAGCAGCAATGAAGATCATGCTTGGCATCGGGCTCGGCCTGGCACTGGGCAAGCCGTTGGGCGTTGTCCTGCTATCTTGGCTCCTCGTCAAGTCGGGCTTTGCTAGCCTTCCCAAAGGGCTGCCGTGGAGCGGAATGCTCGTTATTGGCCTCACCGCCGGTATCGGTTTCACCATGGCCATTTTCATCGCCGAGCTTGCCTTTGTTGGCCAGCCAGCAATGCTCGCACTGGCGAAACTAGCAATTCTCTTAGGCACTGCGGGCGCCGCAATCGTTGGCCTCTTGGTCGGCGTGGTCCTGCTAAAACCTGTCTCCGAAGAAATTGCTGGGCTCACACCTAGCGACGTTGAGCGCTCCACCGAGTACTAAGCCTCGGCCTGGCTCGCTAGTCCTCTTTGGGCTTGCGGGTCAAAGCATGTAGTGGCACTACGTTGCTGGGCTCATCGGGCTTGATGGTCACGGCGAGATCATCGGATTCGCACGCCATGCACACTCCATTGAGAATAACCTCGTGGAGACAAAACCCACATTCGCGGCAGAATCCCTCCACCGCGGCAGGATGTGCGCACGTCTCGGACATGGCGGCACTCTACAGGTGGAGCCGCTCGGCTTCCAGCCTGGCTGCTTGTGAACCAGCCTGGCAGCTTGTGAACCAGCCTGGCAGCTCTCGAAGAGGACACTCGCCCACAGCACTCCGCACCCTTCCGAAGTCTGTCATACTTTATAGAACGTGTACCTCGAACAACTGGCACCCAGTTGGCGTGAATTTCACCGCCAGCAGATGGCTCACACACGAGTCTTGGTCGTTGATGACGATGACCAAGTGCGCCACTACTTAAGCCGCGCTCTTAAGCGCCAAGGCTTCACAGTAAAGACAGCCGCGAGCGTCGCCGAAGCTTGGCCTATCATTCAGAGTGAGCCACTCGATCTTCTTCTCATCGACAAGTCCATGCCAAACGAGAGTGGCTTGGGGCTGTTGCGACGATTGCAGCAAGCCGAGCTCGAGATTCCCGCGGTGATGATTACCGGCGATGCGACCGTTGAGACGATTAACGAGGCACTTCTGCTAGGCGCTGAGGATTACATCAGCAAGCCGTTTGCGAGCGCGGCTCACTTGGTTGCGCGACTTCGCAGTGTTCTCGATAGGCGAACGTCTGAACTCCTCTTCGATGTCATGCTTGGCGATTTGAGCAAGGCCGTTTTGTCCGGAACAGGCCAATCGCTCGAGTTCACGCGGCTCAGTCAATCGCTTCTCAACCTGCGGCTTAAACTCGGCAAGCGCCCGGCGTGTGCGGTGATCGACGATGATGACGTGCGGCGAGAATCGCGGCGCGCAGCCATCTACGAGGGTGGCGTGATCGCCATCGGAGTTGCCCCAAACGAGATTCGCGAACATTTTGCAACCGAGAACGCACCGATGGTCGCAACAGTTTCCCTCGAAACTCGCTCGGCACTCGACCTCATTCGCGAGCTCCATACGACGTATCCCAACGTGACAATTTTGGCGTGCGCAGGCCTCGCGGATGTGCAAACAGCTCTCTCGGCGATCGAGGCGGGCGCTGCCGACTTCGTGCTCCTACAAGAAGAGGGCATCTCCGCAGCAATCCACCGCATCGATCGATTGGTTCGCCAAGCTCGGCGTCATCACGTCTATCTCGAGATCGTCGGCATGCTCTACCGCGCAGCTTGCGAAGTTCGTCCCGACCTTGCCGAAGACCTCATCTTCGCAACCAGCGAAGCCGACAAGCGCTACATCCTCGCTCGCTAGCCCGTGCGTGCCTCTCGGCGACGTTGAAGTTCACACCGCGACTGCTGCTGCTGCTAGTAGCTGCCGCTTATGGCGAGGCCAACACCCGAAGCCGATGCGGTAGGCGCAATGGACACGCCCCTCTGATCTTCCTGGCTTCGTCCGCGAATCCAGAGGTAGGTGCCAGTTGCAGCCGCAACGAGACCAACGGTTCCCACAACCAACGAGACTTTAGAAAGCGTTCGCGCCGAATCCGTAGCCTTTTGGCCAGCAGCGTTGCAACCGTTCGTATCCACATTGCAGTCGCCATCGTCAAAGGCGCCGTTCCACTTTTGGTCGCCGAGAATCGCCAAGACGACGGCGCTGCCGACAAGGGCTCCGCCACTGCCAGCCACAATCATTCCCACCATCTTTGTGCTCGACTTTGACGGGCGAACCGCTTGCGCTGAAACCGTGGCGTCGTTGTCAACGGAGGTCGCGTTGGGGCGCATGCTCAAAGCCGGCTTCGGCACCTCAGGGTTCTTTACCAGTGCGGGAATCTCGATCGAAGAATTGGATTTCGCGCCAACGGAGAAGGAGTGCGTCCAAGTTTCAAACCCGTCAGCTCGAGCCTCAAGGGTGTGCTCGCCCGGATCGATGGCGATAGGGGTTCCCAGCACACCGAGAGAAAGGGTCGCGCCGTCCCGATAGATTTTCATCCCCGGAGTTGGCTCTTTTCTCGTAAACGTCACATAGCTCAGTCGCTTTTCAAGCTCCTTTGCGAGCCGATTGGCCGCCGCGTAGCGCTTGTCATCCTTTTGCATCTTCGCGAGGTCGGCGACTTGCCGGAACGCGGCCCAAGCACTCGCAGTCTTGCCGATCTTCTCGTAGCACTGGGCCAGTCTGCCTCGAGAGCCCAGTCCCGGGGCCAGCCCCACACTTGCCTCAAACTTTGCGCAGGCTTCTGCGAATTTCTCTGCCTTCATCAGTCGCTGCCCCTCATCGAAAAGCGCCTGGGCAGCCGCCCGATCGCCTGAGTTTTGCGCAACGGCCTCTGAGTCCAGCGAGAGCCCCAGCGACGCAAGTAGTGTGATTACGGCAAGTAGTTTCATTAGAGGCTCTGGCAACTAGTCGATGGATCCAAATGGATCGGATTCAGGTTTAGGTTTTGGCTTGGGTGTGGGCGCTTTCGGGGTGCCCTTGGCCCGTGGGCGCTTTTTGCGGCGCTCCTTGCGCGAGACGGCCTCGCCTTTGCGCTCGGATTCTTCGGCCGCAAGTCTGCTCGCTTCAGCCTTCTTGGCATCTTCCAAATCGCGACTATGCGCTTCGGCTTTCAAACGAGCTTCGCGCTCTTCGGCAAGTGACGCAGACAACTCCAAGAGTTCTTGATCGCCCGCGTTCTCTGCCGCCATTGGTGCAGCAGCCGGTGCAGCAGCCGGCACAAGTTCACTCGCCGACGCGCCTTCATCAGAAGAATTCTCAGAGTCTCCCTGCATAGAGAAACCAACTCCTACCATCACCGCCAGAAAAACACCGATCCCAGCAAACATCGGCGCTCGATTTTTTCGTTTGCCCTCGACCGCAGTTTGCGGTGTAACCACCGCCGCGCCCTGGCCAACGGATTGCCCCAGTGTGGTTCGTGCGTAGCCCGGATGCCCGGACAGGTCGTCGACGCTCGAGGCACGGGCAGCGGGACCATTGCTCGCAGGCGAGAGTTCCGCACCCGCAAATGCACCAGAAACGCGGAGTTTGGACACCTCGCGCGGATACATGCTCTCGATCGATGCTGCCGCCCGCTGTCCCGACTCACCACCATAGGGCGCAAGAGCCATAGCAAGCTCCACAACAGTGGACATTCGCTCCTCAGGATCCTTCTCGAGACAACGATAGATGATGTCGCGCAAACCGGCTGGCACGCTCACGCTCGGCTCCAACGTAGCCAAGTCCGCAGGCGGCAACGTGAGCACTTGGGCAAAAATCTCGGCAATGGTGTCCGACTGAAACGGCAGGGCCCCAGAAAGCAGTTGAAATAGAATTGCCCCCATCGACCAGATGTCGGCCCTCTCGTCCACGTCTTTTGCAGAGCGCATTTGCTCCGGCGACATGAAAGCCGGCGATCCCATGGCGATTCCCGTCCGCGTCGTTGAGACCTCGCCGGCGACTTCGGCCACTTTGGAAACGCCAAAGTCGAGCACTTTGACAACCGGCGTGCCATCGAGACGCTTGGTAAGAAATAGATTCTCGGGTTTAAGATCCCGATGCACAATGCCGTGGGTGTGCGCCTCGGCCATGCCCGCGCAGGTTTGCATGACGAAGAGCACGGCTTCTTCAACCGGTAGTCGCCCTCGCCTCTTGAGAAACCCGCCCAAGTCCATGCCTTCGAGGTACTCCATGACGATGTAGGGAGCTCCGTTGGCTAGCGTTCCAACGTCAGAGACTTTTGCGATGTGTTCGCTTTTTAGCTTGGCTGCTGCACGTGCTTCTCGCAAGAAACGCTCTTTGGCCTCTTGGTTCTCAGCCACCACAGCAAGCATGAATTTGAGTGCCACCTTGTGACCGAGCTGGACGTGAGTTGCCGCAACAACAACCCCCATACCACCGACGCCCAAGACTTTATCGACTTGATACTTGTCGGCGAGAATATCGCCTTCGTTGACCGGGGCATCTGACACTGCTCAAAGTGTCGCCTGCGGAACCGCTTCATGCAACCACCCGGAGGGCCGGCATCGCCAATCTGCAATGCGAGGCAAAGACCGTCCACCACCACAGCGGATCATCTTGCGCATGGGACTTCTCGGCTTGGCCGCCATGCGCTACCCTCGACGTGAGTTGAGTTCGTTGCCGTCTCCGGCCGAGTCTCCACCGAGAAAAATTCCTATATGCGCGCCGTACTCCTAGCCTGCCTACTTTCCTCCGCCGCCTGCCTACATTTCGAGGAAACGTTTCTTGAAGAGAGTGACGCCGGCACAGGGATGGTAGACGCCGCCGATACCAACTCAGTCGATGCGGCGGATGAAGTCTCCGAACTGAGCCTTACGGTATCTCCGGCACAACCGCGGGTATTCCCAGATTCCACGGTGGACTTTGCAATTGAAATCGCGCGTGTCGATGCCGACAGTGTTGGGGACGCCATTGTTTCACTCGAGGGCGACCTCCCCACAGGAGTCTCGGCAAACCCGGCTGTAATTCCAGCCAGCGCTTCCAGCGGAACCCTCACCGTTACCATTGGAGCCGAAGCCGACCTCGGCTCGATCGCCCTCACAATTGGTGCGCGCATCGCCGCCACCGATGCTTCGGGACGTGCGCCAGCCAAGGTCCTTATCGCAGGGCCCGCAGGAACGATTGATCCGAGTTTTGCCGAGGCCGGCACCCTCACAAGCGACCTTGCCGACACGATTCTTGGCATCGCCGTCGCCCCCACAGAGCGAATTTTCGTCGCTACCAGAAAGGATGGCGTCACCAACATTGTGGCTCTCACCGAATCGGGCGCCCTGGACACGACCTTTGCAACAACCGGAATCCTTGCCCTCGCCGGCCTTTCGCTTGGAGACATCCTCCCGCGCGATGCAGGCGGTGTGATGGTGGTTGGAACCGTTAATAACGAAGCGACCGTTCAAGTCTACGACGCCTCTGGTGCGCTCGATACGACGTTTCAAGGCGGGGGCGTCTTTGCGCCTCAGGCAGGCATGTCTCGCTCTGGCCAAAGCATCGCCGTCGCCGCAGACAATCGCATCTTTATCGCCGGACGCGACAGTAGCAACACTGCCGCAATCTATCGCTTTAGCGCCTCTGGGCTCTTCGAGGGATTTGCACAGGTTCCACAAGGTCGCTCCTCAGAGTTTATCTCAATCGGCATCGCGCCCAACGGCGACATTCTCGCCCTGGGAGGCTTTAGTGGCGCACCTCGAGCACTAGTCGCGCGATTTGATGCAGACGCCTTGGAACCCATCTTCACGTTTGGCGACACGGTCGGCACTGCAGTTGTCGGCTCTACAGGCGTTTCGCCCAAGTCCATGACCGTAGCGGCCAGTGGCGAAATTGTCATTACGATGACCGCCATCAGCGAGCCCGAGGCCTTTCACATCAGTCTTTTGGCGGCCGATGGCATGAGTGTCGTCTTTAACGAGACGAAGGTCGCACCGGCACCCGACTCTGATAGTGCGGTTGATGCCAGTGGAAGAATTCTGGCGGTTACCACCGGAGTGAATCTCGGCACAGGCAGTCCGCTCGCCGACCTCTACCGCTTTACAAGCACCGGCAATGACGATTCGAGCTTTGCGAGCAATGGGCGGATGCGACTCACAGCGACCGACAACACGGTCACCTTCCGCCTCTTCTCAATGGGGCTGCAGCCAGATGGCCGCATTCTTGTCGGCGGCACGCGCAACAGCGACTGGGCGCTGCAGCGCTACTGGGACTAGACCGGCGAGCATGAAGAATGATCGTGGCCGGCGCAGGGTTCGGTTTCGAGAGGGAGGCGCGAGGAGGGAGCTTGCCGGGGCAAGTGACCGAAGTGAAACGGCGAGCAACGATGCTCTTGGAATCGAGAACAAGCCAGACGCGGTCAGAATTTATGCTCGCCGGTCGAGCTTGGTTGCCCTAGAGCAGCGGAGCCTTGACGTCACCAAGGTCTAAGTACGCTCCGTCAGTCATGACCACAAACGGTCGGGTATCGAAGGAGAGCGTCCCCTTGCCATCGTGCTGCAAAATCTCGACCTGCCCCATGCCGTATCCCATGGGACCGCGCGAGTAGTAGTGAATCTGCAATTTGTAGGGAAACGCTGCGGCCTTGCCAGAAATCGCAAAGCACTCCGGGCCGTAGCCTGTCGTGACGTCGGCAAAGAGCTCGCCTCCAGAGGGTAGTTTCTTGTCGCTGTAGAATGCGTGCCCGTCTTTGCCATCGCGAATGTGAAAGTCGACGTCGTTGGCATCGGTCTCCCAGTTCAGAACAAATCTGGTTGACGGTTCTTTGGCGAGCGAGACTCCTAGTTTGCCCAAACGCGCCTGAATGTCAGCTTCGGCCTTTGGGTCCGCTGCGCGCCACGCGGCAGCGATGATGCCAAGGTCCTCCCGCAAGATGCGCTCGCCGCCAGCAAAGCGCCCGCTTGGGTAGCGCCGTGAGAGCCCTTCTTCGATGGCGAGAAACGCGCCGCGGTAGTCTCTTGCCCGAACGAGCGAGTACGCCAAGAGGCGGTGCACACTTAGGTGATCTGGCCGCTGCGTGCGAGCGCGCGTCAAGCTATCGACACTGAGCTTTGCACCGTGCTCTTCGAGACTTGCGAGCCGCGATGCAGCGAACCGACGCAAGTCTGCGCGGGATGGAAAGAGGTCGATGATGGAACCGTAGGCGCGAGCGGCGAGTTTGTGATCGCCGGCAGCTTCGAGGGCCTCGCCAAGAGCAACCAGTGCCATGACGTTGCCCGCTTCCTCGGTTCGCCAACGCAGAGCTTCGGCGATTGCCTCGTGGATATTGCCCTGCACCACCATGTTGTGAATTACCGCCATCTTGCCGCTTAGCGCCGGCGTGACGGGTTTTGCGTTGGGAGCTTCTTCGACGTCGTGTGTCTCAGCCATGTCCGCTTCGCTATCGGCGGCCATCACAGGCTCTGGCGCCGGCCGTGCTTCTGCTGCCACTCCACGCGCCGCGGAACGTGGCCGTGGGGCAGCCGACGCAGCCTGACCGCTGGCTCGCTCTTGGCTTGCCGTGATTTCTGCCGGTGGCTCCATTTGCGGAGCCGACTCGTTCTCGGCAACAGACTTCTCTTCGACAGAACTTAAATCGTCAGCCCTCCCAAACTTGGTAAGCGAGACAACGTCGTCGGCAGTGCCATCCTCGTCCTTAAAGTCCATCCCTGGGTCATTCAAAGACTTTTTCGTATCCTTCTTTCCTTCCTTCGCCTTCTCCGGAGAAGGCGTATTGCTTGCGACCATCACGAGTTGGTTCCGATGCTCGAGCCGCAAGCCTCCATCCCCAACGCTGAGAATGTCGGAAAGCGCGGTGCGAGCAATTCCAAAGCGCGCGTAGTCGCTTTCACTCTCGAGAACCAAGAGTGCCGTGTGATCCGAGAGCACGCGATGTTTCGTCGAGAGGTCGACGATTTGCGCTTTAAGGGCGGCCTTGGCATCACCTGCCACAGCTTCGATGTAGGCGCCTTGGAGGCTGGCGATCTTTGCGCCAATGGCACTGCGCTCTAAAAGTGGTCCGGTCATTTGGGTCGCGGTCATGGGCGCCACCGCCTTTGCGCCGGCCACCTCAAGCTGCACTCGGTCGGGCGCCAAATCTTCAAAGCCGGCATAGACCAAGATCTCATCGCCTGGTTGCACCCCACTAACCTCGGCGGGCCAAACCCAGCTCGCGCCCTTCACAGCGATTTGAATGCTTGTTGTGGCATCGCCCAAGCGCCTGGCAATCTCTGCGTCGGCAAGGGTGTCGGCCAATACCACGCCATCTTGCTCTCGGGTGCCTTGAACGAGACGCTCGGCAGCATCTCGATCGCGAATGCCGCCGACGAGTAGAACATCGAGGCGTTTGATGCCGCTTGGCAAGGCTTTGGCTTGGGCGGCGACATCGTCCTCGCCCGCCGTTGAAACGCCGTCTCCGACAAGAAGCACTCGATCCGCGCCATCTTGGGTTCCAGCCCATGAAAGCGCAGCCGAAAGGTTTGATGCACCAAGCGGGCGACGAGCCAGAATCGTCTCGAGTTGCGCCTCTCCAAAGTCGCCAACAGCGCCGCTATAAATTGGCATCACCTCCTGATCAAAGACCGCAACGTGAATCGGAAGCCGCTTGCCCTGAGCCTTGGCAATGGCTTGCACCATCGTTCCAAGACGCCTTACCTGCTTGGCAAAGCCCGGTGCCCGAGATGCACTTGTATCAAAGAGAATCGTGATACCGGTTGGGCGCTCGGCTGCCACCGCGAGGTCGGGTCGCAACCTAGCAACCACCGTCGTGCCATGCCGAAGCGCCTGCATGGCGCCAATGGACGATACGTGAAAGTCCTTTGTGGGCACGCTCTTGGCAGCCTCCATGTGTTGCTTGCGGTAGACCGCGGTTCCCGAAGAGCCATCTGCGATCATCGCATCGACGGAGAGTTCATCAATTGCCGGCAGCCCTCGGAGCGGAAGCGTGTAGCCGTCTTTTGCATCGACCTCGTGGGAGAACGAGAGAATCACATCTTTGGTACCGGCCGCATCAATAGGGAAAATTCTGGCGCGAAACTGGTTGCCGGCTTCTTTCTCCAAAAGCATTGGATCTTGCTTGCGATGTAAGAAATCTTCGTAGGCGCGGCGGGCAGCCTGGCGCTCCACAACTTCGGCTTCCCGCCAACCATCGCTCATGCGCATGGCAAGCCGAGAGACCGAGGCTCCTTCGGGCAGCGTAATTTGAAAGCGTCCTTCGAGTTGGCGCTGCAGAGGATTGCGAAAGCGCATGTGCAGTTCGGTAAATGCCAGTGGTCCATCAATAACGGCTTTTGCTTGCAAGCTCTCGAGAACAAGGCCGGTTCCATCATCTGCCGTGAGCGAAATCGGTGCTTCGGCCACGTCCATGGCAATCGCTGGATACTCCATCGCAGCTTTTCGAACCGACTGGGACTCGAACGCGGCAAAGCCAAGGCCGCCCTGGACAAAGGCCGCTGGAGCGACGTCACCGGCGACAACTTGGGTGCCGGCGACCGGCTTTGTGGCGACTTCTCCCTTGCTACCGCTCGGAGTTGAACAGGCAGCGAGAGAAGCGATGAGGGCTGCGCCAAGGCGCTGTTTCCAAGTCGATCGAGAGGCGTTCATGGAGGGTCAAACGCAGAAGCCTTCGATTCGATCTACGAGAGTTCGACGCGAACGCCGAGCTTGGGATCCGCAACCACCGTGGCATCTCCGCGCAGCCACGCCAGCGCATCATTGCCCATTACATCGGCCCGCCAGCCACGCATAAGCTTGCACTCTTCGGCGGGCAGTTGGCCAAGCGCATGTCGCACCAGAGCTTCGGCATCGGCCTTTGCGGCGATCGTGCGAAGAGGAAGCCCAACTTGGCTTGCCCGTCCCGCGACCATGGCGGTTATGACAGCGGCTTGCGCCTGCCAAACCGGATCCAATTGATGCAATCCCGACGCTTCCACAGGCTCGGTTCGGCCCTTGGCCGCCACTCGCAGGATGGCCGGGCCGTACTTCTCGACCGTCGCACCACCAACGCCTCGAACCTTTTTAAGATCGCGCTCGGTCTTAATGTTGCGTTTGCAAATCTCGACAGCGGCGCCGTCAGCAAGAATCCAGCTTGGCGGGATGTTTCCCGAGACTGCCAATCCATCGCGCCAAGCAGCCAGGGCCCGAAGCGCCCCAAGTCCTGAGCCTTTTAGGCTACCGCCGCCACTCACCGCTGTGTAGGCAAGTTCGGCAGGACGACGGGTCGCTGCAGCATGTGCCATTCCATCGGATTCTTCTTGTGCCCACGCCTTCCGCTCTGCGCGGTCAAGGCGGATGCGAAGCTCGTCCCACACCGGCATCAGGTACCGCACATCATCGAGAGCGTAGCGGAGCTGCTTAGCCGACAGTGGCCGCCGCATCCAATCGGTAAACTGTGGCCCCTTGTCGAGCTTCTTGCCAAGAAGCTTGTCGACGAGGTTTCCGTAGCCAATCTGCTCGGCCACTCCGGCAAAGGCTGCAGCAATTTGGGTATCCATAAAGGCACCCGCTTTCACGTCGTAGCGAGTTCCCAAGAGCGAGAGGTCTTGCTTGGCGCCGTGCGCTAACGTGAGCACAGAGTCAGATTCGATTTGCGCAAAGATTGGCGCGAGCTCGGTATCGACGCCGTCGATAAGAACCATTTGCAGGTCGCCCTCCTCTTCCCAAGCAAGTTGCACCAGAGCGAGGTCTGGAATAAATCGGTCAGCCGACATGAACTCAAGATCGATTGCGAAGCGCGAGCTTTTACCAATCCGCGCACCGATGGATGCGATGGCATCGGCATCGGTGATGAGTGTTTGGTCATCGGAAGAACTCTGAGTATTGGTCATAATTGTTTCTCGAGGGAGGTGCCGCAGTGTTTACAAAAGCCGGCATCGACATCGTGGGCGGTGATTCCGCATCCACCACAGAGCGTGGTTTTACGCTTGCGCCCTTTCACTAAGTCGGCGGAGACAATACCTGTGGGAACAGCGATAACGCCGTAGCCGAGGATCATCACCACCGTCGCAATCAATTGCCCAAGCACCGTATGGGGCGCAATGTCGCCGTAGCCCACCGTCGTCATGGTAACGACCGCCCAATACACGCTGAGTGGAATGCTGGTGAAGCCGTTCTTTTGGCCCTCCACAAAGTACATGAGGGATCCCATAATGATCGTCATCGTTAGAACGACGCCGAGAAAGACGATGATCTTTCGAGCACTGGCCCTAAGCGCGGTGGTGAGTTCCTCGGCCTCGTGAAGAAAGTCGACAAGCTTGAGCACGCGAAAGACCCGCAGCAGGCGCAGGGCGCGAATGGTTGAGAGAGCTTGGCTGCCGGGAACGAAAAGGCTTAGGTAGGTGGGAGCAATCGAGATCAGATCGACGATGCCCAAGAAGCTAAAGACATAGGCCCAGCGCTTGGGCGCGATGTAGATGCGGATCGCGTACTCGATGGTGAAGAGCACCGTGAGCCCCCACTCGATGCCAGCGAAGATGTGGCCATAGTCGTGATGCAGCCCGGCCACGCTCTCGAGCATGACGTTTAGAATGCTGAGCAGAATCGCCACCAGCAGCAGCACATCGAAGGCCTTGCCGCTGGCAGTCTCGTGCCCAAAAATGATGTCGTTTAGCCGAACCCGGAACGAGTTTGGGTCGTCTTCGGGCAAGTCGGACACAGGAGAGACGATACCTAGAGAACGAGAGAAAATCCCGTCCCAGGGTGTAATCTGTGAAGGCGGCTCGATGCTATATTCCGCGCAGATGAGCACCGACAGTTTCAAGAGCAAAGCAACGATCTCTCTATCCGGAGGAGACACCGAGATTTTTCGCCTCGACGCCCTGACGAAAGCGGGCATTGGCGACGTTGAAACCCTTCCCTTCTCGCTCAAGGTCCTCCTAGAGAATCTGCTTCGCGCCGAAGACAACAACACCGTTAGCAAAGCGGATATTGAAGCGCTTGCGAACTGGGATCCAAAGGCAGCACCAAGCACCGAAATCGCATTCCGCCCTGCCCGTGTTGTCCTTCAGGACTTCACAGGCGTGCCAGCGGTTGTTGATCTTGCTGCAATGCGCGAGGCCTACGCGGACATGGGCGGTGTCGCCACCGACATGAATCCAATCCGTCCAGCCGATCTTGTTATCGATCACTCGGTGCAAGTGGATCACTACGGCGACAACGATTCCCTAGAGCAAAACGTCGAAATCGAATACGGCCGCAACCAAGAGCGCTACCAGTTTCTTCGATGGGGGCAGCAGGCCTTTAAAGATCTGCAAGTTGTTCCTCCCGGCACCGGCATCGTTCACCAGGTAAACCTTGAGTACCTGGCTAAGGCCGTCGTAATTCGCGAAGACGATGGAGTTCGTCGCGCCTACCCCGACACCCTTGTCGGAACCGATTCCCACACCACGATGATCAATGGCCTTGGTGTCCTTGGCTGGGGCGTCGGTGGTATCGAAGCCGAAGCTGCAATGCTCGGCCAACCGATTACGATGCTCATCCCCAACGTTGTTGGCTTTAAGATCGTCGGCAGCCTTCCCGCTGGTGCAACCGCAACCGACTTGGTTCTCACCGTCGTCGAGATGCTTCGCGCCCACGGCGTTGTTGGCAAGTTCGTCGAATTCTACGGCCCTGGCATGGCAGCACTTAGCCTTCCCGATCGCGCAACGCTCGCCAACATGGCACCCGAGTACGGCGCCACCATGGGCTTTGTTCCCGCCGATGCCGAGACCATCAATTATCTTCGCGCAACCGGTCGCGACGAAGCTCACGTCAAAGACGTTGAGGCCTACCTCAAGACCCAAGGTCTCTACCGCACCGACGAATCTCCAGAGCCGCGCTTCTCGTCGACCCTCTCCCTCGACCTCGCAGAGGTTGTTCCCAGCGTCGCCGGTCCAAAGCGTCCACAAGATCGCATTGCTCTCACCGACCTCCAAGGCTCTTGGCGACGAACCCTCGTTGGCATTCTTGGCGACAAACTCGAAGGCGTCGACACCGATGCCTTTGTCTCGGAACTTAGCCGCAAGGCCACCGCGAAAGACGGCATGCTCGCAAAGAGCGTCCCGATCGAGACCGATAAGGGCAAGTTCGACCTGCCTCACGGTGCGGTCATCATTGGCGCAATCACAAGCTGCACCAATACTTCAAACCCCGCAGTCATGTTGGCAGCAGGCCTTGTGGCTCGCAATGCCGCAAAGCGCGGACTCAAGGCGCAGCCTTGGGTAAAGACAAGCCTCGCTCCAGGCTCGCAAGTGGTCACCGAGTACCTCAATGATGCGGGTCTCATGGACGACTTCGAAAAGGTCGGCTTCTACTTGGTTGGCTACGGCTGCACAACCTGCATCGGCAACTCGGGCCCAAGCCATGAGAACATTACCAAGGCCGTTAAAGAAGAAGGCATCGTCGTAACGTCGGTGCTCTCGGGCAACCGAAACTTCGAGGGCCGCGTTAGCCCAATCACCTTGGCAAACTACTTGGCGTCTCCGCCTCTCGTCGTTGCCTACTCGCTCGCAGGCACCGTCGACATCGATTTCGAGACCCAACCTATCGGCCAAGACACTGACGGCAAAGATGTTTTCCTTCGAGAAATCTGGCCATCACAAGAAGAGGTCAACAAGACAATTCAAGAGTCGGTTCGCCGCGAGATGTTCGTATCTCGCTACGCAAACGTATTCGAGGGCGACGACAAGTGGCGTGGACTCTCAATTCCCGATGGCGGCGTTTTCGAGTGGGACGATGCATCGACCTACATTCGCAAGCCACCATTCTTCGAAGGCCTAAACGAGGCTGCAGCGCCGCTTACCGACATCACCAGCGCTCGCTGCTTGGCCAAGCTCGGCGGCTCGGTCACAACGGATCACATCTCTCCCGCTGGCGCGATTGCTCCAGATAGCCCGGCTGGCAAGTACCTTCAGGAAAAAGGCGTCGCCATTCGCGACTTCAACTCCTACGGTTCTCGGCGCGGCAACCACGAGGTGATGATGCGCGGAACCTTCGCCAACATCCGCCTTCGCAACCAACTCGCTCCGGGCACCGAGGGCAGCTGGACTTGTCATCAGCCTAGTGGCGATAAGATGAGCATCTTCGACGCCTCGGTAAAATACCAAGACGCAGGCGTTCCTCTGGTCATCCTCGCCGGCACCGAGTACGGCACAGGTTCTTCTCGAGACTGGGCGGCAAAAGGCACCTTGCTACTCGGTGTCAAAGCCGTCATCGCCCAAAGCTACGAGCGCATTCACCGCTCAAACCTCATCGGCATGGGCGTCTTGCCACTGCAGTTCGCCGAAGGTGAAGGTGCAGATAGCCTTGGTCTCGATGGCACCGAGGAGTTCACGATTACGGGCATCACCGAAGGCCTTAAGCCTGGCAAAATACTCACCGTAAAAAGTGGCGACAAAACCTTCTCGGTGAAGTGCCGAGTCGACACGCCACAAGAGGTCGAGTACCTCAAGGCAGGCGGCATCCTTCAGTACGTTCTTCGCCAAATGAAGAAGTAGGATAGGCAGCTACAAGTAACCGAGACTTTGGCCTCGCAGCAGAATGTTGCGAGGCCTTTTTCGTGGGCAACTGATAGAATCGTAAGGCGTGCGAGTCCTCTCCAAGCTAGTTTCAACATCACTTCTCCTCGTAGCTTGTGATGGAACCGTCACTGTCACCGACGATCCGAATGACAAGATTCCGCTGTGCGCGTTTGAAGAGCCACCGGCGCCGCCAAGCTTTGTAACGCCCGCAGATCGCGAGCTTCTGCAACCAGAAGATGCGGTGCGCTTTGAGGCCAGCGTCGCCACCGATCTTGGCGAGGTGCGCGAAGCGGAGTTTGAGCTGCACGTCTTTGCCGAGGGCCAACCGCTGTTAAAGGTTTGGTCCGCCGCGTTTGATGAAGCGGGCGCCTCCCCTGCCATCGACCTGGGCGAAGGCCGTTTTGAGGCAGGCTTTACCGAACTCGATACCTGGCAGAGCTACGGCATCCGCGCGCGCTACCGCGATGGTGGCGAGCTGTGCGACTTCTCCGAGTGGAGTGAGTTTCGAGAATTTCGAATCGATGATGGATCGGAAGCACTCTTCGACGAGAACGTAATTCGCGACGTGGAAATCGAACTTGGCCAAGAGAGCTTCGACCTCATAAACGCCGAGGCTCTGCCGCCTGGCTGTGTCCCCTACCATCGGCCCTATCACCCTGGCGATGTGACCTTTGATGGCGAGACCTACGAAGGTGCTGGAGTTCGAGTCAAAGGTGGATGCGGCTCGTCGCGAACGCTAAGCGGCAAAGCCTCATTCAAAATCAACCTAAGCGACTATACCTCGGCCGACACCTGCCCGGAGGCGCGCAGAGCGCGTGGCATGAAGCGAATCACCGTGAACAACGGCGTCCAAGATGCCTCCTTCACCCACGAGCGCTTGGCCTACGACTTCTACGAACTTGTCGGAGTTCCGGTTCCCAGGCGTGCCCCAGTGCGCGTTCATGTAAATGGCGAACTTTGGGGTCTCTACCTTCACCTCGAAAGCATCGATAGGCGTTTTCTGCGACGGCGCTTTGAAGGCATTAGTGCCGAGGGCATGCTCTACGAGGGCACCTACTCCTGCGACATGACGCCAAACAACCTTCCTGGAGATCCTGCGGGGCCAGAGACCTGCTTTGGCAGCAAGTTCACCGAGGACGAGTGCTCTACGCCAAATGCCTTTGGCGATCCATACACCTACGCACCGCTCATCAGCTTCATCAATCGTATCGATGCACTGCCAGACGGCGGCTTGTATCCAGCCATCACCGACTTTGTGGATTTTGATGCCTACCTAAGCCAATGGGCTGCAGAGACAATCATGAATCACTGGGATGGCGCCATCTTCCAAGTCCGCAACAACTACCGCGTCTATCACGACCCGGTTTACGACAAGTGGGTGGTGATTCCGACAGGCATGGATCAAAGCTGGAACGCCGGCCAACGCCCGATCGATCCATGGGCCCCTTACAACGTCATCGCAAGGCGTTGCCTCCAAGAAAAGCCCTGTGAAGATGCCTTTGCAGCGCGCCTCAAAGAAGTGCTCACAATTTTTGAGAACGCCGACTTCGCCGCCAAAGCCGAGGCCATTCGCGTTCAAATCACCGATGAAGTCGCAGCCGACCCTCGCAGAAGCGGCAACTTCGAGGCAAGTGTCGACAACACCATCAGCTTCATCCAGAACCGGCCCGCGCAAATCACCGAGTGGCTTGCCGAGCATGGCTACTAGCACTCAGCCTAAAGCCTATCCCACTTGCGAAGTGCTTCGAGCGCGGCCTCTTTGTTCTCAAAGGCTGCAATAAAGCAGTTCTTATGACAAAAGCGCGCACCGGGCACACCTACGACTTTTTCTAACGCGGCTCCTTCCAAACCCGCCCACTCGGAAGGCAACTTGCGCTTATCGTCTTTGCTATCGACGGCCACCGGAATGGTCACAACACGCCAATCGTTGCGCCCAGGAAAGATGACGTAGTCGGTGGGATGCTCGGAGCCGGCCGCACCAAAGTACGCAGGTTTCCACTTTAGGTACTCATCAAAGAACAACACGCGTCGCTCGTTTGCAACGGCATCGTCCATCGCAGCGAGCACAGCCCGTGCGTCGGTCTCGCTGCGTTTGCAGCCAATCGAAATCGCCGAAGAAATGTCGACCGCCATCGCAACAGCTCGCTCGTACCACACGTCAAAGCTGTCATCCGTGGCCTGCTCGGTAAGCACTCCGACCATGGTTGAGAAACAGGGAACATCGCCCGCCGAAGCGCGAGCGCCGGTATCGACCGCATCCACATAGTCGACCAATTGAAAGCGCAGTGCTTCGGCAATGCTCGCACTCACGTGCCCATCCGACTCTAACCAATCGAGCACCATTCCGGCCGAAGAACGATCGCCTTGGTAGTCGCGTTGGTGATGATCAAAGCGGCGGGTGGCAACGTCAAAGACACCACCGACATCGAAGACAACGTCGGCCTTGGCGAGCACTTCTGGGTTGCGCGAGCGCACCACAGTGGCTTCGGCGTCTAGAAACACACGCACAAGGGCGGCTGCCAGCACATCGTCGGCATGAAAAGGTCCATTGTGAGTCGCGAGTTGTAACGCCATGGCCGGCAGACTCGGCCGCTACAACTTCTTCGTCAAGTCTTGGATTGCCCGAGTTGTTCGCCCAGACTTAATTCGCACTTTGAAGCTCTTGCGGATTCCGTGCTCATCATTGACAAGGACGACGCGGTGCGTGCCTTCGGGAAGCTGTATCGAACGCTGAGGCGTCGTGAGACCAGTCGACTTGCCGTTGATCATAATCTCGCACGGCGGCTTCGCTCCAAGCATGAGCGTCCCGAGCGAGACCTTCTCTCCGCTCGCCAAGTCTTTCTCCTCGCTGGCGTTCGGTGCTTCGCTCTTTGGCAGTGCTATCGCAGATTTCTTTCGCCGCGCCTCACGGGCTGCCGTGCGCTGCTCTCGGCGGCTTTGCGCGTTTTCCGGCGACGCCTCACTCGCAGCGATCGCCTCACCCGCAGTCGCCTCTTCTGGAGCAGCCGTCTCTGGAGCGTCGGCCGCAGGTTGGTCCTCGGCCCCAAGAGGGTCCAGTGCCAACCGCAAGACCATTGCCTCGCCCGGCTCTAATGCGAATTCTCGATGTTGCCCAAAGTATCCTTCGGGCCCTTCGATGGCGATCTGATGAGGGCCAGGCAGCAAATTGCGAACCCGCAGAGGCGCAGCGCCGATCGAATGCCCGTCGAGGGTAATCTTCGCGCCTTTGGGCTCCACTAAAATATCAAAGCCCGTTCTGGCCGCCAATTGCAGCTCCTTTTCATCGAGCTCTGGCTCAAGCTCCTCTTCGACGTCCTCCGCATCAGCTGCATCGGCTTCGGCAGTAGCCGTGGGAATCGGCGGCATCACCGCTGCTGCAGCAACTTCGTCGGGGACGATAGAATCGGCAGTCGCGGCACTCGTGCCTCCATTGGCGAGCGCCGTGCCTATTGCTTCAACTTCGGGGTCGCCTTGTTGTTGCGCGAGAACATAACCACCAGCAACCGAGCCGCCAATAACCACGACAGCAACAAGGAGAAGCCACCAAGGCTTGCCACCCGAAGCCTTGCCTGGTGGCAAACCGGAATATTGCGTCGGTGCTGCTTGGTGATCGACGGGCTCGAAAATGCTATCGGGCCCAGGCAGGCCGCGATTCTGTGCAGCATCAACAAGTCGTGCAATTGCAGATGATTCGGTGGTTGCCATCGGTGGAAGTGCGGGTTCTGAGTACGACGTTAGACCACCTACGTGGCAAAACACAACTCGGAGTTTTGAACACCCAGATCGTATTCTAGCTTACACGTCACGGCCGTCCACAGAAACGTGATTCCGCCCCGTCCACACCAGTACGAGCATCCAGACCGCGATAATCGCCAGGCCCCACACCTCGCGAGCCATCTCCACCGCTCCGCCCATGCTCTCCATCGGCTCAAACATCTGGCTTAGCGGAACCCAGGTCGGCATCTGGGAAATGCCCCAAGCCCCCCAGGCGATGGCCACCCCTGCGCTTGCCACCGCCAACGGCCGCGCCCATGCCACCCGCCCATACGCCAAGCTCGCAGCTGCGGCAGCGAGGTACATCAGCATCCATCCAAGCGGATCCGGATCGTTCCACTGGAGGATCGCCCCAACCACAAAGAGCGCTCCCAGCGCGGTGTTCGCGATTGCAAAAGGCGTCCTCATATTCGCATCCTAATACAGGGTTGCCCAGCAAGTGGCTATCCCTCGCGCACTCTTGCTACCCTGCGCAAGACATTGGCTTTCTCAGGTGTAGCACGTCGGTCCAAAGTAGGGCCGCTCCTTCTCGGCGCTGTCTTCGGCGCTGTCTTCTGCGCAGTGGCAACTGCTGCATGTGACGAAGGAGAAACCAAAGAGAAGGTTGCGGCCGTCATCGCAATCGATGCCGCAGCCGCACCACCAAATCCTGCGATCGGGAAACGCCCGCAGGACTTAACGTACGAGGCGACCATCTCGGGTCTCACTCGTTTTATGCGCGATTTGCGCGTGGCAATCATGAGCAAGGACGAGCCCGCGACCGGTCTTATGATCGCAAGTTTGCGCTTGCAAGACTACGACTCGTGGATGACAACGACCTTTGGGAATGACTTGGGACGCGCTCTTAGCGCGCAGTACAAGCCACAGAGCGAGGAGATTGGGCTGCTGGTCGAAGTATTGCGAGAGCAGTTTGACAAGGGCCTGACCGAAATCGATGTGGGCCGATATCAGACCAAAGAAAATCCCAGTTCAACGGGATACCAAAGTGCAGCGATTGGCAAAATGATCAACGCTGCGCCGCTCTACTCGGTTCGACTCGCAAGCAAGGACCGCAAGCAGTCGTTCCATATCTGGTCGTTCGTGCACGATAAAGGCAGCTTTCGATTTGTTGGAAAGCTGCAGGCAGTCGCCACCAAGAGGGCGTTGGGCGGCCGTGATCTTAACGAGTACCGCATCTCCGACGCCGAGCGCCTTGCCGCAGCCAGCGACAAAGCGCCCGCTAAATAACCATACCTACAAGTGGGCACGCTTTGGCCTCAGCATAAAAGTTGCCGCCCTTAACCACAGCTCGCATGATGGGAGCATGGGGAGGGAATTGTTCTTATCGGGCTTTCTACTAACGCGTGAAGAATGGGACCTTCTCGACGACGAGTCCCGCACACTCTTCACGCAGATGCTCGCAGAAGAGGGTCGCTCTCCATACTTCGAAGGAACCTCCAAGGGGCTCTATCGGTTTAAGCGCAACTCGTAACACAGGGTACTGCTGCCTGGCATTTCGCATGCTCGGGTCGCCCGCACTGTGCGAGGATGCGGAAAATGGCCAGCACACTTTCCCTAGAGTTCTCAGGCAACGTCGCCACCATCAGCCTCACAAGCCCGACGATGCCGCCGGCGTTCTTCCCCGAGGTTCGCGAGGCATTTGCAGAAATCGCTTCGAAGTCCGAGACTCGCGCTGTCGTGCTGCGCTCGACCGCAAAGGGCTTTAGCTATGGCCTCGACCTACCGGCGACATTTAAAGAGCATGCAGCGCTCTTCTCCGGCGGAGGCGCCACCGAGCGCACAGCCCTCTTGGCTCTGATTCGCGACTGGCAAGATTGTATGGAAGCTGTGGTCCGATGCGCGGTTCCGGTCATCGCAGCGATCCACGGCCCGTGCATTGGCGGCGGCATCGACCTCATCACGGCTTGCGACATTCGACTGGCCAGTGAGGATGCGGTGTTCTCAGTTCGCGAGACTCGCATTGCCATCGTCGCCGACCTCGGAACCCTGCAACGACTTCCAAGCATTGTCGGCCAAGGACACGCCCGAGAACTCGCAATGACGGGCGCAGACATCGGAGCCGAGCGCGCAGCCACCATTGGCCTCGTCAACCATGTGCACGCGAATGATGAGCTTCACAGCGCGGCAAATGCGATGGCGCAAAGCATTGCAGCCAATCCGCCGCTCACCGTCCGCGGAGTAAAAGATGTGCTCGACTTTGGCCGCGACCACGGCGCCAAAGCTGGTCTATCCTATGTGAGCGCTTGGAACTCGGCCTTCCTCGCATCAGAAGATCTCGGAGAGGCCATGGCATCGTTCATGGCCAAGCGGCCGCCCGAGTACAAGGGCAAGTAGCCGTGGAGTCCTCAGACTCAGCGCGCAACGTTCACTACTGCTACCGCGATCCACTTAGCGAAGTTTGGATCGCGGCTGCGCACAAGATCGGGCTAAAGGTCGAGCGCACAGCCGATGCCTTTGCGCACAGCGATGGCAAAGGTGGCTTGCACATCGCCACCGAGGAGCACCTCGATGCTGACGATTGCCTGGCGCAGATGATCTTCCACGAGCTGTGCCACTCACTTGTCGAGGGCCCCGAAGCGTTCGAGACACCCGATTGGGGCTTGGACAACCGCCACGATGAGCATCACTTCCGCGAGCATGCGGCGCTGCGCGTGCAGGCAACACTTTCGGGCCGAGTTGGGCTTCGCGATGTGCTCGGGCCGACCACCGACTTTCGCGCGTTCTACGATGCGCTAGGGCTCGATCCGCTTGCCGGCACGCAAGACGAGAGCACAGCGCTTGCCAAGCGAGCATTGCGAAGGGCAGCGACCAATCCCTGGTGGCCGCATCTTGAACGCGCCCTGCAAGCGACCGCCGAAATCGTCACTGTTGCCGCCAAGTGGGCTGCACCTAGCAAAAGTCCCGTGCTGTATCGGCGACGGCAAGAGCCTATTGCCGCACACGAAACCGGCCTTCCCGGCCGCCATCCCGCCCTTGGCGAAACCTGCGGCGATTGCGCGTGGCGCACAGAGTCTGGGCACTGCCACCAGGCCGACCAAGTCGTGAGTGCAGGCCTGCACGCCTGCGAGCGGTTCGAGATGCCCTTTGATTGCCAAGACTGCGGAGCCTGCTGCCGAGCGGCGTATCACTCGGTCACCATTGCCGATGGCGATAGCGTCGCAGCGGCGCATCCGAAGCTCGTGATCGTCCGTGAGAACTATACCGAGATGCGTCGCGAGGGCGACCACTGCATTGCACTCGTCACCGACGGCTCAAGACACGGCTGCACCATCTACGAAGACCGCCCAACCTGCTGCCGCGACTTCGCCAATGCCGGCCAGCACTGCGTGACGGCCAGGCGACGCCTTGGATTTAGCCTCTAAGCGCACGCAGGCGCTCGCCGAAACGAAGAGAGGCGTCGCTTTCGCGACGCCCCAGAGATTCACTCAACGTGCTTCAATCAAGTAGCTTCAATCGAGAAGACTAGTCGACTGATGGCGCACTGCTTGTGCCGCCAATTTTATTTAGCAACGCAGGCACGTCAATTCCAAGCGTGTGCTTTAGCTGCTCGGATGTGATTGCAGCCTGAACCGCAACGTTGCCGCCGTTTCCGCCGCGAAGGTCTTTGTCGATGAACGTGACCTTATCGATAGGCAAGTTGGAGACCGTGCTCATGAGTGAGCCGACCAAGCTATTAAGCTTTTGCGCAACAACAATCTGCCTTGCGCTATCGCCATTCTCTCGCCAGGTCGCCGCAAGGGCACGAAGCGCTGCCGCCGTCGCTTTGCCTTCCTCGATGCTCTTCGCAGCATTACCGCGAGCTTGCTCACGCATCATGCTAAGGCGAGCCTCGGCTGGTTTGATCTCATCGGCAACAAGGCGAAACCGCACTTGCTCAAGTCGAGCACGTTGCACTCCAAGGTCAGCCGTTGCCCTTGCGACAAGGGATGTCACCTGGCCACGCTGCTCGGCCACCATAGCGGTCTTCATCGTGGTTGCGTCGGCAATGCGCTTCTCCGCCTCGGCTCGCGCCTTTGCGATTTCGGCACTCACCGCAGCAATCTCCTTCATCTCCGTATTGCTGGCATCCTTCTCAGCTGCGAGAGCACGGTTCTCAGCCTCAGCGATGCGCGAGCGCATCAGCAAGTCGGCCGACTGGCGACGTCCAAGAGAGTCCAGGTATCCGCGATCATCAGAGACACTCTGAATCTTTAGCGTATCGAGTTCGAGACCTAGTCCGGAGAGGTCTTTGTCCGCCTCGTTTAGCAATTGCTTCGAGAACTTCACCCGATCTTGGTTGACCTCTTCAGGCGTCATGGTCGCGAGAACACCGCGCAAGTTACCTTCGAGAGTCTCGCGAGCAACCCGCATAATCTCTTCGCGAGGTTTGCCGAGAAGCCTCTCGATACCATTCGCTAAGATTTCTTCTGTGCTGCCAATTTTGACGTTGGCAATGCCCTCGACGTTTAGCGGAATGCCACCTTTTGCGTAGGCACCTTGCACTTTTAGGTCGATGATCATGATGGTGAGATCGAGCCTGTCAACGCGCTCCATAAGAGGAATGCGAATTCCGCGACCACCTTGAATTAGGCGATATCCCACTTCGCGAACACCACCTTGGTTGTCGCTAACTTCGCGGGTGGTGCCAGAGAAGATGAGAACTTCGTTTGGCGAACAGATGTTGATAAGCCGAGAGACAATAAGGGCGAGTGCGATGCCTGCAATGACAAGCGCTCCGATAATAACGGGAATGGCTACCATGTTTGACCTCCTTCCGTGCCAGCACTCGCTGGCTCGGCGACTGGGGTTGGTGGAAGTGATGCACGAGCACCGCCACTTCCACTGAGAATGCCTTTGATATCGACACCAAGAGACGAGTTCACTTGCTCCATAAGAGCGGCAACCGTCGCAGGGTATGCACTGGCGTAGGCTGGCATCGTCTTGCCATCGCCACCGTCCACAAGATTAACCTCGCGAACCTTCATCGACTTTGCAGCGTCAACGACTTCACCGAAGATGCCGTCAAGGTTCTGCAGAACGTACATATCCATCGCCTGGCCATCGCTCTCGGCCCATGCTTCGGAAACAACGCGCAGTGCCTCGGCACTCGCCCGTCCATCTTCCGCAATCTGCGCAGCGTTACCAGCCGCATCCAATTCGCGTACCTGGCGAGCCGTCTCTGCAGGAATCGTAACTTCGGCAGCGAGACGCAATTGCTCAAGCTCACCACGAATTTCCTGGAGTTCCTTCTCGGCCGTCGCACGCGCCTCTTGCGCAGCAGCTTTTGCCCTCTCCTCTTCACTTCGGGCAACCGCATCCAGCTCAGCGACAATCTCGCGAAGCTCGTTCTTCTTTCGAAGAATGTTTGCCTGTGCATTGGTAATGGCAACTTCGCCACGTGCACCGGCAGCGGCTTCCGATTCTTTCGCTGCGCGCTCCGCATCCGATTCGGCAACTTCGGCACTTCGCAAAACTTCTGCGATGCGCTTACGTCCGATGCTCTCAAGGTAGTTTCGATCATCAGAGACGTGCTGAATCTTGAGGGTATCGAGATGCAAACCGAGTTTCTGCAAATCCTGCTCGGCTTCGTCGGTGAGGCGATTGGCAAACTTGAGCCGATCCTCATTAACCTCCTCTGGCGTCATTGTAGCGAGAACGCCACGAACGTGGCCTTCGAGAGTTTCCTTCGCGATGCGCCCGATATCAGCACGACCCAGCGGCAGCAAACGCTCGATTGCGTTGGCAATGACATCTGGCTCACTGGAAATCTTGACGTTGGCCACAGCGTGGACCGAGAGAGGAATACCTAGAGCGCCATCTGCGCCTTCCGAGTACGCACCAGCGATGCTCATCGGCACAGAAATGTTCGTAAGGTCCATCTCCTTTACCTCTTCGAGAATTGGTACCCGCCAACCGCGACCACCAAAGACGGTTCGAAAGCCCACCGTGGAACCATCGCTTGCAGTGCGATTTCGTCCCGAGAAGATGAGGACCTTGTTCGGGGGACAGACGTGCAGAAATCGCTTGATCATGCCCATCAGGAGCACAGCCGCAACCACCATGCCGCCCCCCACGGCCCCAGCAATTTTCATAGACTCAACAATTTCGTTCATAGAGTTTCCTTTCCATCTCCAAGTAGGGGTGCAGGAGAAACCAGCACGCCCCCATCTTCGTGTTTTGCAATTATCAAAACCTTGGCGCCTTGGCGCATCGGGATATCACTGTGAGCCAACTCGTCGAGAGTTCGCCCTCCGAGCTGAAGTCGAATTTTCCCGGGCATCCCGGGGGAAGCCGGCAACATAAGCGTTCCCGTGATTCCTACTAAGTCGTTTCCACCGACAACCTTGCCGACTTTCTGCTTTGTTAGTGCCTTCAGTATTTTTGTGGCGGCAATGCCTGAGAGATAGCCCACACCAATGCTCGGTGCCAATGTCATCATCTTGCTCATGCCACCTGTTGCAGTAAGAACTGTTCCTACCAGGCCAAAAAATGCGGCGAAGAATGTCCAAAAGCGAAGCGAGCCAATCGGCAGCCAGGCGTCATAGCCTCCAACGTCGAAGCCGTCGACATCTCCGTCGAGGTCCATGTCTGCACTAAGATCCGCATCGACATCCGAGCCAAGCTCATGATCGCCACCTGCGAATATGGATAGCAGCAACAAGCAGCCACCAACGATCAGCGTAATTAAGTAGAGTGTTGTCATCCTCCTCCTTCTCTCCTTCTAGGCCGTGTGAAATATGCTCCCGGGCATTCGTTCGCCTGCCTAGAAATTCTGCAAACCTCCGGGAAGATACCCTTTTTCGAGTTCAATCACGCTCTGGGGTAGTGCGAGTCCCGTTCCAACTCCCCATTTCCTCGCCCGCCCTATAAATCTCGACAAAAATGGAATGTCCTTCCTCTTCGCCCTGCCCCGTGCCTCGGCAAAACTAACCGATCGCGCTATGCTGCGCCATGGCTCCAACCTTCCAAGATGCGCTAACCCTGTGGGCGAGCAATCCCTTTCGCCTCGCTAACCCAGCGAAGCGTGAGCAAGCTAGGCAGACGTTGCTGCAAGGACCAATTGCGGCCGAGCTCAGTCGCCGAGTACGCAAGGGCGATCGCGTTGGTGCAAAGACGCTCATCCTCGCCATCGGCCAGGCCCAAGCCTGCGGCCCAGATGCCAAGGCCGACGACATCTTACAGCCCGCGCAATTGCCAGCCTCGGTGTTGCGAGAGTTGCCAAGGAAACGCGGCGAATACGTTCGCGTCGCTGCCGCTGCTGGGCGAGCCTACAATGCGCTCGAGCGGATCCTCGGAAGCTCGGCAGCGATGAGCAGACTGCGCGCCGAGGTGTGGAGTGCCTGCTTTGGCGAGAGCCTGATGCACACCCTTGAACTGGAGCAGGTCATTCGCGATCACGACGTGCTCATCCTTGGCGAGACGGGTACCGGAAAAGAAGCGGTCGCGCAGGTCTTTCTAGAAGCAACGCCCGGCAATGCCAACGGAGCCCCGGCCCCACAATCTGCGCTCAACGCAGCAGCCATCCCTGACACCCTTGTTGAAAGTGAACTCTTCGGTCACGGCAAGGGCGCTTTCACCGGCGCAACCGAGGCCAGGCTTGGTCGTCTTCGTGCGGCAGCTGGCGGCACCTTCTTTCTCGATGAAGTGGGCGACTTGCCAAGTACGACGCAGGTGAAGCTCTTGCGCGTAATGGAGACAAACGAGATCTATCCTCTTGGGACCGATACACCTCACCAAGCGGATGTGCGCTACGTGGCCGCAACCCACAAAGACCTTGAAGCCATGGTTCGCTCCGGCGAGTTTCGACGCGATCTATTTGGCCGACTTGCAGGCATTACCATTCGAATTCCCGCGCTACGCGATCGTCCCGAAGACATCGAAGAAATTGGCATGGGGTTTCTGCAGAACTACAGCCACAGCGCTGGTGCTTTGGATCATGAGCCGGTTCTTCGCTGGCTTAGGTCAGCACAGGCGCGCAACTACCACTGGCCAGGAAACGTCCGCGAGCTGCAAAATGCGCTGCGCAACTTGATGCTCGGCCTGGCCCCAGGGCTCAACGCTGTGCGCGCACCGCAGACCGTTAGTTCGGAGATTCCGCCGGCGATTGTCAGCGGAGAAGCCACCTTGGCGCGAGTTGAAGAGTGGTACGTGAGCCGAGTGATTGCGAGCGCAGACAACAACTTGACCAAGGCTTCGCAAACGCTGGGCGTAAATCGCTCGACCCTGCGACGAAGGCTTAAGAAGCGGCAAGACTAGAGCGCCGAGCAGAGGAATTGATCGGGGCTCGCGACGGGAGTTGGTTTTCAGGAAAGGCGCGAATGACGAGCGAGCCTTGGCAAGAGAGGAGCTGAGCAACGGCGAGCCGAAGGCGTCCTGAGAGCCAAGAACCGAGCGAGCACCATCAAGACTTATGCTCGGCGGTCTAGCACTCACGGTATTGACCAGCGCTTGGTCTTGCCCCAGCGCATCTCCTGGATATAGTGCCGCCCATGGCACGCAAGATTCCCGCCTCCGGCATCAATCTCTTCCAACTCATCTACATTCTTCGCGACGAATACGAAGCGAAGACTGGCAAAACCGCCTTAAATCTCTCGCTTGGCAATCCTGATGGCGTGCCTCCAGAGGCGATTCTTAAGCTTCAGGCCAAGTATGCGGCGGATCCGGGATTTGGCTACCACACCTATGCCGAGAACAATAACCTGCACAGCTTTGCAGAAGGCATGGTCGAGTTGCACGGCGGAATCACCGTTGCCGATCATCCCCATCTAGGGATTCTTCCGATACCAGGAATTAAGACCGCCGGCGCAATTATGCCGCTCGCATGCGGCATGCACCTTCCCGGCCGGGAAGCGCGCGACTCGTTTAAAGTGGTTTCAAACCTTCCCGCCTACGACGTGATTGGCACCTGGACCGAATCGTACTTGGGCAGCACTCGCATCCCATGGCCACTGGTAAGCGAAGACGATATGCGTCTTAACGTTGCCCGCCTTGACGAGTCTTTGGAAACGCACAAGCTTGACGCGAACAAGGTCGACCTTGTCTACGTGATTCGCCCTGGCAACCCCGCAGCGGTTGGCGCAAGCGAGGCGGAGTGGAAAGAAATCATCGAGTGGTGCATTGCCAACGACGCGCGACTTGTCAACGACGGCGCCTACGCCGGCTTGTGCGAACCCGGAAGCCACACCTCACTGGCTTCGGTTGCCGCTGGATACAAAGAGCTTGATTGGATCGAGATGTACTCGGTGAGCAAGTCCTTTAGCGACCCGGGTGCGCGCCTTGGGGCCATTGTCGGATCCAAAGATTTCATCGACGACTTTGCGCTTATCAAAGGCAACACCGAGTCGGGCCCTGTGCCATCGGTCATGGCTGCCTACGGCGAGTTTTTTGAGGACAGAGACGCTGCCAAAGCCGAGCTGGACAGCTTGCGCGGGCTGTACCGAAGCCGCTTGGACTACGTGATTGGTGCTCTTAAGGGCATTGGGCTTGAGCAGGCCTGTGACACCAGCGCGGGCTTCTTTACGCTCTGGCGCGTTCCGACAAAGGCCTTTGGTGTTGTTCTTAGTGAAGACGAGCGCACAAAGGGCAAGCCCGCTCAGGAGGCATTCAATCGCCTGGTGATTGAAGAGACTGGCATTGTTGGCGTGCACTTTCAGGGCCCAGGTGCCGACGGCAAAGGCGAGCCACTCATTCGCTACGCTGTGTGCGACGATGTTTTGGCGCCCGAGTTTAAGGCGCGCTTCGAAGAGGGCCTCGCCCGCATGAAGCCCGAGTACTAGGACGCTACGGCGCTGGCGGAGACGCTTCGGGCTCCGCCACTCCGCTTGGCTTCTCGGCCGGTGCCAGGGTGCCCCGATCGGCCAAGCTCTTTACATAGTGGGTCACAGCCCAAACCTTGTCGGTTCCCAGATGCTCATACCCCGGCATTGGGCCCTGGAGCCCAAATGCTATGGCTCGGTAGATGTCCACTGGATTGTGCTCAAGAGCTCCGCCAGGCACTTTGCGCGTTCGCACGGCGCGCATTTGGTGGCGCGTAAAATCCGGCGGCAAAAGCACCGTTCGGTAGTTTTCAGACCACTTGGGCACCGGCGCCATGGGGCTCTCGGGGCGCATGAGCGCGTCCCACGTTTCAAACTGCTTTGCCGTCGCATACGCAGGATGGCACGAAGAACACTGGAACATCGCGTGATACAGCTCTTCGCCCTCGGTGATGGCTGCTGCGATTTGTTCTGAGCTCGTAAACGGGTCTGCCGCGATGACCGGCGGCTTAACCTTGAGCCGCTTGCTGCGAAAGCCCTTGTCTTCGGGCGAGAAGGTCTTGATGTACTGCACAACCGATGTGAGCTCGCGCTGTTGCAAGATCCACGGGCGCATGTACGTGCCCTTTAGCCCGCTTGTGATAACGCGTTCAAGCTCATCATCGCTGGGCAGTCCGCGATCTTGCACGCCCGTAAACTTAAACTTTGCGGTGCGAAAATCGCGTGGGGGCGGCCACTGGCCAAAGGCGGAAACGCCGCGCCCATCGCCTTTAGCGCCGTGGCAGGTTAGGCAGTAGCGCTTGTAGACGTGGCGCCCCTGCTCGAGCACCGCAGCTTCAACAGATTCGCCGCCAAGTACCTGCGGTTCGGTAAACACCGGCTTTTCCGAGCAAGCCGAAACCAGGCTAAGCGCCAAGCCAAAACCAAAGAGCATTCGTCTCATGGCATCACCTCGTCTTGTCCGATCCAATCCTTGCCAAGCGCTTTTACAACCTCAGGGTTGCCCAATTCGTGAGGCCCGTTTACGACCACAGGCTCCTCGGTAAAGTTCTCATGTGGGGGCGGCGACGAAGTCGTCCACTCGAGGCTTGGTGCATCCCAAGGGTTTGCTGTGGCCCGCTTGCCCCAAAACAGGCTGCCGATAAAGTTAGCGGCAAAGACAAGCTGAAACGCCCCCATGGCAAATGCCGAGTAACTGGTGTGCCGATTGACCGTTTTTAGGTGGACGATAAATTCGTATTGAAACGGGTCGAAGAGCCTGCGCCCTTGCCCCTCATAGCCGGCAACGAGCATGCCGCCAAACGTGAGAATGGCGAAGACCAGTGTGCCAACAAAGTGCACCTGGCCAGCGCGCGTGTTCATCATTCGCCCAAACATCTTTGGGTACCAGTAGTAGATTGCGGCAAAGCTGCCCATCAACGTGGCAGCGCTCATGACCAAGTGAAAGTGCCCGACAACCCACAGCGTATCGTGCATGTAGATGTCGGAAGTGATTGGGCCGAGGTAGAGCCCAGTGAGCCCGCCACCTGCAAAGACTACCAAGGTGCCGATGGCAAAGAGCATTGGCAACTCGTAGCGAATTGAGCCGCGCCAAAGCGTGCAGAGCCAATTGACGAAGAGCACAACGGCTGGGCCCGAGATGGCCAAGGTGAGCGCTTCGAAGGCCGTACCCAACATTGGCCCAAGCCCGGTTTGATAGAGGTGGTGCCCGTAGACCAAACCCGAGAGGCCGCAAATCGCCATCATCGAGTAGACGGTGCCGCGATACCAGTAGGCAGGCTTTCGGGAAAAGTAGGAGAAAAGGTCGGAGATAAAGCCCCAGACCGGTAGAATAAGAATGTAGACCTCGGGATGCCCAAAGAGCCAGAAGAGGTGTTGGTAGAGAATTGGATCGCCGACCGCAGGCTCGAAGAAGTGGGTTCCGTACACTCGGTCTAGGAGCAGCAACAGGGCAGCAATCGCCAGCACCGGCACAAAGAGTGCGTTGAGGATGGCTGTGAGAAAGAGCCCCCAAACACTTAGTGGCATGCGCATCATCGTCATGCCCTCGGCTCGGTGCGTGAGGACGGTGGTGATGTAGTTGACGGCGCCCATAATGCTGCCGATACCAACTAAGAAGATTGCCAACATCATCAGCTCTTGGCCGTGGCCGGGAACCGAATCGAAACTGCTTGTGAGCGGGGCATACATCGTCCATCCCGAACTTGGCGCCTCCGGCATAAGAATCGAAGCGAGCGCCAAACACTGGGCGGCCAGAGTCACCCAAAACGAGAGCATGTTGAGCCTTGGAAAGGCCATGTCTCGTGCGCCGATAAGCAGCGGGATGACGTAGTTGCCAAAGGCGCCAATTAGGATTGGCGTTACGGCAAAGAAGACCATGATAAGGCCGTGGCTTGTAAAGAGGCCGGTGTAGCTCGCCGGCGTTACTGCGCCATTGCTCTCGGAAAAGAGAAGGTCGCCAACCAGGGGAACCGGCTCACCTGGGTGCGCCCACTGCCACCGCATGACCATCGCCAAAAGCCCACCGACGAGGAGAAAGATAAGCCCGGCCCATAGAAATTGCAGCCCGACGATTTTGTGGTCGGTCGAAAATAGGTAGCGGCGAACCCATGAAGGTTTTGAAGTCACAGGGCCTCCCCTTTGTGTTGTACAGAACGCCCCCAAGGCCAAGCCCAATCGCGGCTCGGCGCGGCTTCGGGCCAGTCGCCTTCGATGCGCAATTGATAGCCCGCTTCTTCGCTTTGGGCGCGGGCGTCCTCTGCGTGCATTCGCAAACCATCAAGGCTCATCGCGCTTGCCCAACGCGTGTACTCGACGTCGCTAAGAACCTTGAGCGTGCCGCCCATTTGATAGTGGTGCACGCCGCAGTGCTGCGCGCAGGCAATGTCGTAGCTGCCCAGTGTCTTGGCCTCAAACCAGCCGCGCAAAACTCGGCCAGGGACAGCGTCTTGCTTGATGCGAAAGTTTGGCAAGTAGAGCGCGTGAATGACATCGCTCGATCCAAGTTCGAAGACGATGGGTCGCCCGACCGGAATTACAATTTCGGATACGGCGAAGAAGTCGTCGCTCGTGCCAAACTCGTCGTCGGCTCCGGGATAGCGAATGTCCCAAGCCCACTGGCGAGCGCCAATTTGCACGCGAATCACGTCTTCTTCTTCAAGCATATCGTTGGCTCGCAAGATGCTTTCGTTTAAGTCGGTGTGCGATCGAATTAGCAGGTAGCCGTCCACACAGAAAAAGACAAAGGCGGCAAGCGCCAGCGGAACGGCCTTCTCGCGTCTTGAGGTGCCGTGAGTAAACGTCGCCTTGCGATGCTTTCGATCGCGCACAAGGCTAATCGCAAGCCACACCAAGGTGATGATCGAGAGCAGCACCACTGCCCAATGCGTAGCGTGCAGAATCTGATCGATTCGCCAGCCCTCGGCAGAGGCATCGGTCGGCAGCGAGAAACTCACGAGGCCTCCATGCGCCTAAGAAGTCTTCTCACAACTCCAACACCGACAAAGATGGCCACGAGCGGCACCGAGAGCATAAAGAGCAGCATAAGCCCCTGCCCGCTTCCTCCGTCCACGTTGCACGTTCCACAGGCAAACGCAGGAGTTGCCAAAAAGCAAAGCACAAAGACTGCGGACGCCATCGCGAGCGCCAAATGAACTCTCGTGATTCTCATAACAGATAGAAGAACCCAAAGATGAAGAGCCAGAGTGCGTCCACAAAGTGCCAGTAGATAGAGATGGGCCCCATTGGCGGCGCAGCGCCACCGAATAGCTTGCGCACAAGAGCCCAAAGAAGCACGAGCCCACCGACGGCAACGTGGAGCAAGTGATAGCCAGTCACCACGACGAAGGCTTCTTGTGCAGGTGAAGTGAGCACAAAGCTCGGCCCGAGCATGTCGCGATACTCCCAATACTGCAGGCCGCAAAACCCGACGCTTGCCACAAAGCCAAACACCAGCCAAGGCCACACCGCTTTGCACCTGCGCGAGCTGATCACAAGGCTCACGCTAATGCACGCCAAGAGCGCTGTTGCGATGAGCCCAGCTTCAAGCGCTGGCTCGGCACTCGCGAACGCCGCACTATCGCTGCGCAAGGCAGCCATCGTGCTGAGCAGTGCGACAAAGCCGATAGCGTCGGAAAGCACAAAGACCCAAGTGCCAACGAGGGCGCTGGTGTGGGCTCTCTGTGCAGCAGTCGCCATGGGTGCGGCAGCTTAGACCGAATCGTCTTGGCCAAGAAACCCCAGCTTGCATTCTCTGCTCGCCATACATAGATTGCGCGCATGTCGCAAAGCAGCACCAAGACGCTTCGAATCGTAGTCTTGGTTGCCAGCCTCCTCGCTGGCGCCATCGCCATTGTTTGGGTGGTTCGCAGTTCGGTGGCGAAAAGCGGTGTGCCATCGCAAAGCGCGCCAAAGCATCCCGAGATCTACGGCGAAGTTCCCGAATTCCAATTCACCAACCAGGATGGCAAGGCCTTTGGCAAGGCACAGCTCTTGGGCAAGGTGAGCATCGCCAACTTTATCTTCACGCGGTGCCGAACCGTGTGCCCTGTGTTCACGATGAAGATGCAGCGGGTGGCCGAGAAAACCTCGAACGACATCCAGCTGCTCTCGTTTAGTGTCGACCCTGAATACGATACGCCCGAAGTGTTGGCGGCCTATGCAAAGGAGCATGGGGTGGACACCAGTCGATGGCATTTTCTCACTGGCGACGCCAAAGCTGTTAAAGACACCGTGGCCGGAGCCTTAAAGATCTCCATGGAGCTTGAGGGCATCGATGAAGAAGGCATTCCCGACATTGTGCACGGCGGTCATTTTGTGCTTTTTGATGGCATGGGTAGAATCCGGGGCTACTACAACTCCGACGACGCCGACCGCATTCAGATCATGATCAAAGATGCAGTCTGGCTCGCCGAGCAAGTTAGCCCGAAGTAATGAGCCACCCCGAAGATTCCACCAGCCACGTTGCAACCGATTCCAAAAGCGAGAGCGCCGCTGCCAAAGAAGTCGCCGCACACGCCGCCAATGTTCCGCCACATCTAAGCGTTGTATCGGGCTTGCTCATGGGCGGCGCCGATGCAATTCCCGGCGTCTCTGGTGGCACGATTGCGCTAATCCTTGGTTTGTACGAGCGCTTTATCGAATCGCTTTCGGCCGTCGTGCACGCACCCTTTGCTCTTGGAAACCCGCAAAAGCGCGCCGATCTTGGCCGGGCTCTTCGCTTCTTAATTCCCTTGGGAATTGGCGTGGCAGTGGCCTACGTACTCGTCACCAAATTGCTCGTAGGCAAAAGCGAGAACCCCGGGCTGATGATTCGCCCAGAGTCCGCACCGTACTGCTACGCATTCTTCTTTGGCCTCGTACTCGTGAGCTTGCGCGAGCCTTGGAAGCGCATTTCGTCCGCAAAAGCTAGCCATTGGGTCGCAGCGGCAGTTGGCTGTGTTGCCGCTGCAGCGTTTTCCGGTCTGCCACATGTTGGTGGCACCCCCGAATCGTGGATGCTAATTCTCGGCGGCGCAGGAGCCATCTCCGTCATGATCCTGCCAGGCGTTAGCGGTTCACTACTCCTCGTCATTCTCGGCCAGTACCAAGTCATCGTAAACGCTCTTCACGATCGTGACTTTGCGACCTTTGGTATTTTTCTTAGTGGGATCGTGCTCGGTGTGATTACGTTCGTTCCCCTTCTTAAGCGCGTTCTTGCGCGCCACCACGACCTCACCATGGCAACGCTAACCGGCCTTATGGCAGGCTCACTTCGCGCGCTTTGGCCTTGGAAGACAAGCTACGACATCAAAGCGGGCCAAATGAGCAATACCGGCATTGGCGATGACGTTCTCTTTGTGCTTCTCGCTGCCCTCGCCGGCGCAGCCGTGCTCCTTGCCCTGCACATCCTCGAGCGCCAACTGGTGGCGCATCGCGACGCATCCGAGGCAACGTCGTAGTGGAGTTTGCAACCAATCTGGGGCTTGTCGCCCTTGGTGGGCTCATCCTCTACTTGGGCTCGGAATGGCTTGTCAAAGGTGCTGCCGGCTTGGCCAAGACCTTTGGCATCAAAGAAATCGTTATCGGGTTAACGGTTATTGCCTACGGAACGTCGGCGCCCGAACTTGCGGTTAGCGTCTCAGCAAACCTCGACGGTTCAAGCGAACTTGTCTTTGGCAACGTCATTGGCTCGTGCATCGCCAACCTTGGTCTCATCCTCGGCATCACCGCGCTCATTGCACCTCCCAAGGTTGATTCCAGCCTCATCCGCCGCGATGTCCCGGTCCTATTAATCTCGTCGATCGTGCTTCCGCTAATGCTGCTCAGTGCCGGCGTTACTCGGCTCGAATCAGCGTTCCTTCTAGTCCTAGCGGTTGCCTATAGCCTCATGACGCTGGCCACCTCCAAGTCTGAAATGGCCCAATCAGCAGCCGACCTCGAAGCAACGGCAGAAGCCGCCGGCGCCCCATCCGGCGAAGGTGGCTGGCGTCTTGTTGGAATCACCATTGTCGGTCTGGCGCTGCTCATCGGTGGCGGAGAACTCTTCGTCCATGGCGCCAAAGGCATCGCGCTGAATCTCGGCATGAGCGACAGGCTCGTTGGGCTCACGATTGTCGCCTTTGGAACCTCGCTTCCAGAGCTTGCCGCCAGTTTGGTCGCTGCCCTCCGCGGGCACTCAGGTCTCGCGATCGGCAATGTGGTTGGCTCGAACATCTTCAATATCTTCCTCGTCGTCGGAGCCTCCGGCAGCATCCGAGCACTTCCCGGCGAACTCAGTGGCTTGGTCCTCGATCTCGCCTTCCTCATTGGGCTAACCGTCTTCGCTGCCTTCGCCATGCGATCCGAGCGAACGGTTTCTCGGCTCGAAGGCGGCCTCCTCGTCACCAGCTACCTAACCTTTATCGTCTTGGCGATCGTTGGCGCCGGGATCTAGCCTGGCTGCGACCTGGGTTCTCAGTTGGGAAACCGGCACCGATCGGCCAGTTCTACAAGCAGCTGTAATTAAACAGCTTCCCATCTGACAGACCGATTTTCCCGGGGTAAGAGTGAGGGCGTGCGAGGGATTGCTCCTAGCATTGACGTCCTGGAAAGTTGTATCAATGCGCCTGATGAGCAGTGCAGCCCGTTTTTTATTCCCCATTCTTCTCTTGGCTCCTTCTCTCGCCTTCATCGGCGATGCTCAGGCGGAAACCCAGCGCCCTATTGGTACCTATGAATGGGTGAATTCGGATATGGCCGATATTGCCGAGCCCAATAGCAACACCTCGAACATCATTTTCCTCAACCGCTGCAAAGGCGGCTGCCCCATCACTGGTGGCTTTAACGATTCTCGCACCAATCGCTCATCGATTATTCGAGGCAGCACAACCATCTCGGAGTGGAACAAGGGCGACGAGGAGTGGGAAGAGCTGGTTGCTTGCGTAACCGCTATGTACGATCCGTACGACATCGTCATCACCGACGTCGACCCCGGATCGGGCGTCGAACACTTTGAGACCATTGTCGCCGGCCGCGCTTCGGAAGCAGGCATGCCTAATGGCGTCGGTGGCGTTGCCCCCTTTAGCTGCGGAATCATCAACAACGCCATCACCTTTAACTTCGCAAACGAGAGCTTCTACGCCAACGGCATCAAAAGCATCTGCGAGACAGTTGGCCAAGAGACTGCCCACGCCTTTGGGCTGGAGCACGAGTACCTCTGCACCGACCCCATGACCTACCTTCCGGATTGTGGCCTCAAGTGGTTTCAAGACCAGAACGCTTCTTGCGGCGAGTACGAGCCAGCCTCTTGCGACTGCCGACAAAATCAAAACTCCCACCGCCTTCTCGAAGACCACTTCGGCGCGGGAGACAATCCTGGACCAAACCTGGATTTCGCTCGCCCCTTGGCAAACTCCAACGTCGGCCCAGACTTCGTCATTGAAGTCTCGGGTGACGACTACTTCTACGGAGTGAACAACGTCGAAGTCCTAATCAACGGAGTCTCCATCGGTGCGACCTCCTCACCGCCCTTCATTTTTAACGCCCCCGAAGGCATCTCTGGCTACACAACTCTTGAGGTTCGCGGCACCGACGCTCGCGGTTACGACAGCAGTAAGTTTATTGAGATCAACGTTGGTGAGAGCTGCAGCAATGCCGGTTGCCCCGATGGTCGAGTCTGTTACAAAGACTTCTGCATTGCCGATAGCACGGAGCCAGGTGGATTTGCAGCAAGCTGCGAAAACGACTTGGTCTGCAACTCGGAGATTTGCGCACGCGACGAGGAAGGTGCCGGTTCGTGCACCGAAACCTGTGAGCTTAACGAAGGCCAGTGTCCATCGGGCTTTGGTTGTCTTAAAGCTGGCGAGACCAATGTGTGTTGGGCCGGAGTAAGCGAAGACAGCGGCGGATGTGGCTGCAACTCGGCCAATCCAACGGGCGGGCTTGCAGGCCTCTTCCTTGTGCTTCTCGGCCTCTTTTACCAACGCCGACGCCGCCTATCGTAGCGCATGAACCTCGCGCCTTTCGCAGTAGCACTCGCGGTGACCTTCGGGCTCACCAGCGGTGCAGCGTTGGCCGAGCGAGCCCGCGGCAGCTATGTGCACGCAAACCCGGAGTTGGTCGATACAACACGTCACAACTCCAACGTCATTTTTCTTAATGGCTGCTTTGGCACCGGCTGCGATTTCACGCCCGGCAATGAGAACTCCACTACCAACACGAGTTCTCTCCTAGATAGCACTCGGCACATGCCTCCCTTCAGTGGTGGGCAAGTGCAGTGGGACGCCATCGTCGAGTGCGTGCGCGACACCTACAAGCCGTTTAACATCGAAATCACTGACGTCGATCCGGGCGACGCTCCCCACTTCGAAGCGGTTGTTGCAGGCCTAGCCGACGACATCGGTCAAGTGGGCCTCATCGGAGGTATCGCCCCGTTTATGTGCGGCGAGACCATCAACAATGGGATTAGCTTCACCTTCGCCGAGCTTGTTGACAATGAAGTTGATGAGACCTGCTGGGTTGTTGCACAAGAGACCGCGCACGTCTTTGGATTGGACCACGAGTACCTGTGCTCGGACCCCATGAGCTACCTTCGAAGCTGCGACTACAACAAGCGGTTTCAAGATGAGGACGCGCCTTGCGGCGAGTTTAGTGAACGCGAATGCGCCTGCAATGGGCCTACGCAAAACTCGTATCAAACGCTACTAGCGCACTTTGGCGAGGGAATCCCAACGCCGCCTACGCTCTCGATTGTTAGCCCCGCCGACGGCGACGAGGTTCAAGCCGGCTTCACCGTGAGGGCGGAAGCCAGCGATGATATTCGCGTCGACCGAGTCGAAGTTCGCATCAATAGCGTGGCCATTGGCAGCAGCCAAACCGCTCCGTACATTTTTAATGCTCCGGCCGAGACCAGCGATGGCCGACTTCGAATCGAGGTGAGCGCATTCGATAACTACGACTATCGCACCACCAAGGTGATTGAGGTTTTGCAAGGCGAGCCCTGCTCTGCGGCCAGCGATTGCGCGGGGCTAGAGACCTGCGTGAGTGGCCGCTGCGTGCCGGGCCCCGATGCCGAAGACGGCCTTGGGCACTCGTGCAGTGGCCCCCAGAGCTGCGCCTCGTCGATCTGCACAATTCACAAATCGGAGCGCGCTTGCACCGAAGTCTGCACAGGGGATGACACCTGCCCGCCCGGCTTTGGCTGCCTTGGCACCGCCGAAGGATCGGTTTGCTGGCCCGGCCACGACGAAGGTGGTTGCTCGGTTGGCAAAGGCCGCGGCGATGGCGTCTTTGCCCTCTTCCTCATACTGTGCGGCATCGCTACTCGGCGGCGCCGTTTGCTAGGGTAGCGCCGTGCAGCTTCGCGAGTACGCCGAATCGATTATTGCCGCAACAACCCTTGAAGGGAAGTTGCAGGCGCCGCCCGAGGGTCTCCTCGATACCGAACGCGGGACTGCGGTTCGTATCGCTGCTCCGCAACGGCCGGCGAACCTCGCCATCGCAGAAGCGCGCGCCGTAAAGGTGCCGCCCATCACCGGCATGCAGGACATCTCCCAACGTCGCCGCATTTTGCACGCCTTGGCAAATCACGAGTTGCAAGCAGCCGAGCTCTTCGCCTGGGTGCTACTTGCCTTTCCCGATGAGCCTGCAAGTTTTCGTCGCGGGCTTGTCAACATCTTGGTCGAAGAGCAGGAGCACTGCCAACTGTACCTCGACAGGCTTGAAGCCTTTGGCGGCGCCTTTGGTGATTACCCGGTGACTGGTCACTTCTGGCATCGCATCGACGATGTAAAAACTCCCATCGATTTTCTCTGCGTCATGGGGCTCACGTTCGAAAACGCCAATCTCGATTTTGCCGGCGACTATGCTCGTGCTGCGCGCGAGGTCGGTGATGAAGAAACCGCTCTTGCGATCGACAAGGTGCACGAAGAAGAGATTCGCCACGTGGCCTTTGCTTGGCGTTGGCTCTCCAAGTGGAAGCCCGAGACCGAGAGCTGCTGGCAAACCTACGAGCGAACCATCATGCATCCGCTTTCGGCGTCTCGCGCCCGAGGCAATGTGCTTGATCGAGAGGCGCGCGAACAAGCGGGCTTTGACGAAGAGTTTATTGCCAATATGGAGTCGTGTCGCGCAACGCGACCAAACGGAAAACAGCGTTAAACGTGCCGCATGCGCGCTTTTATTGCCAATCTAGACTGTGAGGTTGCCTGGGCTAGAGAGCACAGCCCTGGCCCGCACAAGGAATTGCCGCCAGCGGTCCAGCGCGCGGTCTCAGAGTTTTCCCAACCCCTGCGCATCTTTACAAGGGAGGACGACCTCTTTGTTACACCCAGCGAGCTGGCCGCGAAGAAGAAAGAACTTGCTGCCGCCGACGAAGTCTTGGTGTGGGGGCAAACCACCAAGCATCGCGGCAAGCCGGCCCCGGGTAATACCGAAGCGCCGTGGCAAGAGAGGCTTTGGCAACTCGCATGCGATAGCTCGGTGGCAGCTGCGTGCAACGATCGAAGCTTTGCCTTGAGCATCGAGCTGCCGCCACGCCTTGAGCTTGTCGGAGTCCAGATGGTCGCAAGCCTGGGCGAGTTGGATGCCTACCTCGCGAGCGCAACTCTCGGGCCGCACGAGGCTTGGGTGGCCAAGGCTCCATGGAGCGCGTCGGGACGCGAGAAACTTAAGCGCCGAGGCCGTGCTGTAGAGGGCGAGCAGCGCGCCTTCGCAAGCCGTCTCTTAAGGCGCTACGGCAAGCTCTTGGTAGAACCGTGGATGCAGCGAAGCGCCGACTTTGCAGTGGCAGGTCTTGTCGCCAACACCTTGGAGACAAGCCTCGTCTTTCCCGCGCACCAATTGCTCTGCGATGAAGGTGGCGTGTTTCGTGGCATTCGCATCGACGATGAGCAGACCCGAGTGCTGCTTGGCGATCACAACGATGTACTCATGGCCTGTGCCCACTCGGTCGCCAAGGCTTTGCACAAACGAGGCTATCGCGGCCCGTTTGGAATCGATTCCTTCCTCTACGAGGACGATGGAATCCCGCGGCTCCGAGCAGTTTGCGAAATCAATGCGCGGATGAGCTTTGGACACGTGGCCCGGGCAACAGCAGAAGCATCTGCGCTGGGCACCTGCGATTTCAGCTTGGGGTGCTAAGCTTACGATTCGCGCGATGAGCATTGTCACAGGACTATTAGGGGCAATCTTTCCGCCCAGGCGAGAGCGGGTTGCAGAGCTTTCCCCTGGCCGACGATCACTTGTTCGCGGAACGGTTGTCGCTCGCGATCTTATCGAGAGCACACTTACGGGTGAGCCTTGCGTGTACTACCGCTACGCCGTCGAAGAATGGCGCAACCATATGGCGGGCCTGGCAAGTGAAGGCATTTGGGCACCAACGCGCTTTGACGAAGCCATTGTCGAATTCTACTTGCAGGACGAGGACGGCGGCCGGGTGATTGTCGCTCCACAGGACTCACGCGTAGAACGCGGTCGCGGTATCGATCCAGAGTTCGTCGATATGGGCATTATCGGCCAGCGCGCGCATGAGATGCGCATTGGTCCTGGCGACCAGATTGAGGTCGAAGGAACCGTTGCACGAGTCGCGGATCTCTTTGACCAAGATCGCGACTACCGAGGCAATGCGAGCCGACTCATGTTGCACGCGCCCGACAACGATACGATCTCAATCCGCATCGTCGCACGCAGATAACGCCGCCGGATACGCTCGGCAAGCGCGCTGCCGCGTTAGCGAATGAGCTTGGAAATCGCCTTGAAGTCGTCGCCCTCGGCGCGTCGCAGAAGGTCCATGACAATCGTCTCGGTTGACGAGAGGGTCGCGCCACACGTCTGTGCCAATTGCAGCCCCGTGCGGTAGTTGTGCTTAGCCCTCGAAACAACCGCATCGATCGGCACGTGCACCGCAGCCCCAAGCTCCGCCAAGGCTCGAGCCGACTGGTACACACAGATATGTGTCTCCATTCCCATGACAACCCACTGCGTTCGACCTTCACTCGTGAACCTTTGGTATGCCTCAGAAAACCCCTCAGCCGAACACACCGAGAAGTCGAGTTTCTCGATACGCGTGAGTTCATCAATCTCGTTTAGAGATTCGGCGATGGGAGCAACGGTTGGGCCAAGCCCCTTTGGATACTGCTCGCTAACAACGACGGGAATCGCCATGCGCCGAGCGGCCTCGATGAGAATCTTGCTATTGCGCACAAGGGTCGCCATCGGGCCCTCTGGCATTGCCGAAGCAAGTCGCTCCTGCACATCGATGATGAGCAGGCAGGTGCGACTGCGGTCTAGAGCGACACTGCTCAAGCCAAGAACTCCAAGGCCTCGGCCAAGAGCTTGCCGCGCTGTCGTTCTTCGGCCAGCCGGCGATGTTGCTCTTCAACAACTTCATCGGGAGCTCGGGCTAAGAACTTCTCGTTGCCGAGTTTGCGCTCGATGCCACTCACTTCTTTCTCGGCTTTGCCGATTTCTTTGCGAATGCGCGCCTTCTCAGCGTCGATGTCTACAAGCCCCGCCAACGGAACGATGACTTCGATGTCGCCGCCAACAATCGCCTTTGCAGATTGCGGAACATGCTCGCCCGATTCCGCAATCGTCACCGTAAGCCGGCCGACGTTCTCGATGATAAAGCTGCCGCCTTCGAGCACTGCTCGGCGCTCGGCGGATGGTGTGCGAATCTCGATGGCAATGCGCTGCGCTGGCGGAACGTTGTAGGTCGCCCGCAGTGTTCTCGCCGCAACGATTACATCTTGGAGAAGCCCCATATCGCGCTCGGCGTCTTCGTCGATGAGGTTCTTCTGGCACTCGGGGAAAATCGTATTGACCAGGGTTCCGCTCACCTCGCTTGGTTTTGGAAGCTTCTGGTAAATCTCCTCGGTCACGAACGGAATGATTGGGTGCAGCAGCCGCAGCGCGGTTTCGAGAACCGTCACAAGGACGCCCTGCGCCACAAAGCGACGCTGCTCCTCGCCTCGGAACGAAGGCTTGGACATCTCGATGTACCAATCGCAAAGCTCGCCCCACACAAAGTGGTAGAGCGCGTTGGCAGCTTCGCTAAAGCGGAACTCGTTAAACGACGAATCGACCTCGGCAGCCACTCGCTGCAGACGAGATAGAATCCACCGCTGCGGCAAGTCCAAGGCGTTGGCCGAGTCTGCGGCTGGGGTTCCATCGAGAAGCGTGCCGCCAAAGCGATCCGCATCAAAGCCCTCGAGGTTCATCAGCGAGAAGCGCGACGCATTCCAAAGCTTGTTAATAAAGTTTCGATAGCCTTCGACCCGCTCCATCGAGATGCGGATGTTGCGGCCGGGCATGGTCATCGCAGCAAGGGAGAAACGCAGTGCGTCCGAGCCCATGGCCGCGATGCCCTTCGGCATATTCTTCTTGATGAACTTTTGCGCAGACGGATTCGAAGCCGCCGTCTCCATCAGTTCGTCAAAGGTTGCGCCGTGAACAATGTTGAGCGGGTCAATGACATTGCCCTTGGTCTTGGACATTTTGTCACCGTTCTCATCGGTGACAACAGGCGTGAGAAAGACGGTCTCAAACGGCACTTCATCCATGAAGTTGAGGCCCATCATCATCATGCGGGCAACCCAGAAGAAGATGATATCCGGCGCGGTTACGAGAACAGCGTTTGGATAGAAAGCCTTTAAGGCACGGGTCTCTTCCGGCCAACCAAGCGTAGAGAACGGCCAGAGTGCCGAGCTAAACCAGGTATCGAGAACGTCGGTGTCCTGTCGGAGTTTTTCTGATCCACACTTGCACGCAGTCGGCGTTTCGCGCGCGACAATGGCGTCGCCGCATGCCTCGCAGTACCAAGCCGGAATGCGATGGCCCCACCAAAGCTGGCGCGAGATGCACCACGGCTTGATGTTCTTCATCCAGTGCATGTACGTCTTGGTCCAAAGCTCGGGAACAAACTTTGTGCGTCCGTCCTCTACAGCTTGGATGGCGCGCTTTGCCAAAGGCTCGGTATCGACCCACCACTGCTCGCTAAGCATCGGCTCGATAACCGTATTCGAGCGATCGCAGCGACCGCGAGGCACCTTGTAGTCCTCGATTTCGCCAAGGTTGCCCGAGGCTGCCAAGTCGGCCACAACAACCTTGCGAGCCTCGTCGACGTGCATGCCGATGTACTTCGCTGGGATGTCGCCGCACAGCTTGCCTTCGCGATCGATAATACTTCGCGAGTCGAGGCCGCAGCGCTGGCCGCAATCAAAATCGTTAAAGTCGTGAGCCGGGGTAACCTTTACGGCGCCCGATCCAAACTCGGGGTCGACGAAGGTATCTGCAACAACCGGAATCTCTCGATCGCAGAGCGGCAGCTTAAGAGTTTTCCCGATTAGATCGGTGTAGCGCTCGTCGTCGGGATGCACGGCAACGCCGGTATCGCCAAGCATGGTCTCGGGACGGGTGGTTGCAACCACCACAAAGCGGCCCGGCTCATCTGCGACTTCGTACTTAAGCTCCCAAAGCGAGCCCTGCTCGTCGATGTTGTTGACCTCAAGATCCGAGACCGCGGTTTGGCATTCGGAGCACCAATTTACGAGGCGATTGGCTCGGTAGATAAGGCCTTGCTCGTGCAGGCGAACAAAGTCTTCGCGAACCGCTTCGCTTGCGCCATCGTCCATCGTAAAGCGCTGGCGCTCCCAATCGAGGGAGAAGCCCATCTGCTTCATCTGATGCTCGATACGCCCAGCGTGCTTCTCTTTCCACTCCCAGACTTTTTCTAAGAAGGCTTCGCGGCCAATGTCATGTCGGCTCTTGCCTTCGCGAGCATTTAAATCGCGCTCCACGAGCATTTGGGTCGCGATGCCAGCGTGATCCGTACCGGGCATCCACATCGCATTGCGGCCTTGCATGCGACGCCAACGCACGAGGATGTCTTGAATCGTTGATCCAAGCGCGTGCCCCATGTGCAGAGCACCCGTTACATTGGGCGGAGGCAGGGTGACGGCAAAGGGAGCCTTTGCTGCGTTCTCATCTGCGTGAAACGCACCACTATCGAGCCACGTGGATAGCCAGCGTGGCTCGACGTCGCTAGCGACGTACTGCTTAGATAGTGATGGAGCTGTCGGTGTGTTTGGCGGCGGTGTATTCGGCAATGCCGCAGAGTCTTACCGCGCTTTGGCGGTGAGAGTATCCAGGTTTTCCCGAATAATAGACTCGGCAAGATCGGGAACAACTTCCCAGATAATGCGCTCGAGCATCTCGCGACTTACGTCGCCCAACGCCGAAGCTTGATCCGAACTCATGCCGCCAGATTGAGCGGCGTTCTTTGCCATTGCTTCGGCTTGGCTTGCCAGTACAAGACGAATTGGCTTGCCCGGTTGTGCCTTGATCATTGGCTCGCGCCCTGCCTGAGAAGCTGGTGCAGCAGGAGCTGCAGCCAGAGGAGCCGGTGCTAGTGGCGCAGCCAGCGGCGCTGGAACCGGTACCTTTGGCGTCGGTGGTGGCGGCGTCTTGACAGCCGGAATCGCTGGCTTGACAGCTACCGGAGGAGCAGGAGTCTTGACCGCCGGCTTCATGGCGGGCTTGATGGCCGCCACGCCTGCGGGCAGAGGCTTGCTTGGAGGCATTTCCAGCGCAGGCATTCCCATGAGAGTTGCCGACCGTGGTGGACCAGCATCGATGGGTTTTGGCTTTGGAGTTGGAGCCGACGGCGCTGCTGCGACCGGAGCTTTAGCGGCAGCAGATGGACCTGCATTCGCAATTTCAGCAATTTGCTCGACGACCTTGTCGGTTTGCCAAGGTTTGACGATGTGGCCGTCACAGCCAGATTCTGCGCCTTTGGCCTCGTCGTAGACCTCGGAGTTACCGCACATCATAATGACGACAGCACCTGGGCTCGCTGCTTTAAGCTCGCTTGCGAGGCCGTATCCGGAACCCTCCGACAAGACAGCATCTACGAGAATCACGGACGGTGATTTCGCGCTCGCAGAGCTCTTGGCTTCGTCGCTATTGCGAGCACCAACGTACTCCCAGTCGGACTTGCGAAAAGTAATCTCCGCAACGGTTTGCATCGTCACGCTATCGTCTACACAAAGTAAGATATTGCTCATTTAGCCGGTTCTCCCCAAAAAATCAGGCAAGGAGAATTATCCCGGGTGCCTCGATCCGCTGTCAAGATAAGTGCCCCGTAAGATTGGACTTAAGCAAGGAAACTGGCGCCGCCCCATGTGGCACCAAATTCGTCCCATGAGTATATTGCGCGCCTCATGGCCGTAGCACTTAGCCCACTCGTACTCGCAGCACAAAAGGCCGTAGCCGACGCTCTCGAGGTCTCGCCGGATCTCTTTGTCGTTGGTAGCCCGCCAAATCCCGCGATGGGAGATCTGGCCGTAGGCTGCTTTCCCGCAGCGAAAGCGCTCAAAGCTGCGCCCCCTGCTCTGGCTGCCAAGGTCGTCGAGAGCTTTGTGCCCACCGAGCTTTTGCTCGCCGCCAAGGCTGCTGGCCCCTTCGTCAACTTCACGGTCAACAGCGAGGCACTATTTAAGCACTTAGCGAGCACCGCACTTGGCGACGAAGAACTGATCGCCAAATACCCTGGCGAGGGCAAGAGTATTTGTATCGACTTCTCTTCGCCAAACATTTCCAAGCAGCTCGCCTACCACCACATCCGCTCAACGGTGATTGGCCACGCGCTCGTCAATCTCTACCGCGCGCTTGGTTACAAGGTTATCGGCATCAACCATCTTGGCGACTGGGGCACAACCCACGGCATGCTCTTGGCCGCGTATCACAAGTGGCCACCAACCGAGGACCTCACAATCGAGTCGCTAAACGCGCTCTACGTAAAGTTCCGAGAGGAAATGAAGATCGACGAGAGCCTTGAGCAAGAGGGTCGCGACTGGTTTGCCAAGCTTGAGAATGGCGATGAAGGCGCGCGCAAACTCTGGCAACACTTTAAAGATGTCTCGTGGGCCGAATTCGAAACTGCCTACGAGATGCTCGGCATCAAGTTTGACGAAGTGCGCGGCGAGAGCGCGTATGTCGACGACATGCCCGGCGTTATCAAGATGCTTGACGAAAAAGGTCTATCGTCGGTGAGTAAGGGCGCATTGGTCGTCATGCTCGAAGAGGACAAGATGCCACCGCTGCTTCTCCGCAAAAGCGATGGAGCAACGCTCTATGGCACCCGCGACTTGGCCGCCGCCATGTATCGCGAAGAGACCTACCACCCCGAACGCTCGCTCTACGTTGTCGATCGAGGCCAGAGTTTGCACTTTAAACAACTCTTTCGAACGTTGGAAAAAGCCGGCTTCGAATGGTCGAAAACGTGCACCCATGTGCCCTTTGGCCTGGTTCGACTCGGTGGCAAGAAAACCACAAGCCGCGGTGGCAACGTCGTCCTTCTAAAAGAAGTCTTCGCCGAAGCGGAAGAGCGCTCGGCTGCGAAAATCTCTGAGAACAACCCAGAGTGGACGCCTGAGCAGGTGCAGACCACCGCAAAGGCCGTTGGAATCGGTGCCGTGGTCTTTGCCAACCTCATGAGCCAGCGCGACAAAGACGTCGACTTCGATTGGGACGACATCCTCTCGACCTCCGGCGACTCCGGCGTCTACGTGCAGTACGGCCACGCCCGCTGCAGCAGCATCCTTGGCAAAGGCGGCATCACTGACATCGGCACCGAAGCCGACTTCAGCCTGCTCACCCAGCCCCAAGAAAAATCCCTAGCCCTGGCCCTAAGCCAGCTTGGCGACGTCGTTGCAAAAGCCGCCGACCACAACGACCCGCACCTCTTAAGCCGCTACCTCCTCGAAGTCGTCTCGGGCTTTTCCACCTGGTACACCCAAGGCAACCAAGACAAATCGCTGCGCGTCCTGTGCGACGACGAAGCCACCAAACGCGCCCGCCTAACCCTCGTCGCCATCACCCGAGCCGTCCTAAAAGAAGGCCTCGGCATCCTAGGCGTCGGCGCCCCCGACTCGATGTAGTCTCTGGCTAAGATCCATCTCACTCGCTCAAGCGCGACACACCAAAGCAACAACACCATGACTCAGACACCATCGATCTGCGGTAGCACCTCGGCCCAGAGCCAAGGCATAGACAAGGGAACGTGCATGTGCCACCAGTACTAATGGGCCTTTTGGGCGTCGCTTCACTGCTCCTAATAGCAGTGGTGTTCTCGAGCGACCGCAAGGCAATTAATCTGCGCACCGTAGGAGGAGCCTTTGCATTGCAAGCTGCGGTTCCCGCATTTGTCCTCTTTACGCCTTTTGGAGGCGACGTCCTACAGAGCGTGTCCGGGGGTGTCCAAGCTGTTATCGACAGCGCAAACACGGGCATCGCCTTCATGTTCGGGCCTCTCGTCAGTCCTAAAATGTTCGAGGTCTATGATGGCAACGGATTCGTCTTTGCGCTCAAAGTCCTACCGATCATCATCTTCTTTGCCTCCTTGATGGCAGCTCTCTACTACATGGGCATCATGCAGTGGGTCATCAGGATCTTCGGCGGTTTACTCGAAAAAGCCTTGGGCACAAGCCGCACAGAATCCATGTCCGCCGCCGCCAACGTATTCGTCGGTCAAACGGAAGCGCCGCTGGTCGTCAAACCCTTCATACGCAAGATGACTCGTTCAGAACTCTTCGCAGTCATGTCGGGCGGCCTGGCCTCTGTGGCCGGGTCGGTGCTAGCCGGATACGCCTCAATTGGAATCGACCTGAATTACCTTGTCGCAGCGTCGTTCATGGCGGCGCCAGGTGGCCTGCTCATGGCCAAAATTTTGGTGCCGGAAACAGAAACCCCGCTAGACCAAGAATTCGACGTGGCCAGCGACGATGACGAGAGCGAAGGCGAATGCGCCGTAAACGTCATTGATGCCGCCGCCATGGGTGCAAGCTCGGGCTTGAAACTCGCTGCCAACGTTGGCGCGATGCTTGTTGCGTTTATTGCACTCATCGCCCTTATCAACGTACTTTTCGGAGTTGCAGGTAGTCTATTGGGTTTCGAGGCGATAACTCTCCAACTACTGCTTGGATACGTATTCTCCCCGATCGCTTTTCTTCTGGGGGTACCGTGGGATGAGGCGGTCCAGGCCGGTAGTTTTCTGGGCCAGAAGCTCGTCCTGAACGAGTTCGTTGCCTATATCGATTTTGCCACCGTCAAAGAGACTATGAGCTTGCAAGCACAGGCGATAATCACCGTCGCACTTTGTGGGTTTGCCAACCTCTCGTCGATGGCAATTCTTCTTGGCGGACTTGGGGTGATGGCGCCTTCAAGACGTGGGGACATTGCCAGACTTGGGCTCAAAGCCGTCATGGCAGGCACGCTTTCCAACTTCATGAGCGCGGCCTTGGTGGGAATCTTCACAAGTATCTAAAGCTTGCAAACTCAACCGACGATCTTGCCACGCCACGCGTTCAGAATATCCCCTAGAACCGAAGGCCGATATTCGCAGACACCGGTGAGTTTTGCGGGTCGAGTGCAAAGGCCGTGGCGCTTAGCAAGGTGTTGTACCAAAAGTGCATCGCGGTAGGCGCCGCCAGCGAGTACTCAGAGTCTTTGTAGAGGTACCCAAGGTAGCTGCCGACCGCGGTAATGACCGGCAGCGCAAAGGTTAGGTAGTTGCGTCGCTCACCGGATTCGAGCGCAAAGGCATTGGGCGCGTGGATGGCGCCAAAGATAAGTGAGCCTCCAACCCAACCAACGTTCTCGCCGTAGTTTCTCGCCAAGCCCGATTGCACAACGCCTCGAAACATCAGTTCTTCGGCTGGCGCCACATGGCTAAAGAGGCCACCAAAGGCCATCATCGCCCCGGGATAGCCAAGTGCTGGGGAGACGTTCTTGCCAAAGAGATTGGCATCATCGGTGGGCGAGGCATCGGGAACTCCGTCGAGAGCGACGGTTACGCCAACGCCAATCGCCACGGCGCCCAAGATTGCGCCCCAAACCTTTGGCTGCTTCATCACCTCCCAATTAAATGGTGCAGCGAGGAGATCACCTAGGTTGTCGGTTGGCGCATAGAGTCGACCGCGAGCGAGATCTCTATCGATGAGCATGTCGGCAATGCCTGCCACCCAAACGTCTTGATAGGCGACCAAGGCAAATGCCGCCGCCGGATTCGCAAAACCTTCCTCACTTTGGGTCCCGACCGCAATGCCGGTTGCAAGATCGGCAAAGCCCGCAAGTGCAAGTGCCGCGGCATGGGCATCCTTGCGATGACAGTATTGTCCAAGCCCCATTATCAAAGGAACATAGGCCAAGCTTCCGCTGCAGCGTTTTCTCGCCAGGCGGTCCTGAGCGTCGATTTCATGTACAGAGGGCGGTTCAATCGCGCTTGTTCGAGCACGGGCGATCGGCCGGCTGCAGGCGCCTACGGCGCAGAGGCAGACTAGGAAGCGGGCGAGCACGGCGGGAAGTGTAGACAGCTTTGTCACACCTCGAGCCGAGTGAAGACGACTTATCCGACGAGAATTGCAAAGAGGATCGTCACCTCCCATGGGAAGAATGCCTTCCTATCTGCTATGCTTTCACCTCACGACCGAGGAGCCTAAGTATGGGAATTTTCAGCTTCGTTAAGGATGGCGTCAAGGAACTCGCCATCGCACGCCCCGACGCCCACAAGGGCGACATCATCTACAAACATCCGGATCAAACCATCCCGATGAAGGCACAACTCACCGTTGATGCCGACGAGCTCGCGCTCTTTTTCCGCGACGGCAAGTTCATGGGACAGTTCCCTGCAGGCCGGCACACTTTGGATTCGGGCAATATCCCGTTCCTTGGTCAACTCGTCGACAAGTTCACCGGTGGCAACGTCTTCCTCGCAGAAGTCTTCTGGGTAAACACCCGGGAGATGACCGCCATTAAGTTTGGCGGACAAATCGGAAAAATTCGGGATGCGCAAAGTGGCCTGCTTGCAAACCTCATGGTTCACGGCACCTTCTCCGCCCGCGTCATCGACCCGCCCAAGCTTGTTCTTGGCATGGTTGGTATGCAAAAGGCCGAAGGCAACGGATTTCTCCAGTGGTTCCGTCAGCTGGTCTTAAAGGTCATTAAAGACGACATCGCAGAGCTCTGTGTCAAAAAGAAGTGGCCACTCACCGACGTCACCTCGGGTGCCTACACAGAAGAAATCGAATCTGAGGCAATCGTCGGGCTTCGCAGTCACGTCGAATCGTACGGCATCGAGATCGTTCGCTTTGGTGATTTCCATATCGCGATGGGCGAGAAGGATGAAGAGCGACTCAATAAGTTCTATGAGAAGGCTTCTTACATCAACATGGCTGGCGGCCTTCAGGGCTACCAGCAAATGGCGCAGGCCGACATGATGGTGAGTGCCGGCGAAGGCATGGCCAAAGGCGGCGGCGGCGGCGGTGCCGCTCTGCAGGGAGCTGGTCTCGGTATGGGCTTTGCGATGGCTGGGCAAATGGCCAATACCTTCCAGAACCCGGGCGGGCAGCAGCAGCAACAGCAGCAGCAGCCAGTTCCAAACACGCCAGCGACTGGAATGAACGCCAATATGATTACCTGTGGCGGCTGCAAAGCGAGCGTTCCCCAGGGAAAGTTCTGTGCTGAGTGTGGCAATACTCTCGAAGTTGCAGGCCCTAAGTTCTGTAGCAACTGCGGCGGTGCCGTCGACGGCAAGTTCTGCAGCGGCTGTGGCACAGCGGCTCCTTAGCGCAAACTTACATAAGGCCTAATTGAATTGGGCCAACTCTTGAAGGGGCATTGGCGACAGTGCCCCTTCTTGCGTCGCGAGTGCTCTTAACTCGGATGTGGTTAAACTCTTAACTCAGATGTGGTTAAAGCAGCTGAGATGTGGGCCCGAGTAAAAAATCCGTCCCATGGCTGGCGAGCGAACGTGAGCGCGGCGCCAAAAGCGCGTATACTAAGGGGAAGACGGCCCTCCCTTAAGCCGACATTCTGCCATGCGCAAACTAGCCCTCCGAACGATAGTCCTGGTTCTCTTCTCCGCCGGCCTCCTCCCCTTGGCCTCTTCCCTCGCGCACGCGCAAGATGAGACGAAGGTTGGTGTAACGGTTTCGGCCGTCATCAATGCCGAATCCAGTGTTGGAATCAAAGTAAGCGCTGCGCTTGGCAAGGCTTTAGGAGAAACTCTTAATGTAACGGTTCTCGCGGGCGCCGATGCGCAAGCGCGACTTCCAGAGGCTGCCCGAAGCGAAACCTGTCTTGGGGAATCGAGTTGCCTTGTATCTGCAGGCAAAGCTCTAGAAGTCGACCAACTCCTGATGCTGATTATTGTCGGCGTTGGTGACGAGCTCAAGGTGGAGGCAACCTGGGTTGATGTCGCTTCGGGCGAGACTGCTCTTCGGCCGGGAATTACGACTGGAGAGACACCTAGTGCGATGCGTGCTGCCTTTACAGCCAACGCTCAGGAATTGCTACCGGGAGTTGCAGAGCGCACTACAAACACAACGACCTCGCCAACCATTACAACTCCGCTCGATACCACCGTCACTCCTGGTACAGAGCCTGTGCGCGATCCGAAGCCGAAAGGCGACGAAGGAAACGGCACAGCGAAGGTATTGATGTATGGCGGCGGAGCGCTACTTGGCGTTGGCGCTGGATACTTCTTCTATCAACTAGCAGCTACCTGCGATGGCTCGCTGGACTGTCCTGAAGATAACTACTCAAAGGGGCGAGATGTCGCGTTCGATGTCGTTGGTGTTGTTGGAGCTGTGGCCCTATCAGCTGGTCTCTTCATGCATCTTACGGCCGATGACAAAGAGGCAGCACCCGGTCCTGTTGGCCTTAACATCGGTTCCGACTCCTTCCGCGTGAGCTACGGGGGCAACTTCTAGCTTGAGTGCGGCGGAACAGCGCCACTACTGCCCGGTATGCAATGCCGTGTTCCGGACTCCGTTTTCGCGGTGCCCGCTCGATGGCAATGTGCTCGCAGAACTGGATGGCGATCCGCTTGTTGGTACGACGTTAGATGGTCGTTACGTAATCGAGGAGTGCATTGGCGAAGGCGGCATGGGTCGGGTGTACCGAGCCAAGCACACTCGCATGAGCCGCACGTACGCCATCAAGATCCTCTTTGGAGATCATGCAGGCGATAGCCGAATGCGCTCGCGCTTCGCCCGCGAAGCCGAAGCGGTTAGCCGACTTAGCCACGCCAACGTAATCTCGGTTGTCGACTTTGGCGAGACATCGGGCGGCCTGCTCTACCTCGTCATGGACTTGGCGGCCGGGGAATCCCTCGCAGAGCTAATGATTCGCGAAGCGCCAATGACTCCGAAGCGAGCCGTCGCGATCCTTGCAAAGCTCGCAAAGGGCCTAGCCCACGCTCACAGCCAAGGACTCGTACATCGCGACTTCAAGGGCGAGAACGTCATTATGGTGACGGAAGAGGAACAAGAGGTTCCCAAAATCGTCGATTTCGGAATCTGTATGATCACCGAAGATAGCCCATCAAATACGATGCTCACTTCGAACGGCATGGTGATGGGTACACCGGCTGTCATGGCACCAGAGCAAGCCAGTGGCGACGTTGTCGACCACCGCACCGACCTCTTTAGTCTCGGGATTGTCGGCTATCAAATGCTCTCTGGCGTGCTGCCATTTGAAGGCACGCCGTTGGATATGGCGCGCAAGAACCTCTACGAGCCCATTCCCGCCATCCACGAGCGCAGCGGAGTTTTTGTCGCCCCCGCCCTTGAGGCAATCATTACCAGGCTCACGGCAAAGCAACCCAAAGAGCGTTACCAGAACGCAAAAGACGTTCTCCGCGATTTGCAGGGCCTTGAGCTCCTTGAATCCGGTGCAGATTGGGGCGCACCAACGCCTCTCCCTGCACAGATTTCACGGCCCGTCGCAGGTGGGTTTGGAGACGTTTCCTCGGCGAGCAATGGCGGATTTTCTGCCGCTAGTAGCGGAGGCTTTGAAGGTTCGACGAGTAACGGCGGCTTTGAAGGTTCGACGAGCTATCCAGGTTCGCCGGCGACTCCAATGACAACGGAGATGGTTGGCAGCAGCGACCTGTCGACCCAACGGTCACGCAAGCCAGTGGTGATCATCGGGGTGATCATCGGGGTGATTGCCGTGGCTGTCGTTGCGGCGGCGGCAATCGGCTTCTCGGGTGGAGGCTCCAACTCCGCTCCTGTGGCGGCAAATGCGGTCACCGAGCGCGATGCTGCAGTGGATCCAAATGGAGCACCACCAGGCAAAGCCTTGGTCCCCAATACAGTGCCAGAGCCAACCGAGGTGGAGCCAAAGGAAGAACCGGATCCTTCGGGAACCATCAAGACGCCAGATGACAGTGAGACAACGAGTGTCGACCCAGAAGATACGTCGGGCGGACAGAAAAACACTGAGTCGGCTCAGAAAAACTCGAACACTCGCAAAAACACCAATCGCAAGAATCGGCAGAACAAGAACAAGGTAAAGCCTGTGGTGAAGCCACCGCCCTCGGGAAGTGATACCCGCAGTCTCTACAGCTCTGTCGGCCGTGCGCTTGACCGACTCGAAAGTGGAAATGGCAAAGACGCCGTTGCGCAGCTGCGCAAAGACTACAACGCCATCTCCTACTCAAGACTACTCAATGACTCGAGCCTTCAGCCCGAGTATCATCAGAAGTTGCTTCGCATCCAGCGCAAGATTCGCGCCGCGAATAAGAATTAGCCGCCGTGCCCTCTCTGGCTGAATTGGGATGGACCGACTTCTTTCAAGAACAGCTCGGTGACGTCGCTGACCCCACAGGCGTTCCGATGCGCGTGTCGATCGAGCACCAAGATCGCTACACGATTGTTGGCCCCTCGGGAATTCGGGATGCACACCTAACCGGCAACATCCTTCAAGAAGCCAATCAAGGCGGGCCACGGCCTGCGGCAGGCGATTGGGTCGCCGCCGTGCCTGACGGCCCCATCTGTCATGTCTTTCGCAGGCGGACAGCGTTTCAACGCCTTAGCCCGCGCGGCAAGCTCCAAGTCATCTCTGCCAACATCGATCGAGTGTTGATTGTCACCTCGTGCAACGCCGAATTTAACATTCGCCGAATCGAGCGCTATCTCAGTGCAGTTTCGCAAAGCGGTGCGCGCCCTGCCCTGGTGCTTACCAAGATTGACCTTTGTGAGGACCCACAGGCGTATCACGATGAGTTAGCAACGGTCGCAGGTAAGACACCGATCGTCATGGTGGCAACGCCAACTGGCGAAGGTGTTGAAGACATCGAGCACCTCCTTGGGCCCGGCATGACGTTGGCGCTGGTGGGTTCGTCTGGCGTCGGCAAGTCGACGTTGGCCAACGCACTCATGCATGAGGACAAGTTCACGACGGCGGCCATTCGCGAGCAGGATGCTAAGGGACGGCATACAACGACGCGCCGAGAACTGGTCGTCTTGCCAGAAGAGCGCGGTGTTTTGATTGATACGCCCGGTATGCGCGAGCTGCAATTAAGCGGCGACGCCGACGAGCAGCAAGAAGCATTCGCTGACGTCGTTGAACTTGCGCAAGATTGCCAGTTTCGAAACTGCGCCCACCTCACCGAGCCCGGCTGTGCAGTCCGAGGGGTGATTGAGGCCAAGCGACTCAAAAACTTTCAATTGATTTTTATCGAGACGCGAACAACCTCGTCGGCTAAGAGAAAGACTGATAAGGCGGTTCACAGAGGCTCGACACGGCGGCGTACAAAGAAGACGGGAAAGTCGAAATAGTGCTCGTACTCGCTTCGGAGTCGCCATACCGAAGGGTACTGCTGGACAGACTTTTGCTGCCCTACACCGCTGCGTCTCACAAGTGTGACGAGCGCAGTCTTCCGGTTGCTGACTCTTTGCAACAGCACGCGATCGATTTGGCCACGGCAAAGGCAGCCTCTCTTCGCGAGCAATTTCCAACCGCGCACATCATCGGTTCGGATCAAATCGCCGAACTCGATGGTCACATTCTTCACAAACCGGAGACCGAGGAACGGGCGATCCAGCAACTCGGCAGGCTTGCCGGGCAAACGCACAATCTACACACAGCGATTGCCTTGCACAGCCCGGATGGGACCGTTCAGACCGCCGTCGATGTGCATAAGATGCACATGCGCGCACTAGGCTCGGACGAGTTGCGGCGCTACGTGCAAGCGGATCAACCTTTGGATTGTTGCGGCAGCTACAAGATCGAGAGCCTCGGAATTTCCCTCTTTGAGCGAATCGAGGGCGATGACTTTACCGCCATCACCGGGATGCCGATGCTCGCGCTCTGCCAGCAACTTCGGTCGGCGGGCTTTTCGATTCCCTAGCCTGCGCATTTGCCCTTCAGGCGAGAGTCGCATGCCCGATCCAAAGCCTGCACCATGAGTCCAAGCAGCGTATCCCTCGAGCAGCCGATGACGATTCGGCTGTACAAACGATCTCTAGATGTCCAAAAGCAGCAAGGAGAGGCAGCGGTGGGCCTCATTGAGCAGGCTGGCGAGGTGGCGAGCCCGCGGCCTGAGGGCAGCAAAGGCCATATTTTGAGCACGGTCGCCTAAAGCCGCCAATCTGGTTCTAAGCCGGTTCTCGCACTAGAGTGAGGCATACTTGTGCGCGTGAAGCTCGCACGCATTCTCCTCGCTCCTTCGATCCTTCTCGTCGGTCTTCACTGTGGAGATCCGAGTTCTTCGGCAATTCACGACGCCTCGCCGCAAGGAGATGCAGCCAAGGTCGCTGCCGATGCCGACCTTAGAGCGGGTTGGCAGAGCATGGCGGATGTCGGAGGTGGGCCGATTCAAGAAACCGGCGTAGCCGCACTTGGTGGCAAGGTCTACGTCGTCGGCGGCTTTGATGAGACGCTGCAAATTGGCTCGCGGGTTCAGGTCTACGATCCTGCAGAGGATAGCTGGGCCCAGGTTGCGCCGCTTCCGATTGCCGTGCACCACGCCAATGTGGTCGCTGCCAACGGCTCGCTCTATGTGCTTGGTGCGATGCAACTGAGTGGCTTTAGCTTTGTTGCCATCAGCGATAGCTATGTCTATGCGCCCGATACCGATACCTGGACGCCGCTGGCGCCAATTCCGAAAGGTAGCGAGCGAGGCTCGGCGGCCATCGGCGTTCTAGAGAACAGAATTGTTCTGGCGGGTGGACTTCGCGGAGATGCAATCGCCGACGTCATTGCCTACGACATTGAAAGCAATGCTTGGGAAACCGGTTGGCCGCCACTGCCCTCGCCCACCGATCACTTGGTCGGTGCCGCTATCGACAATGTGCTCTATGCCATTGGTGGCCGCGATGGTGGCATTGACTCGGTAAAAGACTCGGTTCTCTCGTTTGCCCTTGGCGATGCGGCATGGACCGAGCGCGCTTCGATGCCGACCGCCCGCGGAGGCGCTGCAGCTGCAGTCGTCGAGGGACGCATTGTTGTCGTGGGCGGCGAAGGCAACCCGAATGCTGGCAACGGCGTCTTTCCTCAGGTTGAGTTCTACGACCCTGCCGAAAACATCTGGAGCACACTTCCCGACATGCCGTCACCTCGACACGGAATGGGCGCAGCCGGGATCGGAGATACCCTCTATGTGCCCGGAGGTGCCTCGAAGCAGGGATTTGGAGCTACGGCAACCTCGGAACGATACCGGTTCGACTAGCTTAGGATGTTATAATTACTCGTGAAACGAGCTTTCCACGTCGGGAAATGAATCTGGCGCAGTAAGCTCGGTCAAACTAGGACCAAGGGAGACCCGAACATGTCAATTCTACGCAAAACCATCACAAGCAGCGTCGCCGTACTCTGCCTAGCGGTTGCCAGCCCGGCTCTTGCGCAAGAAGTGGGTAACTTCAAAAGCACGTTTACCAAGGTCGTCGACAACTGTGACAAGGGCCTCGACCTTACAAAGGCGAGTCTCACGATCTCGAAGACCGAAGGCTCCGTTACTGTGCGCATCGACGCCCTACCACCACTTGTCGGCAAGGCGGGCAAGCGCGGCAAGCTGCGAGCAGAAGCCAAGGGTAAAGGCCACGGCATGGATGTTCGCTATGGGCTTAACGGCCGCGTCTCGGATGGTGAGCTGCAGGCGGTATTTGTCGCCGAGTACTTCAAGGGCAAAACCCCGGTGTGTACACAGAGCTTCCGCGTTGTTGGAACTGCAGCCCAAGCGGCGGCTCCCAGCAAGGGCGCCAAGACTGCCAGCAGCTCGATGGCCTACGGTAGGCTCGGCTTGCTTGCTCTGTGATAGACACGCGAGAGCGGAGCACCTTGAGCGGTCGCTTCAAATACCAGCGTAGCATCGCCTGGAACTGGGCAGCTGCGCACGGTTGGTTGGTAGACGAGAAACCACTCGGCCTCTTGCGGCCGTCTGGCCTCTGTCGGCCATAAATCTCCACGAAGCCAGGCCAAGTGCCCAGGCTCGAAGCAGCGTTTGTACACCCGCGCTCCTGGCTCGGCGTGGCGATTTACATAGTCGAGTGCCTCGTTCATGCCTTCGCCCCACCAGGCGATTTCAAAGCGGCGTTGCTTTGCCACACTCTCTGGGCCGCCAACCTGCTCGCCGTAGTAGTCGAGGTAATACGGACGGATGCGCAGACAGACAACGCACAGATAAACACCTAGAGCCGCGGCGAGCCCCGCGAAGAGATGCCGGTGCCACGTGCTGCGTGCGACGAAATCGATTCCTGCGGCAGCTGCCAGCGACAGTGCCAAGACACACGGCATGATGTAGCGGACCCCATCTTGCCGCACCGGTGAGAAACTCACGATCATCGGCACGAGAAGCCAGATTGCCAGCACGAGCGAGGCGCGCTCTCGCAGAAGGACTGCCCGCGCGAACCAGAGCTTTGCGAAGACAAGAAGACCAAGCGGTGCCGTCGCCCAAAGATAGACAAGAAAGTACGTGCGGCTTGGGTGCTCGGTCATCACGCCCAAGTACGGCTCGGCGCCATGGGGCTGCTTGAGCTTGGCCCAGCTCTCTTGGAGGTGAACGATTGGTTCCGACCACAAACGCGGCCAGATAGCGATGCAAGTTAGAACCGCGACAAGGGGAATGATCGCAAGCCCTAGCGCAAGCGTGCGCTTTCGTACTTCGGGCGGAGATTGTACGAGGAGAATAAGCCCGATAAGCGGCGCTAGGAGCCCATTGATGTAGCGCGAGAAGATTGCCAAACCCAGAACAATCCCTAGAACGGCAAATCGTTTGTGAAGCTTGTAAGGGTCATCGCTTGGGTCGTGGGCGCGAAGCGCGAGCCAGGGTGCCAAGGCCCAAAAGAAGATGGTAACAGCCTCGTGGCCTACGACTTGGCCGTGGGCGATGAGATGCGGCGTGAGCGCGGCGAGGACGCCGGCGACGATTCCTACGCGCAGGCGAAACAGCCGTTGCCCAATGGGGACAAGCAAGCCGCAGGCGATTGCCACGAGCGTGGCGGAGATGGCTCGGCTTGGCCCGTAGCCATCGCTAAACTGGGCACCGATTCCAGCGAGGTACTTCATGACTGGCGGATGCTGGTAGTTCCAGCGCCAAGCCGCATCGGAGAAGTCTAGCGAGAGTAGATTGGTGATGTAGTTGCGCCCTGCCGACCAATTGACATCTTCGTCCCAGGTTTGCCCTTGGTCTCCGATCCCGATGAGGCGTACGAGCAGTGCGCCAACAAAGACGGCGGCAATGGCCTTCCAGGTGCGCGCATCGCAGCTGCGAATAGCATCTCGAGACACGTAGCCGATGCACAGAAAAACACTGAGAACGATGGCGAGGATACACAGGCCGTCAAAAACTGAAGTTCCCGGTCGCGTAAAGCTTGGCGAGCTTCCTGTGGGCGCGAGCGAAGACGCGGGCACGTATTCGAGTGGGCCACGCCTGCCAGGCGGATGCCAGAGCAGCCGGAATGCTCCGGTCGTTTCGATGCGAACCTCGTAGTCGCCCGGTTGGTAGACGATGCGCTTCTTCTGCTCGCCCTTGCCCTGCAGGATGAGTCGGTCGGCGATGAAGAGCTTGGCGTCTGTGTCGGCCTCGTAGCCAAGAACGTAAGGACCACCCCGCGGAAAGTGCCAGTTGCCGCTGTAGTGCTTTACCCCTGCAACTTCAGATTGCGTAAGAACATCATGCGGCGCGGTAACAACCAGAGCTCGCACCACGAGCACGAGGGCGACAAACGCCAGGCCAAGGCCAACCGCGCGGCGGTTGGTCACTCGACGAGGCCTGGGCAGGTTTCGCGAAAAGATGCAGCGCGCTCTTTGGCTACGAAGAATGTGTAGTACTCGCCGCGCTCTTTAAGCCCTGGAACGTGGAGGGTCATTTGCTGGTAGCCATTGCGCTGCCAAAAGTTGCCGCGGCAATTGATGCGAGGTTTCTTTGGATCGCTGTGAAGGCTGTAGCAGTGAAAGACAAAGCTTGGATTGTAGGTCTTGAGAAGGAGCGCATCTGGCGCCCACTTATTGTGCCCTGCCCGCGGTCGGGTGCGGGGAACTTGGTGCGCAACGACTTCGGATACCAGGCCAAACACATCGATACCCTTGGTTTGTGCATGATACGGCTTGGCGCCCACACCGCCGAAGATTGAGAAGTCTTCTGGGACGAAACACTGGCGCATCTGCTCGCCAATGAGACTGCGATCGTGGGCGTAGAGGGCCAAGTAGGCCGGCGTATCAATGCCTCGATCCGACTTCCAGTTGCCCCAGCGAACCGACTCGCTTGTGAGTTGATACTGGGAGCGCGCGAAGACGATAACGATGATGCACGCGAGTGCTGCCCCAACTTTGCCTCGTAGCCCCGCAGGCAGAAATCCGGTTAGAAACCGGAGGCCGAGTGCACTGCCAATTGCGACGATTACAAAGAGCGGCATCACAAAGCGGTGAAGGCCCATAAAATCACCGCCAACGCGCATGACGTAGACTAGGTAAACGGCCGTAACAAGGAGCGCTAGCGACCCAAAGACAAAACGCGACGTGCGTGGCTTTGCGAGGGCTAGGCCGATAACAGCGAGGGGTGCTGCGTAGAGTGCTTTGGAGTGCTGCAACCACTGCCATACGTAGTAGCGGCCATTGGCGTGCATTTGCTCGGCGTAACCCGGTGAGGCTTTTCCCGAGGCTTTTACGTAATACGTATTGGGAAAGAGGTGACCGTAGTACCACCAACGCCAAGCAAACCAAGGAGCCCAACACAGGAGGAAGGCAGCCATGCAGGTTAGCTCGCCTCGATGAGGAACAAGCCTGCGATCGCGAATGAGGTTGAGGGCAAGCCTATGCCCGCCGACAAGTGCGGTGATGAGCAAACCTTCGGGGCGAGTCATAGCGGCGAGCGCCAGAGAAATCCCTAGGAGGCGATAAAATCGCGTCTCGCCGTCGGCCCGAACGTACGCATAGAGCGCCAGCGTCACGAAGAAGGTGAACATCTGGGTCTCGAGCCCACCCGAGGACCAGCACGCGTAGCCCGAGGAGCAAGCGAGCAGCACAGGAGCTACGTAGTCCCAAGCGCTGCGCTCCTTACTCACATGCTCAACCAAGCGCATGGCAAGCGCCATGGTTCCAAGGGCAAACGCCGTCCCGAGCACGAGCGACATGATCTCGGGTGGCAAGCCAACCACCATGAGCACCCCGAGGAGGAAGGTCCACAGAAAGTTTGTATAGCCCTCAACCGGAACCTCGCCCGGATTGAATACCAGCTGCCCATGCTCCGCAAAATTGTGCGAATAGACGAAGGAGATGTAGGCGTCGTCAGTTACGAAATTGAACTGGAGGGAGTGCCAAATAAGGATCGCAAACGCGCCGAGAAGAGGCAGATAGCGCTTGGCGAGAGCAGCTTTGGGAGCAGCGAGCATTGCCCCCGCACTGTTATCACGAGACCGCCTGGGTCGGAACTTCGGAGAGCCGAATTGCCACCTCTACCTACATTGACTTGCAAGCTTTGCCAGTTAGGCTCCGCTGTCATGTCAAGCATCTCGAAAGCGATGATCGGAGGCGCGCTCGCGGGGGCCGTGGCCGGTGTTGCGACGGGAATTATGGATGGCCTTTGGAGCTTTGGCGCCCTTGGCCAATACCTGCCAACGTTTGGCGGCAAGCTCACGCTCCTTTTGCATTTGGCCTTTAGTTACAGCCTGGCGATGGGGGTGGCGGGGGCCGGTCTTGGGCTCTTGGGCGCACTGCTCGCGGCGACTCGTGGGCCGGCACTTTGGACAGCATTGCTACGCGGTTCTCCGGGTCCAACGCTACCGCTCTCCCTTGTGATCGTGGTGCCGCCGATCGTTGTGATGACAAGTGCGGCAAGCTACCTCATCGCCTTTCAAAACCTTGCGATGCGCAAGCATCCACCTCTTGTGATTGCATCCGCAATCATCATTGCGCTGGCGTTTTTGGCGATGGCAGTGATCGCCACCCTGTTGCTCGCAGAGCTTCTCGAACGCGGCGTCTCCGCTTTGGCGAAACCGAGCCAGCGCCCGGCTTGGCTACCACTCGCTGTGGGCTTCGGCGTGACGGGGCTCTCGCTCGCAGCGGCGCACGTTGCCTGGCGCACCCAATTGGCAGCTGTTGCCAACAAGACGCTACTACTGCCGATTTCTGCGATTCTAGGCCTCCTCCTCGTTAGTGCCCTGCTGCCGCGAATTCTTGCAAAGTTTGACAAGCGAGGTGAGCGAGCCTTAGCACTGCCGCTCGTTCTCACAGTGCTACCGCTTGCCGCTATCGGCCTTGCTGCCACATTCACAATCTCGGCGCGAGGTGCGGCAAATCCACCGGCCATACTCATCGCACACAGCATGTCGATCGCAACGTTAGCTTTGCTACTCGCCATCATTCTAGGACTTTTTCTGGCGCGGGCTTTGGATGCTCCGCTCCGGCGCTTTGCGCAGCCTAGCGCACCAACCATCGTCGCTTCGGCGGGGCTTGCCCTGGCCGGAATCGTCGTCAGCCTAGTGTGGTGGAAGACGCTCAAGCTTTTGCCACTTCGTCCATTTGCGGTGGCTGCGGTGCTCCTTGGTACGGCACATATTCTTCGCACGCCGTTGCGACCCTTCGCCACCCGGATCCCCACTTGGGCCGCCGTCTTGTCACTGCCCGTACTCTTCGCCGGCGTCGTGGTAAGTGGCCAACCGGAATCGGTACAAAAAGCGCAAGGCATGCATGCGGGCCTTAGCGAGCCGTTTGCGCAGGTGTACCGCCGCTTCGGCGATTGGGATCGAGATGGTTCGAGCCGCTGGCTTGGTGGTGGCGACTGCGACGATGGCAACCCAAACGTGCATCCGCGCGCCGACGAAATCCCTTTCGACGGCATCGATAACAACTGCCTTCGCGGCGACGTCACCGAGCGTGCCCCTGGGGCTACGCACTTCGCGGCGATTCCGCCAACCGTGCCAAAGGATTTTAACGTCCTCTTTCTAACCATCGATACAATTCGCGCAGATCACCTCGGTGCCTACGGGTACAAGCGCAACACCACCCCCAATCTCGATGCGCTTGCCAACGATGGCACTCTCTTTAAAAACGGCTGGGCACACGCGCCCTCAACACGCTACTCAATTCCTGCCATCCTCACCGGCAGGCACCCGCTAAACGTGCGCTATCACCAGATTCCAGGGCAGTGGCCAGGGCTTAGCGAAGACAATACAACCATTGCCGAGGTTATGAAGGACCGGGGTCTTCGCACTGGAGCGATTCTAAATTATTGGTACTTCGATGTGCATCGCAAGATGAACCAAGGGTTCGACGACTACGACAATAGCAATAAGAAACTTCACAGGGCCGTGCGCGGCAAAGGCCCTGCTAAGACCAGTGGTTCGTCGTCGAAGGAGCAATCCGACAAGGCAATCGAATACATCGACACCCACGCCAAAGAGCGATTCTTTCTGTGGGTGCATTATTACGATCCTCACTATGACTACGAAAAACACCTAGGCACGCCTGACTTTGGAAACAGTGCCCAAGATCAGTACGATCACGAAATCGCCTATACCGATGCGCACATCGGCCGCGTCGTCGATGACCTCAAAGCGCGGGGTCTCTACGAGAAGACAATTATCGTTGTGACCGGTGACCACGGCGAAGGCTTTGGAGAGCATGGCATCGACCTGCACGGCTATCATCTCTATGCCGCGCAAACAAAAGTCCCTCTCCTGATCCGCATTCCCGGAACCACTCCGAGTGTTGTGACGATGCCGGCATCTCATGTGGACATCTTGCCGACTCTTGCCAACGTGGCTGGCGCAACGAGCACAAGCGAGATGCTCGGGCGCTCGCTCTTGGGCGTGATTTCAGGGGCGGAAGATCCAGAACAAGAGCGCTACGTGTTTCAGCAACTCAGTTACGAGAACAACAACGAATACCGAGGTGCCATCAGCAGCAAGTGTCATGTCATCTACAACGTTTCGCCATCTCGCAGTTGGGAGCTTTATCGAATCGACACGGATCCGATGGAGACCCAAGACATCATCAATACCCCAGGCGAATGTGCGGGCGCACGAGAAGCCCTCGAGACTTGGTACGACTACTCAGAAATCCCCGATGGTGCCATGGAGGCTTTGCTAACGACGCCGCCAAAACTTGCGACGCCGATTTCGGTGCAGTTTGGAAAGGCGATCGAGCTTGTCGAAGTTTCACTTCCAAAGACCGTTCGCAGGGGCGAGACCGCGACGATGACACTTACCTGGAAGGCCAGCGCGCGCCCACCAAAGGGCTGGAAAGTGTTTGCCCACTTTGAAAAGAGCCCGGGACAAGCGTCGAAAGGTGGCAGGTTTACGGCCGACCACAAACCGCCTCGGCCCTTCTCTTGGTGGAGCACGGGCCAGTTCATTCGCTATGGTCAGCCTGTGAACACGGCGCAAAACCAATCGCTTGGTTATTATGATCTGTGGTTCGGAATTTACCGAGGCAGCGAGCGTATGAGTGTGACCACCGAAGGCATTGAGGTTGTCGATCGGCGTGTGAAGCTCGCGACCATTGAGGTCGTCCCGTGATTCGAGGTCGTCCCGTGCCCAAGGTTGTCGTGCCCAAGGTTGTCCCGTGAACACTGAACCCATCAAGAGCCAGGATCGCTCCTCTGCAGAGTTGGCGGCAGCTGTGCCTGCAAGCGGCTGGTCACGCATTGGGCTTTGGCTTCTCCTGCTGCCAGGACTAGGCCAGCTACTTCTTCTCTGCATCGCAATGTTCGGTCGCATTGGCTATCCGTACGACCTTGAGTGGATGGAGGGCGGATTGCTCACCCACGCACAGCGCATCGCCGACGGCGCTGGCATTTACGTCGAGCCTTCTGTCGACTTCATTCCCTTTCTCTACACACCGCTGTACCCGGGCATCATCGGCATGCTCAGTCCGTTCTTTGGCATTAGCTATTGGGTTGGGCGAGCGCTCTCCATCGCTGCAACCCTTGGCATCTGTCTGCTGCTGGTTCTCATCGTTCGGCGCGAATCCGATGTCAGCACGCGCAAGCTTGCAATGGTCGGCGGCATGTCAGCGATTGGATTTTTTGCAGCGACCTACCCTTGGGTAGAAGGCTGGTACGACCTTGTTCGCGCCGATTCGCTCTTTATGCTGATGGTCGTTGGCGGGCTTTGGGGCCTGCGCAGCTGGTCACGTGTCTCGGGTATGGAAGGCGTGGCGAAAGTTGCCTGTGCAGCCGCCCTTCTCGGCCTCTCGTTCTTTGCCAAGCAAACCGGCATTCTCTTTGTCGCCACAGGCGGCTTCATGGTGCTGGCGCTCAATTGGCGCAGAGTCCCGATTTACGTTGGGGTAACGGGCCTTCTCGGTCTTGGTGGAACGTGGCTACTCAACAAGATGAGCGCCAAGTGGTTTTGGGTCTACATCTACGAGACCCACCAACATCACGACTTCAACATGGATAGGTTCTACAAGAGCTTCGGCAACATGCTGTGGCACTTCCCACTAATGACGGCAGTCATTGCACTCGGAGTTACTCTTACTCTCGTCACGCTGATAGCAAAGCGCCGATTCCCACCGGCTTCTCGCGGTCTACTCCTGTGGACCCCAGTATTCGCAGTTGCGGTCCTGGTTGGCGCGGTTGGTTGGGGCACCGAGTTTGCGCACTTCAATGCCTATATTCCCGCCATGCTCTTTGGAGCGTTGTGCGCAGGTCTTGCGGTTCCAAGCATCGCGGCTTCAATAGCCTTGTGGGTTGGAGACTCGCCGGCCGCCGCATTGTGGCCACGTCGCATTGGCATGACAGCGGGCGCAGCACTCGCCGTGCAGTTGGCACTCGCGGCGTGGAGCCCAAGCAAGTTCATTCCGTCCGAGGCCGAGTACCAGGCTGGGCATCAGTTGGTGCACACGCTACGGCAGGTCGAAGGCGACGTCTTCATCCCGTACCACCCTTGGTATGCCAGCCTTGCAGGCAAAGAAACCAAGGTGCACCTCATGGGCCTTCGCGACATGGGCACAGGCAAGGTCTGGGAAATCAAAGGCCTTGAAGAGGCGCTTCAGACTCACAAGTTTGGTGCGATCGTCTTTGACAATCGCCCCGTTGGACGCGAGTTGCGCGCCATGCACCGCTACTACCGGATGGACGATTATCTCCCGCACACTGCATCTCCGCACGTTTTCACCGGCGCCGGCGCGGTCTGGAATAAAGAAGTTAGTACGCTGATTCCGCGTTCAATTTGGGTTCCAAACAAGCCACTTACACCTCCCGAGGGAACACGCGTGCTTTGGAACTTTGAGGATGGCCTCACCGCAGGCTGGACCACAGAGGGCGGCAAGGCAGCGACGGCTTGGGGCAGACGAGCGGTGTCTCGCCCACTTGCCAAGCAGGGGCCGGTCCGCCGCTACGGTGGCCGCTTCTACGTAAGCAGCTTCCACGGCGGTGATCGAGCAACCGGCACACTTCGCTCGCCGCCATTCTTGATCGATGGCTCGAGTCTCAGCTTTCGCATCTCGGGTGGCAACTCAGAAAATCTCCGAGTCGAACTTCACATCGATGGTGTGGTTGTTAAGTCCACCACGGGTGGAGATAGCGAGCGCATGGAAGACGTCACGTGGAACTTGGCAGCCTCGGAAGGCAAGATGGCTACCATCGCCCTCATCGACGAAGAGGAAGGCTCTTGGGGCCATCTCAACGTCGACGAGTTTTGGATTCACTAGTGCCGCATTCGCGCTGGGCCTACTGAACGGGCCCGACGAGTGGCGAGTCTGCGGCAATGGCGCTTGTAAAGAACTGCAGCCAATCGCTGATGGCCTGCGGGTCGCGGAGTGCAGCAAAGTGCCCATCGAAGCCGTCTGATGGGTATTGAAAGCAGGCTGCCGTTCGGCTCTCAGCATCGCCGCCCGTTGCATTGAGCGTAACCGGACGATTCACCAGCCCAGAGTCTAAGTCCTCGATCACCGGGTCTGCTACGGGCAAGCCAATGGCGCGCGCCATAACTTCGAGGGTGGGCTGCGGCGAGAAGGTATCGTCTTCGCCCCAAGACATATAGACATGCTTCGAGGCCAGTCCCGCTGGTGGGCGCTTCACAAGAAGCGGAGCGTAGTGCAGCGTATCCACCGAATCGAAGAAGGTCTGCCAAACCACCATGACCGGATGGCTCGTACCAAGATCTTCGCCGATGATGAACTCGAGGGAACTCTTGGCGTTCACCGGGCTGGTCTTTGTGAGAATGCCCCGGGTTAGATGTGCGCCGGCTCCAGAGAAGAGCGCAGCCCTTGCCAAGTCCGAACTCGCAATTGCAGGGATGCCGACGTTCGATCCTTGAGAGTGGCCGGAGAAGAACGTCTGACCAGCGTCGAAGCGCGTGAGCCCAGCGCCGGGAAGAGTGACATCGCCGATGCCCGGCACTCGTAGGGCTTGCACAACATCGACAGCACCTTGCAGATTGTTGTCGCGCGCCGCCCGCGGATTAATGACATTGAACATAAGGGAATCGGAGTCGCGCGTTGAGTCTTTGCGTCGCTCACCGTGAACAACGCCGTCAAATGAGAACATCACCATTGGCTCGGACGCTGTTGCCAAAGCCGAAGCGATGCCACTTTGCACGGCACCGTTAAACGAGCCACCGGTTCCATGCCCAAAGACGTTAAACGGCCAACCGCCAGCGGGCATTGGAGTCTTGGGAATGGTTAGCGCAAAACAGACATTTTCTGAGCTGACCTGCTGCGGGACGCCACCGACAAAGGCAATGCCGCCGCCATCCTCTGGTGTCTCGTACGGCGGCGTTCCCTCTTGATAGATCGGCACGCTGTAGCGCCCGTGAATCTCAAAGAAGTCCGCATTGGGAGCCGAGCAAGCGCCGCGCCCCGTTGCATCCTCACAAGGCGATACATTGGTGCCGTCGCAAAGTGTGAGGTCCGAGAGCACAGGGGCGGCCGATGCCTCGGTCGCTTGTGCGAGCGCTTCGCCGCGCTGGGTTGTCTCTTGGACCGTAAATACCGCTGCCACGGCGATCGTAGATGCGTCTATGCCAACGGATACGTCGGCTAAGTAGTCGCGAAATGGTGCGTAGGCATTCCACGCACGAACTAGGGAATTCTCTGCAGGCTGCGTTGCGGCAAGAACTGCGGCAAAGTCGCTATCCCTCTCGATTTCGGTTCCGTCGACGGCTCGCACATCGGTTGTTAGATAGGCAGCGTAGGTATGCCCTGGAAGCAAGGGCTGGTGCGCTGCACTCGTGATGTTGAGGAAGTGCTGGCAGTGATAAAGACGTTTGGCTGTGCCGTAGCCCCAACTGCGCTGGCGATCGTCGCCGTACTCGGCAGCGCCTGGGGTGATGTCGACATAGTGGAGCGTATCGCCACTTACGCTTGAGAAATCGAGTTCTTTGCTAAATCGCAGAGAAACCGCAGCAACTCCTGAGAAGCCCGCAAAGTCTTCGACAAGCGCATCGACGTAGAGGTCGACCAAGTCGATGCCTAAGACGTTTTGCCCTGGCCTAGGGAAATCACTCATATCCAAATCCCCACCGGCACTTACGCGCGCGTCATTGGGAAATGGCAAACGGTAAAAGTCGGCCAGCGGTTCGGCCCCGCCCGGAACTTCGAAGTACGCCTTAAAGGCGGCCTCGTCTTCGGCACACTCGACGCCGGTAAACGGCGGATACACGACCGTTGGGTGCCCACAGGTATCTTCCGGCCCACAAGCGAGGCCAGCAGCGCACTCGCTATTTGCCGTGCATGCATCGCCAACATCGGCCTCTCCCGATGCCGCGCATTGCCCACCAAATCCGAAAATCTCGCAGCTAAGGCCGCGCTCGCACTCGGCTGCAGTGGCGCAGATATCGCCCTCTTGGCCCGAACCCGCGGGCGCGCACACACCTTGTGGTGAGCAAAATAGCTCATCTCCACAATCGACAGTGGACCAGCAAGAGCCGCCGAGCCCTACGGTGCCAGCGAGTTGGCAGCTGCCCCCAGCGCAGACAAAGGCGGCTCCGCAATCGTCAGCTCTGGTGCATTCGCCTCCGATCCCCCCATCGGTCTCATCGCCTTTGGGATCATCGTTTGAGAACAGACCACAATTGGCGCTTACGGCCAAGGATAGGGCAAAAAACAGGGTGTTGCTAAGCGTTTTCTTCATTCGGGATTCCTCGCGGCACAGTGCGCGAATTCCTCAATCATACGCCACTTGGGCTGCCCTTCGCTGAAGTGTGGCTCACAACTGCAAAACCACGGTCGTACCCACGTGTAGGTCTTGCGAGGGGGTTTCGATTGCGCCCAGCATTGCTGACGATATCCACAGGAACGGCTAGGATTGTGTGCACAAGCGCCATGGGAATTTTTGATAAGAAAAGCAAGCGGAGCTCTGAAGAGTTTGACTCACCAGTCGAGCAAATTGACTTGAATGCTACGAGTCCCGCGGTCGAGCCAAGCGAAGCGCCTACCGCACCTACGGCACAACAACCCGCGCCGCAGGAATACGGAATTGAGCAGGCGATTGCGCTTATGCGGACGTTGCCAAACGATAGCGTCGAGTTGGTGGTTCGCGTTGTAAAGCACACACTCGAGTCCACGGACATTCACATCCCAACAATCATCGAAGATGCTTCCAATAAGCAGAAGCGCATCGACGATCGAGTGGCCATGCTGAAAGAGGAGATTCGTGATTTGGAATCTGAGATTGCTCAGCGCACCGAAGAGATTGGCAATCTAGAGGAAGATCACAAAGAAACTTCGATGGTCAAAGAGCGCCTCGAGCTTGCGGAAAAACTCGATCGAGAAGCTCCGGCCAGCTCCAAAGGGTCGCCAGTCGCCAACAAGGCAATGGACGCGAAATCGGGTAGTAAATAGTCGCTCTTCGCGGCTGGTAACGAGTAGAGGTTTAGACGTGCTCCGATATCACATGGTTGTGGTTACCGCTGACAAAGACGTCAAGCGGGCCATTAAGCGGCTTACAGCTGCCACTGGGGCGTCCGCCGATTTCGCGACGAGCGAGAGCGAAATCAAGAATGCTCAAGAAATCGACCTCGTCATCTACGATGCTCGCGATAGAAATCCAAGCGAGGATTTCTTACGAACAATCCCAACATCGGGGCGAGTACTCTATATTTTACGTGGCGAAGATCTGCGTTCGAAGATGCATCTATTCGAGGCAACGCAGACTACAAGCCTGTTTTGCTACAACGATCAATTCGACGATGACGAGTTTATCTCGTCTGCGACGAAAGCCCTGCGCGGCGATGTATTTGGACTTCAGAAGTACTTCCCGTGGGGCGTGACAAGTTTCACGATGCTCGTGAAGAGCTACGAAGATAAGACCAAGGCCATCGACATCATCATGAGCTATGCCCAAATGGCTGGTGTCCGCGGGCCTGTTCGCGATCGTATGCAGCTTGTCGCCGACGAGCTGATGATGAATGCGCTGTATCACGCGCCGACGGATGCCAATGGCAACGAGCGCCACGCAGGAAAATCTCGTAAGGAGCTGGCACAACTCTCCCAGGTCGACCCAATCGAAGTGCAATACGGTTGTAGCGGCACGTACTTTGGCATCTCCGTTCGCGATGGCTTTGGCTCACTCACACGAGAAAAATCCCTCGATTACCTAAAGCGTGCCGGCACCGATGAAGCCAAGATCGAGCAAAAAGCCGAGGGCGCGGGCCTTGGCCTCATCAGCGTTCTTCAGTCGGTCTCAAAGCTAATCTTCAACTTAGATCCCGGCTACTCCACCGAGGCCATCGGTCTCTTCGACATGCAACTCCAAGCTCGCGGCATGGTTGGTGCGCGATCGTTGCACATCTTTACGGCAGGCAACGCCGAGAACGACGTAATTGCTGCGCAAGCAGCTGTGGCCAGCGCAAACGGGGGCAGCAACGAGGCGCAGCATGGCTCTGCGGCGCGTGGCACTTGGATTCTGGCGGCACTTTTAAGCGCAGTTGTCGCGGCACTTGGCACTGCGTACTACATGAAATCGAGCAAGCCCCCGGCAGGGCAACCTGTGCAAGCGATTGCAACCGGCGAGAAAAGCATCACAGTGATCGCGAGCCCGGCGGATGCTACAATCGAACTCAATGGCGCTGCAGTATTGAGCGGTGCTCCCTCGACCATGCCATCCAGTCTCGCCTCTGTGACTGTTGTGGTTCGCAAACCGGGGTTCACCCCCTGGACCAAGACTTTGGTACCAGCTGATATCGCCGTCCAGTCGACGCTCTACGTCGACCTTGTCTCAAGTAAGTAGGATTTTTGATGCTTCACGCGAGCCCGAATCGATCCGCACCAGAACTCTTTGATGCTGCGGAAGCTGCCCTTGTAAGCGACACTATGGTCGCCCTCTCCACGCACCAACCCGCAGATGCGGCCCTGCTATCCAGCCAGATCCAGCAGCTCCAGGTCCTTAACCAGACCGTCTTTGATTCGCCCTCTCTAAGTGCGCCGCAAACCCTGGGAGGAGTCACTCGCAGTCCACAAGGGTTGGTCATGCACCTCACCCGAACCGATGGGCTAACCGGCGACTTGGACTTGCCGATTAAGGCGACCCTGCAGCGCACGTTCTTGCTAGCCAAAATCCAGCTTCTTCGAGGCTTTGTAATCGCAGCCGAAGCTCTGTGCCGCGACCACGATGAGTTCGCGCCACTTGCCGAAGGTCTGCGAGAAGAGCTCGCACAAAGCATCTACACGCAAATGGCGGAAGACCTATTGCTGGCGTTGTTGCGCAAGCCAAAGGTTCCGATTCCCACCAAGCGCCGGGCGGCTCGCCAACTCATTCAGATTTGGGACAATGCCACCGTTGAGATCGACGATTTTTGCCCGCTACTAGAGTCCGCCTGGCATGCGCGCAATCGCGTGAACCCCGGCCTTGGGTGTCTACTCGGCACCACCGAGTACTTTCGCCTGGTCGCAGAAGATTGCTCAGATGATTTCTTAGATTTCTTCGCCCGCGATGGCGTTTCGGAAGAAGAGAACCAGGCCTTCGCCGAGTTTCTCTTTGGGCTTACGTGGGATGAACTCGAGAACTTGCGGGCCGAGATGAAGCTTCAGGGAATTGAAGCTGCCGATGCCCAGTGGGCCGCCAAAGTGCTTGGTCGCGTTATCGAGCACGACTGTGACGATCGCCATACCATCGATCCCATCGCTCTCTATCGTTCTTACACACGTCGCCAAATTGCCGCGGACTATCGAATTCTGGCTGGCACCAAAGGCCCGCGGCGCACCGCCGAGGCCTACCTGATGATCTACTTGCTCAACAACGAATCAGATCTCGCTACGATTGTTAGTTAGCTAGACCGTCGCTGGCTGGCCAAACACGCGTAGCCGGCGCAAATGCTCGTGCCGATCTGGCAAACAACGAAGGAGCTCGATGCCATGAAGGCAACAGAGTTGCCCTCTGGATCCGGCGCATGATAGCAATCTCACTAGCTTGCTGGGCCTCGTGACAGGCCTCGCCTTTGCAGTACCCATGTACTCGCCACCGAGCAATGCCCATGTCCAGAGCCGTTAAATCTACTTCCCTTCGCGCCCTCGGGCTGGTCTTGGCCAGCGCCTTCTTGCTAACGCCCGGATCGGCAGGAGCATTTGAACTCGAAGGGGCAGTTTTCGTTACCGAGTTGGAGCTCCCCGATGATGACGGCGAGCTCACGAGGCGCAACCCGAATGAAGAGGACGTTAAAGACCACTTCAACTTTGCCAATTGCGTGTGTGGGGAGGCGGTCAATTTTGGTGTGCGTGTGACCCTTGAGGGCGGCCCAACCACGTATGCAACAACGCAGAACGTCGAGTTTTGGACAGGCTCCAGCTGTGACTCCACTCCGCAGGACATCGACACCGTTAGGGCGCTCAACTGCGAGCTTTCGGATGGCAGCATTGATGATGCGGAAACACTGCTCAATGAAATTATTGAATTTAGTGTGCCGGTCAAGTCACTGCTCTCGCCGGTACGCGAGTGCGGACAAACAGAAGTCGGTACCCGACAGGTCTACGCCATCATTGACGAGGGCACACCGGGCATTGAGGAGGGTGACATCGCCGAAGTTCTCTTAGATGTACCCTTTGACCTACAGCCTCCACCCGCACCAAACAGCATTGAGGTGTTGGGGGCCGAGGCCGCCATTCAGATCAACTGGGATCTCCCAGACTCACGAGCCGACGACATTCGCTTCTTCCAAGTCTTGTGCGCGCGAGCGGATGGTACGGTGAACGAAGCGGACGGGTTTCCAAGTACCGGTCCGGAGTACCTCACATCGCGAATGGCGTGCGAATCCGAAGCGAACGAAGTAGTTCCTCTGACGGTTGTGGGGGTGAGCGCTCTCGGACCTCAGTTTGATGCGGGGCCAAGTGATCCAGACGCTGGGCTTCCAGACGCGGGAACTCCTGACGCTGGCGCGGGCCCAGATGGCGGGTTCGTCGATCCAAACCTGCCTCAAAACCTCCTAGAGCTAAACCCCGACTTCATTTGCGGAGGAGCTGCGGGTACGGACAGCCAAATTCGCATTAGCGGTTTAGAGAACGACGTGCCCTACCACATTGTCCTGCTCGCAATCGACAACTACCGCAACGTCGCAGCCCTTGACCTTGGCGTCGCAACGCCACTGCCGGTCGAAGATGGCTGGGAGCACTACAAAGAGAACGGCGGCAACGCCGATGGCGGGTACTGCTTTGTCGCAACCGCTACCTACGGCAACTACGATCATCCCTTCGTAAAAATTCTTAGGGTCTTTCGCGACGACACCCTCGCCCACTTCGCTTGGGGCCGAGGCTTTATCAACTGGTACTACGACAATAGCCCTGCCCTTGCTGGGTTTATTGAAGACCATGCCGTTGCCCGCGCCGTCTCCTACCTCTTGCTAGCACCGCTGGTTGCCTTCGCAGCAGTCTGGGAATACACCGGGCCGCTCGGCAAGCTTGCGCTGCTCCTGGCCTTTGGCCTGCTGATTCGCATGCGTCGTCAAAGGCGTGCGGAACGCGCTCTTGGCACTCCAAACGCCGCGGCCCCGCATTCTCGTGGACGTCGCTTGGCGCTCGCCGCATCGGCGGCTGTGGCACTGCTGGCCTTTAGCGCGACGGCCAACGCTCAAGCCTATTGGGAGGACTACAACGAAGAAGTCCAACTCGAAGCCGCAACCCCGCGCTGGAACTTCGAGCTAAAAGTCGGCCCCTACTCGCCCAATGTCGATGCAAGCGCAGGAGGCATGACACCGTTCGCAAACGTCTTTGGCGACAAGTGGAAGATCATGACGATCTTTGGATTGGACCGCTACTTCGCCTTTCCAAGTGGCCAACTTGGCATCACAGGAACCTTTGGTTTCTCGAATCGCAGCGCCAAGGCCTTCTCGCTTGGCGAAGACGGGCAACCGTATGAAGACGAAGACGGCAACCTGGTTCGCTCTTCTGGAGACTCCACAAGCTTTCGACTGATGCCGACCTCGGTTGGCGTGGTATATCGTTTTACGCGCTTAGACGACGACTACGGCATTCCTATTGTGCCCTATGGCAAGTTGGCTCTGGCCTACTACCTTTGGTGGTTCACCGACCCAAACGGCGACACTTCGGAGACACCGACCGCAGCCTGCCCTGACGCGGGTATGGCTGGGTCAACCTGCGACGGAAACTTTGGCCGCGGCGGCTCCTTTGGTTATCAAGCGACCTTGGGCCTAGCCGTTCGAGCCGAGCGCCTTGACCCGGGCGCCGAGCTTTCACTTCGAACCGAGATGGGCATCGAGCACGCTGGCTTCTTTGTCGAGATTCAATTGGCGGATGTCGATGGTTTCGGCGCATCAGATAAACTCTCAGTCGGCGACACCACCTGGTTTGGCGGAATCAACTTCGAATTCTAACGACGACGAGCGCACACTCAAGCTCATCGTCGAGTACGACGGCACCGGTCTCTGTGGCTGGCAACGCCAAAATAACGGCCCTACAGTGCAACAACACCTGGAAGAGGCGGTTCGATCGATGACAGGCGAGGAAAATATGATCCTCGGTGCCTCTCGGACGGACGCTGGTGTTCACGCACTTGGGCAAACCTGCATCTTCAAGACGCGTCGTTCGATTCCCGCCTTCGGTTTTCAACAGGGCATGAACGTGGCCCTGCCCGACCGAATCTCGGTGCGTTCGGCGGCCGAGGTGGACGCCGACTTTCATCCGCGATTTGCCGCCCGCGGCAAGCACTACTGCTACACGCTTCTCAATCGGCTCGCGCCCGCTCCTCTTCATCGGCTCACCTCCTGGCATCGTCCAGGCGTGCTCGATTTGATCGGCATGCAGGAGGCTGCGCAAGTGCTCGTTGGCGAGCACGACTTCTCGGCCTTTCGAGCCTCGGGTTGCGGCGCTCACACCACCCACCGGCGCATCGATAAAATCACCGTGACGCAAGACGGCGATCTCGTGCGCATCGATGTTTGGGGCAATGCGTTTTTGCGAAACATGGTGCGAATCATCGCTGGCACCCTGGTCGATGCGGCCTATGGCAAGACGAGTCCTGCCCAGTTGCGCGAAATCCTAGAGAGTTTGGACCGCAGACGTGCGGGGCAGACCGCTCCCGCCCAGGGGCTCTGCCTGCTTGAAGTCTTCTATCCCGAATGATTACCAGCGCATGGAACCAAGTGTAAGATTTGGCCGCGCGCAGCGTTTGAGAAGAAACAGTGGCTTCAACCCCTTTGCCAGATGATGACCTCGAAGAGGAACGCAGCCTGGTTTTAGCGGCCAAGGCTGGAAATCTCGACGCCATGCGCCCCATCTTCGAAAAATACTCAGGCCCACTCTACTCGGCCGTCTTGATGCCAAAGCTCGGCAATCCGGCCATGGCTGAAGACGTCTTGCGCGACACCTTGGCGACTGCTGTGCAAAAGCTCGACAGCTTTACCTGGGAGGGCAAAAGCATCTTTGCTTGGCTGCGGCAAATCGCTGTGAACAAAGCCTACGACTTGCATCGCAAGAATGCCCGCGGCAGGAAACTCGCCGAGGCGGTACGACAAGAATCCGAAGCGGTGATGCAGCACCATCCATCGGCCGACGCCGCGATGATTGCAAAACAAGAGCGCCAAGAGAGCCAGCGGCGTATCGAGGAAGCACTGAGCCAAATGAATGAACGTTACCAACACGCCATTCGCCTGCGGCTAATTGAGGAGTTGCCTCGGGAAGAATGTGCACAGCGTATGGAGGTATCGGTTTCGACCTTTGACGTAGTTTTTTTTCGCGCCACGAAAGCATTTCGCAAGCAGTATGGAGAACGAGAGTCATGAGCGTTTCAGACGACGAGCCGCCAACCATAGAAGAACTCGCAGAGGCCACGGCATTGGCGTCTCGCGTCGATGATCTCTTGGCAGGCCAAGCCATGCCAGCAGTTCTCAACGCCGAAGAGCGTGAATTGGCCGAACTTGGATCGATGATTCATGCTTCGTACAACCCCGTATCCCTCGATGCGGAAAGGCAAGCCTCGCTCATTGAAGCCGCACTTGCCCAGGGAGCGGGCGTGGCGAGCGGCGGCGATGAACTTGCGCAAGCTCGTGCAAAGCGCATTGCTCGCTGGCCTTTCGCTGTTGGCGGGTTGGTGGCAGCGGCGGCGGTTGCTCTCTTGATGTTTCGACCGAGTCCAAAGACAAACAATGAGATGCCTGGAGCCCCTGTGGCACAAATGATGAAATTGCCAGAAGCGCAACAAAGCCGGCCAGGTGATGCGCTTATCGGAGAAATTGCCCGCGAAGATCGAGCTGCGGCGGGTGGGCGAATCGATAGGCTGTACAGCAACCGTCTGTCGGGCTATCGCAATCTGCAGTATCGTAAGTTTGTCGGTGAGCGATGAGACTCTCTTTTGCAATGCTAGTGGTATTCCTGGTCTCCGCCCTCGCAAGTGGATGCAAGAGCGAGTCGGCATCGGATGCACCAGCGGAACGTGGCGCGCTAACCGCGCTAACCGAGCCGGCCAATGCCCTCTCCGAGGAATTGATGCTCTGTCTCGGCCAGGCCAAGAATTTTCATCACAAAGCTGACGTCTTAATGAGCGATGGCAAGCTTGATGAAGCCGCGGATGAAGTGGCCACGATTATGGCTATCCCCTTCCCCAAAGACGCTCCAGAGTCGGAAGACGCGTTGCTGGACACTCGCGCTCGGCTCGCCACATTGCGAATCGCCCAGCAACGCTTGGATGAGGCGATGACGCTTGTTGATGATGGAATCGCTTCTGCCACGCGCAAGTCGTTCTTCCTCGCCAACGTGCACACAGTGCGGGGCGAGATCTTTGAAGCGAAAGCAGCCACTGCCGAAGACGGATCTGTGGCAGATAGCAGTGCCAAAATCGAGGCTATCAAAGCATTTGATACAAGCATTGAGATTAACAGATCACTTTTGCAAGTGCTTAAGACAAAGGCAAAGCCATGATCATGACGAAGCGACTCAGAGTTTCCCTTATTCTCGTACTCTTCGTCGGCGCTTGTGGCGGCGGCTTCCAACAGCCGAAGGCGACGAACACCTCGGGCAGTGCAGCGGAGTCGCCAGAAATGGGATTGCAAAGCAGGAGCTACTCGGACGACCCGCGTGAGCACATCTCACAGCTCTTTGGCGAAATCGGTGACATGCGGCAAAGAACCAGCCTTGCGAGAGAACCTCTGAGCGATGACGTCCGCAGCCACGAGAATGCCCCTGCGCCGCAATCGACTGATGTTGAAGCCCCAGCTGTTTCTGTTTCACGCACTACGTCGGTCTGCGAGAGTACCTGCAAGGTCGCTACAAACATCTGCCACAACGCTGCCAGCATTTGCAAACTCGCCCCCGAGCTTGCGGAAACCGAACACGCTGAGTGGGCGGATGAGAAGTGTGCGAGCAGCAAGGCCTCGTGCACCGAGGCGACCAAGCAATGTGACGATTGCGACGAATAGCAGCCTCTCGACGCCGAATGAGGTGCGCCGCGGCTCTTCCTTCACCTCCCCTTCGCCTCCCCTTCACCTCGCTGCTGAGAAAACCCCGCTATAGTTGCGGCGTGCTTCGTCTTGCCACTCTCGGGCCACTTCTTGCTGGGCTCGCAAGCCTTGTTGGAACTACCCAAACGGCCACAGCACAAGAACTTGGCGACGAGCTGCTCGACGCGCGCAACATTGGACGTGCGGGCACAAGCACGGTCTCTGGTGATAGTGGCATTGCTATCGTTCGCAATCCGGCAGGCATGGTGCGCCGCGCCCAATCCCGTCTCTTGCTTGGTGTAGGCATTGAAGATTCGGATCTAAACTACGTCTCAAACAACACCAACTCGCCAAGGCTCACAAATCGCTCGGCGCCAACAACGTTACCAACACTTGCCTATCATCACGCTCTCTCCGACGGCAAATGGGTGATTGGAATTCTTCTTAGAAGTGGCTCATCGGAATCTTCGCTGCCGAAGCCCGCCTTTGGCCAGCCCGCCGCCGATGTGGAGCGACTCTTCCCGCATCGCTATGGCGGGACTGCATACGAGACAAGCTGGCGGCAGCTCGCACTGGGTGCAGCAGTCCGCCTGGGAGACTCCTGGGGCCTGGGCCTATCGTTTGGTGTTCGTGATGTAGAAGTCCGCGAAGATCGTCATATTTGGGCGGGATTTGCCGGGAGAGACCCTGTACTCGGCGCAGAGCGCGATTTGGCGCTCTCCATTGCAGGGCGCGATCGGTTCAATCCGTCGGCAACACTCGGGCTGCTTTATGCGCCATTGGCACTTCCTCTCGAATTCGCGGCCTCCGCAGAAGTGCAAGCGGGCGCCGAGCTATCGAGTTCGGACGTGACGCTCCGCTCTACGAATTCTTCTGAGTTCCCCCGCGTCGGCGGCAATCCCACGGCCGCAGAAACGTCGTGGTCGAATCGCGCGACCTTGCACGGTGGGTTGCGATATTTGGGTGAGCGCTTTCTCGTCGAAGGCGGAGTTGACGTGGCCATGGTGACAAGCGATCAAGACGAGCGCTGGACATTGGTTGGGGGCAACGTTGTTGATGAGAGTACGGTTGTCGCGAACCTAACGAAGGTGCCAACTCTTCACAGTGAGCGTTCTAGTATGACAATTCGGGGCGCTCTTGACTACGAGGCGCTCTCTGGGTTTCTCTGGCTAACCGCAGGCTACGCGTGGCACTCGCCTCGTACCGGCCAAAACAGGAGAATGCCCACCTACGCAAAGCTCGGAGGACATCGCGTGGCGGTCGGAATGCTTGCAGTTCACGAGGGCTACAGCCTTAGTCTTGGCTACTCGCGCAGGCTCGCAAGAACTAGGGAGATCACTGAGACTGGCGCCGCCCAGGCCATCAATCCGTTTGAAGCGGGCTCTGGAGCTGCAAACCAGGGCAGTTATACAAGCACTTCCGACCAATTGGGCTTTGCCCTAGAGGTTGCCTGGTAAGCGACGTTTCCTGCACTTCGTTGGCAAAAACTTGGCACCCACAGGTAGAGCCTGGAAAACTAGCTTCATGCTCAACCGAATCAATCAACTAGGACTCACTCTCGCTGTATTTGCGTTTGCCGGGCTAGGAACTGCCCATGCGCAGGACGAGAACCCATGCGGCGACGACATGGACAACCCTTGCATGGAAGACTCCAGCGAGGGTGAATGGGAGGACGACTCCGACGCCGAACCCGAAGGCGATGCAGCAACCGACGACGGTGGCGGCGAAGCAGCAATGATGTCTGAGGAGGCTGCTGCAGCCGGTCACAGCATGGTTACTGCAAAAGGAAAAATTAAGATCCGCGCAGCACTGGGTGTCGGACTTTCAAAGGACTTTGTTGGCGATCCGATCGCTCTCGCGCCAGACGTTGTCTACGGCGCTATGGATAAGCTTGACGTTGGCCTCTACCACACCAACATGGGCCTCACCGGCTTCTGGACGCAGTTCGGCGGCGGACTTTGCCTAACCGGCGACCTTTGTTTTGACGAGGTCTACAACGGTCCAACAGGCATCCTTGCCAACTACAGCATCGCTGAAGATCAACTCAGCATCGCAGCAAACGGTGGTCTTGTCTTTTCAAGCATTGCTGGCGACACCATGTTCATGAGCCTCAAGGCTGGCGCTAGGATCAACTACGCGATTGACGACAAAATGGGTCTTCAAATCGACCCGGCAATCGTACTTGGCCTCAATGAGCGTGACTTCAATGGCGATGGCCTCTTGCTTCCTGTGTCCTTCATGTACGCAGTCGACGCCAAGATTCACGCAGGCGTCCAGTCTGGTATCTCGGGTCCTCTCGATGGCTTCGGCGATGGCTACGTAATCCCTCTCACCCTCGCTGGCATGTACCAGGTTGACTCTAAGCTCGGTGTCGGCGGCGCGTTTGGCTTCTTGAACATTGCTGGCAGCGACAGCTCTGCAGACATCCGCGGTCTCACCCTCTTCGCAAACTACGCACTCTAGGAAATCTGCTGCCCAGCGCAGCGCATTTCTTTTTTGGGAACCTACCTTTGGCACCGCGTAGTTTAGCGGTTCCAAGGTGAGCATTTAACAGGGCGTTGGCCACCGATTGGGCGGCCCGCCCTCGCGCCAAGTCGCGGGGAACCTGACGTTACGTGGTAGAGCTTTGACAGTTCCACCAGGTTCAACACGTCCAGGCTCGCATCTTCAACGACTTAGCGGATGGCACGAGACACGCAATTGTCTCCAGCAATGACTCGCATTGCTCTTGTCCTCGCCGCGCTCCTCCTAGTCGCTACGACTGCCTGCTCTGGCTCACTAGTGCACAAAATGCCCAAGAGCGCTGTCGTTAATGACTCGATTACCGAGTTGTGGGCCCGCGATATTCGCCGTGTGGCACAGAGTGGCGATTGGATCCTTACTCGTTCCTACTCCAAGGCTGGCGATGCGATTGTTGCCGTTACCTTGGGCGAGAGTTTCAGCCACGCATCCATCTACGACGCAGAGCGAGGCACCATCATTGAAGCCATCGATCCGGTAGTTCGCGAAGTCCCTCTCGAATCCCTGCTGCGGCGCAATCGCTATGCGGTGATTGTTCGGCCCGTGAATGCGACGCCCGAAGCTGGGCAGCAGGCACTCGCCAGGGCGCGAAGTGTTCTTGGGGCGAAATTCGATCATCTCGGTCTCATCGGCGTTGACGATGATGAGCAGTTTTACTGCTCAGAACTTATCGCATGGGCAAGCGAAATCGACGACGTGCCACGCATCGTTACTCCAGCCGAACTCTTTGAGCGTGGCGAAGTTATCTACCTTAGTGGTGCCCGAGACGAAGAGCAGCTGCAGGCGGCAGCACTCGCATCATCACGGCTCTCGGCGGAACGCGTTGCGGCTCGCGACCTTTAGACCAGAAGCCAAACTTCGAGCCACTTGAGCTGCCCGAGCTAAATCTGCACAACAAAGGGATTTCGAATGGCGGCCTCGGCGGGAATCTCTCCAAGGGATGCCACTAGCGTTGTGGTGTCCTCGCGAAATCGCGCCATATGCTTCTTAGCAACACCTGCGCCTCGGGTCATTTTCATCTTCTGCGGATCGATGTAATGACCGTTCTTCTTAACGCCAAAGTGTAAGTGAGGACCGGTTGCGAGACCTGTGGAGCCAACGTAGCCAATGACATCTTTGGCTCGCACCCTCGAGCCAACCTTCTGGCCGCTCTTAAAGCCCTTCATGTGCATGTAGATGGTTTGCAGGTTGTTCTCGTGCTTGACGATGACGCAATTGCCAGCGCCACCTCGGCGACCACGATACGTAATGCGCCCAGGAGCGGCCGACCAAATCGGTGTGCCTGGTGGAGCGGCATAGTCGGTGCCCCAGTGGCCTTTCTCGACGTGCAAGACCGGATGCATGCGCTTGGGATTAAACCCAGAAGAGACCCGCGCAAACTTGAGCGGCGTTTTGAGAAACGTCTTCTCGACCGACTGGCCCTCTTCGCCGTAGTACTTGCCCACTTCGCTCGCGGGTTGCTTCCACCAAAATGCTCGGTGGGTGCCAGACTTGCCAGCGTACTCGGCGGCCAGAACGTTTCCGTAGCCAATAAATTCGTCATCGAGATACTCCTTCTCGACGATCATTCGATAGGTATCCCCTGGATGAGTGTCGACATAGAAGTTGAGGTCATAGGCAAAGACATCAACGAAAAAGGACACCAACTCGGTGTCCTCTCCTGCTCTCTGTAGTGACCTATATAATGAGCCTTCGATCTTGCCTCCGAGTGACTCTTGCCGCAGCTCGGTACTGGCATCGAGCTTGACTGCGGTGAGTTTTCCATCGGCTCCCCGAGTCGCCCGAACTCTTCTAACCTTGGAAACCTGAAACTCAAATTCCTGTAACTCGCCAGTCGCTGCAAAGCGCAGTGTAAACGACTGTCCTGGGCGAATCTTGCCGAGGTCTAGGCTCGGGCTCAGGGCGCGAATCAGTTCGTCCGCAGCCTTTGCATCCATTCCTTCGCGGCGAAGTATCCGGCCCATACTATCGCCAGACGCCACTTCGCCTTGCACGGTTCGAAGGGTCGCCTGAACCGGCGTCCCCGTTCCAAGCCCCGCTCCAGCCCGACGCTCGATTTGGGCGAGCCGATCTTGCTCGTGACTATCTACTAAGGCGCCGTTGCCATTTCCTGCAACCGAAGCCTTCTCCATCACTGCCGGTATCGAAGTCTCTCCACGCCAGAGAAATACGTAGAGATTGATTCCCACGAGAATCGCAATCACGATTCCCAGGCGCAGCCCTCCTCCACTCCTCGAACGTCCTGACCGAGATTCGGTGCGAGAACGACGCGCAGGGCGACGGCTTGGTGCTTGCGTGGACAGGTTTCGTTTCTTGCTTCGCGACATCGGTGCGGCGGACTCTTTCCTCTAGATCGGTCTAGGACCTTGGTCGATCCCCCGGGGATCGGCCAAGCCATACTGGCATGATCTCTACGTTCTTCAAAAAAATTGCCCATACCTTCTGAGCGAAGTACGAATTTAGGCACGTGTCAGATGAGCATCCTCTGCAACTGGATTTATTTCGTGAAGTAAAACGCGATACATCCACCTGCACCACGGGCACGTTGCCTGTGAGTTCCGAATCGCGAAGCAATGGTTTACGACGTATGGGCAGCAAAAAGCGCGCAATCGCACCAAAGGTAATTCGAGCAAGTAAGCCGAGCACAGCGGCTACTAGCAACTCTGGCGGCAACGCCTCTCCTCCAAAGGGGCCACCCTCGTCCCGTGGTTCGAGCGGAGGTGGAGGCAACGAGCTCGAAGCATCGCTCATGGTGGAGACCCGCAAGCGCTACTTAACGTATGCACTTTCGGTCATAACCTCGCGCGCGCTTCCCGACGTGCGAGACGGTCTAAAGCCGGTGCAGCGCCGAATTCTCTACGCGATGTTCCACGATGAGCACCTCTACCCAGACGCCAAGCATCGCAAATCGGCAAAGGTCGTAGGTACGGTTCTCGGCAAGTACCACCCGCATGGCGATAGCGCGGTTTACGACGCCATGGTTCGCATGGCGCAGGACTTCTCGTTGCGCCTACCCCTTGTTGATGGTTCGGGTAACTTCGGCTCACTCGATGGCGATGGCGCGGCTGCCTATCGATACACGGAGGCTCGCCTCGCACCACCCGCGATGGAGCTTCTAACCGAGTTGCGCCAGCAGGTGTGCGAGATGCGCACCAACTACGATGGCACAGCCGAAGAGCCGAGCGTCTTGCCAGCTCGGCTTCCAAACCTTCTCGTTAACGGTACGACAGGGATTGCGGTTGGCATGGCGACCAACATCCCGCCCCACAACTTGCGCGAAGTTACCAAGGCGGCGATTGCACTCATCGACAATCGCGAACTCACGACGACGAATCTGCTTAAGCATATTCAAGGGCCCGACTTTCCTACCGGCGGTCAGATTCTTAACTCGAAGACCGAACTGCGCACGATCTACGAAGGTGGTCAAGGCGCGATTCGATGCCGAGCAACCTACAAGATCGAGACTCGCAAACGCGGCTCAGATCTCATCATCATCAACTCGATTCCTTACGCAGTCACGAAGTCGACAATTGTTGAACGCATTGCCGAGCACATCATTGCTCGCAAGCTCCCTCAACTCGTCGATGTTCGCGACGAATCAACCACCGACATTCGGGTTGTGCTGGAGACGAAGAAGGACGTCGATCCTGACAAGATCATGGCGTACCTCTTTAAGAACACGCCACTGCAGCAAAACTTCAACTGCAACTTCACAGCTCTTACTCCAACTGGCGGAGAAGAGGTGCTGCAGCCCAAGCGCATGGGCATCAAGGAGATGCTCGAGTACTTCATCGACTTCCGTCTCGATGTCACGACCAAGCGCTACGAATTTGAGCTGGCAGCGCTATTGCGTCGCATTCACATTCTCGAAGGCTTCGTAACGATCTTCGATGCTCTCGACGAACTCATCAAACTTATCCGTGCAAGTGATGGCAAGAAGGATGCGGCCAAGAAGATCATGGCCAAGTTTGGCCTCGACGAAATTCAGACCGAGGCAATTCTCGAACTGAAGCTCTACAAACTCGCCAAGCTTGAGATCAACATCATTCGCCAAGAGCTTAAGGAGAAAGGTGCTGAGGCCAAGCGCATTCAGGCAATTCTCAAAAGCAAGAACAAGCTTTGGGGCATCATCAAAGGGGAACTTACCCAGGTTGCCGAAGCCTATGGAACTCCTCGCCGCACGAAGGCTGGCAACGCCGCAGCAGAGCTTGAGTTCTCTGAGGAAGATTTCATCCAAGACGAGGACGCGCATGTCGTCCTTACAAAGGATGGTTGGATCAAGCGCATGCGCGAAGTTAAGGATCCAAAGTCGACACGCCTTCGCGAGGGCGACGAAGTTATGGCTGTCTTGCCCGGTTCCACCAAAGAGAGCGTCGTCTTTTTGACAAACTTTGGAACCGCCTATGTCTCGCGCATCAATGACATTCCCGCATCCACAGGCTATGGCAGCCCCGCTCAAAAGCTCTTCAAGTTTAAGGACAAAGAGCGCATTGTGGCGGCCTACTCGCTGGATCCGCGCATTGGACCTCCGACCGAGCTTTTGGCGATTAGTGGTCGAGGCTTTGGCTTGCGCTTCGCAGTAGAAGCGCACTCCGAGCCAAGTACGCGCAGTGGTCGCAAGTACGCTCGTCCTCCAAAGGAAGACGAGATTATCGATGTATGCCCAGTTCGCGACAAGGACATCGTTATCGTCGGAACTCTTAAGAGCCATGTTCTTAGCTGCCGAGCAGACGAAATCAACAAGCTTGAGGGAGCCGGTAAAGGTGTGACCGTCATTAAGACCGGCCCCGAAGATCGAGTCATTGGTTTTGTTGCTGGCACCGGTAAAGGCGATGTTCTCGCCATGCAGTCGACAACGGGAACCAAGAAGTTCGAAGTCTCGGTGGACGGGCGTCGCCTCTCCGCTCGCGGCGGCAAGGGCAAACAACTAGTGAAGCGTTCGCAGCTAAAGATGCAGCCACGTGAAGTAGTCATCACACCACTCGGTGACGAGAGCTAAGGAGTATTCGCAATGGCCAATTCATATACCGCAGACGACATTACCGTTCTTGAGGGCCTGGACCCGGTCCGCAAACGTCCCGCCATGTACATTGGCGGGACCGATAAGCGTGGCTATCACCACCTCCTTTGGGAGGTGCTCGACAACTCCATCGATGAGGTCATCAACAAGCACGCCACGCGCATCGACATCGTCCTACACAAAGACGGCCAAACCATTAGTTGCGAGGACAATGGGCGTGGCATTCCTGTCGACACCATTAAGAAGTTTAAGAAGAGCGCACTCGAAGTTATTCTGAGTACGCTCCATGCTGGCGGCAAGTTCGAAGGCAAGAACTATGCACACTCGGGCGGCTTGCACGGCGTTGGTGCATCGGTCGTAAATGCGCTGTCCTCGCAGATGCTTGCCGAGGTAAAGCGCGACGGCAAACTTCATACGCTCGAGTTCTCGGCCGGCAAGCCAGTCGGAAAGCTTAAGAAGTCTTCTGGAGCTCGGGGTACTGGAACGAAGATTACCTTTCACCCCGATGCCGCCATCTTCGGGGCAAAACTCGCTTTCGACACCAAGCTAATTACCGATCGCTTGGAAGCCAAAAGCTACTTGCACCGCAACGTGAAGATTAACTATCGGGACGAGACGGCCAAGCCTCCTCGAACCGAGACGTTTCATCACGCAGGTGGCATCTCCGAGTACCTGGAGAAAGTCATCAAGGAGCGAGCAAAGCCGCGCATTCCCGGCGATTGCAAAGCCTTCTTTCTCTCGAAAATGGACGACTCATCAAGCGAGTTGCCGTTTGAGATGGCGATGGTTTGGACCGAGAGCACCGACGAGCACATCAAGTCGTACGTGAACGGAGTGCCAACCCCCAACGGTGGTACCCACGAGAACGGTCTGCGAAGTGGCATTGTCAAAGCCGTTCGCAACTACATGAGCACTCACTCGCTTGCGCCAAAGGGGGTAACACTTACCGCCGACGATATTCGCGAAGGCATTGTCGTAATCATTTCGGCCTATGTCACCGAGCCACAGTTTCAAGGCCAAACCAAAGAGCGTCTAAACAACCCACCCGTTGCGGCGCAGGTTGATAGCCAGGTTCGCCCTGCCCTTGAGCAGTGGCTCAATGAGAACATTTCGGTAAGCGATGCGGTTATCGCCCGTATTGTGTTGGCGGCCCGGGCCCGCGAAGCATCGCGAGCAGCGATCTCTGCGGTTACACGCAAAAGCGCAGTTAGCCATCGCCTAAACCTCCCTGGCAAGCTGGCAGATTGCTCGTCGACCAATCCTGCAAATAGCGAGTTGTTCTTGGTCGAGGGCGACTCTGCTGGTGGTTCCGCAAAGCAAGGGCGCGATCGCAAGACCCAAGCGATTTTGCCACTGCGCGGAAAAGTTCTTAACGCCGAGCAAGCGTCAATAACCAAGCTCATGGCGAACAAGGAACTTGGCAACATCGTCTCGGCGCTGGGCTGCGGAATTGGTCCAAAGTTCGACATCAGCAAACTGCGCTACGACAAGATCTTCCTATTGATGGATGCCGATGCCGATGGTCTGCACATTGCGACACTTCTGCTCACGTTCTTCTACCGATACATGAAGCCGCTTATCGACAACCATCATATCTACTTGGCGCAGCCACCTTTGTACCGTGTGGATATTGGCAAGAAGACCTGGTACGCGCTTGATGACGAAGAGCGTGACGCGATTTTGGATGAACACCAGACCGGCACAAAGAAGTCGACAATCACGCGCTTTAAGGGACTGGGCGAGATGAGCCCCGGGATTCTTAAAGAGACAACGCTCGATACCAAGACGCGAACGACGCTGCGTGTGACCATTCACGAAGGCGATGAGATGGCTACCGATATGTGCATCTCAGAACTTCTCGGTAAGGACGCCTCGGCGCGCTATCGGCTTCTCACCGAAGGCACCGAAGACGTGCTTGATTTGGACGTTTAGTCTCGGTCACAGATAGATTGCTACGCGCCTCGCACAGGGACCATGGTTCCTGGCGAGGCGTTTGACATTTACTCGTCCTGCTCTGTGAGCTGGCTCTGCAACACCGCGAGCTGCTCGCTATCGAGGCTTGGAGTGCACCGCGCATGACGTCGCGGCTGCATGAGATTCTCACGGCTCCCACCATGTTCCAGCCCAAAGGCGTGGCCAAACTCGTGTGCAAGCACAGTCGTTCTCGCATTGGGTGCTAGCCGCGATAGTTCGCGAAGCGAGAGAAAGACTATGGGCGCGGGAAGCTCCCTTGGGTTGATACCAATGAGCCTCTCGAGGGGCTGGGCTTCTGCCGCCGCCGTGAATGGCGAGAACGTGAGCCCCGCGGGGTGCCGCAGGCCCACGGAGACCGGGCTGTCGGTCGCGGTGATTCGATCGACGAAGAAGAGTTGCACCTCCTTGGGTGAAGTGGGTGTGAGCGTGCCGAGAATCTGCCTCAGCGGCGCAGTCACAAACGGAGCCATCACGGTTTCGCGCTCGAGTTTTGATAGCGGCCCCTTCGATGCCTCCGTTTCGCGAACGGCAGCTGCTGCCTTTGGCCCAGCAGCAACAAAGAGAGCACCGGTTTCGACGCGTTCGATGGTTCCAACCTGTGTGAAGGCCACGCCCCAATGCCCCCACAACTCCTCAAGTGCTTGCGTGTGACGCAGCAAACGCTTGGGATCAACATCCGCCGGTGCGAAGACTCGCACAGCAATCGTTGCCTTCAAGTCTGCCGTTTCGCTGCTTGTGCAAGGCACGGACGCAGGTGCCTTGTGAGGTACGCCAAAGAGCGCTTGCGGCTCCGTCTTGACGCTTGGCCCCGGCTCCGTGCCCTGCTGCGCCGGCTCTTGCGATGACTCGACTCGGCAGCTACTAAGTAGGCTAAGCGCGATCCATAGCGCGCTACGGCGCAAGCAGGTCCACGTCGATAGAGATTGAGTCGATATCGAAAATCTCTAGGTTCTCGACATATTGCGAGAGTCCCAGCGCGCGCAAGTAGTGCGGAGCAAAGCTGCGAAAGCGCAATCGCGCCTCGATGTGAATCGGCCCATTGGTTGCATTGCTCGTCGGAACAAAGAGTGTATTTGTTCGATCGTAGAGCGGCGAGAGCGAGTTGGTGTGGTGCTCGGTGGCTCTCCACGAGAACAGCGTTGGATTGCCAGCGATGTCCGTTAGTCGAGAATTAAACTCGACGAGATCATGGTCGGTGAATGCCTCGTTTTCAGACCAGTAATTGCGCAAGTCACCATTGGGGTCCAGTGTGCCGGTTTCGTAGAGCACATTGTTGTCGGCATCGGTCGCGATCACCTCGAGCCAAACTTGACGATTGAACGTTGAGCCTGTCGGAATGTTGTGCGCGACAATGTTGTTGCGAATGCTCACAAAGAGATCCAACTGGTCGCCTGCAGCTCCGGCTCGGGCCTCCAAGGTAATGGTTGCGGAATTGGTAAGGAGGTTTGAAATCCTTGTTCGCAGCGCATCGTACGCCTCTTGGGACGGTAAGAAATCCGGTTCGAGAGGCATGTCCACTCCCACAAAGAAGTGCTCGTGCAAATCGCGTTCGATCGATGTATCCGTCGCCTTTCCGCGATACGTCTCCATATGACACGTCTGACACTCGACGCCATCTTGAGCTGCAGGAGACTCGAGCCACTCTTGATAGGGGCGCTCTAGATTCATGCCGTCAACTTCGACAACATCGTGGCAACTCGCGCACAACTTCGAGCTTGAGAATAGTTCCGAGTATTCGGTCTCATGTGCGGGATTTGCGGCGGGGTCTTGAATCGGGCCTTTAAGTGGACCTCCTACGTCGAGGACCAGTCCTGCATTGAACGGCCGCCGAACTTCACTAATGCTGTGGCAGGTCTCGCAGTTCACTCCTTCTAAGGTGATGGTTTCGAGGGATTCAAAGTTGAAGCCGGGTTGAATATCCCCGCTGCGCGTGCCGATTGGTGAGTGGCATTGCAGGCAAAATTTGTCCTCTCGTCCCTCGCGGTCGACCTGCCGAACCTTGACGGCGGCCCGATAGACCGGATCGATCATCGCGTAGGAGTGCATCGATGTCTTCCACTGTGCGAAGTGCTCGGTGTGGCAGCCGCCGCACGAACTTGCGCCCATGAACTTGGAGCTATCGACCGTCGGCGCTAGCGGCATTGATAGTTCGTCACTGAGAATGCCAGCATCGAAAGCCGAGCTCTGTGCGTCTGGCTCGGCCTGCGGATCGCTGCCACAGGCGGCCGAAGCGAGCACGCACAGTGCAACTCCAATGGCTGTGTGCATACGCTTGCCCACGATTTAGAGGTTCTCCAGAAATGCGATGAGGTCGGCTTTTTGCTGCGAGCTCAATGCTTCGAAACTCGCGCGACTCGCCGCGCCTTCGCCAGCGTGCCCTTCGATGGCCTGGGCAAGGGTGTCGGCCGAACCATCGTGCAGGTACGGCCCCGTCTCACCAATGCCCCACAGTGGCGGAGTTCTAAACTCGCGCATACTCGCAGAAGCCTCTTCGATGCCCAGGCGCCCTGCGGGTAAAATCTCGTGTAAGAGCAAATCTGAGTAGAGAGCAACCGGACCATCAACTCCCTGCAGGGTCGGCATGTGGCAGGTGGCGCAGCCGACGGCGGCAAATATATTTTCGCCCCGAGTCACCTGTGCCATGTCACCAGAGTTCTTCCTAGCGGGTGCCGCAAGCGACTGCATGAAGAAGAGCAGTGACGAAGCTTCGTCGAGGCTCATCTCAGGATCTGCCACCGCGTCATTGTCGTGAATTTTGCCAAACGTGAGCCCGGCTTGTGGCGCCAAGGTCATTCCCAATTCCACCGTCACAGCATCCCGCACAAACTCGGCAAGACTTGGCACTTGCGCTTTCCAACCAAACTTGCCGACCAGCCCGCCATCCGTAATTGAAAGCCGACCAGAGATGCCATCACTATTGACATCATTCGGGTCGGCATTTGCCGCAATCGTCGGCTCGGCAATTCCATCAATGCGCCCCGCTCCAAAGAGTGATGGCGACTGCCGATGCTCGAAGATTGTCGCGTCGATCTGGGGAAAGTTCGCAGAGCCATCAAAGAGCACCGTGCTCTTGTGCAGAATGCTTGTGCCAACCTGTGGCATGACAAAGTCGCCCGACACCGAAGCGATGCCGTGACGCATGACGTTTGTTCCTCGCGGCCCGGCTCCACCGACTTGTGGCTCAAAGTGACAGGCTCGACACGAGTCGCCGTTGAGCCTTGGGCCGCCCAAGCCGTCTTTGGGACCGTGCTCTCGATCAAAGAGTGTACGCGCCTCGGTAAAGCGCTGGAGTTCATCTGTCGAGAGCCCCTCGCGAGGCCCGCCATTGGTTCCAGCCTCAGGAACCGGTTGGTTTGGCAATAAGCGCCCACCGGTCGCTTGCTCTCGACCACCAAGGCTTAAGAGAAACTCCAACAAGTCATCTTTCTCGTCTGGCGGCAGCATCACGTAGGCATCGCGACTGCGAGCACCCTCGCCTCCGTGCCACACGATTGCTTCTTCTAGCGTGATGGCGCGTCCATCGTGCAAGTAGGGGCCAGTTGCCGCAATCCCCCAAAGTGGTTGGGTGCGAAACTCGTAGGTCTCGGCTTCGCCAAACTCAAGACCATCGTCGAGCCCGGGCCCCATGTCGTGTAAGAGCATATCTGAATACACAGGAATCGGCCCACGTGGGCCATCCAGCCGCGGTGCGTGGCAATCGGCACATCCAGCCTTATCAAATACGGCACGGCCACGAACGATCTGTGGCGTGTCCTCGTCAAAGAGTGGCGCTGCCAAAAGCATCGAAGCACTCACAAGATCAAAGAGCATATCGGGAGCGAGTTCGGGGTCGAGCGCATCGTCGATGTCGCAATTAGGCCCGGTAGGAGCAACAGCTTGGGCGAACTGATTTAGAACCGTTCCGTGCAAGAGTGAAGCGGTCTCGTCGAGGCTCTGTGCACTACTATCAATTGGCAGTAGCGCCCGCTTCTCCTCGCTTAGCGGATCACTAGTGATGCCCAAGTGGTTGTAGAGCGGGCCTCGAATAAAGCCCTCGATCGACGTTGTCTGAGCTTTCACTCCAAAGCGACCGACATCGTAGGTATCAATCGCGCCATCGCCAGTGGTATCTCGCCCAGCGAGCAAGTGGGCACGACCAGAGATGCCATCACCATCGATGTCGTCTGGGTCCTCTCGCGAAATGATTTCCTCGGCAGAAATCTGTGCGATGAGTCCAACGCCGAAGAAGGGAATTGGATTGCGCTGAGCAACAACGTTTATCGGCGGAGGATCGAACGTTTCGGGATCTTCGCTCGCAGGGTTAAAGCGATACGGTTCGGGGCGAGCGGTATTGTCCTCGCCGTAGTAGTACATGCGAACCACGCCATCAACGGCACCTTCGTGACTCTCGAACGGCGGGTCGTATTGCTCTTTGGGAAGTAGGATTCGCTCTTCGGGGGGAACGCTTGCTTCACCGCACAGGAAATCCACTTTGTTTGCAGCAAAGAAATTCCCTTCGAACTGCTGTCCGGCAATAAAGAAGTTTCGGTAGTGCCCAGCGCCGCCGCCAAAGACCGGCTTTTCGTGACAGCCGGCGCAGAATGTTACGTTGAAAGCCGGGCCCAAGCCCTCGTCTCGAGAGAAGCGCTTGCCCATCACCGCGATGCCGCGCTCAAACGACTCAAGTTGTTCGGGTGTGGCACTTGGCCAAGGTTGCCCAAGAGGTGCCGAAACCCCTTCGGCGATGGGACCATGCCCTTCGACTTGCGGTGCGATATTGTCGCCACAGCCAGCTAGGACCATCACGCATATCGCAAGTCGAGAACAGCGCAATTACTTGGCCTCTAAGAACATCACGGAGCCTTGGCCTGGATCGATAAACGTCCCTCCAACTGCGTACGCACCATCCGGTCCCGCCCAAATTGCATGGACATCAATCCCCGTCTCGCTGGGTCGGAACACAACATCCTTGGCTTCTCGATCGTAATAGCCGATTGAGCCTTGGGCTCCGCCCACGAGGACGTCTCCTGCGGGATTCACGTAGACTGCGTTAAGGCCGCCAAAATTTTCCGAGGCAGTGATCGTACTCCAGCTTGAGCCATCCCACGTTGCCACCTTCGGGCTGGTTCTCCCGCCAACCGCAATGATGTCATCATCCGATGTGCCCCAAAGCGCGACAAAGTCTTGGTCGGCCTCGCTGCCTCCAGAGTGCCGACTCCAGCCCTCAGAAGTCTTCTCAACAATAAGTCCCGAAGCTCCAACCGCAAAGACCCGACTTCCGATCCCGTACACTTTGAAGAGAGCGCGAACGTCCAATGGATTGGCTTCATCGGGAAGCTCCTCTTGTTGAATTTCCGTGCCGTCCCAGTGCAAGATCGTAACTTGGCCGCTAAAGACGTTGCCACCCACCATGTAGATGTCGTTGGGAGATGCTCCCCAAACTCCCCACAGATCTTGGTCAGTCTTCGAATCAACTTCGGTCCACGTGGTTCCGTCGTAGTGCAAGATGGCGCCGCCACGGCCGACACTCCACACGTTGTCACTTCCAAAACCGTACGACCAGCTGAGAAGCCCAACGTCTGGCACCGGCATCTTTGACCATGCCTCGCCGTCGAAGTGGTGCACCTCGCCTTGGGTTGTGCTGCCACCTACGATGAAGACGTCGTTGGCATCGGATCCCCAGACACCACTGAGTGAGTCCGTTGGTCCAATATCAATGCGCGTCCACTCAGGCTCAGAATCTGGGCTTCCGCAAGAAGCAACAAGAAGAGCGATGCTCACAAGTGCAGGTCTAGTCCAACGACAATTCATAAACGCAATCCCTCGCAGCGATACGACCACGAAACGCAGTGGTTCCCAGTCATCGGCCGCCCCGCACGGCAAGTGCAATTATACACACATACTGGCATTCCTCCAACCGTCCACATCACAGAGTTCAGGGAAGCGAGGGTCGCGAAGACTTTACGCAATTTGGTGGCGACGTACTCCTACATCGTCCCTTGACCGATTTGCGTATCGCTTCACTATGTCTAGGTGCAATTTCGAAATCGCAACTCCAACACAGCCGTCATTGCACTGTTCGCCGCATTGGTGTTGTTCTGTAATTTGGGCTCTACCAGGGCAGATACGGCCGAAACGCCCTACTCACTCGACACTCTTGAGCGGACAATCTCGCCGGTGGGCAAAATGAAGTGCCCCAAACTCGACATGACAAAGCACAAGGGCAAGCATGTTCAGTATCACAAGCCAGTATTCATTTACGCGGGGTTTCAGGAGCGACTCGAGCGATTTGAAGCCATTGCCGCAGATGTTGCGGTAGAGATCTATGGGCGGCGACCGCGACAAATTGTCCACCTCGGCACGTACAACTGCCGACGCATTCGACGCATTCCCGACTTGCTCAGCGAGCACGCACTTGGCAACGCCATCGATGTCGAAGGCTTTGACTTTGGACCAGCGCGCGATGCATCGGAACGCAGCGCGAGCCCGCACAGACGGCTGCGCCGAGGCTTTAAGGTGCGCATCGATTCTCATTGGGATGGCAAGAAAGGTGTCGGCGCGCTTCACGCGAAGTTTCTCCACGCCCTAACCGAGCGTCTCCTAGAAGAAGACGTCTTTCGCGTGCTCTTGGGCCCGGCATTTCCTGGCCACCAGGACCACTTTCACTTCGATCTGGCGCCGTACAGACTTGTCTCCCTGTAACTCCAATAAAGCGACTCTTGCGGCCACCAATGGCCAGTGACGTGCGTGGGGGGCCAAACAGCGGCCTCACTTGGGATGAGAAGTTTAGCGCTTGGGTTGACTCGCTTGAACGCAATGGCGACGACGCCTTCGTGCTCACAACCCTTTGGGCGCAACTTCGATGCGCCGGATCTTGAGTGTGTCGAGACTGCGATGTTCCTTCGCATCGCATTTGCCTACTGGTACCAGCCAGCGATCAGTTCCAATGCGATGGTGATCGATGCATCTCGAGCACCTGGATGTGTGACCACGAAATCGATTGCGATGATGGCAGCGACGAGCTTGGCTGCGACTTCTAGAAGTCACACTATAAGAGCATAGCGAACAACGCCCCCACGCCTAGTCGCTTGGTCACAGACACCGGCAGCATGTTGCGAGGTCTAGCCAGTGCCGCATTATTCTGCGGCGAAAACTGGGTTCCCTAACCTACCTTGTCTTACCATGCAGGTGCCCATGCAAACCCTCTACGTTGTCGTCGCCTCTGCCTCTGGACTTGCACTTGGTTTTGCCACTGCATCCCATCTCGCCTCTAGTGCAAAAGCCGCACTCTCAGCAAAGTTGAAGGATGAGACCAGTGCTCTTAATGAGGCACAGTCCAAACTTAAGGAACTCAAGGCGGCCGAAGCCAAGGGCGCTGGTGGAAGCGGAGGCGGTAAAGGTGGCGGCAAAGGCAAGAACAAGAAGTCCAACGACAAGAAGTCCAACGACAAGGACACCAAGAAGATCGAGAAGCAAATCGCTGATGCCAATCGCGAACTTGAACGCCTAAAGAACTCGCAGATGGCAACGGAGAAGGCTCACGCCGATGCTCTCGCTAAGGTCGAAGGCCAGCTTGCCGATGCAAAGGCAGAGACCCAAGCCGCTGTCGAAGCCGCAATCGCCGAGGCTGCCAGTGCAGCGGAAGCCAGTGCAGTGGAAGCAGCTCCTGCGGTGGCCGCGCCAATTGACGATACCAATGCGGACCTGATTGCCGCACTTGGCAGCGCGGGTGCTTCGCTTGACGCAATTTTGGCAACCCTTGTCGATCACGAGGGCCAGACCGGAGCTCTACTTGGAGACATCAACGGCATCGTGGTTGCCAAGGCTGGCGACTCAGATGTTATCGAAAACACCGCAGCTGCCAGCAACACACTCGTATCCTTGCCGCAGAGGCTCGATGGCATGTTGCCGATGAACCAACACTTCACCTTTGCGCTGCAGGACGGCAAAAACGCAATCAGCGGAAAAGCCTTCGAATCGGAAGGCGAGCTTTTGGCGATCACAACTGTTGGTGCAAAGGCACCCAAGCAATCCTCACTCAATGCCGTTGCCGAGAGCATCATGGCAGCGCTTAGCTAAGTTCTCCTGTGCGTTACGAGGGCAAGCTCTACCGGCCTCCTTCCGAGGCCTACTCCTACATCTTGCAGGCCACCATTGGGTGTTCGCACAACTTGTGCACCTACTGCGATATGTACCGCGACAAGAAGTTTCGCGTTCGCTCGCTTAACGAGTCACTTGAAGACTTAGAGGTAGCATCGCGAAACTTGCCGCGCACGGAGAAGGTATTCGTTGCAGACGGCGATGCCTTGGCGATGACGACCGAGCATTGGCTTGAGTTGCTGGCCGAGATGCGCCAGCGATTTCCAAGGCTGCGCCAAGTCTCGTGTTATGCCACGGCAGAAAATGTCTTAGAGAAGTCGGCCGACGAACTCGCACGACTAAGAAAGGCAGGCCTTAGCCTGCTCTACATTGGCCCCGAATCCGGCGACGACACCGTGCTCAAGCGAATCGTCAAAGGCGGCACATTTGAGGACCACGCCGTTGCCGCTCAAAAGGCGCATGACGCCGGCATGAAGATCAGCGTGATCATGCTGCTTGGCGCAGGTGGTACCGCGCGAAGTGCAGAGCATGCGACCGAGAGTGCCAAGCTCATCACTGCGATGGATCCCGAGTACCTTGCTGCCCTAACCCTAACGATTGTTCCTGGCACTCCGATGGCCCGCCAGGTCGACAAAGGCGGCTTCGAGCTTCCCTCGCCCGAAGCAATGCTAGGCGAACTTAGGACACTGGTGAACGAGTGCCGACCGACGAGCGCCCTCTTCCGGACCAATCACGCCAGCAACTACCTACCGACCGGTGGTCGGCTTCCCGACGATCGCATTCGCATTGTCGAGATCATCGACGGCGCGCTCAATGGCTCGATTCCCCTTCGGGGTGAACGCAACCGCGGCCTATAACCGACGCTATCTCAAACGCACTCAAGCCGTCCTGGACCGAGCCTGAGCAACTTCGGCTTCGGAAATTGGTGTCATGATGAGCGATGCTCTTCCGCTGGAACTCGCGACCCAGTCACCGGCTGGCGTGAAGGCGACGCTCCTCGCCGGGCCACTGTGAGAGAGGATATGTTTGCAGACGCCGGAACTTGGGTCCCAAAGTCGCACCGTACCGTCGATGCTCACCGATGCCAGCGTCCTGCCGTTTGGCGAGAACGCGCATTCGCGCACGCGACGCTCGTGTCCCTCCAGCACTCGCCCCTTGCCCTTTTGATCCCAAAGCCGCACGGTGCAATCGGAACTTGAGGACGCCAGAGTTTTGCCATCGGGACTGTAGGTAACGTGCCAAACAATACCGCTGTGCCCCACAAAGGAGCGCGAACTACCATCTTCTACGCTCCAAACCATGACCATACCATCGTGTCCACCCGAGGCGAGGTTCTGCCCGTCGGGCGAAAACGCCACCGAGTAGACCGCACGGCGATGGCCACTAAGAACAACTCGCTGTCCCGAATCATCCTTCCACAGGCGAACGGTACGATCGTCGCTTGCCGAGGCGATGGCGCGCCCGGTCGGAGAAAACGCGACGGCTCGCACCGGCGATGTGTGCCCGGAAAGGACTTGCACATTGCCGTCGCTCACAGTCCACAGTCGAACCGAGCCATCCGCACCACCGGAAATGAGCTGCTCGCCATCGGGGGAAAATGCTAACGAGTTCACCCTCCCCTGATGCCCGCGAAATTCACGCAATTGATCGCCGCCGTACACCGACCAAATGATCACTCTTCCATCGCCGCCGGTGCTCGCGAGCAGGTGTCCGTACGGCGAGAAGCAAATCTGCTCGACCTTGTCTTTATGCCCCTCTAGAACCGCGAGTTGTCGCCCTTCATAGCTCCAAAGGCGCACGGTCTGGTCATCCCCGGCCGATGCCAAAATGCCACCTGCTGGGCAGTAGGCGACCTTCTGTATCGATTGCTGGTGCCCTTGGAGTCGAATTGGCGAGAGCGTCGCGATACTCGCCGTGGTGCCTCCAGTGGCGGGGCGCATTCGGCGCTTTCGTCCCTTGCCGCGCGGCTTTGGAGGCATGTTGACGGGCTTGGTAATTTCGCACCAATCATCCGCTTGCGGAATGCCATCGCCCTGCCCCGAGTGCACGGCTTTGCGCGCGCCAGAAGACAGGCCAGCAACATCAGCCAACTCTGCAACCAAGGTATTGAGATCTTCGTGACGCTGCCTCGGATCCTTATCAAGTGCCCGCAGCAAAATTGCATCAAGAGCCGGCAGCGATCCGTAGTTACTTGGCGCTGGCGGCATGCTCGAAATTTGTTGATACATGACGACCTGAACGCTCTCGCCATCAAAGGGCAAACGTCCGGCGAGTGTGCGGTAACAAATTGTTCCCATCGCGTAGACGTCGGTTCGGTGATCGAGGCTCTTGCCTTGGCACTGCTCAGGGCTCATGTACAGCGGTGTGCCCATGACCATACCCGTGGCGGTTGTATGGGGGCCAAAGCCCAGTTTGGCGATACCAAAGTCGAGAACTACGACCCGGTAACGTCCCGAGCGACGAGGAACGAGGAAGATGTTATCGGGTTTTAGATCGCGATGAATGATGTGACGCTCGTGGGCGGCATCCACAGCATCGGCGATTTGTCGAAAGATAGGAACCGCTTCGGCGAGGCTCAAGGTCCCACGCTCTTCTAAGAGTTCTTCCAGGCTAAGACCGTTCAGGTACTCCATTACGTAGTAGTGGCGTCCATCTTCGAGACGCCCAAAGGCGAAGACGTCGATGATGTTCTGGTGATCGATAGAGTTTACGGAGCGAGCTTCCGTTACAAAACGATTGACGAGGTCTTCATCGCCGGCAACTTCTGGACGCAAGACCTTAATCGCCACCTTCTTGCCAATCACAGGGTGAACCGCGAGATACACAACCCCCATTCCACCCACGCCAATTTGGTGGGCGATTTCGTACTCCCCCACCATGGTGCCTTCTGCGATGCTGTCGTCAGTCATGCTTGCCCTCTTCCACTGGTTCGGTCAGGGGCTCGGCGACTTGAGGTCGCTCGGCAGGTGATTGCTGGTCCCTGGCTTGCTTTACTAAGGGGCACTTGCCTACGAAGCCGCATTCTCCGCGTTCGATGCCGTCTATGAGGCTGATATTGCTTGCCCAACTTGGGCTTCTCACTGTCTCGGGTGGGGCTTTGGCCCAGGGACCGAGTCCCACAGCCCCCGCTTCGGAGCCGATCCCAGCCGAGCCAATCCCTGTCGAAGTTGGGACCGAGGAAGAGATGCTTGCCAAAGCACTCGAAGACGAAAACCTGATTGTCGTGTGGGGCGCGAGAGAGAAGCGGGCCTATGACCGGGACACGCCGTTGCGAATTACTGGCGAAGAACTTCGCGAGCGCGGCATCGGCAATGTGGCCGAGGCACTGGAACTCTTGCCCGAGGTCTACGTTCGAACGGCGGGCCGCGGAGGTCGGCAAATCGATGTGCGCGGTGCGCGCAAAGGCTCAGTAAAAATCTTACTCGACGGCATCGCAATCAGTGATCCGTACTATGGCAACATCGACCTATCGGCGATTCCAATAACCGACATCGAGCAGATTCGAGTATCCGCATCACCGGCTTCACCGATTTACGGCCCTGGTGGTCCGGGCGGCGTAATCGAAATCATAACGACCGATGCGATTGGCAAAAGCTCAGTACGCGCACGCATGACGGGTGGCAGCGTTCCCTCGGGAGAAGCATCGGTAACAGGGCGCACAGCGCTAACTCCCAACTGGGCTGCGCGAGTTTCGGCCTCGGTGGTCGTGGGGGCCGACGACTACGAAGTCATCGAAGATGGGCAATCGACCTTTCTCTCCGAAGACAAGCAGCAGAGCGTTGGTGCGGTTCGAATCGAATACCGCCGAGGTGAGCGCAGATTTGTCACCGACATTTGGACCCAGCAAGTTGCCTTCGTAACCCCGCCCGCCCAAGACGGCAGTATGAACATTCTCGCTATCGACGGCGAGACTCAAGGCCGATTGGGCCTGGGCTACGACGACAGCATTGGCGGGACGCGAATTGCAGCACGTGCCCACTACCATCTCCTCAGTCGCGACTCGACTTACTACGAAGACCCAGGTTTGCAAACCGTTGCCCAAGGCGAGGACTTGGCTGCGGATCGCGCAGGCCTCTCACTACTGGCAAACCACCCCTTTGGAGACCGGCTCTTCGTTATTGGCTCGACAAACCTGGAATCGGATCATGCCGTGGTCGATGGCTTTGATGGGCAACGGACTGAGGGGCGCGCGACGATTGTGCAGGCGGCCACCGAGGTTCAGTACAAGCACAAGAAGATCGAGGCACGAGCCGCAGGAGGCTTGGCGATTCCGCTTGGGCTGGGAGCGGATCCATGGCCCGAGTTTAAACTCCACGTGGTGTACAAGCCTGCAAGGGCTATCGAGCTACGGGCAACCGCCGGGCACAAGGGTCGCACACCTACCCTTCGAGAGCGCTACCGTCTCGATATTGGAAACAAGAGTCTCGGCCCCGAGAAGGCCCTCTTTGCGGAGTTGGGCACAATCGTTGCGCCGGTGCGAGAGGTGAAGTTTGGGCTATCGGGCTACGCCAGGCAAACCAACGGGCTCATTCGCTTTGACAGCCAACAGAGTTCGCTTATTAACACCGAGGACCTCGACATACTCGGACTCGAACTAACCGCAGAGGCACAAATCCCCGGTGGCGTTCGAGCTGGCGCCAGCTATAGCTACAGCACAGCAAACTCAGAACTTCTCGGACCTGATCCACTCGATTTCTTTCCTGAGCATCGGGCGACAAGTTGGGTTGGTGCCAGCCGTGGACGATTTGGAGCAACCGCCCGCCTGCAATACTTTGGAAGCCAGATCGATCGCAGTACCACTCTTGCACCGCGCTACCTTGGACAACTTACCGGACGCGCTCAGATTAATGAGCACTACCTCCTCACCTTGCGGGCGGAGAACATCAGCGGGCAGGTCTACGAGCAACGCGTTGGCGTCCTTGCGCCGGGGCGCACGGCATTTCTATCGCTGCAAGCCGAATGGTAGCGGCTCATCGTTTTCCGTCGTTACTCGGCCAGGCTTTGAGTCCGCTCAGCAGCGCCGATTCAACCAAGGTGCTCAAGCGATTTGGGCGGCGAAGCCCAAGCCGCGTCTCGGCTCGGATGGCGTCGGGCATTTGGCGCATGCCCGCTGGGCTGATGGTGCGAAGCGGGCCCCACACACGCAGCGCGAGCGCCGCAAGTGCCGCTTCTTTGCGGCCGTACGAAAGCCCGTAGGCGCGCCGCAGCGAGGGCACTAAGAACTTTGCTGTGAGCGCGCGATAGACGAGAAACGCTGGTTCGAGAGAACGCATGGGAGCGGCCATCAGATAGCTGGCAATTTCGCGGGCCGGCTCTGAGACCACGATCGCATTTCCGCGCACGTGCTCTCGAACAAAGACCTCGAAGTCGCTGCGCGTTGCGGGCAACATCTCTTCGGTGAGCCCAAAGAGCAATGCAAAGTTTTTACTCGCTTGGTAGAACTCCTCCTTCGCGTGGGGTGTGAGGCGCAAGCCGGTATCCGTGTGCACGGCCATGGCCGTCGACACCAAGGTGGCAAAGACCCAGCGAAGAGCACTTGCCTCATTTGCGTGATATCGATGCCCGCTTTCAAAGTGGCCAATTGCCGATGGCAATGTGCCGTGAATATGCGTGTGCACGCGGTGAATGGTTCGAGCACTTTGAAAGGCCTCGCTTCGAGTGCCAAACGTCATTTGAAAAACGCTTTCGAAGGTGCCAACGAAGCGCTGACGAATGTCGGCCAGAGCGGTGGAATGCTCTGCGATCCCATGAGCCACGTAAGGATGGGCGAGTTGCATGAGGACAGCACATCCGGCCCCCAGAAAGTTGGTGAGTTCAGCGTTCACCTGCCACGCAATGCTCTGAGGGCCGTGAATCCCGGCGTTTTCGGGAATTCCCGCTACATCGAGGCGCTTACTAAGAATGCCTAGCGCTTTCTCGTGGGCCGATCGCGTGATCATCATGCTTGTGAACAATACCAAGAGGAGGGCCCGCTTCCCTTGAGACTTTGCGGTCGATCTCGTATTGAGTCGAGCTGTATGCGTTGGGCCAGTGCCATAGCGACTCCTTCGAGACTCGAGGACGCGATCGATGAGGCTGCTGAGAACATTCTCGCCACCCTTGGCGAGCAGCCCGATCTGGTATTGGTCTTTGTTTCCGGAACCCATTCGGATCACTACGCCTCCTTGCCGACCAGCCTTCGCACCTGGTTTCCCAATGCAACAAGCTTTGGCTGCTGCGCAGGTGGCGTGATTGGCAGCGAGCGCGAAGTCGAAGGCCAAGATGCGGTAACGCTGATGGCCGCCGTCCTGCCCGGGGTGAACATTCACAGCTTTCACCTGGGCAAGGATCCCGAGCAGTGGCCTGTGAGCATTGGCGTCGACCCGGATGACGCGCCCGAATTTGTGGTGCTCACCGACCCTTTTACCTGTGACCCAGCAGTGCTAGTGCCATGGCTTGATGCGGCGTATCCCGATAGCACCAAGATCGGCGGCATTGCCAGTGGCTGCTACACCGCTGGCGAGTGCGTACTGCTCCAAGATGGTGAACTTCATCGCACAGGGGCCATCGGACTGGCGCTCTCGGGCAACATCGAAATCGATACGATCGTTGCGCAAGGGTGCAAGCCGGTTGGCAGCCCTATGTTTATCACCAGGGCCAAAGGCCAGGTGCTCTACGAACTCGACGGACAGTCTGCAGTCGTAACTCTGGAAAAGCTGCTCAGTACACTCGACGACGATGATCGCAGCCTCGCTCGAAATTCGCTTTTCCTTGGCATGGTTATGCACGATGAGCGACAAGTCTACGAACACGGAGATTTTCTGATACGCCAAATCGTTGGCGTGGACCCTGAGATGCAAGCCATCGCAGTGGGCGGTGACGTTCGCGAAGGTTCGATTGCGCAGTTCCACCTTCGCGATGCACACACCTCGGCGGCTGACCTCAAAGAACTCTTCTCAAAGCACCAATACGGCAAGCCCGAAGGTGCGCTGCTCTTTAGCTGCATGGGCCGAGGCGAAGGCTTGTACGGCGAGCCCAATCACGACACCAAGCTCTTTCACAGCCAGATGGGCGGAGTGCCGATGAGTGGCTTTTTCAGTAACGGCGAAATTGGCCCGGTGCAGGGCCAAACATTTCTTCACTCGTACACCTCAGCTTTCGGGCTGCTGCGGCCAAAGCATCGCTAGCGGTCGGTCGTCGCAGTTTGTGCACTCTTCGAGACGCGCAGGCGCTGTAGAACTTGCGCCCAGCGCTGCCCAACTGCGCCTCGCCATCCATCGGGCTTAGGCATTGCTGAGGGCGATGCGGGGATTTCAATGGGCCGAGTCTTTGCGTAGCGAGCGTTGTGTTCTTGCTTTGTCATCGACCTCCCTATCGGCCCAAAACGCCCATGGTTTCTGCCACCGGTCAGAAATTTCCGAATGGCCAATGTGTTACTTTGTGATATATACGTATCACAAAGTGTCACAACGAGAAAAAGACAAGAAAAAACAACGGGTTTTGCACACTCGGGTATCGGAGGAACTCGATGAGGAGCTGCGAGAGAAAGCCGCAGGCTTGGGGGTTTCGGTCTCCAACCTCGTTCGCAACATCCTTCTAAACACTGTCGAGATGGTCGAAGACTTGGTCGCCGACTCAAGCTCCATCGCCCGCGCTGCTGGCAAGGAGAAGCCAGCAGCTTCTGCGAAAGCCGCCATACAAGAGGCACAACTTCTGGGCTGGCAGGACTTACAGCTCCATCGAAATGCGCTGTGCGAGAAATGCAACGAGGTATTGCCCAAAGGGAGCCATGCAAAGGTGGCGGTCTTTTCTGCGCCAACCGATCCGATGTTTCGATGTGCACGCTGCGTAGATAGCGAAGCCGTTTCAGGAGAAGAATCATGAGCACAAGTGACTTTGCAAGCGCCGCAGCGCGACTCGTTAGCGCTGTTGATCAGTCCATTCAAATGGTCGGTCACATGCGGGGGCATATCGAGACTCTTGCCCACGATGCCCACCGCGACGGCGTCGCAATTGCCAACGAGAGCCGGTCGCTCGCAACAGCAGTCAATCATCGAGTGCTGCTGGCGAGCCAAGGCCTAAAGGCCAGCCCAAAGGCTCTACGAGTCACAGCTCAGCTCCTGGGCATTGCTCTTCGCTACCGGCTTGAAGAAGGCCGGCGGCAAACGTCTCCTGTCGGCGCCGACAAACGTTTGGAACTTCTGCATCAGAGTTGTGCCGAGTCGGTGCGGCGCCTGTGCGAAGAGCAGCGCGGTGCACTCCTCAAGCTCGGGCAGTTTCTCTCGATGCGCCCAGACCTGTTGCCTGCTGCTTATATTCGGGAACTCTCGATGCTTCGCGACAGGGTACCGCCCCTACCCTTTACTGAGATCGAGGCCCAACTCGTTGCAGAACTTGGAAGTCCACTGAGTGAGCACTTTGCCTCGATTGATGAGTTCGCAGTTGCTGCGGCCTCGCTAGCCCAAGTTCACAAGGCCACTGGGCTCTTGGGACAAGAGTACGCCGTGAAAGTGCAAGTTCCACAAGCCCATGCTCAAGTCATGGCAGACATCGCCATCCTCAGCGCCATTGCATCGGCGCTACCGCCCCAGAGCCTGCCTTTTGATATTCGCACAACGCTAACGCAGATTGCCGACTCGGTGGCTGCCGAACTCGACTACCAGATTGAAGCAAAGCATTGCGAGAGACTACGAACTCTTCTAGCAAGCACGCCCGGCATCGAAGTCCCCGAGATTGTGCCAACGCTCTGCACGAGCCGTGTCTTAACCATGCAGTGGATGCCGGGCATCTCACTCGACAAAGCGCTAGAAGTTGCAAGTTTGGACCGGCGCAGAGTAATTCTTACGCGTCTGGTGCAGTGCTTCGCCAAACAGATTTTTGACTTTGGCTACTTTCATGCAGATCCACATGCCGGCAATATTCTGGTTCGTGAAGATCGAGCGGCGCCGGATGGGTTCGCCCTCGTTTTGCTCGATTTTGGATGTGTCGAAGAACTGCAGAACGACGTTCGACAGGGCTATATCGCTCTTCTCATTGCTCTCTTTCAGGGCAACAACGCCGACGTTCGCACAGGGCTTGAAGCTCTGGGGTTTTCGCAAGAAGGCAACGACTCGAAAGCGCTTGAGACCATGGCTTCGGCAATGCTCGCACCGCTTCGCAGAGACGGAGCTCTCGCCGAGTGGGCAAGCGATCCCAAAGCGGCCACAAAGGCGCTGATGGAATTGACAGAAGCCGTGCCCGGCTTAAAGACGCCGCGGCACTTTGTTTTGCTCGGCCGAGTCTTGGCAACACTCGGAGGAATTCTTATTGAGCACTCGGATGCCGGCGTCTCGCTACCGGCCATAGTCGCCACCGAACTCGCTCGCGCTCAGTCTTCTTCTTCCCGATAGGGGCCACACTGGGCAAGCTCGGCCATCTGTTGGCCTACGCCGTCTTTTTCCTGCAGGAGAAAGCCTTCGACGGCTCGCCCAAAGCGCGGGTCGGCGAAGCTGTGCACGCTGTGCGTTAGAGCGGGCTCAAAGCCCCGCATGAGTTTTTGCTGGCCTTGGGCACCGGCTTCAAAAAGCGTGTGGCCCTTCTCGATACAGCGTTCGATCGCCGCGTAATAGGCGACCTCAAAGTGGAGAAAATCGCAGTCGGCTTCGCTGCCCCAATACCGCCCAAAGAGGCTTTGCTCGCCTTCAAAGAAGATCGCGCCGGCGACAACCTTTGAATCAATCGTGACTCGGGCGAAGAGCATGGAGTCGGGCATGTTGCGCGCTGCGGCTTGAAAGAAGCCTGGGCGCAGATAGTCGAAACCTCCGTGCTCGGCGACGGTCTTGCGATAGAAGCGGTCGAGCGCGAGCATATCGTCTTCCCGCATCTCGCGAGCGGGAACAAACTCCAGTGAGTCGATGGCCTCTTGCGCGCGTTTGCGCTCTTTGCGAATTTGCTTGCGCTTGCGGGATTTCAGAGCGCCGAGAAACTCATCAAAACTCTTATATCCGCGATTGCGCCAATGAAATTGAAAACTCGCCCGGCGCGCGAGCCCATGCGCGCCCATTGCTTGTGCTTCTTCGTCGGTGCAAAACAGCACGTGTGCCGACGAGAGTTCGAATTTCTTAACGAGTGCGGCGATTCCCGCTCCCAACGCTTCGTAGACAAGCTCGCGGCAGGCTTCGTCTCGATACAAAAGTCGGGATCCAGTGGCCGGCGTAAACGGCGCCGCAATCACAAGCTTGGGGTAGTAGTTTTGCCCAAACTGCCCCGCCGCCCGTGCCCATGCCCAATCGAAGATGTACTCGCCGTAGCTATCGGTTTTGAGGTAGGCCGCAGCCGCGCCAATCAGCTCGTCACCGCGCTCGACCAAGAGGTACATCGGATGCCAGCCAGTTTCGGGGCCAACCGAGCCAGACTCCTCAAGAGCTCGCAAAAAGCCGTAGCGCTGAAACGGCGAATCCCCATGGCTGAGGGCGTCCCAATGCTTGGAATTTACATGCTCTAGGCTCGCTTCGGTGTGCAGCGTGACCTCGCCCAAATGAGCCAACCTAGAGCCAGACCCGGGTGAGGTTGCGATTTGAGCATGTCACGCTATAGGGTGAGGACAGAATTATGACGAGCACCCCGGAAACATTGAAGCAAATTGAAGACATCGTCAAAGGGAACAAGGTTGTCCTTTTCATGAAGGGCAACAAGAGTTTCCCGCAGTGCGGTTTCTCCGCCACCGTGGTGCAAATTCTTGGGGACATTGTTGATGACTTTGAAACCGTGAACGTACTTGCGGACGCAGGAATTCGCCAGGGCGTTAAAGACTACGCACAGTGGCCGACCATTCCACAACTGTACATCGATGGTGAATTCGTTGGTGGTTGCGACATCATCAAGCAGATGAATGCCAATGGCGATCTGCACAAGCAGCTTGGAAAAGAACAAGCTCCTGTTGCGCCTCCAAGCATCACGGTTAGCGATACCGCCGCTGTTGAACTTAAGGCAGCACTTGCCGAGAGCGATCCTGGCGACACCATTCAAATTCAAGTCGACCTTAGCTACCGCCACGATATGTCGGTTGGCCCTGTCGAAGCTGGACAGTTTCAGGTGACATCAAACGGCGTGCAGTTTTGCTTTGACCGCGCATCGGCGCGTCGGGCAAATGGCTTGCACATCGACTTCCTCACCGAAGGTGGAGAAGCGGGCTTCAAGCTCGACAACCCAGGCGCTAAGAAGAGCAACTAAGCTCTTTCAAGTTCTCTTTACCGATTGCGCCGCGCCTGGAATCACTTCCGACCGCGGCGCTTTTCGATCAAGGCCGCGCTACGCGCAGCACTTCTTGTACTTCTTGCCCGAACCGCATGGGCACGGCTCGTTGCGACCAACTTTCTTGGCGTCGCGCACAACCGGCTTGCGCTTGGTCATCTCGCCATCGACGTAGTACCACTTGCCATCGACCTTCTTAAAGTTCGACCGCTCGTGATGCGACTGCGGCTTGCCCTGAAGCCCAAAGTTGGCAATGAACTCGACAACGCCTTCGTCGTCGCCTTCGCCACCCTGGACGGTGTCGACAATCTCAAGCCCAAGCCACTCGGCTTGTTGCGCCCACTGTAGTGCTGCCTCTTTATCTACATCCTCACGGCCCTCTTCGTGATGGGTATCAACGATGTAGTCGGCAGCTTCCATCGTGTACGAGGTGTAGCGCGAGCGCATAAGCGCCTCTGCTGTGGGGGCGTTTTTTTCGCCTTTGACGTAGGGCTCGCAGCATTCAGCGAGTTCGAGTTTGCTACCGCATGGACATGACATGGTTTCTTTAAGGCTCCTAAAACGTTTGCATCGCCCAAATAGCGGGCGCGCCGGACTGTACACAGCGCTCAGAGTCATCGAAAGCGAGGATCCCGCTAGCTGACCCGGATTTGGCGTTTCTTTGAGCCGCTTGGTCAGGTATCTACGGGCGCAAGCAGGGTTCACGCTGAACTCGCCCCTACCGCACACGGACGTACGATGATTTCTACCGCCAATCTATCTCTTCAGTTTTCTTCTCGCGTGCTCTTCGAGAGCGTTTCAGTCAAATTTACCCCAGGGAATTGCTACGGCCTTATCGGTGCCAATGGGGCCGGTAAGTCGACCTTCATCAAGATTCTCGCCGGTGAGATCGAGCCAACCGAGGGCGAAGTCATTATTCCCGGCCGGCAGCGCATGAGTGTGCTCAAGCAGGATCACTTTGCGTACGACGAGGTCGATGCGATCACCACGGTGCTCATGGGCCACAAGCGACTCTTTCAGATCATGAAAGACAAAGAGGCCATCTACGCGAAAGAAAACTTTACCGAGGAAGACGGCATTCGCTCGGCAGAGCTCGAAGCCGAGTTTGCCGACCTCAACGGTTGGGAAGCCGAAGCGCAGGCGGGCGAGCTTCTTGGTGGCCTAGGCATGGCTGTGAAGTACCAAAGCCAAAACATGAAGGACCTGGACGACGGCAACAAGGTTCGCGTCTTGTTGGCACAAGCCCTCTTCGCCGACCCAGACATTCTCCTTCTCGATGAGCCGACCAACCACCTCGATGTGGACAACATTCTCTGGCTAGAAAATTTCTTAGCCAACTTCAAAAACACGGTCATCGTTGTAAGTCACGATCGTCACTTCCTAAACCACGTCTGCACGCATATTGCCGACATCGACTACCAAAAGCTCACGCTCTACTCGGGCAACTACGATTTCTGGCAACAAAGCAGCGAGCTTGTTCTTCAGCAGCAGCGCGATTCCAACAAAAAGTCGGAAGACAAAGCCAAAGAGCTTAAGAACTTCATCCAACGCTTTAGCGCCAACGCATCAAAGTCAAAGCAGGCAACCGCTCGCAAGAAGATGTTGGCAAACCTCAGCATCGACTCGATTAAGCCGTCTACGCGCAAATACCCGCACATCGTCTTCTCGCCCGAGAAGCTTCAAAGCAAGGAGTTGCTCACCATCAAAAATCTCAGCAAGTCCGAGGGTGACATCGTTCTCTTTAAGAACCTAAACCTCAACGTGGTTAAGGGCGATCGCATTGTCTTTACCTCGGAAGATTCCCAAGCGACCACAGCCCTCCTCGCCATTCTCTCTGGCGAGATGGAAGCCGACAGCGGAACATTTAGCTGGGGTTCCTCGGTGAACCACAGCTACTTCCCCAAAGATCACAACCACTACTTTGCCGATGTCGACCTCAATCTTATCGATTGGCTTAGGCAGTTTAGCGAAGACCAAAAAGAGGAGTTCGTTCGCAGCTTTCTCGGTCGCATGCTCTTCACAGGCGAAGAGTCTAAGAAGAAAGCCAAGGTGCTTTCTGGTGGCGAGAAGGTTCGCTGCATGCTCTCAAAGCTCATGCTGGAAGAGCCGCAGACGATGGTTCTCGACGGGCCGACAAACCACCTCGATCTCGAATCGATTACCTCGCTTAACCGCGCGCTCTTAAAGTTCCCAGGAACGCTTCTCTTCGCCTCTCACGACGTCGAGTTCATTCAGAGCCTCGCGACTCGGGTTGTCGAGATTGGTCCTGAAGAGAACATCGATCGGCCGATTGGCTACGAGCAGTACCTCCAAGAGCGCGCCGAGCGCCTTGGTCTGGACTACTAGCGAGCTCGCGAGCCACCCGGCACTCGCGAGCCACCGGCACACCTGGGCTACTTCTCGGTAGCCCTAAGATTCCAATTTACATCGCCATTACCGTCCTTGATGGCGACGTCGATAAACCCGCTCTGCCCTTTGGAATCGGTTACGTCACACGAGAATTTGCTGCCCGGCTTGGAAAGCCGAATCGGCGCCCCGCAATCCACCTTGACCTTGATGTTCTTTGCGCCCATTTCTGCAGTGACGATTATGCCGAGTTTCTCGCTGGAGACGATACCGCCAGCGAAGTTGTACGAAACGCTGCCCTGATCGTTCTGTTGTTCGACCCGCGAGGTAACCTTCACTCCGTCGATCATCGCTGAACACTCAAAGACCCCACCCTTTTTAACTTCGATGTTTTCAGGGCACGTCACCTCGGCTCCTGTCGTGCCCAGATTTGAATCGAAGTACTGGGACACGAGTTCCTGGGTTCGATTGCGAATCTTCAGCGCGACAATCCCCTCGGTGATTTCCCAAGAGACCGTTCCCTTCTCGTCTTGCTGAGTCACCGTTGCAATGAGCGTGCGCCCGCCTGCTGTAGCTTCGCAGGTAAAAGTCTCGTCCTTTTTGATGGGCATGTCACCAGGACACTTCACCGAGATGTCCGCGGGTTCGACCGAGCCCGCCAAGGTCTTGTCGAGGTTGCCTTTGATAGGGGTTTCAACCTTGCTCGAATCAATCTTCTTTGCGCCACCGAAGCTGAAGTTGCAGCCAGCGAGAAGAGTGAGTGAGAGCTAAGAAGGCGCTACAGAAATGGAGATTTCGCACATCGCAGAGAATACCAAGGACCGGGTGGGCTTGAGCAGATCACAAAGCCTGCACCTACAACTATCGGATAACAATGATTGCGCTATTTCCTCCGACCTTCATCCGCTGTAGCGATACGAGGTAGGATCGAGCGAGGTGTACGAAGGACTTCAGTGCGGGCCATTTGACCTCGTCGAGCGAATCGGCCATGGCTCCTCCGCCGAAGTATGGCGCGCTACCCACCGAGACTCCTCCATCGACGTCGCGCTCAAAGTATTTCACCGAGCGCGAGCGCGGGCGGCCTTTGCGCTGCGCAACGAAGTTAGGGCAGCTGCACGCCTCGACCATCCAAACATCGTCATGCTTTTCGACCAGGGCCTGACCGCGGATGCCCCCGCCCTACTGCAAGGTCAAACCGCAGTCTACCTAGCCATGGAGCTGTGCACCGGCGGCGCATTATCCGCGCGTACGCAGCGGGCGGCTTGGGATCAGCTCCGCGAGCGACTTATTGCAATGCTAGGCGCTCTGGCTCACGCCCACTCTCGAGGCGTAATTCACCGCGATCTTAAACCCAGCAACGTATTGCTCAGCCCAAACGAGACGGGCGAGATGGCCGTCAAGCTAAGCGACTTTGGCATTGCCCATGCACTTGTGGATTCTCGGACAAGTGCCGAGCAAACAGACCCGCGACAAGGACGGCTTAGCGGGACGCTGCAGTACATGGCACCAGAACAACTCGCAGGCCTGTGGCGCGACGAAGGCCCGTGGACCGACCTCTACGCCCTGGGCGTTATGGCCTACGAGGCGACGTGTGGAATCGCTCCCTGGAGAGCGACAACTCGCAACGAGCTACTTGGAAAATTGGTGCACAGTGCGCCGCCGCTCCGAGCGCGAATGCCTGTCCCAAATGGTTTGCAGTCCTGGATCGATAAACTCTTGGCAAGAGCTGCAAACGAGCGGTTTCAGAGCGCGTCGGAAGCGCTGCGCGAATTACTAGCCCTCGGTGCCACAGCAGTCTGGGGACGCGTTGACTCGCCCGCGCCACCTGCGAGCCAAGCGCCGCCGGCGAGTCCACAAACACCTCACCCGCCAAGGCTCCCGGTTGCCCGCGCCTTGGCGCTGCAGGGAATTGGCCTAAGCCTCTACGGATTGCGGCCCACGCCCCTCGTTGGTCGCAGTGCGCAACGAGACGCGGTTTGGCCCTACGTCGTAGCGGCCATGAAGGGTGATGGCCCACAAGCAATTGTCATTCGCGGCCCTATGGGTGTGGGGACATCAAAGTTTGCGAGCTGGATTTCAGAGCACACCCACGCGCAGCATGGAGCACTGCGCTTGCATGCCACGCACAGCCCTATCGCCGGACCGTCCGATGGACTGGCAGCAATGGTTCGCAAACAACTTCGCGCGAGCGGCCTCGATACAAGTGGTCAAGAGCGCCGAGCAGCACGCCATATTCAAGACTTCCCGCTTGCCGACGACTCCGAGCTTGAATCCATCTCCCTCGCCGCCCTTCTCTCTCCGGTGATCAGCAATCCCTCTCACACCGTTGTGATGGCCGAGCAGCAGCGCACAATTCAACGCTTCCTCTTGCGCACGGCAAAGCGTCAACCAGTCGTACTCACCATCGACAACGCTCAATGGGGGCAAAACGCTCTTGAGCTGTGCCGTGCACTCATGGATGCGGAAACCGATTCTACGCCGTTGCTGCTCTTGGTGCTTATTGATGACGAGGCACTTGCGAGTGACTCGGCCGAGGCACTTGACGTTCACTCCTTCGTGTCTATGGCGCGAGTCAATGTGCAACAACTCGGTCCACTCTCCCGCTCCGAACATCGCGAGCTTATTGTTGGCACTCTCGGGTTGGCATCGCCTCTTGTCGACCTCGTGGTCTCACGCACCGATGGCGATGCGCTCTTTAGCGCCAGCCTGCTTCGCTACTGGGTTCAAGCCGACAAGCTCGTAGCAGGCCGTGACGGGTTTGTTTTGCGTGATGGCGAAGCTGCGAACATTCCCAAGACGCTGGTTCGAGTTTGGGGCGCACAGCTTGACGTACTCTCAGAACAACTCCCAGACATCAGCGCCGAACACCTCAAACAGTCTCTCGAAATTGCGGCTGCACTGGGGGTGAGCGTGCAAGACAATGAGTGGCGCGCAGCGTGCTCGGCTGCGGGCATTGCGGTTCCCGATAGGCTTGTACAGGGGCTCGCCGAGCTCAATCTGGTCACTGTGGCCAGGGTCGGTTGGCACTTTCGCCACGCCAGTTTCCGCGACCACCTCGAACTGCGAGCAATTCGCGACAAGCGCTGGAGAAGCCATCACGAGCACTGTGCCGATGCACTCTCTCGAACCGCGCGAGCATCAAACGCCGACGACGATCGAACCCAAGCTCGAATCGGCCAACACCGAGTCGTGGCAGGCCAATTCGCCGAAGCCTGCAGCCCACTTCTCAGCGGAGCGCTGGCGGCCCGCGAAGCCAGTGATTGGAATGAGAGCCACAGAATCTTTGACCTGCTCACCATCGCTGCCAGAGAAGTCGGCGACGAGAGATTGTACATCGAGGCCTGCATTGAGCGCGTGCCCTGCTACTTGAGTGAAGGCAAAATCGCCAAAGCAGAAGAACTCGCACACGCCGCCCAGCGGGATGCTCAACGTCTTGGCGACACAACTCTTATCGCCAGGTCGCACATGGCCTTGGCAGCCACCGACTTCGATCGCTCGGAGACAAATGGCGCGACGGTTCTCCTCCAGAAGGCATTGCACGAACTTGGCGACGAGCAATCGATTTGGCGAGCCCAGGCTCTGACGAAATTGGGAGGCCTGTGCATGTGGAGGCGCGAGTTGGCGCTCGCCAGCCGCTACTTTCGCCAGGCCCAGGAAATTCTGGGAGACGACCCTGCCTATCGCTCGGAACGCGGCCAGACGCTGCGCGGCCTGGCACACCTTGCCCACTGTCACGAAGACTTTGCCGGTGCCACGCGGCTCATGAAAGATGCGCGAGACTGCTTTGCGGCCGAGGGCAATCGCTACGCAACGGCGAGCTGCATCAATGACCTTGGAGATTTGCTGCGCCACCAGGGAAACCTTGGCGACTCAGAAAAACTCTATCGCGAGGCGTTGGCAATCTTTCGCAGTGTGCAAGCTGCCAATGCATCCACAGCTCATTGCAACCTCGGTTATCTCCTAATCGAGCGCAGCCGGCACAAAGAAGCAGAAGCAATTTTCCGCGGCCTTGTCGCGTCCAAGCTCGTGGAAGAGCGGCAAGTGGATTTGCTGTGGATCCTCTGTGGCCTCTTGGTCTGCGTGGCGCACAACAAAGACTGGGGCGAGTGGGATGCGTTGCAAAGCCAGATTTCGGCACTGGCAGACAGCGGCCTGATTGACGAAGACTTAGCAGGTGCAACTCGTCTCGCTGCGGGCTTGGCAAGACGAGCGGGCCACTACGAGCGCGCGCGGTGGGCCTACCGCTATGCCCTCCACCACTACGAGCGCATGGACAAACCACAGGAAAGTCGCACGGTGAGAGACCTGCTTACGGATCTGGGCGATTCGCCCACGCCAAGCTGAATCGATCGCCTATGATTGCGCCATGAGCTGGAAGAACTGCACGAGCTGTCGCAACGCAATGGGGTTTGGAACTACCTACTGGGAGTGCAGCGTCTCGACCTGCAATCGCAAACGCCTTGGCCTTTTCTTTTGCAGTGTCGCCTGTTGGGATGCCCACATCCCCGGTGCGCGCCACCGAGAGGCATGGGCTGTGGAAAAAACTTCGCCCACAAAACTTGAGTGGCAAGCGCAGCAAGAGAGCGAAGCTGCACCCGTGCGCAAGGTTATCTCGGCAAGCTCCGAGCCTGTGCGTCGCACGGTGGTTAGCGCATCGACACCCGAGATTTCTGACGAAGACTTGCCGCGCGAAGTCTTGGTTGTGGTGTCCAAACTCAAAAACTACATCAGGGCCAAGGGCGACATGAAAACCTCCGAGACTGTGATCCCGGTTCTCTCCCAAGAGCTTCGTCGAATCTGCGATCGGGCGATCCGCATCGCCGGGCAAAACGAGCGCAAGACGGTGCTAGACCGCGATATTCGCGACGCTCTTAAGGACTAGCCCGCACAACCGCTAGGCCGCTCGAGCCAAACTCTGGCCCGGCGAGGTCCCGTGTGAAAGGATCCGGCAATGCACAGAAACCTCTGGTTCCTTTCGCTGGCGCTCTCAGCAACCATGGCTTGGGTTGCTCCAACCGACGCTGCTGCAGATCGCGGCCAAGCTGGAGTCGACTTTCGCTACGGTAGTCTCAACATCAACAATCCGCTCTTTGCATTTCTCGCGGGCGACGATGACATCAGTCTTATTGGCATTGACCTCTACGCGAATACCGAAGTCGCGACCGGACTGAGCATTGGTGCGCGGCTGCCAATCGCCCATGCGCGCTTTGATGACGACGGTCAAACGACCCTTGGCAACCTAACGTTTGAAATGCAGTATCGGCTGGGACGCCAGCTGCACAGCCGCTCGTGGATTGACACCAGCCTCTCACTCTCCACGGCTGATGATGATGGTGAAGGTGGCCAAGTCGCAGCTGCCATGGGCGCGTTTTGGATTCCCGATCCGGGCCTCTACCTGCCCAATACAAACACCGTCCGCGTGATGTATCGGCATCAGTGGAACGTGCGCAGAAATTCTCACGCCACTCGCGGCGTCTCCGTCGACTTTGGAGCCGGCGCCCACTTTCTAATGCGAGATGGCGCCGAGGATAGGTTTCGCGTGCCGCTTACCATCGCGGGGCGGCTGGGCTTAAGTGCCCAGGCCGAAGCCATGGTGCGCTTTGGCACCTACTGGACCAGCGGGGCCGAATCCGGCGAAGACGATTTCTTGCACGTCCTCGAAGCTGGCTTGCGCCTTACCGGTGTTGGGCGCGGCAGCGTGGAAATCCTGGCCTACCTCCCGCTCGATGAGACCTACCGAGATACCCTTGAAGCCTGGGGCATCACCATTGGTTTCCGCAGCGGATTCTAAGGGATTTACCAACATGCCCGAACTTCGATTTTCCTTAGGCGGCGACCTCGACATCTGTCGGATGGGCTTTGGTGCCATGCGCATTTGCGGCAAAGGTGCGTGGGGTTGGCCAAAAGACCGCGCCCGCGTTCACAAAGTATTGAAAGCGGCTCGCGACGGCGGCATCAATTTCATCGACACCTCCGACGCGTACGGGCCCGAGACATCAGAGTATCTCTTAGACGAGGTTCTACACCCATACGGCGCAATGGTGATCGCGACAAAAGGCGGCCTGGTGCGCGGCGGCCCAAGAGACTGGACGCCGGATGGTCGCCCGGCGCACCTGCGAAGGGCCCTAGAAAACTCGCTGCGGCGCCTTCGGGTCGAGACGATCGACCTCTACCAACTGCACGCCATCGACGACGCAGTCCCGCTTGAAGACTCTCTCGGAGCCTTGGCCGAGCTTCAAGCCGCAGGGAAGATCCGGCATATTGGCGTCTCGAATTTCTCGGTTGAAGAGCTCGCTCGCGCCCAAACCGTTGCCAAGATTGTGAGCGTTCAAAACCGCTTCAACCTTTTGGACCGCACCCACGAGGATGTTCTGGATGCGTGCGAGGCCTCGGGCATTGCCTTTATCCCGTGGTACCCACTTGCCACCGGCGACCTCACGCGAAGCACCGCGCTCGAGCAACTTGCAACCAAGCACCGAGCCAAACCCGGTCAGATTGCCCTCTCCTGGCTCCTGCATCGCTCGCCAGTCATGCTGCCCATTCCCGGAACTCACTCGGTGGCTCACCTTCAGCAAAACATTGCCGCTCAGAAAATCCGCTTGGACGAGAGCGACATGACGACGCTGGACAACATCGCCTAGGTCGAACTTCTTTCTTTGGCACGAGCGGCCTAGAACCGGTAGGGTGGGCCCGTGAGCGAGACCGAGACTGAGACTGAGAACAAGAAGCCGCGAGTTCTCAAGGACCGTCTGCAAGAACACATTGCCGAGTACGGCAAGCTTGCGCTCGTCATCTTTTTCTCGCTTGGGATCCTATCCCTGACCGGCTTCTACATTGCGATCAAAGCCGGCATCGACGTCGGCTCCAATACCGGTACCGCGGGCGCCCTGGCCGCCGCCTGGGTTGCCAATAAGCTCACCATGCCGATTCGCATTGGCGCCACCTTGGTGCTTACCCCACTCTTCGCAAAAGTCCTGCGCCGCTCGCCAAAGAGTGCGAGCTAAGCGCTCGCTTCACGCAACCTTTACGCGACGGCCGAAACGAAAAGACGCGAGGGCCACTGCACTCGCGTCTTACGGTGTTGCAGAAGGCCCAGCTAGAAGGCCCAGCTAGAAGGCCCAGCTAGAAAGCCCAGCTAGAAAGCCCAGCTAGAAAGCAAAGAGCAGCGCGAGATTCGCGTCAACCTGCACACCAGTCTTTGGACGAACGCAGCCGTCTCCCGGGCAACTTCCCAGTTCATCAAAGCCCGCGGTGAAGGCCGCAAGTGCGTTGACTTCGGCGACGAGTCGCATCGGTCCGCCAAGAGACATTCCGTAACCAACGCCACCACCAAAGAGCACCGGCCCCATCGCGGTTGTATCCGTGTCCATGTTGGCATCTGCTGGGTCTTGAATGGTTACGGTATTGCGAATCACGCCTGCGCCAATGGCACCAGAAACTTGTACACCTTCGCCCGATGGATCGAGCGCGTAGCGAACTCGCAAGAGGCCAGCTGGAGCAAAGGTTGCGTGGCCATCGACGTTTGCGCCAACGGGAAAGCCCATTCGAAACGCACCCGAGATCGAGAGCTGCTCGCTTAGGTAGTAGCCGATTTCCGGCATGATGTGGAGTAGCGCTGGCCCAATGCAGCAATCCACTTCGCTGCCGGTTTTCTCGGTTGGTCCTTGGATGTAGCCGCCACCGGTTCCGGCCGCAATACTAACGAAAATCATTGGCCCCTTTTTGGGGTTGAGAAGCGAGCCGTCGTCTTTGCCATTGCCGGCAAGTGGGTTGTCGTCTCCAGAGAGGCTGCCCCCGGATGCGGCGGCAACTTCAATGATGTTTGGAGAGCCGCTGGTACCCTTGTGGCCAAGCTCTTTGCCCTCGGAGTCGAGAGCGGCGATGTAGTAGTGGACAAAGTCGCCCTGCACAGCGCGGGTAGGAATGGCACCGACGTACTCACAGCTGCCGCTCTTGGTCATGGCGGCTTTGGAAAACTCAAGTTGTCCTTCGCCTCGGTAGTACACAAGAACGCTCGCGGCATCGATGTCGGCACCGAGCTTCGCTCGCATCTCGGGCGCACTACCCGACGGCGCTTCGTCGACAAGCTCGTGGGTTAGCCCGGTCTCTGGGCAATCGCCTGAAGCTCCGCCTGTGCCAAGGTTTGCTCGAGCCGCCTCAAGCAATTCGCTCATCTCCGGTGTGCTGTAAGCGACGCCAAGTTGCACAGCAGGGTCGATTGCTAGTGAATTCGCGAATGCTTCGCTGGCCTTCTCTTCTTCGCCAAGACCGGAGAAGTAAACGATACCCAGGTTTAGGTACGCACTTGCCAACTCGGGCCCTTTGGAGTCGTTGCGCTCGCCAATGGCAATCGCTTCCATGAGGAGTGACTTTGCCGCCTCAAACTCCATCATGTCGTACTCGCCCATGGCTTGATCGGCCTTGGTCTGAACCCGCTTGCTGCTCTTATCTGCTAGCGCAATTGTCGGGCTGGCGAGAGAAACTGCTGCAACACCGCCAAGAGCCAGGCTCAAGGCAAATAGAGTCTTGTTCACGTAGCGCATTCGCCCTCCTCATACCAAAAAACTCGAAAATGTCCGAGCATTACCATTCGCGAACTTACACCAGCTGGCGAAGCGAAGGCGGATCGCCCTCGTTTGCGCCCTATTGCGAGCTGATTACTGCGCCGTGATCACTACAAGGTGATCACTACAAGGTGACTACCGCGAGGTGATTACGAACTCAACCCGGCGATTTTGTTCGCGCCCGGCACTGGTCCGATTGTCCGAAAGCGGGATTTCCTCGCCGAAGCCTTTGGCGGTCATGCGACCTTCCTCAACACCTTGGGCAGCGAGATAGGTTCGAACCGACTCGGCGCGCCCTTGTGAGAGGCGAAGGTTTTTAGCATTGCGGCCACGGCTATCGGTGTGTCCCTCGACCTGAATCGAGATCTTCGGATTGTCGTTAAGCGCCTGTGCCACTTCGTTGAGCAAGCTGTAGGAAACCGGCTTGATGCGAGTCTTGTTGGTGTCGAAGTAGACGGTCTGCTTGATTTCGATCTTCTTGGCCGTCACCACAACATTTGTGTACTTGGGCGGGCAGCCATCTGCAGTAGCAGCCGGCTGATCTGGGCACATGTCGACCTTCGTTGGGCATTCGAGAACCCCATCGCCGTCGTTATCGCAATCGGGACAGCCGTCGTCGTCTTCAAAGCCGTCGTCGTCTTCTGGATCGTCGGGACACTGGTCGATGCGATCCGAGAGCCCATCGTCGTCGTTGTCTACGTCGGGACAGCCATCGTCGTCTTGGAAGCCGTCTTTGTCCTCGGCGTCATCTGGGCACTCGTCGAGGGTGTCGACAATGCCATCGTTATCGTTGTCGAGATCCGGGCAGCCGTCGGCATCTTTGTAGCCGTCAATGTCCTCGGGGCGCCGTGGGCAATCATCGGTAATGTTCGGGATGCCATCGCCGTCGGAGTCTTCGTCGGTCGGCGGCGCAAGCTTCTGCGGTGCTTTAATACAACGCCCCATCGGCGAGAGGCTCAGCGCCTCGTTGGCGTTTTTCTCGGCGATCGCCAACTCTTCTTTTGCGCGGAAGTAATCGCCCTCGTCGTACTCGGTCTGAGCAAAGGCATGATGCGACTCGGCCATGGCCAATTGCACCGGTGCACAGGTTTGCGCGCCGTTTTTGCGAGCGGCGGCAATCGTCTCGCCAACCGCTGACGTGCGAGTTTTTAGCTTGGCACCGGCACAACTCAGAGAAACACCTAGAGCAGCAGTTAGAGCGACAGTTACAGCAACCGTGCCAGCAAGTGCCAGTCCATTTTGGGCAAGACGGCGACCGCTAGTGCGCTTCATGGTGTCTCCTCCTCGTCAATCGCGAGGGGGTTGTCGTCTTCGTCGGCTACGGCCTCGTCCGAGCTTGGATCGACAATTTCGATCTCCTCTTCCTCGGCTGGCGCCATTGTTGGAGGCTCGGCGTCTGGGTTTCGAGCTTGCTCAATCGCAACGCTCCGGGCCTTGCGAGCTGCTTTCGCCGAGCGTCGCCCAAAGCGGTTTGCCGACTGAAAATCTGCGGAAGCTGCCTCTTCGCGAGCCTTGTGCAAGTACTCGACTGCAAGCGTGTACCAGTAGGGAGCGTGCTTATCGGCTTTTACGGCCTTCGCTGCTTCAACCTCTGAGCTCGCCTTTCGAGTCACTTGATTGACGTACTCGATTGGCCCGCAGGCGCTACTAAGCGCCCCCACAGACAAGGCGCATGTGAGGAGTACGCAGCAGCGCAAGAGTCGGCCGTTTCGAAACGCCGATCTGACGTTTACAGCCGTTCTGACGGTGCTGGTTGTTGCGCTCGAGAATGCTTCGCGTCGTTGCATGTGGGCGGCTCGACCCTAGCACTCGCGAAAGCCCCGGGTCAAAGCACCGCGGGCATGCGTTTTCTTATCGGCTCACCGCACGTCGGCTGTCGCGAATGAGCTCGACGGCCATAAACGCGATCGATGCAAGAATCGCAAAGAGCAAGGCCACAAGCACGTAGCCCAACTTGACATCCATAATTGGCAGAGCCCGGCCTTCGTGGAACTCGGTGTAGGAGCCGTAGTAGCCGAGCCGGCCCCACAGAAGAGCGACCGCCACAAGGCTGACAAGCCCTGCGCCCAGCGCAATGTAGCCAATGAGCTTGTGCCGCCCGGCCTGGATTAGGCGCGCGCCCAAGTACCAGCCCGCGACGATCATCGCCCCGTGCAAAACCACAAGCGGCAGAATCGCAAAACCGGGAATGTCACTTGGATCGATCATGTACATCCACGCCCAAGAAGCGTGTGCCAAATACAAGTACAGCGTTATCGGCACCATGATCATGCCAATGAACATAAAGAGGAGCAGGCTTGCAGGTGGCGCAAAGGCCCCATCCGCCCGCAGCCTTGTGCGCGCGCACAGCGCAAGGGCAAGCCCTAGGCCGAACTTAACGATGAGGTCGATAGGAATGGCAGGACGCTATCTCAGATGTGCGCCAAGGCCAAACCCTAGCCGCGATCATCCGGCGACGGGGTTCCAGAATCGCTTTGCCCCGTGGCCGGGGACGAGGGAATCTCGCCGGGTTCTTGGGATTTGGTCATCGCAGAAGCGAGCACAATCCGAGTCTTTGCGGAATGCTCGGCCCGCTGTGAGGCCGACAGCCCAGAGCCGGCCAGCGGTGCAACTGTCGGCCGGGAAATTTTGATGGGCGGAATGGCAGGCGGATTGGCGTTTTTTTGACCTGGCCCCTCAACCGCAGCCACTTGGTTGGTCGGAATTTCTTCGAGGTCGTCGACCGCGAGGACACGAGTCTTTTCTTGCGGCTGCGGGGGCTTTGAGAACAAAGGCGACGACCGACCTTGAATCATTTGCTTGTGGGCGAGATTGGCCGGAGGAATCTTTGCGAACTCTCCCGGCTGGGCAATCCCGGTTGCGGCGCTATCGAAAATGCTCTCCGAGAGCGGACGAGTATGTTCGGGGCGTGGAGTTTTGCCTTGCAACTCTCCTGTGACCAGCGAATCGTCCATTGGTGCCGTAACCACGGTTTGCGGCTTCTTAAGGCCAAGCTCCAGGCTTCCAGTGTCCTCGATGACCAGGAGCGGCACCTCCCACTCTTCGATGCCCTCTCCTACGATCTCGATCTCAATACTGGAGTTAGAGTCCTCAACCTCGAAGTTAGAGCCCGCCCTTTGGTCCGCAGAGTCATCGCTCTGGTGCCGCCGTGGAAGCATTTCAACCACCGTGACTTCTCCGGGCTCCATCGTCGGTGAGGCGACTCGCGACTCACCGGAGTCTGCAACAAGTTCGTCGGCTGCGAACTCTTCTGATGCGAATTCCTCGGACGAAACGCCATCGGCCTGTTGTCGGAGAATCAGATCAAGGCCGAGTTCGGTAATCGGAGCGAGACGCGCATCGCCGGCCGCTTGGCCAAAGCGCTCGCTAAACTTCTCTTGCTCGGCAAGCCAGGTATACGCGCGGCGCAGACTTCGTCGCGTGCCGCTGGCGGTGCAATTTGCCCGCACCATTTCGTAGCCGCCATTGGCCACCTTGTTGCGCAGTTTACTGTCGCGCAGAAGCAGCAAGAGCTTGGCGGCCAGATCCTCTGGCGCTCCAGGCGTAAACATCAGCCCTTCTTCGCCGTCCCGGAAGAGCATTTTGACAGTGCCCCGAGCCGGCGCCACAACCGCGCGACGACAGGCCATGTACTCGAGGATTTTTGTGGGAAAGAGTGCTGTGGGCTTTGGCGTGAGTTCGGCCGCTCCGGGCGCCACACAGACGGTAGCCCGCGAAATTACCGCCGGAGCAAGCTCGTGCGGAATTTCTCCCAACAGGCGCACTCGCCCTTCCAGACCTAAATCGTGTACAGCGGTTTCCAACGATTCGGTAAACGACGTTGTCGCCGGCCCGGCCAAGACCAACACCGCATTCGACACTCTTGCTACGTCGAGCATACTCCTAAGAAGAACTCGCACACCACGCCCAGGAGTTAGCGAACCTAGGTAGAGAATGATGGGCGCCCGATCGAGATTGAGCGCCTCCCAGTCGAAACGGTCGACGTTGACACCTGGCGGCACGACATGAATTTTGGATGCGCTTGTGAAGCCTGCGAGGTACTGCCTCGAAGGCTCGGTTGGCGCCAAAATGAGATCGGACCTACGAACGCAAGTCTGCTCGGCGCGCTCGAGTTCGGTTGCGGTGGCCAAATCCGTAAGAACCGGCTCGGCCATGGGAGACCGAGCTAAATCAAAGACAGTGGCGTAGCCTTGGCTCGCTTGCATCTCCAAGGCGGTGATTCCGCTCCAGCCATCGCGAAAGTGAACAACATCGTAGTCGGCACCATCGAGTTGCCTGCGCAGCGCCCTCCGAAACACTTCAATCTGTGAGGTGCGATCTTCATCGGGCAGAGGAACTCTTAGATAGCGCGTGCCGCCAAGGCGTTCGACATGCCCCTGATCATCGCGTCGAACGCTAAGCACGTCGACCTGATGCTGCCGATGCAAGCCTTCGATAATATGCCCAAGCTGCACCCCTGGCCTGCCAGGAGACGGAATGCTGCAAAAGCCTGTGATAAGTATTCGAGCCACTATTTACTGCTCGTAGGGTCGCCTTTGCGCCGTGAGTTGGCAAGCGAATCAAGAAGCGCTGCAGCCGTATGCGCAACCCGCGCTAGCTGCTTTGGTCGAATCTTCTCCACAGTATCGGACACTTGGTGGTAGTCGTCGTGAAGCCCCGTCGAAAAATGAATGGCCCCAATCCCCTGGCGGCGAAACCACCAATCGTCGGTTCGGTCGTGGAGCGAAAACAATTCGAGGAGACGAGCGGGCACGGAGATTAAGTGAAGGCCAACGTCGCTAGCTGCCCGCTGCGCCACCGCGGGAAGAGCGTCGTCAAATTCCAATCCAACAACCGCGGCGGCATCGGCTTGATCGGCGCCCGCTTCAAAGAAGTTTCGCCCAACCATGTCGAAGTTAATGAGCGCGCGAGTTTTTGCAAGCGGCCAGAGCGGATCGCGAACGTAGACGCCCGAACCAACCAAGCCGTCCTCTTCGGCACCGAAAGAAATAAACAGCACCGTGTGCTTGTAGTTGCGTGTGGCTCGAGATCTTGCGATGCCGAGCAGCACTGCCAGCCCCGAAGCATTGTCATCGGCACCTCGGTACATCTGCCCGCCGCGAATCCCGAGGTGATCGTGGTGCGCAGAAACCACGATCGCTTCATCGCCGCCCTTCTTGATCGCAATAATGTTCTCGGCGTGGCGCCCTCGAATGCGCTGCCGCCGCACGTCGTAGCCAAGGCGTTCAAATTCGGCAAAGACAAAATCCGATGCTCGCTTGGTGCCAACCTGGTACGAGCCACGGCCCTGAAACTCGTCGCCGCAGAGTCGCTCTACATCGCTCATAAGCGCGGCCGCCGTCATCGGCCCAACCTCGGCTGGAGGCGTTGGCTGTGCCACAGGTGCAGGCGCGCCCTTGCAGGCGCCCGAAAGCACTAGCAAGACAAGCCCGATTTGCCCAATGGCACCCACAGCCCAAAGCATATCGCAGCCCATCGCATGTGGTGGCAAGAGCCTCAAAAGAGGGCTATTCTCAGGCAATCATGAGCAAACCCAGCGCAAAGATGCCCCTATTCATTTCCCTCGGCCTCGTTGTCGTTGGGCTCATCCTAGGAGCGGTCGGCGGATTTGCCAGCGGCTCGGTGGTAGGCGGAATCATTGCAGGTGCAGGCGTTATCCCTGCGGCGTGGGGGGCGTGGGCCGGAATGCAGGGCGAAACCCAAAGCGGCTTGGCTGGAGCAATCGGCATGGTGCTGCTCTCCCTCGGTGTTGGTGGGCTGCTCATCGTTCTGGGCATCATTGACTGGATCCGTTAGAGCGAACGCGCGAAAACGCATCATGCTGCTTAGGCAAGCCCTCACCTTGGGCACGATATGTTTGGGACTCACCAGTGCAACGTGCACATCATCGGCAGAGTCCCCCAAGCCCGTTACCAACGCCCCAAGCGATGCAATGCCATCGCCAAGGTCGGCCCCCGAAGCTGCACCTAAAACGGCTGAAGATCCGGATCCCAACAAGCCCGCCGAAACGCTTTCAAAGGTCGTGCACTTTCGCGATCAGGTCATGGGTACCGTCGTCGACGTCACGGTGTGGACCGACGATGAGCCTGGAGCGCGCAAAGCGGCAGATGCCGTCTTTGCCGAGTTCAAGCGCGTCGACGCACTCATGTCCTCTTGGCTCGACGATAGCGCCGTAGCTCGCATTAACAAAGGCGCCGGAAGCCGTGCCATTGCTGTCTCGCCCGAGCTCTTCAAACTTATTGGCAGTGCTCTCGAGGCCGGCAAAGAGACCAGCGGCGCCTTTGACATCACAGTAGGTGCCTTTCGCGGGCTTTGGAAATTTGACCAAGACATCGACGGCAGCATTCCCAAGAAGGCTGACGTGGTCGCGCGCACAAAGCTCGTCGACTACAAGAAGGTTCAGGTAAACGCCAAGAGCAGCACCGTCAAACTCGCTCGCAAAGGCATGCGACTAACCCTTGGAGGAATCGCAAAGGGACACGCTGTGGACCAGTCCGTAGCCCTCATGCGCGCGCAGGGCTTTGACAATTTCATTCTTCAAGCAGGCGGTGACCTCTATGCTTCTGGCAGCAAAGGTGACCGAAAGTGGCGCGTCGGAATTCGCGATCCGCGGGGCCCTCGCGAGACGAGCTTTGCGGTTGCAGAGATTTCCAATCGAACATTTTCCACCTCCGGAGACTACGAGCGCTTCGTCGTAAAAGACGGCGTTCGCTACCACCACCTTCTCGATCCCTCGAGCGGTCGGCCGGCAACGAAATCACGCTCAGTCACTGTGCTCGCGCCCGATGCCCTCACGGCGGATATCTGGTCGACCAGCCTCTTCATTATCGGCCACGAAGCCGGCATGAAGCTCGTCGAAGCGCGTGACGAACTCGATGCGGTCTTTGTCGATAAAGACAATCACGTGCACATCTCAAGTGGCCTGCAGGGCATGCTCAGAATGCTTAAAGAGCCCACCGACGGCATCTAGCAGCAAAGTGCGACCGAGCCTTCGTCGCTCGGTGCTGTGCAAGACCGCGTTGCTAAGGCCGGAACGGACGCTCGTCTTCGCCGCGCACAGGCGACGCCAAACGTCGCGCTACAGCAGTCTGCTCTTGCTCATCAAGCCGCCGCACGTAGACGCCAGCGGCCTCGATTGCACGCGCTCCAAAGAAGCCTTCGGAAACCGCGTACTCCACCTCGATGACCATGAATGGGTCGTCACCGATCCAAAGCAGTTCGTGCTTGCGCGGAATTCCCACCCAAGATGAGAGCGTGAATTTTTCACGACTTCCGTCTTCGTTGAGAACAACTAGAGTAATGCGATCGGTAGCAGTCATGACAAAGCCTAAGGCGAAGAGCTGAGACGTTGTTGTACCGCTCTTTTGCCAAGAGAGCACATAAAAGCCTGCGAGACGGCGGTTTCTCGATAGCGGTTTCTCGATAGCGACCAGCGATGCGCAGAGCTACAGGCCCAGAAGTTTTTTGGCTTCGACGTCTGGTGGCCGCACGACCAATTTGTCGACACCGCCGATGCGAGCGAGCACAATCTCGGCAACCGCTGTGTAGGCGGCCTTCTCGAAGGCGCGAACCGAGGCGATGTTGTTGCTGCCAATCAGGGCCCAACTTTTGTAGATGTCACGCTGTCGCAAGTTAATAGCGAGAAACTCAAGCATCGAAGGCGCTAGCGAGCGGCCTCGTGCAGAGGGCGCCACAAAGAGGTCGTGTATGTAGGCCTCGCCCGGTCCGACAGCAAGGTGACGATCGAGTTCTGGCACCAAGACGCGCTTGCACGCGCACCAGGCGATACCTGCAGGCCTACCGCTAAGTCTCGCCAAAACCGCAATGTCGCCGCGCTGCCAAGTTTCGCGTATCTGAGCGTCGTCGAGATGCAGCCCTTCTAAGAAAAGTTCCCTATCTGAGCTTTCCATGGCGTCGTAGTCGTCTTCTAAGAAAACTTCCATGGTGAGACCAGGTGTATCGGCGACACCTCGAGTCCACAGCTCGCCTCGGTACAGTTGCAAGCGTTCGAGACCGGCAACGTTTGCAGCGGCAGTTCGAATTTTTGACCAGGCGGCCCGCGCACCAGCAGCAGCCGCGACCGGTGCATCCTTGGCGACGTGCATTTTGCGCCGGACCTTGCCGTAGGTTCGAGCTAGCGCGGCCGCCGACGAGGTGCCGTAAATGCTTAGCTGAATTGCTCGGCTTCGCGTCGTTGGCATTTGTGGCAAGCCGTGTTCGGTTGCACTATCGCTAATGTCGAGCGATCGAAGACCACGCTCTCGCGCCGCATACGCTTCGGCTGCGAGCAATCGCGGCGCGGCATCTGAGGTTTCAGGATCAACCGCCAAGGCCAGAACGACGGCCCTGGCCCCGTCGTCAATCACCAGCGCCGCTGCGATCGCTTGGCCATCAACATCATCAAGACGGGCGAGGCGCGCTTTGCCCTCTTTGCCAAGCGGCAAGACGATATCTTCCAAAAGATGCGTGGCTTGCCGATCGGTAAATGGACTCGCTTCATCCCGATGGGCCCACTCGAGTCGTGAAAGTCGCTTGAGCATTGCGAGCCCTTTGCGAAGCATGCCCGGCTCGTCGACGTACGCCGAAGCTCGCGCGTCCTTTGGATTGGACTCGTCATCGCTGCCCGTTGCCTGAAGCTCAATACGGGTTACGCCACCAGCACTACTCGAATCGACCGGGCGACCTTTTCGCGCAAGCCTCCCAACCAAGTGTGCTCTGGCCTCGGAAGGATCCTCAAGCGGCTCAAGATCAATGACATCCCAATCGCCCGCGCATGCGATGAGGTGATCGGCGAGTGCAACGCCGACTTTCTCTTCGAAGCCCGGCACTGCTAGAATTCCCAGGGCTGGCGGCCTTGGCCCTGCATCCCCCATAAGGCGTATCTCTTCGAGCTTGCGCGTAGGTGAACGTTTGGCCGCGCGTTTGTAAAACGGCGCCAGCCCAACAAGACGTCCATCGTCGTAGACCGCTAGCGAATATAGCTCGGCACCGAGTTGCCTCTGATACGCGCGCCACCAACTGAGGAGCCAACGAGGACCTCGAAAGAGCGGAGAGATTCCGGCCTCGTCTGCCATCGCCTGCCACGGGTCGGCAATCGCATGGAGGGCCTCTGCTTCGTCAATTACTTCGAGCCGAATCGCCATTGGGCATGCAATATACCAGCTGGCGAAAGCCTTGGGGGCCCGTCGCCCGTTGATAGAAGCAACGCCCCAAAGACTCGCGCACGTTGGCTATGCGTCGGGCTTGCGACGAATCACAGCGGCAAAGAAGCCATCACAGCCGTGCACATCCGGGCGCGTCACCATGAACTGCCCGGTTGCGTCGAGAACGCGGTCACCGCGCTCTTTGCCCCAGACTTCTCTTGGGCTGATGATTTCAAGATCATCGCGACCGCGCATGAGCTTCTCGACGATGTCCTCGTTCTCGCTCTTTAGAACCGAGCACGTTGCGTAAATGAGGCGTCCGCCTGGTGCGACAAGCTCTAGCGCGCGAGTCGCGATGTTGAGCTGCTGCGCTGGCATTCGATCGACTTCGCCTTGGCTCAGCCGCCAACGCGCTTCGGGATTGCGCCGAAGAGCTCCCATGCCAGTGCAAGGAGCATCGACTAAAACGCGCGATGCTTGCCCGATAATTTTTTCGAAGGGTTTGGGAAGAGCAACACGCTCGCCGCCAGCGCCCGATTCATGATCGAGATGCACCACTTGAATGTTGGTGGCGCCAGCGCGCTTGGCCCGCCTGCGAAGCTCGATGAGCTTTCGCTTGTCGACATCACTTGCCATAAGCCGGCCGCGGTTTCCCAGCATTGCTGCCAGTGCCAAGCTCTTGCCACCAGCTCCCGCGCAATAGTCGATAATCAACCCTTTTGGCGGCGGCGCGACGAGCTCCGCTATCAGTTGCGAGCCTTCGTCTTGCGCTTCAAAAAGACCGTTTCGAAAGCTCTCAAGGCCAAAGAGATTGGTACGGGTATCAACGTGCAGGGTTTGAGCACCGTAGTCGCCATGAGTTGTTTCGATGCCCTCTGCGAGCAGTGCACTATAGAGTGCCTCGCTATCGCCTTTGAGAGTGTTCGCGCGAATCGTCATTGGTGCTCGGAGATTGAGCGAAGCCGCTAACGCCTCGGCCCCTTCCGCACCGAGATCCTCAACGAAGATCTTCGCGAGAAACTCGGGAAGTGAATGGCGAGACGAGATTCGCTCGATTGGTTTGCGCAGCGCGTCGAGCTTTGTGTCGATGTTCGCTACCTTCTGCCAATCTAAATCAGCGTCATGATGCGCCGCGTCTTCCGGCGCGAGTCCGTGCTCGAGAATGAGCGCGGCCAATAAGCGCTTACTGTCTGGAGCTCGTCCAACGGCTTTTAGGCCGCCAGCTTCGATGGCGAGGTCGATGCGCTTTGCGTGCCTAATCATCGTATAGAGCACTTCTGCGACGAATCGCCGCTCGGATGAACCGAGGCTGCGCTCGCGGCGAAAGACTTTGGCCAATCGGTCAGTGGCGAAGCCCCAGTCCATTCGCGTCTGCTGCCATAGTTCTAGAATAAGTGAGTTGCACTCTCCACCTCGAGATGAGGCAGAACGAAGCAGCTGTTGCTCTTGCGATTTATCTGGATTCGTCATTGAATTTGCCCACCCACAGTGAGAGGAATTCCCTAATTATGTCGTCTACCAGTAAGGCACCTAAAAACGCCAAGAAAAGCTCCCTCAAAGAACGCGGTAACCTCTTTGATATCGCCATGGCGCAGGTCAGCAAAGCTGCCGATGTCGTTGGCCTTACGCCAAAGGTTCGCGCGATTCTCGCTCAGCCAAAGAATGAGCTCATCATCAACTTCCCCGTCCAGATGGATGATGGCAGTTGGAGAATGTTCAAAGGCTACCGCGTACAACACAACAATTTGCTCGGCCCCTACAAGGGCGGCATGCGTTACCACCACGAGGCAAATCTCGATGAGATGAAAGCCCTCGCATCGTGGATGACGTACAAGAGCGCATTGCATGACATCCCATTTGGTGGTGGCAAAGGTGGTGTTCGCGTCAACCCAAGCACGCTCTCGATGCGTGAGAAGGAGCGACTCACTCGTCGTTTCACCCACGCCCTTGGCGACAACATCGGCCCTGAGTGGGACATCCCTGCTCCCGACGTTGGAACCGATGGCCAAATCATGGTCTGGATGATGGACACGTACATGAACGTTGCTGGTTACAGCGACAAGAATGCTGTCCGTCGCGTTGTTACTGGCAAAACCATCAGCTCAGGTGGCTCGCACGGTCGCAGCGAAGCAACCGGCCTTGGCATCGTCTTCTGCATTGAAGAATGGGCCAAAGATAACGAGCTCGATCTCGATGGCGCAACGTTCACCGTGCAAGGCTTCGGCAACGTCGGCTCACACCTCGCCAACCTACTCACCAAGCGCGGTGCGGTATTGGTCGGTTGCGGTGATCACGGCGGCTACATCGCCAATCCCGAAGGTCTCAACCCACACAAGCTTCGCCAGTACATGGCGAAAACCGGAACTGTCGCCAAATACCAAGGCGCCAAAGAGATTACCCGCGAAGAGTTCTTTGGCCTCGATTGCGACATCTTTATTCCAGCTGCTCTCGAGCTTGAAATTGGTCCCGACGAGGCGCGCAGCCTCAAGTGCAAGATGATTGCAGAGGGCGCAAACGGACCGACCTACCCGGAAGCTGAGACAATCCTCCAAGAGCGCGGCATTGAGGTTATCCCCGATGTTCTCGCAAACTCTGGCGGTGTTGTGGTCTCGTACTTCGAGTGGCTTCAAAACAAGCGCTCCGAGCGCTGGGAGCTTGAAGAAGTGCGCGAGAAGCTTCATCGCCGCATGACAAATACCTATCGTGCTGTTCGCCAATGTGCAACGCAGCGCAATATCGATATGCGAACAGCTACGTACGTCATCGCCCTAGAGCGACTGCAGAAGAGCTACCAAGAGCGCGGAATTTTCCCATAGGGAGTATTCTTAGAACGCCTGGCCCAACGTGGGCCAGGCGCTCTCCCAGCTTCGCAGACGCGCCCGGTTGTTTTGCCGGGCGCTTTTGGGTTTCGGGTTCGGTCCTCGGCGAGCTCCAACCGCGGTTTAGAGCTCGGCTGCGAGTCGCATTCCCTGATCGATAGCGCGTTTGGCATCCAACTCTTTTGCGAGGTCAGCGCCGCCAATCAAATGGTGTGGAATCGTTAGGCCTTCGACAAGGGCCCGGAGAGGCTCTTGTCCTGCGCAAATCACTACATTGTCGACTTCGAGCACTTGCTCTTCCCCGGCAATGCTCAGGTGCAGGCCCTGGTCGTCGATCTTGCTGTAGCTGCAGCCGCCAAGCATCTTCACGCCGCGGTTCTTAAGGCCGCTGCGATGAATCCAACCGGTTGTCTTGCCGAGCCCTGCTCCAACCTTGGAGGACTTGCGCTGAAGCAAGTAGACCTCGCGAGATGACGCAGCCGGCGTGGCCTTGATGCCCTCGATTCCTCCGCGAGCTTTGAATGTCATATCGACGCCCCACTCGGCCATGAAAGCCTCGATGTTTTGGCTAGTCGACTCGCCCTCGTGTGAGAGAAATTCGCAGACATCAAATCCAATGCCGCCCGCGCCAATCACCGCAACCCGCTTTCCGACAGGTTTGCCATGCTTAAGCACATCGAGGTAGTTGAGCACCATCGGATGGTCCACACCCTCAAGCGCCGGGATACGCGGCGTAATGCCTGTTGCCAACACAACCGCGTCAAAGCCTCCTGCATTGAGTTCTTCGCTGGTCACGCGAGTGTTCAATTTGACGTCGACGTTCTTTAGCTCGAGCTGGCGCTGATAATAGCGAATCGTCTCGTAGAACTCTTCCTTGCCGGGAATCTTCTTAGCGACGTTAAACTGCCCGCCAACCTGAGCTTCGGACTCAAAGAGTGTGACGCGATGGCCGCGCTCGGCAGCAGTGACAGCAAAGGAGAGGCCGGCTGGGCCGGCGCCGACCACCGCAATGGCCTTTGGCGCAGTCGTGGCTTCAATGGTGAGTTCGGTTTCGTGACACGCCCGAGGGTTTACCAAGCAGCTCGTTAGCTTGCCTTGGAAGATATGGTCCAAGCAGGCCTGATTGCAGCCGATGCAGGTATTGATTTCGTCGCTGCGCCCCTCTTCGGCTTTGCGAACAAATTCTTCATCGGCAAGGAAAGGCCGCGCCATCGAGACCATATCGGCATCGCCGCGTGAGAGCACTTCCTCGGCAACCTCTGGCGTATTGATGCGATTGGATGTGATGACAGGAATCGAGAGCACTTCGCGAAACTTGGCCGTAACCCACGTAAACGCCGCTCTTGGCACCTTTGTAGCGACCGTCGGAATCCGCGCTTCGTGCCAACCAATGCCAGTATTGATAATCGTTGCGCCAGCCTCTTCGATGGCTTTGCCAAGCTGCACAACTTCGTCAAAGGTACTGCCGCCCTCGACAAGGTCGAGCATCGAGAGTCGATAGACAATGATGAAGTTTTCGCCAACAGCTTCGCGAGTTCGGCGCACAACATCGACCGCAAGCCGCATGCGGTTTTCATACTCACCACCCCATCGATCTTCGCGGTGGTTGGTTCGCTTGGCGAGGAACTGGTTGATGAAGTAGCCCTCGGAGCCCATGATCTCGACGCCGTCGTAGCCACCAACTTGTGCGTACTTCGCCATCTGCACGATGTCGGCGATTTGCTTCTCGATCCCTTCTTCGTCCAACTCCTTTGGTTGGAACGGGTTGATGGGCGCCTTGATGGCCGATGGAGCAACCGAGTTTGGATTGTAGGCGTAGCGACCCGTGTGAAGAATCTGCATACAGATCTTGCCGCCCTCGTTGTGCACAGCTTCGGTGATCGGCAAGTGCCGGCGCGCGTCCTCATCCGACTTCACCAGGTTTGTCATTGGGTGCGTTGCGCCTTCGGCATTTGGCCCAAAGCCGCCGGTCACAATCAGACCAACGCCGCCACGAGCTCGGGCCGCAAAGAACGCAGCCATGCGCGCCACGCCATCTTTGTGCTCTTCGAGCCCGGTGTGCATTGAGCCCATCAAAACTCGATTGCGCAACGTGGTGAAGCCCAAGTCGAGAGGCTGGAAGAGGTTTGGAAAATGAGCGTTGTGGGTCATGCAGGTCCAAACCATAGCGTGAACTACGGTGTCTCGACTACTAGTGGTACAATCGCAGTTAGCGCCAATAAAGTTGACTTGGAACGTATGCGAGCAAAAGAGCCCAACCTAGCCGGATTTATCAATAGGGGCGGCGTGCGCCTAGCTTACGAGATATACGGAACCGCCAAACCTACACTTCTCTTTGTTCCCACTTGGTCCCTTGCTCACGCACGAAATTACAAACGGCAAATCCCCTACTTCAGCCGGTACTTCCGATGCATAACGTGGGATCCGCGCGGAAATGGGAAGTCCGATCGACCAACGGCTCCAGAGTCGTACGGGTTAGAAAACTATGTTGATGACGCGATCGCGATAATGGATTCAACCGGTACGAAGACGGCGGTGCTCTTTGGCTACTCGCTTGGTGGCTATGTTGCGCACGGCATCGCCGCGCACCACCCGGAACGCGTTCGCGCAGTCATAACAATTGGCCCGGTAACTTCGTTGCCGACAAGCGAGCCACCCCGCCCGGCCCCTGCTCCGCCAAACGTTCAGACGTATCCGGGCTGGCGCCAGGGCGTTGACCGTGAGTATTGGCGCACAGATTACGAGAATTTCTCAACCTTTTTTGTCAATAAGATATTCTCTGAGCCACACTCGACGATGCAGATCGAGGAGTGTCTTGGCTGGGCGGCGGATACAACTTCGGAGGTGATTGTTGCAACACTGGGTGCGCCGTCCAACCTCGCGATTTCCGTTGCCGACTACCAATCGATCGCATGTCCAATGCTGACAATTCACGGCGAAGAAGATGCAATCATCTCGTCCGCACAATCTGAGGCGTTGGCCGAGACGACGGGTTGCGAATATGTCCCATTCCCGAAAGCGGGACATGGAGTGCATTCGCGTTTCCCGGCCAAGGTGAACCTGCTTGTTAGGGATTTTCTAGCAAAACACCTAACGGAGGACGATGCATCTCCCGTTGGAAGACATGAAGAGGCACGAGGGAATCCGAGTGTTCGCATCTCGCCACAAGCAGCGTCCAAGGTGCTTATGGTCTCGTCCTCCTGTGGACTAGGCCAAGGCAGACGAGACCTGGCAATCGCAAATGTGCTTCGCACTCTCCACCCCAATATCGACATCCAGTGGTTAGCCCAGGATCCCCTCACCCGCCTCCTCGCAGCACACAACGAGCGCGTACACCCTGCAAGCCGCACACTCGCCAGTGGCTCTGCGCACCTTGAAAGCGAATCCGGGCAACACACCCTTCGAGCCTTCGAAGCGTTCAGGCGCATGGACGAAATTCTGATCGCAAATTTTATGACGTTTCAGGAGATCGTGGAGTCGGAGGACTTCGACCTGGTCGTCGCCGACAATGCTTGGGGCGTTGACCAGTACTGGCACGAACATCCAGAACTGAAGCGCTCAGCAATTGCCTGGCTGAGCGACTGTGTGGGCTGGATGCCAATGCCGCAAGCAGGAAAGAAGGAGGCACTGCTAACTCGTGACTACAACGCCGAGATGATTGATCACGTTGAAGCGAATCCAAGTTTACGTGACTGCTCCATATTCCTCGGGAACCCACGCGATATTCCTCCTGGTTCATTCGGTGCAGGCTTACCCGATGCATCAGCGTGGGCGTCACAGCATTTTCAATTTACTGGCTACCCCATGAGCAACGCCAATGTCGGTGAAAAGACCCTTCTTAGAAACAGCCTACAGTACGAAGATGGAGAGGTTGTCTGCGTTGTAGCGGTTGGCGGAACTGCAGTGGGGGCTAGTCTCATCCGCAAAATACTCGCTGCCTACCCCATCGCCAAAGAGAAAATCCCCGCCCTCCGAATGATTGTGATGGCAGGGCCGCGCCTATCCCCAAAAACCTTCGACCTGCCCAAAGGCGTTGAATGCAGGGCCTTCGTGCCAAACCTCGATCAACATCTTGCCGCTTGCGATATCGCACTCGTTCAAGGAGGTCTCGCCACGACAATGGAGTTGACGGCGGCAGGCACACCGTTCTTGTACTTCCCCCTCGAAGGCCACTTCGAGCAGAACCTACTCGTTCCTCATCGGCTGCGTCACTACAGTGCCGGTCGCAAGATGCTCTATGGAGAGAGCACTTCGCAATCGATCGTTTCTGCAATGCTTGAGGAACTGAGCCGCTCAAATGCGACCAGCCCGGTCGAACGTGACGGCGCAGAGCGAGCAGCTAAAATACTATCAGAACTTCTCTGATCGCAGTTCAAAGCAGAAAGGTCTTTCAGGGCTTCATAGCCGAAAACAGTTCTTTTAGTTTTGGCTGCAAATCCTTTTGCACTTGCATTGACTGCTTGCAGGCATATGCCAACAAGGCAGAATCTGTCACGTAGGGCATGTGACAGTGATAGGCGGCAGCGAACTCGGCAGTGTCGCCTAGCGGATCTCTTAGATCGACATTCCCAATAAGAAGCTTCCCCGCGTCGTGAATCTTCTTGCACAGGCTGCTGGCCAATCGAAGCATATAGTCGAAATTCTGCCCCTCTTCCGCTACGGCAAAAATCAAATCGCCCATGCCCACGTGAAAGACATCAAACCCTGGGACTTCGAGAATCTCGTCAATATTCTCAACGCCATCAAGTGATTCAATAAGCGGTATAAAGAGCATATCCTCGTTTACGAATTTTGGATAATCGCTCTCTTTCCTTCCGTCTCGGTAGAACTCCGTCGCGTAGTTCATCGAACGAGCCACCGGGCAGAACCCACGATTTCCCTCCGGCGCGAATTTGCACGCTTGTTCAAGGTCGCGAAGTTCTTGCGCACTTCCCGTGAACGGGAGGAGAACGCCATGCGCACCTGCGTCCATAGCGTCCCGAATCAGCAGCGGATCAGAACTATTCGGTTTTACAAACATCGGCACGCCGGCGGGCTCTGCGGCACGCAGCAGTGAAGCGACATTCCTGCTGCCCTGAATTAGCGTGTGCTCCAGATCGAGAGAGAGCCACTCAAAGGGAAATAGCATGGCGATTTCGATGATCTCCGGCGAAGGCAAAACAACGTTAAACCCCATAGGCGCCATCCCATCCCGTGCCCGTGAAATGAGAGTCTTAATCTGTTGAGCAGCCACTTTGTAATCTCGAGAGCGCATGGGCCCATACTGCCACTCATCGATTTAGCGAAACAAGCTACGAAGCTACCTCGCAGAAGACCTTGGTAGGAGCGAGCGGTTTTTGATCGGAAAGACACCGTTCCGATTGGGCCATTTTTGATCGCCCAAAGCACTTAGTCGTTTGGTCTGCCCTAGTTGGTCGTACACGTGTTGATGAATTATCCATAGACTGGAGCATATTCATGCATTCGCCTACAGTGCATGCGGCTGTGGGTTCACAGCATGCGATTCATGAAGGTTTAAGCGTGTTACCCTAGTATCCGTGAGTACGCAGCCAAGCGTTAGAGCTGTAGTCTCGGCGTCGGGTTTCAAACCTCAACTGCGCTCGGACATTCGCTTTCTAAAAAGCGAGAAAGCCGACGTTGTTATCGTTCATGATCTCGTATCAGACCGCAGATTTGAGATGTATGCGATGGAGTGCATCATCGCCAAAACTCTTGATGGCAAGCGCGACTTAGCCGCCGTCTCAAAAGCGGTAATGCCCTCAGTTCCGTGGGCCACTCTCGAACAGGTAGAAAAAGTTGTAACTCAGATTGCTGGCATGGGGCTCCTTAGCAATGTTCAGAATCCCAGGCTGAGCGGCGCGATACGTGCGATTCCGAGCCCACTTTCAGCGCCAACCGCACCGATAGCCTTGGCGGTCCAACCGCCACCTGCAGTGCAGCCAGTCGCTCGAGTTCGCCCTCGTCCTCCTGTTCCGACTCATGTGTCTCAGCCCAATCTTGAGCATGAGTCCGAAAGCGAGTTTGAAGAACAAACGAAAGTTGGCGGAGTTTTAACTGGCAATGAACCTATTGAAGAGAAGCTAGCCCCGCCGCCGCCTGCCCACGACAACTCACGAGCAAGCGAGATTGATATGGATGCATGGGGGGAAGAAGTCCCTCCAAACGACGAGGTCGACATGGATGCATGGGGGGAAGAAGTCCCTCCAAACGACGAGGTCGACATGGATGCATGGGGGGAAGAAGTCCCTCCAAACGACGACGAGGACGAAGAGGACTTTGACTCCATTATCGATCGAGCCGCCCCTCCTCAAGCGTCCACTGCGGTCGGAGGCGCCGAGACGTGGGATAAGGAGAAAGTTCCGTTCTACCGAGGGAAGTGGTTTCAGCGCACCTTAAAGGTCAGCATTGTCCTTGGTGTTATTCTTATTCTCGGACTTATTCCGTACCCCATTTACGTGACAGAGAAATGCGTTGTCCAACCAACAGTTCGTGCCGACATCCGGTCTCAGATTGAAGGTGTCCTCGTTGAGGTTCTCGTCGACGAAGGCGAGTTGGTCGAGAAAGGACAGATCCTCGCCAAGCTCGATGCACGTGACCTCACCTACGAGTTAACGCGCGCTAAGACAGACGTTGAGCGTCTTTCGGCCAATCTAGGGAAGATGCGTACAGGGTCGCGACCGGAGGAAATTCGTCAGGCGAAAGCGCGAGTTGGTGCGGCTCAGCAAGACTTGACGATCGCATCAAAGCAACATAAGCGAGCATTTGGGCTGTATCGCAACAAGGTCGGTAGCAAGAGCGATGTCGATGACGCAAAAGGTGAGATGCAAGTGCGAAGTCGAGCGGTGCAAGAGGCCAAAGCCTCGCTGCGACTCGTTCAGGCGGGGTTTCGCTTAGAAGAGGTGAAGGTTGCCGAGGCTCAACTCAGGCAAGCAGAAGCAGAAGTTGTCCACCTCACGCAAAAAATTGAGTTACTCGTCCTCAGAGCTCCAATCAGTGGACACGTTCTCACGCCAAAATTTAGAGAACGCCTCCATGAAAAGATCGAACTCGGTGAGAAGGTCGTCGAGATTGGCAACGCAGCCAGAGTTCGCATCGAGGTTTCCGTACTAGAGGAAGACGCTGATATCGTGGCACTAGGTCAGCCTATGGAAGTGAAAGTACACAGCTACCCGCTCAGGCGATTCAAGGGCAAAGTTACGTTTATCGCACCGACCATCGAAGAGCGAGATGGCCGTCGCTATGTTCGAGTCGACGCAGAGTTCGACAATGCAGACGGACTTCTCCTTCCGAGAATGACTGGCTATGGTGAAATCTATACGGGTGACTCCACCATCCTAAATCGCCTCTCCAGGCGTTTTGTACGGTGGATTCGAGTTCGCTTTCTGATCTAGTCCCGGTGCTCTAGCCTTCAACAGCTAGCAGGTCCTTACAAAGTCGGGGTCAGTGGGCCCGGAATCTCCCGCGGCTTCATCAGCATCTTCCGATACCTCTTTGGGAACGCCAGAAGTTCTTCAATGCGACTTCGTCAATGTAGGGAAAAAATCACTCGTCGCTAAACTGTTGCTCTACACCAAAACGCATAAGCAGCGTACCTTGGGCAGCTTCGAGTCCGGCCTTGGCAACCGCAATCTGTGCGCGAGCAAGGGCAGTACGGGCCCTTGACTGCGTAACTTCGTCCTGCGAACGCGTGACGTCAAAAAGGGTAGCCCCCCCGCCCTGGTACCGGAGCTTCATCGCTTTGACATTCTCTTGCGACAAGCGCAGCGACTCCTTCGCCGCATTTAGGCTGCTTGCCGCGATTCGCACCCGTTGCGACGCGGCCCGAATATCCAATGCAATTCGCGACTCCACGTTCTGAGCCTTTGTGCGCTCGACAGCGATTTCCGCTTGTTGATACGCATTCTTCGCATCGCGGTTGCCAAGGGGGATAGAAACCTGAATCCCCAATTCGAAGAACGGTGCGTTGATGCCCGCTAGGTTCTCGAACGAAGTCCCAAGCCCACCTTGAAGAAGACTTGGTGGCTGACTGCGAGGATTCCCCGCATCGTCGGTGGCTGGCACATTGCTACGGCCCGCAAGGCCAAGAATCCCGCCGACTGCGTAGACATCAACTTTTGCTCGGAGTTTATCTGAGGCGATGCTGCGATCAAGAGTAGCGAGCCTTAGCTCTTCACGCATACGTACAGCCTCGGGGCGGTTCTTTAAGGCTGCGGCTAACTCCTTCTCAAAATCTACCACTGGGGCGATTTCATCAATTTTCTCGACCGGTACAGGTACTTGGCTATACGAAACGAGCTTGCTCTCAGCAAGAAAGGCATCGCCGAGAAGAACCCGTTCCGCGTCTACGATAGCGACACGCGCAGCCTCAACGGCTTGGACGCGTTCTGCGATCGCAGCGTCCGCTTGGACAATCGAACTCTGCGGGTCTTGGCCAGCGCGAACTCTACGTTTGACAATTTCCTTTAACGTAAGCGCATCGGCGACGTTGTTCTCAAGAATCGTGAGTTCTTCCCGTCGCAGAACCAGCGCCCAGTAACTGGAAACCGCCCGTAGAGCGACCGCCAAGCGCAGCTCATGGCCTTCGGCCTCTCGCAGTTCGGCATTAGCACTTGCTCGATCAATTTTTGCAGTATTCGCTGCGTAGCCCCGCCCTTGCCCCAAAGGCTGCGTTATCCGGCCAGAGAGTTCGTTCGTGTACAGCGGAGTGACCGGCCGAAAGAGAGGATTTGCCCGCGTCTCATTTAGGCGCCCCGCTTTGGCTGTCACAGAATACGTTGCACCAGTTCGCAGTAACGAACTTAGAGAAGCTTCGAGTGATGCGGTGTGTATTGTGCTAATTCCCTGGGTAACGTCTGATGCAAGGATATTGTACGTCCGCTCGGATCCCCCGTTGGCCTGAGCAGACAAGGTGTGCGCGAAGCGCGCCTTGCTGCGACCGATATCCAAGGAAGCAGTCTTCCAATCTAGCCTAGCCCGTTGAATGGCAGGCGAGTGCTTAAGAGCCGAAAGCACGACGTCTTTAAGACGCAAATCAACCGTCTCGGCAACACCTCCTCCTGGGCCGACTTCGGTGTGAGCAGCAGGAGAATCACGGATTACCTCCGGCTCTATTTCTTCGGCTGGCAGGGGTGATGGTTCGGGTCGCTTTCTCCGCTTGCGGTCCGCATCGGCATCGTAGCTTGCAAAGAGAAGTGTGGAGACGGCGACGAGCGCCGTACTACCTTGAATGTATCGATGCATCATGAATTCCTTTTCCACTGAATTGGATCGACCGCAACAAGGCGCAGTTCTGCGGTGTATCGCTCACCGTCTCCGTCAGTGAGCCAGAGGTCCTCTAGGTCGGGGAGCATCTCCGATACCGTCAGCTTTGATGCTTGCCGACACAATCTTGCAAGCAGCTCGATATATATCGGGCTCTGCAAGTCGATAAACACAGGTTTGGTTTCCTCGGGAGTCTTCACAAAAACCCGATCCGGAAGTTTAGAATCACGCGCCCACTTCCGCGCCGCAATAAACTGATTCGCACCGCGTTGCATAACAGCAAATGCCAACTCGTCAGGACGGAACACCCAGGTCTCTCGACCAATGATTAGGTCTCCAATTTGAATTCGCGGCCGATGAGGGTGCGTGGGCAAAAAGCTAAAATCGGCAGCAACCTCGGCTGACAGTGCCGTTTCTAAGACTTCTACTAAGGAGAAGGCATACGCGCTTTTGCGATCGCAAACAACAAGTTCCCCATTAATCTTCTTGACCAGTAGATTGCCAATCGCCATCACACGAGATGGCTCTCGCCACGAAGGAGTATCGCCAACCTCGAGGTCGACGCCTTGTGGTGTCATCCACACATGGTCGGCGCGTGTCGCATTCGCTCGAGAGATCACCGGAACGACCGTGGGCTGTCCGAGGTCCACTTCTCGGGCAACAGACATCTCGGCAGCGTGTTCAACTTGTGATTGGTATACGCGCACTCCGCAGGTATTCACGGCTGCATGAACTTCGCCAAGCACAAAGAGTCCGAACTCTTCTGATTTTGGCAACGAAACAACCATCAGGTCCGGAGAATGATAACGAGCTGATGGCCACCCCGGAGATTTGGCCGCGAAAGCTTGATACACCCCTTTAGCAATCGCCGCGCTGTCTCGCTCAATGCGGTCGGAGTGGTACTCAAGTTCAAGCAATGCCCCCCATCGTGCTTGGAGCTCAGCCTTGACCTCTGAAACAATTGTAGATGTCTCAGTCCCAGTACCAAAGTGAGACCGAATTGCCCCAAAAAGCTGCAAGTAGTCGACGCTCGACTCGCCCGTCTCCGCACAAATTGCATCAAAGTCGCGCTCCCACGCGCCTTGAAATCGTTTTGAAACCTCGGCCGTAAACCAGCGAGCGCTTTGCAATAACAAGTCAAGCGGCTGTGCGACGCGCTGAAAGACATCAGCACCGATTTCCAATTCGTAGTCTCGCAAGCACTCTTCGTAGACGAGAGTTCGCCCCGCATACATTGCGCCGGCGGCACGGGTAGACTTTTGCTCGGTGAGAGTCTCAAACGTCTCGTTTAGCCTCGCCAGTGCGTTAACAAGTTGGTTCGCGTCCCCTGCTGCTTGGGCTACGCCATCGCGTGCCCGAAGCAAGGCCGATAGGGACTCTTGGGCACGTTGCGTGACCTCTTTGGGAAGCCGACGCAACACCTGTTCTAGGTGTTTTTCTGGCTCGTTAAGCGCGGTGGGCAACTTGATCCCCCACGATAGGATCCGCTTGTCGTGGAGTTCGTCGAGGTACTCATAGACGTCATCATCGTCTTCGAAACTGCTGTCGCCGCTGGCAACCAGCTGCTGCGCGATTTCCTTGGCCGTTCGGATACCGTCACAGCAAGAGACAATGGTAGCGATATCCTGCGGAAGTGTTGAAACCTCGCCATATCCGTGATGTAGAACGCCGTCCTGGAGTCGAAGAGAGGCAGCCAATCTCGGAGCGAGATGCACTCTCAGAGAGTCGTCTTGAGATATCGCGTCTGCCAACTCGGAGACGGCCCAGTGTTCGAAATAGACGCGACGCTTCTTGAGCGCTTGAGAACCTGGTTGCCCCTTCCAAGCGTCTCCTTCGACGATCTCACCACTCCCTTGGGGACCGAAGAACCCAATCGTATCGTTCTTCACGCAATAGCGCTGGAGATAACTGGCAACCATCTGTTCCGCTCGGCGGTGTTTCTTTCGCCCCATTCCCTCGGCAGACTCGAGTCGTCCGAAAGCGGTTTGAAACGCACTTAAGTTTTGCCAAGCCACTGCTTCTCGAAACTTGGGGTCTCCAACCAATGCTCGTATCGCCTCCGAACACCTTCGCTCATCCTCTAAGAATACCTCTGAAACACGACGTTCGCATTCCGCGCGTATTTGGGTTGCAAGCAGCAGTTGTCCTGCATCGAAAAGCGTGGACGCTGCGGGCATTTTCCCCTTGCGAAGCTTTCGCAGCACCCCGATCAAAGCGCGGCGATCTTCGCCGTCTGCATTCCCGACTTTGGCCTCTAGCAATTCACACGAATGGACATAGCAGGTCGATACGGCCCGTTCTGCGGCGATCAGAGCATCGATCGCCTCGCAGCTCAGTGGCGCGGAAAGCCTTCGAACATGGTCGGCCGGAAACCCCGCCCCGCGCAATCTAAGCCATCGCCACACATGCCACTGTCCCCCAGTACTTCGCAGATGATTGTTGCCGCCAGTCAAGCACATCAGTGTACTTGAAAGAATCAGATCCTGTAGCTGCGACACACATGTAGTCCATGAGCGCACCTGAAAACTAAAGAAACTAGCTCATAATTACATAGTCGTTGACTTTGTTGGGCTACCTCACATATCTTACAGTGATGGAAACTCCATCAGAAGCTGAAGCACTAGACTTCTACAACTCCATTCACCTTGGCGACATTGAAGGAAGAATGACCAGCCAAGGATGGGAGCTAATCAAGCTCAACAAGTTTGGCGCCCTTGCCAAAGCCGGCGCTTTGGTCGGAGATGTGATTGCAGTCGTTGCCGGCAAGCCAATCGCTCCAGACTTCGTTGCCAATATGATGGTGCTGATGGAAGCTGGAGTTGGTGCAACCGTGAAGTACGGTGTCATTCGCAAGGATAAGAAGCTGGTCCTATCGGTAAAGCTTAAAAAGCGGCGCACCTTGAACTTCGACATCGATGAAGCCGACGTCGACCTTCGCAAGATTGCCCCGGCATAGACCACTTCACCGAACAGTTGCTAAGATAACAGTCGTCGCCTCAATCTGATTTGCAGGCGACGTTTTGCGTTTATTATGCCGTTAGCACTTCTCCAGATCCGCGATGACCTCGTCTATTCACCGGACCACAAGGCGCCGGGATATTCTTTCGTCAAGTGTTTGGTTCGAAACGACTTCTTTCGCTTCAATGACGTCCAAATAACGTTGATGAAGGCCATGGACGGCAAGACAACGATTTCCGAACTCATCGAGCTCATCGGTGAGGAATGGGAAGTCGAGATGGACGAAGACCAAGTCAATCGCTTCGCCGAACGATTGAGCGAGCGGTACCTTCTCGACATTGCCTCGTACAAGGCCGATGACCAGGCCACGAGCAAGGAAATCAGAAAACGACTAGCAAAGTCGGGATTTCTCTATCGAGTTGAGGCAAGGGACGCCAACAACCCCGAAGCCAACCTATTTGCCTTGGGGATGCGTCACGCAACGGGTGACAGTCCGCTGCAAGCAGCCAGTTATTTCCAGGCAATCCTAGAAATCAATCCAAAGAATACCCGAGCGCGGCTTGTTCTTGATTGCATTCACGATGCTTTCCTCAAGATGCGACGCAAGGAAATGGCGCACGGAGCTAAGTCGATACCGCTTATCAACCCAGATAAGTTCTTAGGAAAAGTCGACAGGCTTTTTGGCAAATTCATTTTCTCGTGGCTAGGGGTCGTCACTGTGCTGTTGATTTGCTTGGTGCAAATCCCAATGTTTATTGACCTGCTGAGCATGCCTGAGTTTCAGCCAAGCAGGTTCGGCCTCATTGATGTGGTGTCATTCATCGGCGCAGCACTCTTCATTATGCTGATACACGAGCTAGGTCACGCCATTGCGTGCAAGCACTACGGCGGCCACCCGACGGAGTTGGGCCTACAACTAATCCTAGGAGTTCTCCCGGCTGCGTATTGCGACGCCAGCGACACCTATTTGTTCCGAGAATCGCGTCACAAAGTCATTTGCTTCATGTCGGGGATTCCCGCGCAAATGGTGGGCTCAACATTCCTCTTTGCCATCTTGCTCCTAACCAATCCATCTACGCCAGGCTGGCTCGGAGCCGTTCTAGCCGTGATGTATGGGGTGGTTACGATCTATCAAAACCTAAATCCGCTGATCCCTTTTGATGGCTACTACGCACTGGGCGATCATCTGGGAATAATCAATCTTCGAGAGCGCGCCTTCACGTATGTGTGGGACACCCTCGCCAAGGTCCTATTTGGCATTACGACCGAGACGTACGAGCAAACCGACGACAAGGAGCGTTTCGCGCTTCTTAGCTTTGGATCACTAGCATTGATCTACACGGTACTTTGGCTCGTCTTCATTATGCTAAATTTCCTGGTCCCGCTCGCAGTTGAGCATCTGGGAATGCTCGGTCTGCTTCTCGTTTGCGCATATCTGGTTAGCGAAACGAGACGATTGGCTCACACTCTGCTGCTGCCATTCGGCCGATTTCTCTCCCGCAACAAAAAGGAAATCTTTGGGCTCCGTAGGTGCATTGCCTATGCCACCGTCATTGGCGGAATCATCTGGATTCTAAGCATCTCTGGCCATGTTCATGTCGACGGGACAATGGTCGTTGAATCCACCGAAGTGGCGTCGATTGTGGTTCGAGAATCTGGCGTTGTCGAAGAAGTCCTCGCCAGCGAAGGACTTGTTGTCGAGGCTGGCACGCCTCTCTTTCTCCTCCATTCCGAGCAACTCGAACGCGAGTTGTCACAAGCAAAACCAGCTGTAGCAATGGCCGAATTGCAACTCAAGATGCTCGAGTCGGGCGCACGCCCCGAGCAAATCGCGTTGGTGATTGCCACACACAGGGCGAACCGAGCACGGTCCTTGCTTATGTCAAGTAAGCTCGAGCAAGCTCGCTCCCTACAGCGGCTCGACGTGAGCTCCGAAGCACAAGTTTTGGAGGCGCGCAGCAATGCAGTGCGAGCAACTGGCGATAGCAGGATCTCAGGTGCTGGGGTCCGAGTCGTCGAATCTGGTAACCGGAAAGACGACATTGCAAAAGCCCGTGCGCAGCTTAAGAAAGTTCAGGGTGACCTATCCTCTCTCATCGAGCGGAAAGAAGCTCTCACAATTCGAGCGCGCATCGGAGGACGGATTGTCACGCGCGACCTCGACATACTCATGGGTCGCTGGGTTCCCGAGGGAGAAATGCTTGGGCAGCTCGAACGGGTTGATTCGTGGAAAGTTCGCGTGCGTCCTGGCTTAGCCGAACCAATCTCAGGACTCGCACCTGGTGACCAAGTTGCCTTGCGGGCCTATGGCTTTCCAAACGAGAAGGTCTTTGTTCGAGTGGCCAAGCTACTGCCCCCAACAAACGATGAGACCGAATCGATCATAATCGAAACGACTTCTACCCAAAATGACAGATGGCGCTCTGGGCTGTCTGGAAGAGCGCGGATCTACGGGCCGAAGCGGTCCCTCGCCTACCGATACATCGCACTACCTTTGGTACAACTCTTTAACGTTCGTATCGTGCCGATGTTTAGTGATGTTTAGTGATGTTTAGTGACGTCCAATGCCAACTCCCTCTAGTAAGCGAAGCAGTACGATGGTTGCCTTAGGTCCCAATTGGCAAATGTGGCCTTGGGTCTGGCTGCGTGGCTCAGGAATGTCCGTTGCCTATGTGGACCGCCTAGCGGCCCCAGGTGCCCGCCAAGCGGCTCAAACGTACCTTGAGCATCGCACGCAAGTTGAATCCGCGTTCGCCGAGGCAATTCGAGTCTTAGAGCCTGCGATCGAGGCACGGCACGGTAAAGATCGTCGCCCATTTAGCAAAGCAATCGTAAAGCTCAAGAAGGGTACTCTGCCTGCCAACATCGAACGCCTCGAAGAGGCATGCGACAGTTTGCGCATCGCAAAGCGAGAGTGGAATTCTTCTGAGTCACTTCGAATGGAATTCGAGGAGCGTTACGCAGCCGACTCGGAACAAATCTGGGAGGCACTAGTTACAATTTCTACCGAGCCTGTATTTCGAGAAGCGGTCGCCTGGCAAAACCCGGAAGCCCTTCGAACGGGAATTGATAAGATCGCAAAGAGTAAGGAGCCCAAATATCAGAGGCTCGTTGCCAACTACTTGCAGCGGTACTGCACAAAGAACGACACGATTGGGTTCTTTGGGCCAATCGCATGGGGACACATCGTTCCAGGGCCAAGCAACCTAATGGTGGGCGCAAATCTTGTCGCCCAGCGCGAAGTCTTCTTCTCATCATGGGCAGTCAATGCTTTGGCAACGCGGATGTCCGAGAACCAAGTTCTCCGCGCACGTCTCGCACCACGTCGCTTACCAAGCGTCTACACCAACGGCAACTTGGCGCACTATGGAGCCGGCAAATCCGTTGCTGTGTCAGGAGAAATCACCTGGCTCTTGAATCAGTGTGATGCCGAGACATCCGCTGTACAAATCGCTGAGTTGGCAGTTGCCAACAATGAATTCGACTTCGAGGATGTAGACGACGTTTACGAGACATTAGAGGCCTTGCAGGATCGCTCGCTTATCATCTGGGAGTTGCAAGTCCCGTTCATGCATATACACCCAGAGCGGTTTCTCCAGAGCAAATTGCACGCGTTGTTGCCAGAGAGTGCGGATGCGCTCGCCACGCTTGAGCAATTTTTGGCGTCCCGAGGCCGGTTGGCCCAAAGCGCCGGAAGCCCCGAGCAAGTTGCGCTTTGTCTCAAAGAGCTCGACTCGCTTTTTGAAGAAACTGCAGGCACCTCCGCTACACGAAATGCGGGTTCAACATATGGGGGCAGGACAATCGTTTTTGAAGACTGTAAGAGAGACGTAGAGCTAAACGTATCGGAATCGCTATTGGGCTCGATATCAAGTCCGCTAGGTTTAGTATTAATGAGTGCACGTTGGTGCTCGCATGAAATCGCAGTTCGCCAACGAAAGGTGTTTCGGAAGGTCCACGCAGAATGCGGAGGGGGTTCGATTCCGCTAAGTGTATATCTTAGTTCTGTTGTATCTACGCTTCCCACGATGCGCGGTGAAGACGGTGGCATCGTCGAGGAAGTCATCATTGAGGCGAAACGAAAGTGGGCTACCCTACTGGCGTATCAGGACGGAGACTCGTCGATTACACTGCGCTCAAGCGACCTCGGCGAAGCGGTCGAATCAGCGTTTGCAGCACCGGGCCCAGGCTGGCCAAGCGCACGCTTTCACAGTCCTGACTTCCTAATCTCTGCGAAGACGCTATCCGCTCCCCCTGCCCCGACGATCGTTCTCGGCGAGCTCCACGCAGGTACGGTAACTGTCTTCTCCGCAGCGGTTACGCACTATGACTGTCCGATACTGCCCGACGTCATCAAAACCTACAAAGGTGAAGCCCCGATTCGAATTGAAATCGTCCTTCCCGACGATATGGTTGGACGAGCAAGCAGTCGCTCCATGCGAGCGGACGACTGGCAAGTCGAAGTCAACTCGTCGCTCTCGCATAAACCTCGTCATCATGTCCTCCAGGTTCACGAGTTAGTTGTCGAGGAAACGTCCACAAGCCTTCGTGTTGTGAACCACGATAGGAGTCTTGACTTCGACATCATGGAATTTTTCGATTACCAATTTGCCGGTGCCCTCTCCTCGCGCTTTATGTTTGGCGGAGGTGACTCGCACAGCCCACGTATAACGATCGACAACCTTGTGATCTGTCGCGAGTCCTGGACGCTTAAGGCAGACCAGTGCCCATTTGCACAAGAGTCACGCGGTCCAAAGCAATTTTTGGCAGCGCAGCAGTGGCGCAAGCAGCACAGGTTTCCACGATGGCTCTTTGCGAAGGCATCGTCTGAGCGCAAACCCATGTTCGTGGATCTAGACAGCCCTCTTCTCATCGAGCTCTTGTGCAATCAAATTCGCAAGTCGGACGTGGTTGCCTTTTCTGAGATGCTCCCTGCAATCGACGATAACTGGCTCGCCGATGCTGAAGACAGGCGCTACACCTCAGAGCTCCGAACGGTTGTGACAGACTCGATTCCCTGGAAGCGTCCCGACTAACCTCAGGAAGAGACATGCCCTTCCCAGTGCTGAGGATCGACCGCAACGCATCGAATTTCACTGGTATATCGACGGCGCTGAATATCTGGCAACCAAAGGGAATCAAAGCCGGGCAGAAACTCACTAAGAGTTATTCTGCTTGCCTTCTTAAGCATTGTGCAAGCTCGGCCAACGAGATACGGACTGTCAAAATCGAGAAAGACCGGTTTGGGCTCCTCGGGAATCTTGAAGAAGACAAAGCGAGGAAGCCGCTGTTGGCGCTGCCAGATTCGACACGCATGAAACTGCTTGTGCCCCCAGGGAATATCTCGGAACGACAGCTCGTCCCCGGCAAAGCGCCAGGTCTCTCTAATGATGACTAAGCGATCGACCGTGACTCTCGGGACGTACCGCCAGCTGGGCGCCCATGAAAAATTCGATGACGAGGCGAACGTGATGTATTGGTCGAGAAACGCGATGATGTCGAAGCTTGTATCAGAGTCGCGTAGTCTGACTCGCAAGCCATCGTTGGCGTGCTCAACGAGAAGGTCTGCGACTCGCAGACATTTCTCTGGGCCTCTCCACGAGCGAGACGGGCCCACCTCCAAGCTAAAATCTCGGTCCGAATAGGAAACACGATCGACGCGTGTGACAAACTCCTTCGGCTGCACCGGGCAAACGCCCTGCTCTGCAAGATCGAGGTCCTTCCACCGAATCATTGCGTCTTGTTCGGGATGTTGCTGCAGTGCCCACGGAGTCGGAAGGGTGTTGCCGATGTGAATTTCGCCGAGAACACCAAAGAACTCACCTCGCTCGAAATCGGCAGCATCCGCGCACCCAAGCATGATGTCCGGCGAGACATGTCGCGCCGACGGCCACCCTGGTGCATTCGCCGCAAACGCCTGGTTGAGCGCGGCCGCAATCTCGCTGCTTGTGCGTGTCACTGGCCCCGCGACTCCTTCGACGAGGCCCAACACATTGCACCAGCGCTCCTGTAGCTGTCTTTGGGCGACTTCTAAAATTTGAGACGACGTCGCAGCAGATATTGGGAAGTGAACAGAAAACCGCTGCCAGAACAATGAGAACTCGACACTTGAGGCACCATCACTTGTTAGTTCTAAGAACAATTCGTCTGCTAGCTCTCGATAGCCACGTGCGATTTGGCTTGTGAACCATCGAGCACTGCCCAACATCTGCGCGAGTGCTGGGCCAAGCGTAGTGCGAAAGGTTCGTCCAAGGTCAACATCAATGTCTCGGACGCAGTCTTCGTAAAGAGGCGTCTTAGCTGCATACATCTTGCCCGCCCCGCGGTCGGACGCGACGTCGACGTAGCTTGCAAGACACGTGTCCATCGCCCGTAGAGCCTCGTCAACTGCATCAGCATCGCCAGCTGCTGCTGCTACGGCACTTCTCGCGGCTTCCAGCGCAGCGAGAGCCTCCAAGCCTCGGCTTCGCCCTCGGCACTCGGGCAACTCCTCGAAGATTCGCCTTAGTGCACTTGCGGGATCCATGACTCCACTCGGCAATTCAATGCGCCAAGAAATGAGTCCCTTGTCTACTAGACCTTCGAGAAGTTCGTATACGTCGTCGTTTTCCTCGACTGAGTTGAAATCCTGGTTGCATGTATCGGCGATGCTACGGGCAGTATTGCCGCCATCACAGCGTCGCAATATCGCAGCCACCAAGGGTGGCACCTCTACCGACTTACCTGGGCCATAGGTCACGACATCGCCATCAAGCCGTACATTCGGAAGTCGTTTGGGACACAGTAACTCGATGAGACTCTCGTCCGCCCCAATGACCGTGGCCAACGCTTCCATTGGCCAATGCTCAAAGTAGACGTTGCGCTTCGAAAGCAGAGTATCGCCTGGCGCGATTCGAAATTCACCGTCAGTGAACGTTCCCCAGCCAACAGGCCCAAAGAAGCCGATGGAGTCATTCTTGACGCAGTACCGTTGAAGATAGCCAGCGACTAGTGCCTGCCTGCCTCGCTCGCGACTGTTGGGGTTCGACTTGATTGCGCGCACTGCTGGAAGACAAATCGCAGCGGCTTCGCGATTCTGCCAGCGCATCGCTTCGCGAAACCTATCATCTGCGACAAACACTCCCAGCGCCTGTGAAACCTCCGCAACTCCACTTAAGTACTCTTCCGAGAACTGCACCCACAAGTCGTCGAGCTTGGCAGCAAGTTCGACAACGGCCTCAGCGAGAGGACGCGCGTCGCCAAGCCCCTCGGTTGTCTTGAGTGCCCTGCCCTTAGATAGCTTCGTCAGCGCCTTGCTGCACAGCTTCATAAAGGCTGCGTCCCCACGCTGATTCGCGATCGCCGTGCGAGCCTCTGCAATGGCCTTGACATACGCCTCTTCGACCTCGGCGATCTCCGAACTTATCGCTGCAGTCGCTGGTGCTGCGAGCAGCAATACACGCTTAGCTTCGAATCCCGCGCTGCGAACCATGGCATCTCGCCACAATTGCCAGCCAGCGTCTAGCGGTACTAAGTGATTTTCGCTCATCTACGACTCGCTAGCCAAAAAATTGATCGAGCGCATCAGATGCGGCAAGCAAGTCGTCTTCACTTGAGTACAAATACGTTGAGAGACGCAGCGAGCCTGCAACGCCAATGCTGTCAAAATACGGATGTGCGCAGTGTGTACCCGAACGGGCCATGATCTTCTTGGAGTCACTAAGATAATTACCTAAACTACCGACCGTAACTGCATCCCGGATAGGCACCAACGAAGCGATGGCAATCTTTTTCGATGGTTCGCTGGGACCTAGCATTTGAAAGTGCTCACGATCGGCAAACAGCGAGTGCATGACCTTAGCCAATTCTCTATCGTGCGCTTCAACATTCTCCATGCCCAGGCCTTCTAGGTACTCCATGGCGGCTCCAAAGCCGATCACTCCTTCGATATTTGGTGTGCCGGGTTCGAGACGATATGGCAATTCTTTTAAGTCATACCCGTCAACTCTGACATGATCCGGCGTTCCTCCACCGAGACGCGCGATGTGGAAAGGGACTTTCAAGTCCTCATTGATAAATAAAACACCGACGCCACTTGGCCCACACATTTTGTGCGCGGAAAACACAAGAAAATCGCAGCCCAGATCCATCACATCAACGACAAGATGCGGCACTGACTGAGCTCCATCAATACACAGTGGGATGTTGTTCTTCTTTGCAATCCGACTTGCCTCCACAACATCGCAAATCGCTCCCGTCGCGTTCGAGACATGACCAAGAGAGATCAGTCGTGTCTTGCTATCGATAACGTCCGCAATTGCTGAAACATCTGTGCACCCATCCGCTCCGACTGGAAGAAATCGAACTTCGCAACGGCCCATCCACGGCAGAATGTTGGAGTGATGGTCGAGCAAGGAGACAATGACGTTCTCATCTCTCCGAAGCCTCAAGCCCTCAGCGACTCGATTCAACCCATCCGTCGTGCCGGAGGTAAAGGAAATCTCGCGACTCGTGGCCCCGATAAACCGAGCTGCGGTGTGACGCGCATCTTCGTAGGCCTCTGAGGCCTCTCTCGATAACGTGTGGTCCCCTCGGTGAATATTCCCACACGACTGGGTGTAGAAGTTTGCGACCGCATCGATGACAACCTGAGGCTTTAACGTTGTTGCCGACGAATCCAAATAATTGATCGCCCGCCCCTCAATCATTCGCTTCTCGAGAAGCGGAAAGTCACTACGAGGGCTAAGAGATGGCTTGGTCACTACGCTCCAACTTTCCACAGGCGCAATGCCTGAGGGTTCTTTCGCTTAGTTGGTGGGTACTTGAACGACTGCTCAATAGGTAACTCGCGAACGTACTGCACGCGAATCTGCGCATCGTCTCCGAGAATGGCGTGCAAGCGTTGCAAGAACTGCTGCTCGCCGATGGTCTTATCTGCCCCTTCCGTAGGCATCACCAACAACTGGTACTGCCCAGCCGATTTCTCGATGAGTTGATAAAAGTCAGCCCAAAGAATCCCTTCAAAAAGGTCATCCACATCTCGACTCGTGACAATGCTGCCATCCGTTGCCTCAAGCAGATCCTGAACTCGACCTTCAAATTCAAAGCACGGCCAATCATCAAAGCTGCAGCCACATGCCGCAATCGGCCGCGCAACATCACCAACTCGATATCGAATATGACGGGTGTAGCTATGCCTCAGGCTTGTAATGGCGATCTCCCCGATCTCGCCGAAGTCAACAGGTTCTCCGTCGCGCAGGTACTCGAAAACGAAGTCGTCATCCATCACGTGATATCGCTGATTCTCACACCAAATAGCGGCACCGCCGCCAATATCCGTCGCACCGTAGGTTGGGTAAATGGGGACGTTGAATCCCTCCGTAAGAATTTCTCGGTGTCGCACGGTTAGGTACTGCCACCCAGTACTCAGCATGGATATTTCCGGAAGCTTCAAGTCGTGTTTACGAAACGCCAAGACCAAAGCAGCTGCGTAGACCGGATCAACAGCAAGTGATTCAGCTTGGTGCCGCGCCAAATCTGAGACAATTTCCTCAAGGTGACTTTTCTCAAGTCGCATAATTCGCTCCGACGAATTTAGCTGCAAGACCGTCTCCGTAAGCATGCGCTCTTCGAAGGGAATCCCTCCGCGATGGCAAAGCTGCCCATTGCAAATTGGCGTCGTAAACGTGGCGGAGTTTGTGATGCGCGCCCCTTCAGAGGCGGAGAACGCAGGGTGCCGACTTATAGACTGCTTGGTCGTCCGGTTTAAATCAAAGACGTACTGCAAGCGCCCGCCCGTACTTCCCGACGTGGTGGAGAGCATCACTTGCTTCGCTTCGACGAGAGCCTGCAAATCGGTACCACGCAGGAGAAGCCTATCGGGAAAATTCTCACGAACGTCGGCCTTCGTCGTTGTCGGCAGGCGACTCAAGTCGGCAACCGTATGAACAGTATCTGCTAGTGGCCCAAGGCTCTCCTGAAAGAAGTCGAGGTTGTCCCTTGCCCATCGAACGGATGCTGCAACCCGTTTGTCGCGGTGCATCTGAGCTTGGCCTCGCATGGCCGCAGCCTGCCTCGATGCAAGCTCCTGGCGCGATAGCGTGGTTTCAGAATCGAAGAGCCCTAGCTCGTCGACATTCCGCGCCAACTTGAATACCGCTTGCAGCCCGTCGCTCGTGCCAAGTTCATCCGCAATCTCTCGTAGCGAATTCCCACCATCAAAGAGCCGAAGAACATCAATTTGCAGTTCATCAAATGACCAAACGCGCTTGGTCACCGGGTCATGAATCTCGAATGAGTCATCTTCTAATTCGCGTTCTTGCAAATCGTCACGGAGTCGAGGTTTCGCTGATTCATGCATCAATTGGAGCCATGGAGTACGGAGTGAGAAGCGCTTTGGGAGGGCGTTTAGGTACGATCTCCAAATCGGGGAATTGAGCCGATACGACCAACCCGCATAAATTAGACAGTAACAAATAACGAAGCGGATGGCGCCCTGAGAGTTACTTCTCAGAGCAGTAACTCACTACCCAGCGACTCACTACCAGCGACGCGAGGCCCAAGGTCCTACGCGCGGTAATTTCGACGCTTTGAGCATTTAGCGAACGCTTGTGTCAGCGTGCTGGTTAGAATTCCAGCGACGACGATCGCACGCCACGATGCGAAGCTCACTTGCGTAGCGCTCGCCCGCTGCATCTTCTAACCAGGATTGCTCTGGAGTCGGAAGCATTTCACTGAAAAAGACGCTGGACGCCGACCGCAATAGCTTTGCCAACGACTCCACAGAGATTGCGCTATTAAAGTCAATGTACATGGGCTTGTTCTCCTCGGGTACCTTGACAAAGCAGCGCATAGCAAGCCCCTCTTCGCGAGCCCAGGTATTTGCAGCAAGAAGCAGTTCCGCGCCCCTGCGGAGCTTTAAGAACGGTATCTCTGTTGGGTCAAACGTCCAGTGTTCTCGCACGAGCACCAAGCTATCGACCGTAAGTCGAGGATGATGGCGACGTTTCTTTGTCAGCGAAAATGCCGTGCTGATTCCACCGCGAAGATACGCTTGAAAGAACGACATGCAGTCAAAATGCAATTCGCGATCGCGATGATTTAGCGAGAACCCAAGAGCAGAACGCTGCAACCGCATATCCGCTACCGCCAACCGCAGCTCGGGTACCCGTCGGGACGGTGCTGCCCCGATTTCGATCTCGTAGTCGGTATCCAGCGGACTTCTAAGATCGGCCCGCGTGACTAGCGACGGCGGGGTCACCGCCTCAATCAATCGGACTGAGATGTCGTCACGAAATGCTTCTACAAGCTCGTCCCGAACCGGAGATAACCAGTACGTAGATGGAGCGAAGAGCGTATTTCTTCCAGGGTGAACTTCGCCGAGAACAACGAGGGGAGATTCGGATAGATGAGAAAAATCAGGAGCAGCAATCATCAGATCTGGCGAGTGAAAGCGCGCCTCTGGCCAGCCTGGCCCGTCCGCCGGAAACGCTGCGTCGACAGCGGCTCTAAGGTCGTCTGACGCGAGTTGCATCGGGCTCGAATCAAGCGCCCCAATCACACTCTCCCACTTATCATGGAGGTCTTGAGTCATTTCCGAAACCAGCGAACCTGCCATGATTTCGGAAGCGAAGGCCATGACCTCCAGAAGTGCAACCTCATCGGACTCGTGAGGACACAGTACTTCCAGCTTTGCGAAAAGAACGTCCATGAAGCGCCTAGACGCTTCACTGCAAAACCACGCAGCACTTTTAAGAACAAGACTTAAAGGTGCGGCCACGTGTTCTGTAAACTCACGGCCAATGGACACCTGCATGGACCGAAGCGTGTCCTCGAATGCGACCAGTCGGCCCGCATAGGCCTCGCCAGGCGAACGTTCAGCGTCGACGCCTGTGATGTCTTCAAACGTCTTTGCGAGAGAAGCCTGGGCAGTCAGAACGTTCTCGTCGTCCCCTGCGGCGCGAGCGAGTTGGTCTTTGGCATTCAGTAAGTCGTCAAACAACGCCTTAGCCGGCCCGCCCACGTCGCCTGGGAGTTGCTTAAGCCACAACGCAAAGGCGATTTCCGGGTCTTCTTCCTGAGGCGCAGCGGAGTATCCCCAATGCACAATGCCTTTGTGCTGGAGTGATTCCAAAGCGAAGTACAACTCTTCCCGGTCTTCGCTGTCACAATCTGCACCCAGTACCTCCGCAACGATGCTGATGGCACTCCCACCCACCGATTTGCGAAGCACCTCTGCAAGTGTAGCAGGTATAAGAGTTTTCCTCCCTGAAGGCGCAATAAGGTGCGAATTCTCTATTCGATATTTTGGGTCGAGGCGGATCGGCGCAAATGGCTTAATCGCATCGGTACTAGAGAGACAATCGGCAACAGCCTGAATCGCCCAGTGCTCAAAGTAGACCTTTCGCTCCGCAAGAAACTCGTCGCCAGCGACCAGAGAGCCGCTCTCATCGTCGTCCCTTAGCTCAGCCCATCCACTTGGCCCAAAGAAACCGATGGTTTCATTCTTGGTCGTGTATCGCTGCAAATACTGAGCGACGAGATGGTAGTAGCGCAACCCATCGGCCTTTGGCGCTTCGGTCAGCTTGTCCAGCGCAGAGTGTACGAGCTTAGGGTTTTGCCAAGCGATAGCTTCGCGGAAACGTGAATCAGCAGCAAGCGCGCGAAGTGCAGCATACTGCCGCTGAAGACCTTTATCGTAGCGCAACTCGAAATCCGCACGGGCCTGCGCGACCTCATGTTCCAGCTGCAGCAGTACCGAGAGTTCCACGTCGATCGCGGTTACACCGGAGTCCTCTCTCGGTAATTTATAGGCACAGAGCCGCTTAAATAGTTTGCGCAATGCCGTCGGTGCATCGGGAACTTGCCGGGCTACCCGAACCATTTGAATGCAGACTTCAAATTGGGATGCAAGCTCACTTCGGCGAACAGCGATAGCATCCAGCGCAGAAGTGGTGTCGGCGTCTCGTAGCCGTTCCAGCTCCCTAATGGGAAAGCCCGTACTTCGCAGAGCGACGTGCCGCCAGACTGTCCAGTCCTTGTCGAGTGGTACATGATGTGATGTACACCTGCCGCCATCCGCGTTCACTGATCTAGACATTGCGTTGATTCTACAACGTGATAATTCCGCTAAGCAATTCGCGCACGCGAGCGTAAAGGACACTGCTCCATAATCGCTCAAAGAGTGTAAGTCGTACTTGTGATGCCTTCCCGCACCCGAGTGCGACACAGCTCATGGGCTTCCTCTGTTCCTCGAGCGAAGTGTTATGTTTGCCAAGGTCCAATGCCGATTAAGCCACACACCGTCTCATTCTCGCCGACTACGGACATTTGGCGTTGGTTTGTTTTACGAGGTGCGGGATTCCCAGTTGAACTTCTCCAACAACTTTCGGCTCCTGCACTTGCTTCTGCTGCAGCCACTTGGAGTGAAGCCCTCGAAGCTCTACAGCAAGGAATTGCCCATGCGCTCGAAGCAGGAGACACGATAAGCCTAGAGAAGAAAGCGAGGCTGCAAGCTGTGAAAGCGCTGCGTCGGGGTGTTGTGCCCAACTTCTTAGGAGAAAGTGATGCTTCGGTGCTTGCACAGAGTACGCTACAGAAACTTGCGGAAGAGGTTCACACAGCGCGCATTCAACTCGACTCACACTACGAAGCGCACGAGTCGATTTTGGCCGACAATCTCGCTGCTATCGCTTCGATGCCGATGCTCACCGAAGCACTTACCTGGCAAAACGCAAAGGCCGCAGGCATTGCTCTACCGCGTGTGCGATCCATAAAGACGAGAGCGACCTCAAAGCAGCGCCGCATGCAACGCTTGGTAGCCAAGTACATTCAGCGATACTGCGCCAAAAACGACAATATCGGTTTTTTCGGACCGGTCCTTTGGGGAACGATTGACTCGCGTGACGGCACAGGGCTCAGTACACCGGGCTCGCAGGCGATATCGAAGCGCGCCGTCTTCTTCGAAGATTGGTGTATCGATGTCCTGGCTCAGCAATTTGCCAGTCGCGACGAAATCTTGCGTCAGCTATGCCCAAGGCTGCATCCAACCGTCCGCATCGAAGGCACCAACCTCGTGATTGCCGGCCGTGGCACAACCGAAGTCGCAAAGGACGTCGCACTCGTGCTGGAGGCCTGCACAGGAGTTAGCGCTCAATGCATTGCCGCGCGACTTAGCCAGACAGGTCAAGCCCCCGAAGACGTCTTCGAACTACTAGAAGAACTCGCAGATCAAGAAGTGATTCTTTGGCAATTTGATCTGCCCAATGTGAGTGGTCGCGCATTAGACCAGCTTCGCGATCAACTTATCGCAATGAAGGGCCCACTCGCCGAAGATGCCGTAGCAACTCTGACTGTACTGCACGCGTTGCGCTGTGACGTCGAGGCTGCGGCTGGCGATGCAGAAGCACTATCGGCAGCGCTGAAAGCCCTTGCCAACTACTTTACGGATTGCACTGGGCAGGACTCCACGAGAAGTAGTGGAGAGATGTACGCCGGGAGAACCCTCGTATACGAAGATTGCACGCGTGATCATTCGATTTCTTTTGGCCCAAAGTTCATGGCGTCGCTCAACGATCCACTTGAGCTAATTTTGCAAAGTGCACGATGGTTCGCACAGGAAGGGGCAACACGGTTTCGAGCCGCAGCGCTTGCGCAGTACAAGCATCTAGTTTCAGCATCGGGCGGTGACACCAAGGTTGAGCTGCTGAGGGTCATCGCTGGAATGGTTCCCGTACTGGAAGAGAGTGGCCCTAATAGCCTCATTGGCGGGCTTCTCGCAGATCTTCAAAACGCTTGGGCACGCATCATCCCCATCGGCGATTCAATATCTCCTGTCACAATCCCAAGCGAAGTCATCCGTGATGCGGTCACGGCGGAGTTTGCGTGCATTGATGATAGCTGGCCTGGTGCGGCCTTCATGGCACCCGACATAATGGTGGCTGCTCGCTCTCCAGAAGAAGTCTTAGAAGGACGAGCTCTCGCGGTTCTGGGTGAATTGCATATTGGCGCAAATACGTTGATTGCCCCAGCACTGCTCCGCTGGAACGAGTCCCACGATGCGCTCGCCAAGGCCTTCGCCGCGGATGTCGGCGACCGATACATTGAAACGGTGCCAACCAAAACCGTAGCGTCACGGGCCACCAACATAGGTCCAGAAGACACCAGTCTTCAGTTGGTGGTGGATGAGACTCCCTCGCCCCGTTCAAAAGAGATGCAACTGCGCGTGGGCGACTTTTACGTCGAAGCCACTAAAGATGGCCTCTGCGCAGTGCACCTAGACACCAACAAGCACTTTGACATCGCCGAGATCATGCAATCGCAACTGCGAGCAAAGCTTCTTCAGACGTTCTCGCCATTTGGTGCCGCCACCGAGTCGCCTCGAATCACGATTGACCGCCTCGTTGTAACTCGACAACGGTGGACATTCGCAAAGGAGGATCTTTGCGAGTTTCCGCCTACGCGAGGACTTGGGCACTTCCTCGCAATGCGGCAATGGGCTGCGGTACACCAAATGCCGTCGAAGCTCTTCTACAAGTCAAAGGAAGAAGTAAAGCCAGTCTACTTAGATCTAGACAGCCCAATCAGCATTGAGATTTTCGCGAGCATTGCGCATGGGGCAAGCGCAATCTCCTTCTCGGAAATGCTGCCATTACCAGAAGAGACTTGGCTTCGCGATGACGCGAATCAATCCTATACCTCGGAGATTCGCTTAGTCTTCGTAGACAAGACGTAGCTCGCAAGCGCTGAGTGCGCTACCGGCCCGCTGCAATAGCTCGCATCGCCCGCTGCGCTTCGCCATGCCCCGGATCTATCTCAAGCGCTCTCTGCAGGCGCGACCGCGCTCGCTCCATGCGTCCAGACGCCAAATCGATCTGGCCGGCAATGGTCCAACTCGCCGCCGACTTGGGAGCGATGCGCAAAGCCCGTTTTGCGTAGGCTTCGGCCTGCTCGCTATCTCCTAGGGCAAGTCGAAACCGCGCAGCCGTGAGCAGCGCCTCGGGCCGATTGGGTTCGCTCTCAAGCGCGCGCTCGGCCATCACCACTGCGCGTTGTAGGTCACCGCTTGTTGCGTACATCTCACCAACTTGCAGCAACGCCGCTGCATGAGTTGGTCGAACGTGAATGGCGGAGCGAAAGAGTTCGTCTGCCAGTACCGCATCGCCGTGATCTAGCGCGGCAGCGCCAAGGTGGGTTAGCGAGTTCGCCAAAACTCGACGAGCAGCCGGATCCCGCACAGCCTTGCTCCCATAGAGTCGGCTCAGCCCGACAAGCACATCATGATTGGGAGCCAACGCCTTGCCAACCTCGACAAGCCTGCCAACCACTGGGCCCGGTTGCACACTCGCGCCGGCCGGTGGGGCAATCGGCCCTGGCTCCCACAACGTCGCCCTTCCCGCTTTCCACAGCGCAAAGACATCGCCCTGGTTTGACGAAACCGATTCCTCGGCCTCTCGACGTGTTGTGGTGAGCACATGCGCAACGCGCTCGCTATCATCGAAATTCGAGATCGCAAGTGCCGCCACATCGGGCCGTGCTCCCTCGATGCTTTGCAAAAAGCGAGTTCCCGACGCAAGCGCATTGCCCTGGCTTAGAACGAGAGCTCCAACGGGCGCCTCGTGCAATACGGATTCGGAGAAATACCTAGGCAGATCGCCGGACAGCGAAAGCGTAGAGAGCGATGAAAGCGCCGGCGGGACAACCATAAAGAACGCGACAACTGGCCCGAGATACGGCGAGGCGGCCCCTGCGCTGCGAGCAAGTGCGGCAACAGCCCCGCCTGCGCCAATACTTAGGGCCAAGACCATCGGCACACCGTTTTGTAGAGTTAGCAGCCCGATTGGACTAATCCAGGTCGCGTAGAATAGGTCGAGAACTAAAATGACCGCGACTGCCACTCCTACCCACCGAGTGCGCCTCTCAACGAGAATCAGAACAACACCGACAAGCCCAGCTAAGACTGCGAGTACACCAACGTAGTCGAGAACTTGGCCTGCAAACGTTGACACATCGTGCGCAAAGTACTCTCGCGAGGTTGCAGCGATTCGCTCGTCGACTGCATTGAACATTGCTGTGCTGGTTCCGTGCTCCCAAGTGCGACCAAGAGAATCAGGGTGCCCCAAATCGAGAGAAGCAATGCGGCCGGTTGCCGAGCGAACTGGCAAGTAGAGATACGATCCCAACGCACCAAAAATCGCCATGCTCGGAGCAAGGAGCGGCCAACGAGCACCTCGGTAGGCGCGAAGGCAAAGCAGCGCGACAATCGGCAGCCCCATGAGCATGCGGAACTCGGGATGGACAGCAAAGCCGAGACCGGCGAGCCAAGCCAAGCTCAGGCCAGCGCGCGCATTGCCGCCCGCGGCCACCCTCTCAAAAAGGAGAAGAGTTAGTACGATGAGCGCGGCCGTCGGCGCGTAGACCTCGGCAACAGTCGCCTGGCGAGCAAAGAGGTAGGAGAAGCAGACAACGCCGCCAGCCCCAGCAGCGCCAGCCACCGTTGCCCAGTCTTCGCGCCCCAATACGAGGACGAGCCGGGCAACGCCACCAACCGCGAAGGCCCCACAAAGGGCCGAGACGAGATTGATTCGAAATGCGAGTTCTCCAACAGGGATGAGCGAGGCAGCCTTTGCCAGCATCATGTAGAGCGGAAAGCCTGAGGCGTGGGGCGAGCCAAGTCCGATGGCGGCAGCCGAGAGTTCTGCAGAATCCAGCCAATAGAAGGTAGGCGCAGCCATGACGGCAAACCAAAGAAACGAAAGCAACCCCAAAGCTCGGGGTAGCCAGTAACGCGCGGCTTCCATCGGTGCAGGCTCGAAGGTACGCCCGGGCGATCGCAAGACCAAGTTCCTGGCGGTCAAGTCCCCAGAAAGGTAGGCCGAGGTGCGAGTCTCACCGATTGCTTCTGTCCTCGACTTCAGGCTAGTGTCGCCGCGCTGTGGAAATCTTCGAGGGTCATCGAGCGCTTTTTCGGCCTCTCGTAGAGGCCGCCATCACCATTGGCAATTTCGACGGCGTGCACGTTGGACACCAGGAGTTGCTGAGACGCGCTCGGCAAGCGGCGGATCGCCTTGGCGGCGACGCGGTCGCCATGACGTTCGAGCCTCATCCGGCGACGTTCCTCTTTCCTGAGAAGGCGCGCCCCAGACTTACTGCGAGAGACCGCAAGCAAGAGCTCTTCGCTGCGGCGGGCATGGACGCGACGATCGTCGAATCGTTTGACAGCGATTTTGCAAAACTTACGGCCGAGCAATTTGAAGAGCAAGTGCTGCACAAATCGCTCGGAGCAAAGCACGTTGTCGTCGGCCACGACTTTGGATACGGCATTGGCCGAAGTGGCACCGTTGAAAGCCTGAAGCGCGCGGGTGAGCGCTACGGATTTGGCGTCGAGATTGTCGATCCTGTGTGCTTGCACGAGGTTCGCGCCTCGAGCAGCGAAATCCGCAGAGCCCTAATTTGCGGAGAATTGCCAATCGCTCGCGAGCTCCTTGGACGCGATTACGATGTCGATGGCCCGGTGGTTCGAGGCGCGGGACGCGGACGCGAGTTTGGCATTCCCACCGCCAACGTAGATCCAGAGGGGCTTCTTCTGCCAAGGCCTGGCATCTACGCGACTTGGGTCCAGATTTTGGGCGAACCAGAACGCTACATGGCAGCCACAAGTTTGGGCACCAATCCAACCTTTGTCGACGGAGGGGCGCTCACCCTCGAAGCTCATCTCCTCGATGTTTCTCGCGACCTCTACAACGAGCGACTCCGCGTTACGTTTGTGGAATGGCTTCGCCCCGAGGAGCGTTATGACGACGTGGATGCGCTGTTGGCGCAAATCCACAAAGACGTGCAAGACACACGCATCAAGCTTAAGAAGAACGCTTAGAGGACTACGATGAATTTTGAAGGTGCAATGACCGCAATTGTCACGCCGATGCGCGATGACAGCCCCGACTTCCCTGCTCTGGAGCGCTTTATCGAGCAACAGATTGCCGGGGGCATTCACGGAATTGTCGCCGTCGGCACAACCGGCGAATCGGCCTCGCTGCGAATGGACGAACACCTCGCCGTGATCGAGCAAACCGTTCGCTTCGCCAAAGGACGCGTTCCCGTCGTTGCCGGCGCTGGAGCAAACTCGACACACGAGGCGATTGCGCTTTCGGAGGCCAGCAAAAACGCGGGTGCCGACGCGCTCTTGCACGTCACGCCGTACTACAACAAACCAACGCAGGAGGGGCTCTACCAGCACTTCGCGGCGATTACCGAATCCAGCGATCTGCCGATCATTTTGTACAACGTGCCAGGTCGAACCGCGTGCGACATGGAGGCCGAGACGGTTGCGCGCCTCGCCGAGTTGCCTCGTATCGCAGCCATTAAAGAAGCCTCCGCAGACATGCACCGAGCGAGCGAAATCGTGCGCTTGTGCGGCGATGCAATCTCGCTCCTATCCGGTGATGATTTCACGGCCTTTCCTCTACTTTGCCTCGGCGGCAAAGGCGTTATCTCGGTTGTCTCAAACGTCGTGCCGGATCGAGTTGCCAACATGTGCAATGCAGCCAAAGCTGGCGATTGGGACAAGGCCCGCGAGCATCACTACTCGTTCCAAGTGCTCTCAGAACTTCTCTTTGTCGAGTCCAACCCGATTCCAGTAAAAGCTGCCATGCACCTGATAGGTCTTATGGGTCCAGAAATTCGGCTTCCACTCACTCTGGCCAGCGAGCAAACCATCGAGCAGCTCCGCATCTGCCTTGCAAGCGAGGGGCTTCTTTGATCGATCTCTGTGTACTCGGTCCCAGTGGCCGAATGGGGCAGCAGGTGTGTCAATTGGCCCTTGCCTCAAACGAGTTTCAGCTAACAAGCGCGGTAGCACGTCGCGGCTCCGACGCAATCGGAAACGGCATTCAAGGTTCGACGGTGCAAATTGGCGACTCACTAGCCAAGGCACTTGGAGAGGCTCAGGTCTACATCGACTTTACGGTTCCGGCATCTACAACTCATGCTGCCGTTGCTGCCCTTGCGCATCACACGGCAGCAGTGGTCGGCACAACTGGGCTTGATGCCGAAGCGCAATCAGCACTGGATGCGTTGGCAAAGGTTGCTCCGGTCTTTGTTGCCGCAAATTTTTCTCCAGGCGTTTCACTCCTCCTCCACCTCGCCGAAAAAGCGGCTGCTGCCCTTGGCCCCGAATACGATCTTGAAGTGGTTGAAATGCATCATCGACACAAGGTCGATGCGCCCTCAGGAACCGCATTGGCACTGGGAAAAGCCCTAGCTTCCGGGCGTGGCCTCGACTTTGATACTGCCCGCCAAAGCGCCAGAGACGGCCAAGTCGGCCCTCGAAGCTCGGATGAGATTGGCATGTTTGCGGTTCGTGGAGGCGATATCGTTGGCGAGCACACCGCACTCTTCATCGGCGACGAAGAGCGGCTTGAAATTACCCACCGCGCCCAGAAGCGAAGCGTCTTTGCCTCGGGCGCTCTGCGAGCAGCCAGCTGGATTGTGAAGCAACCTCCAGGTCGCTACACGATGTCCGACCTACTTGGCTTCTAACGTCGGGTGACATTTGCCGCACCTAGCACCGACGTTAGGTAAAATGGTGTTACAAGCCTTGGCTCTACCGATGCACCTGAACGAACTCAAGAAAAGCTCTCTCGATGAGTTGAACAAGAAGGCAGCCTCGCAAGGGCTTACGCCCTCTGATTCAAAAGACGCGACCCAACTCATCCTTGAGATTCTTCGTGCGCACACAAAATCCGGCGGTGCTGTATCTAGCGCGGGAACCCTAGAGATTCTTGGCGACGGATTCGGCTTCCTTCGCGGATCAAAAAACGACTTCTCACCAAGCCCGCAAGACATCTATGTCTCGCCATCGCAGATTCGCCGTTTTCATTTGAACACAGGCGATGATGTCAAAGGCCAAGTTCGCCCTCCAAAGGAAAGCGAGCGGTACTTCGCCCTTCTGCGCGTAGAAACGATTAACGGTCTCTCGACCGATAAGGCGACGACAAGTCAGGGTTTTTCTGAGAGAACCGCAGTACACGCAGCGCAGCGAATCGGTCTTGGACACACGAGCACCACGTCTAAACTCTTCGATCTGCTGTGTCCATTGGGCAAGGGGCAGCGCGCGCTAATTTTTGCACCGGCGCGAACCCACGGCGACGCCCTCCTCTTTGATCTCGCCAATGCGGCCAAGCATCACAAGAAGGAATACGACCTCACCTGTCTCGTTGTTGGTCAGCGCCCCGAGTTTGTTAGCGAGTACCTCGCCGCAGCGCCAGGCGAAATCGCCAGCTCCAGTTTTGACGAGCCCTCGCAGCGACACACGCAAATCACCGACGTGGTTTTAGAGAATGCAAAGCGCGCAGCCGACAAGGGACAAGACGTCCTGATCCTCGTCGACTCGCTCTCAAGGCTCGCAAGTGCTGCCAGCCAAGCGTCGCCAGGAACCGGCATCGCCCTACCCGGCGGGCTCAGTCCACGTGGCATGCAGGCGACTCGTCGGCTCTTTGGCGCCGGCAGAAACCTCCAGAGCGCTGGCTCCATCACGGTGATCGCGCTTTTGCGAGACTCGGGATCCGCCATCGACGCCCACCTTCGGCAGGAATTCTCGGACTCGGCCAATGCCACGATCCAACTGTCCAGCAAAGCTTCACTCGCGTGCTGCGCCCTGCCCCTTGCCAGGGACGGATTCTACAATCCCGACGAGGCAAAGTTCTTGGAGGCCGATGCTCTCAAGGCACTCGCCGCAGCGCGGGCAACCCTAGATGTCGCCACCGAAGACGAGTATCACGAAGCTCTCCGAGCTCTCGAAGCAGATCGATAGCGAAATCTGTAGCTAGCTCGGTCCTCCGTAAGGCTTAGGCGGCAGATCTACACAAATAGGCACCCTAGCTCCGAACATCACCCCTTTGGCGGCACTTTGCTCTGCAGTTCTACATCAGACACTAGCAGGGCGTCTTTCAACCTGCTATATACCCGCCTCTTACGAACCCAAGGTATCGACTATGAAGGCTTCTGCAAATCACCCCGAGTACACGTCCACCAAGATCACTTGTTCTTGCGGCGTTATCTACGACACCAATAGCACCAGAGACGATTTCCAAATCGAAGTCTGCAGTGCTTGTCACCCCTTCTACACGGGCAAGCAAAAGATTGTTGATGCTGCTGGTCGCGTCGAGCGATTCAATCGCAAATACAAGCGCACTGCTGCTACCGACGATGCTCCGGCCGAGGCCGCTAGCACCGACGCTGCTGCGGAATAGTGACCAACCCCGTCGGGGTCCAAGCAGTCGGTGGCCAAGCGGTCATCGAGGGCGTCATGATGCAATCACCGCACTCCTTGGCGGTGGTTTGCAGGCGCCCCGACGGCTCTGTAGTAATTAAGGAAGATGAGTGGCGCCCCCTTTGGGGCAGCCTTCATTTCTTGCGTCTGCCTGTGATACGCGGAGACATCGTGCTTCTCGAATCGCTGCTCCACGGGCTGTGCGCACACAAATTTTCAACTCGCCAACAGAGGGTGGCAGAGACTCCAGTCTCCGAGGCCAATCTCGCGACGCGACCGAGTGCTTGGCTAGTTGGCATGATTGCCTTCGGGCTCCTATTTGCTGCCGTCCTCTTTATTGGAGCGCCGCACTTGGCAGCCTGGGGACTTGTCTATGTACTGGGACTTGATCCCAACTCGATCCCATTTCACGCGCTCGATGGCCTCGTCAAGCTCACACTACTGGTCGGCTACATGGCGGTACTCTCGCGGCAAGCCGATGTGCAACGCGTCCGGCAGTATCACGGCGCCGAACACAAGGCGATCTTCACCTACGAGCAGGGCCTTGCACTCACCGTGGCCAACGCCCGGCCAATGAGTCGCTTCCACCCGCGATGTGGCACGTCGTTTCTGCTCGTCCTCATCATGGTCTCGACGGCGATGTTCTCGGCCACTCTGTCCACGCAAATTTCGCCGGTTGCCACGCTCGATCACCTCGTAAAAATCGTCATCAAAATTGCCTTGATGGCACCTCTCGCAGGCCTCTCCTACGAGCTGATTCGGCTCGCTGGGAAGCACAGCGATACCAGCCGCTTGGCCCGCGTACTGTCAATTCCGGGCATGCTTCTCCAAAGGTTCACAACCCGCGAACCCGACGATGCACAACTCGAAATCGCCCTCATTGCAATTCGCAAGACGTTGTGGCGCGAACAACAGCTCCATGCGGGCAGCCGACCCGTCATTGGACACTACGAAGTGTTCGTTAGCAGCGCCGAAATCGATCTTCCTCTGGTAGCGTAGCCGCATGTTCGAAGAAGCCGCATTTCGCGAAAAGATGGCAGGTCTTAAACGTCGCTACAACGAGCTCTCCTCGCTCTTGGGCGACCCAGACATCATCTCCAAGCGCGGTGAATTTGCAAAGCTCAGCAAAGAGCACGCCGACATCGATTCGATGGTGACCGCGTGGGCTGTGTACGTAAAAACCGAAGATGATCTTGCGCAAGCAAAAGCTATGGTCGCCGAGAGCGATGATGCCGATATGCGCGAGATGGCGAAAGAAGAGATCAAGGAGCTCGAAGCATCGATCGACGAGCAGCAAAAGGCCATTAAGGTCCTTCTCCTGCCCAAAGACCCGCTAGACGAAAAGAACATCGTTCTTGAGATTCGCGGCGGAACTGGCGGCGACGAAGCAGCACTCTTCGCTGGTGACCTCTACCGTATGTACATGCGCTACGCCGAGCGCTTTAACTGGAAGACAGAAGAACTCTCAAGCACCGAGGGCGCCAGCGGCGGCTACAAAGAAATCATCGTGCTCATCGAGGGCAAGAACGTCTACTCGCAGCTCAAGTTCGAAAGTGGCGTACACCGCGTTCAGCGCGTGCCTTCGACCGAGAGCCAGGGGCGCGTTCACACCTCGGCGGCAACGGTGGTTGTGCTTCCCGAAGCCGAAGACGTTGATGTGCAACTCAACGAGAGCGACTTGCGCTTTGATGTCTATCGCTCCAGTGGCCCCGGTGGGCAGTCGGTCAATACAACCGACTCCGCGGTCCGCGTTACCCACATTCCAACCGGCACCGTCGTGATTTGCCAAAACGAGAAGTCCCAGCACAAGAACAAGGCATCGGCCCTGCGAGTTCTTCGCTCGCGTCTCCTCGAAGCAAAGCTTGCCGAGCAAGAAGAGTTCGAGCGCGACCAGCGCCGTGACCTTGTGAAGTCTGGCGATCGCTCTGACAAGATTCGCACCTACAACTTCCCGCAAGACCGCATGACCGACCACCGCATCAACTTGAGCAAACGAAACCTCAAGTCGATTCTCGATGGCGACATCACCGAAATCATCGACGCCTTGCGCGCGCACCACCAGGCCGAAGCGCTCAATCAGGGCGACGAGTAGGCAAAGGTCGGAGAGGCCTAAACCGACGAGAATGACGCCTGTGAGAAGACAAGACGCTGCGTGCCACCACCACGGGCTGCATTGAGAAAGCGCAGCTCGTGAAAGCGCTTAAAGGTTTTGGTTTTGATGTTCATCGCGTATCCAGCAGCGCTCTTCAGTCCCAACGAATGGCAAGCCCCAAGCGTTTCATCTCAAGGAGCGCTTCGGCATTGCCGCGAGCATCATCGACTGGGTGATGCGTATGGCAAATGCGTAGGTCTCTTCGCGCGTAAAGCCACTCACCGCCAATGCCTCGGGAATCCAGTTCTCGGAAATGGGCCGAAGCTTGCCGTAAAACGTGCGACTGAGCTGCGGTTCAACAATGATCGCGCCAAAGCACACCATCGAGTAGTCCCCGGCAATCGGCCCGTCAGCTTCGATGTCTACCATTACGTATGTCATGGGTATATAAAGCCAGAAGCAAGCGTTCCATGCCAGGACACGATCTCAGACATTCCCCACCTGTCGGGCTTCAGTGGCGGCGTGGATTCACGTCGGTCTCACGTCGGTCTTGCATCGCATCAAAGACATCGAAGCGTGCGAGAGCCACTTGCGGCAAGCGCGTCATGGTGCCGAGCGAGCGGGCCCTGCTGCGATACTTGAGGTGAGCTTGCTGCGCGCGCGTATTGCGACCGACGTGGGAAATCGGGCGCTTGCCAACGAGCTCTTCGCAACCTCGGATGCACTCTTGGCAACACGCGAACTTTCGCGCCAAAACGCCCTCTCATACCGAGCGCGATTGGTTGGCCAACGCGCGTATCACCTCACCGAGCCACTCGCTGGCGAGACTGCGAACTTTTCTTATGCGCGGTCCCTCTTCGACGAGCTCGAAGAAGGTTCGTGTGCGCCCTTTGCCTGTTTTCGTCGCAATTCGGGTTTGGCCTACTGCACGTGGCAACTTGGGGATACAGCCGAGGGCGTGCATCTCGCCAAGCGCGCTGCCGAGTATGCTGGTGATGGCGGGCTCGTGCGCTTTCGCATCATGGCGCGCTGAGCCTGATGGTGGAACCCAAGGAAGGTCGGCAGATCTCGGCACGAGCCGAGAGGCTTGCTCATCAACTCGAAGATCAGGACTTGATCGAGCGAGTGCAACGGCGGGCGCAAAAGATTGGCCGCTAAGCTGCCTAGAAGTGGCCTTTGAGCGACGACCGAGCCGCGCGCCTGAGTGGGTTTCAGTTGCCTAGATGGCCGAATTCATGCAATCTGCGTGCATATGCTCGCGCCTCCTGGTCGTCTTCTTCCTTCGCTCTTCGCGGCTCCCCTGGTCACTGCCCTGGCCCTGGCCTCGTGTGGACAAGAAGCCGAAGTGGGAACCGAGCAAGGCGCCATCGTCGGAGGCACGACAACAACGGAGTATCCCGCAGTTGCCAATATCTCGGTGACGGCTGCCAATGGCGGCGGCACCTTCAACTGCTCGAGCACACTGATCTCGCCTCGGGTCCTGCTCACGGCCGCGCACTGCCTCGACCTTGACGAAGGCCCGACCGAGTCGATCACCGCCTACTTCGGAACGCGGATTACCGGCCAAGACAACGACTTCATCCAAGAGATTCCGGCGGTCGATTGGATCTACTTCGACCCATGGGACCTCTCGGGCAACGACATTGCCATGGTCCTTCTTGAGTACGACGCCGATATCGAACCGATGGAGTACAACACGCAGGTTCTTGGGAACAACGCGATCGGCGCCCAACTCCACGTGATCGGTTGGGGCAATACCCAATTTGAAGCGGGCAGCGGCCGCAAGCGCCACATGCAGACGCCGATTACCGGCTACCGCAATAGCGCGGTCATGCTCTACGGCAATAGCAATCAAAACACCTGCCAAGGCGACTCTGGCGGCCCCGGCTTGCTCACCTTTAGCGGTGGCGTCGAGCGCGTTTCCAGCATTACCTCATACGGCATCCAAGGATGCCTTGGCGAATCTGGCGGAACTCGGGTCGCGCAATACACAAACTTCATCAGCTCGTGGATTGCCCAGAACGACGTTGCTCAGCCTCCTGTGGTCGATTTTCTCAATCCCGCAGATGGCGAGGAAGTGAGCGGCGGCTTTCAGATAAACCTTTCGGTGACAGACAATACTCGCGTTGAAAACGTCGAAATCTACATCAACGGTGAGCTCGAAGCCGACCTACTCGGCCGCTTGCCGCCCTTTGTGATTTCGACGCCAACAACCATTCCCGATGGCCCCGTCGAGATTGAAGCTCGCGCCTACGACAATCGCGGAGATGTTACGAGTAAGACAATTTCTGTAACGCTGGATTCCACATGTGATGGCCCACAAGACTGCGACAACTTCACAGTCTGCGCGCCATCTGGGCTTTGTGAATCACTCGACTCCGAGCTTGGCGCCACATGCGAGGGCGGCCCCGAGTGCGCGTCGGGGCAGTGCGCAACGCTCGGTGATGAGCAACGCTGCAGCAGCGAGTGCACCCCTGCCGACGCAACCTCGTGCCCCGAAGGCTTCTCGTGTTTAGAGACCGGTCCCGAAGCAGGGCTCTGCTGGCCAAAGACCGAATCGGGCGGCTGCAGCACTGGTGGTAGCACCGGCGGAGTAGGAAGTATTCTTATGCTCCTAGCCCTGTTTGGACTGCGACGACGGCGCAACTGAAAATTCGCTACTCTCGCGCCAGACCTGCTCTGGTGCGCAGCGGATGCCAGCGACAGCTAGCCTGCTGCGAGCCCAGGCTTCGGCGACCTCGCCACTCGAAGCGGCTTTGCGCGGCCAGCTGGAAGGCGAGATCCAGTCGTAGACCGTTAAGGCACCGCGCAAAATCGGATTTGGGGTGACTCGGACGGAGCACACAATGAGCTCGGAGAACCAGTCGTCGTGCTGCTTCATGACGTTTGCTGCCTCTTGGCGAGCTTTTGTCGACATGCCACCGGATCCGCAAAATCGCATGTCCATAATCACGCCATAGGGAATGCGATCCGGGTTCAGCCGAATCGACTCCTCGACCATTGCGGTGTAGGTCGCTACGTCGAATTCGGGCGGAAAGCTCAGAATCCACAGATGCGGATTCGCTAGATTGATTTCGATTGCAGCCAAACGCCCTCTCCCCTACGCCCTAAGGCCTGATGCCAAAGGAGTTGGCGGCCAAACGCCTAGGCGTCAGAGAAGCATAGTTCAGAAGCCTCGTTGCGCCTACTGGCAAATGCAAAGCGACTTTGGTGCAAACACGGCTAGAGGTTCTTGTCGATGACTTGCTTGAGCTTGTCAACATCGCCGCCTCGGAATCCCGCGTGCACATGCTTAACGATGCCCTTCTTAATTACGAAGGTCGAAGGCATGCTCGGTGGGTCGTAGCTCTCGACCGTTGAGCTTTTGGGATCGTAGAAGTCGAGCATTGTGTCAACGCCTGCCTTCTTCATGAACGCCTTGCCTTTGGCGACCTTGGTATCGATGTTGACGGCGATGAACACAACGCCCTTCTTTTTGTACGCTTTCGCGAGCTTCTCGTACGCCGGAAGCTCTTTGCCGCACGGCTTGCACCAGCTGGCTCCGAAGGTGAGCACCACCACCTGCTTCTTGTACTTCTTGAGAGAGACCTTCTTGCCGGAGGCATCTGTCACAGAGACAAAGTCGACGGCGCGGTCCCCTTTGCGGACCTTGGCATCGGCCGTTCCGAGACCGAGAACCATGAGGCCAGCAACAACGAGAGAGGAGACGAGCTTGGCGGACATATGAACCTTCGACGCTAGTGGGGGGGAATCATTCAAGACGAGAGAATAGAGACGAGAGAATAGACGAGAGGGCTAACGCCCGCGGAATCAGATCGCTTCCGCCAACGCTTCGCTTAGCCACATCTTCATGTATTTAGGGCTGTTGGGACCTTCGTACGAGCGCCCATTGATGTAAATCGCTGGTGTCCCAGAAATGCCAGCGGCCTCGCCTTCGGCCTTGTCGGCGTCAACTGTGCCTTTGAGCGCCTCGTAGTCGGCGTTCCACTGAGCCATATCGACGCCGATCTTCTTGGCGTAGGACTTGAGCGAGTCGAGTTTGTGGGCGTGTTGATCTGCGAAGAGCATCGCGTGCATCTCGTCAAATTTGCCCTGCTTGTGTGCAGCCAACGCAGCCTGCGCAGCGCCCTGAGAATCGGGGTGGCCCGCGAGCGGAAACTGCTTGTAGTACAGCACCACTTCGTTCTCCATACCTGCCAGAACCTCTTCGAGGAGAGGCTTCATCTGCTTACATGCAGGGCAACCGTAGTCGAAGAACTCAACGATTTGCACCGTGGCATCCGTCGGCCCTAGATGCGGCGTCTCGGCACCAACCTTAAACTCGATTGGCTTGCTCTCGCGAAAGCGCAGTGCATAGAGCTCTTTGATTTCAGAATCGGTGGCGCCATCTTTGCTGAGTTCGAAGACGTATTCGACTGCGAATGGAGCGCGCTTGCAGTCGCCATCTGTGTTGCGCGACGTGCGGAGTGAGTGGGCCTTGCCACAGGGCGAGGGCAGATTGTCGGCAAGTCCCTCGAAGCGAACCTGGGCGGGCTTCTCAAGCTCATCAGAGTTGACGCCTTGGACAGGTTGGCGCTCGGCAGCTGGCGGCTCCGACTCATCAAAAGTCTTCTCGATTTCCTTGTAGGCTTCTTTGCCCTCGTCTTCTTTGCTGCCGTCCTTTTTTGTACAAGCAGCAGAGAGGGCCAAACCAGAAACCATGGTGGCGAGAAATACGGTGCGTAGCGATAACAGTCTCACGGGCGTTTCTTAGCACACATGTTCTTGGTAGGCAGCAGATCGGCACCCTCAGGTAGCGCTTGACTGGCCACTGCCCCAAACAGTTCGGAGCTTGAGAACCGACCGCCTGGAACCCGCGGCGTGCTGGTTGACACTCTGCGTCACGATCTGATACTTAAGAAATGAATGACCGCTCATTCAGCATCAGCTGGCCAGTCCAGTGGATCTGGGAACTCCCAATCCGACAAGCGCGTTCGCATTTTGGCGGCTGCTGAGACCGTATTTGCAGAGCGTGGCTTCTTTAACGCCAAGGTCTCGCAGATTGCCCAAGAAGCGGGCGTCGCCGATGGCACGATCTATCTCTACTTTAAAAGCAAAGACGATGTGCTGATCTCGCTTTTCGAGAACCGTATGGGCCAGGTCTGCGCTCGCATGAACGAGAATGTCGCCGCAGCTGCAACTGCCACGCAAAAGCTCGAGAGTTTTATTCACACCCACCTTCACATGGTGGAAGAGCATCCCAACCTCGCCGAGGTGCTTACGGTTGAGCTTCGCCAGAGCGCAAAGTTCATGAAGGGCCACCCAAATCCGCAGTTTGGTGAGTACCTAAAGATTTTAGCGACCATCATTGCCGATGGTCAGGCGACCGGTGTCTTTGACCCCGCTGTTCCCGCACAAGTTGCGGCCCGCGGAATCTTTGGCATGGTCGATGAGCTTGCCCTGGCCTGGCTGTTGGGCGCAGAGCAAAAATTCGATATCGTGCGCGCGGCCGACTGGGTCGGCACGCTGATTTTAAGAGGCCTCGAAAGGAAGAAGCTGTGAAGATTCTCGTTCCCGTAAAGCGAGTTCCAGATCCGGAACTCAAAGCAAATATCAAAGATGGCAAACTGGACCTTAGTGGTGCCCAGTGGGTCGTCAATACCTTCGATGAGTACGCTGTGGAAGCTGCACTCCGCCTAACCGAGAATGCCGACGAAGGCACTCGTGATGGTGAAGTTGTGGTTGTCACAATCGGCTCCGACGATGCCGCTGTGCAGCTTCGCTCATGTCTTGCAATGGGTGCCGACCGCGCCATTCACATTGCAAGCGATGATGCCGAGCTCGACTCGCTGCTGGTCGCCAAAACGCTAAAAGCCGTTTACGACCAAGAGAAGCCCGATATGGTGCTTCTTGGTAAGCAAGCGGTTGATGGCGATACCAACCAAGTTGGCCAAATGCTCGCAGGGCTTTTGGGTTTGCCGCAAGCAACGTTTGCCGCTTCCATTGAGCTTGCCGACGAAGGCAAAGCTTGTGTTGTTAGCCGCGAAGTCGATGCTGGTGTGGAATTTAAAAAGCTTCCACTGCCCGGCATTGTCACCGTCGACTTGCGCATCGTGAGCCCAAAGGCAATCAGCAACGGCATTACGCCGGAGTCCCACGAGTATGCCGACGGTCCCCGATACGCATCACTCAAAGGCATCATGAAGGCCAAGAAGAAGCCAATGGACAATAAGACCATGGCCGACCTCGGCGTGACTGGTAGCCCAGTTGTGAAAGAACTTGAAGTAACACTGCCCGCGCCGCGCGCCGCAGGCCAGATTGTTGGATCCGTCGAGGAGCTCGTCAAAAAGCTCAGCGAAGAAGCCAAGGTCCTCTAGGAGAATCGAAATGGGTAACGTTTTAACACTATGTGAAACCAACGGAGCTTCCCTTCGTTCCAACGCTCTCTCAGCCATTACCTTCGCTCGCAAAGCGGCGGAGCTTCACGGTGGAGAGGTCATAATTCTTCTGATCGGAAAAGGCGTCTCGGCTGCAGCGGAGGATGCGTGTAAGTACGCTCCAAACGTTGTGGTTGTCGAAAACGATGGCCTCGAGCACAGCCTTGCAGAAACCTACGCTCCAATCGTTGCCAAGGCAGCCAAGGACGAAGGTGCAACTCTTGTCTGTGCCGCTGCTGGCGCTGTTGGCAAGGACATCCTGCCTCGCGTTGCCGCACTGCTCGACTCAGGCATGGCTTCGGATATCGCCGACATCGAGGGCAAGAATACGTTCAAGCGCTCGATCCTCGCTGGCAACGCCTTCTCTCGCATTGAGATCTCGTCAGACATTATTTGTGTGACGGCTCGCCAAAGTGAGTTTGCACCGGCAGAGCCACTTGCCGCAGCAGGAAGCAGCAAGACCGCAGACGCTGGCGAACTCAACGCTCTCGGCGCTGAGTTCGTGAAACTCGAAGGCGGCGGCGGCGGTGACCGTCCCGACCTAAATGATGCATCAGTCGTCGTTTCTGGAGGACGTGGCATGGGCAATGGCGAGAACTTTGCGGTTCTCGAGAAGCTCGCTGGCACCCTCAACGCAGCAATGGGTGCATCCCGCGCCGCCACAGACGCAGGCTACGTGCCCGCCGATTGGCAAGTGGGACAAACTGGCAAGATCGTCGCGCCAGACCTCTACATTGCAGTCGCAATCTCGGGTGCCATCCAGCACTTGGCCGGAATGAAGAACTCCAAGACCATTGTTGCAATCAACAAGGACGAAGAGGCTCCGATCTTCCAAATTGCCGACTACGGCCTCGTGGCCAAGTGGGAGGACACCATCGAGTCTCTCACTGCAGAAATCGCCAAGCTCAAAGCCTCACAAGCCTAAGCTTCGCGCACACGCAACGACCAGGCCCTTGGACGCTCATCCCGAGCGTTTCCAAGGGCCTTTTTGCGCGGTGAGCAAAGCTTGCGATCGAGCGCGGCAGAAGGCCCCATGTCGGATACTGCGGCAAAGTATCCAAGTGCTACACTCGCGGGCAGTGTCCGCCTCCGTACCTCAGTCCAGTGCGCCCTCGGAATCCCTTACAAATTCGGACGATGCACTCGCTGCACTTCGAATCCTTGAGGCCAATGTCGCCAAGGTGATTCGCGGCAAAGACGACGTCATTCGCCTATGCCTAACCGCCCTCCTCGCTCGCGGACATCTCCTTATCGAAGACATCCCAGGAGTCGGCAAGACCACTCTTGCGCGAGCCATTGCAGCCTCGGTTGGCGGCACATTTCGAAGGGTGCAATTCACCTCGGATCTTTTGCCATCAGACATTGTCGGAGTCTCGATGTTCAAGGCCGATAAGCAGGACTTTGAGTTTCGTCCTGGCCCGATTTTCTCCAACATCATCTTGGCCGATGAGATCAATCGCACCACACCGCGCTCGCAATCGGCGCTCCTTGAAGCAATGAGTGAGGGGCAAGTCTCGGTGGACGATGTGACCCACGACTTGCCGGATCCATTTCTTGTCATCGCAACGCAAAACCCTGCGGAGCACTTTGGAACCTACCCACTACCCGAGTCGCAGATGGACCGCTTCCTCCTGCGAATTCGCATCGGCTATCCAAGCCCCGAGCAAGAGCGACTCATCATGCGGCAGCGCGGTGCGACGGATCCCATTAAGGCGCTATCGCCTGTGATTGATCACGAGACTCTGCGTGCGCTGCAAGATGCCGTCGAGCGCGTGACAATTAGCGATCCACTTCTCGACTATGCCATGGAGGTTGTCGAAGCAACTCGCAACTCACCGCGCTTTGAAGTGGGTGTCTCAACCCGAGGTGCCATTGCTTGGTATCGCGCCGCCCAAGCTCGGGCGATGGTCGATGGCCGAGAGTTCTGCGTTCCAGACGACTTTAAAGAGCTTGCGGTTCCAGCCTTAGCCCATCGCTGCGTCCTTAGCTCGGCTCACGAATCTCTGGCCTCGATTCGCGAAGAAGGCGAGAGCGCAATGGCCGAGATTGTCGCCAGAATCGCCGTTCCTACGTAGGTGCCATGCTCTGGCGTCTCCTCAGCTGGCCGTGGCGTTTGCCAGGCCGTTTCATAAGAAGTCTTAAGAGTTCGCGAACTCTTAAACTCACCCGTGAAGGCAAGTACTTCATTGGCATCACCATCGGCATTGGTCTCGCTGCAATCAATACTGGCAACAACCTGCTCTATCTTCTGCTCGGTTGGCTGCTCTCGGTCATCATCGCCTCCGGCATCCTTAGCGATGTTTGCTTGCGAGCCATCGCAATAACTCGCCGCGCACCAAAGCGCATTTACGCCAACCGCCCCTTTCTCATGGAGCTCGAGGCCACAAACGCCAAGAAACGACTCGCCTCGTACTCGCTTGAGGTTGAAGACATCTGCCAGGGACAGCCTGTAGACAAGCGCTGCTACTTCCTCAAAATTCCCGAAGGCAAGGTGCAGAACACCGCGTATCGGCACACGATTAGTCGTCGTGGCGTTTACACCTTTGAGGGGTTTCGCGTTTCCACCAAGTTTCCCTTTGGGCTCTTTCGAAAAAGTCGCCGCTCCAAGAATGTCAGCGAGATTTTGGTCTTTCCCTCTACCCATCCAGTTTCGATTCCCGCGCCTCGAAGCCAGTTTCTTGGCGATAACCACAGCAATACCGTCGGTCGGCGCGGCGAGTTCTTTGGCCTGCGCGAGTACCGAGATGGCGACGACCGCCGCTCGATTCACTGGCGTTCAACCGCCCGCGAGGGAAAACTCTTAGTTCGCGAGTATGAGGACGAGAGCCAGCGCCGGGTCACGCTTCTTATCGACAATGCACTTCCCGAAACTCGCGGCGAGAGCGAGGAGCAGGCGCTAGAGGATGCAATCAGCTTCTGCGCATCGCTCGCGCAAGCCTATCTCGACAAGGGCTACGCGCTTCGGCTTATTGGCCGAGGCATCTTGGTGCCCTTCTCCAGCGGAGAGACGCAAGTGCAACGAGTTCTCAAGGCGCTCGCGCTGCTTGAGACCAAGACCGAGGATGTACCTTTCTCGGCCGAGATTGCCCCGCGCAGCGAGGCCGTCTTGGTGGTGCCCAAAGGCATCTCGGCGGCACGCCGTCCAGGCCAAGCGAGCCACGTGCTGGAGGCTCCCTAGCAATGCAATTTGCCAAGGCTCATAAAGTCACAACCTACCTGGTGGTGATGAGCTCGTTTTTGGCTGTGGCCTTCTCGGGGCTTTTAAATCCGGTCATTGTCCTGCTCGCGCTTGTGGGCATTGGCGTTAGCTGGATTTGGGAGCCGCCGCGCATCAACTTTGATAAATGGGCGCTGCCTTGGACGATCTTTGCCGTCTTGGTCTTTCTCTACGAGACCCTAAGCGTTGTCGGCGGATCGGAGATTCTCTTAGCCGGCGCCGAGTTCCTTGTCACGCTCATGCTCACCAAGCTCTTTAACCGAAGAGAGAGCAAAGACTACATGCACATCTACTTGCTGAGTTTCCTCTTACTCACAGCAGGTACGGTTCTAAACGCCGAAGTCACCTACGGATTTTTCTTTCTCTGCTACGTCGTGAGCTTCACCTGGGCCATGACCATTTTCCATTTGCGGCGCGAGCTTGAGAGCAATTTTCTCTTGCGCCACTCGAGCAGCGATGCCGCAGAGCAAGTGCGTGTACAGCGCGTCATGAACTCGAAGCGCATCGTTGGCCGCAAGTTCTTTCTCGGCACCTCGCTTGTCTCGCTTGCCGTCTTTGCCAGCGCTCTTAGCCTCTTCTTGCTCTTTCCCCGCATCGGCTTTGGCTTCTTCTTCGACAAGGGCCGAGGCGGCATCAGCATGGCGGGCTTTAACGAAGGTGGTGTTGAGCTTGGTGGTCATGGCCTCATCAAACAAGACACGACGGTTGTGATGCGCGTCGAGGTCGATACGAAGTACGCAGGCCGCCGTGCGCCGTCCATTCACTGGCGCGGTGCGGCGTTTGACGACTACAGCGAAGGCAAGTGGAGGCGCAGTAAAAGGGCTCCCAAGGCCAATAAGGACAGCTACGTCTCAGGTGGTGTGGCAAGGCACCACCTTCTCTACGACAAGCCGCGGCTTAGCGACGCGCAGCTGGAAAGCCGCCAGAGCAATGCCCTCAAGCAAAAAGTCTATCTAGAGCCAATGGGCAATAGTGTGCTCTTCGGAGCGTCGATGCCGCTCACCTTCGAACTCGAGAACAAGCTCAAAACCAATACGCAGTCGGGCAAGAACGACGAACTGCGCCAGCATCACGATGCCGGTCTCATTTACACCGTGCTCTCCAATCCAAATCCGCCAAGCGCACAGGCCTTGCGCGGCGCTGGCACCACGCTGCCAAAAGGCTTTGAGGTCTACCTTCAACTTCCCGAGGAAATTCCCGAGTGCGCTACCCCAAGCGCCTTGCCGGTTGGCCCCTGGACCCCCGCCGACATCACAAGCGAATGCCGCGTGCGCGATTTGGCCCGGTGGATTACCCGCGATGCAAAAACTCGCTACGACAAAGTGTTGGCTCTTGAAACCTGGCTTCGCAAGACGCTTGGCTACACCTTGCAAATGGAGAGTCCTGGCGAGATGGAGCCGGTTGAGTTCTTCCTCTTCCAGCGGCAACTTGGTCACTGCGAATACTTCTCATCCGCCATGGCAATTATGACTCGCGCTCTTGGCATTCCCTCGCGAAACGTCAATGGCTTTTTGGGTGGCGAGTGGAACGAGTACGACAATTTCATCGCGGTGCGCGCTGGCGATGCGCACTCTTGGGTCGAGGTCTATTTCCCTGGCGAAGGCTGGGTGACGTTTGATCCAACGCCTGCTGGAGAGTCTGATCTCTTGGGTCGCGGCAGTTCCAGCATGATGGATCGCATGCGTCGAATCGCCGATACGATTCGCTTTAAGTGGTTTAAATGGGTTATCGAATACGATCTCTATGCTCAGCTCAACCTCTTTCGCAACTTCGGTCGTTCGGTCAAAAATGGCGCGAATCAGTATTTCAGAGATCCTCTGAGGCGAGCGGGCACGTGGGCCAAGCAACATCGCAAAACCGCGGGCCTGCTGGTGATCGCTGTAGCCGTTCTCTTTGCCTTGGTCTCGTATTGGCGGCGGCGCAAGAGCATCGATAAAACCCTGCTTGCGCCAAGGGCTTCGCAAAAAAGACGCAGCCCAATCGTGAAGCACTATCTCGCCACGTTGCGAAGTTTGGCCAAGCGCGGCCACAGACGTGATGACGCCATCACGCCGCGCGAATTTGCGCGAGACCTAAGCGAGACCGGCGTTCCAGGTGCCAAGAGCTTGGAAGCGCTAACCGAGTTGTACTACCGCGCCGAATACGATCCGCGCCAAGCGGGGGATGGCCACGCGGCAACCAGCGCACAAGAACTGTCACGGGCCGTTCTAGAGGCGCTAAAGAAGGCAAAGTACAAGCGCGGCCGAGCCTCGAAGGTGCCCGCCACCGATGCGTCGTAACTCCCGCGCGCAACGCTTCACGCGCGCAACGCTTCACCCGCGCAACGCTTCAGACGCTAATGCGGTCCAAGCGAGAATCGCGCTTGACCTGCTCAAGCAGCGTCCAAATCCGCTCGCGGTAGGCGTCCGAACCAACCGAGCCCGCTCCAATTTCCTCCGTGAGAGCTCTCAGTACTTGCAAAGGTGCCCGGGTGCGCGCCTGCAACCTCTCAAGGTCCTGCCGAAGTCGATCTTGAAACTGCAACTCCAAGAGAATCTCACTTGCGTTCTTGCGAACCGTATCGCCGCCTCCCTTTAGGGCGCCCATCAAGGCCAGAAGGTCCGCTCGCGTGGCATCGTAAACTGCATCCAGTGTCGAGGCTCGGCTTGATAGATGCGCAGCCTGCTCCGCACAGGTACGGCTGATCTCATCGGAGGCCACCGCCATTTGTGGAAGAATGCTCGCCATCGCTTCGCCAATTTGCGCGATCGAATCACTAAACGTGGATACTTGTTCGGCAACTTGCTGCATGGTGACAGCGACGACCGCAAAGCCCTTTCCGCGAGCCCCTGCGCGGGCCGCTTCGACCAGGGCATTAACAGCCAAAAGCTTGCTGCTCTTTGTGATCTTGCTGATGTCGCCAACCAGCCCAAGAATCTCCGCGGTATGCGTTTGCGCTTCGACTGCCGTTTTGGAAAGGTCCCTGGTGCGCCCCTCGATATCGTGCAAAACGTGAGGCACAGATTCCAGGAAGCTGCGCTGCCGGCTCACCACCGAGGCAAGGCTATTGTCGAGGACCTCGTCGTCCATTCGCGTTCGCAGCGAGTCGATATCGCGAACATGGTTTCCCAAATCGGTGTAGATGCGCGCGACCGACTCGGAAGCCTGCAACACACTTGACTCAGAACTATTCTTAACATCTTCGGCAATCTGAAACGCTTGATCTAGACTGCCGCGAAATGCTGCATCCAATAGCTCGACGGGAATGCTAGCCCCGCCAATCGCTGAGGACGCCAGACCTGTGAAATACATTCGAGCAAAGGCCATGAGCCCGAGCCCTGCGATGGCGACGGCAAAAAAGAAGCTCGAGATCGTAGCGCCGAGGGCCAGTCCCGCGCCGAGCGCACAACCGGAAACCACCAAAACGGCCGAGGCCATTTTACTGGAACCGAACATGTACCTTCGCTTGCGCCACACACTCCGGTTCGACCGAGCCAGCCTTAAGTTGAGTTCGCCAGCAACTCCGGGAGGATTTGGCGACTGAGGCGCGCGTTCTGCCCTGACGGCCAGGCCGTTTTCGCAGCTAACCTACTGAATTTTCTACAACTAAGAGTGTTGCCAGCGAAATTTGCGAAACCGAGCAGCGAGTTTGGAGAGGTTGGTGCACGAGGTGGCGCGTGCCCGGTACGATGGGACAACGGTATGAGTTTGTCAAAGGAGGACTATCGCCACATCCCATCGGTCAACGCGCTACTTGCGGCAGCGCCAACGCAGGAATTGCTCGCGACGTGCCCAAGGTGGGCTGTGCTGCAAGAGACGCGAGCCATTGTGCAAGCGATGCGCGAGGGCCTTGAACCGATTGTCGTGGATGCGGCACAAAAGGACGCGTGGCACGAGCGACTGGTTCGCGAAATTGGCGAACGCGCAAGACGCGCAGCGACCTACTCTCTTCGCCGGGTGGTAAATGCCACTGGCGTCGTTCTCCACACAAACATGGGTCGTGCGCTGTTGGCTCCGGCAGCCATCGAGCACATGACGCAAGTTGCCTCCGAGTACTCGAACTTGGAACTGGACCTCGAGACCGGTGAGCGAGGATCTCGCTACGATCACGTGCGAGAACTTCTGTGCGAACTTACCGGTGCCGAAGATGCGATTGTCGTCAATAACAACGCCGCCGCTGTGGTGCTTTGCCTCTCGGCCTTCGCGAAAGGTCGCGAGGTGGTGCTGGCCCGAGGCGAACTTGTGGAAATTGGCGGCTCGTTTCGCATTCCAGAAATCATGGAGTTGTCGGGATGCACCCTGAAGGAGATTGGCACCACAAATCGCGTCCACCTTCGAGACTACGAAGCGGCGACCCACGAGGACACAGCGCTGCTTCTCAAGGTTCACACCAGCAACTACCGCGTCATCGGCTTCACCAAGTCGGTATCCGCAGGTGAGTTGCGCCCACTCGCCGATGCTACCGGCGTTCCCATCATGCACGACCTTGGCGCGGGCTGCTTAGTCGACCTGCGCGAGTTTGGCCTTCCCGCCGAGCCCACAGTGCAAGAGTCGATTGCCGAAGGCGCAGACATCGTTACCTTTAGCGGCGACAAACTACTTGGAGGCCCGCAAATCGGCGTCATCGCGGGACGCGCAGACCTCATTGCCAAGCTCGCCAAGCATCAGCTACTAAGAACTCTTCGGGTCGACAAACTGTGCCTGGCAGCGTTTGAAGCCACCCTGCGCATCTACCGCGACACCAAGGATCCTTCTCTGCAAATTCCCGCCCTGCGCATGTTGGGCCTTAGCCTCGATTCCATCGAGAAGCGCGCTACGAATTTTTCTAATGCTCTGGCAAAAGCGATGCCCGTCTCCTGCAGCGTCCAACTTAGAGACGGCCAATCTCAGGTTGGCGCCGGCGCTGCACCCGAATCCGGATTGCCAACCAAGCTCGTGGCAATTTCGACCGGCGAGATCCAGGCGGCCACGGTCGAGGCAGCACTGCGACGCGGACAGCCCGCGGTCATGCTTCGAGTGGGCGGCGGCGAGCTTCTTATCGACCTGCGCACCGTGGCGGAGCGGGACGAGACTGCGCTCGCTGAGGCCCTGTGCGCCGCCCTACCCCGCTAGGCCCGAAGGCGAACTAGCGAAGGCGCACTAGCGAAGGCGCACTAGCGAAGGCGAACTAGCGAAGGCGCTCGAATCGCGCTTCGGGACACAGCGCCCGCAGGCGAGCCACCAGCGACTCGGGCACGTTGAGCTCGGCGGTCCAGTGTTCGCCGTCGTAGGTTTCGTCCTCGACACCGCAATTTGCGCGGGCAAAGGCCTGTAGCTTGCCGCTGCTCACAGGCGCCGTAATGCGAAAGAGCGTGCAGCTCTCTTTGTAGCGCTGGAGAACCAAGCGCGAGAGGTCATCGGTGCCAGCTCCTGTGGCCGCGCTGATCACAACCGTCTCGGGCAAGCGAGCGCGCAATACGGTGATGACGTCTTCGCCCTCGCCCGCTTCATCGATGAGATCAACCTTGTTGAGAACACAGATAAGCTTGGCGAGGTCGCACCCCAAGTCTTCGAGCACTTCCTCGACGGTGGCAATTTGCTCCATCACTTGCGGATGCGATGCGTCGATGACGTGCAGGAGCAAGTCTGCCTCAAGAGCCTCTTGCAACGTCGATCGAAAACTCGCCACAAGCTGGTGGGGCAAGTCGCGAACAAAGCCGACGGTATCGCTAAGCATCGTGTCGATACCGCCTGGTAGTCCCCAGCGGCGAGTCTTGGTATCGAGAGTCGCAAAGAGTTGATCGGCCGAATAGGTTCCGGCCGCGGTTAGCGAGTTGAGCAAGGTACTTTTGCCGGCGTTGGTGTAGCCCACAAGACCAACGCAGAAGTGCCTACCAACCCGTGCATTCACTTCGCGTTTTCGGCGTTTGTGAATGACCTCGAGTTCGGCTCGCAAACGAGAAAGCCGCTTCGAGATAATCCGCCGATCGATTTCGATCTGCTTCTCGCCCGGACCACGAAGCCCCATGCCACCTGCGCCGCCTGCGCCGGATTGCCGCTCCAAGTGACTCCACATGCCTCGCAAGCGCGGTGCGGTGTACTGCAGCTGCGCGAGTTCAACTTGCAAACGCGACTCGCGTGAGCGCGCTCGGCCCGCAAAAATATCGAGGATAAGCTCACTGCGATCGATGACGCGGCAGCCGACAATTTCCTCAAGAGAACGAACCTGCGCTGGCGAAAGCTCGTTATCAAAGACAACAATGGTGGCTTCGTTTGCTTCGACAAGCTCTGCGAGAAACGCCGCCTTGCCGCTGCCGATGTAGGTCGCAGGCGAGGTCGCCCGCAGATCAGAGAAACGCTGAATTAGCCTAGCGACGGAGGTTCCTCCTGCCGCAGAGACGAGGCTCTCGAGTTCGTCGAGATGCACGTCGGCCAGCCCTAGGTCGCGGCCAATGTAGGCCCCTACAAGCACCGCAAACTCGGGTACTTTGTCTTTTACTGTTTCGATCAATCTTGCTCCGTACTCAAACTTGCTCCGAACGTTTTGCTATGAGGCTGCGCCAACTCTCTAGTAGTGAGGTGGTGGCTCATTGCCCGAGCCAACCTCAAGAGAAGCTCCGGTGCTCTCTTTTAGCTCAGCGATCTCGTGCTCAAGGCGTTCTACACGCAGAGCAAAGCTGCGCACAACTCCATCGAGTTCTGCCAGCAAATGATCTTGGTAGGCCAGGCGCACTTCCAGCTCGTGAATTCTGGAGTCCTCGATCGGGGGGCTCTCGGAAGATTTAGCGCTCATCATGCGGCTATCATAGCGGATCGCAGCTCGCGCGAACGAGGCGGTTGTCGACATCGAGCTTGTTGAGCCAATACACATCCGCGCCATCAACTTCGAGCCCCACAGGCTGGCTCTGGCCGACCGCAACCTCGGTGATGCTGGTGCTATCCGCGGGCAGCACCAGCACTTGGCCACCAAGCTCATTGCCCCAATAGACGACGTTTGGTGCTACCGCGATTGAAGCGGGGCCACTTTGGCCACTGGCGACTACGCTCGGAGAACCGCCGCCCTTGCCCACTGACAGCACTTCACCAGAGGTTCCATCGGTCCAGAAGACCGAGTCGCTCGTGAGAGCCAGCGACGAGAGCTGACCTTGGCCGCCGGCTAGTTGCTGAAGCGGAGCGCCATCTTTTGCCGAGCGCATCACGGTTCCGGATCCAGTACTCACCCAGTAAATGTGCGTCTCGTCGAGAGCGATGGCCGTTGGCATAAGTTGCGAAACTGCGATGACCTCGATTGCACCTCCGAGTTTGAGAATTCGATTGATGCTGTTGCCACCGAGATTCGCCCAATAGACATAGGTTTCGTCGACGGCAATACTCACGGGCTCGCCCTGGCCAAGTGCAAGCTCTAGCGGAAGGTCGGCCTCGATACTGTCCTTTGCTTTGCTCAAGATCCGCCCTGCGCCATCACTCTCAGTCCAGTAGACATGGGTTGCATCGGTGACGATGCCGTGGGGATGTTTGTCGAGCCCCGAGTCGTGAAAGACTTCGACGGGGCCGCGCACTTTGGGAGAACGCAGAACCAGCGTCCCGCTGTCATCGGTCCAATAGACGTAGGTCGCGTCGGCGGCATCCAAATCGGTTGCGCCGAGTTGCCCAGTCGCCATGACTTCGGTGGTGCAGCGAACGGTGGCCGCATCGACGCTGGCATCGGTATCGGGACCATTGCCTGGCCGATAACAAAGCCCTGCGACGCAGTCTTGCCCGCTTGGGCAGCCGCCCGAACCCGTGCACGCAAGCCCCTCGGCGGTTCGCGGATCGAAACAGCTTGTGAGAGCAACGCAGCAAAGCACGGGCACAAGAGCCACACACCAATGCGCTATCGCCGACAGCTGCGTTCGCAAGAAAACCATTTTGTGATTCGCAGTGTAGCGAACTCGCTCTAGAGAGGCCTAGTCCCGAATCACAAAGAGCGCCAAGGTCTCGTGCTCTAAGTCCGACCACCGACGTTTGTAATCCATCGACATACCGAGATCGTAGTGATGCACGCCGATCTGGGCACAGTGGCGCATCTGCTCGATCTGCAAGAGATTACCAAGAGCATACTCAGCAAAGTCATAGTCGTAGCTAAACTGCAGCCCACGATACGTACCGCCGCGAAGGCCGCCCATGATGTAGGCAATGTCGTTTCCATCTTTGGTTGCAAATCGCACTTGCTGGGCGCCGCGCGCTGCAAGTCTGGGCAACATAAGTTCGTAGAAATTGTGCATATCACCAGTGACGATGCCCACTTCGTCGCGCCCTTTCCAACCGCGCTTCTCAATCTCGATGATGCGCCGAAACGCGACTTCAGCGGGCAGCGAAGATCCATCTTCAAACGCAATTCCAGCGTCGCGAGCCTTGACCTCAGAGCGGCGTAACGACCGGCGAAAGCCTTTGGAGCGCCGCTCTAAGTAGGCGGGCATTCCGTCCTTTAACGACGCAACGAGACGCACCGAACTCTCGCCAAGAGCTAGCCGCACGCGCCCGGTTAAGCGGGTCACAAGCTCAGGTAGCAAAGGATGCGAAGCGGGCAGCCCGGCCAAAACCATTAGCCTCCAGGCGTTCTTTGGTTGGGTGCAAAGGTGCTCAACTCCCGCCGCCAATCGCCCTACATCGCTACCAACAACTGGACACGCAAGAGCCCACATCGCCTCCAAAGGCTCTAGATACGAAAAGCCCCCAGGATGCGGAGCGCGCATAAACGCCCAGTAGCAGCCCTGGTCTTCGAAAACGTAACTCTCCCGCTTGGGCATGAGGCCACGCATGGCAGGGAGAATCCAATCGGTTGATGAGCAGAACTGGTCGATATTGCCCGAGGCCATGACCGCCTCGTCGAAGGCTTCGGAAGACTCTGCGAGTTCTTCTAATGGGATTTGCTTCATCGCCCCGGCAGAGTCATGGCCTGATCACAAGGTGGCGGCAGCACTTCGCCAAGCGTTTCTGGAGTCGTACAAACAACGAGACGCTCCTGCTCTCCACCAAGCAAGAGTACAAAATTCATCTTTGAGCCATCGACGGGATTCTCAATCTTCACGACTTGGCAGTTTGCTTCCTTGCCAAAGAGCGTGCAGTCGCGCTTTTCCACCGCAAATCCCACCTTCTCCGCCAACGCCATTGCAGCGAGATCGGAAACCGTCTTTTCGCGAATCGCCTCCGCGTCTCCGACAGACCAACTAAGCGAACCGCGAGCACATTGAATCTTTCGGCCTCGCACGCTCTCACATCCTTCCGGTGCTACGAGTTTGCCATCGCCAAAGCCTTTTAGTGGTAGTGCGCCTACGTGCGCCAAGCCACCTGCCCTTGCCGCCGTGGCAATGGCATCGGTGCAATACGATCGATTTACGTCCTTGCCATCTTTGCGATAGCACGCGAGCCCCCAAAAGTGCCCCTCGACATTGCCGATGTGAACGGCGAGCCCACGCGCACCTGGTTCAGAAGAGTTCTCAGGCACGAAATCACTGATCTCGATCGTCTGAGAATCGATCGTGGCTTCTCCGCGAGTTTCGACAAAGGGCCCAAAGCGCGCCTGTAAAATTTCGAGTAAAGCCCCAATCCCCTCTGGCGGTGGAACTTCGTCGCCGGGCTCCGCCGTCGGCCGTGGTTTGCGAAACTCGACCAACTGATAAGCGTCACAGGAAAGCTCCACCAATCCGCCACTTGCGGAGAGTGTTACACAAGGGCGCAAAAACCCATGTGGCACATCCGCCCCCCAGCCTTGGCCAGCTGTCTCCTTGGCAACCACGGTTTCGAGGGTTGGCTGCTGCACGGAGCGAGGCTCGGAAACCGGCCCGCAAGATACTGTGAATGCAGTGAATAGCAGCAAACTACACATTTGCCCGATCGCGTCTCGCCCAACCATTGCTCGAATATAGCCTCATTATGTGTGTGGTGGGATGACAGGTGACGAGTGCCTTGCTATCAGTGCGGCATGGCAAATCCGACTGCAACACTACAGACCTCTCTCGGTGACATTACCATCGAGCTTTACGCCGACAAGATGCCACAAACGGCTGGCAACTTCGTGAAGTTGGCTTCGAGCGGCTTCTACGATGGTCTGCACTTTCACCGCGTCATCAAGGGCTTCATGCTCCAGTTTGGCTGCCCCAACTCGAAAGACCCAAAGTCGTCCTCCGCCGGAACCGGCAACGGCCCCGAAGGCTGCATCCAGGACGAGCATCCAGAAGATGCCAAGATCTCCAACGAGCCAGGCACACTCTCGATGGCCAACACCGGTCGTCCAAACAGTGGTTCAAGCCAGTTCTTCCTAAACACCGTCAACAACTCGTACCTCGACTGGTTCACCCCTGGTCCTTCCAAGCACCCAGTGTTTGGCAAAGTCATCTCGGGCATGGACATTGTTACCAAAATTGAAAACACGCCAACCGATGGCCGTGACAACCCAACCACTCCTGTTCAAATGATCAAAGTGACCATCTCCGAATAACTCGCACTTCTCGAATCGAGCAAGGCGCGGCCAACTGGCTGCGCCTTTCTTGCGTTTCGGGGGCTTGCGTTTCGGGCCCGCGTTTCGGAAGGCTGCGTTTCGGGCCCGCGTTTCGGAAGGCTGCGTTTCGGCCGCTTGCTCACGTCTCGGAGCGTTGCTCGGGCTTGGTCTTGCGCAAGAAATACACAGCGCTGGCGCTAAGAGCGACTGTGCAAACTACCGAGGTTAAATACGAGAAGCCGCGAAAGAACTGCAGCCATGAGGTTTGCGGCTCGCCTAGCTGCTTGTACAGAACCGCGATAACCGAGCCGCCATAGGCAACGGCGTCGCTGATGTAGATTAGAAAGACAGCGGTAGCCACGGTTTGCAGGGCGGCAATCTTGCGGTCGAAGAGCACACATCCATAGGGCACGTAGCCCATGTAGAGCCCCAAGCCGACAAGCGTCATCCACCACGTTGGACCGAGAGCGCCAACATCAAAGAGCAGCGTCGCAAGCCCGACAAGCAGGCTTCCGGCAATCATGATGCCGTAGGCGGCGGCTAGGCCTCGGCGATTGTCGCGAATGAGATAGAGAAGCCCAAGAGTAATCATCACCACCGCTGCGATCGGCAACTCGGTCTTTGTGAAGATGACCGCACTCTCGCCCATACCAACTTCGTTCCAAATCTCGGCGGCGTAGTTATCGCGAAAGTCGCGGTACGAGGTGAGAAAGAGATAGGTAGTAACCAAAAGCCCAAGCCCCGGCCAGTAACTGCGCACAAAGGCCCTGCGCTCCTCGGCGCGCATCGGAACTCGTAAACTGCGCTGGGCAACGTCTTCTTTGGTTGGCGCAGGTAACAGGCTGAGCGCGTAGGCAGCAAAGAGAAACATTGGCAAAAAGATCGCGCCAGTCGCCGCCGGCATCCAACTCTCGGGCACCCCCGACTCCATAAGGCCTTTACCCGCCGACTTCACAAAGCCTGATGCGACGATGTAACTGCAGCTAAGCCCCGCTCCCAAAAGTTCTGAAGACCGGCGTCCTTCTAAGAACGAAAAGACAATGCCCCAAACCGCACCGAGAGGCAGCCCGTTGAGAAAGATCGCAAAGACCTTGCCGCCTGGCGGCATGATGGCAAAGAGCAGCAACGCGCCCTGCGCCCAGAGAATGAGGGCAATGAGTGCGGTAAGCCGATGGCGATGTAAGAGCTCCGAGTTAAAGCGAATGCCCAGGAACTTGCTGAGTGCATAGCCAATTAGCTGGGAAATTACTAAGGCGTTCTTAAGGTCGAAGATCCAAAACTTGAACCCAGCGTAGTCGGCTGCCGCGAAGGGCTTGCGAAAGCTGTACATGCAAAAGTACGTCGTAAACGCAAAGACCACAGCGTAGGTCGCAAACCAGAAGACCGATGTCCTCGACAACCAACCGCCAACTGTGCGGGCGGCCCATGACGGCTGCGAGGGGTTCGACATCGGGGGGAGAATATACGACTTCTATGCAACCGAGCCGGCCCTGCTGCGTTAGGTTAAAGAAGATGCGTACCGTGTTGCCTACTCGTTCGCCCCAATCCTTGCATCGGCTGGCAGGTTTCGGCCTTTTCGCTCTGCTTGCGAGCCTTGTGATGCTGGCAACGCCTAGGGTCGCCGAGGCCCAATCGTCCCAACGCGTCTACGTTCGCGCCATTCCCGACCGGGCTACATTCGAAGACTACTCGCGGGTCTTGGGAACCGACCGATTTAGCAAATTCATCATCGACGTGAAAACCGATGAGATCTACTTCATCGATGTAAACGTCTTTAAGATCCATGCGGACTTTGTGCTGGGTGTCCTTCTTAAGCAGGCATGGACCGCTGACAACATTCGCGAGTACAACAAGAACTACAAGCTTGTGAAACCGCGCTTCATTCTCGGATACCTAACCGAGCACCTCAAGGTTGACAAGATGAGCTTCGCCTTCTGGGAGGGCGATGAGATTGACGCCAAAGGTGTGCTGCGAGTTTATAAAAAGCTTCAAAAGACGTTCTACAAAAGGGACCTGCTTTTTCGCCCCGATTCACCAGCACAAGAGCTTGTCGCGAAGGCGGTCGCTCGCAAGAACATCAAAACCATTACCAACGACGCTCTGTACAAAGAGTCGCCGTACCAGGCCTTTAACAAAGGTAGCTCGGTTGGCACCTTGCGCGTCGTACCTAGGAATACTCCGTACGAGTCACTCATCTTCGAACGAGAGGACATCGTCATCTTGCAGGAGTCCTACCCCGACATCTCGCCGGTCTCGGGCATCATGTCGATGGTCTTCTCTACACCGCTCTCGCACGTAAACTTGCGGGCAACCGCCTGGGGCATCCCAAACGCGGGGTATCGAAAGGCCAATGCCGACTACAAGAAGCTCGATGGCAAGGTTGTTTTCTACGAAGTTGGAGACCGTGAGCACACGCTTCGCCTCGCAACCAAAGTCGAGATCGCGAGTTACCAGCAGAAGCGCAAACAACGGCGAATTGTCCCCGTCCCACCAGCGGATTTAGAAACTGCCAACATGCCAATGCTCACGGCGCTGCGCGCGGGGCATTCGCGGACCTACGGCAGCAAGACCGCAAACCTTGGAGAAATCGCCTCGGCCGGCCTCGCCGATGTCAACGTCCCAAAGGGATTTGGCCTGCCGTTCTTCTACTACCAGCGCCACCTAGCCCAAAATGGGCTCGATGCAAGCGTGCGAACTCTTCTTAGCGACCCCAAAATGCGTGAGGATGCCCGCTATCGCAAAGCGGCACTCGCCAAAATACGAGAAGCCATTTTGGCAGCTCCCATGGACAGCGAGGTTCTGGATGCAATCTACAAGCGGGTGCGCCTCAAGCTTGGCAGCGGAGGCGTCTTTGTGCGTTCGTCGACCAATGCCGAGGATCTACCTGGCTTTAATGGCGCTGGCCTCTACGATACGGTTCCCAATGTTCGAGGAAAGAAGAATCTTGAAATCGCCGTGAAGACGGTTTGGGCCTCGCTGTGGAACTACCATGCCTACGAAGAGCGTGACCTCTTTGGCATCGAGCACACCCAAGTCTACGCAGGCGTACTTATTCAAACCGGCGTCAATGCGACAGCGGCCGGCGTACTCATCACAACCAACCTCTACAACCCCGAGGACGACAACGGCTTTACCATTAACGCCAAAAGTGGCCTCGGTATGCGAGTTGTCGAAGGCACAAAAATCCCCGAACAAATCATCTTCGATACCGTCAACGATGGCACAAAAATTATTAGCCGGTCCGACGATCCATTCATGCTGGTCTTCGACAGTAAGGGCGGTATCCAAGAAGTCGAAAACCCGCACCGCGGCGTCATTTTAAGCGAAGAGCGCGCCAAGCGTTTGGCCAAGGCCGTGCTGAGTTTCGAGCCGCTGTTTTCCAGTCGCCACGCACTCGACGTCGAATGGCTTCTCGAAGGTGAAAAGGTCTGGATCGTGCAAGCCAGGCCGTACGTCGAATCTCACTAAGCTCCGAACTCCACCCTAGCGCGCGTTGGCTTCGGCCAAACGTCGGCTCATCGCTCGGCACAGCCGAAGCGCGATTCCCGGTACGTCTTCGATGAGATTCTCGATGTCTTCGCGCGTCACCATGCCGAGCATCGAATCGCTCGCCGCAACCACTGTAGCGCTTCGCCGGTCTTCGGAAAACAGCCCGAGCTCGCCGATCGGCTCGCCGGCGCCGAGTGTCGCGATCTTCTCTCCATGGACAAGCACATCGAGGCGACCGGCTTGCACAAAGAACATCGAGCCTGCCCGCTCGCCTTGTTCCATCAGAGTTTCCCCTAAGGCAACTTGGCGCCAGTGAACAACCGCGGCGAGTTCTTCCAATTGCACCGCCTGCAAATCGGCGAAGAGTGGCAGCTCGGATAGGGCTGCAATGGTCTCCATGAGGTTTGGCACGTCGGCCGCTACACTACCATCACTCGCGGCCCCACTCCCCATCAAGCGCTGCACGAGCGCCATTGGGTCGGCACTACTTTGCGCAGCCTTCGCAGCTTCGGTGATGGTTGCGCGGTAGTGCGCCCTGCCCTCGCGCCCCAGCGCGTAAACCAAGAGGCCACGGGTGAGCCGATCAGAGCCTATGAGTTCGGCTTCGATGGCCTCTTCTGATGTAACGCGCGCATCGAGTGTGCCTTCGAGTGCCCCGAGCATCTCGGCGGCGATGCGCCTTGGTAGCAGCGCATCAAGAGCCTCCAACGCGCGTGCCCGCGACCTGAGACTCACCGCCCGCGCGAGTCGCTTTGCAACCACACCAAGCCCCAGAGAAACTCCTAGAGCCTCTAGCGCGAGAAGCGCTGCCAGGGCGGCTTCTTCGACGCGCTCTTGCAGTCGCCTGTAGACAAGCGCTCCCCTAGGCAGCTCCGCCATCGCTTGCGCGTGCACGCTGGCCGTCGCCATTGCTTTAAGCTCGCGCTCGAGAAGCGCTTCGAGGGCCTGGGCGGAGGGACGCAGGTCCGCCAGTATCGCCACGGCTGCCATTCGCAACCTCGCTCGACCGCTCTGCGATGCAACGGTGAGGGCTTCGAGTGCGTCATCGCCAGCTTCGCGCACCAGAGCCTCGGCGCGCCCTCGAACACACTCATCGGCATCACCCAACGCCTGCACCAAGGTGCGGTAGTCGGGCGCGTTGCCGGCGCACATAGCGACCAGCGAAGCCTCCCGCAGAGCCGGCCGCGCCTGAGTTCTCCAATCCACCGCCAGCTGTCCAAGGCGCGCACCAATAAGCACACGAAGTGCAGTTTGCCCCGGTGCATCCATGGCTCGCACAACAGAATCCAGCGCGTCTAGCTGGAGCTGCGGGCGCTCGCAACGAACGAGAGAACGCAACAAGCGCTCTGCGAGTTCTTCTATGTCGTCGATCGATGCTCCGCTCTGGACGCGAGCAATTTCGCAGCGCAACTCCTCGACAACCTCTTCACCGTGTCCAGCAAATCGCACAACGTCCAACACAGATTCACCATCAAGGCGAGCCATGGCGACCTCCGCCGAAATACTCTCTCTGGGGCCAGCACACTGCCGCAGCCGCTCTTCCAATTCGCAATGCAATTCGCTCGCGCAGCCAAGCACCACAATTGCCAACAAGACGTCCTCGGGGTGCTCGGAGGATAAGACCGACAAAGCCCTCTCCGAGGCTTGTTTCGCAACGAGAAGCCCATCGCCCAAGCCTCTTCGAATTTCGCTTCGCAGCCGTTCTGCACAACCTTGATCCTCAGCTTCGATAAGCGCGCACAACAATTGCTCGAGAACATCCGCCGAGCCCAGATCGCCGAGTCGCCGAAGCAGTGAAATTGCCGCCTCTTGCTCGCGCTGCGAATTAGAGCCGAGCCCCTCGCGAAGCCTCGCGAGTCCGCGCCCAGCGGCAAGGCCAGTCACCGTCTCTCGTCCCACCGGCTGGCGAGCAGCACCAGTGCCAGAGAGTGCTGCGACGGCAAGCGCAGGAAATCGCCTCCACAGAAAGAACGAGACCACGAGCCAGGCAACCGCTGCTGCGACAAGCGCACCGTTAAAGGCCAGCGGCCATACAACCAGCACAGACGCCAATAGCCCGCCAACAATCGCGCCAGAGCGTTTTGCGACACCACCCACGATGCCCGCGACTCGGCCTCGGAGTTCTTCTGGTAGCAAGTTTTGCAGGAGTTGCTCGGTTGGTGATTGAATTGCCACATCCAGTACCCGAGTGAGGCCTTGCGCGATGGCGACAAGGAGGAGCGTGCTCGAGGCCCCAACCAGGAACGCGACGATTACGGCTCCAAGAGGCGCCAAGAGCAGCATCAGTCCAACGCCAAGTCGCTTGGAGAGCCATGGCGCCGCCACCAACTGCGCGATGAGCGCTGCACCTTGCACGTAGCCGCGGTAGCGCCCCAAAAAGCCAGCGAGGTCGACTTCGCTTGCAAACTCGCTCGCAGCAGTCACCGAGAGCGCGTAGTACATCATGGGAGCGAAGACGCCAGCCGTTGCGACAAGGACGGCGAGCCATGCCGCCAAGGGTCGCTCTTTAAGCACCGCCACGCCCGACCACAGCGGCGTCTTGCTTCGCGACGCATTCGCCTGGGCAATTCGCATATCGGGCACGCGCATCAGCAAACGCGCGCAGGCACTAACGATGAGTAATAACGCTACCGCGGTCCAAAGAGGTGCCTCAACGCCAAGGCTCGCTGCCAGAGGACCAACCGAGAGCGCCCCAGCGGTTGCCCCCGCGCCATTTGCAACAACCACCCAAGGTAGAAGCTTGCGAGCTTCGCGCGCGGTAAAGCGGTCGGCTATCACCAACCACAGCAAGAGTTCCAATGCGCCGCCAACTTGCTTGCCAGCGATTAGAAATACCGCAGAGGCGAGCCTCGGAACAATCCCTAGACCGAGAATCAAGACGATGACAACGCCAATGGAGAGCCAACTCGTCTTGTAGAGCAGCCCCGGTCGCGAACGGCGGTCGGCCAAGGCGCCAAGGCCCCACAAAAGTGCGACCGATGCCGCGGCCGAAACCGCGAAGGCTGTGCCCAAATGCCGACCGCCGACCCTTGAGAGAAAGAGCGCATCGGCGCTGCTGAGCAATTGGGCAACCACGGCACCAATCGCCGCTGCACACACCAGAGCCGCTCCTACACGGCTGCGCTCTAGCTCCGATTTCGCCTGCAAAGCGCCCAAAGCCTAGAATGGAACTGCGGCCGCGGCCGGAGAGATGGTGGTGTGTGGGAAGCGAAACACGGTGTGTCGTTCTAAGACGCCGTCTGGAGACAGCTCTTGCTCTATGGTACCGCCATCGGCCTGGCTCCGATGCCAATTGCCGCTACAATGAACCCACATGTCTCGGAGCAAAGCGCTTGCCCTTTTTGGGCTGCTGGCAATTGGCACCTCGGGCCTCACCGTGGCCCTCGCGCAGAGCACAAGCCCGCGCCCGACCAAGCTGCACGAGGACATCCGGGTCCCCGAAGCGCAGCAAGCCAGGACCAGTGCCAGGCTGAGCAGCGGCGTTCCGATCATCGGTCCCGAGCCCGGCGCCCGGCAAAACCCCACGGCAATCGCATCCCAAGACAAGCTGCTCTCCGAACCAGACGATGAGAACAAAGCTGCGAACGGCGAACCGGTTCACGGTCGCAAAGGCTTTGGTGCCGATCGGCAAACCGAAACCCGCGCCGACTACTTCACTGGTGCCGACAACGAGCTGCACTACGTCGAGGTCTTTAACCCTTCGATTGTCCCGTTCAAGCGCATGACTTCTCTCGACTCCATTCGCGCCGACTACTCGCTGGCCCTGCAATCTACGTCTCAGGACGACATTCGAGTCGGTGGAGAGCCTACGCCTGGTCACGACCTCTTTTGGGGCTCGGTCATGGTGGATTTGCGCCCAGGCTTTGACGTTCCCATTCCCTCGGTCTCTCCCGATATGCGAATCCTCTCCTACGAGAGCACGCCAGCGACAAGTCTCATCTTCTCAAAGGACCACGCCGACAATTACTTCGTGCGCACCGAAGAGGCCGGCACAAATGGCGAGCATCGCATTGTCTTTCTCACCGAAGCGGACCCGAACTACTTTGCGCCAAAGCCCCTTGGCAATCGGCTCGTTCGCGACATTCCGCAAGAGCGCGTCATCCAACTTCCAGAAGAGGTGCAAGCGGTTGCCAAAGACGTTCTCGATAAAATGCGGCTGCACAAGCGCATGCCCATCGCCGACGTTCTCGACAAACTTGTTTTCTACTTTCGATCGTTTGATGCCAAGTCTCCACCGCCCAACACCGGCAACGTCTACCTCGATCTCTACAACAGCCAAGCCGGAGTCTGTCGGCACCGCTCCTTTGCATTCATGATCACCGCCAACGCAATTGGCATTCCCACTCGCTACGTCGCCAACGAAGCCCACGCCTGGGTTGAGGTTTGGCTACCAGAGTCGCAGTGGATGCGCATCGATCTTGGAGGTGCCGCGTCGACACTCAACGTGAGCAATGCCGAAGACAAAGCAATGTACAGGCCTCGTGGCGAAGACCCGTTTCCAAAACCCGAGGCCTACGAAGAGAACTACACGCGCCTTGAAGGCGATGTGAAGGGTCTCCGCGAAGATCAAATTGCCGATCGCCAAGCGCCGTACGAAGGTAGCGGCGGTTGGGGCGAAGGCAATGGCAGCTTCTTTGGCCAAAACGAAGATGGCTCGGATATCGACACCGACGACACGCTCTACGATGAGGATGGCCCACTCACCGGGCCGGGTAGCGACTTGCCCGAAGAAGAAGATGCCACTCGTGACAGCAAAATCCCCACGTTCACGACCGTGGTCACGTCGGCAGCAAGCGGCTTTCGCGGTGAGAGCATCGACGTCACAGCTTCGCTCGTAGACACCCAAGGCCACGGCATTGGCGGCATGCTAATTAACGTCTTCTTGGCCCCAGCGGGAACCGGCGGCAACGATTCATTTCGCGTCGGGCGCGGGGTTACAGGCGATACGGGACAGGCAACCATTCGCGTCGAACTTCCCACCAACAAGGAAGTGAAAACCTACGAAGTCTTCGTGAGCTACAACGGCGATAAGGAATACCAAAGCTCGGTATCCGAGTAGCGCAAACTTACGTCAAACGCAGGTTGTGCCTGGTTTGGCATCAGATTCCCGCGATAGCAGTGATAGCGTGCGTGCATGAAAGTAGCACTCGTTCAGGAGAGCCCTGTTGTTGGCGACCTAGAGGGAAACGTCGACCGCCTTCTCGCGGCTCTTGAGCGTGCAAAGGTAGAAGGGGCTCAGCTTGCAGTCTGCGCAGAGCTAGCGATTTCGGCCTACCCACCTCGCGACCTACTCGACCAGCCTCACTTTATTGCGAAGCAACTTACCGCCCTACAAAGGTTTGCTGCAAGCGCTCCGCTACCGACGCTCGTGGGCTTTGTCGACCATGTGGTGGAAGCGGGAATCCACCGACTCTTCAACGCCGCGGCGTTTATTGAAGATGGTGTGATTAGCGATGTTGTGCACAAGACGTTATTGCCGACCTACGATGTCTTCGACGAGAGGCGATACTTCTCACCGGCCACCGAGCGCCGCCTCATCGAAATTGGCGAGTTTAAAATCGGCGTCTCAATCTGCGAAGACATCTGGAATAACTCTGAGCACTTTGGCAAAGACCACGGTGAGCCACGACGCTACGTTTCGGACCCCATCGACGAACTGGTCGCCCTCGGAGCAAACCTTCTCATCAATCTAAGCGCATCGCCGTTTTGGGCCGACAAGCGCAAGGTGCGGCAAACCATGCTGCAAGCCCAGGCCAAACGCCACAGCCTGCCACTGCTGGTCGTCAACCAAGTTGGCGCCCACGACGACCTCGTCTTTGATGGCGGCTCCATGGCCATCGATGCCGCTGGGGACGTACAAGGTTCGTGCAAGGAGTTTGCAACCGACCTCCTCCTTGTCGAGGTATCCGAAGATCATCGCACCGTCACCACGGAAGAGAGACGTCGCCATGACTTTGGTGAAGCGGGTGAAATCGAGGCGTGCCTAGATGCTCTCGTGCTGGGCTTGCGCGACTACGCGACCAAGTGCGGATTTAGAAGCGTGGTGCTTGGCCTCTCTGGAGGAATCGATTCTGCACTCACCGCTGCCATCGCTGCCCTCGCCTTGGGCCCCGAGAACGTTTATGGCGTCGCCCTACCCTCTAAGTACTCTTCCGATCATTCGCTCGCCGATGCAGAAGCGCTTGCCACCGCCATGGGAATCCACCACCAGGTCATCTCGATCGAGGCCACGGTTGCTGCTCTCGAAGCCAGCCTTGCTCCAAGCTTTAAAGGCCGCGACGAAGACGTCACCGAAGAGAACCTCCAAGCAAGAGCGCGCGGCGTGGTGCTTATGGCTCTCTCCAACAAGTTTGGACATCTCCTTCTCAATACCGGCAACAAGAGCGAAGTGGCGGTTGGCTACTGCACACTGTACGGAGATATGTGCGGCGGCCTAAGCGTCTTGAGCGATGTCTTTAAGACCGACGTCTACAAGTTGGCCCTGGCGGTCAATGCGCGAGCGGGAAAGGCCGTCATTCCCGAGTCGACCATTGAAAAGCCGCCAAGCGCCGAACTTCGCCCTGGGCAACTCGACCAAGACAGCTTGCCGCCCTACGAAATTCTCGACGCACTGCTCGCACGCTTTATCGAAGGTCAAGAGAGTGCCGAGGCACTGGCAAACGACTTTGATCCGCAAGTCGTCGAGCATGTGATTCGGCTGGTGCGCCGCAACGAGTACAAGCGCTACCAACTCGCACCGGGGCTAAAAGTGCGCTCAAAGAGTTTTGGTTCCGGTCGCCGTATGCCGCTGGCCTGCAAGCACCCATAGAACTGTTCTTAGAAGCTTAGCATCGCCATAACTTAGTTCCAGATACGAACTAGTAGCTAAGGTCGAGTGGCACTGTCACAACCGTTGCGCCGCCGGTGCTTGGAAAGCGCATCTTTCGCACTGCCCCAATCGTGCAGGCGTGCAAGCCATTGTTAAGCAGGTAGCTTGGCGCCCGAACTCGCAAGGCACCAATGCTCCCATCGCCCTTGACGAGAAACTTGAGGGTGATGTTGGCGGCCAATTCCGCTTGGCCCCGAGCATCGGCAATGCACTTCATCAGGCCGCGCTGTCCACCGCTCACAGCAGAGCGAATCTCTCCTTGGTCCAAGCTTCGGCCACCACCGCCACTCGACATATCCAGGTTGCGTTCGGGCAGAACAACCGCAGGCCCTTTCCACACCACTTTGCGATCGGCCGCAGTGAGCTGGACGCGCTCGTCGATTACCTGCAAGCCAACGTCTTCCGTCGTGCCTGGGCGCTTGCCTTTCTTGCCCCGGCGCTTGCCCCGGCGCTTGCCCTCGGTCGGCTCTCCGGCTTCTTGCCCAGCATCGACCACCACTGCCGCAACGGTCGTCTTCTCGCTGGCCCAGGGCTTCTCTAGTGCCAGGTAGGTGCCAGCTGCGCCCAGAGTAATGCCCAATCCAATACCGAGTACAAACGAAGAACTCACGACAATCAAACTAGCACGGTTGTCAACGCACAAGAGCCAAGCGTACGGTGCCCACGTGCTTGCTGACGGCGATGTGCTCGCGACGGCCCTTCTTAGCCTCGTGCTCTTTGTGCTCCTTGGACCACAGTTTGTGAACCTTGGTGCACCTGGTCTCGCCATCGCACAAGTGACGTCCTTTGCCCTGCCCGCACTTGCGATCTCACGAATGCGAACCGGGCACTTTGCCGCCGTAGGTCTAGTCGCATTCCCAGGCCTAACTCTCATCGGCACCGTGCTCATCGCCACCACTCTGTGGATTTGGCTTGTGCATTGGATAGCTCCCATTGGCATGCACTGGGCAAGTGCCGAGCAAAATGCTGCACTCGAGGCGACCTTCGCCCTGCCCTCTCGGCCTCTGTGGCAAAGCCTTCTCTTCTTCGCCGTCGTGCCCGCAGTCTGCGAAGAACTCTTACACCGAGGGTTAATCCTTCCCGCGCTTAGCAAGCGAATCGGCCCCGTCTTTGGGGTGCTCGCAGGCGCGGTGCTCTTTGGTCTCTCGCACTTCAATCTCGCTCGGCTCTTGCCAACGGCAGTACTGGGATTGGCGGCCGGCAGCTTGCGGCTGCGCACCGGCTCGCTCTGGCCAGCGATGGTCTTGCACGCCCTCTACAACTCGAGTCTCTTGGTTGCCAGCCAGGTCGGCTGGTTCCCCCCGGCCTCGTTCGCACTGCCCGCTGCTCTGGGAACGCTGGCCGGAGCGCTCCTTGTGTGGCAAACCAACCCAGTCCGCGTTTAGTAAGCGGTACTACAGGATTGCCGAGAACTGAAAGCCCTGCTACATTAGAGCCGTGCAAGACAGCAAGCGAACCCTCTGGTACTTGAAGAAGGTGCCACTGCTCGCGGGGCTGGGACCAGACCAAATGGCCCGCCTTTCGGAATCCGTCGACCTGCGGGAAGTGCGCAGACGCGAAGTGGTCTATCTGCCTGGCGACCCTGGCGAATCGCTCTTCTTGGTCAACGGCGGACGGGTCAAGATTTCCAAGGTGACGCGCGACGGCAAGGCCCTAACGCTCAACTATTGCGGCCCATCAGAACTATTCGGTGAGACTTGTCTTGTCGATGGAAGCCCGCGCCAGGAAATGGCTGAGGCGATGGAGAACTCGATGATCACCGAAGTGAGCCGCACCGTGTTTGAGGAGTTCCTCGCCAACAATGCAAGTCTCGGTTTGCGCATGACCAAACTCTTGGCCAAGCGCCGTCTGCATCTGGAAAACAAAGTGGAGACGCTTGTCTTTCGCGATGTGACATCAAAGCTGGCCGAACTGCTCCTGGAGTTGGCCGATGAGTACGGCGTCGAAGACAGTCGAGGCATCCTCATCGCGCTCAAGATTACGCACCAAGAGTTGGCCAACCTAATTGGCTCAACTCGAGAGACGGTCTCGCTAACGCTGAGCCAGTTCAAACGAAAAGACCTGCTCACCACCGATGGTCGCAAAGTCATCGTCACAGATTCCGAAAGCCTGCGCGCCCTCTACTAACTCGTTTAGGTTTGTGAGCGCGCTGTTTGCACAACGCTCACAAGCCCTGTATCCGCAGCCACGTCTAGGCGAAAACACGCATCGGCACAGGCCGCCGCATCGGGATGCTCCTCAAGCATAAAGACCGAGTCGCCTGCTGCGACCCGCTGCTCGATAAGCCCAAGCGTGCTTGTTCGAAGGATACCACTAAGTTCTAGAAGCGGTGTTTGCAGCACATAGATTGCCTTCTGCAGCCCACTTCCCAGAACTTCACCGAGTCGCAGCTGCCTTGCTGAAACTGGCGATACATCCTCGACTCGGCAACCAAGAGTTTCCGAGGCAAGGCCCAGCGCATCGGCCATGTGCTGCTGCCTTACAACCCGCTCGTGAAGGCGGAACGCGGCGCCGGCATCCAGAGTATTCGCAAGAGATTCGATGTGCGGGCCAAGTTTGGAAATTGAAGTTTGGTAGAGCAGCACTAGGCCGACGCCCGCTCTTGTGCACAAAAGCGCCGCGCCATCTTTGCCTGTGCCACTACAGACCGCGCAGTCTTGCCACACGAGGTACTTGGACAGCGCGGCCATGGTCTCGCCCCCACGCCCCTCACCGACCTTTGCAACTCGGCGCTCCACATCGTGCACCACACCTTTGTAGTTGCTCTCCGGTGATCCGTAGAGAACTACCGAGCGCATTGCCGGGCTAAGTGAACTCCAAGGCAACGCAACGTCGAGGCCAATTCGCTGCGCAAGGGTCTGCAGCACTCCCAGGTAGTACTTAGAGTTTTTCTCAGCCCATGGAGCAATCGCGCCCTCTGCCAGGCTAAGACTTGGGTCAGAGATGAGCGCCTCTAGCGCAACCTCGGCGCGTTGCCCAGCCCCGCTGCAGGCTCCGCAAGAACTGGCTCCGTCGCACCCCAGAGCCTGTTGGAGAAGCGGGAGGATGCCAAGAACATGGCCAACGCGGGTTCCCTGTGGCCACTCGGCATCGCAGCGGCGCACACAAAAGGTCGGCCGCAGTCCTTCTATCGAGCCCTCCTCGCGGGTGGCAAGCCTTCCGATCGAAGGTAGCCACGTCGGTGCAAGGAGCGGCGCCATCTGGCGCTGGGCTTCGGCGGCGATGAGCCCAAAGGCCAGACGCTCGGCGGCATCGCTACCAGTGCTTGTGAATACCACCAGCGACTCGAGCGGTATTTCAAACTCTAGCGACCCAAGCGCGCCGAACAATCGAAGCAAAGGCATGAGCGCCGTCTATATGCCCGACAGTGCTACTGGCGCCAGAGCTAACGGGTGCTGACTCGTCTATCGGGGCGAGTGTATTCCACAAGCTCGACACGCAAGTCGCCGTATTCGGTCTTAGCCATGACAAGCAGCGGAAGACGCGATGCATCGTCACTTATCCACACGCTGTAGTTGCGCGGTTTCTTCTTCTGCATATCGCCAAGGCCACGTGTGACTCGCTGAGCGACACCATCAATTCGAATTGCTGGGCGACGTCCCATTGTCGTCGAGATGGTTTCATGTGCACCAACCCGCATCGAACTCCGCCACAGCCGTCTGCCACTTAAGAGGAAGAACGCTTGCTCGTCGCCATCCTCGGGCTCCCAAGCACGAAGCCTTCCGAGAACCGCGTGAATATCAAAGGCGTAGCCATCTGCTGGCAAACGCTGCACAGCGGGTTGGTTCTTGCCGTTCTTAGGAAGGTAGTCGATCGCGAAGGGGCCCGGTTTGCCGCCTCCAAGCGTTGTCTCGATCGTCGCTTCCTTATCGCCAAATTTTGATTGCGCTTCGTGCTTGAGAACAACACCATCATCGAGGTCGACCCAAGTAAAAATCTGATCGCGAACTTCTTTGATCGCCACCAAGAGGCCAGCGCTTTGAACCAACGATTGAACGACAATTGCTGAGCGCCCATCGATTATTCCGGGCTCGCCAACGCCGAGCACCGCGGTTCCGCCAAGCACTCCGCGCAGCGAGATATCAAATGACATCACTTCACCAGGAATGAAGAAGCTCGAGGAAGCCTGCATGGTTTGCGAAGGCAATTCTTTGGGCAACTCGATGGACTCCACCGAAAGCGGGGACTGTGAGTTGGCTCCACAAGCGCCAAGGAGCCCAAGGAGAATTGCTCCTCTTGCTGCCATTCGCCTGAAATGAATTTTACTCACAATGCTCCTGTTATAAGAGTGACCGAGGCAAGCTGTGCATGCAAGTGTTTGTGATCACGCGCCGCAGCATCCAACTCAGGCCCTCTCAGCCCTAAGCTCATGACTTCCCGCTCATCATCAAAAACAACCGCAATCGGACGATCCGCCAAAATCGGAATAACCCTGGGCGATCCTTCGGGAATTGGCCCAGAGATCGTTGCGAAGGCGCTGTGTTCACTTTCAGCACATGAGCTCTCGCGAATCGTGGTTTTTGGTGAGGATTTCATTTTGTCCCAACAATGGGACGCACTGAAAACCAATCCCATACAACGACCATCGACCATTTCTCCCAACATCTTAAATCCAGCAGATTTGCAGTTGGGAGTGCCCAATGCACAGACTGCGCGCGCACAGGTGGCCTATTTGCAAGCGGCGTTAGCGGCAGCGCAACGAGGAGAGATTGCCGGTCTCGCCACCGCGCCAATTAGCAAGACACAGGCAATGAGCGCGGGATTTGACTTTCCGGGTCATACAGAATTTCTCTGTGATGGCTTTGGCGCAGAGGCCGTTGCCATGATGTTTGCGGGCCCTAAACTCAACGTTGTGCTCGCCACTGTGCACGAGGCACTTGCCGACTTGCCAAGGGTGCTCACCACCGAGCGCGTGCGGAGTGCAATCGTCTTGGCCGCCAAGGCAATGCAGGACGACTTTGGCGTTGAGCGCCCGCGAATTGGTGTTCTGGGGCTAAACCCTCATGCAGGCGAAGAAGGAAAATTTGGCGACGAGGAAAGTCGCGTGATTCGGCCAGCCATTGCGGCAGCATCAGAACAACTCCCAGATACGGTAACCATCGAAGGCCCGCTGGTACCGGATGCAGCATTTCGCATGCCCTACGATTGCTTCGTTGCCATGTATCACGATCAGGGTCTCATCCCGGTCAAGCTTATCGACTTTGATGAAGCGGTAAACACAACGCTGGGCTTGCCCATCGTTCGCACCTCCCCCGACCACGGAGTCGCCTACGATATTGCCGCAAAGGGAATCGCGAGAGAGACCAGCATGAAGGCTTCGATCGACTTGGCGTTCCGACTTGTGGATCAGCGCGAGACCAAGCGCGCCATCGAGTCGTAGAGAACAACTCCTAGATCGGGGTCGTCATCACAGAGCTCAACGAAATCGTTGCGCCGAAGCATCAAGAGATACGAATCGGCCTTTGCTGTTAAGTCGGCCTCAGAAACCAAGGTGCGGTGCAAGAGCGCTTCGGGCAAGAGCACATCGCCTGGCGTGGCTCGCACCCCAGAGCCCGAGACTTCGCCCTCGAGAACGATGTAGGCCACGCGGTCTTCTAGCGCGACTCGCGGAACGACCTTGCCCTCTCGATACTGCCTCGGCGTAGTAATGCGCAGTGCTCGAAGCATCTGCTGTGGGCTCAGTCCTTTGAAAAGCGGGCATGCTGCCAACGCCTGGCGATGGCCGTCGCGCTGCGCCTTCGGCATCTCAGTCGTTCCGGCTTCCAGTACCTTCACGACAATGCAGGTCGCGTTATCGGCGCCGCCGCGCTCAAGGGCCAAGTCGACCAAGCGCTGCGCTGCTCGCGCGGGACTCTCTGCGCTCACCACTGCCTGCCCAACCTCCACTTCGCTCAAGTAGTCGTGGATTCCATCGGAGCACAAGACGAGCCGGTCGCCGCTGTAGAGTGGCACAACAAAGGTCGCGACCCGGGTATCGTCGGCCATGCCCAGTGCATTGGTAAGCACGCCTTTCCACCGTTCGGGCTCCGGTCCATCGATTCCGCGATCAATGCCCGCGGCGCGAAGGCGAGACGAAACGGTGTGGTCTTCGGAGAGCATTAGCGAAATTCGGTCGCGTATGAGGTAGGCGCGCGAATCGCCTGCATGAGCAAAGAGCGCTTCACCGCCGGCAATGAGAAAACCGGTGAGCGTTGTTCCCATTCCCTTCTTCGATTCGTCGGCCGCACCAAGCGCGACGATGCCCTCGTGCGCAGTAAGCACACCGTCTCGCAAATTTGCCAACAGTCTCTTGCGACGATCGATGTCGCCTTTGCCGACGTACTCGCGCGCCTGAGCCTGAATCGGCGCACTTCTCCAACTTGCAGCGACCCCATCAATCGCCAGCTTGCTGGCCACTTCACCAGCTGCGTGTCCGCCCATTCCGTCGGCAACTAAAAACACAAGCGCATCCGCATCCACAAGATACGAATCTTCGTTGTGATCGCGAACTCGCCCAACGTGACTCAGGCCCGAGGCAAGAACTGTACTCGGGTGTTGCCATCTCTTTGTTGTGGGCATAGGAACCGCTATCCTCTGGCCGAAGCCAATCGCTTCTGTGTTAGCGGCGACGATCGTACCTTTACCTCCTAAGGAATCCAAATGGAGACCACCACACGCCTGCTACTGCCAGAAGTAGTCGAAGCGCTTGAAACCGACCCCTCTCAATTACTCAGCTTAACTGGCGAGCTACACGCTGCCGACTTGGCTGATATGGCGCAAGCGCTCGAACCTGAGTTGTGTCTGCGGCTCTTTACGATTCTACCGGCAGAGCTCTGTGCCGACGTGCTTGAGCACTGCGACGAAGACACGCGCACCGAACTCTTCGTTCCGTTGGTGGCCAGTGCTCTCGATTCCGCCACGGCGATCATCGATGCCATGGCTGCCGACGATCGCGTCGACATGCTTGCCGAACTAACCCCGGAGATGCTCCGCTCGGTGATCGACGGCCTCGACGAAGACGAAGCAAGGGACATCCGCCAGCTTCTTGCTCACAAGGAGAGTTCCGCTGGTGCGCTTATGACCACCGACTTTGTGGCGCTGAGTGCGGAGACAACCTGTGAGGGCGCCATCGAAGAAATTCGCGTCATCGCACAGGAAATGGAGACCATCTATCAAGCCTACGCAGTCGATCCCAATTCGATCCTGCTCGGTGTTATCTCATTGCGAGACTTGGTGACCTCTCCAAAGAGCGCAACCCTCGCCGAGATCATGAATCCCAACATCATCACCACCACCACGGTTGATGATCAGGAAGAAGTCGTACGCCTCATTGCAAAGTACGACTTGCTCGCGCTTCCAGTCGTCGACACCGATCACCGCATCGTCGGAATCATCACCGTCGATGACGCCATTGATGTGGTCGCCGAAGAAGCTACCGAAGACGTGCAGAAGCTCGGCGCTATCGATCCGCTGGATGCCTCGTACCTGGCAACGCCGGTCATGGAACTCATTCGAGCCCGCCTGCCCTGGCTCATCGTTCTCTTCTTGGCAGTGCTCGCCACGCCATTTGTTCTCGAGCGCTACACCCGTGTGCATCCAGCCGCAATTATGCTCAGCTGGTTCATCCCGCTCATCATTTCCTCTGGTGGCAACTCCGGCACCCAGAGTGCTTCGCTCATCATTCGCGCTCTCGCTCTTGGGAAAATCTCTCCAGCGCACAGTCGCGAGGTTCTGTGGCGCGAAATGCGTGTCGGGCTTACGTTGGGCGTTGCCCTCGCATGCGTCGGGGTAGCAGCAGTCATGGCTCGCGAAGCCACGCGCATAACAGGGCTTGCACTCACCATTGCCTTTGCGCTCGTTGCGGTTGTCACTGTCGGCGCTCTTCTCGGCAGCGGTGTGCCGCTCCTCCTTCAGCGTTTGGGAATCGACCCCGCAGTTTCATCGACACCGTTCATCGCGTCCATCGTCGATGTCACAGGCCTAATTATCTACTTTGAAATCGCTGGCATCTTTTTGCCGTAGGCATCAGCGCATCTTGTAGCCGACATTGCGAACCGTCGTGATGAGGCCTCCTGGGCTGCCATTCGAAGATGAGCTGCCCAGCTTTGCTCGCACCCGACGAACATGAATGTCCACCGTGCGAGTACCGCCTCCGTACTCATAGCCCCAAACCTTCTGTAAGAGTTGTTCTCGGCTGTACACGCGTCCGCGATTCTGCGCGAGAAAGCGCAGAAGTTCGAATTCCTGATGCGTGAACTCAATGCGCCTTCCACCCAAGTGCACTTCGTAGCCCGCAACATCGATCACAAGAGTTCCAACCTTGATAATTTCTTCCGAGCCAAAGGCCGCAGCTTTCCAATCCAATTGCCGAAGGCGCGCATACAACTCGGCGGGAACAATGGGCGCGAGAACAAAGTCGTCAAAGCCCGGTGAGAAATCGATGGCAGTTAGCCTTGGCACGGTTGTGACAAGAAGCGTCGGCGTCTCGGCAAGCGGCTCAAAGTCGCTCAAGATTCGCCGGGCCTTCTTGCCCAGGCCAATGCTGTCGCGGGCGTCGACCACGACAATCGTCGGAGGTGCTGAAATCACACTCGCTGGCTGAAGATCGCAAAGATCAAAGCGGGCGCAGACGACTCGGCAGCCCAAATCTTCCAGAATGCACGCCGCACTATCTGGGTCACTCCCGGATGTTTCCGGGTCAGCACACAGAACCACGGCCCTCACGTAGTCAGGCTTGCTGGAATGACATGATGCGTCAAGGGGACTTTAGTAAAAAATTGGATTCATCAAGGATGAGCGATCGATCGAAAGCAAGCAGACTTTGAACCTGTCCATGGGCGTGGGCTCATGCCACAATTAGAGGAGATGGAAGAGTTTCACTGCTCCTTCTGCGGCAAGCAGCGCAGAGAAGTCCGCAAGCTAATTAGCGGGCCCCGGGTGTTCATCTGTGATGAATGCGTAAAACTATGCAACGACATCCTCGAGAAGGAGGAAGCCTCTGAACGGCCGAGCTACCCGCCGCCTACAGAGATTGTCGAAGACCTCGATCGCTACGTTGTCGGCCAAGCCGACGCGAAACGTGCGCTCTCGGTCGCTGTATACAATCACTACAAGCGAATCGGTTCTCGCGGTAAGTCGAGCGACGTCGAGCTTCAAAAAGGCAACATCTTGCTACTCGGCCCAACGGGTTGCGGCAAGACCTTGCTCGCTCAGACGCTCGCGCGAAAACTCAACGTGCCGTTTGCGATTGCCGATGCCACCACGCTCACCGAAGCGGGTTATGTCGGAGAAGATGTAGAAAGCGTTTTGAAGGCGCTCTTTCGAGCAGCCGGCGGCGACATCGAAAAGACGGGTCGCGGCATTCTCTGCATCGACGAAATCGACAAGATCGCTCGCAAAGGCGGTGGGCCTTCTCCAACGCGCGACGTGTCTGGCGAAGGCGTTCAGCAGGCCCTACTCAAGTTGCTCGAAGGCAAAAACGCAACCATCACCCCCGATGGTGCGCGCAACCGGCCGCAACAAGAGCTTATCCAGATCAACACGCTGGACATTCTCTTTATCTGCACGGGTGCCTTCAACGGGTTGGAAGATATCGTCCGAAGTCGCACAAGCCAGAAGGATATGGGCTTTGGCGCGGTGATTGGCACCCAAGACGACGATCGAGATGCCCTGCGCGCCCTGGCTCGCCACGAGGATCTCATCAAGTTCGGAATGATTCCCGAGTTCATGGGCCGTCTTCCGATCATTGTCTCGTGCAAAGAACTCGACGTTGAATCGCTCACCGAAGTGCTCTGGCGACCACGCAACGCACTTACTCGTCAGTATCAGCGCCTCTTTGATATGGAGAACGTCAAACTCACGTTCACCGAAGATGCGCTAGCGGCAGTTGCCGAGATTGCCCATGGCCGAAAGTCTGGTGCTCGAGGGCTGCGCGCAATTCTCGAAGAGATGATGCTCGACGTCATGTACGAGCTGCCGTCGATGGACAACGTCAAGGAGTGCATCTTTACGCGAGAGACGGTTACCGGCGAGGCAAAGCCCGAACTGGTTTTCGAAGAGCAGGCTGCTTCTTAGCAAGCACGACTCACTGCCCTGGCGCTTACGGCGCTTGGCATCACACAAAACGGGCCAGCACTTACCATGCTGGCCCTTTGTGCATGTGCACCTAGTGGTGGCTGATTTCGTGGCCAAAGTCGTATGAACGGGTGTTAGGCGTCGTCAGCGATTTTAGTGCCGCAAGACGATCCTCATCCACGCCACCCCGATTCATGACGGTATTGGCAGCCTGTTTTCGCAAGTACAGCTCCGCATCGGGGTTCTCGGCAAGAGTTAGCAGTGCTTCATCAACCTCGGGACCGGCATTGTGGGCACTGTAAATCGCGGTCTGCACCAGCGATGATTCTCCCGAGGCAATCGCCTCGGCGATAATGCCACCAGCTCTTGGATCTCCCGAGTTTCCAAGTGCCGAAATCGCCGTCTGGCGCGTGGCGACCTCGCCGCTACTGGCGAGTTCTACCAAGCGCTCGCCAGCCTCTTTGCTGCCCAAATTGCCCAAGGCGTAGACCGCGGCATTCTTCACATTTACATCGCTATCGGTAAGAAGCGTTTCGAGCATGGCGCCCGCCTCTGGGCCGCCTTGGTTTCCCAACGAATTTGCCAGCGCTGATCGCGTTTGTGCCGACTCGCTAGTGAGAGCCACGTCCATAACTTTCTTGGCTTCTGGGCCACCGCGCTGCAAGAGCACAGAGACCATGCTACTGGCCATGTTGTCACCTTTGGCAATTGCATCGATGACGATGTCGGTCGATCCAGGATCTTGGCTATTGGCGAGTTGGTAAAGTGCCGAGGATTTGAGTTGGGGATTGTCTGATTCGCTTGCGATGGTCTGCAGAGCTTCGAGAACTTCGGGGCCGTGGCCAAGCTGGCCTATCGCACTCATTGCGGCATTCGCCAGCATGGGATTGTCGGAGCTGATGGCCCCGATAAGCGCCGCACGGCCATCCTCACTGCCACTGCTAGCAAGCGCCCAGCCGGCAGTCTGCACTTTATTGGGGACTCCAGAGTAGAGCGCATCGAGAAGCACGACCTGAACTTCCGGGTCAGAGCCCCTTTGGTTGCCAAGGATACGAAGCGCCTCGAGGGAGGCCTGCCCACGACCACTGGCAATTTTGACAATGGCCTTCTGAGCCTCTTTAGAAGAACTCTGAGATAAGAAATTTAGCGCGGAGTACCGATCGTTATTGGATCCGTACTCAGCCATCTTCATCATCATCGTTGCAACTTCTGGATCCTCGCTTCCCACAAGCTGGCTCATCACATTCTGGCGCTCGCGGGTGCTTCCATTCTTCATGATTTCGATGCGCATCGCGTCTACGTCATCGCCAGAGAAGTCGTGCAATAAGCTAATGAGTTCGGCGCGTCCCGGATGCCGCTTCTTCATAACGGCCAAAAAGCTCTTGCGCCCTTCGGCGCCGCCAGTGTCGAGAAGCGCCTTGCCAAGTTCGTAAGCGTCGGTGGCGTGGGCGGTTACAAAGAGCTTGGCAATCGCCTCACGAGCCGCATCGCCGCCCAGAGAGGCGAGACCGCGAACAGCGCCGCGCCGAAGCTCTTTCGAGCCCTGCTTTGCAGCATCAATAAGAAGCGGCAGTGCGTCACCAGCCTTTGCCTTTCCCAGAGCCTCGGCAGCAAGGGCTGCACATTGCTCATCACTCGCGGTGAGCACATCCATCAACCATTCTTGCTGCTCGGCGTTTAGCGTTCTCGGCATGCTGCGGAGTGCTGTGATGCGCAATTGCCGATTGCCGCGGTCGGCGATATCGAGTACCAACGAGACCGCCTCGGGCGTCGCCATAATTCCCGCTGCTCCAAGGACACGTCGGAGCGTTTCCGAATCCGCGTCTTTGGACGCCTTGAGCAAGACGTCCAGCGCTTCGTCACTGCGAACTTCACCTAGGCTATCGATGGCGGCAAGCCTCAAGCTCCGTTGGGATCCGTCGGCCCAGTCGTAGAGTTGTTCATGGGCGCGCCGATTGCCTGTCTTGGCCAAGCCGCGAACGGCCCAGTACATGACCGAGGAACGACCGGACTCCGCGAGACGAATCAGCCGCTCTGTTGCGTTGTCGCTGCCAATGCCCCCCATCGCTAAAATCGCCACTCCAGTTGCGTCCTGGCGAGTTCGGCTAAGTTCTTCCAGCGCGTCGAGGGAGCGATCACTGCCAAAAATGCCCAGGCGCTCGCAAAGGATTTGAATCTCCTGAATGGAGCGAGCGGCTCTTAGATCGCGAAGCAGCTGGTCCTCATCAAATCCCGCAATGCTGGCCGGAAGCCTAAGACGAGAGAGGGAGGTAAGCCGCTTGTCATAGGAAGCGTCCCGAGCAGCGGGCTTTGTGCTCGGCTCGCTTGGAGTCCCTCCCCTGCCATACCAGAGCGATCCTGCTGTTGTAGCGGCAAGGATGTAGGTCGCTATCTTCCATTTTCCGACACTGGTCATGATTTGGGGGCTTTCCGGCTCAGCAACGTACGCTGGGCATTTCTTTAGAGAGGCGTTGAGTTGCCTCATGTTGCGCACAAAACTACGAACGAAAGCGGCCATCGATCTATTTCGCCCGCAATTGCCAAAGCCTAGCGCTTGCCAGCTAGACTGCCGGTCCAATGCTCACCGACTCTCAGGCAGCTGAACTGCGCGCCCTCCTCGAAGCGGATCGGGATCGAATCCTCTCTGCAGCTCACGATGCCTCGAGCTTCTCAAGAGACCGAGACATAACGCGCATTGGTCGCGATTCAGTTGATGAATCCGCCGCGGAAGCGCTGTACGGCACCAAACTTCGCCTTGCGGATCACGATAGCCAAACCCTCAATGCCATCGAGATGGCACTGCTGCGCCTCGCATCTGGCAACTTGGGGGAATGCGAGGAATGCGAGGAGCCGATTTCCTTCGCCAGGCTCCGGGCTCGTCCGATGAGCCGACTTTGCATCGAATGCCAGGAAGATCGTGAAGAGAGCTCCTAAGGTTGCCCCGAGACTCATCTTTTAAGACACGATTTTTGCTACTCATTTTACAGATTGCTATAGTCTTTTAAGAACTCCAGCGGGGTGTGTCTGTGATCACGGATACACCGCCAAACCCACGGAGCTTTTGGACCAATCTTCATGCGCGAGCGTTACACGATTACAGACCGCGTCGACGCGGGCGGCATGGCCGAGGTGTTTCGTGGCGTTGCCGAGTCGATGCAAGGGTTCAAGAAGTCGGTTGCGATTAAGCGCATCCTTCCGAGCCTGGTCAAGAACGAAAAGTTCGTAAACATGTTCTTAGACGAGGCCAAGGTCTCGCTCTTTTTGCAGCACGCAAACATCGTGCAGGTCTTCGACATCGGAAAGACCGACGCCAGTTACTTCCTTGTGATGGAGTTTGTCGACGGCTGCAACATGAAGGCGCTGCTCGACCATCTCAAGGAGAAGGGCAAGCGGATCGAAATTGCCCACGCGATCCACGTCATGCTCGAGTGCTGTAAGGCGCTTCAATACGCACACAACGCAGAGAACCCAGAGAATGGCAAGTGCCTCGAAATCGTGCATCGCGATGTCTCGCCGCCAAACATCTTGGTTTCCAAGAACGGCGAAGTAAAGCTCGTAGACTTTGGTCTTGCAAAGGCGAATAGCCAAATCGCTTCAACAGACCAAGGCGTTGTTAAGGGAAAGTTCTCATACCTATCACCCGAAGCTGCAAGCGGCCTAGCCGTTGATAAGCGCGCCGACATTTTTGCAGTGGGCATTTTGCTTTGGGAGATGTTCACAGGTCGCCGCCTTTTCTATGGCGAGACCGACTACCAAACTGTCGAGTTGGTTCGGCAAGCGCGCATCCCTTCGATCGCAGCGCTCAACCCAGACATCGCACCAGAACTCGAAGGCATCGTTCGCAAGGCACTCGCCCAAGACCCGAACGAGCGCTACCAAGAGGCTGCCGACCTAGGCGACGCCCTTGCACAGTTTCTCTTCAGCAACCAGATGAAGGTGACGTCGCGGGATGTCGCCGCGGTTGTCAAAGAAACACAACTTGAGCGTGCTCGCAAAAAGAGCATGGGCCCACAGAACGAGCTCATCAATGTTCTGATTCGCGATGAGATGGCAAAGGTAACCTCGCTTGTCGAAGGCGAAGGCGAAGCTACGCCGACGGGCAATGAGCGCGCCGGTTCGCATAGCCTCGATCCAAACTCCTTCGTAAACACCAGCGATTGGGCATCAGACTTCGGTCTCGAATCGGGTCCCATAAGCGCGCCTCCAGCCATGGTGCCCCCCGCTGTAATGCCAACGGGCTCGCCCTCCCCCGTCACGCCAACGCGAAGTACGGCCGAGATCGAATCGCTGCAGCAGATGCTCGAACCCGATCGAACAGGGGTGCATCGAACGGCCTCCGGTTCTAGCAGCGTAAAAATTGCCCTCTTTGTGCTCGTCGTTTTAGCGGCTGGCCTGGGCGTATCGCTCTTTCTCTTTAAAGACAAGCTCTTCGGCTAGCCCTCACGGGCGAAGACGCTTTGCGAAGCGAAGGCGAAGACACTTTGCTACCACGCTTTGCTACCACGCTTTGCTAACACGCTTTGCGAAGCGAAGGCGAAGCTTGGTGAGGCCGCCCCCTTAGCGAAGCTTGGCCAAGAGCACCTTGGCCTCGACGACCATGTCGCCCGAGTTCTCGGGGTAGTACTGTAAGAACATTTCTAATGCGCGAATCGCCTCGTCGGGCTTGCCATTCGCACTGTAGTGGCTGCCGAGAAAGAACCAAGCCATTGGCGCAATGCCAGGATCAAGCGCCACAGCTTTTTCATAGCTGGCCACCATCTTGTCGATTTTCTCGTCTTGGTGCTGAACTTGCCCTGCCCAGAAATACGCCAGAGCGTGCGAGCTATTGAGTTTCGTCGCCTTCTCAAGCCACTCAGCGGCCTGACGTAAATCGCCAGAGATGTTGTAGCTGCGTCCCAACCAGTAGGCGACTTGGGCCAGTTCTAGGCGACTGCCCTTGGTATCGATGAGCAAACTGCGGGCTTCGTTAAACGACGCGATGGCATCGGTTGCTCGATCGGTTAGCAGCGCGTGGAGGCCAGCCGCCGTGGCGCGAATTGGCGCCTTTCGGAAACTCTTTGTGATTTCCTCTAGAGCCCGCGCCGAGCCTCGCTGGTTGCGGGCCTCAAAGTGCGCTTCCATCAGAAGAAGCCTGGTATCCGTATCATCCGGGCGCAGGCTCTGTGCGCGCTGAAGCTCCGAGATTGCTTCGATTGGCGTGAGTCGGTTCAGAAGAATTCTGCCGCGCTCCCTGGCGACCAACCAACCGAGCCATGCAGCGTCGACTTGGTCCAATAGCTCGGTCGCGCCCAAGGTATCCCCGTCCAATGTGCGCGCTCTTGCCCCGGCCAGAAGGACACGACCATTGCGGGTGCCTTCCTCGATAAGAGCATCCAACGCCTCGCGCCCTTCCTTAACTCGGCCATCATCGATGTCGAGTTCGGCCGCGCCAAGTTGTGCCTCAAGAGATTCTGGTGCCAGCTCCATGGCCCGAGCAAAGACGTTGCGCGCTTCCTCGTATCGGCCTTCCGAACGCTCTAGCCGGGCGAGTTCGATGATTGCGATCAGGGTGCCATCGCTTCCCGAAATCGGAGCAAGAACCTCTCGTGCCTCGCGAGGCTTACCACTGGTTCGCAGAGCCGCTGCATAGGCAACGGCAAGCTCGGGCCCGGCCGTCTTATCGTACATGGGCTCAAGGCGGCCAATTGCCGATTTGGCCTGCCCCTTCAAAATGTCAACTTGGGCGCGCGCGATGACCGCATCAGCAAAGCGGGGTCTCATCGTGAGGGCTCGATCTAAATCAGTGGCGGCTTCTGCGAGCTTGCCAAGGTGCAACTGCGCACGTCCTCGAACCGTTAGCGCCTCCGGAAGATTTTCGATGCCTTGCACTTCGTCGAGAACTTCTAAAGCGGCGTTCGGGTCGCCCTGAGATAGGCGGATGCGTGCTCGACTCACACGAGGTTTGGCGCGTCCAGGCCACAATTCGCTGGCGCGCTCGGCCTCTTCCAGCGCTAGGTCAAACTCGCCAAGCCGAATCAGAACATCCGCGAGCATCTCTGAAAACATCCACCCTGTTGGCCTGCCAACCTTGGCTTCGGCGAGCGCTTTCTTTGCTGCCGCAACATCACCGCGCTGCAGTTTAATCTCGGCGAGCACAAGCCCCGCCCAAGCGCCTTGCGCCAACGATACATCACCGCCATTGCGAGAGCGTTTCGTAATGTTCGCGAGAGCGTCGTCTGGATCGGAAGGATTCTTAGGAAGCTCGCCGGCTTCAACCAGAATCCGAGCTTGCCAGATAAGTGCTATCGGGTGTTCTTCTGAGATCGATGTAGCGCGACCTAGCGCTGCGATGGATTCGGGATACCTCGAGCGAAGAGCTTCTGCGCGCGCGAGTACAACATAGCTAAGCAACGTCGGAGAAAGCGTAATTGCCCGGTCGATGGACTCTTTTGCAGCGTCTCCATTCTCCGACAGGATGAGCGCACGAGCGAGAAGATAGTGACCAGCCCATGCATCGGGCTTACCTGCCACAAGCGTTTGCGCGCTATCCAACGCCACCTGCACGTCGCCATCTGCAAGCGCCAGGTAGGCGCTCGCCTCCAACGCGCTGGCGCTCGCGGTGTCTTTAATCTCTGCAAACAAGGCCTTGGCACGTTTTGCATCGTCCCCAAACTCGCCGGCCAATCGAGCTTCAGCGGCGGCCAGCCGTGCCAAGCTCGCATCCGACTTTTGAACGCCGTGAATACGCCCGATCCAATCGCGAGCTTTGCGATGCCCCAAGTAACTATCGTCGCGAAGCAGCGCTGTAATCTCTGAGTTGGCAGTGCGCACTTGCCGTGCGAGACGAGCCTCGCGAACCTTGAGCCCGCCACCAGCTCCACCCGCAATTGCCAGAAGCGCCAGCGCTCCCCAGGCTGCCTTAGGTATTTTTCTTACACCGCGTGTTTTCCTTGGCGGTTTGCTACCGCGCCCAGTCGCCGTTGCCGTCTCGCGTCGTCGCTCGGAACGAACAATCGGCGCTTCCATCGGAGGAGGAGCTGACATACCAGGAGCAGAAATACCTGGGCCCGAAATACCTGGAGCTGAGAATCCAGGAACCTGGGACGGCATCTGTGGCTCGTTTACCGGTGCCGCTGGCTCGCTAAAGCCGTGACGGATTACATCCATGTCGGCCGTGCGAGCTGCAGGCGCGGGACTTGGTGTTATCTCGTCGTCGGGAAAGAGCGTCCCAATCGTTGCAGGACGGGAAGCGCTGGGCTCGTCGTCGTCGTCGTCGGGAAAGAGGGTCCCGATCGTCTCAAGTCGCGCTGGCGATGCTGCCAATGGCTCATCGTCATCATCATCATCGTCGTCAAATTCAAAGATGCTGGATTCTGCGCGGTCGGGCACCGACCTCGGCCGCTCGATTCGCGCGTGCCCACGGGCGGGCTCTGGTGTCGGCGCATCCATCACGGGAAGTCTCGCCATCGGAATCTCAGAAAGCGCGTCGGGGCTGCTCCAGGGATCGTCGATAGGAAGTGTTTCGGGCGCCTCGACGGCGAGAGTTTGAGGCGCCCGTGCAGGAAGCGTTTCCGGGGCCAGTTCTGGAAGCGTTTCCGGAAGCGTTTCAGGGGCGGCCTCAAGCGTCTCGCCTCCAACTCGCGTACCACGCATGTCCTGGAAGGGGCCGCCGTCACCGTCGTCGGAGTGTTTGCTCGGCTGCGGAAGCGCCACGCTCATGGGCATCGGCGTCGGTGTTGCCTCCATCAGCAAGTCGGCATCGAGTTCCTCGATCTCCGGTTCGAGAATGTCGGACTCGAGAATGTCGGAGTCCATCTCGATGAGGTCGTCGGCCGAAACTTCCATCGGCGCAATATCCTCTTCGCGAATCTCAACCCCTTCAAGCTCTGGATCGATGTCGACGGTAAGAAGCGGCGAAGGGCCATTGGCAGCAGCAGCGGCTGCCTCGGTTCGAAGTTGCTCGACGTATGGATCGCCTGGAGCTTGAAGTGCCGCTTGGTCCAGCACCACAACCGCACGCAGCGCATCGCCTTTGCGCAAAAGCGCCTCACCTTGCAGTGCAAGTGCGCTCGGATTGCCAGGAGCCATATCCAACGCCGACTTCATCTCGCCCAAGACTTCGTCGAAGCGCGCGAGGGCCATGAGGGCGGAGCCGAGAACTACGCGCCCCTCCACCTCGCCCGGATTAGCGAGCAAGCCGAGTCGGCACACCCGAACGGCTTCTTGAAGCTGGCCTTGCTCTACACAGAGACGACCACGTTGAACAAATTCCGCTCCCAAAACGCCTACTCGGCGATTCTATGGGGCTTTTCAGCCATCTGCAACGCTCCGAACACCTCATGATACGCGGCCCTGCGAGCACCGGTTTGAGGCTCCACCAATGCCTCTTCGACAGGCCCATCGTCCTCTGAAGCATCCTCGTCGGTCTCGGTTTCAGAAGCGTCTTCGCCCTCGCCCTCATCTTCTTCATCCGCTTCGGCAAGGCCGGGCATTTCGTCACCGCGAACGAAGACCTCGTGCAGCATTAGCCAACGGCTGCCGTGGCGCTTCCAGCTCTGCTTGCTGGTTGTCTCTTTGACAATGCCCTCGCGATCCATGTGCCAAACCCAACGGATTTGCACGTCGGCGCGGTCCTTGGTTTCGCCCTCGGTCTTAAGTCGAGTGATATCGAAATCATCGATGCGAAGTTCATCTTGCAACTGCTCGCGCTCGTCCAAGAACGCATCGCGCTCGGCCGGAGGAATGCGAATGGCACTCTGCGGAAGTTTGTCCCAGCGCAGCCCTTCGTTGTACGCGCGAATGTCGTACATCATGTCTTGCGTGCGCTTAGGGCTCGCGCCGCAGCCGATGGCGAGCGCGACGGGGACCGCTAGGATCCACGCTTTGCGACGGCCAAGACCGCTGCCAAATCTTTGCGACCAAACTCGCGAGTGACGAGAAGCAGAACCAAGAAGACCAATCCAATGACGCATGACTCGAGCATTGTGCCTAGTGCGCCGCCCGTGGGCCAGAAACGTCCCATTGCGATCGCGCCTGCACCTGAAATCAAGACTCTGCAGGCGGTTGCCAAGGGCAAACTCGCCCCTGTACTTCGTTTTAGGAGCCACATGCTCAGGGCCGCGCCAAAGAGCATGGCCCCAGAAGTGGCGGCGGCACAGGCGGTGAGCAGCTCGCGCCCCGGCTCAAATCGGGGAATGACGATGGCGTTGGCAACCGCAGCAACCAGCAGCGTGAGAGCCACCGAGATTAGCGCTCGGCGCGTATCACCGGATCCGTTGAGGATGGTGCCGGCAATAACAAAGATGGCGAAGGCCACGTTGCCAAGGGCGAGCAAGGCCAGCGCGGGTGCGCCTGCAAAGGCGTAATCGGCGGCGTAGGGAATGTCGAGTAGCGCCTGCGGATTGGCGGCGAAGACAACTCCAATTGCAGCGGCAAAGATGGCCGAGTAGCGCAAGGTCGTGCGCACGTAGCGGCGCGTCGCGTCTTTATCACTAACAAAGGTGCTGCGAGAGACAAGCGGGAAGATGACAAAGGTCGCGGCGATAATTGCTTGGTACGAGAGCCTGGCTAGGTTTTGTACCGCTCGGTAGTAGCCAACCTGGGCATCGGCGGCGTCGGATGGATCGAGCGGGCCAGCGGCCTGTGCCATCCAAAGCGGGAGCGTCTCGGAGACAAAGCCCTTGGTCTCTTCGGCGTGTGCTTGAAACCACTCTGTGGCCATACGCTTGAGAAGCAGCTGGTCGATGACCATGATGAAGTTCATTAGGACCAAGTAGAGTGCAACGCTTCCGAAGAACGCCAACAGTGGCCGCATCGGTTGCACGGGCTCCGCGTCTTTGCGGCGGCCGGGCAGCCCAATGGCGAAACTTGAAATAAGAACAATCCCTATAACAGCGAGAATCCAACCAGAGATGATGCCGTAGAGGCCAAAGCCCGCGCCCGCAAGACCGAGAATTCCCGCGGCGCGCATGGTTGCGAACGACATGTCGAGACCAGCCTGCTTGTGGAAGGCCCGAGTTCCGTTTGCGCGCCCAACAAAGACTGCATAAAACGAGTAACCGGCCAGAATGGCCGAAGCCATCATCAGCGGCCCGGTTTTGCGGTCGTCGTGAAAGAAGGTGGCAAAGAGCGGTGCGGTGGCCGCAAAGGCCACGGCGATTGGCAAGCCAACCATCAGGTGCATGCGCAAGCCCGCTCGTTGGACGGCACGTGCCTTCTCTGGGTCTTGCGCGGTAAATCGAGAAACTGCTTGGATGGTTCCGACGATGAGAACGTTATTAATCGGCGAGACCAGGGACGATACGACGCCATAAGCACCGAAGGTCACGTTGCTGACGATGGCCGGCAGGCGAAATTCGATCACCGCGCCAATGACCATAAAGTAGAGTTTTGCAGCAGCGATAAAGAGAACGCCGCGCCCGGCAGACTGTGCTTCCGTTTTGGATGAGGGCTTGCTCGATGAGGGCTTGCTCGTTGGCGGCTCGCTCGGCGGCTGCGCCTGACTCGGCGCGGGCGGCTCGCTCACGCCCGACTCCTCGGCATCGCTCATACGGCCTCGGGGGGGTTTCTAAAGTACGTCACACGGGCGCGACCAGCCAAATCAGAGCGGCTCTGAACCTCGGTAAAGCCGGCCTTAGAGGCAATGTCGCGAACTGCTTCGCCCTGGTCAAAGCCATGCTCAAGGGCAACCCAGCCGCCGGGGGCAAGCGTTGCACCGAGCCCCGCAACCATCTCGGCGATAAGCTCTGTGCCCAATTTGCCACCGAGGAGCGCACTATGAGGCTCGTGCAGCACATTGGGCGAGAGGTCTTTCATATCGGCCTCGCTGATGTACGGGAGATTTGAGACAAGTAGTGAGATTGTCGCTGCGCCTGCGAGCGGCTCCAGTAGATGTCCTTGACGAAAATCGATGCGATCTGCCACGGCATTGGCCTCAGCGTTTTTCTTAGCGACCGTCAACGCATCCGCACTCAAGTCCGTCGCGATGAGGTTCCAAGCCTTGCGCTCGTGAGCAAGCGCGACCGACACAGCCCCGGAGCCTGTGGCAATTTCGACGAACTGCAATGGGCCGCCCTCGCCTGCTTCCGCAACAAGCGAATCGCCAAGTTCCAAAGCAACCTGGACTAAGGTCTCGGTATCGGGGCGCGGAATCAACACGCGCGAATCGACTGCAAATGGCAACGACCAAAATTCTTGCTTGCCCGTGAGGTAGGCCACCGGCTCACCATCCAAGCGGCGCTGAATTAGCGCTCGGTACTCCGACAATTCCTCGGGGGCAAGCGGCGTATCGAAGCTCGTATAGAGCGCCATGCGAGGGCACTTGAGAACATGAGCCAAGAGAATTTGGGCGTCGAGCCTGGCGCTTGCCTGCCCAGCCCGTTCGAAACGCCCGGCGGTCCAGTCGAGCACCTTTAGCGTGGTCCATGCCTCACTCACGCCGCTATCTACCACATCTTAGGAAAACTGCACTAAGACGAGATCCGCGTGATTGCAGCCAGTGGGGCCGGTGACGATCTGGGCATCGACAGCCGCAAGCGCCCGAGCCGAGTCTGCCGTGCGCAGAGCCTCGTGCGGGTCGATCCCAGCCTTCCGTATTGCCGACCATGTTGTGCCATCCACAACAGCGCCGGCGGCGATGGAATTGCCGTCGATACCGTCACTTCCAGCGGCCAGGATTTGAAGATTCGCCCGGCCGGCGATCTTCTCGGCGAGCAGCAGAGCCAAGTGTTGGGCGCGCCCGCCAGATCCTGGCGATGGCGGCAGAGCGATGGTCGCCTCGCCTCCAAAGATCCACAGAGCGGGCTCCGGTGCGGCGCTAAGGATTTGGCTCGCCAACGCCTCGGCAACACATTGCACTCTTCCTTCAAAGAGATCGGGCATTGCGAGCACATTGGTGAATTTCGTGCGTGCAGCCGCTTCGGCAAAGGCAACAAAGCTGCGAATGCCCGCAAGAAGAATCGCCTCATCGCCCGGGCGCGCATGCGTTGGCGTCTCCTCTCGCAAGCCGGCCACTCCCAAGCGAAGGTGGCTGGCCGCAGCACCTTTGCAGTCTTCGCCGCAAAGGCGTTGCACAATTTGCCAGGCATCGGCAAAGGTCGATGCATCGGGCACAGTCGGCCCAGAGGCAACCACACTAAGAGAATCTCCTAGCACATCGCTTAGCACCAAGGTGCGCACCGGGTTAGACGCTGCGCTCGCGAGTTGGCCGCCTTTAAACGCACTCAGATGCTTGCGCACAACATTGAGTTCTTCGATGTTGGCGCCGGCCCCGTAGACTTGTGTTAGCAGTGCAGCTTTATCCGCAAGTGAAAGGCCGGGCGCGGGAAGTGCTGCCAATGCGGACCCTCCGCCACTAATGAGTACAAGCACTGGCCCTATCGACTCCCGTGCCGCCGCTAGCAGCGCCTGCGCCGCCTTCACAGAGCATGCGTCAGGCGTCGGATGCGCACTTTCAATCCACCCAGGGGGCGAGCCGCTTGGAATGAATGGAGCAACCACAACCTCGGCGTGAATTCGCCCTCCAAGTGCCTCTCTAGCGCCCTGCGCCATCGAGACGGCGGCTTTGCCCAAGGCGAGAACCGTGAGCGCACTACCGTGCAGAGGCTGGTGTGCAAGGTGCTCTCGCACGAGATGCGAAGGCTCGTACGAAGCTACCAGCGCTGCGAAAAACTCCGATAGCGAAGTGGGCACTAGCGCTCCGCGGCGCAGCGCTCGAGCACACGATTAAGTCGGCCAATCGCATCTTTAAGCTCGGGGATTTCTACCGATGTGAAACACATCCGCGCCCACTTTTGATACTGACTGCCAAAGGCACCACCCGGCGTAAGCAACATGCCTGCATCCACCAAGCGCTCGAGCACGCAGACACAATCAGGCGTGTCCTCTCGGCAATACGCACTTAGATCAAGAAAGAGGTAGGTCGCGCCTTCGGGTTTCTCGCACGGTGCTTGCACAAGAGAGTACGCGATGTCTCGATGCTCTCGGTAGGTATCGCGGGCGTGTGCAACCCATGGATCGCCTGTCGTAAGGGCGGCCATCGCCGCAGCTTGCATGGCACGCGGAACGTTGTAGACGGTGTGATTGGTCATCTTCCGAGCGCCTTGAATCGCCCGCCGCGGCCCCACCAAGTAGCCAACACGCAGACCTGCGAGCCCATAGCTTTTTGAGAACGAGAAGACCGTGAGCGTTTGCTCGAGCATGCCGGGCAAACTTGCAATGCTCGTAAAGGAGCCGTCGTAGACGAAGTTCTCGTAGACTTCATCGGAAATAACCCAAAGCCCGTGACGCTTGGCAACCCGGGCAATGCCCGCGAGCTCCGACCTTGTAAAAACCTTGCCATCGGGATTGTTTGGATTGGCAAAGTAGATCGCGGTGGTCATCGGCGTGACGTAGCTCTCAAGAAGCGCCACAACATCCGCATCGGGATCTCGCATAAGAATATGCGAGAACGGCACTTCCACCGATCGCAAGCCACAGCTGTGGGCGATGCCACGCATAAGAGGCCAATGCGGCGCCAGAAGTAAGATGTGCTCGCCCGGATCCATGGCCGTTCGCACAGCGCAGGAAAGAGCGTGCGTTGCCCCCATCGTGATCTGGACGTTCTCCGGCCCAATGCCCGAGAGATGATTCTTGCTCGCAAGCTTTGCCAAGATGCCGCTAACGAACTCCTGATCGCCGTGAGGTGGGGAATACGCGTAGAGATCCGGATCCGCGCCCAAGCCAAATCCCAGTGCGCCCAAGCGGGCAGCCTCCGGTGGATCCAGATGCGTATCTCCAACATGGAAAGGCACGATGCGCCGACCAAGCTTCTGGGCACGTTGTTTTAGGCCCTCAAAGACCGACGCTGGCATCGACTCGATGGAACCGGAGAGTATCGGGTGCTTAGGCAAGGACCGAACTGTATCACCGCACTCTTTACCCAAGCGATGCTGCCGCGGTAGCTTGCAGCCCGCTGATGTCAGATTCCGCCCACAGCCACAACGATGACGAGGCACCGCCAGCTGAGTTGGCCTCTGCTCTCCCAACCCCCGGTTCCGGAGATTCAGGTTCGCTCGCGGCGCTCTACAGGGCCATCGCCCCGTACGAACTGGCCATCGTTATAGGCCTCGCGCTCATCGTCCTGCTAACGGGCATGTCGAGCTACACCCTCATCGACCCCTGGGAGACCCATTACGCCGAGGTTGCGCGCCGCATTCTCGAGAACAACGATTGGGTCCACCTTCACGCCGAAGATCAAGGCTTCCGGTCCAAGCCGGTGCTCACCTTCTGGCTTATCGCCGGCTCGATGAAGCTACTTGGCATCGCTACCGATGGCGGCTTCTCTGGCGAGCTCACCCAATCGGGTTGGGTCATCTTTGCCGTACGCCTTCCGTTCGCACTCTTTGGTGTCATGGGGCTCACCATGCTCTGGTCGATGTTGGCCAAGCTCGTCAATCGGCGAGTCGCTTGGATTTCCTTCATCGTTCTTCTTAGTACGCCGTTCTACTTTATGGTCGCCCGCCAGGCGATTACCGATATGCCGATGGTGGCAAGTCTCATGGGCGCGGTGGCGTGTTTCGCGATGGCGATTCATGGCGAGAACAAAGAGATTCAGCCATTTTGGAAAGGCATCTCTGCGTTTCACGTCTTTCTAGCGGCAGCGGTCGCGACCGTCGGCTTTCAGCTGCTCTACCTTTTTTACTACTTCGGCATGGCCCATCCAGGCGTTGCCAAGGGCGTTTTGCTTCAGCCTCTGATGGTCCTCATTCCAATGACGATCCTTTTTGTGGGCTTGCTCGCATCGATGCTGCCGCAGATGCCCCAGCCCTTTCGCTTTGCGATTCGCAACAAGCGCCAGCTCAACATGCTGTGGTTCTTCCTCTTCATTGGCATCACGGTTCTTGCCAAGGGCCCGCCGGGCATCGCCCTCGCCGGCCTCATCTGCCTGCTCTACATCTTGGTGACGGCCGACTGGAAGCTGCTCCTCAAACTCGAGCTTATTCGCGGCCCACTTCTCACCGCGCTCATTGCGCTTCCGTGGCACTTCGCGATGTTCCTTAAAGACGGGCCAGCGTGGTCCAACGAGTACATCAATCACCACATGCTCAAGCGCTTTGGAAAAGGCGTGCACGGCGACACCGGCACCTTTGACTACTTCGCGTCGCAACTGGGCATTGGCATGTGGCCGTGGATTGCCCTTGTCCCTGTGGCGCTCCTAGGTGTTCTCTACAGCGCTCGTCGCGATACTCAGGATGGCCGTGTTCGGCTTTTGATGGGCATCTGGGCCATCGCGGGCTTTGCGACGTTTTGCGTCTCCGAGACCAAATTCCATCACTACATACTTCCTGTTGTGCCTGCGCTCGCAGTACTCGTGGGCTTTTGGCTCGACGACTATTTAAGCGGCAAGCACAAGCGAGGCGCGCTAGCCATCTTGGTCGCCGTTCCCATCGTCGGCCTTATCGCGCGCGACTTTATTGGTGAGCAAAAGCAAATCATCGAGCTTTCGATCTATCGCTACGACCGCCCATGGCCGTCCGGAGAGCCCTGGTTCGTCGATACCACCACAGGCTTCATGGTCTTTGGCGTGCTTTTCTCGGCTCTCATGATTCTTCTTAGCGTAGAGCGATTTCGACGTTTTACGGTTCCAGCCCTGCTCGCCTCGGGCATGGCATTTGGCATTTGGACGATGCACAGCTACACGCCAAAGGCTGCAGCGCACTGGGGCCAACGCGAGCTTCACAAGCAGTACTACCAAGAGCGCGGCATCTACGGCATCGACTACGAGTACTACAGCCTTAAAGACCTTGCCAACGAGTGGAAAGGTCGCTCGTCGGTACTTGTTGAAAGCGTGATTCCCAAGGGCTTCGCCGTTGGCCAAGCGCAGAAGATCCAAATCTTTGTGCCCGGGGCTGGCGTCCCAGACGACAGAGTTGTTCTTAGTGGATCGGTTTCCAAAATCGGCGACAATAGATTTTGGATTGAGATTCCCGAGCCCGAGCGCGCCAAGCTCTCCGAGCTTATCGGCCGTGGCGCGAACATGAAGCCGTCTCGGCGGCGTCCGTGGAAGCAGGTCAACGCCGACCGCATGGTGGCTTGGCAACTCAACTGGCACGGTGAGGACTTTTGGACTGCCGGCGAGATGTACGGAGCGCGAGAAGATGCAAAGACCATCTTTAAGAGCACCAACAATGATGCCTTCCTCAAGTGGATCAAAGATCCCGAGCGTGCTGGTCGTACCTACTACATTGTGACCGAGGCCGGTCGTGCCAGTGGGCTCAAGGGCATCTTGCCAACGCCTCGCGCCAAAGAGACCCACGAAATCATCAACACCTCGTGCAACAAGTTTAGCCTCGTACGCTTCTCACTTTAGCGGCTGGGCAAAGCCAAGTTGTGGCGCCTCGCAGCATTCGCCTTCACACTTTGAGTGGCCTACCCAACTAGGTAGGCAAGTGTAGGCTCGTATGTTTTTTGAATAGACCCTCTCGGCTTCTGCTTCGTTCAAGGAACATCACGGCGGCGCTGCGAGTTCACTTCTTTGTTACAATCTCTTCTAAGGTGCTCGTTTGGCCCGGCGCCTTGGTGACATGCCCACTGGCCCCACCCGCATGGTTGATACCTCCACAATTCACCAAGTTATCGGCGCCGCACGTCGGCGTCTGAAATTGCAGGCAGCCTTGGAATGGGGCGGCGCTGCTTCCGTTCCCGCTTCGGCCATCACAATCTGCACGGTGATCGCCTCGCGGCAGCATTGGATTGCCGAGTCCACCGCCCTGGTGATTCTCATCGCCTGTGGCGTGCTCGTGGCCGGCGCTGCGATCGCAGGAGCGCTGCGCAGCTTCTCCAAGAACCTGGTTGCCACCAAACTCGATCGCCAAGCAAACCTCTCCGATAGGCTCGCAAGCGCTTGTGCCTTTGAGGCCAAGCTCGCAAAAAACACTGGCAAGATCGACGCAAATACCAACGCCATGATGCATCTGGCGATGCTCGATGCGGTTCGGCAAGTTGGCAACGCCAATCCAAAAGCCGCCACCCCGTTTCAAAGGCCACGAGAGTTTCGCGTACTTTTGGCAATCGCCGCCATCACTGCGCTTATCGCTGGGATTCACGTCGATAAAGACATCAAGCATCCAACCCTTGTTCAACTTGTGCCAGCCGTCGCGGTTCCAGGCGCAATCGTCACAGCGACTGGAAACCGTTTGCTCACCCCATCCGGCCCATCGGATACGGTTGTCTTTCTAGGCGAAGGCGAATTGGCAATTCCTGCCAACGTCGTAAGCGTTACCGGCAAGCTTGTCGAATTCGAAGTTCCAGCTGGCGCGCCTATTGGCATGACGACGGTGACCATTCGCGCGGGCGCGTACAAAACCCTGCCCCTGCCGTTTGAAGTCTTGGACCCGGTCGATCCGCGAGCCATTCCCGATGAGAACGTAGTTCTTGAAGACGAGGACTTAGACTTTGTGCGCGACCTGGTTGTTGAGCTTCGAGCAACTGCCGAAGCCAACGAGGACCTCGCTCTTGAAGAGCTTGCAAACGAACTCGATAAACTCTTAGACCAGGCCGAGAAGGGCCAGGTGAATAAGAAGCAAATGCTCGAGGCTCTTAACAAAGCCGAAGAGAAGTACATGGAGGGTTCGGAAGAGGCTGTGGAGGAATCTGTAGCCGATCTTAAAAAGGCCGGCCAAGAGCTTAAGAAAGACAAGCTAACCAAAGATTTGGGCAAGGCTTTGGAGACCGGAAATCTTGAGCAAGCGAAGGCCGAGATGGAGAAGCTTGCCAAGAAGCTCGACGAGAACCAGATCACTGAGAAGCAGGCAGAGAAGCTTGGCAAGGCGATGGAGAAGGCCGCTGAGAAGATGGCCAAGGCCGAGAAGAGCCGCGATGAGAAGCAGCAGAAGAGCATGTCCAAGCAAAAGGACAGCATTCGCAAGCTTGAGAAGAAGCGCGATGAAGCCAAGACCGAGAAAGAGCGCGAAGAGATGGTTCGCCGTCTTGAAAAAGAGAAGCGCGAATTGCGTCGCCTCGAGCGCAAGCAAGAAGAGAAGCAGAAAGACGCCAGCAAGCGCGAGCTAAAGCAGCTGCGCCGCAAGATGAGCGATGCTGCAAAGGAGCTTCAGAAGAAGAAGCAGAACCAGCAGCAGCGGCAAAAGAGCCGGCGCGAAGTCTCAAAGTCGATGCGGGATATGGCCAAGCGAACCGGCAAGGTTTCGCAAGACAAGCGCAAGATGGCCAACAAGCAAAAAGTCGTCACCCAGATGTCGGACCTTAAAGAGGCGATGCGACGGGCGAAGCGCAAAGGGCAAAAAGGCCCGAAGAACAAATTTGGCCGCAATGGCAAGCGCAAGCAGGATTTCGGTTCTCGTGCCCGCGGAGGCAAAGGCCAAAAGGGTGCATGGAAGCCTGGCCAAGGGCAGGGAAAAGGCAAGGGCAAGGGCCAAGGGCAAGGGCCTGGCCAAAGCCAGGGCAATCAACCCGGCGGCAAGGAATTTGGCGACGACCACGATCCTTCGAGCCTTATGGGAGACCCCACAAAGAAGAGCGGCAACACCAAGGACGAGTCACTGCAAGGCGTTCGCGGCAAAGGCCCATCCACTCGCGAGACCATTCTCACAGCGGCTCAAAAAGGCTTCGCCTCCCGATCGTACGAAGATGTCTTCGTAAAGTACAAGACCATCGTCGAAGAAGTCATCAAGGCGGAGAAGGTGCCCTCCGGGTACAAGCACTACGTCAATCGCTACTTTCACAAAATCAAACCCGTTAAGTAAAACACCAAGCTCGAGCTTGTCGCTCGATATCGCGTAGTAATCCACGTTCGCTAAACAACCTCGCCAATGGCTCTAACGAGCATTGGCGCCCGCATTAGAAGAAGAGCTTTTCTGACATGAACGAAACCAAGTCTGACACGGCCAATGTTGAAGCTACGGTCGCTAGCTTCGTAACCGACCTTCGTCTCCTTCGAGACGAGATTGGCACTATGATCGTCGGCCAAGAAGAGATCATCGAGGGCGTCATCATGACGATTCTCGGTGGCGGCCACGCGCTCCTGGAAGGCGTCCCAGGCCTTGGTAAGACGATGCTCGTCAAGACGCTTAGCGAGTGTCTCGATGTCAATTTCTCGCGCATTCAGTTCACCCCCGACCTCATGCCCGCCGACATCGTCGGTACCAATATGATCGTCGAGACGCCCACAGGCGGTAAGGCTTTTGAGTTTCAAAAGGGCCCAGTCTTTTCCAACATTCTGCTCGCCGATGAGATCAACCGCGCCACGCCCAAAACGCAAAGTGCGCTTCTTGAGGCCATGCAAGATGGCTCGGTGACGGTCGGAAAATCGACCTACAAGCTCGAGCAACCCTTCTTTGTTCTCGCGACACAAAACCCGCTGGAGATGGAAGGCACCTACCCGCTTCCCGAAGCACAACTCGATCGCTTCTTCTTTAAGCTTCGCGTTGAGTTTCCCTCGCGCGAAGACCTGCACACAATTATCGAGCGCACGACCAGCGACGAGAAGCCTACTCCGCGAGCGGTGCTTAACGGCGAGCAACTTGTCGAGATGCGCAAGGTGGTGAGAAGAGTTCCTATCTCACGCGAGATCCAGGATTACGCGATTCGAATGCTTCAGGCGACCCACCCGGATACCGATCAGAGCACCGAGATGACGAAGAAGTACGTGCGCTACGGCGGTTCGCCGCGCGGCGTGCAGACGCTTATCTTGGCAGCAAAAATCCGTGCCCTCCTCGAAGGCCGCTTCGCAGTCTCGATCGACGACATCCGCCACGTAGCGCGCCCAGCCCTGCGCCACCGCATCATGCTCAATTTTGAAGGTGAAGCTGAGGGTGTCGAAACCGATTCGATTCTTGGTGACATCATCGAGCGCCTTCCAGAGTCCCTCTAAGCCGTGGCCAGAAGTGCGAAGAAGAGTTCGAAAGTAGAGGACGATAGGTCCTCTCTCTTCGACGAAGAGTTTCTTAAGAAGCTTGAGTACCTCCACATGGTCTCCCGCAAGACCTTTGTGGGTCAGAACCGTGCGGACCGTCGTATGCGAAAAATCGGCTCGGGAATCGAGTTTGCCGATCACCGAAAGTACTCGACTGGCGACGACTTTCGCTACATCGATTGGAACGTCTACGGCCGCATCGACAAGCTCTTGCTTAGGCTCTTTGAGGAAGAGGAGGATTTGCACATCTACATCCTTCTCGATGCATCCAAATCGATGCTTATCGGCGAGCCGCTCAAGCTTCACTACGCTATGCAAATGGCAGCGGCCCTAACGTACGTGGGACTCGCCAACCTCGATAGAGTCGGCATCATTCCCTTCGCCGAGAATCTGGGCGCCCACTTGCCGGTGGCTCGTGGCAAAGGACGCATCTTCAAAGTCTTCGACTTCCTTCGCGGTATTGAGGCCGGTGGCCCCACCAAACTCGAAGAAGCCACAAAAAGCTTTATCCACCGCTACAAGCGCAAAGGCCTTGTGGTGATCATCTCCGACTTCTACGACCCGAGCGGTTTTGAAGAAGGCATCAATAGCCTGCGCTACAACGGCTTCGAGCCCTTTGTCTTGCAAATCTATGACGAGAAGGAAGTGAACCCAAGCTTTCACGGCGACCTCACCCTTGTCGATTGCGAGACTGGCTCGTCAAAAGAAATCACTGTATCGAAATCGCTAATCGAAGCCTACAAGCGCGAGCATGAGAAGTACTGCGCCGAGCTAAGCGACTTCTGCTCGTCAAAGAACATTCCCTACTTTCGAACCCATACAAAAATCGACTTCGATGAGCTAGTACTTAAGATCTTCCGGCTCGGAGGCTTTCTGAAGTGAACCTCCTGGCCCCTATTGCGAGTGGCACCATTGTCACCGTCGCCGCAGTCTTAGCTGGGCTGCTTGTGCTTGCGTACATCTTGAAGATGCGCAGGCGGCGCTTTGAAGTCCCATTCTCCACGCTGTGGCAGCGGGTTCTAAAAGAGAAGGAGGCGACCTCCCTGTGGCGCCACTTAAAGCGCCTGCTCTCACTTTTGCTGCTTGTCACGATGGTTGGGCTGCTGCTCTTTGCCGCGCTTGAACCAGAACTGGGCGGTGCACGAGAGGACGCTCGCTCGATTGTGATTATTGTTGATGCATCCGCGTCGATGAAGACCATTGACGAAGGCGAAGACGGCACAAAGAGCCGAATGGATGCGGCTCGCGAGCAAGTGCTACTTCTGCTCGACGGCATGAACGCCGACGATGCCATTATGCTCATGCGGATGGACGGTCGTGCAACGCCGATGAGCCGTTTTCACGGAGACCTAGCAAAGCACCGAAAAACTCTTAGCACTATTGAGGCGAGCGATACCCCAGCAAATCTCACAGCGAGTCTCAGTGCTGCTGCCGACGCTCTGCGGTGGCGAAAGAAGCCGCAGATTCTCTTGATTGGAGATGGCGCCTATTCCGAGGATGCGCTGGCTTCTGCAACCTGGGAGAAGGTCGCGGAAGCTGCACCATCACCAGCCGACGGCGCAAGCGAGCCCAAAGAGCCTTCGTTTAAAGACAAGCAACTCGCCTCCGTCGACCTTGCAGGCATTGATGTCCGTTACCAGCCGGTTGGCAAAGCTGCCAACAACGTCGGCATCATCAGCTTTAACGTTCGCCGCTACATTAGCAATAAGCTCAATTACGAAGTCTTTATCGAGATTCAAAATTTCTCCGAGGAGCCTGCAACGAGGCGACTGGTCTTGTTTAACGGCGACTCCGAGATTGACGTAAAAACCATTGAGCTTGCGCCGGGCCAGCGAATTACAAAGATTTACCCCGACCTTGGCGGCGGCGCAGAAAGTGTATTGCGTGCGCGCATTGAGAGCGTCGAAGACGAGGCCTCGGATGCCTTTGCCCTCGACGACGAGGCCTGGGCACTGATGCCAGAGAACAAGCGGCAGAACGTTCTCTTGGTCTCTGAGGACAATCTCTACATGGAGGGCGCACTGCTTATCTTTGACCACCTCGAAGTAGACAAGCTTGCCCCAGAAGAATACGAGGCTGCATTGGCGGCAAACGAGCTTCCCGAATACGACGCTGTGATCTATCACGCCTACACTCCCGAGAACATCTTGCCGGCGCCGACGCACCTGCTCTACTTCAACCCTTCTGGGCCCCACAGCCCATTTCCCATTACCGGCACTCTCAACCGAGGACGCATTACTCAGGTTAGCGAAACCCACCCTGTAACGCGGTGGCTTGAGATGAGCGATGTAAACTTTGACAAGCTCTCAACCTTCGCAGTGGACGCAAGCGCCGCCGAGGTTTCGCTCTTCCAATCGATTCGCTCGTCGGTGGCCGCCGCAAAGAAAGAAGGGCGCCGAAAGGTTGCCGCCTTTGGCTTTGGCCTCGAGGGAACCGACGTGATGTTGCGCGTGGCCTTTCCGCTGATGATGGTTAATACGCTCGACTGGTTTGCCGGTGCTGACTCGGACTTAATCACCACCTACACAACTGGGCGCCCGGCCCGAGTTCCCCTGGATGGCACCTACGGCATCTCTGAAGTTTTGGTGACAACGCCGAGCGGAGCCAATCAAAAGGCGCCGCTTCGCGAAGGCTATGCGACCTTCTTTGCAGCCGAGGTTGGCGTGCACCAGCTTGTTGCTAGGCAGGGCGGTGAAGATGTTGCTGAAATTCAACTGGCCGCCAACTTAAGCAGCGCATCCGAGAGTGACATCGAACCATCCGCCGAGCTCTCGCTTGGAGGCAAGAAGCTCGATGCGCCGGTGATCGGAAGCGCAACGCCAAGGCAGTCGCTGTGGATCTATCTCTGCCTGATGGTCCTCTTTCTACTCATCGTTGAGTGGTACACCTTCAACCGAAGGATTACGGTTTGAACGCGCGCATCAAGAGCTTTCTCATTAAGAGCGCTGTGGCCATTGCCTTTGCAGTGCTTGCGGTCTTTTTGATTCACCACTTCATTGCGCCCGAAGCTGGGCTTATCACCATTGATTGGTTTGAAAAGCCGATTACCTTTCTCGCTCCGAAGTGGTTTTACGTAGCTGCCATCGCCCCCTACTTTTTCGTAGTACGGACCCTCTCACTCACCGACGTGAGCGACGCCCAGCAGTACATCAGCACAGCGTTTCGCTCGGCCTTGGTTGTCGGCATCGCCATCGCTCTAGCTCGCCCAACCTGGACGAGCAGCGATAACAAAGTGGCCACCGTCATTATTGTCGACGTCTCCGACTCTGTAAGCGACGCGCAACTTGAGCAAACTCGGGCCTACGCCAAGCAAGTGAAAGATGCCAAAGGCGAGCAAGATAGGGTTTACCTAATTACCTTTGCCGAGCGCCCGCTACTCATTCGCGATGGCAAGCCCGAGACCATTGCTCGCCACGAGGGAGCGGGAGCAGGCAGCAACATCCAAGCCGCTGTGCAGCTTGCCTACGGCATTTACCCAGACGGCTACCTGCCCCGCATGGTTGTGCTTAGCGATGGCAATCAAACCCACGGCGACCTGCTCTCCGAGAGCTACCGAGCTCAAGAGATGGGCGTCCCGATTTCGTTTAAGACCTTTGATACCGGGCAAACCCAAGAGGTGCACATCGCGTCGCTGCGGCTGCCCGACGAAATCAAGGTTGGCGCTCCGTTTGAGATCAAGGCCGAGATTTGGTCGACCCATGAGGACGAGGTCAACCTTCGTCTGCAGCAAGACGATTTCCCCAATGCGCTTGAGCCTCGCAAGAAGGTGAAACTTCGCGAAGGGGCAAACTGGGTGACGTTTAAGAGCCAGGCCAAAGCCGCCGGGCACACGACCTACACCCTTCGCATGACCGGCGCCGCCAAGGACACAGAGCTTGCCAACAACTCCTCGGTGATGACTGCACCCGTTCGCGGGCGTCCACGAGTGCTCTACGTCGAAGGCAGCGCGCTTAGCAATCCAAGCAGCGCGCGCTACTTTGAGAAGGCACTAGAGCACGAGAACATCGATGTGGAAGTGCGCAGCCCGCGGGGCATGCCAAGCACATCCAAAGAGCTAGAGCGCTACGACTTGGTATTTGTCTCAGACGTTCCCGCGCAGTTTATGGGAATGGCCCAGATGCAGGCGCTGGAAACGTACGTGCGCAAAATTGGCGGCGGCCTGGTGATGGCCGGCGGCGAAGATTCGTTTGGATCCGGCGGTTATCAAAACACTCGCATGGAGAAAATCATGCCGGTGTCCTTTGATGGCGAGAAGCAGCGCGAGCAGCCCCATGTTGCCATTGCCCTTGTTATCGATCGATCGGGTTCGATGAGCGGCCGCAATCTCGAAGCAGCAAAAGAGGCTGCTCGAGCCACCGCCGAAGTGCTCTCGCCAAGCGACCTCATCACGGTCATTGCATTCGATCAGCAACCGATGAAGGTTGTGCGACTTCAGCGCGCCTCCAATCGCATGCGCATCTCTTCCGACATCAGTCGGCTAAGCGCCGGCGGTGGTACCGATGTTCGCCCTGCACTTCGCGAGGCCCACGAGATTCTGCAAACCGCCAACGCCAAGATCAAACACGTCATCTTGCTCTCCGATGGCAAGGCGGAAGACGAGGGCCTGGCCGACTTGGTTCAGGATATGCGTGCTTCTCGCATCACCGTCTCTGCCGTCGGAATCGGCGGTGCCGATAAGAGCCTCTTGCAGCTTGTTACCGATCACGGAGACGGCCGCCTCTACATGACCGATGACTTGGCTGCCCTGCCGCGCATCTTCATGAAGGAGACCACCGAGGCCCAGAAGTCTGCGCTGGTCGAAGACCGGGTCAAGGCGCTCATCAACAAGAAGGCCGCGATGATCGAGGGCACGGGCGTAGCCAACGCTCCAACCCTTCGCGGCTATGTTTCGACAAAGGCCAAGCCAACCTCAGAAGTTATCCTTATCTCCAACCTCGGCGAGCCCTTGCTTGCGCGCTGGCGCGTTGGCAGTGGCACAAGTGTCGCTTGGACGAGTGACATCAAAAACCGCTGGAGTGTCGACTGGCTTCGCTGGTCGGGCTATCCCAAATTCTGGGCACAGATTATTCGCACCAGCATGCGCCGCAAAGTCTTTGATAGCTACGACCTAAGCGCGACTGTCGAAGACGGCCGAGCGCAAATTGTCGTAGACGCAATCGACGACGACGATAAGTTCGTCAACGAGCTTGAGACCACGCTTGAGGTCATCGATCCCAAAACGTCAAAGGCCGTCGAGAGCATCACCATGCATCAGAACGCCGCAGGCCGCTACCTGGCCGACTTCTCGGTTCGCAGCTACGGAAGCTACTTGTTAAAGGCTGTGCACAAGCGCGATGGCAAAACGGTTGCCGAGTCGATGGGCTCTGTAGCGCTGCCCTACCCAGCCGAGTATCTAAAGACCAGCATCAACACCGAAGTTCTGATGCAGGCTGCCACCATCAGCGCCGGTCACAACCAAGTCGAACCGCCAAAGCTCTTTGATCCAGGCGACGAGAAAATCGACTACACCCAAGACCTTTGGCCGTGGGTGCTTCTCTTCATGGCCATGGGCCTGGTGCTCGATACCTACCTCAAGCGCCTGCGCATCCTCGGCCACAAGTCGATGCCCTACGCGTAGGGCTGCGGAGCACGGAGCTAGCTCGGGAAGAGTGGAAGCTTGGCTTTCTCAGGGTCGAAGGTATCGGCTTCGACGAAGACGTAGCGCGCCCTTGGAATCGTGGTGCGAATGCGGCGCTCAAGGTCGTTCGTGGCTTCGATAACCTCACTCATCGTAAGCTCGGCGTCCCACTGAATCTTTAGCGCAGCGAGAAACTCATCCTCGCCAAGCTGCATGGTGCGCAGGTTCATCAGCGCATCCGCGCCCTTGGTATCCGCCACGAGCTTGCGAATGAGCTCTTGCGACTCGGGTGTCGCCGATTCGCCAATAAGAAGCGATTTGGTTTCGCGCGCAACCAAAATCGCTACTGCGATGAGCAAGAAACCAATGGCGAAGGTTGCATAGGCATCCCAGTACGGATTGCCTGTTAGCAGAACGAGCCCAATGCCGCCAAGCGCCAAGAAGAGACCAACGAGGGCAGCGGTATCTTCCATCCAAATGACGATAATCTCGGTCGACTTTGAGCCTTCGATAAAGCGAAGAAGACTGGTCTTGCCGCGCAGCGAGTTTACTTCGCGCGTCGCAACCAGCCACGAGATTCCCTCGAGGACAATGGCGATCAGAAGAACTCCGATGGCAATGGAAGGGTTGCTCATCTCGTAGGTCTCGCCAGGAGCGAGCGCGTTGAGTTCTTGGAGTTTGTGTCGGCCTTCGTAAAGAGCAAAGAGGCCGCCCATGGAGAAGAGCATGACGGCAACGATGAAACTCCAGAAGTAGCTCTCCATCTTGTAGCCAAAGGGATGGCGCTCGTCTGGTGGCTTTGCAGCTTTCTTTAAGCCCAAGAGCAGGAGTAGCTGGTTGCTGGTATCGGCGAGGGAGTGAATGGCCTCGGCCATCATCGAGGCAGACCCGGTAAACGCGTAGGCGACGAACTTTGCGACTGCGATGCCGGCGTTCGCGCCCAGAGCGAGGATAATGACTTTCTTTGATCCGTGTGCCACTACAGACTCTTAGCCGCGCCTTAGGTAATCAACAAGCCAATCGGCACCACAAAGAGCATTAGCAAGAAGACCATCGCCGTGTAGCCAATAATATCCTTCGCCTTAAGCCCCATGATGCCGAGCAGCGGCAGGGCCCAAAACGGCTGCAGCATGTTGGTCCACGCATCTCCATAGGCAAAGGCCATGATGGTGCTTGTCGGGTCAACGCCGAGGCTGTGGCCCGAGCTAAGCAAGATGTCGCGCTGCACGCCCCACTGGCCGCCCCCTGAGGGCACAAAGAGATTGGTAATCCCGGCCGAGATAAAGCTGAGCAGAGGAAAGCTGGTCTGCGTTGACCAACTCGCCAAGCTCTCGCTTAGCCAACCAATCATGCCGCTCACCTTCATGACGCCAAGGATTCCAAAGTAGAGCGGAAACTGCAGGATGATGGCACCTGCGCCACGGGCACCATCGGCAATCGTCTCGGTATAGCGGCGCAAGCTTCCCTGCAGCAAAAGGCCAACAAAGAAGAACACCAAGTTGACGCTATTGATCTCGAGCTTGCGCGCACCGGAGTAGATTGTGAGCGCAACCATCACCAAACCGAGCGAACCAATAAGTCGACCGGGCCACAGACTCTCTTGCAACCACGCCACTGGTGAATCGACAGCGAGAGACTCGTACTCGGGCAGCGGCGCAAGTCGCGCAGGATCCGCTGGAACCATGTCTTCTTTCAGTCGTGGCGTTAGCGCCCAAAAGAGTAGTGGAATCGATATCAGAAGACTTCCGGTGACCACCAGGTTTGTGGGCGATAGCAGCAATTGCGAGAGAGTCATCTCGCCAACCCACTCGGCACCATCACCACCGGCAACTTTTAGTGGCGCCGATCCGGAGAGCCCTCCGTGCCAGACTGCCATGCCCGCATAGGCCGCAGCCCCAAGCAGTGGATAGTGAATGTCCAAACCGCGCGCCGGGGCGTGGCGACCAATCTCACGGGCCAAGAGCGCGCCAGCAATTGCCCCAAGCCCCCAGTGCACGAGCGCACTAAGGCAGGCAACGACGGCGACCATCACCGCGGCCGACGCTGCCGATTTCGGGATTCTCGCAATGTGAACAATGGCTCGCTGGACCGGAGGACTGAGCGCCATCGCATGACCGGTCACAAGCACAAAGCACATCTGCAGCGCAAAGGCGAGGCCGCCGCTGCCTCCAAAGCCCTCCATCCAGCCCAGAGCCAGAGACTCGGCAATATCGCTTTGCCCAAGGCCGAGCATGCGCCCTGCCCCTGCACACAAGACCAAAGCCGTAAGCAAAAGTGCCAAGACAAACGGATCGGGAACCCATCGGGCGCTAAAGCGGTTTAGTGCATTGCCAAGCCGTGCAACCATCGGGCGCAGCATAGCCTGTGTCGTGTTATGACCGGGGCCAGAAGCAATGGACAATCGCAGCTACTACGACGACTTTTCAAATTGGTACGAGCGCGAGCGCGGAGTGGGGTATCACCAGATGCTCGACGACCTCGAACTCACTGCTGTCGAACGCTACGGGCGCGGCAAGGACATCCTGGAGGCCGGCTGTGGCACAGGCCTCCTTCTCGAGCGCGCCCAACGCTTTGCCAAGAGCGCAACCGGTGTCGACATTAGCGCTGGCATGCTGGCAAAGGCTCGCGAGCGCGGCCTGCAAGTTGCGCAAGGCTCGGTCACGCAACTGCCCTACGACGACGAGAGCTTCGACCTTGTCTACTCGGTCAAAGTGCTCGCTCACATTGAAGACATCGAGACCGCAATGTCGGAAATGGCTCGCGTTACTCGCCCCGGCGGATACGTCCTCGCCGAGTTTTACAATCCTCGCTCGCTTCGCTACCTCATCAAGTCGCTTAAACGCCCAACAGCGGTTTCTTCTGCAACCAACGATGAAGCGGTCTACACGCGATACGACGATATCGCGCAGATTCGCCGCTACTTGCCACCAGAGCTTTCTTGGGAGAGCAGCCGTGGCGTGCGAATCGTGACACCGGTTTCTCATGTGCACAAAGTGCCAGTATTGGGAGCCGCGTTTCGAGCGGCCGAGAGCGCTTTGGCAGACGCGCCTTGGGCACGCAACTTTGGCGGCTTCTTGATCGCTGTCCTTCGCAAGGTCTAAGCAGTCAATCGCAAGGTTCGGCGCTCCTTGGCAGCGCTACCCAGTCCGTCGCAACTCGTTGTCTGCTACTGTTAATTCGTGGGACGAATCCTAGTCGTCGATGACGAACGGTCGATGCGCGAGTTTCTCGCCATCTGCCTCAAGCGCGGTGGTCACGAGGTCACCGTGGCCGACTCTGGTGACCAAGCGATTTCGGTTCTCGATACGCAACCGTTCGAGATTGTCATCACCGATCTTCGCATGCCTGGCGAGAAGGATGGCATCGGCGTATTAGAGGCCGTCAAAGAGCGCGGCCTCGATACCGAGGTTGTGGTGGTCACGGCCTTTGCAACGGCTGAAACCGCCCTTTCCGCGATGAAGAAAGGCGCCTACGACTACCTGACCAAGCCTTTCAAGGTCGATGTAATCAACACCGTAATCGCAAGAGCCCTTGAGAAGCGCTCGCTTGTGGAGGCCAACGTCGCCCTCCGCGAGCAGGTGGCCAGGCGCTATCGCATGGCGTCGATCATCGGCAAGAGCCCGCGCATGCAGCGGCTCTTCGATCTCATCACCAAGATCAAGTCGGCAAAGACCAGCGTTTTAATTACCGGCGAAAGTGGCACCGGCAAAGAGCTTGTGGCCCGTGCGCTGCACACCGAAGGCAATCGCAGCGAAGCTGAGTTTGTCGCCGTCAACTGCGGTGCGATTCCCGACAACCTCATGGAATCAGAACTTTTCGGACACGTTAAAGGCGCCTTTACCGGAGCCGTGAACGATAAGGTCGGTCTCATTCGCAAGGCGGATAAAGGCACGCTCTTTCTCGATGAGATCGGCGAGCTAAGTTTGGGGCTGCAAGTAAAACTTCTGCGCGTCTTGCAAGAGCGCACCGTCCGTCCGGTTGGTGGCGAGTCTGAAGTGAGCGTTGATGTTCGCGTTGTTGCCGCAACCAACCGCGAGCTTGAAGACGAGGTCGCGCGAGGCGCGTTTCGCAGTGACCTCTACTATCGCCTCAACGTCATCGAGCTGCGCCTGCCCCCGCTGCGCCAGCGGCCAAACGACATCGCACTTCTTGCCGAGCACTTTCTCAATCGCCACAAAGCGGGCCTACCCCGCGAAATTCGCGGTTTTAGCCCAGCTGCCCGCAAACACCTTGAACAGTACGACTACCCGGGAAATGTTCGCGAACTTGAGAACATGATCGAGCGAGCCGTGACCTTGGCAGATGGTCCTTATATCGAAGTCCTGGACCTGCCCGAACGAAAGACAAGCACACCGGAACTGGGCATGGCACCAGGGACGTTTCCCGAAGAAGGCATTGACCTCGATCGCGTGGTCACCGATTTTGAGCGCGGCATTGTTGAGCAGGCGATGGAGCAAGCAGGCGGCGTTCGCAAGCGCGCAGCGGGCCTTCTCGGAATCAGTTTTCGCTCGCTTCGCTATCGGCTTGCCAAACTTGGCTTGGATGCAAACGATCCAATTGGCGACGAAACTTCGGATAAATAATCAATTAGCGCTTTAGCTATTGAACTGTTGGTATTCGAAGAAAGCTTCGATCTAAACGGGAACAAAATTTGTCCATTGATTGGCTCGCGGGTGACAATTTACGGCACCTCGGCAATGGCAGATTGTCGTTCTGAGGTCGCTTCTCACTTATGATTCATTCAGTACAGGTACTTACGCGTGAAGCGAATGGACAGACCATGCGGCATAGCCGTTGCACTACCGGCATCGTGCACAACCTCCGACAGGCCCCAAGGGGCAAAGGCTTCACTCTCATCGAATTGATGATTGTCGTTGCCATCGTCGGAATTCTTGCAGCACTCGCAGTTCTGTACTTTGGTGGGACACAAAAGAAGATTAAGGCAAAGTCTGAAGTCACCGGCATGTTTGCCGAATTCAAAGTGAGCCAAGAGAGCTACCAACTTGAAAACGGCAGCTACCAAAGCTCGAGCGCGGGCAACGATGAGGCTGATATGTGGCCTGCCAGCCCTGGCGCAAACGGCGGCAGAGTCTCGCTTTTAAACGGTGGGGGTACGTTGCCAGCCGAGTGGCTGCTGCTTCGTATGGTTCCCGACGCTGCTGCGGTTTACTGCAGCTACGTAACCATCGTTGGCGAGGGAGGCGATGACTCCACCGTTGGCACCATTGCAGCCGACGACTTTAGCTACGTGCCACCGCCGACCGATTGGTACTACGTCCTCGCCCAGTGCGACATGGATCAAAATCCCGGTGCCGGCAACGACTCCTTCTACTTTCAGCACTCACAATCATCGGACCTCTTTTTCATCCGTCAAGGACAGTAGAAAGTAGCCGATTTACCTACAGCGACCCAAGTATTACCGCACCATCGACCGGTGGCATTCTGCGCCGGCCGAAACTCATTCGAAACGACGAGAACACACATCCAGGGGGAAAAGAGACATGCTCAACAGACTAAAAAACAAAGCACAACGCGGTTTCACACTTATCGAACTCATGATCGTGGTCGCGATTATCGGCATCCTTGCCGCTGTCGCCATCCCCGCATTCATGAAGTACATGAAGAAGTCAAAAACAGCTGAGGCCAGCCAGTTTCTTAAGAAAATGTCTGATTCGGCTCGCGCCTACTACGCGACACCAAGCTTCGCGAATGCAGCTGATGTCGGTAGCTTGACACCATCGATTACTGCCAAGCAGTTTCCTGTTGCCGAAGCAGTTTACGGTGACCCAGGATGTTGTGCGGTTGTCGGGTCCGGCGGAACCGAGAAGTGCGACCCTTCTGCAGAGACTGCATGGAACGGCGCAACTCCAACAAGCGATACTTGGATTGCACTCGACTTCGCAATGAAGGATCCACACTACTACGCATACGGCTTCCTAGGCGGCGGCACCAACACTGACTACACCGCAACTGCCGAGGGCGACCTTGATTGCGACGGCGACCAGTCGACCTACACACTTTACGGCCGAGTCGTAAATGGTGAAGTTGAGTCTGCAGCAGACATCATCAAGCAGAACGCACTCGAGTAACATCGAAACCGTTCGGCACTGGTACTGCTACCAACATCTGGTCGCAGTACCAAAATCGACTTAAGGAGACCCGCTGTACACACGGCGGGTTTTCTTATATATGCACTACGCGCAGCGCGCTATCGGAGCAAATATGAGCAAGCGAAAAACCCAATCTATCGCCGGTTTCACCTTAATCGAATTGATGATCGTTGTTGCCATTATCGGCATCCTCGCAGCAGTCGCCATCCCCGCTTTTGTCAAATACACCAAGAAGTCGAAAGCGGCAGAAACCGCTCCTCTACTTCGAAAAATGATGGAAGGGGCTCGCACCTACTACATGGAAGTTCACCGAACCGGCTCCGAGTTCTCGGGAACCTCTGTGACCCTAAAGTTCCCAGTAACGGTCGGAAGAACCCCAGCAGCGAGCTGCTGCACCTTTGGATACAAGTGCCCAGGTGGGGCAATATCTTGGAACGACCCAACCTGGGAAGCGCTGCTCTTTGAGGTCAAGGATCCACACTACTATCGATACTCGTTTACCTCGGTAGACGGCAGTCCAGAGAGCACCTTTACGGCGATTGCCGAAGGCGACCTCGACTGCGACGGCGTGCTCTCGAAGCACACACTCTACGGCGTCGGCGGCGAAGATGACGTTCGAACCGCTGCTGACATCGTCAAGCAAAATGCACTAGAATAGGCTGCGTGCGACGCACTCCACGTTTAGCGGCTGGTGTCTTAGCTCTTGCAGCTGCGAGCCTTACTGCCCAGGGCCTTGGCTCTGCGGCCCGGGAGGCTCGCGACGCTTGGCCAATAGAAGAGTCCTACGTGACGCTTCCGCCAGCTGAAGCCGCGCGCTTTGGCTATCTTGGCTACAACGAGTTGGCAGCTGATGTCACCTGGGCCAGGCTCCTTGTCTATTACGGATCCGGATTTCTTGGCGAAGGCGACTTTCGCTATCTCGGCAATTTCGTCGACAACATCATTGTCCTCGATCCCCAATTTAAGAAGGTCTACGAGTGGGCCTCGTACTCCGTCACGGTAAACGAGAAGCGCCAGGTAAGCACCCACGAAGATGACATGCGCAAATCCATCGCCATCTTGGAGAAGGCTATGGTGGCGTTTCCAGACGAGTACGAGTTTTTCTGGCTTGCCGGAGTTCGCTACTTCCTCGATTTGAAGAGCGACGATCCCAAGCTTCAGCGTCAGTACAAAGAGCGCGGTGCCGACCTAATGGAGGAAGCCATGGCCAAGCCCGGCGCCCCAAAAGATCTCGCGAACAAGGCAGCGGCGTTTCGCTCACGCCTTGGCCAGCACGAGCGCGCGCAGGCCAACCTCATGCAGATGATCATGACAACCGACGACCCGAAGGCGCGCGCCAGTATGCTGCGAAGCGTACAGCAGGTGGCCGGCGAGGGAATCGCTGCCGAGCTAAAACGCGCCACCGAAGAGTTCTCGGAGTTGCGGCTTGAGCACGGCCAGCAGATACCCGAGCACATCTTCGTGATTCTAAATGGGCCACCACCAAGCCCGGTTATCGACTTTGATTCGCTTGCAACCGATCGCGATCTGCTGGGCTCGCAAGAGCATCAGGACGCTCCACTCTTTGGGCAATAGACCGAGTTTCGGTGAAAACCCACGACAACCGACGAATCCTGGCACTGGTCTTTGCACTTAGCGCCCTGCCTTATCTAGCTGCGCTGGGCGCCGGCTTTGTCTTTGATGATGCCAAGGCGATTGTCGGCAACCCGCTTGTGAATGGTGAGGTTGGCCTCTCCGAGCTCTTTGCCCGCGACTTTTGGGGCCGCCAAGCGGCAACCACCATTGGTACCTATCGGCCAGTGGCGGTCTTTAGCTTCGTCGTGGACCAGGCTCTTGGGGGTGGCAAGCCGTGGGCATTTCACGCAAGCAACATCATCCTCCACAGCCTTTGCTGCATCGCCCTCTTTGTCTACCTCGCCGAGCGCTTTGGACGCCCGCTGGCAATCGCGAGCACGAGCCTCTTTTGCGTGCACGCGGTGCACACCGAGAACGTCGCAGCCATCGTCGCTAGGGCGGACGTGCTTGCGACACTCCTGGTCCTGCTCACGCTTCACTTCGCGAGACAGGAGAATTGGCGTCGCTGGCTGGTTGGCCCCTGCTTTCTCTTGGCGCTGCTAAGCAAGGAAGTTGCCGTTGCCGGCACCGCCATTGTGCTTGCCGATCTTGTGCTCAATCTCGACTCGAAGGTGCGCCGCCGACTGCTCCTAGTCGCACTTGCATCCATGCTCGCGGCCCTCGTCGCCTACCTTGGCATGCGCTACGCGGCACTTGGCGTTCTAACCACATCTCCAAAGGTGCAAGGCAATCCGCTGGTCGATTCCAGCCTCGTCGAGCGTCTCTTTACCTGTGCAGAACTTCTCTGGCGCTCGGTCGGGCTCATGATTGCTCCCATCACGTTGCAAGCGGACTACTCGTTTCCGGCAATTGTCCCGACAAGAGCGATCGGCCTTGGCGTTGCGCTTGGCACCGCCCTTTGGATTGCCCTGCCCGCGACAATTCTCGCAGCCCGCAAGCGTGCGCCTACCATCGCGTGGGGCGCTGCCGTCGTGCTTGCCTCGTACGTGCCGGTATCAAACCTCTTGGTTTTGTCGCCGACGATATTTGCCGAACGACTGCTGTACTTTCCCTCGATTGGCTTCGTCGTTCTCGTAGCATCGGCCGCGCTTGCCGCACTGCGAGTTTTCCCTACGCACAAGAACATCCTAAGGCTGCTCTTCGCGGCGATTCTCTGCACCCACGTCTTGCTATCAGCGCTGCGAACCCCCGACTGGAAGTCGAATCGCTCACTATTTAGCGCAGACGTTATTACCGGCTCGCCAAGTATGTTGGCGCACCTGCAGCTTGGCTACATCAACAGAACGGCTGGCAACTTTGCAGAAGCGCGATTGCACTACGAACGCGCCATCGTCTTGGCGCCGAAATACGCAGACCCCTATTCAGGGCTCGGCCTCACCCTTGATTTGCTAGGAGATCCAAAGGGGGCTCACGACGCACTCCAACACGCCCTCAAGCTCGCTCCCAACTGTCGCGACTGCAGCCTCGCCCTTGGCACGTTCCTCGTCAAATACGGCCGTTTTGAGGCCGCAGAGGCCGAGCTCAGACGATTGCAAGCACTGCCTGGCGCCACGAGCGCAGCGTCGCGACTGCAGGAGCAACTCGCCAGCGCCCGGTCCCAGCATCCGGGCCGCTAGACCGGCGAGCACAAATTCTGACCGCGTCTGGCTTGTTCTCGATTCCAAGAGCAGGCGCCAAACGCAGAAATGGCGACGACATGAACGTCGCCGCCACCACCGATTGTCTTAGGTTCGCTAGGCGACGACATCGCCGCCTGCGAGACTGGCTTACTTGCCAGCGAGGATGTGCTTGGCAATCACCATGCGCTGAATCTGCGAGGTGCCCTCGTAGATTTGCAGAAGCTTGGCATCGCGCATCAGCTTCTCGACTGGGTACTCCTTGGTGTAGCCGTAGCCACCAAAGATTTGCACAGCGTTGGTCGAACACTCCATTGCCTTGTCCGAGCTGTAGGCCTTTGCAAAGGACGAGACGATGCTGTTGATTTCGCCCTGGTCGACAGACCATGCAGCCTTGTGGCAAAGCAGCGTTGATGCCTCGTAGGCAATCGCCATCTCAGCAAGCATGAATTGAATTGCTTGGTGGTTGGCAATTGGTACGCCAAAGGTTTTGCGCTCGAGGGCGTAGGCACGGCTCTCTTCGAGGCTTCGGCGAATCACGCCGCAGGCGCTGGCGGCAATCCATGGGCGCGAGCGGTCAAAGGTTTGCATCGCAATCTTAAAGCCGGTGTTCTCGGTTCCAAGAAGCGAATCCAGGGGAAGCTCGACGTCTTCGAAAAGAACGTCGCAGGTGTTGGAGGCGCGGTGCCCCATCTTGTCTTCCTTGCGACCAACTTTTACGCCAGGCAAGTCGGCGTCAACGATGAACATCGCAATGCCTTTGTGCTTCATACCGCGATCAAAAGTTGCCAGCACGGTGTACCAAGAAGCGACGCCACCATTGGTGATCCAACGCTTTTGGCCGTTGAGGATGTACTTATCACCCTTCTTTGTGACCTTGGTTGAGATGCCAGCGACATCGGAACCGGCGTCGGGCTCGGAGCAGCAGTAGGCGGCAAAAATGTACTCTTCGGTGAGACGACCGAGGTACTTCTTTTTCTGGGCCTCGGTGCCGGCGATGAGCACAGGCATCGAGCCGAGAGCGTTTGCGGCGAGTGAGGTGTTAAAGCCTGCACAACCAAATGCGACTTCCTCTTGGATGAGGCAGTGATCGTGACAGCCCAAACCGAGTCCGCCGTACTCTTCGGGAACTTCGCAGTTCATAAGGCCGGTTTCCCAAGCGTTCTTAAAGATCTCGCGAGGGAATTCGCCGCTCTCGTCGTACTTTCCAGCGACCGGGATAATCTCCTTCTTGGTGAAGTCCCGTGCGGTTTGGATGAGTCCCTTTTGCTCTTCGGTGAGTGATAAATCTAAGGCCATGGCCGCGGATGCTAGCATCTGACCGCAACCGATGAGTGATGAATTTGGACGCTATCGACTGGAAGAGAAAATCGGCGAAGGAAGCCTGGCAGAGGTCTATCGGAGCCGCGCAGCAGACGGCTCGGAAGTCGCTCTCAAACGCCTTTCCCGGGCCCATTTACACAATGCAGACCTAGCCGCGGTCTTTGCGAACGAGGCTCGTGTCGCGACCGAGATGCAGCATCCACAACTTGTGGGCGCCATCGATTGCGGCAACGTTGGAGGCTGGCCGTTTCTTGTCATGGCCTTGGCTGCGGGTGGCTCGTTGGACGCGCAACTTGGCGATGGCCAAGGACTGGGTCGCGAGCGACTTTGTGCCTTGGCAAACGATTTGGGGCAGGCTTTGGCGGCGGTGCACATCCAGGGATACGTGCACGGAGATTTGAGCCCAGGCAACGTGCTCTTTGCAGGCGATGGCCGAGCGCTACTCAGCGACTTCAGCGCGTCTACGGCGCTTGGAACGCGCCAACCGCAGCCTCAGGGAACCTTTGCGTACATGAGCCCCGAGCAGGTTCGCGGCCAAGCCATGGACGCGCGCGCGGACGTCTTCTCGTTGGCGACACTACTGTGGCAATGCACGAGTGGGCAGAAGGTCTTTTGGCGCGAAGCTCAACACCTTTGCTTTATGGCCGTGGTCGAAGCGGAGCCGCCGGCAATGCCAGAGCAGTTCAAAGCTGCCGAGTCGGTGCTGCGCACTGCCCTTTCGAAAGAGCCCGCAGGACGAATGGAATCGCCGAGCGAACTTTGCGAAGCCTTTATCGCCGCGTTTTAAGAGTATCTCTTACTCGGCTTCGCGCTTTGCTTTGCGAGCAGCGCGCTCTTCACGAGCAACCCTGCGCTGCTCTTCTCGCTTGATCTCCATGGATGCCCGGTCGGCTGCGGCCCGGTTTGCCATGATGTAGCCAAAAAGAGCGCCCACCATAAAGACGGCGGGAATGAAGATGAAGTGCCCGCTGGTGGGCATTACTCAGCCGCCGCCTTTTTGAGTTCGGTTTGGAGCCTTGTAATCTCGACGCTGAGCTTGCGCTGGCGCAGCCACATGATGATGACGAAGATGGCCAAGATGGCCCAAATGGCCGCATAGGCAGCGACAACAAACTGCTTATCTTTTACGGCGCGCTTTGCATCTTGCACTTGGTACTTGCTGGAGTGGCTCTCCTCGCAGGCAGCAAGGATGCGAGCATCCTTTTCCATCTCGGCAATGCACTCGTCGCGCATCTCGCTTGCATAGGGAGCTGGGCCTTTTACCTGCGCGGACGCCGTCGTTGGAACCGCTGATAGCGCCAGCAAGAGAAGAGCGAAGATCGGAAAAACTCGTAACGTCATTGGTATTCTCATTCGAAGAGTCCCGCATCGAGAGCCATTTCGCGGCACTCGTACAGGCGTCGCTCATCGCGTCTGGCGTTGATTCGAAGCCTGAGGAGGAGGATAAAGAAGACAGTAAAGAGCAGGACGCTAAACCACAGGGCGGCGCGCATGCTTGGGTCGAGGCTTGGAACCGTATTGGCCGAGGGATGATTGGTTTTCCAAAGCCGGGTCGACGAGTACACCAGCGGAATGTTGATCATAGCAAAGATACCAAGCCCACTGGCAAGGCGCTCCGAACCGGCGCCGCCGTACTTGCGCACCAGCTGGTAGGCGATCATGGTCATCCATAAGAGAAGTGCTGAGGTGAGACGCGCGTCCCAAACCCACCACTTGCCCCAAGCGGGTTTTGCCCAAAGGACGCCTGTGACCATAACAATGGTGCCAAAGACCACCGAGACTTCGGCTGCGGCGACACTTACGTCGTCCCAGCGCTGCTCGCGTCCGCGCAGGTACTTGATGCTGGCAATGCCGCACACGATGACCGCGAGGAAGAGCATGAACGCGCACGGCACGTGGTAGTAGAAGATTTTCTGGTTGAAGTAGAGAGGCCCTGCCGCAAGCGGGGTCTGATAGAAAATCAGCGAGAGTGTGTAGCCAAATCCGAAGATGCAGGCGACTGCAGCGCCGATAAATAGCGGCGCTGAACGAGAAGAAGAAGTAGAGGAGGAATCTGTCATTCGATCACCAGCGACTCAAACGTCCAAAGTGCCGCTACGAGGAAGATTGTATCGTATACGGCCAAAAAGCGAATCCAGAACCAACAATCTCCCATCGAGCCATCGAGCATGGCGGCGGTCGCCTTGATGGCAGCGATGAAGAGCGGAACTAGAATGGGATAGAGAACGACGGGCAAGAGCACATCGCGCGAGCCGGTCTTTAAAAGCATGGCCGCAAATACCGATCCGACAACGGAAAACCCTATGGTCCCGAGAACGAGGGTGCATACAAGCGGCAGTGGATGGGTAAAGAGCGGCGCATCAAAGAAGAGCGCGACGAGCGGTACCACAACGGCTTGCACCACCATGACCATGATGGCGATGGCGACTGCTTTGCCTAAGAAGATTGCTGCCCGCGGAATTGGTGCGAGAAGTAGTGCGCGCATGGTTCCGGTTTCGCGCTCGCGGTCAAACGCTCGCGAGAGGCCAAGGGTTCCTGCGAAGAGCACGGCAACCCAGATAAAGCCGGGGCTGTGCTCGGAAGATGCGGTCATCTCGTTTGAGGTCGCGCTCTGCTTGATGAAGGCAAAGGAGAAGAGCAGCACGACCATCGCGGCAAAGAAGCTCATCGTGTAGATGATTTCGCGACTGCGAAACTCCACCCGAACGTCCTTCCAAGCGAGGACCTTTACATACCGCAGAAACTCCACACAGAGGTTGTACGCCCCGGGGCAGCCATGAGCAAGCGACCGACCCAGCCCAGGTTAGACGGCCGATACAGGCTACTCGGAGTGCGTGTGATAGGTGTCTTTGAGTTCGTTAAAACTGTAGCCCTCGGGACGCCGCTCTTCGAACGCGAGTTTGCCTCGCCGAAGCACTGCCACATGGGTCGTAATCCCGGCGATGGACTCGAGATCGTGAGTAATCACTAAGACCACCGCGCCGCGCTCGACAGCACCCGAGAGCGCCTCTGCAAGGGCTTGTGCACCGCCTCTGTCAAGGCCGGTAAACGGCTCGTCCAAAAGCAGCACCGATGGATCGTGCAGCATCGTCCGAGCCACCGAGAGCCTTTGCACCATGCCGCGCGAATAGGTGCCTGCGGTGCGCTCCCAGGCCTTTTCATCGAGGCCAACCGTGGTGAGAAGCTCGCGGCTGCGCGCATCAAGATTTTCGACCTGATAGAGCTGGCCCCAGAAGTTTAAGTTCTCGAGCGCTGTGAGCCCCGAGTAGAGAAAGGAGTCGTGGGCGACCACGCCAATTTGCCTGCGCAAGGCCTCGCCGGCTTCCACGGGCTCACCATTGGCCAAGTAGCGAACAGCGCCCCCGCTCGGCCGTACAATCGATGAGAGAATCCCCAAGAGCGTCGACTTGCCGGCGCCATTGGGCCCGAGAAGCGCACACACGCCTCCGGCCTTTAGATCGAGGTCGACGCCGTGGAGCGCCCGGTGCAAACCGTAGCGCTTTCCAAGGCCGCGAACTTCAACCGAGTCGATGGGCATTCGGGAGAATCCCTAGTTTTGAACGCGCGCTTGAGCTTTGTGGTCATCGATCTCGCGATAGATGGCCGTGAGCTTGGTATTTAGTTTGTCTCGCCGTTGCTTGTACGACTGTGCGTCATCAGAGTTTTCCCCATCGCGCTTGTGGCGATGCTCGGTCTCAAGCTTTACGAGTTGGTTCATGAGTTGCTCGCGATTTGCCTCGAGCTTGTCGAGAACTGGGTCGAGCTTGTCGGCACCCTTTGGCCCAAAGAAGATGGCGAAGATTGCCCAGAAGATAAGCAGAAGTGCGACCACACCTGCGAGGAGGCGGAAGTACCACTGCCACTGAGACTCTTGTGGCATGCCGGTAATCGCAAAGACCAAGCGCTGCTTTGCCTCGATATTGATGTCGGGCATCGCGAGATATTTGCTGCCATTGGGCTGAATGAGTGGCTCGACCTTGGCACCAGGTGGGGTGCGAAGCTCCATGCCCTTGTGGTCTTCCACAACCACACGACCGCCGCGGAGGCCGTAGGGCAAATCCATATCAAAACTTACTGCACCACCAGAAACGCCAATCGCGTAACTCGCGATGAAGTCGCGTTGCCCAGGCGGTACAGCGCCTCGCCACAGAAAGCCTTTGCCGGATTCGACACCAATTCGAGATGCCATCTCGTCGGCCACAGACGCAGCAACAAAGCCTTTGGGAAGCGGAATGATAAGACCTCGAGGATCGGGCTGAAACGGCATGATGCCCGGATTTGCGATAGTAAATCGCTGGTTGAACCAGAGCTTTTTGTCGTCGAGTTGGCCAGCGCCGCGAAGGCTAAAGAGCAACTCTGGGTACATGTAGATGCCAACCGAAGCGCCGCGCTCTTTGGTCATCTGAAACGGAAGCGAATAAAACGAGCGACCGGCCGAGAAGACTTTGGCGATGTAGATGTTGCTTGCGCCGTGTGCAACGCCTGTGAAGCGTGCTGTGCGCGCGTCCTGATCTTGCCACTCGTAGGCGAATGCAAAGGACAGTGGCTTGTCGGCCAAAGGCGAGAAGACTTCGCTTCGCGTCTCGACGCCGTGCAGGGTTGCGATTGCAACATACTGGGTTCCGACCACGAGCTCTTTTGCAACGGCAAGGCCCTTTGCGTTGGTTTCCAAGGCAAGTGGCGCTTCGGCAAGACCGGCCGGAGGATCAGCAAGTTCGATACGGATGCTCACGCCAGGAATGTCGGATTTGGTCGATGGTCGCGCGACGTAGAATGAGACGTGCCCAGCTTGGGTATCAGGCAATAGGCGCATTGGTCCCGACTGCCCCATGACAGAGGAGGAGTTTGGCTGCGCTTGCAAAGCCGGTGTGCGAAGACTGGCTTCTGCATTGCCGATTTGAATGAGTTCAACGTCGGAGGTTGCGTCGATGTACTGCGCTTGGCTGGCCTCGGCATAGATGAGGACCTCTACAACGCCTGGCCCTGGCATGCCTGTGCCGGTTCCCGAGAGCCTCTCCAAATCGTCGATGCCTGGATTGGCCGAGTTGGTTGGGGCGCCGGCAAACATCATTCGCGAACCAATTTGCGGAGGCAAATCGAGAGGCTCAGTCATAAGCCTATCGGTTCCGCCCGCTCGCTCGTAGGTCGTCATCGCGTAGTAGGCGATGCTGTTGTCGCGAGCCATTCGGTCAAAGACCACACGGCCTTCGTTTTCTTCTTTTACCTCTTCGCTGCGAACGGTCATCTTGCCGTCTGCGTGCATCTCGACAAGGTGAATGATTGCGCCGACTGGGATGTCTGCTGTGAGCCCACCAAACTGGCTTTGCTCGAGTTCACCTGCGATGGCACGAACGGTGAGTTGGCCCGATGGATCGTTTTGCTCGGGGCGTGCCCGACCGCTCATCATGCGAGAGCTTGGTCGCCCTCCTCGGCCGTTGTCGATGGCTACGCTGCTGAGCACGACTGCAACGCCGCCGGTCTCTGGAAGCGCGAAAGGCTCGGAAGCGATGAGAGCACCTCCGGCCATTGCCGAGACCGAGTATTCGCCCTGGGCGAGCCCTGTGAACGTAGCCTTGCCACTAGCATCGCTGCGAGCAACTTGCCGGCTCGAGCTCTGCAACACCACGTTGATGTCGGCGAGCGGCTTGTCCTTGCTTCCGGCAATCATGGTGACAACCACGGTGCCGGTTTCGAGTTTTGCGTCGAGGCTCGCGGGCGCAAGCGTTGGCCCGGCTGGGCCGCCTCGCATTGAAGCTGGCGGAGCAGAACCTTGCTGCGCGAACGCTGGGCCTGGAGCTGTCACTCCAAAGAGAACAACAGCAAATAGCGCTAACGAAGCGCGGGCAACACGAGATATCACGCTGACTCCTTAACGTCCGAGTCGACAGATTTCTCTGTCTCTTCATCTGGGTCTGAGGCTTGAGATTTAGAGTTTGTAGGAGCCGGTTTCTTTTTAACGGCAGTGGACTTCACCGGGCGTTTACGACTTTGCACGGCAACAGCCATACGCGCTTCCAAGTCGCGCTTCACTCGCTCATCAACCGAGAGTTCTTCGTCGAGTTGGCCATCGAGTTCTTTGATGACCTCGATTGCCCGACCTCGATAGAACTTCATCATCTCGGTCGCGTCTTCATCGGACATTTTGCCAAGGTCTCGATCAAACTCGATTTCCTTGATGGCTTGGATCAGCGACTTCTTTTCGGCATTGAGTTCATGGCGCCTCGCCTCGCTCACGTCGAGCGGGGCCATGCGATCGCCAACGCCTTCGGTTGCGATCGAGAGGCCAGCTTTCCAGATGAGAGCGACTGTAGCGAGCACACCGGCCCAGCCCAACCATAAGACAACGACCGGCACCGTAAAGTGCCAACTGTTGATTTGCAGGCTGAACACCATGCCCATGACCAAGAGGGCCAGGAAGCCGAGCTGCCAAATGGCGTTGCCATCCGCAGCGATACCAGCGTTCGTGGACTTCGCGTCCGTGGACTTCGCGTCTGTGGACTTCGCGTCCGCTGCCTCAGAAATATTCTTACCACCAGCCGCGTCGCCGTCAGTGACAACCTGCGCTTTGGGAATGGCGTTATCTCGCCGCTTTCCTTTTGCCATGTTCTTAGTCTGTTTCTCGGAGTTCGTCATCGAGAATATCGCTGTAGTCTTCGTCTTCAAGCGGATCGGCACTATCGCTTACGGCAACCAAGTCACCGTGGCCCGAGCGAACCCAGCGCCTGGAAACCGCAAGAATTAGAATGAGTGCGCCAGCAAAGCCCAGGTAAGGCACAGCCCACGCAAGTTTGTTGTAGCCCTCATCGGGAACGACCATCAAAACATGCTCGCCCGAGCCATCCTCTTTGGACGCGTGTCGGGCCATCATTTGGGCGATAACATCGTCTCGAGCAGCGTCGCGCCCCGACCCTGTTGAAAGGTCGTGATTGGCAAGAATGCCGAGAATGATGCCGCGCTCTTGAGCGGCGTTGCCGCACTTGCAGTGATAGAGGCTCTCGCGAGGACAACCGCAGAGACAGATGAGGTCCTTCATCAGTTGTCGATTTGATTCGACAATCGGCTCGAGCTTCTTCTGTACGGCGCGTTGAAACTTCGTAGACGTTGGATCGAGGTCGGGCTGGGCAGCGCGAAGCTCCTCAACGACCTTGGCCTTGTAGGGCGCCATGAGCGCGGTGTCGTTCTCGCGATTGAGCGCAGCGGCAGAACCGCTGGCCTGGTGCTTGGAGACGTTATCGTGTTCGACCGGCTGGGCGTCGGCGAGAGCGGTTAAGCCAAAGAGCGTCGCGCCCACAGCAACGAGAATCAGCAGCGTTTGTGTACCTCGCCCTGCCCGGGTTTTGCGCCGCTGGGACAAGGTGCTTGCCCAATCTTCTCGCACAAGGCAGAAGAGCGTACCGATGGCCAAGAAGCCAAAGCCAAGCCATACCCAGTTAATGAGCGGATTGACGTAGACAGAGAAACTCGCAACCTGGCTTTCTCGATCGAAGGAGTTGAAGACTAGGTAGAGGTCCTCAAAGAAGTCTTCGCCAGGAGTAATGTTGCTCTCGATTGCAACCTCGTGGGTTGGCTGCTCTTCTTTAGTGTAGTTGCGAACTTCCGGAGCCATGTGGGCGAGGAACGAGTCGTCCTTCGAAACATCGAGGTGAGCAATCCACCGCATGACGTGATCGGAATTGGTGTCGTCAATTTCGAGCCGGTCGTAGGTAACGCTGTAGTCGCGGACAAGATGCGTCTCGCCCGGTGACAAGGTGAAGTTGCGCTCGACTTCGAAGCACTTGCCCGAGAAGCCGATGAACATGACGGCAATGCCCAAGTGGATGATGTAGCCACCGTACTTGCGCCGCTTGGCCATGATGATGCCGATGAGCGAAGTGAATGCGTCACCGCCAGTTTGGCGCATGCGCACTCGCATGCCGCCCCAAAACTCCTGGCCAATCGAGCCAAAGACGAAGGCGATGATGGCGAAGTTGATAAGCGCCATCGGCATTTTGAAGCCGCCGGCGAGAATTGGTGTCATCACCCGAGTTCGGGGCACGCCAATCGCGAGTGCTGCCACAACGACAACCATGATGCCAAGGGGAACCGCGAACTGGGCAGCGAGCCTCTTTCGCGTGGTTCGGCGCCAGGCCAGCAAGGGCGTTGCCCCTGCCAGGAAGAGCAAGACAAGCCCTGTCGGGATCATCCACTTATTAAAGAATGGAGGGCCGACCGTGATGCGCTCGCCGTTGAGCGCCTCGCTTAGCGTTGGGAAGAGCGTCGCAAAGAGCACGAAGAACGCACTTCCAAGCAAGACCCAGTTGTTGAGCAAGAAGGCAAACTCGCGAGAGATGAGCGACTCGAATTGGTTTTTGGCCTTGAGATACGGCATCCGCCAAATGAGCATGCCCACCGAGCAAATGATGATGAAGGCCATGAAGAGGACAAAGAGCAATGCGAGCTCGTTGTCTTCGCCAAAGGCGTGCACCGATTGCACGATGCCACTTCGGGTCATGAAGGTTCCGAAGATGGTTAGGAAGAAGGTGATGATCACCAGCGCCATGTTCCAGACTCGGAGCATGCCGCGCTGTTCCTGAATGATGACGGAGTGCAAGAACGCCGTCATAGTGAACCAAGGCAGGAGCCCAGCGTTCTCGACAGGGTCCCACGCCCAATAGCCGCCCCATCCGAGTTCTTCGTAGGCCCATCGCCCGCCCAAGAGCAGACCAAAGCTGAGGAAGAACCAACAGAGGAAGGTCCACGAGCGGACCGACTTCATCCACTGATTGTCGAGGCGCCCCGAAGCCAGCGCACCCATGCCAAAGGCAAAGGGAATGGTTGCGGATACAAAGCCGATGTAGAGCGATGGCGGATGGATCACCATCCAGTAGTTTTGCAGGAGTGGATTGAGCCCTTTGCCGTCTAGCGGCGGCTCGGTGAGCCACGTTGCGAAGGGATTCTTTGAGAAGATGAGCAGCGCCAAGAAGAAGAGTTGGACGATGGCGATGGTGCCGACCACAAAGCCAATCATGTCCTTGTGGCGGCGGGCGTTGCCCCAAACTGCAATGGTCGAGAAGACCGAGAGCAGGAAGACCCAGAACATGAGCGAGCCGTCGAGGCCGCCCCAGTACGCGCAAATCTTGTAGACCAGCGGCATCGCGGTGTCCGAGTACATCGTGACGTACTTGATGCTGTAGTCGTGGGTGACGAAGGCGTAGACCAAGAGCGCCGACGCCATGACCATGATCGCGCAGAGCGCATACATCGCCATGATCGAGCTGTTGACCAGCCGCTCGCGCTTTTGCACGTTACCAACGATGCCGGTGGCAGCAGCGTAGGCGGCAATCATGAACGCTACGTAGAGCGTGATGGTGCCGAGAGAAGAGATGGGGGAATCGGCGAGGGACGTTAGCCACCCGTCAAAGAAGTTCGATAGACTCATGCAGTCGTCTTTCTAATTGCTGTGCGGGTGACGCTACTGAGTAATCTCGGCGTCGCGAGAGCGTTTGTTTTCTTCGTACTTCGATGGACACTTTGCCATCAGCTCGACAGCTTCCAGCTGAAACTCGCCATCTCGCTTTACGAGAGTTCCGCGCGCTACAACTTCGCTTAAGTCTTTAAAGGTGTCGGGCTTTGGACCAGAGTGATGGACGCGAATGCGCTGCCCTTCAAACTCGAGAATGAACGAGCGGTGAATGTTCTGATCGCGAATCTCTTCGACGATGGAACCTGCCTCGACAAAGCCGTGAACTTTGAGACTGGTATTCTCAAAACGCTCCGGATCTTTGAGCACCTCGTGCACATGCTTGTAGAACTCGGCCTCGCTCATAGACGAGTAAAAGAGAACACCTGCTGCCGCACCTATAATGGACAGCGACAAAAGAATTTTTAGCGTGCGATTCATAACGGCTCCGGTCTTGGGATTAGAACTATCTTACGCGTCCAATCGCGGCCAGCCTAGCACAGAGATACAGGCGGAAAACTAGCGATCTAGGGCGTTTAAACGCTCGCTGACGGAACCGGAGGCAGAGCGCAAGGTATTCCCGCTAACCGCCAATACTAATCATATGTTTTGCAGGGCCACCGGCTCCTGAGAGATCGAATTCGTGACCGGCTTTTTTCTGAGAAAGCGCGCCGCGAATTGCGGCCCGAATGTGCTCATCAGTCTCGGAGACCCCACGTAGGATCTGCTTAAGATCGAGTGCATCATCGTGCGCAAGACAGGTGTGCAATTTGCCTGTGGCGGATAGTCGCAGGCGGTTGCATGTGCTGCAGAAGTGTTCGGACATCGCAGAGATAATCCCTACGCGACGCGCTCCTAGCGAACCTGCCGCAATGCGCCAATAGCGAGCTGGTCCGCGGCCCTCAGCGCCGCCTTCGGCAACGGGCTCTTCGCCGTAGTGCTCGTGAAGTGCCGTGCGAATTTCGGCTGCCGAGAACTGATCTGCTGCGTCGAAAGCATCACCGCTGGACATCGGCATGTGCTCGATGAATCGCGGCAATATGTTGCGTTGCCAGGCGAACTCGCAGAGGGCGACAACCTCGGTATCGTTGACGCCGCGAAGCGCCACGGCGTTTGTCGAAACGCGCAGGCCGGCGGCGATACTTGCATCGATGCCGCGAACCACTCGGTCGATATCACCTCGGCGGGTGAGTTGGGCAAACGGGCCAGCATCGAGGGTATCGAGGGAGACGTTGATGCTCGAGAGCCCGGCGTCTGCGAGAGGCGCCGCCATGGTCTCTAAGAGGTGCGCGTTGCTGGTCATGGCGATTTCGCCAATGCCGTCGATCCGAGAAATCGATGCCACCAAATCGACAAGCCCCTTGCGAATCGTTGGCTCGCCGCCTGTGAGTCGCACTCGACGGACGCCCATCCCGGCCATGATTCGTACCAGGCGAGTGATCTCCTCAAATGTTAGCAATCGCTCTTTGCGAACCATGGGGACGCCGCCCTCTGGAACGCAGTAGGTGCAGGCGTAGTTGCAACGGTCTGTGACCGAGACCCGTAAGTAGCTGATACTACGGTCTTGTGCGTCAACCAAGCTGGCTGGTGATGCATCGATGATGGGTAGGCGTTTCACGGTTTCATCAGGACTACCACTTTGAGGAGCACAAGCCTATCTGAATAGGATTCCCTCCGTCCCCTAAATGTCACCTGCAACTGGTGCCCCATATCGCAATTCGTCTTGACAGGTTCTTCATATTGCTGCATTAACGCGTCACAAGGCCTGTTAGCGAATCCCGCTCGCCGGCGCTTGCACCAGACTTTTAGACTTTTAACAAATAGCCACTCGGAGAATCACAGTAGACATGCAACAACAAGCGGACACCGGCGCTCGATCGGTACTCAACGGACTTTGGCTCCTTCTCGTGAACCAAGACGATGACTCGAGCAAACGAATCGAAGATCAAGTTCCTGTAATGGCCAAAGCTGGCAATGACATGAACTACGTCCTCGGCTTCAAGAACGCTGCGAACGCTCGCAAGTTTCTTCAGGATTCAGCAATCGACAACGCTGTGCCTCGCATGGTGGTCAGTGCCAATCAGGACAACTTCCTAAATTGTGCAAAGGCCAACGGCGCTGCTGGCTTGCTCGTCGATTACGACGCATCCTCTCGCGAATACGCCAAAGCTTCCGAGCTTTACTAGCAGCTTGCTAGTCTCGTGGGCCCGTCCCGCGTGAAGCGAATGCCGACCCGTTCTGCGGAGTCGGCATTTTGCGTTGGATAGCTGCTTACAGCAGCGGCTAAATAACCGCGTATTGAGCGACACCTACAATGTAGTCCTCAATCAATTCAAAAAGTTGCCCCGGGATCTCCCCGCCCTCAGCATGAGGACATGCAGATTCCTCGTCGAGCGCAACTCACAGCGCGACGCACCATCGCCGCCAAGCGCACCAAGCGCGCTACTCCAAAACAGGCTCCGTCCCCAGTACTAAAATGGGTCGGTGGCAAGACGCGCCTCCTTGGCAAACTTGAGGAGCGCATGCCCTCTAGCTTTGGCAAGTACTACGAGCCGTTCATGGGTGGTGGAGCACTGTTCTTTCGAACCGCACCTACTCAGGCCGTTCTTGGCGACTACAACGCTGACCTAATCAACGTCTATCGCTGTGTTGCCTGGGAAGTCGACAAAGTCGCTCGCAAGTTGGCTGCCCACAAGCGCAATCACTCGGAGGAGTACTACTACCAAGTGCGCACCAAGTGGAACGAGCGCAATGCGCGACAGACCGACATCGACCGTGCAGCGCAATTTCTGTACATGAACAAGACCTGCTTTAACGGCTTGTACCGAGTGAACAGCAAGGGCGAGTTCAACGTCCCCGTCGGTCGCTACGTCAATCCCTCGATCTACGACCTCTCCTCGCTTCGCGCCGCATCTGCAGCCCTGCAGAACGCCGAGATTTGTCACGGCCACTACAGCAAGGTTGTAGCCTCTGCGAGTGCCGGTGATTTTGTCTACTTCGACCCGCCCTATCACCCACTTACGGCGACGGCGAACTTCACAAGCTACACCGCAAATTCGTTTACTCCAGACGACCAGCGCGAGCTGCGAGATTTGGCAAATGATCTAGCGAGTCGGGGATGCGCAGTCTTGCTCTCCAACAGCGATACGCCCTTCATTCGCGAACTCTTCTCAGACTGGAACATCGACCAGGTTATGTGTGGCCGTTCGATCAATTCCAAGGCTAGCGCTCGCGGTGCGGTTGCCGAAGTCATGATCTACAACGACTTCTAGCGGCCATTCTCTGCATACGCCCAGCTGTCGCGCTCTTGTGCCGCGACAGCGACTCGGCCGTTGCCTCTTGGTAGCGATGGCCGCGCAATTCACGCTTCTCGTCGTAACGCGACGAAGATTCGCGTTTAAGAACAGTTCCTAGCTAAGCACTTTGCGTCGCCGCATGACGAAGAGTGCCAGAGCGAGCAGTAGAGCGGCTGTGCCCGAGCCGCTTCCGCCTGTCTGGCAGCCGCCTGTGACCTGGGGCGTTTCTCCGCCTGCCCCACCACCGCCGCCGCTGCCATCACCACCGCCACCGCCGTTACCTCCACCGCCACTGCCGCCGCCATCCTCATCGTCGACCAAGTTGACCGAGATGGAATCCGAAGTCTCGGTTCCAGAGGCGGTCGCGATAATCTCGAGAACGTGGGTGCCAGCGGCGAGGTCTGCAGGTGTGCTGAAGAAAAATGGTGCGGAGTTGAGGGTTGCGATGGTTGTGCCGTCGATGCGGAATTCAACGCTATCAGCCGTGTCTACGGCCGCATTCACCTCAAAGCCGAGGCGCACGGTTGCGCCGTCCACAGGGGACGAAATGGCAACCGTATTGTCGGCGTCGCCGGGGTTTAGACCAATGCGTTGGGTCATCAGCTGGACCGAGTTTTGCTGATCGTAGCCGCAATCGTATTGCCCAGGCTGCGCGCAGTCGCGGGCCTGATCTTCGCCACAGGGCGCTGCCACATCTTGGAACGATTTGGCGCCGCAACCGCTTAAGTAGGTCATTGGATCCGAGCAGAGAAACTCGTGGTCGAGACCAAAGGAGTGAGCGATTTCTTGCGCGGCAATTTCGCAGATGATTTGCGGGTCGCGGGGCAAGACGTCGGTAAACGTAAAGACAATCGAGCTTGGAATCACATCGCAATTCGAAGTGAATGGAGACACGCCGCCAACGCCTGCCGGCATGCCGAGAAGCTGCGGGCTACCGGCAACGACCGACTCATAGTGCGGAGTCTGTCCAGGATCGACATCGGTGACGTCGATATCAAAGCGCGAGAATTGCTGTTGCACACAGCTCATCACTTGATTCCACTCGCTGTCGTTAAGATTTGCGGGCGGGAAGTTTACGGTCTGCTGGGCAAGCGTCGTGCGGTTGGTGGCGGCATTGTTTTGGCCAGGGGAAAAGACACCGCCTACCCGGTTCATATAAACGACAGTTGTGCTGCCTGCTGCTGCTGTATCGAGAATGCCAGAGTCGACAAGGTCCTGCTCGTAGCCCGGGGCCATCACAACTTTCGAGCCGCGGGGAAAATCTCGCAGCTCGCCGAGCTCGGGCTGGTTGTCTAAGGCCTGCTGCTCGGAGCCAGTCTCTAGCTCGGCCTCAGCTGCCAAACAGCCGCCGAGACCAATTGAGACGAGTGCGGAAGCGGCGAGCAATTTTGCGAGTTTGTTCATAGGCATCCGACTGTGAGTGGAACGGGACAGTGTCCAGTTCTAGAGCACGTGCCGGGCCAACCTCGCCGGAGGCATTGGGGAGCACTGATGGGTGGCTGAGAAGTCTGCCAAGTCGCAAGACCTGCGGCAATTTCGGGCTCTTACACCGAGTTATGAGAATCCGCAGGCAGCGACACTACGAACCAGAGTTCGCGCGCCCATGGGGAATGGCTCCCCTTCGCTGGGGGCGAGCTCCCCGATATTCGGCGAGCAAGGATGATGATCCCGTGCAGAGGTCCGCGACCCAGCTCGCTGGATCGCAGGACATGGCCAACGTGCTTAGAGGCTATCGTAGGCCGAGAAACGCATCGAGAATTCGGCTCGGCCCGAACTAATGGTTCGCACCTTTGTGGAGTAGCCGAACATATTCGCAAGCGGAACTTTCGCCTGGACAATGCTCTTTGTGCCCCGAGCGCCCACATCCATGATGTGGCCGGCGCGCTGGTTTAAGTCGCCGATAATCGCGCCAAGAGACTCTTCTGGCGTGGTGATTTCGACTTCCATAATTGGCTCGAGCTTGATCGGATTGGCATCGCGCGCAGCCATTCGAAAGGCTTCCGAGGCCGCGGCACGAAGTCCAAGAGTTGGCTGAGCGTCCTCGCGATACGACATCTTTGTTAGCGTAACGGCCACGTCCTCAAGCGGATATCCACTTGGCCCAGATTGGGCGGCATCGCGAAGCCCTTGCAAAGCGGCCTCTACGAATACTTCTGGGATTTCCTCGACGCCAGCGACCTTCACTTCGAAGGTCGACCCTGCCCCGCGCTCGCGTGGGGCGACTTTGCACGAGACTTTGCCATAGAGCGCAGCGTCTTTTAGTTCGCGCTCAAACTCGGCCTCGCCAGTGGCAGCCGAAGTCACCGCTTCTCGGTAGACAACCTGTGGCTTGCCTACGCGTGGATTCACTTTGTACTCGCGCCGCAAACGCTCGACCATAATTTCGAGGTGTAGCTCACCCATGCCGCTGATGATTGTCTGCCCGGTGTCTTCGTCTTCGCGAACCACAAAGGTTGGATCTTCTTCGACGAGTTTTCCGATGGCAAAGTCGAGTTTATCCTTCTCGGCATTTGTCTCAGGCTCGATCGCTGTCGAAATTACTGGTTCGTAAGTATCGATGCGCTCGAGCATGATGGGATGCTTTGGGTCGCAGAGGGTATCGCCTGTGGTGGCAATCTTGAGACCGGTGGCCGTTACAATCATTCCAGCGCCTGCCCGCGCGATGCGCTGGCGTTTGTTTGCGTGGGTCTCGAAGAGCCGTGCAACCTTCTCTTTTTTGCCAGTACGGACGTTTAAGACCTCCATACCTGGAGTTAGCACTCCCGAGAAGATGCGCAGGAAGACAACTTTGCGGCCATCGTCCATGGCAACTTTAAAGAGCAGCGCAGCCAGCGGCGCACCATCTTTGGGCTCGCGAACAACGACCTTGCTGGTGTCTTCAGGATCGACGCCGGTAATTGGCGGCACTTCCAGCGGCGATGGCAGGTAGTTGATGACCGCATCGAGCAGTGGGCGAACACCCTTGTTTCGCAGAGCAGTACCGCAAAGCACAGGGACCGCGCGACATTCGATGCAAGCTCGGCGAATGGCGTGTTGAAGCTCTTCGGTGGTGATTTCCTCGCCGCCTAAGAACTTCTCTGCGATGGCATCATCAACATCCGAGACAGCTTCGAGCAGGCTCTCGCGTGCAGCCGCAGCAGCATCGGCCATGGCTGCTGGGATTTCTCCGACGGTTACAGGATCTTTGGGGTCACCACTATCGATGAGCGCCTTCATCGCCACAAGATCGATGGCTCCCTCGAAGCTCGACTCGGCGCCCATAGGCAGCTGGATGGGAATTGCAACGGCGCCAAGACGGTCGCGAACTTCGTTTACGACCTTGTCGAAATCGGCACCGACACGGTCCATCTTATTGACGAAAATCATCCGCGGAACGTTGAACTTATCGGCTTGTCCCCAGACGGTCTCGCTCTGAGGTTCGACGCCACCAACTGCACAGAAGACGATAATGGCGCCATCGAGCACGCGCAGGCTGCGCTCAACTTCGATGGTGAAGTCCACGTGGCCCGGCGTATCAATGAGCCGAATATCGTGTTTGTCCCACTCGAAGTTGACGGCGGCCGCAGTGATCGTGATGCCGCGCTCTTGCTCCTGCTCCATCCAATCGGTCTTTGCTTCACCGTCGTGGACTTCGCCAATCTGATGAATCTTGCCCGAGTAGTAGAGAAACCGCTCGCTGACCGTGGTCTTGCCGGCGTCAATATGTGCTGCGATACCGATATTGCGTACTCGGTCGTTCTTGGCCATGGGCGCGAAACTATACAGACTGAGCCCAAAGCGCAAAGGCTCATGTCACCGGATAGCAATCTTGTTTTCTCCCTCGGCGATCTTGTTTCCGCTAGGGCCGTCTTTCCGCTCGCTGCGGCGCTCTTTCCGTCGTCTGCGATCTGTGATTGCCGTAAGAATGTATGGCCAAGCCCTGGCCTTGCAGGCCCAAGAATCGCTGGGCTAGACTGCCCGGCATATGCGCCTCTGCCGTCTACTCTCGGTCACCACGGCCACGTTGCTTGTGCCAATCGCCCTTTCAGCTGGGGGCGCCTTGGATTTGGTGTCCACGGCTCACGCGCAGCGAGGTGGAGCAAAGCCTGGAGCTAAGCCCGCGCCAAAGCCCGCGTCGGCAAAGCCAAACTATGCCAAGGCAAAGCTTCACTATGCAGCGGCCGAAAAGGCTGCCGCCGCCAAGAAGTGGAACGAAGCTGCCAAGGAGTATGGAGTCGCTTACGAGATAACCCGCGACCCGGTTCTTTTTTTCAAGCTCGGCAATGCGTATCAGTTGAGTGGCGACTGCACCCGAGCCGTTGAGTATTTCGAGCGCTACCTCGCCGAGGCCAATCCTTCAGAGGAATACCAATCCGACTCCAAATCGCGAATCACCACCTGCCAAAGCAACATGGCCAATACTGCGAAGTCGGGAAGTGGCACCCAGGGTAGCGGCGATGCCAACGCTGCCTCGGATAGCACCGGCAATCGCCCGCTTGAGCCGAGCATGACCACAGACGCCAATGCCTCGAGTGTGACCGGCAGTGGCGATGAACTCGTCGGCCCCGCAATTGGAGTCACCCAGCCGTCCTTCATGGACGAAGAAGCCACCTGGCAGCAAACCGCCGCCTGGACTTCGGTCGGTGTTTCCGCCGCCTTCCTCACAGCCAGTGCAGTTCTCGGTTTGAGCGCGAGCAGCCGAGAAGAAGACATTGAAAACCTGCTTAGCTATCGAGATGCGAGCGGGCGACCTGCCAACTTCGACGCTACCATCAGCGAGCGATACGAAACGCTCGAAGACGAAGGCGAATCGCTCACCCGGTACTCATTAATCGCACTGGGCGGAGCAGGCGTTGCCGCAGCCGCAGCTATCGTCTTCTTTGTCATCGATGACGACGATGAGAGCGAAGAAGGTCTAAGTTCCCTAACACCCACGATCGATATTTCCCCCAACGGTCAAAGTACCGTTGGTGTCGGTTGGAGTTTCTAGCTCCGTTTCCGCATTCGCTACTGCACCGCAATCACCGACACCTAGAGGTACCCATGGTCTTTGGATTATTCAATAAAGAGAAAGCGCTCAAGAAAACAATTGAGCGCGCAAATAACGTCATGTCGCAATCCGCTGACCGATGGTCGGCCATGGAGAAACTCCGAGATGTGGGCACCGACGAGGCCTTAGATGCGCTTTGTCGGCGCTTCTCGTTTACCTACGATAAGACGATTGAAGACCAGCAAGAGAAGGATTGGGCTGTAGCGAGCCTAGTTGCTCTTGGTGAGCCAGCCCTCGGACCACTTCACCGCTACATGAAGAACGCCAAGAACCTTGGCTACCCACTTAAGGCCCTTGGTCAAATGACCACCCAAGAGAAGATCTTTGAGGTGATCGACGACCTGCTGGCCGATGAAGAGCCCGGCTACGTTCGCGATCCAAAGCGTCGCATCGACATCATCGAGTGGCTTGGGGAATGGACCGCAACGCCCGAAGCAATCGTGAGCCGAGTCTTGCCGTACGTCGAAGACTTTGACGAGAACGTTCGCTTTAAAACCGTCGAAACCATCTCGCTCAAACCGGATGCCAGCGCCGCCGAGACAGTCTGCCGAGCGATGGTTCGCGAAGAAGAAGAGAGCAAGCGCTTTCAGTTGCGGTGTGCAGAGATTCTTGCGCTTCACAATTGGCCCATTAAAAGCCACAAAGACGAAGTCGCAAAGCTGCTTCCAAAACTCTCCAACAAGTACCGAATCGAAGGCGAGACACTCGTCGCGGTGTCGTAGCCAAGTGTTTCCGGCCGTCTCGCCCAATCCCACCTGAGAGCCCTCTATTGTGCCCAAACGCAGTGATATTCGTTCTGTCCTGATCATCGGCTCTGGCCCCATTGTTATTGGGCAAGCCTGTGAGTTCGACTACTCGGGAACCCAGGCCTGCAAGGCACTGCGCGAAGAGGGCATCCGAGTTGTTCTGATCAACTCCAATCCGGCCACGATCATGACGGATCCGAGCATGGCCGATGCGACCTACATCGAGCCGCTCACGGTCGAGGTCTTGGACAAGATCCTGGCGATTGAGAACATCGATGCAATCTTGCCTACGCTCGGTGGGCAGACGGCTTTGAACCTCGCTATCGCCGCTGCCGAAGCAGGCTTATTAGAAAAACACGGAGTGTTTCTCATTGGGGCACAGCTTGACTCGATCGAGATGGCCGAGGATCGCGAACTCTTTAAGCAAGCCATGGCTCGCATTGGGCTGCTTACCCCAAGGTCGGCACTGGTCACTTCGCTTCGCGAAGCGCGCGAGTGCATTGATGAAGTGGGCTTCCCTGCGATCTTGCGGCCGTCGTTTACGATGGGTGGCGCCGGGGCCGCGATTGCCTACAACGCCAAAGAGTACGAGAAGCTGGTGCTTTGGGCGCTGGACCAAAGCCCTCGCAACGAACTCCTTGTGGAGCAGAGTGTTCTTGGCTGGAAAGAATACGAACTCGAGGTCATGCGCGACCACATGGACAATGTGGTCATCATTTGCTCGATCGAGAACTTTGATCCGATGGGCATTCACACCGGCGACTCCATCACGGTAGCGCCAGCGCTAACGCTCACCGATAAAGAGTATCAGCGCATGCGTGATGCAGCCTTGGCGGTAATTCGCGAGATTGGCGTCGATACTGGCGGCTCGAATATTCAGTTTGCTGTAAACCCTGCCACTGGCGAGCAAATTGTCATTGAGATGAACCCAAGGGTCTCGCGTTCGAGCGCCCTGGCCTCCAAGGCAACCGGCTTTCCCATCGCAAAGCTCGCCGCAAAACTCGCGATCGGCTACAGCCTTGACGAGATTCGCAACGACATCACCGAGGTGACGCCTGCGAGTTTCGAGCCCACCATCGACTACGTGGTCGTTAAGATGCCGCGCTTTACCTTTGAAAAATTCCCCGATGCCACGGCGCTCTTGGGAACCCAGATGAAGTCGGTCGGCGAAGCGATGGCCATTGGCCGCACCTTCAGCGAGGCACTGGGCAAGGCGGTTCGCTCGCTTGAGACTGGGCGCGACGGCTTTGATCTCGTCGACACCGACGACCTCGAAGCACTTGAGCGCGCGGTAACGGTGATGAGCCCTGACCGCATCTACCAACTCGCTCGGGCGTTTCGACTTGGTCTAAGCAAAGAGAAGGCGCACGCGCTCACCCACATCGACCCGTGGTTTCTTCACCATCTGCACGCGATCGCCATGGTCGAGTCGGAGGTCGCCGAACTCACAGAAATTGCATCCGCGGATGCGGGTCGGCTTCGCGAGTGGAAGCGCATGGGTCTCTCGGATCGTCGCATCGCAAAACTCTGTGGCTCAAGCCCAGGCGAAGTGCGAAGCGCGCGTCACGAGGCGGGCATTCGCCCAGTCTACAAACGCGTCGATACCTGTGCTGCCGAATTTGCTGCCGACACGCCCTACCTCTACTCAACCTACGAGGAAGAGTGTGAGTCGGCGCCAACCACAAATCGCAAAGTCATCATCTTGGGTGGTGGCCCAAATCGCATCGGCCAAGGCATCGAGTTCGATTACTGCTGCGTGCACGCCGTCATGGCGCTTCGCGAGCTTGGCATCGAAGCCATCATGATCAACTGCAACCCGGAGACGGTTTCGACAGACTACGATACCTCCGACCGTCTGTATTTCGAGCCGCTCACTCTCGAAGACGTGCTTGAGATTTGCGACCTCGAAAAGCCCGAAGGTGTGATTGTGCAGTTTGGCGGGCAAACCCCACTTAAACTTGCTGTGCCGCTACAAGAAGCCGGTATCCCTCTTCTCGGCACCAGCGCCGATGCGATTGACCGCGCCGAAGACCGCCAGCGCTTTGGTGATCTTCTTAGCAAGCTAGGATTGCAGGCACCCGCTTGGGGAACCGCGACAACCATCGAGGAAGCAACAGCAATTGCCGCCGAAATTGGCTACCCGGTAATGGTTCGCCCATCCTATGTTCTCGGTGGCCGGGCCATGGAGCGGGTCTACACCGAGAAGGGACTTATCCAGTACTTTGCGCGAGCAAGCGATGTTGGCCTGCCAATCCTCGTCGACAAGTTTCTTTCCGACGCCGTCGAACTCGATGTGGATGTGGTTGCCGACAAAACCGGAGCCTCGGTGGTTGGCGGTGTGATGGAACACATTGAAGAGGCGGGCATTCACTCGGGCGACTCGGCCTGCTCGCTTCCGGCCTACTCCTTAGGTGACGACATTCTTGAGACGGTGAAGTCGCAGGCGCGGGCAATCGCAGCCGAACTCGGCGTGATTGGCCTTATGAATATGCAGTTCGCGGTCGCCCGCGGCGAGGTCTACATCATCGAGGTAAACCCGCGAGCCTCGCGAACCGTGCCCTTCGTCTCCAAGGCTGTCGGCACGCCCTTTGCCAAGGTGGCGGCAAAACTCATGATGGGGGCGACCTTAGAAGAACTCGGAATTGAGGAATCGATTCCAACCCATGTCTCGGTCAAAGAGTCGGTCTTCCCATTTGCCAAGTTCGACTCGGTCGATACGATTCTGGGGCCAGAGATGCGCTCGACAGGCGAAGTGATGGGCATCGATACAACCTTCGCCCACGCCTTTTCTAAGGCGCAGGAAGCGGCGGGAAACGTTCTGCCCTCGTCGGGAACCGCTTTCTTATCGCTTCGCAACGAAGACAAAGAGGCCGGCACCGAAGTGGCCCGAGGCTTGGTTGCGCTGGGCTTCTCTCTTTTGGCGACCCACGGCACGGCGCGCCATCTCGAGTCGGCTGGCCTAACCGTTACGTCGGTAAACAAAGTGCTGCAAGGCCACCCACACTGTGTAGACTCCATGGCCAATGGCGATGTGAGTATCGTCTTCAACACCACCGAAGGCACACAAGCAATCGCCGACTCTCACTCTCTGCGAAGAACCGCGCTAACCTGCGGCATTTCGTATTTCACAACCATGCGTGCAGCTCGCGCTGCCGTAAGTGCCATCGGGGCGCGGACCCAAGATGGAGTTCGCGTTCAGGCGTTACAGCGCTATCATCCCTAGCTCCCCTCACGACCAGGAATTCCCATGGCAGACAAACGCCCAATGACCCCGAGTGGTCACGCCAAGCTCAAAGCAGAACTCAAGAAGCTAAAGGAAGTGGACCGTCCGGCCAACGCCCGTTCGATCGAAGTGGCCCGTGGCCATGGCGATCTGAGTGAGAACGCCGACTACGATGCCGCCAAAAACGAGCAAGGTCTAATCGAGGCCAAAATCAAAGTCTGCAACACCGGCTTGGCTTTGGCCGAAGTTATCGATCCGATGACGCTTAGCGGCGACCGAGTGATGTTTGGCGCCACCGTGACCATCGAGGACGAGGACACCGGCGACAAAAAGGTCTACACAATTGTCGGCGAGCACGAGGCGGATCTCAAGCGCGGCCGAATTGCGATCACGGCACCAATTGCCCGTGCCCTCATCGGCAAAGAGGTTGGCGATACCGCACAGGTGAAGGCGCCAGGCGGCATGCGCGAAGTCGAAATTGTCGGCATCGAGTGGCTTCCGGTCGAAGCCTAGCGCGGGGCGCAAAGAACGCGCGGGCAGCCAGCGCCATCTTGTCGCATCCCCAAACGCCCGCCTCTGCGCTATGGTCGCTCCGTGCTCGAGTTCTTTGAGATTGTCGCTGTCGTGGTCTACCTGCTGTGCGCGCTGGTCACGGGAATCGTGGCGTGGTTCGATCGCGAGAATGTAAAGCTGCTTGTGCCGTGCTTTGCGTTTTTAGCCATCGGCATGGCGCCGGTACCAACGTGGGTCTCAATTCTGATGCCTTTTCTCGTGGTCACAACCCTGCTGAGTTTTCGCAAGAAGAAGGTCAACCCGGGCTTTGACTATCAGAAGCATCTGCTCGACCTACTCGACAACGGAACGCTCACGCAGAAGCAATACGACGACGAGAGTTTGCGAATTCGCAATCGCTAGCGCTGCCGGTATCGTCTACGCACAGCAAGCAGCGAAGGCCTGAGAGCCTTCGCCAGTTGTATCGCCAGTTGAGGCGCGTGCTAGATCGGGCCAGCGTCGGGGTCGCCTGCATCGAAGGAGGCATCGCTCGGCGCAGCGTCAGAGACAGTCGCATCGGCTGGTGTCGCGTCGACTACGGGAGTTGCATCGGGGATAACGCCGACCGCGGCATCGGTTCCCGAACTTGGCTTTTGGCAACGCTGCGTTCCGGCAACGCACTCAAGGCCATCAGCGCAGTCGACGGTGACTTGGCAAAAGTCGCCTTCACCCTGCTGACACGCGGAAGCTCCAGCAAGAAGGGGCAAAGAAAGTAGTAGTACGCTTGCGAGTTTCACGGCCAAATTCCTCATCGAGTTCTGGTGCATAGCACAGGAGCTCTGCGGGAAGTAAGACTCTGGCCCACGGGAAAGGGTTGCCCCGATTCGCTTTGCCGCTAGCGATCCTTGGCGCAGCGGAAGCCACGCGTACTCGAGCGATCGTCGGCAGGCACCCCCTCGCGCAGATACGAGAGCATGAGGAGGCGCGGCGAGAGCCAAGAGCCACCGCGAGCGACGCGAGATCGATCGTTATTTAGCGGCGTATCTCGCACCGGATCCGCATCTGGCAGGTCCTTGTAGCCCTCCTCCGAGAAATAGTCGGCCACCCATTCGGAGACGTTGCCAGCCATGTCCACGGCTCCGTACGGGCTCGCTCCCCACACTTGAGCGCCGGGCTGGCTCACGTAGGCGTGGCCGTCGCTATCATCGCTGGCGAATAGCGCGGGGCTGTGGAGGTTGTACAAATGCGATGGATTTGGAGCCTTGGTGAGCATCGTAAACTCGGCTTCAAGGCTTAGTCTGCCGTGGTTTGCGCTGTCCGAAGCCCAGCGATTTCCCCAGGGGAAGCGGAAGCTTTTTGGGCCGCGTGCAGCCTTCTCCCATTCGGCCTCGGTTGGCAGGCGCGCCTTTCGCCAGCCACAGTAGGAAACCGCATCGTCCCAGGTGACATTTACGATGGGCCATTCATCTTTGTGGTAGCGCTGGTCACCAAAGACCAGCGGATCAACGTCGCAAGCGCCCGCGCGCACACAGCGGCGATAGTCGCCAACCTGCACTTCTCGGCGATCGAGAAAGAAGCTACTCACCTCGACATAGCGGGCGCCCCGAGCGGCGTTCGTCGTAATCTGCTGGGTGCAAAGGCGCTGGGCGACGCGCCGAAAGTCGCTTGCGCAGAGCCGGATAAAGAAATCGAGTTCCTTCTCAGTCTCGGGCATTCCCATCGAGAACTCGCCACTGCCGACAAAGACCATCGCGCTTGGCTCGTGGTCGAGTAGCTCTACCGAGCCGCCCTTGGCATTGGCATCGCTCGAATCGTTGGTGAGAGCGCCGCCCGCAAGGATGCCGCTGAGGAGGGCTCCCGCTGTGAGCATCCGTCGCAATCGCATATTCTTACGCTAGTGCCTGTTCCATGAGAATGGGGTTTCGGTGGCCAAAGACCCAATGAGGAAAATCCACGTCGATGAATTAAACCCTAGCTCAATCGGCGGCAGTGAGCCAGGCATCAACCCAAAGCAGCTGGACCGTCGCCCCGAGCTCTGGCTGGGTGAGAACCGCTGCAAGCTTGGTAATGGTTTGTCCCTGCCCCTGCTTCTTTGTGAGTGCCGCCAGGGCCCGCGCTTGCACCGTCACCGATGCGTCGGAAAGTAGCGGAAGTAGCTTTGCATTGTCGGCGACGCCGGCGATGGCCGTGAAACGAACCTTCGCTGAATCGTCGGAAAGAAGCCCCTCCAGTGCCGCCACAGCCTTTGGCTCTGTGCGTTTCGCGAGCCCTTTTGCGGCCCAGATTCGCATGCTCTCATCGGGAACCGCGGCGAGATCGAGGAGCCGGTCTAAGGCGACAGGCCCGGGAACCTCTGCCAGCGCTTGTGCCAGGCTCAGGACGACCAAGTTGGACCCACCTGCGCGTATCGCCGGCAACTCCTTGCCAAAGCGCGAGGCATCGAGTCCTGCTGCCGCCAAAATTGCTGCAGCTCGAACCCGCTCATCCTTGTCTTTAAACAGTTCAAGGGCCCGCCAATACGCTGTGCGGCTGCTAAGCCCATCAGCGGTGGCATCGGCCAAAGCGGCCGTGCAGGCAAGGCGAATCGAGGCGTCCCCGTCGGCTGTTCCCGAGAGCAGCGCCTTTACCGCTTTGCTCGACTGCGGAGCTTGTTTGCCAAGCGCTGCAGCGGCGGCAGTTCTCTCGGCTCGCGTAGCCTTGCGTTTGCCAAGCACCAGTGCCGAGAGCGGTGCAACAGAATCGGGATTGGACAAGACCGAGAGCACTGCAAGTGCAGCGCCGCCTGCCACGTCGTCGTCGGATTGCAAATCGGCGATGGCCCGAGCGCTCGCGCCCTGCCCTTTGCCAAGGGTCTTGAGCGTCAAGGCAGCGGCGATGCTCGTCTCAGCCGACACCCCAGATGCCCCGCGAGCAAAGCCTAAGAGAAGTTCCGAGTCACTCGCATCACCAATTGAGGCAAGCGCGTTTATTGCAGCGACGGCAACCGCAGGTTCGGTCGAGCGAGCGGCGGCTCGCACTTGGGCGCGATACGCCGTTAGCCTCTCTTTACCAACGCTGTGGAGTGCAAGAGCCTGCCGCTCGGGTTCGGTGCTTTCGAGTTCATGTCCAACAATTGCTCTTGAGATTTGGGTGATGAAGCCAAGCTTGCTGGTATCCGATTCGGATGAGTCCATGACTCGCTTGGTTGCGGTTGCAAATTGCTGGCCCGCGAGAAGTTTTGGAAGCGCTTGCACAAGCGGCAGCTCGACAAATTTCCACGTTGCGGTTGCCGGTCCGGCTTGACGCTTGTCGCGAGCAAAGCCCCACACCAAGTACACTCGATCGTCGTCTGACAATCTTGAGGGCGGCGGCTTTGGCAGTGCCGCAAGATCGCCTGAAATCTCGAGGGCAACTTGATCAAATTCGGCGTTGCCACTGGCCTTCTCGGACCGCACTTCGAGCACGGTGCCCTCGCGATTTAGCACTAGGACAAGTTTGGTTTCGAGCGTGCTGGTATTGAGTTCGTGGCTTGCCGGCAAGCGCACGCGACAGTCTTCGAGAAAACTCGACCAAGCTGGTTGGATCGCATCGGCGACCGATTGCAGGTACGCGGCATTCTCGGTTCCTGCAGCGAGTTTTGCTGGTGCCGGCAGAGGTTCGCGGTCGCTGTAGCGAACATCGCTATCACTGCCGCCCTCGACTTCCAATATGGTCCTTGTCGACGAACGCGGGCCACAGCCAACTGCCCCAACACAAAGAGCTGCTGCTAGTGCCAGCCCCCCACTCGTTCCTCCACAGATACGCAAGATCACCAAGCGATGATACTCATAAAACTGTGGCCCCACAATTTGCGGGGCCACACGCATTCGCTATGTTCGAAACGCTAGACCGGCGGAACCGCGTCTACATCGAAGGTAAGCTCTGGGTTGTTAACCCCAGCTCCGACAAAGGTCGCAAAGTCTTCGGTGAAGACAATTGCGCCATCGCCGTCCAGCCCATCAATCCGAAAGTCGGCGGGCCCAGCTGGAACGTCGAGAACCGCTTGCGGAAACTCGCTGTCCACAGACATACAGGTAGCCGTTGCGCTGCCATCGAGAGCAGCCCCATCGGTAGTCGTTCCGGCAAAGGTTTGCCCATCCGCGGTCACCAAAGTGAGGCGCTGCTCGACGACCGCAGGGGTTGCGAGTGCACAATCTTCCGTGTCCCAAGCAACGCGGAAGTAGAACGTCCCCTCGTACGATCGAACCCACGAGGCAAAGGGAACCACAAGCTCCAGGACATCGGTCCCACCAGCGAAGCTGTAGCTCTCTGTAATCACGCTGCTTGTGAGCAAGTCGCCATCTGCGTCAAGCACCTTCGCGCGCACTTCATAGTCAGCTGCCGGGATGTCAACGTAGACAACCTGACGCAACGAGCAAGGGCCAGTAAGAATCAGCGGCTCCGGCCCACCAACAAGCTCGACTTCGACAGTTCGCGCGCCGGTATCAATGCACGAGTCGCTGCTAAAGCCCTCGGCCTCGTTCTTGTTGAACTCCCATTGGATCGTGAGTTGAGAGAGCTGACGCGCCTTGCATGTGGAGAGGCAGAAATCGGTGTCGTCGGAATTGCCGTCGTCACACTCCTCTCCCATATCAAGATTCTTATCACCACAGAATGGATCGTCACTACCGCACGCTGCGACGGCTAAGGCCGTCGCAGTCGCTAGTATCAGAGTTTTACCTATCAGACTCTTACTTTTCAAACGTACTCGATTCACTACGATTTGGCATCAATGCCTAGTCCCAAGTGCTTTCGCACAGCAAAGTACTCCTCGGAAACCGAGTAGGCCAAAAGATCGCGGAGGCGGTCTTTGGCGCTTAAGGTACTTTGCGAAGACTTCTCAGTTGCAACAGAACGTGCTGCGACCTGGAGATCGTTGCACAAGATTAGACCGACGCGATTTGCGGTTAGGTCGGTTGCGGAACGCCATCCAGAGATGACTCCGTTACTTGGCTTGAGTTCCATCTTCGACGCAACCACTCCGACCTGCTCAAGAACTGCCGACGGCACGCTCTTTTTGAGCTGGGCACTCATGACGCCACTCCCATGACCTTCGACAGGCTTGCCGGCAGCATCGAGGGCGCCGTAGAAGGCTCCCTCGAGTTTAGGCAGCGTTTGCAGAGCGAAATTGAGGTAACGCTCTGGTCGGAAGTAGGCCATGCGCTTGCCGAGTTCAAAGGCCAACTCGGCCTCATTTCCCTTGGCAGCATGCGGCTTGCCAGCAACCAGCGTTGGGCGAAGTTTGCCCTCGGCTACGGTGTTGGCGACGCGAAGGCCTTCTTCGCTCTCAGGTTCTACAAAGAGTGTCGGCTCGGGTGAGAGCCCCAAGACACCACTTGCGTATCGGAAGACCCGCGAGATGGTCGAGCCATCATCGGAAACGCTCTTGCCTTCAAAGTTGAACGCGCTGAGCGGCTGAGCCGTGGTGGCCGCAACCTGTCCGATAATGGAAGAGAAGATGGCATTCACATGGCGATCCTCACGATTGTGAATCACAGCCTTCTGCCAGAGTTCTTCTGTTAGACGACGTTTTGCTGCGACGAACGCCTGTGGACGGCCCGACGTGTAGAGGCTGCCCTCTTCCTCGCTGGCGGCCTTTAGAAAGACCAAGGCTTGTGCGACGCAGTACGCCTTATCGTTCTCGCCCTGCGCTCGGTACTGCTCGCTAAGGACTTTGTACAGTTCGACTCGATCCGGGTCCGCACCAATGAGCGCCTGAAGTTCCTCGATCACATCGTCACGGCGATCGCCGGCTTCGAGGTAGAGGTTTACCAACTGCTCTCTGCGGCCCATATCTGTTGGGTCGAGCGAGGTTGCAACTTCGAGGGCCGTGATGGCCGACGACGCATCGCCAAGATGCTCGGAACAAATGTCTCCGAGACGAGTCCACAGCCTGAGCTGAAGGTCCTCTGGGCCCTCTTCGCCAATCGCCTTCAGCATTTTTCGGTGAGCGCGCGCGAGCCCCTTCCAATCCCCTTTCGAAGAGAGAAGTTTATCGATGGCATCAAAGGCCTTGTGCGTTTCGGGATTGTCATCGAGTGCCCGTGTGAAGAACTCGACCGCGAGATCCGAATCCTCAAGCTCATCGCGGCAAATCACAGCCGCGGTGTAGTGGAACTTCGCACGACGACTCGGTGCCTTCTCGGAGTTCGAAAGAGCATCGAGAACATCAACTGCTTGTCGCCATTGCTTTTGTACCGTCAAAAGCTCGAGCGACTTGTGAAGAAGCGTTCGCGAGTTTGGCTTGATGTGGCTAGCTTCCAGATACGCGCCCAAGGCGGTCTCTGGGTCGTTTAGCTTTTGCTGACACAGGTCACCAATGTCTTCGAGCATGGTGCACCGCTCATCTTCGCCAAGCGAGTCGAGCAGATCGCGCTTGCACGCCACCACGGTCTTCCAATCTTCTTTGCCAGCAGCGAGCTCGGCAAGGCTGCGCAAGCTGTGCTCGTGACCCGAGTCGCGCTCGAGAGCACGTCGCAGGGCGGCTTCTGCCTTGCCAGCATCTCCAAGGTGCTGAGCCGTGACGCCAAGCCGGTGCCACAGATCGACCACTTGGCTGTCTGCGAGACCAGAGCGATGCCTAGCCAGCATCGAGCGGTAGTGCTTATCCACGCGAAGCCAGCGCTCGTTCTCTTTGATGGCCAAGGCGGCTGCAAAGAGTGCATCGCCAAGAGCCAGTGCAGCATCGAGGGATTGCGGGTCGAGTTCGACTGCCTTGCTTAGGTGTTCTTCTGATTTATCGTGTTCGCCAAGTTCGGTGCAAATGCGCCCAACTTCCATGCTTCTCGTCGACAGCGCAATGCGGTCTTCGGGATCGGTGCGGCGCACGACCATTTCGAGAACCGGCAGCGCTTCACGCCACTGCGCCGAAGCAACCAAGCTCTCGGCGATTTCCAAGCCAGCCTCGATGTTCTCGGGGTCGACCTCCAATACACGCCGAAGCAGGTTGAGGCTGCGCTTCGCATCGCCGAGTTTGCTCTCACACAGGACGGATGCCTGCTGCAACATGGCAACGCGATCCAAGCGATTGGCGCTTGCGTCGGCAGCATCGACCATACGGTTGATGGCGCTCTCCCAAGCTCCCTCGCTCTTGTGCAAACGCGCTAGGCACGTGAGCGCTTCGAGATTATTTGGGCTCAGCTCCAGTGCCTTCTCAAGGTACTGACGAGCGGTCTCGACGTCTTGCAGGTTGTCAAAGGCGATGAGGCCAGCGAGTGCCCATTGCGAAGCGCCGGCTTTGCCAAGTTGCTCTGCGTGTTGCGCAAACATATCCGCTGCCTGCTGCCAGGCTTCGGTCCGCCTGTACATGCGCGCCAGAGCGCTCATTGCATCGACATTGTCTGGGCTATCGGAGATTGCGCTCTCCAGAGCTTCGACGGCGCGATGCGGATCGGCGAGTTCGGTTTCCTGAACGTCGGCAATCTTGATGTTGATGCTGGTTCGCTCCGCTGGAGACGTTTCAACAAAGGCGTGGCGCTCGAGTACGGAGACCAACCCTTGCCAATCTTTCGCCTCGCGATGCAGACGCTCGAGTGAGCGATAGGCATCTTGCGCCCCAGCATCGATGTCGATGAGTTGCGTGAGCGCGGAGATGGCTGCAGCGCCGCCATCTTCTTGCTCTTCAAGCTCCATTGCCAAGCGGCGAAGCAAAGCGGGACGCTCGTCATCAGGGGAGACTTCGGCAAGCGTGGTGAGCACTTTGAGGTAGTCCTCGGTGCGGCCCAACTTATCGTAAAGGTCTTCCAGCGCTTGCAGCGCCTCAATGTCATTTGGATCGTTTTGAAGAGCGGCCTCGTGCTTGCCGATGCTGCCTTCCAAATCGCCAAGTTTGTCGGCGCGCATCGAGTTGATGTCGCGACGAACTTGGGTCGCCTGAGCGGCATTGCCCGACTTCTCTAAGAAGTCTGCTTTACGCTCGAGAACTTTGGCTAGCTTGCCCCAGTGCTCGCTTTGACGGAATAGACGCTCGAGAGCCACAAAGGCATCTTCGACATTGGTGTCTAGGGCCAGCGCGCTTTCGTAGGCATCGATTGCCCGCGGCGTAGAAGCGAGTTGCGACTCACAAATGTCCGCAATCGCCAGGTACAAGTCGAACTTGGCGTCGACGTCGCTTGTGCGCTCAAGCTGCGCATCAATGAGGTCTGCGAGTTCTCCCCAGCGCTGTTGCACTCGGTAGGCCTCGCCCAAACCTTCGTAAGCTGCAAGCAACTCGGAGTCGCGGCGAAGCGCTTCCCGGTAGCTGGCGATGCCGTAGTCAATGTGGTCGAGCTTGCGGTGGTACCAGCGGCCAAGGCGCGCGTAGTAAATCGCAGCGAGCTTCTTGTCTTCGATTTCGCCGGCAACTGCGCCAACGTCTGCGACAAGTTCGCCCCAGGCGTCGGTTTCGCCAGCAAGCTTCTCTGCAGCTTCCAGTGCGCTCAGCTCGCTTGGGTCTTCACCAATGGCAGCGGTGTAGGCGGTGAATGCGCCCGCTGTATCGCCTGACGATTCAAAGACACCAGCGACCTGACGCAAGAGACCTGCGCGCTCGCTGCTCTCGCCCGTCAGCTCGATCTTGAGCATCAGAACTTCTACGAGACGCTCAGAGTTCTCCCCATCACGGGCTTGCGTCTCAATAGCAGAAACCGCTTCGAGGGCTTCTTTATCAAACTCGTTCTCGTGGAGAATTGCCACCCAACCTTCGAGGTCGTCGGCTTCTGGGCGCATTTTCGCGAGGCTAAGCTCGGCCTCTTCGCACTTGCTGCGAAGCGACTCCAACAGCTCGAGAAGACCCGCTTCGGCCTCTTCATCGTTGCCTTTGCCAGGAAGGTTAAGCACCGTAATGTGGTGCTCGGAGGCAAGTTCGTCGACGGTGACAGGCCCAACGCCTGCCGATGCCAAGAAGTGCTCGCTCTCGGTTGGCTCAAACGAGCCAAAGACGCGATCGAGAAGCGCTGCCAAGTCGGGATCGCCATAGCGAAACCCAACAAAGAGCAGCGAACCTTCTGCGTAGTAGGGCTTTATGAATTCGCGCAGCTCGTCCGCATTGGAGAGCGCTTGGCGAATTGACTTTGGTGTGGCGATGAACGAATCAAAATCGCCGAGCACTTTGAGAACGGTTCGTCGACGCTTGTCGATTTCGCCTGCTTGCTTGTAGGTGAGTACGGTTGGAAGAGGCCAATCTTCGGGCAGGTTTTGCCCCATTGCCTTCTCTAGTACATCGCCTGGGAACGTGGTCCACATCTGCCGCATGGGCAACGATGCAAGAGCCTTGGCGACCTCGGGAATTTCCCCAGTATCGGCCCACGTCTCTGCGACGACCTTGTCGCAAACTTCACCGCCGAGCTGCCTGCCCAAGAAGGCGGCGGCGCGAACCATGTTGCCCTTGTGGAGCAGTTTGTCGACATCCTTAGCGGCGGCTTCGTCGCCATCCACTCCGCGCGAGCGAAGTTCGGTGTTCATTTTCTCAAGTAGTTGTTTCCAAGACGCTGCGCCGATACCTGCGCCGACAATAATTGCGGCGCGTCCATTACGGATGTTCTCGACGAGTGAATTGGGAATTGTGTGCTCTGGCATCCTAAACTCCCTTATCCTTAGAGGTTTTCAAGTTGGGGGAAGCTACAGATACCGACTTGCCAGCGCAAGCAGAAAAGCTGAGGTTTGCTCAGTTCGAGCGGTTGGCAACAGCCCTGCCCGATTCGAGATCCGTGCGACTGTGCGCCGTGCCACCAGTCCGATCACGAACTCTGGGGATTATGCTCAAGTTCGAACCACGCCCGGGGCGAGTGCTCTGGTAAACACCGGCCCTAGAGCCAGCCGAGAGCCCTGCCCCAGAGCCTTGCCCCAGAGCCCCCAGTCCCTCATGAGTGAAATCGCGGAAATCTATCGGTCCTGTAAGAAGAAAAAGGACATCAACTGGTTCACCGAGTGGATGTGCCGGCCCGTGGCTGCGGTCCTGGTCTTTGTCTTGCGGCGCACGAGGGTCACACCAAACCAAGTCTCGTTTCTCTCCTTTCTAATTGCCTGCGCTGCAGGTGCGCTCTTTGCACTCAAAACCGGCCACAGTTGGCTCATTGCCGCAGCCTTGGTAAACCACATCAGCTTTATTTTTGACTGCGCCGACGGCATGTTGGCGCGCTGCAAAAACATCGCATCCCACTTGGGTCACCTGCTCGACTTCTTAATGGACGAGCTAAAGGCCATGCTGATCTTTGGCTGCGTGACAATTCGGATGTGGCGCGTGACTGGCGATGAGCACTATCTGCTTATCGGCCTTGGCTTTTTATTCGCCCTCGCAACCGGCCTCACCCTCACCTCGTTTATGCGGCGCCCCGAATACAGTGGGCAGACCCCAACCAAGGATGGCCAGCCCGCCGTCATCACCAAACGAGGTGGTCCAATTGGCGCCGTTCTAACCCTGCTTGAGCACGCCGCCCGCTCGGTTGTGCACTACCCGCAGTACATTTGGATTTTGGCGATCGTCGACCGAATCGACATCTATTTTTGGGCCTATGGAGCCGTTAACGTGCTGTACATCGGTCGCGCAGGCCTCGCCATTGCCTGGCGCTTGGGTCGCTTTCGCTCGTAGCAACGCGTAGGCTTATCTCATGAGCGTTCGAATTTCACGCGTCCTTCCTTTCGCCCTCGCCTTGGGCCTAAGCACTTCGGCCGCGGGCTTTGGCTGCAAAGCCAAACCCTCTGAGAAAGCCTGTCGCGAGGCAATTGAGAACATTCGACGAATCTCTGGGCAAGATGCCAACACTGTTGGCGCCGATCCGGTTGCAGCAGTTCGCAGTTGTCGGGGCAACTCGAGCAAAGAAGCTGTTGAGTGCATGCGCATAGCAAAGACGATTACCGATCTTGAAGCCTGCGAAGGCGCCATGGCTGCAACATCTGCGACACCGGATCCAAAAGCGACCACACCTCCGGAAAAGACCGAAGCCGAGCCCGCAACCCCCTAAGAAATGTTCCGAGTCGCAATTCAGCGCATTGGTGCCGTCTTACTTGCCGTTCTCGCCCTAAACGCAGGTGCGGCTAGTCTTGTCATCGCCGATCCCGAGCCGACTCCAACACCAGTTGCCGATGCCGGGCCCGTGCTGCCGGAAACGCCTGCCTCGGATCCGCTACCAACGGCCCCGGCATTTGATGCGCAACTTGTCTCTGTGCTGCCAAGCAGCACAGGCGCGCTCACGTTGGTTGGCAGGTCTGGTCAACAATACGAGCCCAAAGGCGACCTCACCTGGCAACGAGTTGGCGCGGGTGGTGTCTCGGTATCGGTGATGCGAATGTTTCGCGGCGGCAACGGCAAGCTCTTCGCTGTCGGCGACCGAGCACCGCTCTTTTCTAAAACAGGCGGATCAAAAATCGATGGGTCCAAAACCGACGCTCTCTGGGCTGGCTACTCCCTCGCACGTAAAGGGCCCGCCGCTGCAAGTACGGGCTCGGCCCCTGTCATCGCGCTGCGCCGACAACTCTACGAGCTCGGCGCGAATGGCTGGCGCGCGCTCGCCACAACGCCGGCGATCGTCGCGCATCTCTGGGCATCCTCGCGCTCACGCATTTTCTTCTCCGATACCGACGGGCAACTGTGGTCTGGACGCGGCGGCGGTTGGCAGCGCATCAGCATTACCCTCGGTCCCAAAGAGCGCGTCACGCAGATTCACGGGGTGCCAGGCAAGCTCGCTGTCGCCCTCACAAGCCAAGGGCGCCTCTTCTCGTTGGAATCGCGCACAGCGAAGCTGGTGTCGGCCGGCTCCTTGGGAAGCGAACTCAAAGTCCAAGCGCTCGGCGTTGTCAAAGGGACCTTGCTCGCGGCAGCAGTACATCCCAGCAAAACCGTTCTTCTTGAGGTGGGCGCAAAGTCCATGACCGAAGTTGGTGAGCTTTGGCCAATTCGCGCAGACGATAAAGTCACGATCATCGCCGCCCACCCCAAGGGCCTTCTTATTGCGACATCTCAGGGCCAGATGCGACTTCAGCTTGCCAACGGCAGCTGGAAAAATGCCGCAATTAAAGCGACACCTCCCGGCGCAGCTCCTCGCTTTCCCAATTCGGGCCCCGCCCAAGCGCGCTAGCGGTCTCACCAACACCCTGGCGCCGTTGACCCAGCGCCATCCCCGCAGCTACCCTAAGCTGCCCATGGAGAAGCCCCGCATTCTAGTCGTTGATGACGACGCATGGATTCTCCGTATGGTGACAACTGTGCTCGAGAAGCGCGGCTATGAAGTAGAGACAGCATGCGATGGGGAAGAGGCGTATGAAAAAGCGGTTGCGTCCCCTCCGCAGCTTCTCATCACTGACGTGATGATGCCGCATATGGACGGCTGGTCGCTTGTAAAGGCACTTCGCGGTCGTCCGGAGTTTGCCTTCGTGCCGGTAATTTTCCTAACGGCTCTAGGTTCCGACGACGATCGCATTCGCGGATTTCGACTGGGCGCCGACGACTACTTGCCAAAGCCGTTCCGCTTTGAAGAGCTCGATTTGCGAGTGGCCAAGACAATGGAGCGTACCGCCAGGATTGAAACGTCAGCCCGAGCGCACCTCGCTGGGCCAAAGGCCGGCGGCCGAGCCGATAGCCAAAGTGAAGTAAGCGCTGGCGCAGCACTCGCGGGCAACCTCAGCGAGGTTGGCATTTCCTCGCTGCTCGTTCTCATGGATATGGATCGCAACGATGGCGTCTTGACCGTGACACGCGAAGGCGAGACCGAGGTCGAGGCCAAGCTCTTTCTTCGAAAAGGTCGGCCGATCGTCGCTGAGATTACGGGGCTGGACGAGCCGCGAAACGAGCTCGCGATCTATTTCATTCTCGAGTGGTCGAAGGGCAGATTTGCCTTCGAAGCTGGCGATGTCGACCGAGAGGCTGAAATCGACTGCAGCACCACAGCTCTGCTCATGGAAGGCGCCCGTCGAATTGACGAGCGCGACATGTAGCGCGGCTTCTTCGCACTCGACCACGCTCGCGCAGCAGCCTTCGGGCAGCCTTCGTCCAGATCGCCATCGCGCAGATCACCTGTGCGCCTCGCTTTCGCGAGACGCTTTCTAAGAGTTTTACTCTTTTCCGATCGATGCGTCGATATCGTACTTCTTCATCAGTTTGCGGAAGTACTTGCGATCGATATCGGACTCACGAGCGGCATGCGAGATGTTGCCATCGTGCCGTTTGAGCAAAGAAATGATGTAGTCGCGCTCGAACGCCGATACCCACTTCTCTTTGGCGTCTTTGAACGTCACGTCGCCCGAGACCAGGTCGGCTGGAGGACGCGGCGCCTCAGGTTGCAAGGAGATACCCGTGCCGACCGTAGAATCCGGATCCACCATTGGTGGCTGGTATGGCGTAGCCTGCATCGGTTGAGCACTGAGCAGGTGTTGCGGCAAATCGCGTGGCTCGATGATGCCGTCTTCGCAAAACGATACGGCGCGCTCGATAACATTTACGAGCTCGCGAACGTTGCCGGGCCAGTTGTAGCCCTGGAGAACCTGCATCGCAGCCGGTGAAATGCCGCGACAACGCTTCTCGCCAGATGGCGTGCGGTTGTAGCGCTGGTTCTCGAGAAAGTGACTAACGAGCAAGCCCACATCGTCGGTGCGCTCGCGAAGTGCTGGCAGTCGAACGCGAACCACCGAGAGGCGGTAGAACAAATCTTGTCGGAAGTTGCCGGCTTTGACTTCGTCTTCGAGGTTGCGGTTTGTCGCAGCAATGATTCGACAGTCAACCTTCGTAGACTTTGAGGAGCCAACTCGCCGCACTTCGCGATTTTCAAGAACGCGAAGGAGCTTGGGCTGCAGGTCGATGGGAAGCTCGCCGAGTTCGTCCAAGAAGAGCGTGCCGCCGTCGGCCATTTCGAAGAGCCCTTGGCGTGTCATGACAGCGCCGGTGAACGAGCCTTTCTCGTGTCCGAAAAGTTCTGATTCGATGAGATTGGGTGGCACCGCACCGCAGTCGAAAATGATGATGGGACCTTTTGCCCGCGGCGAGAGCTTGTGAATGCTTTGCGCAACCACTTCCTTGCCGGTTCCGGTCTCGCCCTCGATGACGATCGTGGTCGCCGTCGGAGCGATTTTCTCGATGATGGAGTACAGCTGGCGCATGCCGGCGTTTCCGCCGATGATGTCGCCACAGCGATCGGAGTTTGAGGGCACGATTGCCACTTGCTCTTCTTGGGCATTGAAGCGAAAGCGGGTCTGGCCGATGGCGATTGTGGTGCCTGGAGTGAGAAATGCCTCGCGGATTCGAACTTTGTTTACGAAGCTGCCATTGGTTGAGCGCAGGTCGACCAACACATATCCCGAGTTCTCTTGAACAATCTTCGCGTGGTAGCGCGAGGCCGTTTGGTCCTTGACCACAACGTCGTTGTCGCTCATAGCGCCAACCGAGACCTCTTCCTTCTCAAACGAGTATTCTTTTACGGCTCGTCCATCAGCTCCGAGAAGGGTTAACGTGCAGCGCCGCAGGTGAAGAGTTGGGCCACCTTTGGTGTCCGTCGCGTAGGCAATTTTCGTTGGCGGGACGAAATCTGGAAACTTGCTCTTCTTACGCTTGTCCGCCGCTGCTCCCTGTTCGGTATCTGACATCCCGGATATCATACGCAGGCGATTGCGCCATGACTACCCGAGCCCCCGGCCATGTGGTATCGCGCGCAAATGTCTCGGGCAGATGGGGTCGATATTCACCTCGATGAAAACGGTGTACCTCGGGTGATCCCACGGATTATTGTGGTTGACGAGGGGGCGGCCGGATCGCGCCTTGACCAATTCCTCAAAACTAAGATCCCTAGGCTCTCGCGAACTCGGATTCAATCCATCATTAGAAGCCATGTACGGCGCGGTAACGGCCGTGCTCTGCGACCTGCGTCACGGGTTGAGCTAGGCGAAGAAATCGTTATCGAACTGCCTGCGCGCCCAGAGCCGCCCTGCCCCAGACGCTTCACGTCTCTGTATCAAGACGAGATGTTGATGGTCTTGGACAAACCGGCCGGATTGCCCGTGCACGCCACAGCAAAGTTTTACTTCAACACCCTAACCCGCGTCTTACTTGAGCACTATGGCGAACCGCCTCCGCAAATCTGCCATCGGCTAGATATGGAAACCTCGGGCTGCCTTCTCGTTGCCTTTAGTAAACCGGTTGCCGCCGTGCTTAAACAAGCGTTTGCCAAGAAGGAGACCAAGAAGACCTATCTTGCGATTGTGCATGGCGACGCTCCTTGGGACGAGGAGTACTCGATCGACTTGCCGCTTGGCCTTGTGGATCCAGATCAGCCGATCAGCATTCGCATGACGGTTCGCGACGATGCCTCGCCAGCACAGACCTTAGTTCGCGTCCTCGAACGACCGGCGCCCGGCTACGCCTTGGTGCAGTGCAAACCGGTAAGCGGACGACAGCACCAAATTCGCGCACACCTCGCAGCCCTTGGCTTTCCCATCGTCGGCGACAAACTCTACGGTCATGGCGACCAAGCGTTTAGCGATTTCTGTGACACGGGAATGACTCCTGCGCTGCGAAGACAGTTCGAGTTGCCGAGACATGCACTGCACGCAACCGCACTCTCGTTCCCCCATCCGACCAAGGGCATGATGACAGTTGAGTGCCCGATGCCCGAAGACATGCGGGCGTTTATGGATGGCGGCTGCGTCTACCGAGAAGAGCACGACGAGGACTCCTGGTTAGAAGATCTCTTAGCGGACTAGGGCCCGCGGACTAGGGCCCGCCGTGCTCTGATACCTCAGTCCCAGAGCACCGAGAATGGCAGGCGAGCCTGCACGCTTCCAGGCTCGGCCCAGATGCTGCCAGGAATCGCGCCGAGCAGTTTCTCGCCCCAGTTGCCTGGCATAAGCCCCATCAGCCTGATGACCGGCTCGAGGCTCTTCATGGTTGCATCGCCTTTGGCAGCGGAACTCGCTTTGCCAAATGGACCACCAAGAAGTTCCCCAATAAAGCTGCGCTCGACAAGTGGCAGCATAACCAGCGAAGCCACCTCGCGTTCGCCAAAGCCGGCTTGCTGCTTGGCGTAGGAGATTGCGTCGATAAGGCCGCCAAGCTCGTCTACAAGCTTAATGCTGATGCTCTGCTCTCCGGTCCAAACGTGGCCGCGGCCAACGTTGTCGACATCATCGCGACTCATGCCTCGGCCCTCGGCAACCGCTCCAATAAAGCGACCGTAGTAGTAGTGCAGCTTCTCTTTCATCAGACGCTTCTCTTTCTCTTCCATGGCCCGATACATCGAACCGAGATCCGAGTTCTCGCCGCGCTTGTAGGTCGTCCACGAGAGGCCGAACTTTGAGAGCAAGCCCGAGATGTCGAAGCTGCCGTTAAAGATGCCGATCGATCCTGTGATGGTCATCGAGTCGGCAAAGATTCGATCGCAGTAGGCTGCGGCAAAGTAGCCACCAGAAGCGGCCATATCGCCCATCGAGCAAATGATGGGTTTTACCCCGCGCAGTTTTTTAACTTCGCGAGCCATAAGCTCTGAAGCCAGCGCACTTCCGCCCGGAGAGTTGATGCGCAGAACCACGGCCTCGATATCGCTATCCGCCCGTACGGCAGCAAGCGCCTGCACGACCGTTTGCGCGCCGACAAGCTCGCGTCCAAGAAGCGGGATGTTGCGGCTCTTGCCACCAACGATGTCGCCAGAGAGGTAAATCACCGCGACCTTGCGGCGGTCCCAACGTTCACTGCGCTCTCTTGGTGCTGAACCAAAGCGGTAGTTGCCACCCATTTCCTTGGCAATCAATTCACCCAAGTCGTCGGCGAGAACAACACCATCCACAAGATCTGGGAGTTTTTCTAAGTCGCCGGATGTGTAAGGACCATTGTCGATAAGCGTGCGAACCCGTTCGGCGCTAATGCCGCGCGACTTGGCGATATCGGCAACGAGAGTGCCGTAGATTGAGTCGTAGAGCGCGTTGCGCATGTCAAATGCGGGCTTGGTTGGGCCCGAGCGAGTCCACGATTCCGGGGCGCTCTTGTACTCTTCAATCTTCTCGAACTGCGCTTTCACTCCAAGCTTGTCGAAAAGCCCTTTAAAGTAGAGGGAGGTGCCGGCAAAGCCCTGCAGGCGAATCCCGCCAGCCGGATCGACGTAGACTTTATCCGCTGCCGATGCCAAGAAGTACTGGCGAGTATCGCCTTCAACCATAAAGGCAAAGACTTTCTTGCCCGAGCCTCGAACGTTCACAAGTTGCTCGCGAATCTCGTGCAACGTTGCCCAGCCGCCGAGGGTATCGTCGAGATTTACAAAGAGGCCGACGACATTATCGTCGGTGGAGATGCGCTTTAGCTTTGCCACAATCGCTGTGAGTCGGCGCTGGCCAATGCCCCCTTTAAGGTCGAGTCGCTCGATTCGCTTGCCAGCGGGAAGCACCGAGGGCACTTGCACAGGGCTAATGCGGGCAACAAGAGTGCCGCCCGTCGCCTCAAAATCACCATCGGCGTCGCGCAGAAGCGTGCCGTACGCCGCCGTTCCAAGGCTTCCAAACGAGAAGTCCAAGCCTGAGCTCACTCGATAGTCACGTAGGTATTCTTCTGTTGTCGCTGTGCCGGTCGTAGTAACTCGGGTTAGGCTCTCGGTTCCGGCCTCACCTCGAAAGTAGATGCCACGGGCCAAGCGCGCCGACCACTTTACCCAGCCATCCACCGCACGCCCGTTGCCAAGATCGGCGTCGGTTTCGCCAATGCGGCCACCCAGCGCGAGCTCGAGGCGATCGGTGCCAAGCGGACGCGTCACAACTTCGGCTTCATACCGACGTTGAACCGTTTGCCCAGCAACCTTTGGTGCCCCCAAGTCGCGAGCCACGAGCCCTGCCGCCCAGTGCGCGCCGAAGCGCGATTGCCAACCGAGATCGTAAGTGTCCAGCCCGCCCAAGGTGCCGACATCGTCGTAGAAGTGATGCCATGCAAAGCCAAGGCTCGAGTTCTCGCCGGTCGGTAGCGCGAAACTATTGGTGAGCCGCGTTGGTGTTCCCGGATCTGGCGTGAGTTCGGCTCTTGGCGGCCGCAGCCACTCGAGGGAGATGCCCCATCCGAGGCTTGGCATCACGCCGCCGCCGAGCTTCGAGGCGTAGTAGATGCCGCCACCTGGGCCACTCCTCGCAGCGCCGTCTTCTCTAGCAAGATCCAAGGCCAGAGTTAGATTGGTGGATTCCAGCAAGCTCAAGCCCGCCGGGTTGACCGTCACAGCTGTTGCATCAAACTGCCCAGCCAAAGGAGCGCTCGGCAAGTGAACGCCTCCGGTCGGCTCTTCCGAGTGACTGCGATCTTGGGCATGCCCCTGCGGTACGAAGACCGCGAGCGAGAGCAAGAGAGGTGCACACAGAGAGCAAAAGGCGGTGAGACTTGGTCGTGGCATTGCCGCAATACTACGTTCAACTTTCGCCCTCGTATCGAACCGAACCTGCTTCACCTAAGATTGCTAAGACAATTTGCTAAAGTTCTCGCCAATGCGTGCTCTGTGTCTCGCCGTTGCGTTTGTCACTGCCCTCCTAACCGTCACAAGTACCCAGGCTCTCGCCGATGACGGCGACGGGATTGCCGTGCTCGCCCTCGATATCACGGGGGATGCAACGTCAAACCTTCGCAAGCAGGTCGTGCTCGCGATTGTCGAAGGGCTCGAAGAAGCGGGAGACGTGCTGAGCGTCGACGAGAGTCGAAGCGCTCTTGTGAGCGAAACCGACCTCATCGACTGCTTCTCGCGAGACTGTCTAGAACGCATCGGAGATAGCCTTTCGGTTCCGCGCTTCGTTCGCGCCGAACTCTCGGCCAGTGGAGCCCACTACATTCTCAAGCTGCAGCTGCTTCACACGGGGCGAAAGCGACTGCTCAACAGCGTTACTGTGAGTTGCGCCGTGTGCACCGTTGGCGACCTTAAGACCCGAACCATCGAGGCCGCCAGACAACTTCTGATTGTTGAGTTAAATGAGCTTGTCCCGGTGACGATTGCGAGTATTCCCGAGGGCGCCATGATTTCGATCGATGGCCTTGGGGCCGGCACCAGCCCGGTCGTGACCAAACTCGAGCCTGGGCCACATCGATTTAGCGCCACAAAAGATGGCTATGCAACCACCTCCCAAACCGCCGAGATTGCTGCAAGTGAGGCTGGTACACAGCGTTTGGAGATTGCCATGGTGCAAGCCATGGGCGCCCCAGAAACCGGAAATTCCAAGTACGGCTATTGGAAATGGGGAAGCGTTGCAGCCTCCGGAACACTACTTGTCCTAGGAACAACTCTGATTATCATTGATGACGACCCAGCCTGCGGTTCCAGCACCGAGCAGTGCCGATTTCTCCGTCAAACAAAGCTTGGCGGTGTTCTCTCGATCGCTGGCTCTTTGGCTGCCGGTGCTGCTGCCGGCTGGATGTTCTGGAGTGAATCCAAGAGTGAGCGGCCAATTCTTAGTCTTGTTCCCGGCGGCGCCCAAGCGGGCTTCGCCTTCGACTTCTAAGAGAAGTTCTAGCCGCCCTACTTCTGCCGCCCTACTTCAGGCGATTGCGCGCTTCTTTGGCAGAGCTCTGCGCTTCTTTATGACTGGGCTTTTTGGCGAGAACGCGGTTGTAAATCCCCAGCGCAGCCTTGTAGTCGCCCTTTTTAAAGTAGCCGTTGCCCAAGGCCATTTGCGCAGGAATGCTCTGCCCGGCCTTTTTGGCGTATTTAATCGCTTGCTCGGCGTTCTTGTTCTGAAACGCCACGTCGGCCAAGCCAAGGTAGCCGCGCTGCTTGAGGTAGCGGCCAGAAACAACGCGCTCATACTTTTCGCGAGCCTCGTCCCACTTCATGTTTCCCGCCAACTCGCGAGCTTGGCTAAGAAGTTTTTGCGCCTCTTTAAGCGTTCGCGGAGGCCCTCTGCGCTTTGACTTGTTTGGGGTCGGCTTGGCGATAACCGCCGCATCGGGCGGTGCCGCATCGGGAGCTTCGACGTTGGTCGGCAAGACCGCCATCGAATCGTCTCCACCGTCCCGCGCATCGTTTGCCGACCCAGCATCGAGAACCGCAGCGGGCACCGCAGGTTCCACCGATGTCGGAGGAAGCTCGGGCAATGCCGCCGGCACGGTTGCGCTCTTGGTCGATGGCTCGGCCGCAAGTGCAGTGGTATCGCCCGCGTTGCGCTGAGCGTTGCCCTCCCCTTTTGCGACAAAGAGTACGGCTGCCGCTCCGCCTACAAGCACGGAGGCAAAGAGAATCCAGCCAAAGGCGCGCATGCCGCCGCCGCTAACGTCGGGAACAGATTCGTCGGCATTGGGATCGTGAAAAGCCCCGGATCCTGGCGCCGTGAGCGCACGCGGCGCTGGCGACGGTATGGTATCGGCCGGCTCGGCCGTATTCATCCGCTGGCTTGACCGGCGCGTTCCAAAGTCCGAAGGCGTTTGCACCGCATTGGAAGCGCTCGCCACGCCAACGGTGTTTTCAAAACCGGTAACCGTATCGAAGTTATCTTCCTGCGAGATGCCGAGCATGTTGGCCACAGCCGAGCCTCGGCCCGCCAGGCACTTTGTTAGCTCGTACTCGAACGCTTCCATCGACGGCGGGCGCCCATCGGGACTACGCGACATGGCCCGCAGTAAGAGTTCTTCTACTACTTCGGGAATCTCCGACCGCAACTGGCGGGGCGGAGTTGGCTCAAGCGTCGCTTTGCGCGTGAGAATCTCCATGAAGTTGTCGCCGGTGTAGGGCGGGCTGCCGGTGAGCATCTCGTAGAGGATGGCGCCAAGTGCGTAGACATCGCAGCGCTCATCCGCAGGTTTGCCAGCCGCCTGCTCTGGCGCCATGTACTCGGGCGTGCCCATCGCCATTCCGGGGCTGGTTAACTTTTTTGAGCGGGCCTCTTCGGCCTCGCTGCTCTTTGCGATACCAAAATCGAGAACCTTTACAAAGTCGGACGTTCCCTCGCGCGAGGTTAGGTAAATATTCTCGGGCTTGAGGTCGCGGTGAATAATGCCAACGGCATGAGCTGCGGAAAGCGCGCGACAAACCTGCGTCGAAATTTCTAGAGCGCGACGGATATCAATGGCGCCCTCGCGATCGATGACAGCGGCGAGTTCGACACCTTCGAGGTACTCCATCACGAAGTACACCGAACCATCGTCGGTGGTTCCCGAGTCGGTGACATCGACAATGTTGGGATGCCCAATGCGGCTGGCGGCCCGAGCCTCTCGGCGAAAGCGCTCGACCAAGTCGGGCATGCGGCCGTAGACCGGGTGCAAGACTTTTACGGCGACCTTCTTGCCAATATCGATGTGCTCGGCGAGGTACACGCGGCCCATGCCGCCCTCGCCGATGAGCTTGCTCACCGTGTAGCGGTTCTCGAGAATCTGCCCAATGATGTCTTGAGTGCCGCCGCTCGAACTGTCTTCGAAGGTTGCTGCAGCGACTGCAACACCACTGTTTGAGGCTCCTCCAGAAATGACGGTAGCTCCGGCCGGACCGGGCTTTGGGACATTGACGACGACACGGCGCTGACTCCGATCCACAGCGTCGAGCAATCGTCGTCCCTGCACCCCCCGGCGATCCGAGTGGTCCACCCCGCGATCCGGCGCACGCCGCCCCGGGTTCTCGTCGATCTCACTTTGGCTTTGGCGCCTGTCGACAACCTTCTCAAGTTCCTCGCGAACTTCCGGACCGGCGTTCTCAAGAAGCTTGCGCAACTCATCGGTGGGCGGAAGTGTGTTTACCCGGTCGCGGGTCCGCTGCATCAGCGCATGCCGTTCGACTTCTTCGTTAACGATGTCCTCGTCAAAGAGATGGCCTACAAAACTTTTTACGCGCGCTGTATCAGTGCTTGGGTGATTGGCCGCAAGCCAGGTTCCCAGTGCATCGCGAAACTCTTCGGCGCTTTGATAGCGGTCGTCGGGGTTTGCGCAGAGCGACTTAAGAACCACCACATCCAATTCGGGTGGCACCCGTGGCGCCTTCTTAGAAGGAGCGACAACTTCGGGATTGCGCGCCCGCTTTAATAGGTCTTGCGGCTGCTCTTGCCCCGGCGGAAAAAGCTGTCGGCCCGTGAGCAGTTCCCAAAGAATAATGCCGGCTGCGTAAACATCCGAGCGTCCATCAAGCGGCTCGCCACGAGCCTGCTCCGGAGACATGTACGCGACCTTGCCGTAGATAATGCCCGGCAGCGTTTTCTCCATCTTCATCGTCGAAGAGGCGAGACCAAAGTCTGTGAGCTTTACTTCGCCTGAGTACGAGACCAAGACATTGGGCGGCGAGACGTCGCGATGAACGAGGTGGATGTTTTGAAATCCGTGTGCGTAGCCAAGGCCCCGGCACAATTCTTTTGTGAGGTGCACGGCGACATCGACGGGGAATGCGACGGCTTTCTTTGCGCATCGATTCCAAACTGCTCGCAGGTCTTTGCCCTTCACAAAGTCCATAGCGAGAAACAATTCGCCTTCGACTTGCCCTGCATCGAAGACGGGAATCAAATTCCCGTGTGACAGCTGAACTACAATTTTCGCTTCATCGCGGAATCGAGCGACGTACTCTTTGTCAGCCAAGTGCGGCAAGACCGTCTTGATGCACATGAGTCGCTCGAAGCCTTGGTCGCCAGTGACGGCGAGATAGAGCGCACCCATTCCACCCTGAGCCAATGGGGCCAAGAGGTGATACTTGCCAAACTTTCGTGGAAAGTGGTCGCTCGATGATGCGGGCTTTGACATGAATTCAGCTTGGCTGAGGGACGGACGATATCACGCGGCTTGGGAGGCCTCCACTTCTCCGCCCCCAACTAAATGTGGGATCAATGTAGGTCAATGCCCTTCTACCTCGCACCCCCACGTTGAATTTTCAGGCCACAAGGACGTAAGATCGGGGCCTTCCTGAACAATACCTAGGAAGCGGAGATCTCCAGCTCGGTGACAAACTCAGAAGTTTCAAGTTCCACGATGACCACGCCTCGCGTTTTGGTCATCGACGATAGTCCAACCATTTTAAAAGTGGTGCACCTTGTGCTCAGCAAGGCGGGCTTTACTGTCGACGTTGCAGAAACCGGTGAGGAGGGGCTTGAGCTTGCCCGTAAAAATCTTCCCGGTCTCATCTTGCTCGACTTTGTCATGCCAAAGATGAACGGCTACCAAGTGTGCCGAGCACTCTCGGCCGAAGAGGAACTAAGCAAAATACCGGTTGTCCTCATGAGCGCGAAAGGCGATCAAGTTGGCGAACGCTTTGTAAAAGTGATGGGCATTGTCGACTATATCACCAAACCGTTTTCGCCCGAAGCCATCACAGCAGTGGTGCAACACACGGTTTCAAAATATCCAACAAGCGAAGATACGCTCTCGCGATCATTGGCACTCACCGAAACAACCGAGGCCGATACCGAAGCTGGCGTTCGTGCCATCAAAGTTGGCAAAGAGGCGAAAGAGCACGCGCTACAAGAGCTCCGCGAGCGAATCACCGAGACCATTGCTCCAAGGCTTGCTGGTCTCCTTAGCTTGGTTCATGCCGCTCGCGAAGACGGCGATGAAAACGGCGAAGTGATTATCGACGAAGGTGCCGTTGCCGCTGCCGCGCGCTCGGTCTTAGACGACGAGACGTTGCACCAACTCTTTATTTCTGCGCAGCCCGTTTTTGAAGAAGCGGCGATGGGCCCTTCCCTTCGCGGCGACTTGCACATCATTCCAATCGCCGAAGTCCTGCAGCTTTTGGATGCGCAGCAGCAATCGGGAATTCTGCAGCTCACTCGTGGCGAAGCGAAAATCGAAGTGTATTTTCGTGACGGCCTCGTCGACATGGCTATCGCAAGCGAACTCTCCAACGAGTACCTCCTTGGGCGATACATGTTGGAGAGCGAGCTCATTAGCCAAGAGGATCTCAGTGGCTTCCTCGAATCTCGGGGCCAAGGTTCAAAGCTTCTGGGCGCTCAGTTGGTCAAGCTTGGCTACATTAGCGAGAGCGAACTCAAGCTCGTACTTCAGCAGCAGACCCGCGAACTAACCTACGAAGTTTTGCGCTGGAGTTTTGGCTCGTTTCAATTCTTGCGGACCCGCGACCTGCCACCCGTCGCTGTCGACGCCATGCTCGGACTCGACGTCGAAGGCATCCTGATGGAAGGCTTTCGCCGCGTCGACGAGTGGCACCTTATCGAGCGCGAGATCAACGACTTTGAAATGGTCTTTTTGCGCAACGAAGATGCGGTGGCGCAAATGGGGCGCGGCCGCCTCACCCGCGAAGAACTCACCGTTCTTGAGCTTGTAAACGGCAAGAACACCGTAAAAGAGCTAATCCGCGAGTCTCGAATGGGCTCATACGAGGTGAGCAAGATGCTCTTTCGCCTGCTCTCGATCAAGCTCATCCGCAAACGCGTGATGCCAATTGCCGTCTAGCGGCCCGGTAGGCTTCGATTGCGTAGCGGGCAGCCTTGGCCCCTGGCGAGCAAACCGGTACCGTCGCAAGTGCATTGGGTGAGAAGATGAAAAATGTAATCGTCTTCAGCATCGGTCCAAACGTCTACGCCGTGGAGCTCGGCTGGATTCGAGAAGTCTTCACCCTAGCCCACGTCACGCCAGTTCCTCACGCGCCTTCGGCGATTGCTGGCGTTGTAAACTTTCGCGGCTCCATCCTCTCGATTCTCGACATTCGGGGATTGCACGGCAACGTCGCTGGGGCCACACAAGGCGAGAGTGCTCTTTTGCTCGAAGTGGATCGCTGCCAAGCCGCACTTCGCGCCGGCACCATCGATGAAGTCTCATCGCTTATCGCCGATCCGATATCGGGAGAATTCGTAGATTCGAGGCACCGGCCGGTTACCCTTCTCGACCCGCCAGAGCTTTTCGATGCGGCCATGAACAATCGCTCGCTTCCTAACCAGTCGATGGCTTCGCATGAAAAATAGCCTTCTCGATATCGTGCTCACCCAAGCGCGACAAGCGCTGGCGGCACTGCAAAGCGAAAATGGCAGTGAGGCGGATCGCGAGCGCCAACTGGACGATCTTTTTGGAGCCGCTCAACTCGTCGGCGATGATCGTCTTGAAGACGAAGTGCGCGCACTCGCTGCCATGATCGTCGCGATGCCGCACGATGGGGTGGCGGCTCTCGAGCAATTTGTGGAGTCGCTGCAATGCCAACTGCGCCCCGACGACAATCGCGCTGTCGCCGAATTTGCCGAAGACACCCCAACGGTCGCAAAACCTCGAGCACGGACGATTGGTGACTCGTCACCAACTCGAGTCCACCGGCCTGGGCGGCGCAACCGCAGCAGCTTTGATACAGGCGAGCACCTCACGCTTCTAAACATTTTCCGGGAGGAAGCGAGAGAAGGCCTAGAGCGCATCACCGCGATTCTCATTGCCAACACCGGCGCTAAACCCGACGACGACCAGCTCAACGAGCTGATGCGGCTCACCCATGGCCTCAAGGGCGCTGCGGGTACTGTCGATTTGCCGCAAATCGCTAGCCTCGCACACGACTACGAGAGTGCGATTGAGCGAATTCGCGTTGGCCAAAGTTACTGGTCCCTCACGGTTCGAGATGACCTTGTCGAAATTGCCGATGGCATGCACCTCTCGATCGCCAATGCCAGTGGTCCCGAGCAGGCTGCCACCGGCGTCGCTGGTCTCCGCGAGCGGCTTGGCACCATTGGCAGCAGTCCCGTGGAAAATGCCTCGGCCACCGAAATGCAAACCGACGAAGTCGCCGCGCTGCAAGTAACCGAGACTCACAAAGAGCAGACCTACTCTGAGCGACGCCGCCCAGACCGACGCGGCGCCGATAGCCCGATGCTGCGGGTTGATCCGGGCCGGATTGATCGCTTGATGAATTGCGTGGGCGAGCTTGTCTTCGATCGCAGTCGCATTGAGAAACGCGCGGGAAAGCTCTCCTCAGAAGTTTCCCTAATTCGCGAGGCAATGGAAACCCTGGCCGCGCAGCGCGCAGGCTGGGTCGGATCGGGTGCTCCTGTGCGCTTGGACCAATTGGGCGCAGCGCTTGCCGAACTCGAAGGGCGTCTATCTACGGTTATGCCGGTACTAGAAGCCGAGATAGACCGGCTAAGCGAAGACGCTTCGTTGCTAAAGCGCACAGAATTTGCGCTACAAGACGGGCTGACGGCTGTGCGGATGCAATCCGTTCGCTCGCTCTTTAGCCGGTTAACGCCGCAGCTGCGCGCCATCGCAAGGCAGACCAATAAACAGGTGCGCCTTGTCACCGCTGGCGGCGAGACCGAGTTCGATAAGACGGTTGCGGATCAGCTTGTCGATCCGCTGATTCAATTGCTGCGCAATGCCGTGGCCCATGGCATCGAGAGCCCTGCCGTGCGCGAAGCGAATGGCAAGAGTGCCGAGGGCCGCATCATGGTGACAGCCCGTCACGAGAGCAACGTCGTGGTCATCGAAGTGAGTGACGACGGCGCCGGCATTCGCACCGACGATTTGCGCAAGCGCTTTGTGGAAGATGGCCGCTGGAGTGCCGAGCAAGCCGCTCAGGCAAGCGACGAGCGCACGCTGCAGATGATCTTCGATGCAGGTACCTCGTCCAAAGCCACCACCGATCAATTGGCGGGCCGCGGTGTTGGGCTCAGCACGGTTCGCGAGACGGTAACGCGCTTAGGTGGCGAGGTTCTTGTCTCGAGCCAACCGGGGCAAGGCACGCGCTTTACCATGCGTCTTCCGCTAACCACGGCTGTTGCCAATGCCATGCTCTTTAAAATCGGCGGGCACGTCTTTGCGATATCCAATGTTCACGTTTTGGATCAAAGTGAAATTGCACTTCCCTTGCACGAGACTGCTCCGGATGCCGAGGGCCGCGACTTGCCACTGGTACCGCTGCACGACCTGCTCGGATTTCCAATTCCAGAGAACCTTCGGCGTTGCCCGGTTGTCTTACTCGAGTTCATGGGAAAGCGACTGGCGATCAGTTGCGACCGAATCATTGGAACGCGTGAAATTGTAATTAAGAACCTTGGGCCCATGCTCGCGGGGATTTCGCTGTACGCGGGCGGCACCATTAGCCCGTCGGGCAAGGTGCAACTTATTCTCGACCCTGCCGCGCTTGTGAACATTGCCTATCCCGGGCCGCCGGTAAAACTCGCAAACGAATCAGCTGAATCGGCAGTGGCGCGCCGCATCCTAGTTGTCGATGACAGTAAGGCCATTCGCGAAGCAATGCGCCGGATGCTACTGAAAGCAGGCTACGATGTTGTCACCGCTAGCGATGGCGCCAGTGCGTGGCAAAGCTTGCAAGAACAGAGCTTTGCCGCGATGGTCACCGACCTTGAAATGCCGGGCGAGGATGGCTTTACCCTGCTATCGCGAGCGAGCAATCACATTCGACAGACCGAGATGCCGGTGCTTGTCATCTCGTCTAAAGACACAAGCGAGAATCGCAAGCGAGCAGAAGCGTTGGGGGCATCGGACTTTCTCACCAAGCCCGTTCGGCAACAGCTGCTAATCGATGCGCTGCGTGCAGCTCAGAGAACTACCTAGAGACCACGGCGAGGTCGCTCGCTAGAACGAGCCCTGCAGAAGTAGCCCCGAGTATTTAGAGCTCACCTGGGGCACGAGCTTGAGGTCCTCGACACCAAGGCCCGCTGCTCGCAGCCGATTTGGGCTTGTGTAGATCGCAAACTCGCCCACGAGGCTGCCGACAATGGTGCCGCTCGTGGCCAAAACATAGTTCTCTGTTATGCCGGCGACAATCGCGAAGCCGGCAACATTGGCTGCGATCACCGTGCCGTGAGCAAGCCAATTGTGGCCTTTGCGCTCAACTTCTCGGGCTTCCGCAATACGCTCGGCCAAGTCGGAGCAGTCGGTGTTTGGGGCATAGATGCGCTTGGGAAAGATAATCTGGTTAAGCACGCCCAGCGAGGCTTTTGCAGCTCCGGTAAAGAGGCTTACCTTGAGGTCCTCGTCATCGGTCCACATCGCCACGCCACTTTGGCCGATGGCGGCTCCAAGGTAGGTTGCCCCCCAGCCCCAGTTCCACTGCGTCGCACGTTTGGCATCGGCGCGCAGCAGTTTTGCGGCGCGACTATCGCAGGCGGATGCTTCGTCGGTTTCCTGTGCTGCTGCAAGGCCTACGTCGAGTTGAGTCACGACAGTGGCGAAGGCAACGGCGAAAAGAAACACACGAACCATACGAGTTTATCCTAGAAGCAAGGGTACGCAGAGCACCATGCCCGCGACGGCAAGAAGAAGAAAGACAACGGCGCGAAAGACCTTCTCGCTTACGCGCGAGTGCAGAATTTCTCCGACAAGTGTACTAGCGACCACTACTGGAACCATCATTGCCAGGCGGCCTAATTGCGGCCCAGCAAACTCGCCGGCGGCCACATAGCGCGCGACCAAGATGCCATTTAGAATGATCCACACAAAGGCTAAGCTGCTGCGGAAGCTGCGTTTGCCCAAGCCCAAGGCTTCGATGGCATAGACAAGAGCTGGGCCTCCTGTGGCGATGAGTCCGTGGATAACGCCTGCGAAGACCATCCATAGGTAGGCAGACGAGCCGCCATGCTTTGCCGCAACCACGTTGCCGGTAAAGAGCGAGTAGAGCCCGCGCGCTGCCGCTGCCGAGACAATGATGCCAAGCAAGAGGCGAAGTGTGCGCGGGCTTGCGTGTGGCGCCAACACAACGCCAATCGCCAAGCCAAGCCCCATGAGCGGAAGCACGGAGCGCACTAGCATGCGAACTTCGGCGTGCCGCCAGTAGCGAATGCCGATGTACGAAGACAGCATTAGCGATAGCGATAAAACGATTGGCAGCAGTTCTGCGATTGGCCAAAAGAGCGTGCCCAATGCCAGCGCCAGCAGTACGGAGCCAAAGCCTGCTGTTGCCTGAACGCCAAAGGCGACAAAGAGAATCGCTGCGAGTAGGAATGTCATGATTGCACGGGAGAGAGCGGCCGCCGGGACCAAAATAGTGCCAGCAAGGAACCGGCGACGATGTGCCAGATTCCCCATAGGAGTGCAATCATGGCCATTCCTCCCAGCCCTCCAAAGACCGTAAAAATGATTCCAAGCGCGAGGCCGCTGTTTTGAATTCCCACCTCAACACAAACTGCACGCAGGTCGGCGGCTGGTAGCGAGAAGCCCCGCCCCACTGCGTAGGCAGTTCCCAGTGCAAGGCCATTGTGTGCGATGACCAGCGCAAAGGCCGGAAGCAAGGCAACGGTGAGGTGTTCGGCGTTTGTGGCAACGGTGCTCGTCACCAATCCAAAGAAGACTAGGCCACAGATGATTCGCAAGGGTTTGCGCGCATGCACTCGTACCGATGGGAAGCGAGTGCCCACCCACATTCCGAGCACCATGGGAAGCCCGAGGAGAAAGGCCACCGAGAAGAGGATTCCCGTTGGCTCGATCGCCACCTTGGTGAGCAGCGCGCTTGCCTCGCTATCGAGCCCTGCCCAGAAGGCAAAGTTTAGTGGCGTAAGAAAGGTAGCGGCGGCTCCCGAGACCGCAGTCATGCCCACCGAGAGCGCGGTATTGCCTCCGGCTAGGTAGACAATTAGGTTGGAGATGTTGCCACCAGGGCACGAGGCGACTAAGAACATTCCCAATGCGACGCTGGCGGGTGGCCTTACGATTTGGACCAGCAAAAAGGTGGCGGCTGGCAGAAGAATAAACTGGCAAAGAAGCCCGACAAGAACCGATTTGGGCGCTTGTGCGACCCGGGCGAAATCGCGGGGAGCAAGCTCTAGGGCGACCCCAAACATGAGGCTTGCCAAGACAAATTTGAGTACCCAGAGCGAACTTGCGCTGAAACTCAGACTGATGTCGTCAAGGCCATGCATGCGGTTCTAAGCAAGTACCAATCGCTAACCGACCGGTCAACACAATTCATGGTCGCCTAGAAATCTAGTTTCTTCAGTGACTTACACACCTCTCTTGGTATACCGTTGGTTAACGATGAGCCAAGCGTCGAAAAAGAAGGGCGAGGCGTCCAGAAGTATTCTAAGGGCGGCCGAAGAGCTATTCGCCGCAAAGGGCTTTGCCGCCGTGAGCGTTCGCGACATCGCTCAGCTTGCCGACGTGAACAAGGCGCTGGTCTTCTACTACTACGAGAACAAAGCAACTCTGCTTCGCAAAGTGCTCGAGCAGTACTACAGCCAGCATGCAGCCGCGCTCATTCCCACCGATCCGACGCAGAGCCTTCGCGAGCAAGTGCACGCCCTGCTCACCTCGTACTTGGACTTTATCGAAGACAACAGCCGCTACATTCACATTGTGCAGCACGAACTTTTGGCCAACGGCGAGAACATCGACATGATTCGCGGTGGCATGAATTTGCTCTTCTCGCGAGTGCGAGATTTGCTTTCGGGTTTGGGCGACAATGGTCCGCTGCACGTGAAGCACTTCTTCTTAAGCTTCTCCGGGCTTGTTGTGGCCTACTTTACCTACGCACCAGTGCTTGACGAGATTTGGGATGGTGACCCGCTCTCGGCTTCCAATCGTCGAGAGCGTCGAGAGCACCTTCACTGGGTGATCGAGCAGCTGCTGCGCGGCTTGGAAGACATTCAAGCCAAGCCCTCGGCAACTCTAAGCTGAACCTAAGCTGGCAAAACGCACTTGCCCGCTTTGCCTCTTGCGAGGCAGAGTGTGGCATGCACAGCTTTCAAGACGAGGTCGTTTGGATTACTGGCGCCAGCGCTGGCATCGGTGCCGCACTCGCCCATGAATTTTCAAAGCGCGGAGCCATTGTCTGTCTCTCGGCGAGGCGCACCGAGAGGCTTGAAGAACTCGCTGCAACCATTGGCGAGGCCGGCGGACGCGCCCATGCCTACCCGTGCGATGTCACCATCGAAGACGATGTTGCCGGCGTTGTGCAAGCCATCGTAAAGGACCACGGCAAATTGGACTGCGCTGTTGCCAATGCCGGCTTTGGCGTGAGCGGGCGAATCGAGAGCCTCTCGGCCGACGATTGGCGCCGCCAATTTGATGTCAACGTCGTTGGTTCTGCCATCACAGCAAAGTACGCCCTCTCAGAACTGCGACAGAGCCACGGACGCATGGTGCTGGTTGGCAGCATCATGTCGATGATTTCCACGCCAAAGGCCGGGGCCTATTCGGCTTCGAAGTACGCCGTTCGCTCGATCGGACAAACTCTTAGTCTCGAGCTGCACGGCAGTGGCGCGAGCTGTACGACAATTCACCCGGGTTATGTCGCCACCGAAATCGCCCTTGTCGACAACGAGGGAGTCTTTCATGAGGATCGAGAAGACCGGCGTCCGACAAAATTTATGTGGCCCGCCGACAAGGCTGCCAACGTGATGGTCAATGCCATCGCTCGCCGCAAGCGAGAGTTTGTCTTCACCGGCCACGGCAAGATGGGCGGGTACCTCGGCCGCCACTTCCCTGGCCTAGTGCACTTTGCTCAGACTCGGCGCTAAGTCTTACGCACGTTCGCTAGTAGGCACTCCACTCGTCTGAGGCGAGCAGCTCGACGTAGGCTGGATGCGAGGTATCCATGCCCTCTTCGCTAAATCGAACATTGAATCGCTCGCCCAGTAGCCGCATCACGGCTACCGCGCCCGCGAAGTTGCGATTTAACACGTGTACTTCAAGCAAGCGGTAATGCGCTTCTTGTTGTTCGGGGTGCGCAGCCAATGCCTTTTCGGCCAGCTCGGTCGCAAGGGAAAAGTTCTTAGCCGAGAGCAGCAATGCAACCCGTGCCGAAAGCAGGCCATCTGCGTCGTTGGTTCCGGCTTGCAACGCGAGTAGTGCCTCGTCGGCGAGTTGGTATTCGCCAAGGGCAGAGAGTGTCTCGAGAGCCTGCACGTAGACGCTAAGGTCGCCAGGAAAGCGCTTTTCATACTCGCCAAGCGCCGCGCGATACTCGCGCTCGCCGATGTGTGCAGCGGCCACGACGGCAAGAGCGTAAATGGACGGACGCTCGGTATAGTTCTTAGCCTCCTCGAATGCTTCGCGGGGAGCCGTGGCAAGCGAGGCTCGAATTTTCGCCAGCGCTTCGACGTCGGCGTGCAATCGCGGGCCCGTTGCGAGAAGTTCACTAAGCCGCAAGCCCGAGCGATAGTCGTGCCTATCGAGGCAACGCGCCGGGCCGCCCTGCTCTTTGCCCACCGAGAATTCGATGTAATTGGGGCCCGTCTCGCTGTCCATTCGGTAGACAAGCCCTTGGCCTTGCGCGCCAGTGCGCAAGCCGACAAAGGCGATTTGGCTACTGCCCTCGCAGAGAAACTCCTTGCCCAGCCCCTCGCGTCCGCGCAGCACCTCGTAGAGCGCCTTCTCCTGCTTTGCCTTGGCGCCGCTGGCTCGCGCAGCCGTGCGGAACATCCACTCCCAATTGACGAGCCGCGCCAAAGCGGCCTCATCGCAAGACGTCAGCGCCCCGGTAAGCTCGCTCGCCAAGGCCTGAGCCTCGGGCTCTGAGATCGGAACCACCGGCGCCGGGGCCGGGCCACGGCCTGAGGATGATTTGCAGCTCGCGAAGAGCATGACGAGCAGAAGCAGCAAATGCGTGCGCATGCTCGGCTTCTAGCACAGCTTGGGGGGCAAGCTCCGGCCATGCTTTGGGCCAGATGATTCGAGTGGAAATGCACCCGCTGGTTGCTTAGTCGCAGCAGGCCTCTTGACCTGCCGAAACCGCTTTGATAGATACCTCTTGCTCCGGGGGTATAGCTCAGCTGGGAGAGCACTTGAATGGCATTCAAGGGGTCAACGGTTCGATCCCGTTTACCTCCACCGAGTAGGGAAAAGGAACTTCTTCGGAAGTTCCTTTTTTCGTTTCGGCACAAAGAATAGCGACTCATGGATTGTCGACGTTACGAAGTTACAGCGCTTGGACCGAGGAAGCGACAGTCTCCCTCACGGGGCGAGACCACGTTTTTGCTCGTGGCTTCGCCAAAGCGCAAAAGACGGGTTCGATCCCGCTTACCTCCACCGAGTAATGAGAAGGCTTCTACGACGTAGGAGCCTTTTCTGTTTTCGGCACTTGGCTTTAGCCGCCATTCGCTTGGACTGAGGAAGCACAGGCCCGAAAATTCCCCCCAGAGAGAGAAGTGCCAGAACGATTTCTGGCTCACGACCACGTCCACGTTGTCACAGCCCACGGATACAAAAGGTGCTGGCAACGATGGCGCCGCGTCCCACATCGCTACGCGAAAGCTGGCAAGGTTGGTGTTCGCAAACGCGGGCATCTGAAGCTGGTAGGAGAAAAGTGATTGGGCGAGCTATAGTGCCTAGAGTCTCGGAATGTGGGCCAAGCTGTATGACCAGTGAAACTCCGGCACCCTAGGTGATCCCTTCAGTGCGAATTTACTTTGCACTTCCCCTTTTTGAAGATAAAAAGAGGAAGTGACAGCGGTCTAACGCTGTGAAGGACAAAACTAAGTGAACCAGACCCAGACAGAAATCGAGACCTTATCCTCGGCCAGCACCGTTTATGGCCTACCAGTTGAAATCTTCACTGCAGCCATCCGCACACGAGAGATTGCAAGGAAGTCGTGCTCAAAATATGCGTCACCGATCCGACCTGGGACGGATGCCTATTTCGAAGTCATCGAGGCTCTAGCTGCGCTGAGTGAGCCCTACGGATGGACTCAAACACACCAAGATCTGATTAGCAGGATCGTCTCCCCGTGTGGCAGATATCGAATCATGGCAAGCCAAGGAACGCATCAGACTGGAATGCCAGGATTGAATCCACGATCAACGCGCAAGCGCGGCGCAGCCACGGCAAACGCGCTTAGCAGGCAGACCGTAATCGTTGGCACCGAAGAGCCTTCCGTGATCGAGACGATTCCAATCGTCCTTCTAATGTACCGGGATCCTCATCTCAAGGTTGTTCGATCAGAATTGTCTCTTCCGATTGGCTTGGGAAGCGATGGACACATGAATGAGTGGAGCATTCGCAAGATACTTCCAGAAGTTGATCTCACTCATCCTACGCCATCGAATGACAAGGTCGACAAAGAGGCTCCTATTAAGATCGACGTTGCGCTCAAAAGACAGTATTAGTAGTGCATGGGTTTTAATCCTGCACAGCTTACTTTCGCTCGAAAGCGAAGAGGACTGACGAAAACAAAACTCGCCAATCTTGCTGACGTCTCACCTAAGAGTATTTCTAAGTACGAGAGCGGTGGAATAGTTCCCAACTTGGATACTTTAGAGACTCTTGCAAGAGAACTGTCATTTCCAATCAGCTTCTTTCGGAATGATGAGAGCGTTGAGATAATTGCCGCAGCCAAACCTAGTTTCCGTGCGTTATCGAGTCTTAGTGCGGGTCGTCGAGAGTCATCCTTAGCAATGGGAGCGATGGGTTTCCTTGCGAGCAGGGAACTTGAGCGACTGATCGTTTTCCCAAAAGTTGACATACCGGACTTGTCAATGCATCGAGAGTCTCCTGAGACGGCAGCAATGGTATTGAGGGCTGAGTGGGGGCTCGGGTATCGTCCGCTCCCCAATACGGTACACTTGCTTGAGTCGCGAGGTGTTCGAGTCTTCTCGCTTGCGCATGACTGTCGGGAAGTAAATGCATTTGCTGTCTGGGATGGCTTAAAGCCATTCGTATTTCTAAACACCGAGAAGTCTGCGGAGAGTGGACGCTTTGATGTTTGCCATGAGCTTGGCCACCTGGTGCTGCATCGAGAGGAAGATGCTCGAGGAAAAGAGGCGGAGGCTCAGGCCAACGCTTTCGCATCAGCATTTCTTATGCCAACAGGTGGGCTTCCCAAGCCTACGGTCCCTTCCTTCGAAGTTCTCATGCAGATCAAAAAGGAGTGGAACGTTTCCCTAATCGCCCTTGTCTACCGGCTCCACAAGCTGCACTACATCTCGGACTGGGAATATCGCCACCTTTGCATCCGAATCAGCAAGAAGGGCTGGAACAGAAGTGAGCCACAAGGTGGTGAGAGAGAGACCTCCCAAGTCATAGACAAAGCCCTAGCACTGCTTCGGGAAAATCGATTCACCCATTCCTACTTTGCGAACAAACTACAGATGAACTCCGACGACATAAACACTCTAATGTTCGGGAAACTAATTACAGCTCTGCCTGTGGATTCTGATGTCGCACGCACATTAGTAAGTGTGAAGTGATGCTACTCTGCGGAATTCCGATGGTCTGCCCTGCACTTAAGTGGAATCCGCAACGTGTTGGAATTATTCCTAGTCACAGTAATGGGATTCAAGGGGTCAGCGTTTCGATCCCGCTTACCTCCACCGAGTAATGAGAAGGCTTCTACGATGTAGGAGCCTTTTTTGTCCGTAACAACGGACTAACAACGAAATCGCGTCTAGTCGCCACCGTTGACGAGCTTGAGTTGCCCGCGTTTGACTGTGGTGCACAGCCAAGGCATCCTGCGGGGCGTGAAGTACCTAGTAATTATCCTGATCTTGGGTTGCTGCGGCCGCGAGAAGCACGTTGAGACGCGCAACGAGAAGGCTCTGTTAGTGCCAACCAAAGAGTCCACTTTGGAAAGCCAACCACTAGCAATCATCGCTCCTGTGGAGTTTTGCGGCGAAGTCTATGAGCGAGAAGTGGCGGAGCTTCAATGCCTCGACGAGGCGATCACTGACCTCATGCCCCTTGCGAAGTTGACAGCGTTGAAACAACTTGTCCTCTATGGGAACCCAGTGACCGACTTGACGCCCCTCGCGAGCTTGAGAGAACTGAAGTTGCTCATTCTCGCCCGCACCAAAGTCTCGGACCTCACGCCGCTTGCGAAGTTAAAGGCATTGGAGACGCTCAGCCTCGTGGGCACCAACGTCTCGGACCTTACACCACTCGCGGACTTGACCGCACTGACTGACCTCCGCCTCACAGATACTCCCGTGGCGGATTTGACGCCACTCGCGGGCTTAACGGCATTGATGACGATCAACATCTCCATGACGAAGAAGCTCACCGACCTATCGCCGCTAGCGGGCTTGAAGGCATTGGAGACGCTCAACCTCGTCGACTCCAGCGTCACGGACCTATCGCCCCTCGCTGGCTTGAAGGGATTGAAGGTCCTCAACGTCTTCCGCACCCAGGTCTCAGACGCGCACCTAAGGAAGCTCCAAGCCGCGCTGCCAAACCTAGAAATCGAGCGGTAGGTCACTCGATCCGATTGGATTGTGCGGCTCAAGGCTGCATTCCGTGACCGACTCTTGCTCTCGATAGGACACTTCCACAAAGAAAGCAGGGCTACGCGGACTCGCAGGCCTCGCAGCGGAACTCGACGAGGCCGCGGGTCGGCTCTGTTGGGCGTGAGCAGCGCGGGGCAGGTTCCAGAGCCGCACGACCGCCTGTCAGCTGGATCGCGTCGGACGTTGGACCCTTGTGAGATGGCACGCGGTCGTATACTTCGTTCGAGATATGTCCATCCCCGACCCCAACGTTCCAATTCGATTTGAGCTTCTCGCCGATCACGCGACCAAATCCCCTATTCCTGCCCGCGAATTTTGGAACTGGTACCTCCCGACAACTGGCGAGCCGCGCATCAGTCAACAACTCAAGGATCGGTTTTCGAGGCGGTTAGTGTCCCGACATCCCTGGCACTACGATGATGGTGAAGTTCACAATCTTAGGCTTGTGTTCCCGCCGGTCTGTGGGTTCGAGCTGTGCTGCGACGTCAGCCTCAATTCTTGGAGTATTAGCCTCGACATTGACGAGGTGGAAATCGGATATGCGGACGAAGCTGGCGGTTTCTCAACGCTGCGTTTGGACGAGGTTGAAGCGATCGTAGCGCAAATGCCACGCGCGAATCACTGTCGCGATGCTGCGTTGCTGCTGCTCGCTCCGTTTGTGGCTGTCCTTCCGGTGGACACCCGCGAACATGAGCAACTGAGGGAAGCAGCGAAGCAGTCGCTGGAATGCCTCGGTGTTCAACCTTCGGGTTTGGCTGGCCGTGCATCAATTCCAATACCCGACGAAGGCTGTCGATGGGCTTTCGACGAGAATCAAGGACTTTTCATTGACGGCGAGTGGCCAACGTCGCCGCGCAGGTTCACTGATAGCGGGTTTCCGTTCGCCAAGATCTCGAAGCTCCGCCGAGCGTTGGCACTTCCCGAACAGCCTGAAGGGGTACCGACCTACGAGCCTCCTCCAGCGCCATCGCCAACGCCTGTTCCCCAAAAGGCTAGGCATCCGCTCAAGAACAAGCGCGTGACTCACCCGAAGTTTGGCCGCGGAACCGTTTCCGCCGTGAGGTGCGACGGCGCCAACGAAAAGGCTGTAGTGGAGTTCGAAGATGGCACCGAGCGCACGATAGTCGCTCGCTTTCTGAAGCCAGAGTAGCGCCACTCTCACTGAGCGGTTGCTGTGCTCTCAACTTCTTTCGCCCTGGTGTTGACCGTCGAATGTTCAGGCTGGAGCAGCCAAAATGGATCGTCGTCAGCACCTCCTCCCCGGTAGGACACAGATTCCTCAGATGAATCATGCGCACCGCATGCGTCCATGCGAAACGACACTGGTATCTCCAACACCTCATCAACTTTACACTCTAGATTGCGTGCAACGACGGTCCACGTGGCGTAGTGCAAAGCCTGCAGTGCTTTGTCCAACGCGTGCTCGAATTCTGGCGAGTCCGGTGATGCATTAATCGGCACTGCCAAGTCAATGAGTCCGAAAGCAAGCATGCCCCAGCATCGTACGACGGCGTGGTTTTCGCCGGAGGTGGCGAAGTCCATCCACGGTGCAGAAGGAACACACTTTGGGTCGCCGATGTCTCCAGACATCTCATAAAAATCGGCGGCGGTGCGCACCAGCTCTCCGCCACGATTGGCGATAACGAGTGTGCCACCAAGTTCAATCAGTCGAAGAACGAAACGATGGATCGCACGTGACACTCCTTGTGGTCCCCACGGGTTCGGGAGATCCGGCCCCAACGCTGGACGCAGAGTATCAAGCTGCATGATTGGACCGCTAATCCCAATGAAGGCCGTCCCCGGGTTTGGTTCGTGCTCGAAACTGCCAGGTCGAACGACAAAGCCTGCTTGTCGTAGGTCGTGACCATGCCTCGCTCGCCATCGATGTATGTGATCTCGCCATCGAGCGACGGAATCTCTGCCGATTTTTTCTTCCTGAACAGTGAACCGAACAATCCCATCGTCGTCCGTATATACCTGATCGAATCTGCTCCAAAGCAACCACTAGATCCTGAATGCTCGCGCTGACCTCTGCGGTTTCGGTGTCTTCACCCGTGCAGGTGCCATCTGTTGTCACCAACACTGCACCCGCCTTGTGCGCCTCATGCTCGACATCAGCGATCGTGTGGCGATGTCGAGCGAAGCGGTCGCGCTTGACGGCTACCAGCTTTCCCGCCCCACCCTTCTGGAACTATCTGAAACCTCTGGATGGCGGTTCTATTTCTTGCTAGGGGACTCGCGAAGCCGTGGCGATGATAGGGTGCGTTCCCCAAGACCATGTTCTCAAGCGGCAAGACACCAGCCAATTTCGCGACCCGCACGGTGCGGCAAGTTTCGTTTCTTGCAGCCATCTTGTGTTCATGCTCGTCGCCCAAAAAGGACGACCCCACCAATGATGTAAAGCCGATCGCGGCCAAAGACAAGAAGCCGCCTGCGACGCCAGTCGGTCAAGTAAGGTTTCCGGAGGTGGACGCACTTGTGGCCGATTTCATGCGAGACGAAGATCCCGCTGGAGCGATCGTGGTCGTTGGTCGTAACGGTACAGTACTTCACAATATTGGCTACGGTCTTGCCGATGTTGACGCTGCCGCTGTGATGCCAGTCGAGGCCAAACTCCCGATCGCATCTATTACAAAAGTATTTACAGCAGCGGCAATTCATACTCTCGCGAACAAAGGACACCTTTCGCTAGATGACAGAGTTGGCCATTGGATTCCTAGCTGGCCTAAAGATAGTGATCTACGGTTGCGACATCTCCTAGAACACACGGCAGGTCTTTCGGAGGCCGGTGACTGGTTGCTTGATGACCAAATTGCTCGCAAGGATATTCTAACTCGACTCTTGGAACTGAAAGTCCAAGCTGCTCCCGGGGAGCGTTTTCAGTACGGCAATACCGGATACATCTTGCTGGGCTTTGTCATAGAATCTGTCTCGACCCTGACTTATTCAGAGTACCTTCAAAGGACCTTCTTTGCGCCGCTAGGAATTCAAGTATCAGAGTGCGCAAATACAAAAGGCGAGCTAAAAAGTGTACCGGGCCATCAGAAGGACGAGGCTGGCCCAATGCGCGTGACTGCTCCATCGACCAAACATATCAGCTCTGCGGGCGGCCTCTGCGCCACAGGATTGGACATCCTGCGCTTCTTTGATGCGCTGCGGAACGAGAAGCTCTTCCCAAAGAGTTCCCTCTTAGCGATGACACAAGCGGCAAAGCTCAATGACGGAACGATCGTCTCCTATGGACAAGGCTTTGCTCTCGGCAAGCTAGGCGCTCAAGAGTTCATTGCTCACTCTGGGGACATGCTTGGGTATCAATCGCAGGTCGCGAACTATCAACCAGATGGGCTCACAGTCGTCGTTCTAATGAATACGAGCTTTGCGGGTGCGCCCTTGTTGGCCGAGCGCGTGGCCCGGGCTCTGCTGAAAATCCCGATAGATGATGATGTAGTTGTGGATTCCGCTATGCTCGACCAATACGCAGGCCGATACAAAATTCCAAGATTCGGTGAACTCATTATTAGTAGGAAAGACAACTTGCTGATGCTCCAGCTTGCAGGTGGGCCTGAGTTCCAACTGCTGGCAAAAGACCAGCAGAGCTTTGTAGTTGACGGCAATGAATCGATGAAGCTCAAGTTCGTTCTTGTGGATGGTGTTGTCGAAGCCGTGGCTTTCGACCAAGCCGGAATGTCTGAACGAGCCGAAAAGCTAAAGCCCTGACCCGTCACGAAGGTCACAGGTCTGGGCAGCCTTTTGGGGAGGAACGAAATGGAAATTATTATCCAGAATTCTCACGCAGTTCCGGGAGTGTAGAGAATCTCGGATAACGAAATCCTCGCCAAGCTTGGCAATGATTCGTACCCGCCCTAAATGGCATTCAAGGGGTCAGGTTCGATCCCGCTCGGATGCGTGACCATGAGATCCAAGCTCGTCGAGCATTGGTTCGCTGGAAAGGCTCCAGCATTGTTCACGCTCGTATCGGTGCGGTAACTGTTCGGCTCAGTGGGTGAGCTTCCCCCGTTTCTTTGGACACCGAAAAAGAGGGTTTACCC